>Ga0307374_10000001_pt1 | contig 586870 bp, 664 predicted proteins | sample OX3MG_FD_202532 | JGI IMG/M metagenome (GOLD analysis project Ga0307374, IMG submission 202532) | Soil microbial communities from Risofladan, Vaasa, Finland - OX-3 | ecosystem: Environmental > Terrestrial > Soil > Coastal area > Acid sulfate soil | place: Finland: Risofladan, Vaasa...
TATGGATCTGCAACAACTGCGGAGACGTCGGCTACTACGATTACATAAAGAACAGCCCGATATGCCAGGCGTGCGAGGGCAAGGATCTGTCGATGATAGAGATCAGCTACGCGTTCAAGCTGCTGCTCGACGAGATAAAGTCGATGCACATCCTGCCCAAGGTCAGGCTGAAGGGAGAGTAAGAGTTGGTGATGATATGCAGGCCGAAGCAATAGATTATATAAGATTCACGACAGTGTCGCCCACTACGATAAAGAAGATGAGCGTAGCCAAGCTGATAGTCCCGGACACGTACAACGAGGACGGCTACCCAATCGATGGCGGGCTGGTGGACCAGAGGCTAGGCGTCATAGACCCGGGACTCAAGTGCAAGACCTGCGGCGGGCGCGTGAAGACATGCCCGGGCCACTTCGGACACATAGAGCTGGTAAGGCCAGTGGTGCACCCGGAGTTCGCGAAGACAATCTATCTGCTTCTGCAGGCGACGTGCAGCAACTGCCACAAGCTTCTGCTCACTGACGACCAGATAGCGGATGCGCAGCCGCTGATAAGGAGCATAGTGCAGAACGAGGAGATAATCGACACTGCAAACGCACCCAACCTTCTCACCACCATCGAGGAGGAGGACAGGCGCATGCTGCTCATCAAGAAGCTGAAGTCCGTGAAGAAGTGCCCTCATTGCGCAACTCAGCAGCCGAAGATAAAGCTCGAGAGGCCGACGTTCTTCTACGTGAACAGCACGAAGCTGAAGCCGGACGAGCTTAGGGACTGGCTGTCCAAGATACCGGACGACGACCTCAAGGGACTGGGCATAGACCCGGTCGCGACAAGGCCCGAGTGGCTTGTACTCACGGTGCTGTTCGTTCCGCCAGTGAACGTGCGTCCGTCCATTACGCTGGAGTCAGGAGAGAGAAGCGAGGACGACCTCACCCACAAGCTTGTGGACATAATGAGGATCAACCAGAGGCTCGAGCAGGACATAGATGCCGGAGCGCCTCAGATAATTATCGACGATTTGTGGGAGCTGCTGCAGTATCAGGTCACAACATATTTCAACAACGAGACGCCGGGAATCCCGGTGGCAAGGCACAGGAGCACGAGGCCGCTCAAGACTCTCGCGCAGAGGCTGAAGGGCAAGGAGGGAAGGCTTAGGTACAACCTGAGCGGAAAGAGGGTCAACTTCTCGGCGAGAACCGTCATCTCCGTAGACGCCAGCCTGACAATCAACCAGGTGGGAGTTCCGAACAAGATAGCGGAGAACCTTACGATCCCGATCTATGTGACTCTGTGGAACATAGATGAGGCGAAGAAGTTCCTCGAGAACAAGACATACCCGACGATACTGAACACGATTACGAAGGAGGGCATAAGGAAGAGGATAACGGAGGCCAACAGGGAGGAGATGCTGAAGCTCATCGAGCCGGGATACATACTCGAGAGGCAGCTTATCGACGGAGATATCTCACTGCTCAACAGGCAGCCGACTCTGCACAGGCTGTCCATCATGGCGCACACGGTAAAGGTGCTGCCTGGAAAGACCATGAGGATCCACGTATCCGCAACAGTGCCGTACAACGCCGACTTCGACGGAGACGAGATGAACCTGCACGTTCCGCAGTCGCTGGAGGCGCAGGCGGAGGCAAGGTATCTCATGCAGCCGAAGGACCTGATGCTGAGCCCGAGGGACGGAAGCCCGATCATGGCGCTAGAAGAGGACCAGATCATCGGGATATACCTGCTTACAAGGGACGGCTCGTTCTTCGACAGGGAGGAGACATCCATACTCATGTCCAGCGTGGGCATATACGAGATGCCTGCGGCCCAGAAGAACGGAAGCTACAGCGGCAAGTCGATATTCTCGATGATGCTGCCTGACGACCTTGAGTACGATTACAAGCAGGGCCAGAACCACGTTGTGGTGAAGAAGGGACAGCTTGTCGACGGAACAATCAGCGAGAAGCTGGTGGGAAGCAACGGCGCCCTACTGCTGAAGGCGTTCGAGGAGTACGGATCAGACTACGCTATGGAACTGCTGACCAACATGGCCAAGATGGCTCTGAGGGTCACTGCCAAGGCGGGAATCACGATAAGCGTAAAGGACTACTACAACTCCGACATAGTGAACAAGGAGAGGGTAAGGATAGTAAACGACGTGGCAAGAAAGGCGGAGGATCTCGTTGAGAAGTTCAAGGAGAAGAAGCTCGACTCACTGCCGGGATACACGATGAAGGAGACTCTGGAAATAGAGACCATGGCAGAGCTTGAGGAGGCCCGTTCCATGGCCAGCCTTGTGCTGAACAAGCACATAGGGCCGGAGAACAACACCCAGCTGATGGCAATGGTAAAGGCCAGGGGTAACATACTCAACTTCGTCCAAACCTCCATGCTGCTCGGTCAGCAGGCGGTAAGGGGAAGGAGGCCGTCGAGGGGATACAGGGGCAAGATACTGCCGTACCTGAAGAAGGGCGACAAGAGCCCTGGCGCGCGCGGGTTCGTAGAGTCCTCGTTCTTCGAGGGGCTGAAGCCGATAGAGTTCTTCATGCACGCGATGGGATCAAGGGACTCCGCGATGTCCAAGTCGCTGGTCACTGCACAGAGCGGATACCTGCAGAGGAGGCTGATAAACGCCATGCAGGACTTCTATGTTGATGAGAGCCTTAGCGTAAAGGACGCGAGCGGCGCGCTCATAGAGACGCTGTATGGAGGAGACGGAGTGGACCCCACCATGGAGAAGCTCGCCAAGAGGAAGGAGAACAAGTGATGTGATTTTCATGAGCGAAATAGATAGCAAGTTTTTGGTCGTGCCGGGAGAGGCTGTCGGAACGGTAGCAGCGCAGTCCATCGGCGAGCAGAGCACTCAGATGATTCTGAGGACGTTCCACGCAGCCGGTATCGCGTCCGTAGTCACCACGAAGGGACTCCCGAGGCTGATCGAGCTCATAGACGCAAGGAAGAAGCCGAAGTTCCCAACCATGCAGATAAGGCTGGAGAAGGGCGTCGAGTCCAAGTACGAGAAGGTGAGGGATATATGGAGGAAGCTTGAGGACGTAAAGGTGAAGGATCTCAAGAAGCAGGTCGACGAGGACTTTAGGACAAGCAGCATGGTGATCGCACTCGACCCGGAGAAGCTCTCGTTCTTCGAGCTGACCCCGAGGAACGTATCCTCAAAGCTGTCCAAGATAGAAGGTGTCGAGGCTGAGCTGGACGGGCAGACGGTGAAGGTCAAGGTGAAGAAGAAGGAGGGAATCAAGGCGATAAGGACCAACTTCGTCAACGTGCTCGAGACGTCCGTAAGCGGAGTCCCGGGAATAAGCAAGGCGCTGATACAGCAGAACGACGATGGCACTTATTACATAACCACAAGCGGCAGCAACATGGAGGAGGTGCTGAAGATAGACGGAGTGGACAAGGAGGGAGTCTACAGCAACAACCCGTTCGAGGTATCGAGAATCTACGGCATAGAGGCCGCGAGGAACCTGATAGCCAACGAGCTGCTCAACACGATAAAGGAGGAGGGCCTCACGGTGAGCTTCAGGCACATCGGCCTTCTGGCTGACGCCATGACTTACACAGGAGTGATAAGGAGCGCGGGAAGGCACGGAATAGCTGGAGACAAGGACTCGGTGCTCGCGAGGGCCGCATACGAGGAGACGGTGAAGCACTTCATCAACGCCAGCGTGTTCGGAGAGAAGGACCAGCTGAGGGGAGTCGCCGAGAACATCCTCATCGGCAAGCAGATAGGCCTGGGAACGGGAAAGATCAAGCTTGCGGTAAGGAAGGAAGATATAAAGAAGCTTTCCGACAAATGATATAGTATGCTTAAAGGAATGGGACAGGAGGCGGATGCCTCCGTGGCCCCGCATACGGCTGTTTCTGAAGGCAGTTTTGATACCAGGAAGCTGCTGCGCTACGCAAGGAAGCTGAGGCTGGAGGATGACGTGACAGCGGATGCGCGGCGCATCATGGGGCTTGCCATGGGATACAACAGCACAAGGAAGCTGGAGTTCCTGGAGCTTGGGGCGGTTACACATGCAACTGAGAGAAAGTTTTCGGTTGAGAGGGATTTGCGCAACCTCAGATCAGTTGAGGAGATGGCGATGGTATCGGGGATGGACGCCAACTACGCCACTTTCGCGATCATAAGGAACGCAGCAGCATCGATAGCCAATCTTGGCATAATAGACACCGTGTCGGTAAGCGGGGCGACCTATTCCAAGAGATGGATCAACATCCTAGCCAAGAAGCTTGCGAAGGGCATGCTGCCAAAGGCGCCGACGGGCATTGAGGAGGGGATAGTGACTAAGGCCAATGGCTTCCTGGAGAAGATTGAGCGGCTTCCACTGTACGACGGCTCGCCGCTGATGCTGGCATCAGCCGCGGTCATACTCACTTCGGGGAAGATAACCGCAGGCATGGTATCCTACTCTACCGCAGGATGCATGTCGGAGGAAAGCATACGGTCTTATGCGAACTCAGTTCAACTGATGATGGAGATCAGGGGCATGACCAGGGCGTTGGATGGCAGCGGGTCAACACCAAGGCGCGGGCCCTTTGCCGGATCAAGGAACTACGAGCTAGGGCGGGAGAGGATGGCGGCTATAGGGAGCGAGGTCAAAGCTGATGAGAGCGTGATGAAGATAGCCATGCAGCTGAGCAAGGACATGGAGGACACGCGCTGGAATACTGGTGCCCCTTTGGTATATGAATCCATAGCGCTGCTCTACCTTGCAGGGCAGATTAGGTTTGCAGAGCTGAAGGACCAGCCGTACCTGGCATTGCTATCAGTTGAGAAGATGGTATCGAGCGAGGCGTTCAAGCAGGCAGTCGGCACATTTGAGAGAAACGGGCTGTCCAGCAAGTTCATACACACAGCAGCGGCAAAGATGATAGAGCATTTCGGTATAACGTTCGCGAAGAGGCCCACAGTCAGCGATGTATTCAAGGTCCAGGCAAGGGAGATAGCTGAAAAGCTGGGCCTGGATGAAGAGGTAAGGGCACTAGCGAACATCGCGCTGGACGAGGACGTAAAGATACGCGGGGCTGAAGACGGGAAGAATCCCGCTAAGGTACTTGGAGCACTGCTCTTTGCGGCAGAGGCGAAGGGCGTCGTCCCGAACTGGAAGAACGCGACGGATATATCGCTGCGCTCGAGAGCGATGGCTGGAGTCCATGCAAGGAAGTTCAAGGATATGGAGCTGGAGTGAGTATATGGCATCGATGCACAAGGCAAAGGCGGAGCAGGAGTGGATTAGCAGCACGCCCAAAGTTAAGGTTGACTGGTTCATAGCAGATATACTGAGGAACAACAAGTACGGCACCTATCTGGATCTTGGCAGGATAATAAAGCGGGATCCCGACGTGGCCAAATACGTGGTTGAGACGGTCAATATCACAAGCAGCTCCGGAGAGCAGGTGTTCAACACGTTCAGGCTGGCGATACACACCTTCAAGTCCATAGGGGTCGAGATACTGAGGGACTACCCGAAGAAGGCGGCGGCGGTCCAGATGTACGAGACTGATGTGTGGAAGAGGAAGTCGGTCGCTGACATAATACTCACCTCTGACAATCTGGAAGCGCTGGAGGTCGTTATGAAGAAGCCCAAGCTGGCTATGATAAAGAACGGGGACGGCGAGCCGGTGATAGGCAGCATACTTACCCGCTACGGAAAGAGTTGGGCCGACAAGTTCGCCAACACCCCGGGGATAGGCGGGATTCTGCTGGATGGGGGGAAGAAGACGGTCAAGGAAGCGGTGGCGAACGCCTACATGCAGTGGAAAAGGGTATGATGCGCCATATAGGTATAAAAAGATGCGCCGTCATTAGATATCTAATTTGTTAGGTGAACTTATGGACCAAAGACCATTTGACCTTCTCAACAAGGTCCTGGGGCAGCAAGTATTAGTCAGGCTGAAGAACAATGTCAGCATACGCGGAAGGATGGTATCATTCGACGCGCACATGAACGTGGTTATGGAGAACGCTGAGGAGCTGAACGACGGAGAGCTCAAGGCGAAGCTCGGAACCATACTCCTAAGGGGAGGAAACATCATCTTCGTCTCACCAGTGTGATGCTTAAGTGGGCTTGTAGCGTAACGGTAGCGCGCGTGCATGGCATGCACGAGGTTGCGGGTTCAAAAAGGTTCCTGTGAAAACAGGGGCCGTGAAAATCCCGCCAAGTCCATTTCTTTTTCTTTTCAATACCGAGTGGCTTCGTCCCTAAGGTAGGTCCGGCTTGCTGGATGGCTTAAATAACTGGGGTTTGCACCAGAAAGAGTTATATATGTATATATACATATACATAATATGGCCAGGCAAATATCCGTATCCGATGAGGTTTATGAGCTTCTTACAAAGAGGAAGGGGGGAAGGAGCTATTCCGCCGTAATAAAGGACATGGCGAACCAGATTGAGAGTCCAAAGGGCGACATAATGAGATTTGCAGGCGCGCTCAAGGGCGACAAACAACTGGCAAAGATACAGAAATTGATAGCGGAGGACAGGAGAAGGAATGTTGGCAGGAAGTTCAAATGGTGATTGATATGGCCTGCCTTGATACCAGTGTGATAATAGAGTTCCTGCACTCAAATGATATCGTGACCAGATTGGTCAGCCAGTATCAACAGACAGAACCAATAAGCACCACATCGGTGACAGAGTACGAATTGCTTAAGTACCAGAACCCAAGGGAAGCCGAGGTGTCTAGGGAGTTATTGGAGAGCTTGGAGATACATGCCTTCGACAGGTCGGCTGCGCTTGAATCCTCCAAGATGTTTATGGAACTTAAAAAGAAGGGCACACCGATCAGCGATACAGACATACTGATAGCGGGAATAGCCGCCTCCAGAAATGAGACGCTGATAACCATGGATAAGGATTTCGAGCGGCTTGGCTACAACAAGATAGTGGTAGTCGGAAGGGAATGAACAAGACGGACATACAGGTGAGATTAATGGCTGAAAAAGATACAGATGTCGATGTGGAGATTGAGCTTGAAGAGGCACAGAAGCTGGTGGCATCGGGCAAGTCGCACTACGTCTGGGTTCTGGGGCCGATTAACACGGACATACTTAAGATGAAGCTTGACACGGAGACAGAGATAATGGTCGTGCATCCGCAGGAGCTTCTCCAGTCGACCAATCCCAAGGCGCTTGTTGGCGAGACGCCGATATTCGTCTGTGAGCACGGAGTTACATCGTTCTTCCTCGCCGAGAAGCTGAAGCCAAAGGGAGTGAACGCGAAATCCCTTAGCGGAGGAGTGGACGGAATAGGGCGTTAAGATTATAGAAAGGTTTATATATTAATTATAGCGTATTATAATTAGTTATAAGTGATACATAATGAACGAATTTACCACGGTGCAGCTTAAGAAATCAGTAGTTAAGGAATTAAAGAAAATAAAGAAGTATCCGAGAGAAACCTATGATGAAGTCATCTCCGATCTAATAAAGGTAGCTGAAGGAGCATCAGAATATGACGAATTCATCCATAGGGCGCAACAGGCAAAAATGAAGGAGCTCTGGGGCGAAGGCGACTATGAGGCGTGGGAGAGTGCCTAGATCTGGAGACATAATCATAGCAAGAATGCAGTTTACGGATAGCAATGAGTCGAAGATACGGCCTGCACTAGTTCTATTTGAGGAGCTGGGAAACGTAGTTATAGCCGGGATAACGACTAACCTGCAGATGAAAGGCGTATCAATCTCGGTCAAAGAGGGCGCGGCGCAGGATAGTGTAATAAAGTTGAATTATATCTTTACAATAACCAATGAGGCAATTCTAAAGACGGTTACTCACCTTGGCAGAGAGAAAAAGCGCTTCGTTTTTGGCGAGCTAAACAAAAAACTTGGCGGTTTAATAACTTGATAGGATTCAGCCAATCTGGAGGGCAGCAGCCTCCTTTCTGTACTCCTCTCCGACCTTGCTGAAGTCTATTATCCTGTTCTTCTTCGACTCCTGGTCCCTTGCCAAGAGCACTATCCTGCTGGGCATGTGCTCTGCAGTCACTAGATAACCAGTGAGCTCAGCCAGCCTCGTGGCAAACTTCTTTATCTCATCGTGGTCCGGTGTGGATACCCAGCTCAACCCCCTCTGTTCCTCCCTTGCCCCGCCAACGAAGGAGAATCCCTTCACCTCAACATAGTTGGGCATCGCCAGTCCGATGAGCTCGGCGTAACCTTCGGGGTTGTTCATGTTGAGCCCCTTCACAAGTGTCATGCGGACAACGGTCCTTGTCTTTAGCGTCTTCAGCACTGAGAGCGCGGCCCTGAACCTCTCCCATGTGCCCGGAATCTTGGGCCTGACCGTCTTGATGTAGGTCTCCTCGTCAGGCGCCTGCAGCGAAACGTAAAGCTGGGTTGGCAGCGGGTTGAGCTTCTCCAGCGCCTCGGGCAAGGTGCCGTTGTGCACGAGGAATGTGCTGACCCCTCTCTTGTGGAACTCCTCGAGCAGGCCGCCCATCTTAGGGTAGAACATCGGCTCTCCGGTTAAGCTTAGCGCCACGTGCATCGGCTCCCTGGCCTCCTGCCATCGCCTCTTCTTGAGGGGCGTGTCCGCAGCCTCGTTGTAGCCGCTCACTATCCTTCTCTGCTCCTTTATCATTCCCTCAACAATGGGGACCGGGTCGTCCCACGAGTCCATCGCGTTGAGCTCGTTCCACTTGTATCCGTGCTCCTCCGGAATTAGCCTCCAGCAGAATGTGCATCCGAGGTCGCACCCGATCGCCGGCGTTGCCTGCATGCACTGCCAGCTCTTTATCCCGTAGAAAGTGTATTTGTAGCAAAGGGTCTTGCCCTTCAGCCCGTTGGCGGTGTACTCGCATATCTTGACCGCCGAGTGGCTGCCCACGAAGTGGTAGCCCTGCTTCTCCATCTTTGTCTTCAGCTCTGCGGGCATTCCTGACATGGCATCAACCCTTTACCTTTATCTCCTTGTTCAGCTCCGCGAGGTCGAGCACCCTCCTGTAGATTGGCGGGTGGTTGGAGAACAGGCCCGTCATAAGGCCGTGCACCCCCGACCTCTCCTTATGCATCTGCTTGAGGAAAGTGTCTATGTTGAGGTCGGGCAGCAGCTCCTTCAGCTCCGCCTCGTGGCTCCTGACATCTTCCACGTCATCAGCACTTGTGAATGGGCTGGCGAAGTACATGGACTTTGCCACCGTGTTGCCGTCCCCAGGCTGCCTGACCGCGGGATTCGCACCGTATGCGCTTATCTTGAGCAGTGAGGAGGCGAGGTTCTGCGGTTTCTTTACCGTGGTCGCGGAGTACTCGTCCGCATAGGACTCCCTTGCCCTGGACAATGAGAGTATCATCAGCTGAAGAACGAAGTAGAGCGCGAATGCCGCGATGCCTATTACCACTGCGCCTCCTGCGTTGTTCCTGTTATTTCCGCTGCCGCCTCCAAGCATCCCTGAGAAGAACAGGTTCTGCGCCACCATGTACATCAGCATCGGCAGGAATGAGACGACCATCATGATTGCCACGTCGTTGTGCCTGAGGTGGCCTATCTCGTGCGCGAGAACGGACTCCATCTCCCCATCGTTCAGCATCGGCAGCAGTCCCTGATGCACCACCAGCGTTGAGCTGTTCCTCGTCCTTCCGAACACGTATGCGTTGGGATCCTGCCTCGGGGATATCGCTATCTTGGGCACAGGGACGTTCGCCTGGGTGGCGAGCCTGGTCACCATCTCGTGCAGCTTCGGGTACTCGTCGTCGCCTATGTACTTGAGCTGGCCCATCATCTTCATGAGAACCGGCGATAGGTACCACTGCGCAAGGAAGAACATCAGCGTGAGGGGGATGACCGCGATTATCCCCACGCCAACGTAGAACATTATGGCGTATATTATGCCGAACGCTATCGCGAATATCAGCGCGAGCGTTATGTACATCGTCGCCTTGAGCTTCACTATTCCTGCCATTCTCTCGCCTAGGATAAAGTTACGCTAGTTTATGTAAGTTAAGGCTTAATACTGTTGCTGCCGGGCTATCCGTTTTCCGCGGGATGTGCAAATACCCCTGCCCATGCCGCTGCGATACAGCCAGGAATAGAAAGAGGAGTCTTTGTGAGTGCGCAAGGGGAACGCCTTGAAGAAGCGGCTCTCAAGTTCATTACACAAGGCTTCCCTTCCGCTTTCTTTGAAGAATATTGCCGTAGGGCCACTGAAGCCTAGGGCACGGGCGGTTGAATGCTCCATTGGGCCGTGTCCCATTCCGAGGGTCGATTTAACTACCTGCATCCCCATCCTCCCAAGGGATTCCCTATCCGCATCATCGGGTATGCCGATGCAGGGCATTATCGCAAAGCCATTCGTCCTGACCTCCTCCTCAACATTGGTCCGGAGCATATTGGCCCACTTGTCCACCCCGGTAAAGTGGGGTATGGGCAACACACTTTTTTTGGCTTGTATATAGCGGCAGTTCATTAAATTTTTTACCGTTGAATACGAGTATTTGTACTCTTCCTTGGTGTAATAATTTTTTTCGCCGTAAATTCGCTTCAGTGCCTCTAGCTCGATTGCGGTATAGAGCAAATTGTCATGCATCCACCTGCCCAATGTGCTTTTCTTATATGCCTCTTGATTGCTCGGCACGGATTTGAACCGCTCTTCTAACCATATTCCCGCCGCGTTCCTCCTGTCCCTCTTGAAGAGTATTATGACTGGCCCCTTGAACCCGACAAGCTCGGGAACTGACAGCTTGCTGACGTGGTTGAACAGCATCTTGACCTGCAAGAGATCCAGCCTTGATAGCAGTGCCTTGTTTTCGGCCATGAAGCTGGAACCAATCTCCCTGATTGCAAAGCCCTTTTCCGCAATCTCAGCCTCCAGCTCCGCCTTCGGATTCTTCTTCGTGTCAGGCTTGGGAGCCTTGGATTTGACTTTGTCCTTTTCCATCAATGCCATTCTCGCACCAGCGACATGATATGTTAAACCGTTGTTTGCCGATAATATATTAAACTTGTGTTCTCAATTAAACGAGAGGGATTTGACGCTTCCGGTAGCCTTGTTTGACAGGTCAGCTATGGGCATATCTCTAGCTGTGCACATTGTGCTGGCGGTGGTCGGGATGACCCTGCCCGCAATGATAATGATCTACGAGTACTTGGGAATAAGGAGGAAGGACCCCGCGTACCTGGTGCTCGCGAGGAGGCTCACCACCGCTTTCATCGTGCTGTTCGCAATAGGCACTGCCTCTGGCTTCGTGGTGGCTGCCAACCTCTTCTTCGCATGGCCCACATTCATGCAGCTGGTGGGCAACGTAGCGATACTTGCGCCCTTCCTTGAGATCTTCGCCTTCTTCGGCGAGTCGATATTCCTCGCCATCTACCTCTACTCTTACAGCAGGTTCAAGAGCAGGTACGGGCACGTGGCAATCATGGGAGTCGTCACAATCTTCGCAACTATGAGCGCTGTGTTCATCACCATGCTGAACGCCTTCATGAACACTCCGGCAGGGTTCAACATAGCCAACTACATCTCCACTGGTCAGATAACCAACGTGAACCCGCTCGCGGTTTTCAACACACCATCCACTTGGATAGAGGTCTCGCACGTAGTCACCACCAGCTTCTACACAGGTGCGTTCCTCATCGCGATGTTCTTCGCATACAAGCTGCTCAAGAGGTCGATAACTGCGGGAGAGAGGCAGCTGTACAGGAAGGCGCTCGGCCCCGTAGTGGCGGTGGCGATACTCTTCACCGTGCTGTCAATACTAACCGGAATCGCCTCCATCGCAACGCTCTACTCTCAGCAGCCGGAGAAGTACGCGGCAATCGAGCTGGACCTTGCACCGATGGCGTTCGCTCCCGAATATCTCGGCGGCTTCTACGTGAACGGCCACATAGTTGACGGGATACCAATACCGGGCCTGCAAAGCATGCTGGCCACCGGCAGCCCGAGCGGCACTGTGCCCGGCTTGAGCCAGTATCCGCAGAGCACATGGCCCCCGCTGATAATACACTTCATGTTCGACCTGATGATAGGGCTCGCCTTGCTGACCGGGCTTGTGCTGCTGATAGTGCTTCTGCTGAAAATACTCAAGAGGGAAATCTACCCCAGAATCGTGCTTGTCGGCCTGGCGGCCTCTGGCCTGATAGCACTCTTCGTGCTTGAGGACGGCTGGGTGCTCGCCGAGCTGGGGAGGCAGCCGTGGATAGTCTACAATGTGCTCAGCGTCGCGAATGCGGCCAACACATCCCCGGCGATACTGCCCGTCCTGATCGGCATAATAGCGTTCTACATAGCGGTGATACCGCTCACCGTGTTGGTGCTGAAGAGAATCTTCGACTCCAGGCCGCTGGCCAAGGAGCTTGCCGCGAGTGGATGATATGGCATACGAACTTCTGTATTACCTGAACTACGGGATACTCGCCGCGTTCCTTTCGATGTTCGCCGTGGAGCTGGGGATGGCTATACGCGCCATGTGCGGCTACTCAGTGCTGAAGGAGAGGATAAGGCACTACGTTATGCCGCTCTGGGAGATAACCGGAACTTTCGCGGTCTTCTACATCGTGGACCTCGTTGCCACATATCCGAATCTGGTGCCGGTCATCGCGCCGATTTACATCGGACCCATAATAGCGGCCGCCCTCCTTCTGATATTGAGGAACGCCTTCCTTGCCTACGGAGAGATAATGGGTGGCCACGCCAAGGAGAAACAGGTTTTTGCGATATACTCGGCCACCACCATAATCATAGCGTTCATCCTTTCTGCAATACTGGGTTCGGTTGTCAGCGGCAGCGGGGTTGATGTTGCCTCTGGTAGCCTGAATGTGGCCGCGATGCTGTTCAACGGCTTCGGCCTGGCGGTATTTCTCGCGATGGTGCTGATTGGGCTGTTCGCCGCGTCGGTGCTGATTGGGGACAAAAAGGAGAGGGCCATGCCGGCGGCATCCGCATTCGTTGCCCTGGTGCTTATGCTCTCTGCTCTCGGCTTCGGGACCGCCTACGGAGCCGGATTGATAGCCTCCAATGAGTATCTTGTCATACTTTATGCGGTGTTCATTGCTGTTGTAGTGCCTCTCTACCTGGCGGGCAGGGCAGCGGCAAAGAAGCTCGTCTTTCCGCTCGTGTTCTTCGGCGTGCTATGCTTCGCCGTCATCCAGAACCAGATGCTGTTCAACGGCGCGGCGAGCTTCGCGAGCTACGTGACCAACACGGCTGGCGCGCAGTACCTCATCATCGCAACAGTCGGCGGCGGCGCGTTCCTGGTGGCTGCGCTATCCTATTTCATTTACCTGACCTTCATGAAGAGGGCTACCTCTTGATGCGCTTGGCCAGAAGGACCTCGTCCATTGCGCGGAGCGGAACCCCGTGCTTGTAGAGATGCGCCATGTCGGCCTTGTCTATTAGCTTCTCGTTGTAGGTGACGTCGTACTCGAAGTGGTACTTCCTCTCCCCTTGATTGCGCCAGAGCACGAAGATGTGGACCTTGCAGGTGCCATCGAAGTATAGCTCCGAAACCGGCAGGGTCCAAAGATGGGCGAACTCCTTGCCCTCGGACCTCGTCTTGGCCAGGGTGGCGCTGAATACCCCGACAAGCAACTTTGCCGTCTTGGGGTCCTTGGCTCTATCCTTCACTAGCGCAACAGAGGACTCTATGGCTGAGGTCAGGCTTCGCTCAAGCCCCATTGCGTGGTACCCGAAGTCAGTGGAGGAACTCTCAGCCTCGTGGCTGGATGTCCTGCACAGCTTGTCTAAGCTCTCCAACATCAGCCTGCTGCTGCTGGGGCCCTTTGCGCGTTTTTCGATCATATGGCATCTACTTTATACTTGGATAAAACGGTTATCAGATATAAAAACTTTCCTTTCATGACTGCCTGAGCGACACAGCAATCGCGGTCGCGTCGTCGTGGGGCTTGAACCTCATGTACTTCCTGCACTCAGGGTCGGAGTCCTCAAGAGCCCTCACCTTTGAGAGCCAGCCTTCCAGCCCACCGCCAAGGTACTCCTTGACTATGGCGCCCATGTCGTCCGGCTTGCTCGGATCCGTCTTTGGAATCAGAAGACCGTCAGAGAATATCAGTATGTCGCTCACGGCCTCGGTGCTCTCCGTGCCAGTGTGCATGAACTTGACATCCTTGTCGCCAGCTATGAAGCCGTAGGTGATGTTTGAGTTGCGCCTGTTCAACTCAAGCTGGCCCTGTATGGCAGCCCTTGGGTTGGTCGCGCCCGAGTCCACAAACTTCTTCAGCATCAGTAGGCTCTCCATGTCATGCTCGTAGTCCTTTACCAGCAGCTTGTATGACCCGTCCTTGTATATCGCTATTATGTTGGTGTCAGACACTTGGACCCAGTCAAAAGAGTCCCTCTTCAGCTTGATGGCTGCCACGGATGTGGCCCAGAGGTTGAGCTTGTCGGAAATGTCCACTCCCTCGCTCGTCATGGCGTCCCTTATGGCGATGTTGGCATCCTTAACCGTGGCGGAAAAGGTCTTTTTGCTGGCCTCGAATATCCTGACTGCCGTATGAGAGGCTATCCATCCGCCCGTCTTTCCAGTCGCATCGATGAATGGGTTGAGGCTGGTGACTCCGTCAAAGACCGCGAAAAGCCCCTTATTGGGATTGCAGATAAACGCATCCTCGTTAAGGCTCCCTGAGCCCCTTGACGTTATGTAGTCAGGAGAGTAGCTGAGGGTCTTTGGGAATGCTGTGCTCTTAATAGGCATGATAATTCAGTTAAGTATATTGCGCATTAGGAAATATTTAACGGTTTTGATGGCAGTAAATGAGGAAAAAGAAAGGGGCGCGGCAGGTTACCGCGCCCAAGTTTGGAAGGATGAACTTACATCCTCTTCTCCATCGCAGTGCCTATCCAGCCGATTATGAAGCCAACTATTATGGCCCATACCGGGATAGACATCACCGCATTGCTTGTTGCAGTTGCGACCGCAACTATCAGCAACGGCAGTGCTGCACCCATCAAAGCCTTGTCGCCCATCGGGTTCATCATACCCGTGGAGTCCATTCCAAGCCCAGCGAGGCTTGTGAAGAACAAAGCTATAGTGCTCAATAATCCTATCGCGAGCGCGATAGCCTCCACTGCAGAAACTGCGCCTCCCGCAGAGATGGCAAACGCTTGCCACATGCTGAAGATCACATACAGGAAAATCAAGCTCGCAATGAACCTTAATGCATGCGAAGCCTTACTTCCTTTTTTTGCCGCCATGTGTATCACATTAAGACTAAGCGCAGTATGGGTTTTTAAAGCTATCGTTATTTGAGGTGTATTTTGATATAACTACGTCACCACTCATTTACAACGTTTTTCGACGTAAGCCCCTTGGGGCGATGGCGGAGACGCTCAGAGAAAGCGACAATAAACGAAATGGTAGATTTCCAGGGGGTCAAAGGCCGTTTTTCAGCTTGGAGAGGTGGGTTATGCCATACGTCTTGCCTCTCCACCTCACCTCTTTCATGCGCACCGCCACGAGGAGGTTAGCGAGGTAGATGAAGTTAATGAGGACGTAGATGAGGGCGGATTGGAGCCTCCTCTCCCTGGCCCTCTGGTAGGTCCTGTATACGCCCGCCAGGAAGGGTATGAGGAGCACGAGGAACCAGCCGCTGACAGCGGCAGCCAGCACCAGGGATGAGATGAACAGGAGCACCTGGGCGGTGTAGAACACCATGCCGTAGCCGAAGATCCTGCTGAAGCCAAGGACGGAGAACGCGGTCTGGCGGTTGGACCACTCCCAGAAGGTGGGGAGGTCGTCGTTGGTGTCCACCACCGGCTGCGCCGCCTTCACGTACGCTATCCCGTAACCCATGACCTTCGCCATATTGGTTATGGGTATGTCGTCAGAGACGCACCTGGAGAAGAGGGCTAACCTCTTGCCGGCCAGTATGCTTGCCTTGAATGCCAGGCTGCCTCCCCAACCGAAGCGCGTCAGGCTGGATTCCATCAGCCCCTCCCCGACGAAACTCCAGACGCTCTTGACTCTGGACCAGAAACCCGCCACGGGCCTGAAGTACGGGTATGTAGTCGAGATGCCAACCGCCTTGTCTGAGAGCGGGGCGACCAGAAGGGAGAGCCAGTCCTTCTGAACGTGGATGTCTGAGTCCGCTATGACGTAGATGTCGTAGCCCTTGTTTGCTGAGATGGCGCTCGATATGGCGTTCACCTTTCCGCTGCCCCTTGCGAACCTGGGGCTGGTCACCATCACCGCCATTCCAGCCTTCCTTATCTCGCCCACTGCCTCGTCCTTGAGGCTGTCCACAATCGCAACTGCCTCGAAGTTCTTGTAGTCCTGCGCCCTAAGAGAGGCGAGGTTCCTCGAGAGCTGGATGTCCATCCCCTTGCAGGGGACCATTACAAGCACCCTCGGCCTGTACTTCGGCATGGAGTTGTAAACCGGCCTCTCCCTCCTCAGGGCAAGCCCTACCAGGAAGAGGAAGATGAGAACCATGAAAAGCTCGTAAAGCAGGAGTGGCAGGCCCAATCAATCACTAGAACACTATGGCTTCGAACCGCCTGTTGATGGCCGTCGCTATGCTCCTCGTCACCGAGAAGTTCTTGGGGTTCCTCTTCATCTCGCTGAGCCTGATGAAGAACCAGCCCGTCCCGTTCATCCTCCATGCCACGAAGGCGGTCATCCCGGTGTTGGCCTCCCACTTCTCCAGCGCGGCTATCTTGTCCGGCTCTATCGAGAGGCTGCCCTTGTCCCAGGCCTTGCACTCGAATGCCATCCCCTTCCCCTGCTTGATCGCTATGATGTCCGGCGGGCTCATCGGATTGACGCCGCTGCCCGCTGAGCGTATGACTGAGTAGCTCCTCTCGTGCAGGAATGCCATCAGCTCCCTCTCGCTTCTGGCCCCTTTTGAGTACCTGGTCAAGATACCACGATAGTGTGATGTCTGGCAAGGAATTTAACACTTTACAACTACGACACCGCCCTCCGTCGGAGCTTCTGTCGACATAGGCTGGTTCGTCACGGCGCCGAGCCGCTAAAACGCATTTATAACTTGCGGCAACATAAAAGAGGACGATTGTCTATGTCCAATACGTCAATAAGCGATACACCCCAAACGCCCTAAATAGCTGCAAGCCAACAAAGAGAGGGGAATGGGATGAGCAGATGATGAACACTAAGAACCTAAGAGAAGATGTGGATAAAATGAACGTGGGAAACGAGAAGGAGGGGGAGAAAGTAGCACGCATTGTTGTTATGCCGCCAGGGCCCAATGCGCAAAAGAGGATAATGGAGTACGAATCCAGGGTGGGCACCAACAACTACAAGATGCACAAGCTGGTGATGAAGGGGGCCGACGGGATAAGGATCACCGACGTTGACGGCAACCAGTACCTGGACGCCCTGACGGGGGTGGGGGTCAACGTGCTGGGCAACAAGCATCCGGCGATAACCAAGGCAGTGACAGGAATGCTTGAGAAGGGCTACGCGCTGCCGAACAACCACGTTATGTATTATCAGGAGTACGATGAGCTGGTGGCGGCTGTGCAGAGCACCCTTCCATCAAGGCTGAGCAGCGGCGGGGCGTTCCTATCCAACTCGGGGACCGAGGCGAACGAGGCTGCGCTAAAGCTGGCGAGGAACCTGACCGGGAAGAAGTACATTATTGTATCAGACAGGGCCTTCCACGGAAGGACTGCAGGAACCTTGGGCGGGACCACGGGAAACAGGGGAAAGAGGGGAATGGAGCTGGCGATACAGGGGTACCACGCCTTCGAGAGCCCGGATCCTTACAGGCCCCCTGCTGGGAAGGACGCGGCGCAGAACTCGCTGGAGAGCATAAGGAGCATATTAAAGACAAAGGTAGACCCGAGCGATGTGGCCGCGATAATGATAGAGCCGGTGGCCGGGGAGCAGGGAGTGCTCACCTACCAGAAGGAGTTCTACAAGGGCCTCAACGAGATAGCGCAGCAAAATGACATATTCATAATAGCGGACGAGGTGCAGAGCGGGGTGGGCAAGACGGGCTCGTGGTGGGCCAGCGAGAGGCTGGGGCTGAACGCGGACATAATAACTTCGGCCAAGGCACTGGGAGGCGGATTCCCTCTGGGAGGAATGTTCGCGAGCAGGGAGATGTTCGAGAAGTGGGAGAAGGGAAGCCACGCATCCACAAACGGAGGGCAGGCGATTGCGTGCGCAGCCGGAACAGCGGTCATCGAGACGATAAAGAGGGAGAACCTGCTCGAGAACGTCAAGAGGATACAGGACCACATGAAGAGGGGGTTCGACAAGCTGGCGGAGAGGTACGAGGTGATAGGGGACGTGAGGGCAGCCGGAGCCTTGATTGGGGTGGAGCTGGTGCAGGACAGGGGCACAAAGGTTCCGCTCGACGCTGGCCCCATTGACGAGGCGGTGTTCAGTAGGGGGCTGGTCGCATCGGCAGCGGGAACGTGGCACAACGTGCTGAGGATGTCGTTCGCGTACAACACGCCGGTCTCCGCGCTGGACGAGGTGCTTGGGATATACGATGCCGCGTTCGCGGATGTGGTGAAGAAGTAGAGGGGTTTTGAGATGAGTAGCATAACACCGACCAAGATTCAGAGCGACATCAAGAAGCTGTTCGGGATCGATCTCGACAGCCAGACCGCGGAAACGCTGAAGGAGGTTGCGGACCAGCTAGCCGGGGGCAAGAAGAAGCACTACGCCCTGAGCAGCAGCGAAAAGGGGCCTGGAGATGTGGAGAGGATTCTGGGTTTCAAGGAGGAGAACGTGGCAATGTATCTCAGGAACAACTACGTCTCCGAGCTATCGGGCGCGGATCTGAGAACAACTATGGGGCTCTCAAGGGTGGACCTCAACAGCGTTGGGCCCTCTCACGATGGGACAACCATAGGCTTCGCTCAGGTGCCCATAAAGTATGTGGGTAGCGTGCTGGTCAACGGCGAGTACGCAAAGGGAAGGTTCCAGATGGCGATAGCGGCACTGGAGGGCCAGCTCTCGCAGGGGATGACGCGCGGGATAGAGACGTTCAACATGGCTGGCGGAGTGACTACCAGAGTCACCGATGACGGTATGACAAGGGACGTGCTGGTCGGGTTCAACAACATAAACGACTCGATTAACGTCTACAGGTTCGTCAAGTCGGCAGAGGGGCAGGCTTACCTCAAGGAGAGATTTGAGGAGGGGGCGAGGTACACCAAGTTCCTTGAGGCAAGGCCGTTCGTTGACGGCACATCGCTGCACATAAGGTTCAAGGGCACGGCGGGTCCCGCTATGGGGATGAACGCGCTCACGCAGAGGGGCAGGGAGGCGACTGTCGCAATGATAGACCACCTGGTGCACGACTTGCACATGGTCGGTGAGAACGGGGTGGACCTGCTCACGATATCTGGCAATATGTGCACTGACAAGAAGCCCACGGTGATGAACGCGCTGATGGGAAGGGGAGCGTCGGTTGTGACCGAGACGGTGCTGAAGAACGACCTGATAATGGAGAGGTTCTTCAAGAACAACCACCAGTTCAAGGGCGACCCTGACGGCGCGGCAGCAAGGCTGGCGGAGGTCAGCCTGAAGAAGAACGAGCGCGGCACGAGGCTCGCGGGTTCGATTGCGGCCAACACGCACGTGGCCAATATTAGCGCGGGAATCTACATAGCGTACGGCCAGGACCCGGGACAGGTGGTTGAGACCAGCCTTGCGAGAGTCTACATAGAGCAGACAAAGGACGGCGTCAGGATAATAGGCACTCACCCTGCGGTGGAGGTGGGAACGTTCAAGGGGGAGCTCTGGGGCACCGCAAAGGAGATGCTCAAGATGACAGGAGTGTACGGCGACCAGGACGAGATAGGAAAGACGAGGCTGGCCTTCGCGGAGGTGTGTGCTGCCGTGTTCACAATAGGCGATGCCAACCTTACAGCGAACCAGGCCGCTGGGACGCACGGGAGCACGTTGAGGAAAGGGTGATTGGATGGCCAACGAACGAAGCTTCCTGAGCCCGCGAGTGCTTTTCGGCAACGGCGTGATATCGGGGCTGCCGGCGGAGCTGGGCAGGATGGGTGTGAAGAGGGCCCTCCTGCTCACGACCAAGATGTCAAGGTCGACCGCGCCAAAGAGGGTGATTGACATGCTCTCCGCAGCGGGGATAGAGTCCGTGCACTTCTCGGCCATTGAGGCTGAGCCATCTGTCGCAAGTGCAGAGGCAGCGATGGAGACGATGAGCGGAAGCAAGGCGGATGTTGTCATAGGGCTGGGAGGAGGAAGCGCGCTCGACGTAGCCAAGACAGTTGCGTTGGCGTCCACGAACGGCGGCATACGCAGCGTATTCGGTGTCAACAAGGCCGCAAGGCCAGGCACGCCGCACATATTGATACCGACTACATCCGGGACGGGGTCGGAGGCAACGAACGTCGCGGTGCTTACGGACCAGGACAAGAAGAAGGCGGTGGTGTACAGCGACTACCTGATTCCAGCGCTGGCGCTGGTGGACCCCGAGCTGACTTACACGATGCCAAGGGAGGTAACCGCCCACACGGGGATGGACGCGCTAACGCACTCCATAGAGGCTTACCTCTCGGTCAACAGCAGCCACATGAGCGATGCGACAGCACTGAAGGCCATAGAGCTGATAGCGAACAGCCTGCCTGCTGCGTACAGCAGTCCCACAGACCAGAGGGCCAGGCACGACATGTCACTGGCGGCGCTTTTGGGCGGGATGTCGATAGCGAATGCGGGGACAAGGGGTGACGGTTGCTACCTCGCCGGTGCGGGAATAGCGCACGCTGTTGGGCTGGCAACTGGCACCATGTACTCGCTGCCGCACGGCCTCTCAGTTGGAATGGTACTCCCTGCGGAGATGAGGCTGCTTGAGAGCGTCTCTGAAGCAAGGCTCGCAAAGATATCTATGGCATTGGGAGGCGACGGCACAAGGGGGAGCGCGGTGAGGATAGTGGAATCGATAATGGAACAGACAGCCATAGATAGAAAGCTGGGCCGCGATGCGGGGGGCAACATCGACGCGATAATCGATGGCTCAATGATGGCCAAGAGGCTGCTGCTCAACATGCCGATGGAGATAACTAGGGAACACATGCGCACGGTGGTGAGCGCGATAGTGTAGGTGTTGTAGGATGAGAAGCTATGCGCCATGCAAGGCCATACTGTTCGGGGAACACGCGGTAGTGTACGATAGGCTCGGCATCGCTGCAGCGATAGACCAGAAGACCTACGTCGAGGTGACCGAGGGCTCAGGCGGGGTGGAGATTAATCGCATACTTGACCCCAAGTACACGAAGGTGTCAAGGTCCGAGCTTTTCGGCAAGCTGGACAGGTTCGATGAGATCCACGGCAGCAAGGAGTTCCACAAGCTGAAAGATTTCTCCTTCGTGGACTCGCTGCAGGTGGTCATCGGGGAGACCATGAGAAGGTACGGGTACAAGGACGTGAGGATCGACATCTCCTTCGACAACGTGCTGAAGGGCGTGGGCAGGTCGGCGTCGAAGTACTCCGCCATAACGCTGGCGCTTGCGAACTACCTGGGCCATAGCATAAGCGCTGAGGAGGTCAACAAGATCGCTTACCTGGGGGACGTGGTCTCGCACAGCGGCATGCCTTCGGGCATAGACACCAGCGCGGTGACATTCGGGGGAGTCATCGCATACAGGAAGAGCGAGGGGATAAAACGCATAAAGCTGGATTACAGCCTGCCACTGATAGTGGTGGACAGCGGGGAGCCGGCCAGGAACAGCGAGACGATACCAAGGGTCAAGAGGCTGCTGGAGGAGAGGCCAGCCTACGGCAACGGCATACTTGACGAGATAGACGGCATCTCTGCAGCCGCGCTGGACGCTCTGAGGAGCAGGGAACTTGGCAAGGTCGGGGAGCTGATGAACAGGAACCACGAGCTGCTGAGACAGCTTGACGTCTCAACGGAAAGGCTGGACAGGATTGTAAGGATGGCGCTGGAGAGCGGGGCGTTGGGCGCAAAGCTAACGGGGGGAGGGGGCGGTGGTGGTGCGGTGGTACTGGTCGAGGACACGGAGAGCGCCCAGGCAGTAAGGGCCAAGCTGGCAGAGGCGGGATTCAGGGCATTCCATGCGCGTATGGGCATAGAGGGCGTGTCGCTGCGCTGATGGTTAACAGTAAGCGATTTAAATTAGTGCAGTTTAGCTTTAATTGACCATTCATGGCATCAGGCAAACTCGCAGGGGCAGTTACGCTGCTCTTCAGGGAGGTTTTCATAGGTATGATACTTGTAGTAGTGCTACCTACGGCGCTGCTCGGTGTGATAGCTAGCGGTCACATAAATGTTCTGAACATAGTGGGCGCTTTAGTGCTAATGTCGCTGATGCAGTTTGCGCCTAATGCCTTAAATAATTACGTGGACTGGGACATTGACGAGGCAAACGATAAGAGGATGACAATGCACAAGGCGCTCAGCAAGCGCAAACTCCTCGAGATAACGCTAGTACTTTTACTGCTCACCATACCGTTCTTCGTATTTGGTAACCTGTACCTCAGGATAGCGATGCTGATAGGCTACTTTCTGATATTCAACTACAATGTACTGCTTAGGGCAAAGGACAAAATTTTCCTCAACTATGCTTTCATAGCCCTGTTTTACGGCTCCCTGGCATTCACGTTGGGATTCTTCTTCGCTTCAGGAAATCTGCAACTCTTCTTGAGCATAATATGGATACCGATATTTCTCTTCTTCATAGATCTGGGATTCTCAGTAAACAAGGATTATGAAGACGTTGATGGAGATGCCAAGCATGGCAAAAAAACGGTTCCAGTAGTGCTGGGCAAGAACATGTCGTTGGTCTACCAGTTTGTGATAATAACCGCGATATTTATTTGGGTGTTCTACATATCGGCTACCCAGATAGGCACGGTGTTCCTAGGAATAATGATTGCTTTCTATGCAGCCGCACTTTACTGCCTTAACAAGGTAAGAATGTCCAATTTCAAATCAGTCTATCACGATGCACACAATATAATAAGAGTAGATGCACTTTTGATTAGAGTGTCACTTATGGCACTCTTCCTCATCCTAGGATACCATGCAGTGATATCGGTATAATAAGCAATAAGCCAGTTTACTTGGGTCTCAGTTGCGCCACAGTGTTTGGCGACATCCTGATTTCACTTGCAGGCATTGAGAGGAACTTGCACTGCGGAGCTCCAAGCGCCACGCACTCCAGTTCAATAACATCCATATCAGTCTTGAAAGCTGCGCTCATTCCGCCAGCTATGAACCCCCTGACTACGTGGTCGACCGGCCTCTTTACCTTGGTCTTAAGGTCTACCGCGACTGGCGAGTTGTCCACAACTATGGTGCTGTGCTTCTTGTCCTTGTCCAGCTCCTTCCACGCAAGTATCCCCCATCCCGTAAATGTGGCGACCTCCATTATCCATTTTATGTAGTCGTTAACGCTGAACTTGTAGGTCCTGTTGTCGTTCGCTATGACATCCTCAAAGCTGTACTTGCAGGACTCGTAAAGGTTGTATACCTGCTCTGGATTCCCGTCAATTTTTCTTGACAGCTCAGAGAACATCTTGGAAGGCGGCATGACTACCCTGTTGGTAAACAGTGATATGTTGCCATCCTTGAAAGAGATGGCACGTGCCAGCATCAGCTTTTCGAGCAACGCCATCTAGCCCACCAATTACAACTGCTCCGCTGGCTTGACGGTTATGCCGCCATTGCCAATCTCGAAGTCATGAATGTATTGGCTGTGATTCGTGTCCCTTAGCTTGAGTATGGAAAGCGTCCTGCTCCTCTTGGCGCCTACGAGCTCGTTGTACATCTGTATTATGCCGTCGCACGCGAACTCGCTCACGCCGTCTATTGTGGTGTGCGAAGGAGTGTTGCCACCGTAGCTGATGAGTATGTTGGTCGTCCCCATCTTTTCCAGCTCCTCGATTATCATGTAGATGAGCCTCTTCTCGGAGTTGCCGGTGTAGTGCACCGTGTCCGAGCTTCCGCTCCTTGCCGCAGATCCGCCCATGCCCAGCTTGCCCGAGTCTATGTTGGTCAGCGAGACCGTGGAAGCGGCGCTTCCCGCATATCCGAGCGGTATGGAGAACAGGTTGATGTTTATCGAGAAGGTCTGGATGTTGTCGAACACCACCCTCTTGGCGTTTATCTGCTTCTTGACGTCCTTTATCATCTCGAAAAGGTCGAACCTCATCCTGTCTATCGGTATCAGCAAAAAGAATATCTTGCCCTGCTTCTCCATGCCGTCTATGTCCATTCCGAGCTGCCTGGCCTGCACCCTAAGAGTCTCAACAGACGAGTCAAGGGAGATGTATATGCCGTTCTCCCCGTTCAGCGCGCCGTTGTAAAGGTACTGCAGCGCGAAGATCGTCTTACCCGTTCCTGGCCTACCGGTCAGTAATATGTTCGCTCCAGCGGGAAGTCCCCCCTGAACCAAACCGTCGAACCCCGTTACACCCGTTGCTACCCTGTCCATGTCATCCCTCCCAAAGGTAGCTAGCAACGTCCTTCATATAAATACCTTATGGTAAAAGAGAAGATAAGTTTTTAAACCTATGCTTGCGCTGAGGAATAGCTGCTTACCGAGCAGTAGGCGTCGGCAGATTGCGCCGGGCCGGTTTCAGCCCAGGGCGGGGCGCTTCCTGTACTCGAAGTAGCTGGTGACCGCGCCGAACCTGCTGCCTATGTTCTTCCTTATGTAGCTCACCGCGTCCTCGCTGTTCTTGTCGCTCTCGAACCTTGTCTTAACCAGGTAGCCGTACTCGCCGTCCGTCACATAAACCTCCTCCACGTGCTTCAGCCCCATCAGGCGCTCGGCCAGCTCGTCTATGTTGGAATTGGCCTTGGGCCTGATCAGGTAGAACCTGTGCAGCCTGGACCTCTTCGCGGAGCTCATCTTATCGCCCTTGCGACCTCGGCCTTCTTGGCCTCGGCAGGCTCGTCAGCGTAGACGACCCTGTAGGAGTACTCCCCGTCGGGCACAAGCCTGACAGGCCTGTTCTCCTCTGAGGTCTTGCATTTGCACGCCCTGCCGCACTGCTTGCACGCAGCGGAGCCATCCTTAGACGGCTTGCCCATTCCCAGGATATCCATTATTCCCATCCTATCACCCATTAAGCATAAGCAAAAGGGATGGGGCGAAGAGCAGGTATGTAAAACGACCGAAAACCATTCCCCTTGGGGAGGGAAGACATAGCATAGCTACGTCGGAACGATATATCGGCTTACTGACTCTTCCACCCTTCATGACTTCCCCATCCTTAGGAGTATTATGAACGACCCTGAATATATAGCTTATCGCGTAAAAGTGTTTAAACAGGAAACATAGTAGAAATATATTGTAGTTTAGTAAATTAAAGTGGCATATTATTTTAGTATTAAAGCTAATATAATACAAAGATTTATAAATAATAGGGGTCATTATATTAGTATGGAAATACCTTCCAGAGTGAAAGAACGATTTGATGGTCTGAAGAAGGAATATGACCATATCTATCTCAGAAACCTCTCTGGCCGTTTTTACGTTTACCGAATAACATCAACAAAAGCTGCTGGACCTAAAAAAGGCAACGTGAGTTCAGAATACATCGGCAGAATAACTGAAGAAGGTGCATTCGTAAAGAGAGGTATGAGTGAGGGGGAAAAAACCCTTGAAGTGGCAAAGGCAGTCATAGAGGAACGCGGGGGAAAAGTGATAATGCCTGAGGTTAAAGTTTATGATGAAGACCAGAAAGAAGTTGAAGAAAGTAAATTACTTTCACCTTCAGAAGAAGAGAGGAAGATTTTAACCATACTTAGTATGAATGGTAGGGCAAGAATGAAGTCAATTGGAAAAGTTCTAGGGATAACTGCACAGGCCACAACTAGAAAGGTTAGAGAGCTAGAAAAACGCCACAAATTGGAGTATACTGTAGAAATCGATCCAATAAAATTGGGATATCTCGAATATTTAGTATTCATAAGATTTGAAGGAGAGAAACCAACTACAGCAGAGTTATTGGAAGCTTTTGACAAATTACCAATAGTCCAGTTTTGCGCTTTGCTTAAAGGAGAATATGACGTTATGCTTTATGTACTTGTAGACGTAGATGACGTTCGTCCTACACTTGAGGGTCTAAGATTTAACACGCTTACAAAATTCAATGCTATTTGGTACATAAATTCTGTGACTACTTTTTATGGTTTTATGCCAATTAGGGATCTCTTTTTTGATTTGCTAAAAAACAGGATATGGCACAGGAAGCGTGGCATACGGGAGGTTCCTCAGTACGCACTATTTCAGAGGGATTACAAAAGCCTTAGAGCATTAAACAACACAGGAAAAAAGAAGTTTAATGAGATAGACAAAGAAAACGGATTGCCAAATGGTAGTTCGAGGTATGCTTATTACGGATTACTAGGAAAAGGGATATTAAAAAGAATTACAATAAAAGAGAGAAATTTACCCATAGCTTATGATGCACTATTGCAATTCAAACTGGTAAATGTTAATACTTATCAAACCACTAGAAACAATTACAGATTAGATGTGGTTAAACCCAGTGATGCACCTTATAATGAGTACTCTGTCATCTTTGATTTATACAATCCTGACGGCTTCCTTGCGGTAGTGCCAGTTAGCAATGGGGATAGTATAGATGCAAAAGCAGACGGATTGAAAGCGGTGCTTAAAGGAGTAAAATTAGACACAGTAGTCATAGTTGGGGTGCTAATAGGTGAAATTTGTCATAGGCGCTTTGATAATGCTTATTCAGTACAATACGAAAGTTTAGTCCAACAGAAGACTATCGAACAGGAAGAACGGATACAGTATGACAAACTCTAAGGATTATTTGAACAAACAACACAGTAAAGAAGAAGCTATGGAAAACCTAATTATAGGCTTTCTTATTAACAATAATTTTTATTATCCGCCCGTCATTGTATTCACCCTTAACACACAAAATTCGCTGTAAACCATTAAATACCTTCCCTTGGGGGTCGTTTCTGAGCGTATATAGATAGGATAAGTTGATTTAAACATTTAATAGAAGTTACTTCCCAGGAACCATATTATCACCTCTTAGTCTCCATCTCCTTCCATAATATCTACCATTTTAATCCTCGCCATTTCTCATTATATCCACCTTTAGCATCCTGGCATTTTCACACCGTTAAACACTCAGGCTTCGCTGGTGTGTTTTAAATAGCTTTTAGCGACTGCGTTTCTAGACGTATACCCGCATGGTGGCTGCTTATGCCCCCGTCCTGCTTATGAGGTAGTCGGCCAAGGCTTTGATCCTTGCCTTCGCCCTCGACTCCGGAAGCCTCTTCGATATGCCTTCCCAGGCGTCCTTGACTATGTCCACGGCGACCTTGTCAACGTACTTCCTTGCTCCCGTTCCGTCTATAATTGCTATGGCCTCGTCTATGAGTGCCTTGTCCTTGGTGTGCATGCCCAGGATCTCTATGAGCCTCTTGCCCTCGCCGTTCTTCAGCTTGGAGAGTGCGTGTACAACCAACAGGGTTATCTTGCCCTCCGAGATGTCGTCCCCCACTCCCCCCTTGTTCGCCGAAACGCCGCTCGGGTAGATGTTGAGCACGTCGTCCTGTATCTGGAACGCGACCCCTATGCTGGCCCCGAACCTGCCCAACGCCTCTATCGTCTGGTCGTCAGCCTCCGCCAACGCGCCGCCCATCTTCGCTGCCATCCTCGCCAGGACCCCTGTCTTGTCATTGGCCATCTCGAGGTACTTGTCCTCCGTTATGGTCTTCGGGTCGACTATGCGGTTCTTGTGCCAGATGATGTCCGTGGCCTGGCCTATGCATATCCTTGTCATCTCCTTTATGTAAATCGCCAGCGCCTTGCCCTTTACCTGCTCGGAGAGCTTCGGGCTGTCCACCAGGGCGTTCATCGGGAAGTAGTACATGAAGTCCCCCAGGTTGACAGCGACATCAACACCGTACTTGATGTACACCGCGGGCTGGCCCCTCCTTGTCTGCGATGAATCTTCAACGTCGTCGTGCACCAGCGTGCCGTTGTGTATGACCTCAGGTATTAACGCGAACTCCAGATAGGCATCGGGATCCTTGCCCAGTGCCTCGATGATCAGCAGCATCAGCGTGGGCCTCCACCTCTTTCCGCCCTGCTCCAGTATGTACATCGAGGGCTTGAGCACGCCCTCGTCAAGCGCCTTGTGGTCGAACTTGTACCCGCTCCTCCCCAGCAGCTTCTCTATGGAGCGCGGTGAGGATGCGACTGATATGTATTCCAGGATCACCGAGTTTATCTCGGCTCCCTTCTTCTCCAAATATGATACGATGTCATCTTTCTCTTCAGCCATGCAACCATTTTTGTTCGTTTAAGATGGGATAATCCCAATATATAGCTTTCCTCACTGTCCGTCGTGGGCAAAGCTCAGACGCGCAGAAGGTCGTCCTGAGTGAACAGCGAGACGTGCTTCACGCCGGTCTCCTTCTCCACCCTGCTGTCCAGCTGCCTGTTCACCACGGAGAAGGCGAACGGTATGTGTACATTCTTGTGCTCGTCCCTGAGCGCGTTTATCGCATCCACTATTGAGCTGCCGGTGGAGGAGACATCGTCCACCACCACGACCATCTTGGGCTTGTCATCGAACCTTCTCAGCCCCTCTATCCTGTTCCCGGTGCCGTAGTCCTTGTGGACGTTCCTGACATAGAATCCCTTGAGTGGGTAATCCGTGAAGGCGGAGAAGCTGACTATCGACTGCGATATCGGTATGCTGCCAGTGGCCTTGCCGCCCACGTGGCTTATCTCCCTTCCCGACGTTGCTATCAGCTCGTGAGCTAGGCTTCCAATCAGCATGGCAGCCTCCGGGTCCTGCGCACCTCTCTTGAGGTTTATGTAGTGCTTGCTCACCGCGCCGCTTGCCAGCTGGAATCCCTTCTCGCTGTACTCAACGTAGTGGGTTCTGAGCAGGTTGCCCAGCCTCTCCTTCCTTATGGTGGAGCTCTCCTGCAGCAGCTGGTTCATCCTTTGCGCGAAGTCCCCGTATCCGGTTTTTGCCTGCGTCATGCGATTCCCTTCCTTCACTGCCTACTTCAACATGCTCTGCCTTGACCTTGCCGTGTGGCCCCTCTCTATCCCGCCCTTGATCTGCATCACGAGGTCCCTCATCCTCTTCTCCCTCGTCCTGGCTATCATGAGGTATGCCTCGTCCTTCGTCTTCCTTGCCACTAGTATAAGCACTTGCCCGAATTTAATCCTTCCTGCCCTGCCCCTCCTCTGTATGCTCCTTATCTCGTTGGCCACCGGCTCGTAGAAGATTACCGCGTCCACGCTGGGTATGTCCAGCCCCTCCTCGCCGATTGATGTGGAGACCAGGACGTTGAACTTCCCCTTCCTGAAGTCGTCTATCGTGCTCTTCTGCGCCTCTTGCGTGACGCCCTGGCTCTTGCCCACGAACGACCTCGCGTTGATGTCCTGCCCCTTCAGGAGGTCGGTGAGCTTCTTTATGGTGGACCTGTACTGCGCGAACACTATCACGTTCTTCCCCTTCATCTCGTTGGCGATGAACCACTTTATGTACTCCATCTTGGGGTGCTCCTCGAACCTGTCCAGCGCCTCCTTCGCGGTCTTTATCGCCATCACAACGTTGCCGTTGGTGAGTATGCTGTTTAGCGCCCTGCTCTTCTTGTCCTTTGCGTTGAGGGCGTCGAAGTAGCTCATGAACGGGTATAGTCCCTCCGTGCTCACAAGGTCGTATGCGTGCGAGAGGTGGAGGAGGTAGACGTAGTGCAGGAGCGCCATGAACTTGTAGTTCTTCGCCTCGAGCTTGTCAATCCCCCTTCCTATCTCGAGTATCCTGCCCTTCGACAGCCCGTCTGACTTCTTGAACGGGCTGAGTCCGTAGCTGTAAAGCTTGGCCAGGTGCTCGTCGATGACCGGCTTGAGCAGCGCCATTATGGACTCCACGGTCTTGCCCGGCTCCACGTAGATGGTCTCGACCTTCTTCTCCATCACGTAGGGCTCGACGTCCGGGTCTGTGGATATCCTTATCTCGATGTTCTCCACGCCCAGCGCCTCTATCAGCTCGTCTATCTTCTTCCTGTTGCTTCCCGGCGAGGCGGTCAGGCCTATCAGCTGCACCCCCTTGAGCTTGCACTCGTCCGCTATGTAGGTGTATGCGTACTTGCCCACCGCCTTGTGGACCTCGTCGAACACTACCACGCCAATCCCGTCAAGGTTTATCCTTCCCTTCTTCAGGTCGTTGGCGAACGTCTGCGGCGTTGCCGCGATCACCTTCGCCTCTTCCTCAAGCCTTGCCCTGCTCTCCGCGCCAAGGCTTCCAGTGAGAAGGAGTATGTGGCCGGGGTCGATGTTGAGCAGCCTTGTGAGCGAGATGTGGTGCTGCTCGCTCAGCGGCTTGGTGGGTGCGAGCAGGACTGCCTTCTTGCCATTGTGCAGCGCGTTAGCCATGGCGAACACAGCGATTAGCGTCTTGCCGAGTCCGGTGGGTAGCACGACAAGCGTGTTGCCCCCTGTGTAAATGCTCTTGATTATGTTGATCTGGTAGGCCCTCGGCTCTATCAGCGAGGTGTTGACCAGCCGGTCATACGGAGATAGCGAGTCCCATCCCAATGCCATGGTGAGACTTTGCAATACAGATATATATCTTTATATTCAATTCTATTTTACATCGCTATTTACGAGTGCAATCTGTAGCACCGTACTATCAATGCCGCAATAGCTCAGCTCGGGAGAGCGATCCGCTGAAGACGGATAGGTCGCTGGTTCAAATCCGGCTTGCGGCACTTTTTCATTAATGAGTAGTAACCATATGCAAGATGACAAATTGTATGCAAAAGCTGTAGAAAAAATCCTAAAAAAGATAAGAACAGGCAGTGAAAAGCTATCTAAATACAAGCTTAGCAAACTATAAATATTAGCCAAAACAGATACCGATGGATGAAGCACATTGACACCCATGTCCACTTCAGGGACTGGGGCGAATCCTACAAGTACACGATAGGGAAGGGAATGGAGCTAGCCAGGAGCCAGGGCATAGTTGCGGTGTGTGACATGCCCAACACCAAGCCATCGATAATAACGCCGGAGCTCGTAAGAAGGAGGCTGAGGACGGCCGATGAGCAGGGCTGCCTTGAGGGCTACTACGTATACATCGGCGCCACAAGCAGCGCGGACCAGTTGAGGTCCGCCTTCACTGAGATAAAGCAGAACCCGAAGGTTGTTGGAATGAAGCTCTACGCAGGGCGTTCCACAGGCGACCTCTCGGTAGTTGATGATGAGGACCAGAGGAAAGTCTACAGGATAGCAAAAGAGCAGCACTACACCGGGATAATAGCGGTGCACTGCGAGGATGAGAGCCTTGCTTGTTACAGCTGCTGGGAGCCTGAGAGGCCTTTCACATGGAACCTCGCCAAGCCGCCTTCGATGGAGGTGAAGGGGGTAGCAAACCAGATAGCGTTCGCGAGGCAGGAGGGCTTCAACGGCAACCTGCACATATGCCACACATCAACAGCAGCGGCAGTGGAGCTGGTAAATGACGCTAAGACACAGATGAGCATAACCTGTGCCGTTACACCGCACCACCTTACCTACTCCACTTATGACATGCAGTGCAGCAGCGCTACAATGCTGAAGGTGAACCCGCCCATTAAGGACGTGGACGAGATGTTTAGGCTGAGGGGCCTCTTGAGGGCAGGGAAGATAGACTGGATAGAGACAGACCACGCCCCGCACAGCGTTGAGGAGAAGACCTACATGGCGGGCAAGCCCAAGGAGACTTACATGTCGGGTATAAGAAGCATGGACAGCTACGGCGATTTCATCCAGATGCTGAAGAACAACGAGTTCACTGAGCAGCAGATTGAGGCGCTGACTTATTCCAACATAAAGAAAGTTTACACAAAAATAATCGAGTAGGTTTTCATGGCGCACACTGAGGAGGTCAAAAGGTTTCCAGAGCTTAACCTGATGGACAAGGCGATGCTCCTCAGGGGAATGAGGAATCCCGAGTACTTCAAGAACGAGGCGAGGCCGAGGCTGTACAAGAGATGCGGCAACGACCCCGAGATGGTCCACGAGATGATGCTGGACCTGCTTCACAGGGACGGGAAGAAGATATCGATGCTGCTCGGCCCTTTCTTCGCACCGCCGAAGAAGCTGAACGTCAGGATAAACGGGATTGATGTGGTGCCTTTCGGCACAGCTGCGGGGATGGACAAGAACGGAGATGCGCTTCTCGTGTTCCAGCACATCTTCGGGATGCAGGAGCCCGGCACCGTTGTGCTGAACCCGAGGGAGGGGAACAAGAGGGTCAGGGTTGCCACGCTTGACAGCGAGCTTGACCTGATAAACGCACAGGGCTTCCCGAGCATGGGGCTCGACTACTTTGCGAAGAACCTTGCTGAGTACAGGAGAGCGGGAGGAAACGCGAAGGTGTACGTGAGCGTATGCGGCCTACCGGTTGCAGAGGGAAACGTGATAGAGACCGCGATGAAGGAGATGTACGAGATTATCACCAGGCTAAAGTCGGACGCGGACGGCTTCGTATGGAACCCGTTCTCCCCTAACACTGCCGCGCTTAAGCAGCTGCGGGTGCCGGAGGTGTTCTACGAGACCTCGAGGCTGATGCACGAGCTGGCACCGGACAAGCTGAGGATGGTAAAGCTCGGGCCGTACGAGCCAGATGGGAAGGCTGATGCTATGAAGCTGGTCGGCAAGTTCATAGATGGCGGGGGGCACGGAGTCGTCACCACGAACACCAAGATGATACAGAAGGAGGAGATACCGCAGCCCTCAAGGGCCGTATGGGGCTACCCCACAGCTGGCAGGAGCGGCGCGTACCTGAAGGAGCACAGGGCGAGAAGCATAAGGGACATAAGAATCGAGTTCCCCGACTCGGTGATATTCGCGACCGGCGGGATCTTCACTCCGGATGACGCGTTCGACAGCTTTGCAAACGGAGCCAACGGCGTGCAGGGCTACACCCCATACGCCTTCTTCGGAGTGGGGCTGGCAAGGACGCTGATGAAGGGCGTCGAGCAGAAGATCGAGGAGCACGGCTTGAGCAGCTTGTCAGAGCTGCAAAGGACTGCATCGGATGAGATGAGGAAGGCCAGCAGCTCGGCCTAGCTCTGTGCAACATCAGCGACTACGCTCTTGTTCTTGTACATCCGCTTCAGCAAGAGCAGCGGGATTATAACGGTTAGCGAGATCGCTCCGCTAACCAGGAAGTAGCCGCCGAAGTTGAAGCTGTTAATGTAAACTCCGGTGGGTATAAGGTTGAGCAGCCTGCCGACCATGAGGAAGACCTCCCACAGCACTACAAGCATAGCGTGCTGCCCCCTCTTGAAGAAGTCGCCGTAGAGCGCGAACAACATGAACACAAGCGCGCCGGAGACGCCGGACACCACGGATGCCGCGACCAGCTCCGGAACGTTCATCACGAACGCCATTATGACCAGCCAGGCCGCGCCGAGCACTAGGCCGATTATGGTGAAGTTGACCCTGTGCCTGCCAACGCGGGAAACTCTCCCGGCGACAAGCGAGATGACAGCGAATATGAGCACTAGCAGCGAGTCCACGGCACCCATCTTGAGGAAGCCGCCGGTGAGCTTGTTGAGAAAGAGCGGGTACGCCAGGAACTGCGACGCCGATAGGAATCCGAACAGTATTATGATGACAGCGAATATGAGGGATAGGCGATTGGCCGGAACCTTGAAGTCGCTCACGACCGGTTCGTACCTTACCTTCAGCGAAAACACAAGGGCCACGGCGAGAAGCGCTATCCCCACAATGAACAGCGTGTTGAATGATGAGAAGTGTATCAGCAGACCGCCCACGAACGGCCCAATCACGCCCGTGACCGTGGGCACAGCCACGTAAAGCAGGGAGACCACCAGCCCTCGGTTCTTCACCTTGGTGAGCCTGTATAGCAGCAGGTTGAACGAGGGCCAGAAGGTCGCAAGCGTGAGGCCCCATGCGACTCCGAGTATGATCGGGCTCTTCACGAATATCAGAAGCGCGAAGAATACCATGCCGAGTATTATGCCGACAACTATCAGCTTCTCGAAGTAGCGGGGAAGGAACTTGAGTGTGAGGATTGGAAGCAGGCCCACCATCAGCATCGTCACTGCGATAAGCAGGATTATCTGGTTTATGCTCAGGCCAATCTGGAGATAGTAGTTAGGCAGGAATATTCCGGTCACTGCAGATGCTAAGGACTGGAACGCGACCATTAGCGTAAGCGCGAATAGGGACTTATCGGCCATTGTTATCGATTAAATGCATTAATAGTATAGGTACTAACCGCACATATTTATTTAAGTTGAGGTTAACATTTATTCATATAAGGCGAGTGATGTGGCTAATATCATAAAGTCAAGAGAAAAAGAGTGGAGGAAGCCTTGGATTAGTGAGAGCGCAAATAGGAATTATTTGGAGATTAAGGGTAAGCCGCTTGTACGGCTTCTTGCACAAACGCCGTTACACACTGATTTTGGGGACTGGACTTACATGGTATTTGGCGATTACGCTACAGGAAAAATGCATACAGTAATGGTTTATGGTGAGGTCAAAGGAAATAGGCTGAAGAACTCTGATAAAATAATTGTAAGGGTTCATTCCTCATGTGCAACTAGTGAGATATTTCACTCAACTAACTGTGAGTGTAGGGAAGAGTTGGAGGAAGCGATGAGGAGGATAAGGAAGGCAGGAAGGGGGATAATAGTTTATCTGGATCAAGAGGGAGCTGGGAATGGTCTTGTAGGTAAAATTAGAGCTTATGCAATGACAGTTAAATGGAGCTCCGGGAAGGTAGCTGCTCTGAATTTTAAGGGTGCTAAACCATTGAGTGTCTACAGCGCTTTCAAGCTTTTAGGTTATAAGAGCGAGACACGGGACTTCAAATCTGCTGCTGCTATGCTTAAGAGCTTAGGTGTAAAGTCCGTAAAGTTGATGACAAATAACCCCGAAAAGGTAAGAGGCCTTGAAGATGAGGGGATAAAGGCGATACCTTATGGAATTCACATAAAACCAAGGGACAAAGTTATGGCTGCACATATAAGAGCCAAAGCTGAGGAGATGGGGCACAGGATAAACAAAACTAACTGGGATTAAGATAGGCAGACATCCCAGATTGAGCAATATATCTGTGAGATTAGTTGCCAGTATCTTTACTCCTTGTCTTGGTAACAAATCCTGGCCTGAGCCTAAAGGCTAACCGACCGTCTGAGTACCGCATAGGCGTACCAAGGACCGTATCGCATGAAGGACATGTGAGATTTGGCATGTTTTTAGGTTCGGTTAAATTAGGGTCCTGTTGTAGTTTAGCTAGTTCGGGTGGGGCGAATATTCTGTTTATATAACATCTCAATAAATTCCCCGTACCATCTTTTTGATACCAAAGAACTTTTGTATCACACTTGCTACAATGAACATCAAGCATTACGGCTTTGCCTCCCCTTGCGCTCCTGAAGGAGTCTCGCTTCATCCTGGCTTTCATATCATCTTCACTCTCTATTAATTTTTGTCCCATACTAGTATTTACAGTTTCTGCATTGAACTCTTTTTGATTTAGGGACGTAAGGTATACCTTATGTATTAACTTGGCTGTTTCCTTTACATTATTATCATTACTTACAACCCTGTAATCGAAACGTCCGATGAATTCGTTGCGCAAAAGTGCACGGTATTCATTTTCAGCTGCCACCTTCCTCTCATCACCCCTGTTGTTATCGAATCCAAGACGGGCCATTAAACTTTCTAATGAGGGTGGTTCGATATAAACACTGAATGTTTTCTCGGGAAACTTTATTCTCATTTTTTCTATTTTTTGGACTGGCCAATCCAACATAGGGAACTTTTGCGCTTCAAACGCATCCATAATGGGCTTCATAGGTGTACCATAGAATACCCCATAAAGTTGATTTACGGCTAGGAACTTTCCATTTTTATCTAAGGCATTAAATTCCCCTAACGATATTGAAATCTTGTTAGTTTCATCCTTGCGCAAAGCTCTAGTTGTATATGGGGATATGTATACAAACCTGCTATCAAGCTCTGGAAGTTTTTCCATTATCGTTGATTTTCCGACTCCGGTAGGACCTAAGAGCAATAAGAGTTTAGAGTACATTTGTATCCCTTAGCGAATTAATGTGTATTTTCATATCTACTACCGATTTCTCTATCTCACTGCGCCAATTTTCATTGTTGCGATTGTATGGGTATAGGATATGCCTTGAAGAGTTTATTATTGCTCCGCGTCCTCTTGAGTCCAATATTTTATCAAAATCCGACAGTTCTCCGCCTTGAGCTCCAAACCCTGCTAGGAATATTGGCATGGTATCGGGTATTATCTGTCTAATCATCCCAAAATCTATCCCCGCAGTGGTTGATATCACAGGTATTATGTTATTAGCCCCATTCCATTTTTTAACAGCTAGCTCTAGCGTCTCCATCCATAAAGGCTTGCCATTGGATGTGATTATATCTTGTAGTTCTGCGCCTCCAGGATTACTTGTTTTTACTAGAACTATCGCCCCTTTAGTGGGCATATTTTGGAATGGTTGCAGAACATCACTACCCATATACGGATTTATGACCATCGCGTCTACACCCAGTTTATTGAATGCCGTTTGTGTATAAGCGCCCATGGTGTTGTCTATATCTCCAACTTTGGAGTCTAGAATAACGGGCAATGACGGATACTTTGTTTTTATATAGTTTATAGTGTCTGCTAGAATCTTATTGCTGGAGTAGAATTGCTCAAAAAAGGCTTTTTGCAATTTGTAAGAACAAACGTGTGGGGAGGTGATATCCACTACCGCCTTAAGGAACTCCAATACCTTTTCTTCCACCATTCGAGGCTGCCATGTTGAACTGGAGTAGGGCATCATTTCATATGGCATTTTTGCTATATCGGGATCCAGCCCGCAACAAACAAGACTTTTATTTTTAACCATGGCTTTATCAAGCAAATCGAAAAAGTTTCGTTCCTCTTGTGCTGGAACATCTTTGCGCTTCAGGTTTATATGCCCCAGTTTTTCTTGTTTGGCATCTAGATGGATTTTGGTAAGCTCTGTTGGATTAACCAGGACAGGAACCAAATTTGCAATCTCATAACCGTTCTCTTTTAAAATTTCGGTCTTTTTGAGATTGTTTGTTGCTAAGTCTATTTTTGTCTGTGTGGTAATTTCGAAAAATTTAAGGATAGCGACAGCTCCTGCATATGTTCTAGTATCGATAGTCCCTTTCTTCGTTAGTATTTCAGCTGCTTCTACGGTGTCGATCCTTAATGTGTCTTGCAAGGTCAATGCTGCTAGCTTGAAAGGCAGGCCCAAGCCTCTTGCATCTTGATGAGGTATATGTATTATTATGCCCTCTTTAGCAGTTTTAATCTCTTCCATGGCTAGCTCTAGTTGTTCTCTGCATTCACAGGTCCTATCACCAAACAACTGCCCAGTTTCGCATCCAGAATCTATCCTAACAAGCAATGGTTGTTTTGAAAATATGGGTCTGCCAGTTACCAAATTAGTTTCCGCACGTACCAGTACTGAATATTTGTTCCACCCGTCATTAATTGCAAAGTCATATTCGAGGAACTTCCCAAAATCAGTGCTTAGTAGGCCGTACCCTTTTCTTGTAACAAATAGCTCCTCATTTTCCCCATTTGAGAGCACATTAATCCTTTTAGAAACAGGAATCCTTGTAGCTGATACAGTATCTACTACGTTTTCGACAAATTGTATTGGGAGGAGCCTCCTTTTTGCTATGCCCGAAAGATCTTCTTTAGTTAGCACATCGCTATCTCTCGTAGCCATGTTAATAGGAAGTGTTACAGGAGATATATAAGCTTTTTGTGCTGCTTGAGTGGTTCTTATAACCTACCTAATTGGCCTTTATAAATTGAGCTTTAAACTCATACTTCGACAACAGAGGACGCGCCGCATGATGCGCAGAACTTCGCGATTGCTGAGTTCTTTGATCCGCATTCTGTGCAGAATCTTACCTCTAATTTCTGCTCTGCAGGCTCGGGCGTCTTCTGCTTGTCCGTCTGCTGATGAACCTCTATCATTCTCTTGTTGAGGAAGTGGACAAGGACCTCGGCTTCCGATGGCCTTATGCCGCCGATCGCCTCGTTCTGGCCCTTGCCGTCGCCGGAGTCAACTGAGGATACCCGTATCAACACTGAGCATGAGAACAGGCCGTGAAGCAGCTTGACCGCGGTTATGTACCTGTAAGGTATGACCTCGAAATCCTTCCTGACGCCGAGTCTGGTCCTGTTTATTATGATGAGTCGCTTGTTCGTGGCCACGAAGGATGTAGGCGTTATCAGAGAGCCGCCCGGCCTTATCTTCCTCTGCTTCACAGTGAGCTCTACAGTCTCACCGGGCCAGAGGAACCTCCTTACCTCGTCTACCTCCCGCTCGTCCACATGCATGCTCTTAGGAACAGGGCTGTCATCCATCTTCTCCAGTGCAGTAAGCCGTCGCAGCGAGACCGTCTTGACTTGAACTGAGGCCATCTTCATCAGACCCCTTTATTCAAATGTTCGAAAATAAGGTATTTATGCGCAGTTGGGGCATACGTCAAATTGCGAGCATCAGCCCTTTAGCTGCTGGCCACACTTTGCGCAGAAGTTTGCTCCCTGCGCATTCCTCGCGCCGCACTTGGTGCAGAACACGCTGCCCGTCCCTGCGGGCGCATCGTCGCCTGAGTCCGGCACCGAAAGGATCCTCCTATTTATCTCGTCAGATAGGTCCTTCGCGTCCTTGTTTCTGAGCCCGTCTATCTCGCCCTCCTCCCTTCCGCTCTTGAGAAGTCCCTTGTCTTGGTCATAACCCTCTACGCGGATGAAAACGGATGATGAGATGAGGCCGTGCTCTAGCCTCACGCTAGCTATCTGCTTGTACGGTATCGCCTCGTAGTCCTTCCTTATCCCGAGGCTCGCCCGATTTATTATTATGACGCGCTTGTCAGTGGCGACGACAGTGGTGGGCGTGGTGACTGATCCGCCCGGCCCTACTCTCCTCTGCATGACGCTTATGATTGGCTCCTCCCCGGGAACCAGTATGCCCTCGACAAGCTTCATGTCGTCCGCAGAGACTGCCATTGAATCAGTAGAGTTCCTCAGCGAAACTATAAGAACGTAACGACGTGAAGAGCATTTAAATAACTTGGTAACTAAATTGTGTTTGCTAAACCGCAAGCTTATTGCGAGAGAGCCATGCGAGTATAGTCTAGCCTGGTAGGACGCGGCCTTGCCAAGGCCGGAACCCGGGTTCAAATCCCGGTGCTCGCACTTTTCATCTTTTTCCTCCTCTGTTCCGCAAATGTTGGTATCTGCGAAGTAAAGACAAGGTATTTAAGCGTTATCAGAACATTACCAGTGACCAACCACGGTAGATCTTATGAAGATATCCGAAATATACAACATGGACATATACAGCGACGCTGGGCAGTACCTGGGCGAGGTACGCGACACGATAGTTGACCTTGAGAGCGGAGAGGTCAGCAGAATCCTCATGGAGGAGTGGAAGAACGGCGACAAGGTGGAGATTAAGAAGATACTCCAGCAGAAGAGCGTCCTGTTCAAGAACATAAAGAACATCGGCGACGTGGTGCTGGTAAGTGCAACAGGCATGGGAAAGAAGCAGACTGAGAGCGCGGCTAACCCCGAGGTCTCGGATCTGGCAGGCAGATAGGCTGCCTGTCCCTTTTCAGAAGGTATTAATAGTTTTCTTACTCAATCTTATTTGATTCCTTTCGAATCTCTACACCCTATTTTGCGGTTTAGACGGACGAAAGGGCATGGTGCTTTAATTTGGGAAAGTTTCCGATCGCAGACGCTGAACTCGCAAAGATAGCGATATGCAAGAGATGCAAGGCCAGGAACAGGAAGGGCGCGACCAAGTGCAGGAAGTGCGGATATGGCGCTCTGAGGCCGAAGAGGAAGGACATAAAGGTCAAGAAGTAGCTTATGCTTAAGGTGAATTTAATGGCAGATCTTACTCCAATAGAACAGATTGTGGTCAAGGCTATGGAAGAGCTTGGCGCCACGAAGGACACAGTGATAAAGACGGCTGACGACATAACGAAGAAGTCAAACAGGCCCAAGGGGCTTGTGACCAACGCGCTTGTAGCCCTCTCCCAGAAGGGAGTCATAAAGAGGGTCGCCAGGGAAAAGGCGGCCGGATACTACGTAGTAAACAAGGTGTAACCTTGGCCGAGCCTGAGGAGTACGTGGACTTCCTTGCGAAGTACGGCGACTGGATCTCGATAAAGAGGTTGGGCATAAGGTCCGACACCAAGCCGGAGGCCGTTGCCCACCACCTGGGAGGGATAAGCCACACAGCCACCTCAAAGGCATTCGCTTTCTTAGGCATAAACACAGCCTCGCTAGACACGGTTGCGGAAGGCATAACCGCTGGGATGAGGAAGAGCTACGACTCGCTAGCGCAGTGCGTGGTCAAGATATCAAAGCCTGACGTCAAGGCCGCGGTCAACGCAGCATGCAAGGACCCAAAGGTCTCGCAGGTCGCGGAGGCATACCTCCTCAGCAGGATAATATCGAACATAGGCTACGACACCTCGGTGAACCAGATAACGATGTCAAAGATATTCCCCGACCTGAAGCCGCCGAAGGGCAAGGCGGGAAGGAAGGCAAAGAAGGCGGACTGATACCACTATTTCTAATCCTGCCAGGGGACATAAAGCACCCCTCAAAAGCTTTATATATTATCAAAGGCCTATTTTATCGTATGACTACGGAGAGCTATAGGCCCCAACCCCAGAGGATGGGTAGCCTATCGCTGCGCACTTTTGACAGCAAGGGAGTTCATAAAGAGGAGGTGAGTGGCAGCTATGTCCGCACGCTTACAACAGCCCCTTACACAACGCTGACAAGGATAGAGCCCGGGAAGAAGACGATTATAAGCACAACAAACCTCTCGGTATTGATGTCCGAGGGAGCCATAGAGTACGGCAACAACCTGTCCATAAACGGCGGCACGCTGATATTCAAGGACGTGATAGGGCTCTCGGTGAAGCTTAACACCGGAGGAATCCTACTTCAGACAAGTGCCAATACCAACGGGATAGAGCTCCACGGAGTGAAGGCCATAGAGAAGTCAGCAGTGCAGAGGTATCTGGAGTACACCAAGAGCCACCTGAAGATGATAGTGGGCGAGAGAAAGGAGCCTATTGAGACTCAGTGGACCGATGGTAATTGGCAGTTTTCAGCAGGTGAGGGCGGGATAAGGAAGAAGGCGATAGGAAACAAGCTTGACATGGCTGAGTTCTCGTTTGACAACCTCTTGATGTGCAAGGGCTCTGACAAGAGGGACTACCACATACACAACAAGCTGACTGAGATATACGTTACTTTCGGCGGAGTTTCGGGAATGGCAACCGAGAACGGCGGCACCAATAGCCTGACGGAGATGCGGGACTCGGCTACGGTCGCCGTGGTGCATCCAGGAGTCCCGCATGAGTTCTTGCCGCATACATACGCGCATGTATTCCAGGTTTCAGAAGGGAGCATACTGGGAGATAAGGCTGTGAAGAGCCTTGATGGTGCGATTAAATGGAAGATTCAGGAGTTTATCAGAACGCATTCTCAATCTGGCTGATTCCCGAGCCGAGTATCTCGGCAATGGCGCGAGAGCAGATAGCCATACTTGCAGGGAAGCTGCACTCGCCCACCTTTGAGCCGCATGTCACCCTCGTAGGAGGAATAACAGGGGACAAGGAATCCTCGATTGCAGCAACTCAGGACATAGCCAAAAGCATAGGGAACATTGAGGCGGAGTTCGATGGCATATCAGGACTTGACGAGTATTTCAGAGCTATCTTTGTAAGGATGAAAAAGACACATGTGCTGCAGCTGGCGAATGACGTTGCCAAAAGGAGGTTGGGCTGGGAGACCTCTCCGAGCTACATGCCGCATATGAGCCTCGTTTATTCGGATATGGAGCAGAACAAAAAGCAGGAGTTGATTGGCACCATCCCAGAATTCTCAGGCGTATGCAAATTCGTGCGGCTCGACCTTTATTCGACAGCAGGAAAGGTTGAGGATTGGAAACGATTGGCGGAATTCAAGCTGTGATGACTACGGAAACCGTCGAACCCGTCTTTAAGCCGCGGCCCTTCAGCCTCTTCCTTGATACAATCTCCATTATCGTGTCCGGATATCTGCTCTTCTGGGGCCTTATGACAAATGCCCCGGGCTTGCCGTTGATTGATGCTGAATAGCACCTCACAGCCCCGTATCTCTTGCCGTCTAGCACAAAGCCCTTGATTAACCTGTGCTTAATCCTGATCATCAATGGGACCTTGCGAGCCTCGGATGCGGATAGCTTAATGTTAAGCGTCCCGGGATAGGGGATGTATCCTATCGACTTCATGAATCTTGTTTTGTATGCTGGTATCGACAGAAAGAGAGCGGCCTTGCCCATGCCGTTAGAGACTTTTCCCGTAAGAATAAGTTTAGCCCTAGCTTTTGACTTGCCGAGTGCCACGATATCATCGCTTCTGCTTTGCAATGTACTTTGCAAGTATGTCCGCCTCCACATTGACCCTGTCGCCTATTTTCTTGTGCGACATGTTGGCTATCTCCATTGTGTGCGGTATCAGAGAGATGGTGAGGCTCGTGCCTTTTATCGCCACCACGGTTAGGCTTATGCCTTCTATCGTTATGGAGCCCTTCTCCACAACATATTTGGTGAGTGTGGATGGGATCGTTATGAGTATGTCGACCTGAGTCTTCATCTTCTTTATTCCGGTTATTTTTCCGACCCCGTCTACATGCCCAAGGACGAAGTGTCCCTCTATGCGCCCGTCAGACTTTAGGCTCCTTTCAACATTGACCTTGTCGCCTTTCATTATGGAGCCTAGGCTGGTCCTCTTCATCGTTTCGCCAATCATCTCAAATTCAGCGTTCCCCTTGCTAAGTTTTCGGACTGTGAGGCAAGCGCCGTTCACGGCGAGGCTGTCTCCCGGCTTCATCCCTGCCGAGATTTTTCCAAGTGAGAGGGTCATGCGCATGGCGCTCCTGCTGCCCCTGCTCTTTCCGATATCGAGCACCTTTGCCGTGCCTTCTATTATTCCTGTGAACATCTCAACACTACCAATAAATTCTATCTCCTGCCTTTTTTATGTTTATGTTACTTTTTCATCACAGTTTTGTAATTTCAGACTGCTTAACCCTTACCTTTTGAGTCATCTTCTTCGTGCTCACATAGGCAAGGACGTCTATATCAGGATTGTACAACTCGATCATGTCGAGGTCAGTGCGTTCAAAAACCCTTGCGCCTTTTAGGCCCCTGCCGTTTAACATCGATTGTTTAATTTTACTGTACGTCTGTTGCTCCAGATAAAAATCCAAATCACCGACATGATGGCGATACGGATCCGGCTTCCTGATGTAGATGTGGGTATAGGTAGCCCCTGGAATGTTTCCCTTTGTCGGAATAGTGATGGGTTCGTATAATCTAAAGTATTTCTGATTGGGGTCATCTGAAGGTTCAGCCAATTTTGCTCGGAGTTTTATAAGGGTTTCATATTCCTTGTCATAGTGGCAGAATACGCCGATGTTGCCCGCGTTTGGAAGGGATTTGCCGAATGAGCCCTTACACAGTCTATGGCACTCTATGTGTATGTGCTTGATTGCCTCAAGTAGCCCTTTATGATTTTTTATTGGGCTAAATCGATAAAGTTTCATAGTTTTTACCTCTTTAATCCGGCTAAGTGCCTGAATGCTCCCATCGGGATTTGAACCCGAGTTTCAGGGTTGAAAGCCCCGCGTCCTTGGCCGAGCTAGACGATGGGAGCACGGTAATAATATGCACAAGATGGTATAAAAATACTCTGGGATGACGAGGCTGCCGCCTGTTATGAACGCTTATTAATCTTTTCGTGGAAATCTATTTGTTGCGTGATTAGATGATACTATCAGACTTTGACCTGATGAATGTTATAAGGAGCAAGAGGCTCGCGATAGAGCCGTTCTCGGAGGACATAGTTAGGGAGAACGGGGTCGACTTCAGGCTCGCCGACGAGGTGGGCAGGCACAAGCAGATGGGCGCCGACTTCGTGATGGACCCGTACAACGAGGAGACAATCAAGGCTGGCTACGAGATAGAGAAGGGCGTGAATGAGATACTGATCGGAGCGAAGGAGCAGGTGCTGCTCACGACAAACGAGCACATATCCGTGCCCGACGACCTTGTGGGTTTCGTGGAGCTCAGGAGCACATGGGCGAGGCACGGCCTGTCAATGCCGCCCACCATAATCGACGCGGGATTCAGCGGCACAATCACGCTTGAGGTGGTGAACAACGCGCCATACAAGATAAGGATAAAGCCGTTGCAGAGGTTCGCGCACATAGTGTTCCTAAAGGCTAGCAGCAGGGTGACTAAGGTCTACGCTGGCACATACAACGACCAGAAGGGAGTGAAGCTGCCGAAGGTAATAAAGGAGCTATAGCTGCTACTTCAGAAGAGAGGCTATCTCATCGGCAGACGCAGCGAACTTCATGTTCGCCGCCTTCTTTATCCTGTTCATCAGCGCAAGGCCTATGCCGCGCTCCGGGAACTGCTCGATTACCGCGATGTCCGCATCGCTCTTGTCTATCTTCCTTATCGAGTCGAAGAGGTTCTGCGCTATCCTGTAAAGGTCGGCCCTGCTTCCAAGAGCTATTACCATGGCGCCATCCGGCATCAAGTGCGCGGTCTCTGAGCTGCAGAGGAAAAGTATTCTCTTGCCGCCAAGCTCCTTTGCGGCGGCCAGTATTACGCCCTCGTCCCTTGCCACCACCAGCGTCTTGTCAGGCGCGTAATGCTTGTACTTTAACCCTGGGGATAGCGGGGTCTCGCCTTCAGATATGACTACCTCTGAGGCGTCCATGTCCGGGAAGTACCTCTTCAATTCCTCTACGGTGTATGCGCCGGGCCTCAGCAGCCTCGGCCGCTCTCCCGTAAGGTCCATTATGGTGGACTCCAACCCGAAGATGGTGTTGCCGCCGTCAAGTATCACGTCCGCCTTGCCGTCCAGATCCTCTATCACGTGCTCCGCTGACGTTGCGCTTGGCCTGCCCGATATGTTGGCGCTCGGCGCCGCAATTGGAATCTTTGCCGCGTCTATCAGCCTGAGCGCCACAGTGTGCGCTGGCATCCTGACCGTCACCGTGTCAAGTCCCGCAGTGACCTCTGCCGGCAGCTCGCCGTTTCCCTTGAGCACGAACGTGATTGGGCCCGGCCATAGAACCTTGAACTTGGCCATCAGCTCCTCGCTCACCGGGGCTGCCACGTCCTTCAGCTGCTCCAGCTTCGATATGTGGACTATGACCGGATTGTCGGATGGCCTTCCCTTTATCTTGAATACCCGCTTCACTGCCTCGGCGTCGAATGCGTTAGCGCCCAGGCCGTAAACGGTCTCAGTGGGGAACGCTACCGTTCCCCCGCCGATGATGGCTTGCGCTGCCTCGCTTATCGCCTCCGCCGAAGGGTTGAGGGGGTTAACCCTCAGTACCTTGGTCATCAGATCTTTCCGAGCTCCTTGGTGAAGAGCAGCATGTTGTCGAACTTCCTGGATATCTGGCCTGCCCTTATGCCGTAGACCGCCCCGATGCCCTGCTTGCTCGCCAGCTCGATAAGCCTCTGGGTTATTATCCCGTCGAAGACTATCGCGCTTATGCCGTTCCCGTCCTGGATCGTCTGGATGAGCTCCCTTATCGGGACCTCCGCCATCACGCCGCCCTTGGCGTCATATATCCTGCCCCTGAGCGAGTTGTGAAGCTCCGACAGCGCGTCGATGTACTTCTGCTCAGGCTCGACTCCGGACGATGCGCCCTGCGATGCGGCAGGCTTGCTGCTGCTCAGAGTGGGTATGTCGAGCTCGTGGTCGTCCCTCTGCTCGTTCATGTCCTTTATCCCCAGGCTCGCCCTCCTCTCCGATGGTCTCTCAATCGATTCCATCTGAAGCTGGTGCTCCTCCGGCCTTCCGTGCATCCTTCTCGATATGTCGGTCGGGCTCAGAAGAGGTCGGTCGTCCTGCTGGGGCTGTTGCTGCTGCGGCTGCTGGTGTGGCTGTTCGTGGGGCTGATCCATAGGCTGCTGCATAGGCGGCGACCTCCTCTGGTTGAATGCCTCCTGCTGCCTCTGCCTGTAGTCGTCCCTTCCCCTGCCGTCGCGGTCCCTGTCGCCTCCGCCGGTTCTCGGCCTGGACTGGTCTATCGGCACCCTCGACCTCAGCGCCTTGATTATGTCCTTCCTGGTCAGCTCCTCCACCTCCTTTCCGTCCGGAGCCCTGGCTATGTAGTCTATCTCAGCCGCGTTCGAGAGGGCGCGTATTATCATATCGCCTCCCCTGTCCCCGTCTACGAATAGAACCGTGTCCTTCGACTTGGTCAGCTCTATTATCGTCTTCGGTATCACGCCGATGGCGCCGCCCACAGCTATGCAGTTGGTTATGTCGTTCTTCAGGAGGTTTATCACGTCAGCCCTTCCCTCAACCAGGATGAGCTCGTCGTTGTCCTTGATTCCCGGTCCCGCAGGCAGGGCGTCAGGCCCGTATGTGGTTACCACGCTGGACTTGACCTCTCCCTCCACCAGCTCGCTTATCTCCTTGCTGTCCGGTATCTCGGTGGTGAGCAGGGTCTTGAGCAGGTCCTTCGCCCTGGAGACTATCTTCTGCCTCTTCGAGCTTCTGGTGTCCTCTATCTTGTTAATCTTGAACGATGTGTCAAAGGGCCCAACTCGGTCCACGGACTCTATTGCCGCGCCCAGGATGCAGGTCTCTACCCTTCCCAGCGATGATGGGAGAAGAAGCCTTCCGAACGTCTTGTTTCCGCTCGTGTTGGTCTCTATCTCTATCCTTCCAATCTTGCCGTTCTTCTGCAGCTCCCTCAGGTCGAGGTCGCCGCCCAGAAGCCCCTCGGTCTGTCCGAAGACTGCGCCGATTATGTCGGGCTTCTCAACAAGGCCAAGTATCTCGAACTTGGCTTCTACCATATACTTGACTATGTCAATGTATGTCTTTGCCATTTTATCAACTTTTTTGTTTTAAGTCAACAAAGGGCGTAAAGGAATAAGCGGTGGTATGCTTTCAGCTTCTGCTATGGCCGTCCCCCATCTCGGGAGAGTGCCCTGAACTTGAATTAGAAGCGTGAAATACTATCGAATACACCATCTGCTTAGTTAATTACGTCTTTGATTAACCCTAATAATGTTTAAGAAATCAATGTTTATAAAGGTTGCGTACAGCTCGATTTTGCGGTGCTCATGCCCCAGTGCGGCAGCATTAGGTGAAAGCAAGTTGTCAGGCTGTCGAACGACCAACTTGTAGATAGCTTTATATATCTAATGATAGCATAAGATATATGGTTCTGATGCACAAGCTCACCTACCAGGAGGTCATAGCCATAAACAAGAGGCTGGGAGAGGAGGGAGTGATTCAGAACAGCAACCTTGAGTTCATAATGGATACCGCAAAGGACATAGAAGACCAATTTGGTTACGCAACCGTGTTGCTTTACGAGATACCCAGGGCGCACTCATTCCTCAATGGCAACAAGAGGACCGGCTTTTTCTCCTTCATAGCATTCATCAAGATGAACGATTACAAGCTGAGAAAGGAGCCTGCATCCAGGGACAAAATTGTGCGGACGATGAACGAGATAGCGCTCGGGAGGGCAAAGAAGAGCAGGGTCGAGAGGCTTGTAAAGGAACTTATGGTAGTAGAGGAGATGGCATGAAGGATATAATGCAGATAATTGACGAGGCAAGGATTGAGTTCGCGGACATAGAGCTCGCCCTCAAGAACGAGGACGAGGCCCAGAGGCTGCGGGCGCGCCCTGCCACAAGAGCGGTCTTCCTGCGCCTGCCCACGGAGCTTGTGGCAATGCTGGATCGGGCAGCAGAAGAGGATGGCAGGAACAGGCAGAGCTATATCATAAAGCTATTGAAGGGCAAGCTCAGCTAGCTTATCTTCCCCTCTCTTGAGCATTCCTGTGCTGACACCCGCAGGCTAATCCCTGTTATGCTCCAGGAACCTGACGTTTATGTCCGTGAACTCCATAACCTGATTGAACGGCCTCATTACGTCGCCCCTCATGTTCGCCTTGTTGTTGAAGAACCGCTCTATCTCCTTCCTGGTGGCAGCGTCGTCTATGGTGAACAGGTTGTCCATGAACCGACCCAGCATGTGGGTCGCGGGCTCGTACTTCTTCATGAACCCCTTCCAGTTCGCCTTGGTGAATGCCCATATCATCCCCTTGCCCACCGGGTTCGAAGCCACACCTGCAGGTATGTTGAAAGAGTCCTGCAGCCTAACCTCCCTTGTCATTGAGAAGGCTAGCGCCTTCCTTATCAGGACCGGGTCGCTAAAAGCGCCAAGGCTGGAGAGCAGCCTCATCTTCTCCTCCGGAAGCTTTTCGCTCTTGTACAGCCCGACAAGGCTGTTGAAGGTCGTGAGGTTTCCCCTGTAAGCCACAGTTCCGTAGATTGCGCCCTTTATGTCGGGCTCGATTGCGCCTGGGCCCTCCTTCAGCCTCTTCGCAAACATCGCCATGACCGTCTTTGCTGTGTCGGGGTCTCCCGCAACGCCGAGGCTCCTTATCGTAATCGGCCTGAGCATCGTGGTGGTGCTCTTCTCTCCGCTGACCTTCTTCCATCCTATCCTGTTGAGTATCTTCCTGTGGTACTGAATCGTAATCCGGTTCAGCATTGCGTAAAGTCTCTTGTTGTCCCTCAGGTAGACAGAGAGTCCGCCAAGGTGACCTGATACGCTGAAGTTGAGCGGGTAACCGGCGTCCATGCAGTACCTCTGCACGAACTCTAGGTACTTCTCCACCTTTATCCTTGACGACCTTGCAAGAGTGTAGAGGTCGTTCTCTATTCCCCAAGCGTCGAGCGGGCTGAGCTGGCCGCCCTTTATCATCAGGCCCAGCCTGTTGAGCATGTGCTCCGGATACTTGACGCGGTAGATGCCCCTCTGACCGTAGTTGAGCTTTACGTAATCGCTGCCCTTGAGTGCAATCTTTGTCTTCTTCGTGTCGAACATCTTGAAGCCCGACTCCTTGGAGTTGAACCTGTAGTGCATAGGTATCGGCCAGACCTGCTTGCTGCCGTTCGGCCACCTTACGGTGAATCTCTGCTGCTCCAACATCGCCTCATCAGCCTTGTCGCTGTAGCCGACATCTATCACGGGGTAACCGGGATTGTCTATCCAGTACTCAACCACGCTGGAGAGATCCATATTCTTGCCCCTCTTCTTTGCAGCCGCGTCGATTGCGTTCCACAAATCCTCCTTCTCCGCGTTGGAGTACTTGTTCTTGTCAAGGTAGTTATGGAGGCCCTCCCTGAACGCCTCCTTGCCCACGTAATCCTCAATCATGCCGAGCACGCTGCCTCCTTTCTCGTAGCTTATCTCGTCGAATATCTGGTCTATCTCGCTGGGATCCTTCACCTCCACGCTGATGGGGTGCGTGGACTTCAGCTGGTCGGCCGCGAGTGCGGTGCCCATGGTGTCCAGCACGTACTGCTTGTCGGCCTCCCACTCCGGGAACACCGACTCGATCGCCTTTGTGCTCATGTATGTTGCGAAGCTCTCATTGAGCCAGAGGTCGTTCCACCATCTCATGGTCACAAGGTCGCCGAACCACTGGTGGGCCAGCTCGTGCGCGATGACCTCGGCTATCCGCTGCTTTATCGCTACGGACGAGACCTTCTCGTCGCCCAGTATCACAATCTCCCTGAATGTTATGGCGCCCCAGTTCTCCATCGCCCCGGCAGCGAAGTCCGGGATCGCGAGAAGATCCATCTTGGGCAGAGGGAACCTTATGCCGAAATAATCGTTGAAGAAATTTATGAACTTCTTTGCGAAATCCAGCGCCATCGGCGCGTAAGCGACCTTTCCAGGGACCGTGAGCACGCGGATGGGCATGCTGCCCAGCTTTGTGGTGACGAACTCGAACTTGCCCACCGCCATGTAGAGGAGATATGTGGACATCCTCGGGCTCTTCTGGAACCTGACCGCCTTCTTCTTGTTGAGCGTGGAGGTCTGGTCGAGTATGGGCATGTTGGATACCGCCATAAGCTCCTTGTCGATGACAAGCTCAAGCTCGAAGGTAGCCTTGAACTCCGGCTCGTCTATGCACGGGAACGCGGTCCTCGCGCTGGGCGCCTCGAACTGGCTGGTGAGTATGTAGTCCTCCTTTCCGTTGTGCACGTACTTGCTCCTGTAGAACCCGTACATCCCGTCGTTGTTGGTGCCCTCGTACTCAATCTTTATCTCCACGTCTCCCGATACGGGCTTTGCTAATGTGAGCGCAATCGATGTATCCTTCTTGTCTTCCTTCACTGTAGCCTCCTGGCTGAGTTGCGATGTCGATACGGTCGCCCTGATAATCCTGAGCTCGCTGGCGTTGAGCGTTATCAGCCTCGTGGCCTTTTCCACGCTGGCCGATATGGTCTCCTTGCCGTGGTACCTGAATGTCTTGAAGTTGGGTGTGATTATCAGCTTGTAATTGGAAGGTATGACGTTTTTTCCGAGAGTCCTGTGGGTAGCCTTTGCCATCTCATCATCGTAATTGAATAAAAATACAAGTATTTAAAATATAGCTATCCATATCGTAGATATCTGGCTGGTTTTCGATGAGGATTGCGTTCGTATCAGACGCCGCGTACCCGTGGCACGTTGGGGGATTGGAGCTAGTGGAGAGCATAGAGGCCAGGGAGCTCGCCAAGGAGCACGAGGTCCACTTCTTCTCGTTCAGGTGGCCCGGCATGCAGGAGGAGTTCAAGAGCAAGGGGATACGCTACCACACATTCCATCCGATAACCAAGGAGAAGTTCTACAGGCACGGAAGGAGGTCGATAAGGGAGGCCATCACCTTCGGCGTAGGGATGTTCATGCTTTTCAGGTATAGGTTCGACGTCGTGTACGCGAACGAGTTCCCTGTCCTCCACCTTCCGGTGATAAAGTTCTACTGCATGGTCACAGGCGCGAAGCTCGTGCTGGATGTGGTGGAAGTGTGGAACAAGAACTACTGGGTCAGCTACCTGGGGCCCGTTGTTGGCAGCCTTGCCGGCCTCTACGCTTCAGCAGTTATAACCTCGGGCGACTCTTACGTGGCCAACTCAAGCATGACAGCGAAGGGGCTTGAGGAGATGGGAATACCGAAGGAAAGGATACACGTCTTCTCCCCAATCATCGATGACAGGCAGATGAGGCAGGTCAAGGCAAAGCAGACGGACACGATAATATTTTCAGGCAGGCTGATAAAGGAGAAGAGGCTCGACAAGTTCATAGACGTGGTAAAGTCAGTCTCGAGGACGGTGAAGAACCTCAAGGTGGTGATAATAGGCGAGGGGCCGGAGAGCGGGAGGATAATGAGGCAGATATCCCACCTCAAGCTCGAGAATGTGATAGAGCTCAGGAAGTTCTACAGCGAGAGGGAGAAGGTGAACATGTACAGGAGGCTCAAGTCGGCGAAGATGCTGCTCCACATGTCGGAAAGGGAGGGACTGAGCATAATAGCCTTGGAGAGCCTTGCGCTCGGGACGCCAGTGGTGCTCCCATCGTACTCGCCCATACCGGAGGAGGTGAGGAGCATGTGCGTGGTCGGCGACGAGGTGGCTCTGCCGGAGAAGGTGATAGAGATGCTCAGGGCGAAGAACAAGGGGGCTTACATAAAGAACAGTGAAACGCTTAAGAACTTCTACGTCTCAAATGTTAATAAGTTCTACTCGAAGCTTTTCGAGGAACTCGGATTGATCTGATGAAGCTGCTAAACGCGCTGCCGCCTTACAACATGTTCGGCCTGGAGGACCAGGACTACAAAAAGGCAAAGGTGGTGATAATGCCGGTGCCGTACGACTCCACATCCACTTACAAGGCGGGGTCGAGGGAGGGCCCGCACGCGATGATAGAGGCGAGCAGGACGGTGGAGCTTTACAGCGAGGAGCTGGGAAAGGACATAAGCGCCAAGCTGGGCATATACACCACCGACGAGCTCGCTCCGGACTACAGCTCGCCGGACAACATGGTGAAGAGGATAGAGAGCGAGGTCAAGGTAATACTCAACGACAAGAAGATACCTGTGCTGATAGGCGGGGAGCACACGATATCCGTGGGCTCGATAAGCGCGCTCTCGAAGGTCACCAAGAGCTTCAGCGTGCTCCAGTTCGACGCCCACTCGGACTCAAGGGAGAGCTACCAGGGCTCGAGATACTGCCACGCATGCGTGATGGCAAGGGCGAAGGAGCTGTGCAAGAGCACCTACAGCGTTGGCATAAGGAGCATGGAGGAGGGCGCGGACAAGAGGAAGGACGTGCTCACCATGATGAAGATGCACGGAATGACAAGGGAAAAGATAATAAAGTCCATATTGGACAACACGGAAGACAGCATTTACCTCACGATTGACCTTGACGTGCTGGACTCGAGCGAGATGCCGAGCACCGGGACGCCTGAGCCGGACGGGATGAAGTTCCACGAGCTGAAGGAGATACTGAAGGCGGTGCTGAAGAAGAAAAAGGTAATAGGCTTGGACATAGTGGAGCTCAATCCGATACCGGGCTTTGTCGCGCCGAACTACCTTGCGGCAAAGCTGCTATACCTGACGCTGGGATTCGCTTTCGCCTAAGCAAGGAAGGCTATCTGCCCTCCTTGAAGACCTTGGCGTAGTCTATTGTTATTCCGCCCATAGCCTTGGATATCAGCCACGCAGCCAAGAAGGAAAGCACGAAGACCACGGGCATTACCACGGCTATTCCCAGTATCTGGACGCCCAGCTGGTTGAGTGCGGCCATCCCGCCACCGAAGAATATTCCATTGGGCAGATGAGGATATCCAGACTGCACCGCGAATGCGCTCTGTGCGAAGAAGGCAACCATAAGCACACCGAACAGGCCGCCGGTCATGTGGCCAGCGAACAGCCCGGCAGGGTCGGAGAACCACTTCACCTTGGCGAAGAACTTCTCGCCCAATACGAACAGAGGTCCGCCCAGAAGGCCAAGCACTACCGCGCTGCCGACGCTGACAAATCCCGCCAGGGGCGTTATCACTATAAGGCCCATGAGCACTCCGTTCGCGCCGTCAACAAGTTGCGGCCTTGTCTTGAGTATCAGCTTGGTTGACGCCAGCACGGACAGGAAAGATGCTGCAGCGGCTACGAATGTGGTTATCACCACGATCATCGCCTCGCTGTTGAACGCGAGTACGCTTCCGGGGTTGAAGCCGAACCAACCCAGCCAGAGAAGAAGGAGTCCGAGAGTGAGCCAGCCCTTGTTGACGTTGATTCCGACGCGCGGGCTCTGCTTGTATCCCTTCCTTCTCTCCTCCCTCCAGATCTGGAGCAGGATTCCAAGACCCGCAGCCGCGGCTGCGCCGTGCACGACAAGGCCGCCCGCAAAGTCGCTCATCCCGAGCGAGGCGAGCCAGCCGGTGGGATTCCATATCCATGCGGCCGGTATGGCCCAGATGATTATGAAGTAAGGTATCGTGTAGATGAAGAAAGCGGTCATGCGGACCTTATGCAGGATTATCAGCCCGACAAGCGCGAGTGTGACCGCAGCGAAGGCGGTCTCGAACAGGAAGTACGTAGATGTTGTGAGGCCGGTGTTGAAGTAGTTGGCTCCCATCGACCACCATGTGCCGCTGAGCATGCCGGCGACGTTGACATTGAATCCGCCGAGGAATATGCCGTTGTAAAGCGGGTTGCCGATTATGCCGCTGATTGTTGGGGCGAACGCGGTGTTGAAGCCGAGGAACGCCATGAAGAACAGCGCAGAGCAGGTGATTATCATCGTCTTGATGAGGCTCCTGTCGTACTTCTCTCCAAACTCGCCGACCTCAAGGAAGCCGACCGCAATGGTCATCAGGAAGACGAAAAGGGCCGCAAGCATGACCCACAGATTGTTGACAGTAGCGTCAAGGATCAACACATATCCACCGCTAAGTGAGGGGAGAAAAGGTATAAAAAACGATTGCCGAGAAAGTCAGAAACTTAAATTGCCGGAAGCCTATCGCTGCCTATGGCGATTATCCTTTTGGCTTGAATATCAAGGACAGTGATAGAGGCTGTGGGTATCTTGAGACGCCCGGTGGGCAGCAGGTCATCATCGTATCTATCCTCAAAGCCCGCCAATGAGGAGGCTATCGGATCCAGGTGGGATACTGCGATGGAGATGCCATCGGGCAGATCGTCCATGAATGCCCCTATTCTACTCTTCAGTGATGTCCAGCTCTCCAGGCCCAGTGGATAGTTAGCGTCAATCTCTTCCTTCATATATTTCCCCATAGCCTCGGTTGACTCGAATTTTTTATTGTTGAAGCTTCCGAAACCGCGTTCCCTTAGCCTGTCGTCTATCTTTGGCTTTATGCTAAAACCATTGGCGATTATGTCAGCGGTCTGCACCGCCCTCAGAACCGGGCTGGTGAAGATGCTGCTTGGATTGGATAGCCTATTGAGTTCTCGTGCCGTGGACTCCGCCTGAGACACGCCCAACGGAGTGAGCGGATTTCGGTTAACGTCATTGCTCAGCGTTCTGCCTACGTTCGCCTCGCTCTGGCCGTGCCTTACCAATATCAGAATCTTCATCTGGTGCACCTAGATTGATTGAAAGCAAAATGGGCCCGCGGAGAATCGAACTCCGTGTCTTCACGTTGTCAACGTGACGTCTTACCAATCGACTACGAGCCCAGGTTATAACTCGATTACCTTTCCGTCCGTCGCGACCTCGGTGTTCTTGAATATCTTCCTAGCGTCGCTGAGGAGCACCTTCGTGTCCTTGTATCTTGCGCTTATGTGGGTGAGCAGCAACCTCTTCGCCCCCGCCTTCTTGGCTATTGTCGCCGCCTCCTCTGATGTGGAGTGCTTTCTCTCCCTGGCGAGCGAGATCCACTCGGATGCGTATGTAGCCTCGTGTATCAGCAAATCTGCACCGGCCGCGGCTGTCACCGCGCTCCTTGTGGGCCTGGTGTCGGTTGCGTAAACAACCTTCCTGCCTGCTTCCTTAGTTGTTATGTCCTTGAGTTTTATAATCCTTCCACTCACCGACAGGGAGCCCTTCTTCTGTATCTCTGAGAACATGGCGCCCCTTAGCCCGGCCTTCGTAGCCTTCGTCTTCATGAAGCGCAGCTTGTCGTCCTCCTTGAACGCGAACCCGTATGTCTCGAGCTCGTGCTCAAGCCTGAACGCAGAGACCGTGAAGCCCTTGCCCTTGTATATCGTCCCGCTCTTTATCCCCGTTATGGTGACAGGGTAGGACATCTTCGCCCCATCGAAGCCCATTAGCGCCTTTATGCCGGGTATGTGCGCCTTCGGTATGAATATCTGAAGCGGAGCGGTCCTCCTGTTGAGGCCCAATGTCCTCATCAGCCCCGCGAGGCCGAGAGTGTGGTCGCCGTGTATGTGGGAGAGGAAGATCGCCGTCACCTTCGATATGCTCAGGGAGTTTATCATCATCTGCCTCTGCGTCCCCTCGCCGCAGTCGAAGAGGAATATCTCGCCCTCGTGCTCCAGTGCTACGCTGGAGAGGCTCCTCTCCTTCGTTGGGCTCGAGCCCGATGTGCCTAGAAACACGATCTTCATATCCTCACTTCTTTTTCTCCAGCCGCATCGTCTTGTCCTTCAGGTTTACCTCGACAATCTCGAACTCGGCGGTGACCCTTTGCAGCTCCTCCTTGGTTATTCTCTTATTCGCCATTGCTGAATTTATAAGTATGTTGATTGCGGTCATGTTGTGGAGTATGGCGTCCGCCACCTCCCTGCTCTTCTTCGCGCCGTCCTCTATCTCATCGAGCGACCTCTTCTGCTTCTCTATGCTCTTCAGTATCTTCTGCGCCTCTGCGCTCGGCCCCTCCTCCTTCGGCTTTGAGTCCAGGTAGAAGAACGATAGCGCGGATTGGAGCGAATCGAACTCCCTTGCCTCAAGCTCATGGTGCTTTCTCAGCTTGCAGAGGGAGAAATCAACAGCTACGCCCTCCTTGAGGTAGACATGCGCCTTTCCGCTTAACGATTCCTTAATCACAGCGTTAATTGCCTCAGAAAGCTGCGAAACCGAATCCCCCTCAAGCTTTCCCTTTACGCCTGCCCTTGCCACCGCCTCCTCCGAGTACTGGCTGCCCATCCCTACTGCCTTCACTACAGTAGCAACTTCCTTGCCGAACATATCCTCGACCAGTTGAGTCACCCCATCAGGGTCGATGACCGCGCGGGTCTGGTTTGCCGGAGGCACGTACTTTTCCCTGGCCCTTATCTGCCTGTCCTTGAAGGTGTGCTGCTCGTACGCGAGCAGTATGTTGGATTCCCTGTCGGTCACCACCATGTTGCCGAAGCCGAACATCTCGAATATGACGTTTACCTCGTCGTCGCCCTTCCTCGCGGTGAGCGATATTATCCTGTCGTTGTTGAGCTGGGCCACCCCGCTTACCACGAAGTTGGATATCCTCTTCCTGACCGCTATGGCGAAGTTTGACGCTTCTTCCGTCACCTCTATGTAGTCCGTGAGGTTGATCGCGTACGGTAGCGTGCACTGGAGGTTGATCTTCTCTCCAGACTTGGTGAGCCTTATCCTGAACCTGCCCTTGCCCAGCTCGTAGAACTTGTCGATGTAGAAGCCCTTGACCGCGGCATCAAGCTCGCCCACCAGGGCGATGAGCTCGAGCTGGTAGAGTTCTCGCATGTGCGGGTCACTTCTTTACCTTCTTCGCCCCCTCTTCCTTGACCACCGCGGCGAAGCTCCTTATGTTCTTGTAAGCGGTGTTCGAGTCCTCGAAGGCGGTGCCTATCTGGACTATGTCGGCCCCGTTGGCGTAGGCATCCTTCAGCTCCTTGGGCGTCCTTATGCCTCCCGCGACTATGTATGGAACTGTAGTGGCAGACCTGACCGCCCTTATCATCTCGTTCGGCACCGGCCCGGCGTTCTGCAGACGCGGGTTTGAACCCGTGTCCGTGATTATGAAGCGGTTTCCAAGGTACTCTCCGGCCATCGCTAGCGAGGCTGCTATCATCGGCTTCTCCCTTGGCACGAAGTTCGCGTCGCCTACCCATCCCACAGTCCCCCCGGGGTGCACGACAACGTATCCCACAGGCAGCGGCTCAATGCCGAACTTCCTTACCGTCGGTGCGGAAAGCATCTGGGCCTGGATTATCCAGTACGGGTTCCTCGCGTTGAGCAGGGACATGAAGTAAATGGCATCGGCGTTCCTCGTAATCGAGCTTATGTTGCCAGGGAAAAGTATGAGCGGTATGTCCACCACGTCCTTTATCCCCTGCGAGACGTTGTCCATCAGCTCTCCCTGAGCCTCGGTGCTGCCGCCCAGAAGGAGCACGTCAGTGCCACCCTCCGAGAGCATCTTCGCGGTCTTGACCGCGTCCGTCTCGGTCTTGTAGTCAACCGGATCTATCAGGCTGAACAGCATCGCTCCCTTGGTCTCCAGGACCTCGTGTATGTATAGCTCGACCTTTCCCTTCTTCATCTAATCACAATCTAATCGTAAATCAGTCCCTGTGGCCCTTGAGGAACTCGTCGACCATCTCCTTGCCCTCGACGTCTATGCTCCTGCTCGGCTTGAAGCCCAGCTCCCTCTTGGCCCTGTCTATGCTCACCGTCCTGTCGCTCGCTATGAAGTCGAACTCGTCGGCGTTTATCCCCCTCGTCGATGCGCCTATCCTGGCCAGTATGGGGTTGACGCCCTTTGTTGGCGGAGGGACGTCAAGGAAGTGCGATGCCTTGGTGAACAGCTCCTTGAGCGTGTGCGGAAGGCCGTCCGTTATGTTGTAGACCTTGTCCAGTGCCTTCGGGTTGTCAGAGGCGAGCACCATCGCATCAGCTACGTCGTCAACGTGCGCCAGCGTCAGATGGTTGTCGCCCTGCCCGAGGTAGGTCATCCTCCCCTCCTTCAGGAGCTTGAATATCTTGAAGTACTCCCTCTCGTATCCCTGGCCGTAGAGGTTGCCTATCCTGAATATCGTGTACGGGAGTCGGGGGTTGGCGGTCTGGAAGGAGCGTATGACCTTCTCAGCCATCACCTTGCTCTCCGCGTATCCGCTTCCGGGCCTGGTGTCCGACTCCTCGGTGAGCACCTCGTTCTTCCTCTTGTACCCGTAGACCGTGACGCTGCTCGCGTACATGAAGTGCGCCGTTGAGTGGCCCTCCGGGTTGGCGTAAAGATAGGCGCGGAGAAGGTTCTCCGTGCCGATGACATTGGTGTTGATCAGATGGTTATACTTGTGCTTGGCGTTGAAGACCGCGCCGCCTATGTGGAATATCTCGTCCACTCCCCTGCAAGCCTCGATCAGCGTCTCCTTGTCCTTCTCGCTCCTGAACGTGAAGTCGGCAACATAAGGTATGCAGCCCGCTGGAAGGACTCTCCAGTCATCGGTCGTGTTTGGGTGCTCCTTTATTATTGCCCTGACCTCATCCCCGCGCTTGAGCAGCCTCTTGATGATGTGAATGCCCAAGCTGCTCGTGCCCCCGGTAACAAGGCTGACCTTCCTGTGGGACTTACTCGTCTTCCCTGATTCCGCCATAGTTCTCCGCACCGTTGTCCTTGTCAAGAAATGCGACCGCAAGCTTCCTCGTCTTGCCGTCTATGAGCCTCTCCGTTATGTAAGGCACCCAATCCTTCCCATACGGCACATATACGCTCATGTTAAGCTTGCTCTTCAGGAGTCTCTGCATCTTCCTGTTGTTATAGCCTAATGGTAGCTCAACTATTAAATCCTTTTTGTAGTCCCTGTTGGCGCTCGCAATCCTGCCCAGCATGGCAGCGTCACCGTCGTGAACCGTGACTTTCGCCTTTGACTTGAGAAGCCGGCCTACGCAGTCGGAGTAGCTCTTCATCTCGCCCTTCGGGGCCTTCTTTTCTGCCTCGGACGGGCCTGTGGGGTACCTCCTCACCTTCACTATGTCCTTGCCAGTGACCATCTTGTTGACCGCGCTGCCGTTGGACAGGTGCTCTGGCCTAACCTCAACGCCCACGTTGGCGTACTGCCTCTTCATCTCCTTATAGAGCGCAAACCTGTCCTCGCTCGCTATCTCGGTCTCGTCCTCTATCCAAAGGCGCATACCGCCGTCCTTTGCCGCTCCTATGACCTCGGCCATGTTGGACCTGCATGCCTTCGGATCCACAAGATAGCCGAGCTGGGAGGCCCTGATGGAGACGTCCGTGTTGAGCCTCAGGCGGGCCATCTGTTTGATGAACTGGATGTAGGCGTTGGTGTTGTACCTCGCCTTGGCTGGGTCGCTGACGTGGTCGTTCAGAAGCGTGGCGGTAGTGTGCAGGCCGAAGCCGTTGAGCTCCCTCAGGGTCTTTATCACCGAGTCGCTCGTGCTCCCCGCGATTCGCTTCTTGACAAGCCTGAAGATTATCCGCTTTATCAGGTTCGACTTGTCCACCAAATTTATCACTAAAAGTTTGTTGCGCCCAGCTTACGCCACCAGTATCGCAACGATAGGTATGGTCAATGAAGCCTTTAATAGGTTGCGGATTGGCATGGCAAATTGGACATACAGCTTCGGTATTTTAGCCTTTGTGATACAATGATGAGCTGATATTGATGGCCGATAATCTCAAGGAGGCTGACATAAACAGGCTTATCGCCATGCTCCACGACTCGCTGGAAGACGCCATCAAGGGAATGGGAGTCCTTCTGGATGAGGCCAAGGAGTTCGACAAAGGCAACGTTGAGGAGCTCAGGGATCACGTTGCATCAAGGCTGGGCAAGGAGGACGCTGATTCGGAGAAGCTGCTCAAGCTAATGGGGCTTATATCCACTGAGGGAGCGGTAATAGAGATACTTAAGGAAGACGCCGAGGAGTGGCTTAAGCTCATCGGTGCCATAGACGAGCAGATAAATAACATAAAGAAGAGTTCAGGAGTAGTGGATAAAAAGGATATACGCGAACTTGAAGCCCTCTCAAAAAAGATAAAGGGCCTTATAAGAAGCTAGTTTTAAAGTGACTAAGCCTGCTTTATAGCGAAGCTAAAAGTCTCTTTAGTGGATCAGACTAGATAAGGATCCTCCTCAACTTTGCCCTTTTCTGACTCCTGCTCCTTCAGTTTCTTCAATATCTTAGCCTGTATATCTCTCCACAGCTCGTCACCAGTTAGATACTCCATCTGGTTCCTGTTTCTCTCCTTAGATTTTTCCAGTAGCTTAAGCTCTTTTTCGCTGAACTTGAAGACGGATGTTTTAACATTTCTTAGGTATTGATCCATTAGCATCCTACTCATAGCCTGTGCATCAAGTATTGAGTTGGTTTCAACAAGCCTGGATAAGAGCGGATTTCTGGTTTCTATGTCTGAAATATGTGTTTCGACCCAGATCAGGTTTATCAGCTTGAATATGTGCATGTATCTCTCTGCGCGCTTTTCTGGTGAGTAAGTGGCACCGTCAGTCAGGAATGTCTTTATGCTGTCATCAATCTCCTGCCAATCTCGTTTATTTTTTTCAAAGAATGGCTTAGCCCAACCGTTATACATCTTGTATATGTAAGTGTTCATGTTTTCTGCCATTGATCTGGTGACAAGATTTGGCTGGAGCAGATTTTTTACTACATCCTCTCGCTTATTATCCCAATCCCTGTTTCCAGTAGATGCAAGTAGACCAGATGTCAGTGCAGTGCGCACAATGCTAGCTACCTTTGCATCCCCCCGCACGGTCATCATCTCAGCAATTACCTTGTCTAAGTACGCAAATATCGTTTTCTTGTCCCTGTTAGCTGACGGTATCGCATTCAAGAAGCTGTCTGCCAAGTTTACAACTATCTTCTCCCAGTTCCTGCCAAATTTGTTTTCCAATGCCCACAATGTCTTTTTGGCAAGGTCCATATCAGTAGTGCCGCTAGCCCTGGCAAATGCCTGCAGAAGCAGCTTTGATTCGGATCCTTGACCCGGAATCCTGGCGGCGAATCCCCTCCACCCACTCTCAGCCTTTTCGGATATTGTTCCGCTTATTCTTGAGCCACCTACAATTCCGCCTTTTATAGTTCCAAAATGATAAAGCTCATCAAGCATATTTATGATAGGTGCGAGCTCGGAAGACTCCCTTATGCGTTTATTTGCAGCCTCTTGGAAGACAATCGTCTTCTTTCTAAGTGCATTTAAGTCACCGTTCTTTTCATATTCATCGAGTAGCTCCTTGGTCCTCTTTTCTACAGTATTATTAATTATGTCTTGAGCAGTTGGTGGACGATAGGTCTTCAGCTTTTGAACTGGGCCCATAAGCGCCACTGCAACGCGCCTAATCTCATCACTTGGAAGCTGATTTCCAGACTTCGCAAGAACCTTGATTGTAGAGCCCAGTTTCACCCTTTGAGTTTCTATAGTCTTCTTAAGCGTTTCCTCTTCGGCAGTCCTTTTTCTACCAGATACAGCCAATATTTTTTCGTTCTGTTCCAGAGCTACACGTAATTTATGGTCATAATCTCTCGCAGCATTCACCAGCTCCGCCTGAAGGCGTTCAAGTTCTGATTCAGGAGTTCCATCTTTTGCAAGTGTCCGTATACCCTCAAGTGTATTGATGTATTTTATGGCTAGCTCATTGGAAGCCGCACCCAAGAATTCAGTCATTGCCTTAGCTTCGGGTTTCTCGCTTTCTGCCTTTTTTCTATCAGCTTCATCCATCATCTTCATACGAAGATCTATAGGATCCATATTGGAAACGCGCTTCATATGTCCGGCTTCATTGAGGTAGTTTATTGCGTCTATGAAGAGCTGGACTTTCTCTCCGGCTTCTTTGCCCTCTTTCTTGCTTATTTTTTCTGGTACTTTTGCACTGGCTAATCGGTCGGCTATTTCTGCGGTGTCCTGCACGGATGCAAAGATATCCGCAGAAAGCTTCTCTTCCTTTTGTACGGCCTTCTCAAGAGTCTTCTCTTTTGTAGCCGCTGCAGACTTTTCAACCATAAACCCACCCACAATTATATTTCAGTGTTATAGATTATATTTATATCTATCGATAAACGGGCATATGGATTTAAATATGGTAAGTCAACTAGGCGTTTAAGGGAATTTATATATATTACCAGCTACGTTAATTTTATTGGTGGAATATTATGGCGAATTTAAAGGGAACTGCGGGTTTAGGTCAGGCCGCAACCCAAGATCCAATATCCTACATTGAAACGTCTGAATTGGAGGCACTTAGATCTGCCGTAAAGGCGAACATAAGTTCTGAGATAGGGTATGTAAGAGTGGGTTTCGATTTTGAGGGTACTCTGATAGACACAGCCGGGTTGTACGTAGCGCTCCAGAACGAACAAATGGACGCTAGATATGGTGATGGCGGAAAGAGCCCAGATAATGCTAGAAAACGCTATCTTCTAAGAAAGGACCTAAAGGGGCAGAGGACATGGTACCTTTCTGCGGGAATAACGGCGGATACGCTGGGAGAGCTGATGTATGATGAATTTATAAGGGTTAGCAAGGGCAGGGCAGATAGGATGCTTACAATAGACGACCCTAACGAATTCCTTAGGGTATTTAACAACTTTGAGGGCAGTGGCATATTGACTGCGGCCCCGCACCCGATGGAAGACAGGATAAAGGGATACTTGAAACACCAGTGGATTGTGGGTGAGTATTACTATCCCAGAGATAAGGAAGGGACGATTAGCTATGATAAGGGCAAAAAGGTGCAGATAGATTGTGATAGCGTAGCTGGCGCCGTAGATAAATATAATTCGGAAAGCCAGAAACGTTATAACGTACTTATAGATGACAGTGGGATTTTAGGCAAAATGGCGTATGAACACTGGGTTAATGTGCGCCCTGAAGTAATGAAGACTTCAGTAATAAAATTAATGCTGATAGAAACCCCTGAGAACCAAAGCTTGATGGAAAGACTCAAGGGAAGACCTGAACTGGCTGCTTATGGTGTAATAACCATAGTAAAGGACGTGAATGAGGCAATCGAAACAGCTAATGTTTTGGCTGAGTTGATAAGAGTATGCTCGGTGGAGGCGGGTGTTCTGGTTGAAGGTGCGTCTGTAGGCCAGTTGATATGCTACGCCCACCTGCAAGCATTGGAGAATATTAGAAAAAGGATGATTTTAGGCCTTGAGGTTCAAGCTGCACAGGTGGATCGTGAATTTTTAGCGAACTTGGCAAATAAGAAAGAGGACGAACTTAAGGAGTTGGTAGGGCTCAAAAAATCTGAGTCTTTTAAGCTCCCGAATAATGAGGGATTGGACTTAACGGAGATAGAAAAGCGAAAGGGTAAGGATGACGTAGCCAAAAAACTGCAAGAGATAAAGAAGGAGGCAGATGAGCTTAAAACCATGAGGACTGAGAGCAAGTCCACAAAGGTAGAGGACTTGAGCAAAAAGTTAGACAAGACCCTGGAAGTGCTTAAAAAAGCGAAAGAGGAACAGGGCAAGTCCAAGAAAAAGAGTACAGCATAAAGGGAGAAAAAGGTCAGACCTTTATCTCTCCCTTGTTTATCTTGGCGATAGCGACCCTCGGGTCCTCTCCCTCGACCTTGACTCCCATGCTCTTGCAGGTCCCTATGATCTGCTTGACCCTGGCTGCCATCGTGTTTCCGTACATCTTGGCCTCCTTTGCCTGGGCTATCTTCTTGAGCTGCTCGATGGTTATGCTGCCTATCGTCTCCTCCTTCGTCTTCGCGCCCGTTGAGAGCCCCAGCTCCTTGAGTATGAGCGCGCTCGTCGGCGGTGCGCCAACCTCGATCTTGTACTCCTTGGTGATCGGGTCGACTATGACCTTCACCGGAATCTTTATCCCGGCGAACTGCTTTGTCTTGTCGTTTATCTCAGCCACTATGGCGTTGATGTTGACGCCCAAAGGCCCCAGAGCCGGACCGAGAGGCGGACCTCCCGATGCCTTTCCCCCCTCAATCAGTCCCGCTATTATTATGTCTGCCATTTGATCTCCTTGTTTACGCCTTGTCGGCTTTTTGAATGACCTTCGCTGTGTTCATCTTTGTGGTGATAGGTATCGGCACAACCACGTCCATCAGCTCGACGGTTATGTCGTCCTTGAGCTCGTCCACCTTGAGCACCTTAGCCTTGTAGCCCTTGAACGGCCCGCTGGTGAACTCTATGCTGTCTCCCCTCTGTATCTCTACGGCGTGGCTCCTTACCTCTATCAGCTTGTTTACCTCGTCCTCCGCGAGCGGCTTTGGGAGTATTCCCCTTATGTTCCTGCCCTTGGTTATGTACTGCCTCACGGCGACCTCGTCCTCAGCCTCGACGATGATGTACCCCCTCATCCCCTCCACGACTATTATGGAGTATACTGGGATCTCCGGAGTCATCTTGTTCTGCAGCATGTTTGCCGCAATCCTCTCCTGGCCCGATGTTACCTTTACGACGAAATACACAATATCACTTTGTTAACGTAAGCCTATTAATAGCCTTCACGCATTATCCTACATCTGCCGGGTCTTTATGGAATACGCCAAGGTGAACGTCCACGATGCGGAGAGGGCCAGAACCCTCATCTCCCAACTCGGCCTCTTCGACAGGTCGAGGAGCGTAAAACATAGCCCCAGCTATGTTTATTTTCCAATAAGTATTAGCACGGCAAGGGCTAAAAAGCTTATTGCCAAGAGGTGGGTAGAGATAGTAGCGGTAAAGGACGTGAAATCGGAGCCGGTGCGCACCTACAGGGACGAGCTGGGCGCCATTTTGACGCCGACAGAGATGGGCGAGCTCACAAGGGGATACGACATACTGGGCAACATCGCGATTATAGATCTGTCCGGGAAGCTGAAGAGGAAGGAGGAAAAGATAGCGGATGCGCTGATGAGGTCGCACAGGAGCGTGAAGACCGTTCTTGCAAAGGCGGGGGCGGTGTCCGGGGTGTACAGGATAAGGAAGGTAAGGTACGTTGCGGGCGAGAAGAGCTACATCGCGGAGTACCGAGAGAACAACTGCACATTCAGGTTCGACGTGAGGAAGACGTTCTTCTCCAACCGCCTCTCCTTCGAGCGCACGAGGATAATGGGATTGGTGAAGAACAAGGAGAGCGTGATGGTGATGTTCGCGGGTGTGGGGCCGTTCGCGATAGAGATAGCTAAGGCGCACCCAAAGACGGCCGTGCGCGGAATAGAGCTCAACAGGAACGCCTGCAAGTACATGGTGGACAACATAAAGCTCAACAAGGTCACAAACGTGAAGGCGCAGTGCGGGGACGTGAGGAAGCTCGCGGCGAGGAACAGGGGCTTTGCAGACAGGATAATCATGCCACTGCCGAACACGAGCATCGAGTTCCTAGACCAGGTATTCACTGTCGCGAAGAGGAAAGCGGTAGTGCACCTGTACAGAATCGGCCCAACGGAGTCCGTTGTGGCGAACACCAAGGCAATGGTGCGCGAGCACGCCAAAAGGAAGGGCTATTCGGTGAGGTTCCTGTTCGACAGGCCGGTGAGGCCCTACTCCTCCAAGGATGTGGAGATAGTGCTTGACTTCGCAATAATCAAGTAGCCGCTCAGTTGTCCGAATACCCCATTACTTCCACATGCAACTTTCGGGCCGCAAGGGCCATTTCCCTATCGAAGGTCAGTAGCGGGGCGCCCTTCAAAATGCTGGATGCGATGTAAACGGCATCATACACAGTAAGCTTATGCTCTATTGAGATTTTGAGGGCGTTACGGCCTACATCAATGGTAGAGACCGGGTCTATCCTAGTGAAGATTTCAAACAGGTCATCAACGGCGGCGGCCAACTCCGCCTCAGCCAGCTTTTTGCCTGATATATTCTGCGTCCTTAGGGTGTTTAACGTCTCGGTAAAGACCAGCTCAGGGGCGACAATCGATTCACCGTTACCCAATTCGCCATGGACTATTGCCCTGGTTTCTTTCGAATGCTCTTCGTCTAATACTAGCTTTAGCAACGCGCTTGCGTCTATCACTATCATCTAGAATCACGCGCCGCCCTTACTAACACAGTGCTGTCGAAAGCTACCTTGCGGTTCTTTGCCCTCGTTTCTATCTTCTTAAGCGTGTCCAGAAACTCTGCGGCTTTCAGTCTGGATTCTATGAAGTTGCGTATGTCCTTGCTCCAGTTGACATTGTGTCTCTTCCTCATCTCAAATCTTACGCGCTTGGGCACCCTTACGGTTATCGTGTCTGTTTCGGGCATTCTACCACCCTATTTTTATGGTTAATCGGATATTTATGTCTTACGTTTTGTGTTACATTAAGTAACACTAAATGTGCTATGCGCACCCGTTTTATTGGGCCATAACGGCTGATTCCACAATGACGAGGGAATGACGGGGCGGAAGGCATAAATAACTTGTCTGGGCAATAAAAACGGCACCAGAAAGGTAGGTTTTGTTGGATAGCGTAGCTAGCGTCACAACTTACAAGGAACTTGACCTTCAGGACCTTGTCAAGAACGCAACGTGGAGAGAACTTCTGATGGATCTCATAGAGACCCACCAGTTGGACCCTTGGAACATAGACATAGTCAAGATAGTGGACAGCTATGTCTCAATAGTGAAGAGGATGAAGATCCTTGACCTTCACGTCCCCGCAAACATCATACTTGCAGCTTCTATCCTTCTCAGGTTCAAGAGCGACAGCATAACGATATTCGACCCGGTGGAGGAAGTGATGGAGGAGCCTCTTGGGGAGACTCAGCCGAGGGTGCTGCCCGAGGTGCCCGCGCTGATGCCGAGGGCCAGGCTGCAGCCTAACAGGAAGATAACGCTCAACGAGCTCATGGACGCGCTCAACCAGGCTATAAAGCTCAACGAGAGGAGGGACAACGTACTCAGGGAGAAGTTCACCCCTGTGGATATGATTGTGAGCAAGGATGACATAGACGAGAAGTCGGTCATCGTCTTCAAGATAATAGGCAAGTGCACGGACAGCGAGGGGCTTGCCAACTTCACTGACGTATCGAAGCACTTCGGCAGCATAGACAAGGTGCTGCTCGACCTGTTCGTGCCGATGCTGTTCCTGGCGCACAAGGGCAATCTGACCATGATACAGGAGCAGTTCTTCGGCGAGATAATAATAAGGGTAAACGAGGGAGCGGATGGCCGAGACGCGGGCTAAGAACCCCGAACACAAGAGGATAGCCGAGGCAGCTCTGTTCGTCTCAGGCCGCGCGCTGGACGTCAACGAGCTGGCGAGGGTGCTTGGCGTGATGTCGATAGGCTACGTGAAGGAGCTCATGGAGGAGATGACGGCAGACTACCAAGCAGCTGCGACCGCGTTCATGATAGAGAAGCTGGGAGACAGGTACACCCTGGGGATAAAGCAGCAATATGTTGAGAAGGTCAACTCGCTCGCCGGCGCACCGGACATCTCAAAGGGCGCGCTAAGGATACTCGCGTACATAAGCAAGAACGAGCCGGTGATGCAGAGCAGCGTGGTGAAGGCCTTCGGCTCATCCACGTACGAGTACATGAAGGAGCTGCTGGAGAAGGACTTCGTGAAGAGGGCGGCGGTGGGCAGGACTAAGAAGGTAGAGACCACAGCCACGTTCAGGGAGTACTTCAACATCTGAGCCTGTTCAGTAAGTGGGATTCTGCTCCTCTACGCCTTCCTTTTTGTTTATGTAGAGCGCTGCCACGAAGAGAAAGGAGGAGAGCCTGTTGAGATATCTTACCGCCTCAGCCTCCGCAGCAGAATTGGCATCGCCGTTTGCCCTTATCACCGCGCGCTCCGCCCTTCTGCATATCGATCTTGAGAGATGTAAATATGATCCGCTGACAGAGCCGCCAGGCAGGACGAACTTCTTCAAATCCGGGAGCGTGCTCGACAGCTCCTCGATACCGTTCTCAAGCTCCTTGACGGACTCGGCGTCTATCGCCTTGGCGGGCTTTGCGCTCCCGTGTGCATTCGACGCCAGCTCCGCCCCTATGATGAAAAGCTTGTTCTGCACGTTCTGGAGCATGTCGGAGAGGTGGTCGTCGGTGGAATTGGTTATCGATACCCCTATCGCGCTGTTCAGCTCGTCGACGCTGCCTATTGCCTCGAATATCTCGCTCGACTTGGGGAGCCTGCTGCCTCCGATCAGCCCGGAGTGGCCTGAATCCCCCGCACCAGTGTAGAACCTTGCCATATATCTACTTCAACAGCAATATTATTATTTAGTTCGCACATAATTATTCACATCAAGGGCCTGTAGTCGAGTGGTAAGACGTCTCTTTCACAGAGAGAAGATCCGGAGTCCGATTCTCCGCGGGCTCACTTTATGCGCATTTCCAGAAAGGCTTATCTAATTTCTCTGCCCTATCCCATACGGAGATTATATGAGGATAGGAATGCTCGGGACAGGGGTCGTTGGCGCGGGTCTGGCTACCAAGCTGGTGCAGCTAGGCCACGAGGTCAAGATGGGCTCCAGGGACAAGAACAGCCCGAAGGCTGCCGAGTGGGCGGGCAAGAACGGGGGTAGGGCTTCTACAGGAACATTCTCGGAAGCCGCGGCCTTTGGCGAGATCGTATTCAACTGCACCCACGGGGCGGATTCACTGAACGCGCTGATGCTGGCAGGCGAGCAGAACCTCGGCAGCAAGATACTGGTAGACGTCGCAAATCCGCTTGACTTCTCGACAGGAGAGCTCAGGCTCACGGTATCGAACACCGATTCGCTAGGCGAACAGATACAGAGGGCGTTCCCGAGCGCAAAGGTTGTGAAGACGCTCAACACGATGGGGGTGGAGATAATGGTAAACCCCTCCTTGCTGCCAGAGGAGCACGCGGTCTTCATGAGCGGCGATGACGAAGGCGCAAAGGCAACAGTGCTCGAGATATTGAAAAGCTTCGGGTGGAAATCCGCGATAGACCTTGGAGGGATAAAGTCGGCGAGGGGCGCGGAGGCCATACTGCTGCTCTGGATACACTTATACGGGAAGATGCCCGATGGCAGATTCAATTACAGGATAGTGAGGAACAGTTGACGCCGCTGATTCGAATGATACCGCCTAAGCTGAAGAAGGGGGATGAGATACGCATAGTGGCGCCAGCCACGAGCATGGACGTATTGTCCGAGGAGACCAAGAGGCAGGCGGTCGGAGTCCTTGAGAGCCTGGGCTACAAGATAACGTTCGGAAAACGCATCTACGGCAACGACGGCTTCGACTCCACCCCGATAGCGGACAGGGTCGCGGACTTGCATGATGCCTTTGAGGACAAGAACGTCAAGGCGCTAAGCACGGTGCTGGGGGGATTCAACTCAAACCAGCTGCTGCCGCATCTTGATTACGAGCTGATAAGACAGAACCCCAAGATACTGTGCGGCTACTCTGACATAACCGTTCTGCACAATGCGATATACAAGAAGACCGGGCTCGTTTCGTACAACGGCCCTCACTTCGCCTCTTTCGGCATGAAGAGGGGGGCAGAGTACACTATAGAGTACTTCAGGAAGTGTTTGGAGTCCTCGGAGCCATTTGATGTCCTGCCATCGGCAGAGTGGAGCAACGACCGGTGGTACCTCGACCAGGAGAACAGGACTTTCGTGAAGAACGAGGGCTTCCGAGTGATTAACGAGGGGGATGCCGAGGGAAGGATACTGGGCGGAAATCTGTGTACATTCAACCTGCTTCACGGGACGGAGTACATGCCGGACCTTCGTGACTCAATCATATTCCTTGAGGACGATTATTACTGCCACGCCAAGATATTCGACAGGGATCTACAGTCGTTGACGCAGCAGCCGGGCTTCGACGGCGTTAAGGGCATAGTGATAGGCAGGTTCGAGAAGGCCTCCCAGCTGTCGATAGACGCAATAGAGATGATAGTAAAGTCCAAGAGGGAGCTCGATAACATCCCGGTCATAGCCGGGGTGGACTTCTCGCACACCACGCCGCAGATAACATTCCCAATAGGCGGCACGGCCAGAATGCTGGCGACAGGAAAGGAGGCCATGCTTAGGATACTGGAGCATTAAGGCGCATCGGCAAAAAGCCGCGCTTTGCTTATGTCAGTAAATACCTGACATATCAATCATTTCCGCTAAAAAAAGGTAAATTATTTAAATATATCGCTTCATAATATACCTGTGGGGCGAATAGTCATACGCTTTGTCGAGCGGCCGGATACCAAGGATTCTGAGGCCATGATAAAGTGGTTCTGCAACGTTCTCGGTCTCTCTGATGATGAAGGGGAGAGCATAGAGGAGCAGATGCTCAAGGAGTTTGCCGATGCCGCCTACAACAACGAGGGGCTCTCAAGCTCGGAGATAAAGCTCGAGACGCCAATGGCGAGGAGCACGGTGATATACCACCTCAACAGGTTCATGGACACCGGGCTTGTTGTCAAGCGCGGAAGGAAGTACTACCTCAGGGCATCGGAGATGTCGAAGGCCATTGAGGAGATAGAGTACGACATAGAGAAGGAGATGAAGAGGATGCTTGACACGGCAAGGGAGTTCGACAGGCTCATGGGAGCAAGGACGAAGAGAAAGAAGAAGGTTGATTGATTGACTGATGACGCTGAAAAGGAGACACGTACTGAAGAGCAGACGCCGAACGAGGAGGAGGCCAAGCCCAAGCAGGAAGATATGAAGGAGCAGTTCCTCAGGCTGATGGCGGAGTTCGACAACTACAAGAAGCGCGTGAGGAACGAGATTGCGGGGGCAAGAGACATGGGAAGGGCCGATGTGATCTCGCACATGCTGCCGATAGTGGACGAGTTCGAGCTCGCCATAGCGGCGATATCAAAGAGCGAGGACAGGATCGCGCTGAAGGGGATAGAGATGTTATACTCGAACTTCATATCGGCGCTGAAGAAGGAGGGGCTGTCGGAGATAGAGGTCGACGGAAAGTTCGACCCGTACAAGCACGAGATAATGCTGGTGAGGGAGAGCGACAAGAAGGAGGGCACCATAATCGAGGTGGTGAAGAAGGGATACAACCTCAACAACGTGATGATAAGGCCGGCCTCGGTGATTGTGGCGAAGGGAAAGGAGGCGGAAAAGAAGGAGGAGAGGAAAGATGCAGACAAGAAAGAGGAATGATTGCGCTTAGCTGGTGAGAAAATGAAAATAATAGGAATAGATCTAGGAACATCGAATTCTGCGGCAGCGGTACTGGAGGGCGGAAGGCCCGTGATTATACCAAGCAGCGAAGGGGCGTCGCTTTACGGAAAGGCGTTCCCGAGCTATGTAGCGTTCACGAAGGACGGGCACAGGCTGGTCGGAGAGCCGGCGAAGAGGCAGGCGGTAGCCAACCCTGACGGCACCGTCTCAGCGTTCAAGAGGAAGATGGGAACCGACTACAAGTACAAGGTGTTCGGGAAGGAGTACAGCCCGCAGGAGCTGTCAGCCCTGCTTCTCCAGAAGATAAAGCAGGACGCGGAGGCGTTCCTGGGAGAGGAGGTGAAGAAGGCGGTGATAACTGTGCCTGCTTACTTCAACGACAACCAGAGGCAGGCCACCAAGGACGCGGGACAGATAGCCGGGCTTGAGGTTGTGAGGCTGGTCAACGAGCCCACTGCTGCGAGCCTTGCGTACGGAGTGGACAAGGTGGACAAGGACATGAAGATACTGGTCTACGACCTCGGAGGCGGAACGCTCGACGTAACGATTATGGAATTCGGCAAGGGGGTGTTCGAGGTGCAGTCAACAAGCGGCGACACGCAGCTCGGAGGAACGGATATGGACAATGCCATAGTCGACTTCCTCTCGAACGAGGTCAAGACAGCCACCGGAGTGGAGCTTGCGCCCAACCACCAGGCGATGCAGAGGCTGAGGGAGGCGGGGGAGAAGGCGAAGATAGAGCTCTCCACTGTGCTGACCACTGACATCAACCTTCCCTTCCTCGCGGAGGACAAGGCGGGCAAGCCGATAAACTTCACTTACACCTTCACTAGGGCGAAGCTGGAGAGCCTTGTGATAAAGATAATCGAGAGGTCGGCCAAGCCGGTGATGCAGGCGCTAGGCGACGCGAAGATAGAGCCGGCTGGGCTTGACAAGATAGTCCTCATAGGAGGGCCCACAAGGATGCCGCTAGTGCAGAGATATGTGGAACAGCTGCTCGGCAAGAAGATAGAGAGGGGAGTCGACCCCATGGAGGCCGTGGCGCTGGGCGCTGCGATACAGGCGGGAGTGCTCACCGGTGAGGTGAAGGACATAGTGCTCCTTGACGTTACGCCGCTCTCGCTCAGTATTGAGACTCTGGGAGGCGTGGCCACTAGGCTGATAGACAGGAACACAACGATACCTGTCAAGAAGTCGCAGATTTTCTCCACTGCTGAGAACAACCAGCCGAAGGTTGACATACACGTGGTGCAGGGAGAGAGGGCGCTTGCGAAGGACAACGTGGACCTCGGAAGGTTCGAGCTGATGGGAATACCGCCGGCGCCGAGGGGGATGCCGCAGATAGAGGTCACGTTCGACATCGACTCCAACGGAATACTGCACGTCACCGCGAAGGACACGAAGACGGGCAAGGCCCAGAGCATGGACATAATGGCCCCAAACAAGATGAACAAGGCGGACATAGAGAGCAAGGTTGAGGACGCCAAGAAGTACGAGGAGGAGGACAAGAAGATTAGGGAGAACGTAGAGACCAAGAACTCCGGAGAGGCGACTGTCTATGCGGCAGAGAAGGCGCTCGAGGACTACAAGGCCAAGATACCCGCAGATGTGGCGGAGAAGGTCGATGCTGCGAAGAAGGAGCTCGAGGATGCGCTCAAGGGCGAGGACTACGACGCGATGAAGGACAAGACCGACAACCTGGTCCGCGCGATGGAGGAGATAGGCAAGAGCATCTACGGTCAGGGCGGCGCGGGTGCGGGTGCGCCGGGCGCAGGGGACCAGCAGCAGGCAGATGCAGGAGCGGCACCGGGAGGCGAGGGGGGAGACCCCAGCGCCACCGACGCTGATTTCACCGTGAAGAAGTAATCGGATGGCGAAGGACTACTACGAGACGCTCGGAATAAGCAAGAACGCAAGCCCTGATGAGATAAAGAGGGCTTACAGGGAGCTTGCGCTAAAGTTCCATCCGGACAGGAACAAGGAGAAGAGCGCTGAGGAGAAGTTCAAGTCGATCAACGAGGCATACGCGGTGCTGAGCGACCCTGAGAAGCGCAAGCAGTATGACACCTACGGAGCTGACACCTTCAACCAGAGGTTCACCCAGGAGGACATCTTCAGGGGAGCTAACTTCGAGGACATATTCAAGAACATGGGCGCCAACTTCGGCAACGAGGACATATTCAACATCTTCGGGGGCGGATTCGGCAGCATGGGCAGGAGCGCGGACGTGGGAAACGACATACTGGCAAACGTGACCATATCGCTCCATGATGCCGCGAAGGGAGCAACGAGGAGCCTCAATGTCTCGCACGTAAAGGAGTGCGACAGATGCAGCGGATCTGGAGCGGAGCCGGGAAGCAGGATAGTAAAGTGCTCGGTGTGCAACGGAGCTGGCCAGATGAAGGAGACGAGAAGGACGCCGTTCGGCATAATGCAAACCATAACGGCATGCCAGAGGTGCGGAGGAGCGGGAAAGACCGCCGAGAAGCAGTGCAGCAGATGCAGGGGAGGCGGAAGGACACACACTGAAGAGAAGGTTGAGGTTGAGATACCGAGGGGAGTCAGCGACGGAATGAGGTTGAGGCTGTCAGGGATGGGCGACTTCGGAAGGGACAGGATAGGAGACCTTTACATCGACGTCGCCGTGCAGGGCGACAGGACATTCGAAAGGAGCGGAGACAATGTCATAATCGAGATGCACATACCGCTCCACATCGCGCTGCTGGGCGGTGAGATAACGGTCCCGAGCCTTGACGGGGAGAGGAAACTGAGGATTGAGGAGGGCACACAGAACGGCGCCAGAATCCGCATAGACGATGCGGGTATACCGCACATGAAGGGCGGAGGGCAGGGTGACGAGCTGGTGAACATAACAGTGGACATACCCAAGAGGTTGTCGGAGGAGCAGAAGGACCTGGTAAGGAAGCTTGCAGGAACCGGAGAGGGAGACGGAAAGAAGAGAAAGTTCGGAGTGTTCTGATTAAGCCGGAATACTAGATGTGCGTGATTGACATGATAAAGAGCGTTGCGTTGCGCACGGATGGCAAGGTGGGCGCGAAGGCACTGATAGAGACGCTGTCGAAGAAATCTGATTTAAGGACGACAGTGGGGAGAAGAGTCTCGCTGCTGTTCGCAAACATTCACATGAATGGCCTATCCAACCCGGAGCTGCACAAGCGCATCCTGGGTTTCGAGTTCCAGTACAAGAATTATCTATGCATACAGGACAGCGGAAGCGACTTCTATTACGTTTTCTACGATACCGCAAGCGCAAAGGAGGAGGCTAAGGCGATAGCGGCGAAGGGCAAGGGGCTCGAGTTCGCGAAGAGAGTGATAGAGCAATCTGTGGCTGCGGGGACGGTGGCAATCAAGTTCGCCAAGTCCATAGAGAAGGCGGACCTCTCAACAAAGAGCAGGGTAGAGCTGCTAAGGCTGTTCGGGGAGTACGTTGATGTGATATCGGCGCTGATGCCGATAACGGTCATAACAGCAGCGGTGGAGTTAAACATAGAGGAGCAACTCAAGAAGGGGTTGCTAAAGAAGACAACGGATCAGAATGTGATAGAGTCGGCGATGGTGAAGCTCACCGCACCTGAGAAGTACAACGTGCCTTATGAGGAGCAGGTCTCGATGCTCAAGATAGCTGACAGACTGGCACGGGGGCAGAAAGCGGCGGCCCAGGTGAAGGAGCACCTTGAGATGTATGGATGGCTGGGATACAGGTTCGACTTCGGAAAGTTGTGGACGGAGGACGAGATACTCGAGAGGGCAAAGAGGGTGGAGAAACCGGCGGAGCAGCTTGAGTTCCTTGAGAAGAAGGAAGCCGCGGTGAAAAAGGATTTTGCTGACATTATAAAGAAGATGAAGCTGAACGAGGAGGTTGTAGAGGAGGCAAATGCGGCCAAGGAGTTTGCTTGGCTGAGAACATACAGGACTGACGCCATAAATGAGGCTGTGGGGCGGGCCAAGGGGCTTATTGACGAGATAGGAAGGAGGTACAAGATTCCAGAGCAGTATGCACACTACCTGACCATAGATGAGATACTAAATGGGAAGATGCCAAAGAGCGCGGATATAAAGGGCAGGATGGATAGTTACGCTCTGGCTTTTGCGGGAATAGAGGGCCATCTGCTAGTCGGAGGCGAAGTCTCAGTAATTAAGACGTTCGCTGAGACCAAGCTAATGAACCGCAAGGCAGATCAGGCGATAAGGGGTATGGTAGCAAACAGGCCCATGGACGGGATAGAAGGTACTGCAAGAGTGGTGAATAGTGTAGAAGATGTGGCAAGTTTCAATCCGGGTGACATTCTTGTCGCACCGATGACCGAACCCAACTTTGTCCCTGCAATGGAGAAGGCAGCGGCCTTTGTCACAGATGAGGGCGGGCTGCTGTGCCACGCCGCGATAATCAGCAGGGAGATGAACAAGCCCTGCATCATCGGAACTGGAAACGCGACAAAAGCGATAAAGGACGGCCAAACAATTAAGCTCAATCTTATTGATGGAACCGTTCAGGTAATTGGCGAAGAATCAGGAAACTTATAGGCATTTACAGTCGAGAACCAATAGATAGCTTTTTAAAGCTATGTCATTTTTCAGACAAAGCCTTATATATAAGGAAAGCCGCTTTACTACTGTGAATTAATGCCAATAATGCACGACTACGATAATTCCCTGTTCAGCATTGAGGATGAGATGATTAAGGAGGAGATTAGAGGGACGAATGAGTCCTTTTCGCATGCTAGAGATAGGTTCCGTAAGGAAATTAAGCAGAATGGCATGACCACTTACTGGCAGGTTATCGGAGGACCGGATGCAGAGCGCAAGACCATAGAACTGTATAATAGCATCCTAAAAAGCGGGCAGTTTGACAAGTTGAATATACTTTTTTCCCCTGAGGTGCTGAAAGAGGCGGTAGAGTTAGCCGGAGACATAGGAATCAGCTTCAGGGTAGGCACAAGCTCTCCAGACAGGACAATAGCAGAACCCATGGAGAACTCTTTGGCTGCCGTGGGTGTTAAGATGAAGGTGGATATATTCGGGGGGACGCAGGCAAAAATTGACCATCTCCTTAAGATTGATGCGCCTGATAGGCGAATACTGATAGAGGACTCGTTCAAGATAATAAAGCTATTGGAAGGCATAAAGTCTGGAGAAGGGGTCTTGGGCGTATTAATTAACAGGCCAGACAACCTTAAGGCAGAGCTTAACCACCTTAAAACCCCAAATGTAGCAAGGGCTGTTTCTACGGACCATGCGCTGAAGGAGGTAATGAACTTGATGAGACGCTTCGAGAGGGAGCATGGGCCGATAAAGACTAAGAGTTTCTGATAGGGATCACTATGACGGATACAAAAACCCAAACTAAAAGCGTTGATCAGCAAATAGACGAACTGGTAAGAGATGGCCGCTGGAAGACATTCAACAAAGCTGTGGAGATTCTTCGAAATAATACATTAACATTAGGTGAACTACTCAGGACAAGATCTAAAATGGAATGCACAGTATGCAACAAGGTCTCCTGCGACCACGAAAGACCGGAATAGAAACGGGAACCTTGGCTAAAATCCATTAGGTTTGTTTATGGGTAAAAAGATGAGCGAATGGGATTCCTGGTTTAATGCGCAGGATAAGAAGGTAGCGAAAAACCAATCTGAGGCTGACTTGAATAGCACGCCTAAGATGCTGCTCAGGACCATGGATCCGGATAGGGTCAAGGCAGAGATAAAGACTTTGGTCTTGGATATGCTTAACAGCAAAGTCAGTACAGTTGATCATTGTGACCAAGATACTGTGAAGGCCCCAAAGGTATGGGACTACCTAATAAATAGCTGGATAAATCAGGGTCTGATAAATGGCAGTGGCGTTCCACTAGAGGGCAGGCTGTGGTTCGCTGGCAGGAACGAGATAAACATTTTTAGGGAGGCGATAGCAGGAGTGAATATCAGCGGATTTGATGGTGAAAAAGTTAAGACTGGGCTTGACGAATGTTCAGCTAAATACGGTTTGTTCAGGGTTTCCGCGTATAACAGCCTGGATCCGGATATGGGAAATATGAAAGAATTCAATATCCATATGTGGCTCTCAAAAAGAGTGGCGAGTAGAAGCGTAGACAAAGCAATTAGGGCTCTTGGCAAAGTTTTTGAATGCAACGCAGTAACCGTAGGGTTAGACGAACCTACAATCACATGGAGGTTAAAGGCAGAATAGCCTAAAGAGTGGTTATCGGCCTGCTCTGCAGGATGAAGACCTTGCCCTTGTAAATGGCCCACTCCATGTCCTGCGGCTTGCCATAATGAAGCTCTATTCCGATTGCCAAATCTACCAGCCGCATTATCTCGTCGTCAGTTAGGCACCTTGAGTTCGCCTTGTCCGCCGCTAGCGTTATTCTCTCGTTGTTGCCGCTCTTGTTCCTTATGATCGCGATCCTCTTTGTGTTAATCCTTATGTCCTTGGACTTCCTGCTCTTCTTGTCCACTATGTAACTGTCAGGAGTCACCTGACCGGAGACTATGGCCTCGCCCAGTCCGTAGCTGCCTTCTATTATTATCTCGTCAAGGTTCCTCGTTACGGGGTTGGCGCTGAACATTATCCCGGACTTCTCAGCGTCTATCATGTTCTGCACCACCACGGATATGTGGACCTTCTCGTGCTCGAACTTGTTGAGGTTCCTGTAGTATATGGCCCTTGATGTGAACAACGATGCCCAGCAACGCCTCACAGCGTCAAGCAGCGCCTTCTCTCCCTTGATGTTGAGGTATGTGTCCTGCTGACCGGCGAATGATGCACCTGGCATATCCTCCGCTGTGGCGGAGCTCCTCACCGCGACATACTCGCCCTTGAGCTTCTTGTAGCCCTCAAGCACCTGCTCGCTGACCTCCTTTGGTATTGGAGCCGCAAGTATCAGCTTCCTTATCCGCTCGCTCGATACGTCTAGCGCCTTTGTGTCCTTGACATCCAGCTTCTTTAGTATGTCCATCATCTTCCGCTCTAGGTTGCCCTCCTTCAGGAACATCTTGTATGAGTTGACCGTGACGCAGAATCCGCTCGGTATCGGGAACTTGCGCGACATCTCACCAAGGTTCGCGCCCTTCCCTCCGGCTATGTGTATGTGCTCCTTCTTTATGTGCTCAAACGGCACGACAAGGTCGGTTTCGATACTTGTCTCAATCATCTCCTGCGGGATTGGCTCTGACGCAACCTGTTTGCCCTTTAGTGCGGGATTTTGTGTGAGCTCCGCTTTCTTGGTCTGTGGCTTTGGGCTCTTGCCCTTTGTAACGATGCCGGTAGTAAGATCCATTGTTATCATCTCCCCATTCATTATGGCCTTTGTAGCGTTGCCCGTTCCTATTATACACGGCTTGTTCATCTCCCTGCTGACTATGGCGGCGTGACAGAGTATCCCACCCTCGTCGGTGAGGAAGGCTGCAGCCCTTTCCATCGCAGGCACGAAGTTGGGCTCGGTCATCGGTGCCACCAGTATGTCGCCCTCCAGCACCTTCGGTAGATCCGATACCTTTTTGACTATCCTGGCTACGCCGGAGATGGTGTCCACTGTCCTGCTTGCGACAGTTCCCTTGACCTCGCTGGATACCGTGTGCCTTGAGTTCCACTCGTCTATGAAATACCTGGCTGAGCTGCCGGAGAATATCCGCTTCTTTCCATCGATAATCATGTATGCGAAGGCCTCCTTTCGCTTTGCAAACTCTTGCTTGCCCAGTTTTGCGCCCTCAAGTATCTCCAGGGGGGTGAAGTACTTCATCTCTTGCAGTGTGTATCCCCATCTCTTGCCTATCTCTGAGAGCAGGGGATAGATGTTGACTATTGCGCCGCTCAGCACCTCGGTCCTGTAGGTCCTGAGCCATACATACCACTTCGCCACCTTTATGTCCTTGATAAGCGCCTTCCTGTCCTTGTGCTTTGAGGCGAACGCCTTGAAATCGTCATCTGTCTTCTTGTCGTGGGCAGCCATCTTGGCAAGCTCCATCGCGGGGTTCTTGAATGCCCTTATCTTGCCCATGAGCTCCTCGGGGGACCAGGGCTCGCCCATGCACCACCTTATGCGGACGTTGCCGAAGTCGTATATGTGCCTTGCCACATCCGCCTTGACATCCTTGCCGGCGCGGTACCGCTCCGCAATCTTCAGCAGGTCCACCCTTTCCTTGTAAACGGCATCGTGCTCGGGAGGCGATGTCAGCTCTATGAGTATCGAGTTGATGTCATCCTTTGGGTCTATTATGTCCTTTATGCCCTCCTTGATCGTGTCCTGAAGGTACCGCTCGATTGAGAGCGGGACAACCAGGTAGACAGTGAACAGGCTGAGCTTGTCGTAGAATTCCCCGAATAGGGATATCAGCTTCTCTGTGCCGACCTTGCTGAAGTCGCCCTTCTTTATCTCCAATGAGAACTTGTCAAGCTCCGTGCCTAACAGCTTGCCCCTTGTCGCGAGATTCTCCAATGCGGAAGGGTGCGTCTTTGCGTAGCCGAGTATCGTATCGGCGTTCTTGGCTATCGAGTCTACGTCGTAGCAGAATATGTCGCCCAACACGGCGAAGTTCTTGTGATTGTTGCCGGACTTCCCCCATAGGATATCGCGAACGTACTTTTCGTCCCTGTAAGGAGACCCGCAGCACTCTATGGCGAAGGGCATGGCCTCTCTGGTGACTATGTTCTTGAAGTTTATGCCGCGTATTGAACGCGCCAACTCCTCCTTTGTCGGTTCCTTTGCCATGAGACCATCAGCAAAGAAACTTGGCTGTGCAGATATAAAAACCCTGCAGGAAAGGGTTAAATATTATCATCGATGCAGATACTAAAGATTGGATGTTTGCAGGCAAGAAGAAGGTAAATGAGGACGTAGCTCCGGACAATGTTACTAGCAAGGAAAGCGCGAAATTCGGCAGCCGCGCAGCCCGCATCTTTGCCCCGATTGCGGGCTTTATAGCTACGGGAACAGGGATTACGGCCAGCTCCGACATGATGACCAAGGCTGAATGGGATCGGCTGTTCTCCTATGCGAGGCAGCATGTGCCGGACAAGCTTAGTGCCGCCGTTACGCAGAGCAACGTGGCGGATGCGATGAACCTGCTAAGGAACCATGGCAATGAGCTGATGAACAGGATGGACTATGTGTCCAACATCTTCTCCAATCGCGTGATTGAGAGCCTGCAGAACGTGTCCCACATGGTCTCAGACAAGATCATAAGCATGACCATGACCGGCCTGAACCAGCTCAACAACATCGCCAACACATGCGAGACCTCGATAAGCGTCGTGTCCTGGGGCCCAAGCACTTTCCCCTTCTGCGTGGGAAGCATATGCGAGTTCCAGAATAAGCTCATAAGCATAGCTCAGAAAAGCGCGACAGCAATGAACGGATCCAACAACATAGTGATCCAGAACGAGACGGTCAACAGGATGAGCGAGCTATGCATATCCAGCATGCAGAACCTGACCCAGCACCTGATAATGAACATAACCACACTGAGGGTGTGATAGCTTCACTTCAGCCTTATCGAGTCGAGGTTCATCGGCGCCCTTCCCTCGGCGTGGATCGCCCTTCCGAGCGCCCTAGCGAGATCCTCGCACTTCGATTCCTCCCCGTGCATGGTGTAGATGTTCTTCGGCCTCGGCCTCAGGTGCTCCACGAAGCTCAGGAGCTGCCTCCTGTCGCTGTGTCCGGAGAATCCGTCGGCGGTCTTGACCTGCATGTTGACCGTTATCGGGAGCAGCCTGCCGTCCTGGTCGGGCATCGGAATCTCCTTGACCCCGTTCTGTATCCTCCTTCCCATGGAGCCTGAGCCGTTGTATCCCGCAAATATCAGCGTGTTCTTAGGGTCGTCTGCCAGCCTCTTGAAGTACTCTACGCTGGCTCCGCCGTTCATCATTCCACCGCTGGCGAGTATGATCGAGGGACCCCTCTCGAATATCTCCTCCCTCTCTCCCTTTATGACCTCGAATATCTCGCTCTCGAACGGGGACCTGTTGTTCAGTATCCTGTTTCTGAGGCTCTCCTTCAGGTACTCGGGGTATGCCGTGTGTATGGCGCTTGCCTCAAGTATCATTCCGTCGAGGTAGACGGGCACGTCGAGCTTGTACTGCCCGTTCATCGCCATGTAGTTCTCGAGCACCAGCTGTATCTCCTGGCTCCTTCCAACCGCGAACAGGGGTATCAGCACCTTGCCTCCGCCCTTTATGGTCTGGCTTATCATCTCCATAAGCTCCCTCTCGGCATCGTTCCTGTTCTTCGTGATGTCGTTCGGGCCTCCGTACGTGCTCTCTATGAAGAGCGCATCTACCCTGGGGTACTTAACGTCAGTGGGGTCGTACAGCCTGGTGAACCCGTACTTCATGTCCCCGGTGTGCACAATGTTGTACATCCCCTCTCCCACGTGCAGGTGCACGGTGGAGCTGCCGAGTATGTGCCCGGCGTTGTGGTATGTGAGCTTGAGCTCGTCGGTTATGTTGGTGACCTCTCCGTAGTCCCTTGTTATCATGTGCGTAAGCATCTTCCTGACGTCCTTCTCGCCGTAGAGCGGAGTGCCTCCGGTCCTCTGCACCAGCTTAAGGTAGTCGTTGAGCAGCAGCGCCGCCAGATCCCTTGTGGGCGGTGTGCAGTAGACCGGTCCATCGTACCCGAACTTGAACAGGTATGGCACGAAGCCTATGTGGTCCATGTGAGCGTGAGTTATGACTATCGCGTCCAGCTCGTTTATCGAGAGGTTCGCGCTGTCAAGATACGGGAAGGCCTTGTTTACCTCCGAGTGCGCGTTAGCGTCGCTGCCCCTGATGGACGGCTCCGGACTCAGACCGCAGTCTAGTATTATCTTCGAGTTGGGCGTCTCCAGAAGAAGGCTGCTCCTTCCCACCTCCCTGTAGCCTCCGAGCGCGGTGGCCTTGAGCCACTCGCTCTTGTTGATCACCTTGTTAATGTCCTTGCCAACGTCGTGGAGGAACTTCTTCCTGAAGTCCGCCTCGTTGAACATAAGAGCCCTTACGCCGCTTATCGTGTCGCTGCTCATCGTCGGGGTCCTGAGAACCTTCGGCGTCCAGTTTGTCCTGAGCGCTATCTCCTTCAGCGTGGATCCGCCCTTTCCGATGACAAGCCCAGGCTTGAGCGCGTCTATGTAGACCTCGCAGAACTCTGGCACAAACTTTATGCTGCTGACCACGGCCTCCTTGGGTATTATGCCGGTTATGGTCTCAAGAGCCTCCTCGGGCTTCATCAGCGCGCTTGCCTCGCTCCTTATTATCAGCTTCTTCTTGATTGACGAGGCTATGTTCCTTATCACGGAGTCGTCCTGGTAGAGCAGCTTAGCGTTCTTCAGGTAGACGACTATGTCGGGCCCCTCGAACTCGGCCTTTATGAAGCCGGCCTCTCCGGGCAGCATCTGCTCTATCCTGTCGAATATGTCCTCAGCCTTCAATCTCTGGGGCCTATCCTCCCCGTTTCCTACTGGTCTCTCTTCCAAAAAATCACTATGTCTTATCCTATCCTAATCGCTGTCTTTCCCTATTTCCGCCTGTCGCCTGATTAATCGTGTATGATGGATGCAACAACAAAACCGAGTTGGTGTGTGTATGATGCGGTTACTTTGCCGTTGAGAACTTCTCGAGGTCCTTGTCCGTGTACTCGGTGTACGCGTTCTTGGTTATTACCGCGATGGTCATGTTGTTTCCGGTGGCCGCGTCCCTCCTCATGGCTATCGACAGCGCCTTACCGACTATCTTGACACCCTCCTTTACGGACAGCCCCTTCTTATATGCGTCCTCAAGGTATCCGATGGCCGTGAGCGATCCGCTTCCCGTTGCGGTGAACTTGCTCTCCTCGGTGTAGCCGCCTATCGCGTCTATGTTGTACATCTGAGGTACATCGCCGTCAAGCCCGGCAATTATGAGACCGACCTCGAAAGGCATGTACTTGTTCTGTTGAAGTATGATTGACAGCAGTGAGGCAGCGGACTTGGGCGTCATCAGCCTGTTCTCGTTCATCTTGTATATCTCTGCCTGAGCCTTGAGCACCCTTATCAGCTCCTGGGCGTCGCCCACTGTGCCCGCGATCGTCATTGCGAGGTTGTTGTCTATCTTCCAGACCTTCCTCACCTCAGTATTGGCTATGAAAGTGTAAGCGGTGGCCCTTGAGTCAGCTCCGACAACTACGCCGTCGCTGCAAATGAGACCTATCGTGGTCGTACCCTTCAGGTATCCCTTCTTGTTATCTACATCCATATCAACACCATTTATCCAATAAGCGCGAACTATTTAACGAAATTTATATGCTGTATGCATGCCTTGAAATTCGTATCGGTATTTGCGCAAAACAACCGCCACCAAGCAGTTATTACCGTCGGATTAGGCCGCGCGAACAAACTTTTAATTCGCAAAAGAAACAATATACATTGAACCATCAATTATATAAAGCCTTCCGAAAACGGAGCTGGACTTCTATGAGAAGTCCAACATGCTCCCGCTTCCGACGAATTGCCTCTTGCCTCCCTGCAGTTCCGCGTACGCAAATGTGCGATATACCTTCGTGACCTTGACCTTGTATATGTTGCCGATCCTCGTCTTGGCGTTCTTGATGAAGACAACGAACTGGCCTACCTTGCCGATGCCCTCTCCCCTGGCACCCTTCGCGTCGACCTTCATGTCGTAGACGGTTCCCTCCTCTACGTTTTCCACTATCTGGTATTCCTGCGCCATTGACTCATCCAATTGTCATTCGAGAGCTACCTTCTTAAAGCTACTCTCCAACTTTTCAAAACTTTGACGATTGTCCAAGCCCACCGAAAAGACCAATAGAACGAGCTGGCTTCTTATCTTATTCGCGCTTTGGTGCCTTGGCCCTCGCTGAGCGGCCTCTCACAGGCTTCATCAGTACGTAGAGCGCGAGACCCAGTGCAACAGTTATCCCGCCGAGAAGGTATGCTGACTCATTCTTGTATCCGTTCAGGCGAGACTGCTCGGCTGATGCGCTTGTCCTCGATTCGTTGAGCAGCGCAAAGGCCTTGCTCTGATTGCTGAACGACTGGTTCATCGCGAGATACATCTCAGAGTACGCGACCTTCAGGTTGGGATAGAAGATCAGGTAAGAACTTGTGTTCACGCTTTGCAGATACGCCTTGGTGGAGTTTATCGCGGACGAAAGATTCATCGATTCCGGCGAGTAGCTCTGCGCGTAGGTGTTATAAAATAAAACCGCGAGCAATAGGATCGCTCCCATTGCCGCGTAAAGACTTTTCATGAAGACACTGTGGATCTATGCAGACAGTTACAGGTTCACGTCTATGTTGAGCTGCTCCTTGAGCTCCCTGTACCTGTTCCTTATCGTGACCTCAGTCACTCCGGCCACATCTGCGACCTCCTTCTGCGTCCTCCTCTCTCCCGCAAGCGCGCCCGCGATGTACACCGCTGCGGCGCTGACGCCGGTCGGGCTCCTTCCGGAGACCAAGCCCTTCTTCATCGCGTCCTTGAGGAGGTCTATCGCCTTCTCCTGCGCCTCTCCGCTCAGCTTGAGCGCGTTCACGTACCTCGGCACGTAGTTTACCGGGTCCGTGAGCGGTATCTTGAGGTTCAGGTCGTGGGATATCACCCTGTAGGCCCTTCCGATCTCCTTCTTAGGCAGTCCGGATATGCTGGATATCTCGTCAAGCGTCCTCGGCATTCCCGCCTGCCTGCACGATGCGTATATTACAGCCTGCACCACAGTCTCGATAGGCCTTCCCCTTATCAGGTTGTTCTGCACGCACTTCCTATATAGAAGGGCGGCCGACTCCCTGATGTTGTCCGGGAGACCGAGGTAGCTCGAGACCCTGTTCAGCTCTGGCAAGGCGATGAGGTAGTTCCTCTCGCTCGAGCTGGCGATGCTGGCCCTCTTGTGCCACTTCCTCATCCTGTACAGCTGTGCCTGCCTCTTTGAGGGTATCCTCACCCCCCTAATGTCCTTATTGTAAAGATCTATCTCCGTGACAAGTCCCCTGTTGGGCTTTGTGTACTTGATTGGTGCGCCCGTCCTTGCCCTGGCGTTCCTCTGGTCGGCGTCGAACGCTCTCCACTCAGGTCCGCTGTCGGTCATGTTCTCCTCTATGACGAGACCGCAGTTGTTGCATACCAGCTCTCCTCTCTCTCCGTCGAATATGAGATCAGTGCTGCCGCAGCTCGAGCACCTCTTTGTGGACTCGTGAGTCCTGGGGTCAACCTGGGGCGACGGCGTTCCGGACTGCATTGGCATGGACTGGACCGATATCTCCTCAGTCTGTGCGACCTGCCTTGCGCCTCTCTTCGGGGCATCGGCTATGCTGAGTTTGTCGCCGCTGACTATAATCTTCCTTGGCTGCGCTGGCTGTGCCGACTGCACCGGCTTTGACGGCTTTGAGACCTTCTTTGCAGTACTGTTCTTTGGCTTGTTTGAGACCTTTGTCTTTATCTTATTCTTTGAGTTGTTCCTCATTGTTTCACCGATGAGCGTAAGAGCTAACAGATGCAAGATATAGGGTAACGTTTAAGAATCTTAGCAAAAGCAGCACTACTATTGTGAGGGAATAAATATATAAACCTTTCGGTAGTCGTATTTATATACCTTTGCGGACTTGACGAGAGAAGGCCGTCGCATTTCGGGCACAGAGGGTAGTGGCAGGCCGTAGCCCTCTTTTTGTTCTAGGCAGCATTGGTCTGAGCGGCGCAAAGGCCTTGCATACTCACTGGGCACCCGCCGGCGCGTTTCATCCCCTTGAGCGCGCTCGTAGTGTCATCGCTTGTGCGCTATCGGGGTTCGTTTCTATTCCGGTTATGGCCTTAGGCCGTGGTGCACTCTGTATGAGAGGAGCTTCCTCCTTTCGGTAGGCTGCCCGCCTGCCACCACTGAGGATAATATGGCGGGCAAGATACTTATTTCTGACGTTTGGAGCCTAGATGGTGGTCGGCCTTCCCTTCATTATCAGGGCGGCGAGCTGCTTTGGATCCGCATGCGCAAGCTCCGCCATCACCGCATTGTAAAACAGTTTGGAGGGATTCGAATTCTCTTTAACCAGTATGTCAAAAAACTCCTGGTATGCCAAATCCTTCATCTCTCTTTTCTCGGGTTCTAGGCTTTTGTCCAATTCTGAAAAGTAGCCCACTACTTTGTGGGATATAAACTTAACTGTGGAGGGAGTTATCATACCTTTATATCGTTCTGCGACCGAATCCGCAAACGCTTTCGCCAATAATCCCCTATTCTCTTTGAGCCGCTTGCCGCTTTCTTCAAGCTTCTTCCTAATATGGTCTTGGTCTCCCATGATCCCTTTAGTCACCATAAACACCCATAATTATAGCGGCTTAGGAGATATTTAAATCTTGTGAGCATGTCCGCCGCGAGCCCAATAAGCCTTTTATTGGTATCCAGAGAATAGGCTTTGATTGGATGAACGCTACCGGCATAACCACGCTTCTGCCCACCCTGCCCAGCGTCTCGATCCCAGCCGGGCTGGCGGGCGAGATAATACTCATAGCGCTGATAGCGGTGGTGGTGCTCATAGTGTTCATGCTGGGCAAGAAGATACTCAAGCTCGTCTTCGGCATAATCGCGAACAGCGTGCTCGGCCTGATATCGATATTCATCCTCAACATGGTGCTTAACATCGGGATACCGATAAAGGTATACACGATGGTAGCGGCTGCGGTATTCGGGCTACCCGCGGTGGGCACGTTCGTGATACTCAGGCTGGCCGGAGTGCCGTTGTAGAATCAGCTGAGCTTGCGCTCAATCTCCTCCACGATGGATTCTATTGACTTGTTAGCGCAGTCGACGGTTATGTGGGCGTACCTTGCATACAACACAGAGCGCTCGTCGTATATCTGCCTGAGCGACTTGGTCTTTATGCCGATTATCGCCCTCCTGTCGACCTCGGGTATCCTGGCGCTTATGTTATCGAAAGTGTCGTAGAGGTAGACCAGCATGGAGCTGCCCTTGAGATGGTCCATGAGCGGAGTGTCGTAGATTATGCTGCCTCCCGGAGAGACCACGGTCCCCTTTGTCTCTAGGTTCCTCATGTAGCCAATCTCCATAGCGAGCATATTATCCTCTCCGGTCTCGTCTATTATCTGCTGCGGGCTCTTGCCCTCCTTTTCCGATATGTAGACATCAAGGTCGATGAATGCCATGTTCAGGTTCCTTGCGAGCAGCTTGCCGATGGTGGACTTGCCCACTCCCGCCATGCCTATGAAGACTATGCCCTTGTCTAGAACAAGCCTGGAAACGGGCATCAGTTGCACGCCAGCTTCACGTCCGAGACCTCGACCGTCTTCCTTTTTGCGTGCTTTGAGAGCTGAACGGCCTTCTTGGAGACATCGAAGAGCATCATGTTTATCCTTTTCTGAAGATACCTGCTGGCCTCGGAGCTTATCCTCTTCGCGCCGGCCTCCTTCATTATGCGCTTGACGGTTGACTCGGTTATGTACATGAGCATCACGCAAGAGTCTGGGTTGTAAGGTATAAATTGCTGCCACTTTAGCGGAAGTGAGCGCGGATTGCCGCCTCTGCGTATATAAAGCTAACCGGCAAGCAATAAATATTTCGACCGGCTTATGAGATGCCATGGAAAGGAGCGGGCAGAGCGATAACAGCCACCCTGGGCAGCATAAGCCCGGCAACAATCTCATGCGTTCAGCGACGCTTGAGGGCTTGAACAAAGCTTACAAGGGCCACCTCCTCAAATTCCTGAGAAGCAGCACGGATATACTGCTCAACAAGGGTTTTGTGGACGGCATGGACATCATTAACGAGATGGACGTAGCCAAATACGCGCTCAAGCTGAGCATGCAGGTCAATACGCTCAAGAGCATAGAGGGAGCCATATCTAGCGGCAGGATTGATTTGGGGAAGTTGGAGAACCAACTGCAGTTCCTCTCAGGCTGCATTGGTGCGCTTGTGAGGAGCAATAGCGAACTGGCCGGCAGGATGGTCGATTATGGCCGCATATCCAACGGCCTTACGTTTACACAGATAAAGTGCCTGCTTATGGCATCGGACCCCAATTTCAAGATTGCTGATAGTGAGAGGGTAGTCTACCAGCATTACATAGGTCAGTATATCGAATGGACCATTGATAGGCTCAACACGCCCGAGAGTCTGGCAAGGGTGGATAGGATGACCATCCCGAAACTGCTAGTGGGGATGTATAACCTGAAGGCAAAACTGCAGGGGCAGATGGCGGATGCGCTCCCGGTAGACGAGATATATAGCCTGACACTCTACACGTACTTCGACAAGATGGCTGGGATAAAGAGGGGCAACACACTTATGCTGGACTACTTCCGCCCTGAGGACACGAACGCGATAGACAGGCTCATAGCATTAGGGTGCCAGACAGCCACAACTGTGAAGTAGATTTCCGCATCACTCGAGCTGCGCGAAGACCTTCTCCGATATCTCCTTGCCGAGGAGCCTTGCGACCTTCTCCCTGTTGTCGCGTATCTCCTTGACGCTCGTTATGCCGTTTGTGTAGAGCGTCCTCGCCCTTGCGCGTCCTATCTGCTCCAGTCGCACAAGATCAAGCAGCTCCTCCTTTATCCCGTAGCGCATTCTCACCCTAGCCTCGATCATCTTGTGCACCGACTTGTGCATTATCTTGGCAAGCTCGATTGCTGAATAGATTAGCCAGTCGGCGTTTGTTATCTTGTTGAACAGGAATCCCGGCGTGGAGGAGTATTTCTCCACGATGGCAGGCTCCTTGGTTTCCTCCATCCAGTCCTTCAGCAGCAGCGCTGTGCTGAACGCCCTCACCGGGTCGTAGAAGCCGTAGTCCATTGAGTACGGATCGGTGAGCACCTTCTTCTGCTTCCTTGAGTGTATGTGTATTATGTACTGCGCCTCCGCCTCTTCAGTCTGCTTCGCGTGGGGCCTCATCTCCAATGTGTTTGATATCATGAACAGCACGTCCATTATGTCCATCTCCCCGTCTATCGCGTTGAGCATCATCCTCGCCGACAAGGGGTCTATGTACAGCTCGCTCACACGCTTGCCCAGCCGGGTCGCCTTGTAGAGGTCCCTGTCTATCTCCTCCACGAACTCCCACTCCTTCAGCTCGCTGAGCACCTCTTTGATCACGTTGGATATGTGCCTCTGATTGCCATATTGGAAACTGTAGAACGTCTTGGCGAGGAACTTCTCCATCGATGCCTTGTCGTTTAGGAAGTTTTCCGCTATGAAAGCCAGTATGTGGGTTCTGAGCACCGGCGCGATGCCGAGCGAGGACTCGATGGGCTCAGGCTTCGCGAGCATGTAGTGCTCGTACAGGTCCTTCACCCTTTCCTTTGTGCTCGCGATTAGCAGTGCCCTGCCTTCCTTGTCGTACTTGGGCCTACCCGCCCTTCCGAAAAGCTGCATCACCTCGTTGACGCCGATGCGCTCGCTGTGCGTGTCGTTGAATCTTGTGATGTCCTTGACTATGACAGTGTGCGCCGGCATGTTGACGCCCAGGCCCAGCGTTGTTGTGGAGCATATCGCCTTTATTATGCCGGCCCGGAACGCATCCTCTATCATGTGCCTCTGCTGGTTCATCAGCCCCGCATGGTGGAACGCTATGCCCTTTTCAATGAGCGATGACAGCTTGCTGCACTGCTCGGTGGGATTTGGCAGGGAGTTGAGCACCCTTCCGGCCAACTCCTTAAGCTCCGCGCTCTCCTTTGCAGTGAGATGCGAATACGTGTGGCGCGATAGCCTTAGCGCGCCAGATTCGGTGTTCCTCTTGGATGAATAAAAGACAAGCGCCTGCTTCTTCTGCTCCAAGGTGTCCTCGATTATTCGGGTCTCGGGCAGCCTGCTTGTGCCCAGCAACTCGGTTGAGACCAGCTTCCTGTCCCCGGCCTCGGAGTAGTAGAGGTTGGACTCGTGGACTACTCCCTTTTGCAGCACTACAGGCCTGAACTCGCTCTTGACTATCTCGGCGTTGAGCCATTTCCCCAGCTCGTCGGCGTTGCCAACAGTCGCGCTCAGCGCGAGTATCTGCGCGCTCGAGAGGCTAGCCAGCTTCGTTATCAGCAGCTCGAGCGTGGGTCCCCTTGATGAGTCGCCGAGCATGTGAACCTCGTCAAAAACTATGCAGCCGATTGAGGGAAGCCACTCAAGCCCGTGCCTCACAAGGCTGTCGAACTTCTCGGTTGAGAAGAAGAGCATCTCGTAGTTGGCGAGCCAGAGGTCGTTGGAGTCAAGGTCGCCGATGGATATCGCCGCCTTTATGTAGGGGTAGGCAGCCTTGAACTCCTCGTACTTCTCAGATGCCAGTGCACGCATTGGCGCTATGTATATCGCCTTCCTGCCCTTCCCGATAATCGAGTTGATTGCAGCCATCTCCGCGATCAGCGTCTTTCCGCTGGCAGTGGGGCTTGCAACCAGTATGTTCTTCCCCTGCATCAGCCCGCTGTTGAGCGCGCCCTCCTGCGGAGGTGTGAACGAGACTATGCCCCTGGCGAGCATGGATTCCAGCAGCTCGTTAGGTATCTTTCCCTTGAGCGAGGCTACGTCCATGAGAGGATATTGCGGCTGCTAATTATTAGCTTTTTACGGTGTCAGAAGGCTTCGGATAGAAAGCGTTATATAGCTGTTATATGCAAGTTATATGGCGATTATATGAACACCACAATACAGATTACAAAGAGCACACGTGAAAAGCTTAACAAGCTAAGGCCGTATAAAAGGGCTACGTATGATGAGATGATAAATGCATTGATGGATCTTATACCCGAAGGCGATGATGAGGGGAGGTATTCTGAGGAATTCCGCGCATCCTTACTGCGGGGGCTACTTGACATAAAAAATAAAAGGACTTATACTACTGCAGAAATCAGAACGAAGTTGGGGGTATAAGCATGAACTACAGGGTAGAATACTCTGAAGAAGCCATGCTGCAGCTGGGAAGGCTGGACAATGCAGTGACAAGGAGGATAATGAAGAAGATAGAGAGTTCCATAGTAGAGCCAACTGAGCACTTCAAAAGGCTGACAGGATTTCCAGAGTACAAGTTGAGGGTTGGGGACTATAGTGTAATAGCGGATATTGACACTAAAAAGGGGCTCATACTAATCAGGACATTAGGGCATAGACGAGACATATACAAGAAACTTTGACAGGCTCAAGGGAGCAGGACCATAAAACCTATTTATTTGTTGCTTTCGTATAGAAAGCGGGTAGCATGTTCGGGTCTCGCGGCAAATCCTCCAGCAGGGCGCAGATAGCGCTGGAGTTCCTTGTGGTATACGCATTCATATCGATAGTATTCGCGGTCGTTTTCACACTCATAGCGGCGCAGAGGGCGGCCACCCTCGCCCAGCAGGAATACGGCCTTCTTCAGCTGCAGGCGCAGAACATCGCCTCTTACATAGACCAGGCGGCGCAGGCAGGCAACGGATACTCGGTGACAGTGCCGCTGGTTGGAGCGATTAACTCAAACCCGTTCAACATCTCCATCTCAACATCGGGAGTGGTGTTCCTCCAGACAAAAATAATAAGGCAGGTGATAAGCGCCTACGCGTTCAGCGCCGCCAAGGGGATGGTGGTAAACGGAACACTGACCAGCAGCGGCAACGGCGTCAGTGTCTACCTAATCCCCGCTTACACAGGAAGCCTCAGCCTCTCCAACTCGAAGGGGACGATATACGTTGACCAACCGGCGCCATCGACGGTGAGCCTTGCGCAAAACATTAATTTAATTCAAGCTGCAAATTTGAAGGTTGCAACATTCTATGGCGCACCAAAGGGTTATGTCAGCATCCCGAGCACAAGCATATTGAAACCGTCGGGTAGCATGACGTTCAACCTCTGGATAAACGAGAACGGCTATACAAGCGCTTATGACGTAGCGCAAGAGGGAATAGCCTCTGGCAATCAGCAGTTCTTCATTAGGACGAGACCGGACCTTGGTGGAAGCCAGTTACAGTTTGCGTATGTGAACACAGCTAGGAGTTATGATAGCTCAGGAATACCGATTGCAACGCTGGGAATAGCGCCGGGCGGCTGGTATGACGTGGCATTCGTGGTAAATGACATCAGCCAGATGGCCTACGTGTATGTCAACGGGGTACAGAAGGACTCGGTGGCATCAACCACTTCTTCACTCAGCCAGAACACCAACTCCTTAACAATAGGAGGTTGGTCATGGGATGGATACTCTGCTGGCACGATTGCTAATTTTCAGATGTATAACACGGCTCTTTCCGGTCCACAAATCACCACCCTTTATTCTGGCGGGATTGGTGGCATACCAGTTGCCCCTTCCAATGTCGTGGGGTGGTGGCCGCTCAACGGAAACGCGAACGACTACAGCGGCAACGGCAACAGTGGGATAGCATATAACATCTCGTACAACGCGGTTATACAGGTAAAGGCCCGCGTTACCGGAGGCAACGGCAACGCGATAGTTAGCGCTCCGATAGGCTTCACGACCAGCAAGGGCATAGTGAGCGCTGCCACGGGTGGGGGGGTTGCCTATTACACCGATGCCAATGGTAACGCCACTGCATTCATAACACAGAACTCGTTCGCCACTGGGGCGGCGAATCTCACAGTGACCGGATTCAGCGGCAACGCCACGATAGCAGGCAACCTAATAGGATGGTGGCCACTCAACGAAGGGTTTGGCAACGTCACTTATGACCTGAGCACACATGGCAACACAGGTACGTTCAACAGCCCGTCATGGACATCGCTTACACAGAACCAGACGAATTTCGCAGGCGGCTCTTTCCCCGGAGTGAGAGGGGCGCTGACCGGCACCAACGGGATAGGTTTCGTGACCATCAACCAGTCAAGCTCGCTGCTTAACCTTGCCAGGAACGGCTCTTTCACCGCGGTCATGTGGGTAGACAGCTATGGCGGCTCCGCAACTCACGACTTGGGGCTCATAGGGGACTGGCCCGCCCATGGAAGGGGATTTGACTTGGCTACGTTCACATCGAGCTCGGCAAATGCGTTATTGACAATGGTTGTAAACGGCACGGAGATAAGCTCAGCAACAGCCAACCTTCCGGCAAACAACTGGGAGATGGTGGCTGGAGAATACAACGGCAGCACAGGCCAGGCGGCTATGTTCAAAAACTCAACGCAGATAATGTCGAACGTGATAGCGAAGGGACTGGATCTGGGCCAGCCCACAAACGCTATTTACATAGGCGATGACGCATGGCAGTTGGGCGGCGGGGACACCTTCAATGGCATCATAACGAACGTGCAGCTCTACAGCCGGTATCTCACGACATCACAGATAGCCTCGCTTTACAAGAACGGGATAAACTCGGCCCCCATAGGGGACATGGGACTGACTGGATGGTGGCCACTCAACGGAGCAAACAACGGGATAGTGAACGACTACTCGTCAAACAACAATACGGGAGTTATAAAGTACAACGTGACTTTCAATAACGCGCAATATGTAAACAAAGTGAATACCACATTTGCGGTTGCATCATTCAACGGCTTGGCTGACACGATGATGTCCAATAATCCGGTGTTCGGATTGAGCTACAACTCGCCATTTGCAATATCGGCATGGATACAGACGTCTAATGCACTGGAGCAGACGATAGCGGGGAAGATAGCCGTGCCCTCCTCTGCGCAGGGATACACCATGGAGGTAAATGCAGGCGGCGCGCTAAGGGCGCTCTTCTGGGACAACAATGGCAACTTTAGGTCGGTTGCTACCTCCACCACGGTGAATAATGGCAACTGGCACAACGTCATAGAGTCATATGCTGGAAATGGTGTGGTCTCATTGTATATAGACGGAGTTTCGCAAACAACCACTTCCAACGGCGTAATCACGGGCTCGATAGCGAACAGCGGATCCTTCACCATAGGCACAAGGTATAGCACATCTGGATTCGCATACTTCAACGGGAATATTGCAAACGTGCAGCTGTACAACAGCCAGCTGACAGCGGCGCAGGCTCAGCAGATATACCAGCAGGGGATACTGCTTCAGAAGAGGCAGAACGTAACTTTGGGATGACCATGAGAAACCTTAGAGCGCAGTTCTGGAGCCTGGACGTCATCTTTGCGGTAGTCATATTCAGCATAGCGGTTACGGTCATGGCATTCACCTGGTTCAACATAAACAACGAGCTGGCGCTGTCGTACGCCAACGGCGCCAACCTGATGCAGCTCCAGTTGCAGACGCTTGCGCAGGGCCTTCTCGCAACGGGGGCACCGGCCAACTGGCAGGGACTTGTCAACACGACAAACAGCCTTACTTGGACTGGAATAAGCGTAGGGCTTGCTGACCCAACGGGAAAGATATCGCCGGACAAGCTGAACGCATTGGCTTCTATGTCCAACAGCAACTACCAGGCGACCAAGCAGCAACTTGGCATAGCGTTCGATTACTATATCACGGTGGCAAGCAGCTCAAGCTACGGGGCGGGGATTAACGTCACATTGGGAAAGAACCCGCTCAAGAGCAAGGCGCTGACTATCTTCACAGAGAGGAGGTCCTCCTTCGTCAACGGCGTACCGGTTATAGTGAACGTAAGCATGTGGACGAACACGACGCTCGCCACCAGATGAGATGATATGATGATTGATTTGCAAAGAACCCAGAAGGGCTTCCTGTTCACGCTTGACGCGGTGTTCGCGCTGATAGTGGCATCGCTGGGCATATCCATACTGCTCTACGTGCACTACACCAACAACGCGCAGTTCATACAGACATCCCTGGAGGCGACGAGCGTGCTCAACAACCTGGTACAGACAACGGTGGGCTACGCGGGAACGGGCTCGCAGCTCACTTCGTACCTGTCGGGCGCGGGCAATGCAGCGGCGTCTACCTGGCCGACGTATGCACATGACCAAGCGCTTAGCTCGAGTGCCGGTTTTGGGCCTCCGCCATACCTGCTCTACTCGACCAACTTTAACTCTGTGGCCGGTTCAATGCCAGACTCGGTAAATGTGGACGGTGGGTGGGTGCTGTTCACCACAGGCGCGAGCAGCAACCAGATATATGCCGTCAACGCAACTACGGGTGCCACCATATCAGGTTTCCCGATAACGACTGCAGGCACATCCTTGACAAACCCCATTCTTTACAATAACGAGATAATAGTCGGAAACTGGCTATCGGGCTGCAGCCCATGCGGCATAGAGGGGCTCAGCAAGACCACGGGTGCGCAGCTCTGGTTCACCAACATGGGAGCGGCTGCAACTACCCCGTTGGAGCTTGAGGGCGGGTACGTGGCGTACGGCTGCGGCTCCACCAACCTCTGCATAGTGAATCCGGTGAACGGAAGCGGAGCATTCGGAATCGCGATGCCCTCAAGCCTGAAGGCGCAGCTCCCAGCATATGCGAATGGCGAGTATCTGGTATCCACAACTAGTGTGGGCTCGCTGAATTACCTGCTGTCTTATACTTACACAAGCGCGGGCAGCCTGGTGAATACGTGGCAACTGCCGCTTTCGACATCCGCCTCTACAAACCCCGTTATAGTGGGCAACCGCATAGCAGTTGGAAGCGGCACCAGCCTTTACCTAGCCACACTGAGCGGCGTGTTGGTAAGCACAGTAAGCCTGACAGGCCAGACAAAGGGGATAGCCTCTTCGGGAGGTAATGTCTACGTCCAGACCGCAGCAGGCATCTATGGGTTCAACGCAACGGGATCCCAGATATTCTCGCATACCACTGTGGCTGAAACTGAGAACCTGACCCCATCAGTGGCAGGCAGCACGCTCTACACCCTGATAAATGGATACCTATTCCAGGGATACAATGTGCAGACTGGCCAGCAGTTGTGGAACATTACGCTGCCTTATACCCCGCCGATTACGAGCAATTTCTTTAACATCGCACTGGGCTACGGAAACGCCTATATTCCGAATAACAACAACCTCTACGCCTTCGGCACATACAAGGCAAAGCCGAGCGACAATTTGCTGCAGTCGCTCGGGTCGATGTACCTCAACAATCAGGGTGCCTACGCCAGCCTGATGCTGAGCAAGCTTTATCCATCGCAGAATGTGGGGCTGTACATCAACAGCACATACGCCCCCGACCTGCAAGTGGCAACATTCAACGGAGTAAGCAGCTATGTGACGACTCCGGCCTTGATTACTCCAGTGAACCACACGATAGTACTCTGGATGGAGACCAACAGCCCGCGCACGAGTCCCGCCCAGATTGCGGTGTCGCTCTGGGGCGCTTATAACGCACACTTAGGGATATATGGCAGTGGCGAGGGATTCACGTTCGCAAGAGACGGAGGTGGCGCAATCAGTTCCAATGTAGTGCCAGTTGCTGGACAGTGGTATCAGGTTGCGCTGGTGCTTAACAGCGCCAAGATTGCGAGCATATACGTCAATGGCGCTCTGAAGGGCACAGGAACCGCGCCGGCTCAGACAGAAGTTTGGACCATTGGGGACATCATAGGTTCAGATGTCAGCCCTCCGGCATCAGCCTTCAGCGGGCAGATAGCGGACGTGCAGTTCTACAACTCCACACTTACGGCAGGACAGATACAACAGCTATACAGTCAGGGCATATTTGGGCAGCCCTTAGGCGGACCGAAACTGCTCGGATGGTGGCCGCTTGACGGCAACGGAAACGACTACAGCGGCAACTTCAGGGCAGGGTTCCCATACAACGTGGTGTACCAGCCTGCTACATACCTTCCGGGCAGCCTGCTCAACTCTTACCAGGTGAGCAAGGCCACGGCACCGCTTGTGCTACCATCGAACGGGATAAATAACTTCTATAACGTAAGTGTTGTCATATGGAAATGAGGAAAATGCTATTGGGCTCGAGGAAGGGTCTCCTCCTCACGCTTGCGACGATAGTGTTGCTCATACTCATGCTTGCGCAGATAATGACCTACGTCTCCACGCAGATAGACTACGGCACCCTGTCGTCAAGCATAGCCACGACATCGGCAGTGACCAACTTCCTGACGAGCATGAAGGGATCGGCGCCCAACTTCCTGCACAACAGCCTTTCCAACGCCATGGCTGCGCTGGTCGCCTATGAGAGCACGCCGACGCTGAGGCACGACAACTTCACCAACAACACCGCCTACGCGCTGAGCTCGCTGATGAACAACGCCACCGTGTACAACACCGTAATGGCAAGCTACATGGGCAACTACATACTCAAGAACTTCATCAACACGACCATCGCGCAGGCCCAGACGCAGAACGTCAACGTCATAATCACCAATGTCTCGCTGAGCATATACCAGACAAGCCCGTTCATGGTCAACGCCACGCTGACGGGGCTGGCGATAATAAACTCGTCGCAGGGAACCGTGGCTTACCCGATATCGGCGACCGGCAGCGCGTCGCTCAACGGCACACAGGACCTCTTCTACGCAGAGGCAGCGGATCCTCACGTCATAAAGGCGCAGGCGGGTGCGCCTGTTGCGGTGCCGATTGGCAACTCGATAGCCATACAGGGAAGCACATCCCCTTTCATGCTTGCATCGGGGACGCTGGTGGTTGAGGAAACGGGCAGCCCTACTTGCGCGGGAGTGCCGGCAGGATTCCAGAACGGCAACTATATACTGGTTACGCAGAGCGCGATTGACATACCGCAGAACGTGTGCGGAATGGCTGGCCTTGTGACTGGCACAGCGAACACCGCTACGCCTCTCGTGCCCTACCTGATATATCCGCCCACAACCGGCGCCAGCCCCACGGCAAACGTATTCGCGCTGGTGCAGAACGGCACAAAGGCGATACTGGACGGCCCGGCAATGGCGCTGCTCAACGCTTCGCAGATACAGGTCGCCATACAGAATGGCTACTATTACGCCTCGTCGCTTGCCCCGTCTTACCTTGCATACGGACAGGACTCGCTGAGCCAGAGGTCAAGCGCGGGAATGTTTTCGCTGAACCTGCTGAATAGAGTTGTAGCTTACTTCAATGGCGGCTACAGCTACGTCAACGTCCCCACTAACTCAATAGTGCAGCCGACGTCCAGCATCACGCTGGTGGTTTGGGCCAGGACTACGGGATCAGGCATCAACGCCCCGAGAGCGATAATGATAGATGATGCGGTGAACTACATAGACATGTGTTACCAGGGCGCTACGCTTGGTAGCCTCGAGGTCGGAGGGTCCCAGCAATTGATAACCGGCCTTGGCTCGTGCCCTTCGCCGGGCAAGTGGAACCAGTATGTGCTGACTTACGATGGTGCCAATGGCAGGCTCTACGTCAATGGCGTGCTTACGGGCAATGCCCTGATGTCCGGCTCCCTGACATATCCAGGCTGCGGGATATACATAGGCAGCTACTGTCCAGACGGGTATACGTTCAACGGGCTTATGGCTGACGCGCAGATATACGGCAACGCCCTGACACAGTCGCAGGTGCAGCAGCTCTACCTCAATGGTATGGAGAGCCCGCCGGTCAGCAACGCGAACCTGTTGGGATGGTGGCCCCTGAACGGAAATGCCAACGACCTTAGCGGAAACGGCCAGAACGGGATTCCGAACAATATGGTAACCGCGCAGCTCATCAACTATGCGGGCGACCCCCTGTCGGGCGGGGCCTTCTACACAAACGCGACCAACAAGGTATTCGCAACGGGGAATCCAGGCTGCAGCTCGCTTTCCAACTGTGGCTCTAACACGGTATCGGCCCAGCTGTTCCTTAGCTCATCCCCGATAAGGGGCAACTACTCGGGCAAGGCTGCACGCTTCACATATGGCAGCGGACTCAGCAACCCGAGCCCGACCAACACACCGACCGGCAGCGCGATAACGGAAGTCGCATGGGTCAAGCCGTACAACACGGAGGCCTCGGGCTGCAACCTGTGGGTCATCAATTATGGACCAGACTCGGGAACAGGGGCGAGCATGCTTCTCGGCGTGGCCCAGAGCTCGCTCAGGCCTGCGCTGGCCACATGGTCGAACGACTACTTCCCCGGAACCGGACCGACGCTCAACCTCAATTCGTGGAACTTCCTGGCAGGCACCATCTCGGGCAGCACAGCAACGATATACCTGAACAACCAGTCCGAATCCGCCGCGCTTGGTATGACGCCCAACGTGCAGCACGGCCAGGTCTCGTCGAGCTTCGGAAGCCTGTGCTCCAACTCCTCGGTGGCCAACCTGCAGATGTACAACTCCGTGCTGACGACGCAGCAGCTGCAGGCGCTGTACAGGGGAGGGATAAACGGTGCCCCGATAGCGATAAACACGCTCACGGACTGGTGGCCGCTCAACGGCAACTCCACAGACTACATCAACAGCAAGAACAACATGATAAACAGTTATACCGCGTACACCACCCAGTACACAAACCAGAGCACGGGCACATCGAGCGGGCTGGCGGCGCTGCACCTGGCGGATTCGGCACTGCCTAACGTCGCAAGCCTGGGGGCTGGGGGCAACGGCTATGGCTACGTGCAGACGGCAGCCTCATCGGCATTCGCCCCCGCGAAGTTTACCGCCTCGTTCTGGATGTATCCAAGGACGAATGGGGGCAACAACGCCGGTGGGTACACGATGCTGCTCGGCAACGTAAACCCCAACGAGGCAGGGTGGAACTGGGCCTTCCAGTTCGGCACAAGCTCGGGCTCTCTGGCGTTCAAGGGATCCGGCGCGGGCACCACATGGGGCGCCGATACGGGAGTTAACAAGTGGTATTTCATAACGGGAGTGTTCGACGGCTCGAACTGGTACCTGTACAACAACGCCACGCTGGTGGCGAGCTGCACAAGCAGCTGCGGCAGCATAGGCGGCTCGTCCAGCGACATGATGTTCGGCAGCGACGGCTGCATCAGCTGCGGCTCTGGAGACCTTAACGGGTTCTTCAACGGCTACCTTGCGGACGCGAGACTGTACTCAGGCACTGCGATGACCGCGGCGCAGGTGCAGCAGCTCTACCAGAACGACAGCGTTGCAGGCCTGCCGGCAAACGACGTCTGGCCGCTGAGTGGGGGTGGACCCACAAACATAGCCGCCGTGAACCAGAGCGTTGACATAGCAAACAACCTTAACGTGGGGTACTTCATGTCCAACACGATAACTTGCACGCTCTCCAACTCAATCAAGAGCAATTGCGGCGTGTATTACACTCAACCGTAGAAATGTGATAGAATGGCAGACGAGACAAACAAGAGCATGAAAATGCACATAGAGTTCATAGAAAGGCTGTCGGCGCTGATGATTGCGGCGTTCGGACTGGTGGCCGCGTTGGCTTGGAACACAGCAATACAGGGTATCTTCACCCACTTCTTCGGCACTGCTGGCACGCTCGCGGCGCAGATAGGATACGCGGTGCTGGTCACCTTGATAGCAGTGTACGTGACCTACATGATAGGGCGCATGAAGACATCGCTCACTGAGAAGATGGACAGCAAGGCATCAAAGCGCAAGTAAGCTCGTTGGGCTCCTTCATTAATGAATGAGTTCAGTAGCTATCCCCATCAGTTCGGCAACCTCCGCCTGCCTCTTGTCGCAAGTTACCAGGATAGCATTCTCTTTGAGTGCAGCGGACAGGAAGAGCGCATCATAGAAAGCTATCTTATGCTCAGCAGATATCTCGAGCGCCTTTGCCCTGTAAACTGTTTCGTTCAAGGTAGCTGCCACGCGCTGGTATGAGGTAAGTATCTCGGTAGCCTCCGTGAGCCCGATTTCGTGCAGCTTCATCTTCTTGAAAAGAGCGTTGCCGAGTTCGTTGAGGGCGAAGGGGAGGGTAAATCCCTTGATTATATGGGCTCTTACATCCTCCCAGTTGGGCTCCTTAGTGAAATATTTTATTATTACAGACGAATCATTCAGCATTGTCCCTATCCTCGCGCACCGATCTTGCTCCGAAGCCCAGTTTTGACGGCTTTACCCTAGCCGCTATCAGCCTTGAGAGCCGGTCTATAGTCTCAGCGGCCTCCTCTTCCCTTGACAAGTTCTCGAGATAGAGCTTAACGGCCTCATTTATGCGTATGTTGCGCTTCAGCAACGATGCTCTTAGGCCTTTCCTCACTCTGACGCTTATTACCTCGCTGTCCACGATAGGGTTCTGTGTAAACATATATATAAACCTTTTGTAAACAAATATGCCCGAATGGCGCAATCGGTTGCCAAGGCCATCGACTTAGATATTTATTGGTGTAAAGATTTATATACTTAAGTAAAAGCAAGGCCCTCTTGTTCTAGCTGAGGTTGTGCGGGGCAGCTCGGCGAAATCCCTTCCAGAGAGCTACAGTGGACCTATGGTGACCTGGCAAGCAAAAAAACGCCCCGAAGCTGGCTTTGCAAGCCCTTAGGTTAGCTGCGTTCCGCAGCTATCTCTTTTTCTTTCTTGATTCGTTGTATCTCGCTCTGGAGACGATCAGTTTTCTTATAAGTGCCAGCGGCAGCTTTTTGTCCAGCGGTAAGCGTACCGTAGACTTTGCGGTCTCGTATGCCGCCAGCTCCTTCTTGTGCTGTTCTATGATTGGCGGCGGTATGTATAGGCCGATGTGCGCCTTGGCTAAGCGGAAGTATGCCAGCCTGCCCTTGTACCCGTAGTAGGGCATACCGTAGCTGATGCGCTCGACGGAGTCAGGTGCCGCTTTCCTTATTACGGAGCGCAGCTGTTTCAGCTTTGCTTGCGCATCCTTTGGCGCACCCTTGATGTACGCGTCCACGGTTTTTGCCATAGTATACCCATGCAATTTCAGCCTGAACGGGGCTGGACCTATATTCCTCCCAGCGAGGAGAACAGCGAGCCTATGAAAGCCTGCCCTATGAAGAACACGCCGAACCCCACTATCATGAAAACCGGCAGGTACTTGAGCCCCTTGAGAGCTGACCCTGTAGATATCGCGGACATTATCATGCTTGCGAACGCGGTTATGACGGCAATCGATATGAGCGAGAAGGTATGGTAGGTGCCGGGGCTTATCTTCGGCGGGCTCGGCTTGAGGAACGAGATGCCGGTGGTTGGAAGCCCTCCGGGGTTTGCGGTGAGTATTCCCTTCCAGACCTGGTCCGTGACGGATATCATCTGGCTCGTGAGGCTGTACAGGACCGGAGCGGCTATGAGGCCGGCGAAGGCTATGAATATGCTGTACATGAAGAGCTGCCCTGCGACCTCCTTCTGTATGAGCTGCTGGTTCCTGAGGTCCTTGGATATGTGTTCCAGCAGGTCCGCCATCGCGCCTCCGTATCTCAGCGCCTCGAGCATCATTCGAACCGCGTGGCCGAGCTCGTAGGACCTGTACTTGCTCGCGAAGTCCTTTAGCGCGGCCTCGAAGGTCTCTCCGCTGAATATCCTCCTGTTCATCTCCTTTATGTCGTCGCTGAGGAATGTGAACTCCGGCCTCGCAGCAAGCAGCATCGCCCTGTCGAGTGCTATTCCGCTCCTGAGGTTGGCAGAGGCTATCTGAAGGTAATCGGGGAACATCTCCTCGAGCTTGGTCTTCCTTCCGTCTATCAGGTACTCTATGACCATGTACACGGCTATGATGAACACCGCGCCGGAGACCACGCCCACTATTGGCGCGAGTACGCCCCAGCCCGCGATGAAGAGAACAAGCGTCATCACTATCGCGGTCGCCACGGCGCCAACCGCCATTATCTGGAGTATCTGGTTGGCAGTCCTCTTGAGCCCGGCCATAGTGGCCTCGCGCGATATGGCCTTGACTATCCCGATAGGCAGATATCTCTCGAATCTGGTGGTTCCCTGGGCCATATCATCACATTGCGAATACAGGTCTCGAAGACCTTATAAGCTGCAGGAATATTATCTGCAGGAATATCATGCCTATTATCGCGGCCGCGAGTATAGAGGGCGTCACGGTGAATATCGCTATGAACGTGGTAAGTATTGTTGCCACGGCTATTCCCATGCTCGGGAGTATTATTCCGAACAGCATGTAGAACATGGCGAGCGCGTTGAGCCTCTGTCCGTACCTCCTGAGCTCTATCGCCCTCTCCTGGGTGAGCTGGTCGATCACGCTCTGCAGTGCCGCTACCACGTCAGCTCCGGCCTTGATGCTGACCGCGGCTTGAAGCATTATCCTCCTGAATGACGAGCTTCTCGACTCGGCGATGGTTTGGTCTATAGCTTCCTCAAGCGGCGTGCCTATCTGCACCTTTTCGACTATCTTCTGGAACTCCTTGCTCGCCTCTCCGTATCCGGTGCTCACTGCGGTGAGTGCATTGAAGAGCGGCATTCCTGACCTGAGCGAGATGATCATGTCCCTAGTCGCGAACAGTATGTCCCTCTCTATGATCTTCGAGGACTGCTTGCCCTTCCTTGATGGGAAGTTGAGGAACGAGTTGAATGAGACGTAGAATATGGCTATGCCCATCAGTATTCCGAACATCACCGCCTCTATGGTGGGGAGCGAGAGCCTTATGAGAAGTATGATAATGGAGATGCCGATGACTACTGCCATCATCCCGGCGGACACCATCATTCGCTGGACGAACTCCGCCACTGTGCCCTTTATCCCCTGCTTCCGGATTGCCTCCTCGAGCCCCTTGTGCTTTGCAGCTACGCTGGCGAGGTAGAGCTTCCATGCGCTCGGGCCAGTCGCTGAAGGCGCGCCCTGCTGCGGCTTCTGTCGGAATATCGGCGGCTTTCCGGCTGGCTTGGGTTTCTGGTCGAAGATGCTCGGCCTAGCTGCAGCGGGCTGCTCCTGCTTCTTGTAAATGTTGATATCGCCGATGCTCATCGATGGCTTGGCGTTTATGATGCTCTGGGGGCTGGGCTGCCCGAACCTCTGCGGCTGTTGTACCTGTGGCGGGGGCTGCGGCTTCTGCTGAGGGGGCGGCGTTACAATCTGCGGCCTGGGCTGCTGCGGAGGCTGAGGCGGCTGAGACTGAGGCGCTGATGCGACGGGCTGCGGCATCTGCACCTGCGAGGTTGGCTGCGAGGGCTTCTGCGCCTGAGCCGGCTGCGCCTGCTGCTGCGGCGCCTTGGACTTAGGCTTGAAGCTGAAGAACGGGACCTTGGCGGGCTTGGGCTCGAGCTCTATGCTCTTCCCGTCCACGCTTATCACCTTCTTCTTTTTGTCGAACAGCATTTTTTCATCCATTGAACATTGACATTATCTCCTTAAGTCTCTGGTCCCTCGCCACCGTAAGCGGGTCCTGCTGCCTCTTGCCCTCATTGGCCACCTGGTTTAGCCCGAGCACCTCCTGCCTTACCACTGAGAGCTGGTCCTGGTCGAAGACGTTCTCCTTGAGCCCCTGCGCTATCCTCTCCAGCTCCACTATCTGGTCGGAGACAGATAGGTTAGGTAGGACAAGCGACCTTGTGTCTATCTTCTTTATCCTAATGGACTTGGCCAACGACTCAAGCGCGCCCAAGTCCCTTACGAGCACGCCGAGCTCCCTGCCCACAGCCTGCTTCTCTGCCTCCATCGCCGTGACGCCCCTTGAGACCGCGGCGCCTATCTGTATGTTGGGCATAGGGGGGGTGCGTATCTGCGGCGCCACTCTCTGGGCCACCGAGACCCTCTCCTGCTGGACCTGCGCCTCCTGCTGTGTCTTGAGTTGCTGGGCCGAGTGGGTGCCCTGCTGCTTCATCTCCAGCTGAAGCTTCGACTCTATTGCGAAAACTGTCTTTAGCATATCCGAGTACCTTGGCCTCGCTGCTCCCGAAGGCTGCTGCCCGATGCCGGATGTGTCGACGAAGTTAACCTCCTGCGGCTTCGCGGCGCCCTCTACCGTCTGCACGATCTTGAGCAGCTGCGTGAAATTGTCTTCCATTCAAATCACCCTCAGAAGATGTCCCTCGAGAAGCTCTGGCCGCTAGCCACGATGGCAAGCACCTTTGCCTTGTCCTTGTAATAGTTGGCGACAACGAAGCCCGAGTCGTCAACGTCAACCACATTGTTCTGGACCATCCAGTCAAGCACCTTCGACTTCTCCGCCACGTTGTTCGCTATCTCCGTCTTGGTAAGCCCTCCGTAAAGTATTAGCGTCTCGGCTAGCCTGGTGAGGTCGCTTATCTGCGTGATCTTGTCGTTCCTCACGCTCCACTTGTACAGCACGTTGGCGTTTCCGTCGTGCAGCACCTCTGCGAACTCGAGCACTCGCCTTATGCTCTTGGTCCTGTGCCTGAACAGTACAACGAGGCCGCCGATTGAGTTAAGCATGATCTTCGGTATCGCGATAGGGGGATTGGTCATCCTCACCACCGTGTCCTGCGCGTTGTCGGCGTGCACAGTTCCGTAGACTGCGTGCCCGGTGTGTATGGCCTCAAACAGCGTCTCGGCGTCCTTCTGCGTCCTTATCTCTCCAACGAGCACTATGTCGGGCCTCTGCCTGAGCGCGTTTATCATCAGGTCGTAAAGCGTTACCTCTCCCTTGCCCTCCGGGTTGGGCTCCCTTGAGACCATCGGTATCCACTGCAGGAACGATGGAAGGGTGAGCTCCCTAGTCTCCTCTATCGAGATGATCCTCCTGTTGGCCGGGAAGAATATGCTCGATGCGTTGAGGAAGCTGGTCTTTCCGCTCGCCGTTCCGCCGGAGAATATGAGGCTTATCTCGTTCTCTATGCACAGCCAGACCAGTGAGGCCACGTCCGTGCTCACCGTGCCGTTGCGTATCAGAGCGGGCATGGTCCACGGGTTCTTCGCGAACTTTCTTATCGTGATTGTGTTGCCCACCTGCGAGACGGGGTACAGCGTGGCGTTGACCCTCGAGCCGTCGGACAGCTCTGCGTCCATCAGCGGGGCGAGGTTGCTTATGCTCCTCCCTATCCTCCTGCCTATCTGCTCGGACTGGTCATAAATGAGCTCCTCGCTCGCGGGCTTGATGTTGGTCTTGCACCATCCGTGCACCTTGTGGAAGACCCAGATGAAGTCCTTCGCGCCGTTGACCGCGATCTCCTCGAGGTTGTCGTCCGCGAGCGGTGCCTCTAAGTCGCCGAGGCCGAGCATCATGTTGAGTATGTAGGAGGTGAGCAGCCTCTTCGTGTCGGGGGTGATGTCGGGGATGTACTTGTCCACCAGTATCGAGCCCGCCTCTATGTACTTGTTGTTCAGCTCGTCGAGGTAGTCCTTGTCCTCTATCTTGGTGGGGTCTATCGGCACCATGGATATGAGCTCGCCCCTCAGCGAGTTTATGAGCAGCTTGGTGGCGTTGCCTATTCCGGGGAAGGTGAGGTTGTAGTAGGGCATGAAGTCGCCCGACCTCACCACCTGTATGTGCACGGTCATCCCATGCGCATCGAGGTTGTACTCCTCAAGGACATTGCCGGTTGCGCTATCAGCCATTCCACCACTTAAAGCTTCTTCGAATCCTCTTCCATCTTCTGCTTGACATCGGTGACCTTGCCCTTCAGATTGGCGACCTTTGCGGTCGCGTCGGAGGTCTTGCCCGACAGCTTCTTCAGCTCTGCCATGCTCTTCTCCAATGTCATGTTTGACATCGACTTGAATGCGCGCAGCTGGCCCGTGAGCTCCTCCAGCTCAGCCTTGACTGAGCCCGCCTCCTTCTTCAGGGCCTCTATCTCCGCCTTTGAGCCGTTGAGCGTCTGGTCGAACGTTGCAACGCCGCCGAATATCGACTTCGCCGACTCAAGCTTCTGGGTCATGGCACCGGAGCTCTCGTCTATCACATGTATGTCCTTCTGGAGCTGGTCGTTCATCTTGGCGAACTTGTCCCTCGCCTCGGCCCCGGTCTTGTCGAGCGCCCTCTTGTAGGTCTCGTGCTCGCTCCTGAAAGCCTTGAGCTGGTCGGAGAGCTGCTTCGCTTCCCCATGCTGGCCCTGGATGTGCTTCAGCGCGTCCTCAAGCTCCTGCCTGTTCGACTTCAGTTGCGCCTCGACGTCCCTGTTGGCGTCGCCTATCTGCTTCCTTATCTCCTTTACCTCTGAGTCTATGCTCTTCATTATCGTGTCGAACGCGCGGTTCTTGCTCTTCTCTATCTCGGCTATCGCGTTCTGCGCCTCTGTGGCCTTCTGCCTCAGGGCGGTGAGCCTCTCCGCGCCCTGCGCTATGCTGGCATCGGAGTTCAGGCTGCCGAAGGAGGTTATCTTTCCTGACAGCTCCTCAAGCCTCTTGCTTATTGTTGAATATGAGCTCTCCGCGTTCTTTCGTATATCGTCAATCGTCTTGTCGGTTGCCTGCACGCTGGCGGCAGCCTTGTTGAGCTCGCCCATCATCTGCTGTATCTCAGGCATACGCTTCTTGTACTCCGCGTCTATCCCACTCAGCTGTGTGCTAAGCTTGTCAAGGGCGGTCATGAACCTCTCTGTGGCAATCTTGTCCGATGAGAGGGTCTCCTCCATGGCCTGCGTCTGCGCCGCCATCTTGGACTTTATGTTGGGCATCGACTCCTTGCTTATTCGGAGCGGCTCGAGGTACATCTTGCCCACCTCATAGTCTATTTTCACAAGTCCGCCATTCTCGAGCACCTTTGCCCAGCTCTCGACGAGGTTTGAGTTCACGCCAAGGGTATCTGCGACGGCGTTGAGCTCCATCTTGCCCCTGGAATTCAGCAGCTCGACAAGCGCATCTATCGACGTTTTTGTCTCGCCTTTAACATTAGGATTAATCGGGTCGGGCGCCATCTCAACACGTTATTACTAATGCAACAAAGGTTTAAATATCATATTAGGCCGCTACCGTCTCAAAAAGTACCAGCAAAACCGGCAGGAAAAAGGCCCGAATCAGCCCTTTGAGCCCAGTATCTTTGAGGCCGCCATGTCTGCCGGATTGATTATGTGCTTGATCCCCATGTCGCCCAGGTACCTTATGGTCTCCGCGGATGAAGCGACCACGTAAATGTCAGCCTTCTTGGCCAGTGACTTGGCCACAAGGGCAGCATAGACGGTCTTGGCCCGCTCGGAGACATCTATCACAATCATGCTTGCCTTCTCGGGTGCCAGGTTGGACATCTCGGATTCGGATCCCTCGTCGACCGTGTGCGCGATGTAGCCCGCAGCCCTCACTCGCTCGGCGGAGGCGGCATCGTCCACCACTACCACGAACTTCTTCTTCTGTTTCTTCATCTGCTCCGCAAGAAGTGCGTTGGTGTAGCTGTACCCAACCAGGATAGCATGGCTCTTGAGCATGCGCGTCTCAGCCCTTGACAGTTTTCCCGAAAGCTTCTCCAATTTCAAATTCACAAAATCACCAGAAATGCCAATCGCGGTGCCGAATACCACCAATGTGCCAGCGACCACCAGAACCATAACGAATATCCTCGCGGTCTGGGACACTGGAACTATGTCGCCGTACCCCACAGTGGTGACCGTAGCCACAGTGAAGTAAAGCGCGTCCACAAAAGTGCCTATGTGCACGTTAAAGTCGCCCCGCTGGCCCAGCAGGTATGTGCCGGTTACCCCGAAGGACAGCACCGCCACGACCGCTATGGCGTAGACTATCATCTTTGTAGTTATCCGCATGCGCTCAAGACAGTATCCCAGCGCGCATATTTATTGTTTTGCAGGACCTACAATTCAGAGCGCGAACCTGTAGAAGGTGGAGAAGAGCAGCGCTATGATGAACATGATAACTATGTAGGATAGCGGTATCACGTGCAGCAGCATGATAAGCACGAATATGACTGCCATGGTGACTAGGTAGATCGGCTTGCTCCATGCCAGCACCTTGCTGCCGTCAAGCGGGAAGATCGGCAGCATGTTGAAGAACGCAAGAAGTATGCTTATGAAAAGCGTGAACTGTAGCGCAGTGTAGAGATAGCTCTGCGGAGGCGGATTGATGAAGAACAACAGCGCCGCGAACACTCCGAATACTGCGAAGTTGGTGAGGGGCCCTGCAAGGGACACTATTCCATTCTGCCTCTTTGTGAAATTGTTTGTGAATATCCAGGTTGCGCCGGGTATTCCCACAAGGAATCCGAATGCGCCGGTGAGTAGCGTTATCACCAGGCCGTTTAGAGAGGTCTTGAACGCAGCTGCCGCACCGTAGTGCTGGGCCACAAACTTGTGCATCAGCTCGTGAAGGACGAAGCTGAGCGTGACTGCCATAGCCGCGATTGGAAGGAAGCTCACGAAAGTGCCGAAGAAGTTGGAGCGCGAGCCAAGGGAGAACAGCCCGCCCGCTATGGTTGACGAAAATGCGACTATCAGCACAGCGTCCGCAATGAGTATGTTCTTTATCTCCTCCATGTGGGGGAGGTTCTCCCGCATCGCCATGATATGGATTTACCAATAGGCTTTATAAAACCCTTGATACAAATCTACTTTACTATAGCTCCATCGTCTAGTGGTCAAGGACGGCGGCCTCTGGAGCCGTAAACGCCAGTTCGAATCTGGCTGGAGCTACTTATGTTATAGTGGGGGTTTCGCAACCCTTAAATATTTCCAGGAGAAAGGTAATGTGAGCACATGGAGACAATGAGAAGGAGCCAGACAGCAAATCTGAACATGGGCAAGCTCAGGAGAATGGGTCACACGCATGTCACGGATAACAAGCACTATCTGAATCCGAAGCGCGGCGAAAGCGTGCCGCTTAGGAAGCAAATTGGTACGGAGGATTCTACGCCTGCATCCATAATCCAGAAATCTGATGCTATAACAGTCGCTCTGTGGGCAGCGGGAAGCATAGCCCGCTCAAAAGGCAGGTCAGGGAAGTAGCGGACTGTGTTGCTTTATTTTATTCTTTATTACACAATCGTTGTGAGGGGATTTGATAATAAGCACAAAAGCTAAAGTAGTGGCTATTGGAGCAATATTGATTATTTTTGGACTCATGCTCTTTGCGTATAGCTGGATCAGCTGTCCGAAGATTACTTCGATTAATGGGGGTGGGCATGGGGCATTTACTTGCGGTCCGCCAGAAAATTACACTTTAAGCATTGGCATTTTGATTGGTCAGCTATTGGCGGGGTTTGGGGTAGTCCTGCTGATAATAGCGGTCAAAGTTAAATTATCTTGAAAGCTTTGTGCGCTACCGCTCCTTTTTATTCTTTATTACACAATCGTTATCTGTAAGGTGGGATTGTTGGCGGCTAAAAGGGAGATATCCGGTCACGTAATAGTCTGCGGCTACGGGGTGGTGGGGCAGAAGGTGACCGACGTGCTTCTAGAGAGGGGAATACGATTCATAGTCATAGACATGGATCCCAAGAAGATAGAACTGATGAGGCAGCTTGGGGTGGACGCGATAGAGGGCGACGCCACCCACTCGAGGGTGCTCAAGGAGGCCTATGTGGATACTGCCAGGGCGATAGCGATAGTGCTTGACGACGACGCCAAGAACCTTTTCTCCGTGCTCACCGCAAGGGACATGAACAAGAAGATATTCATAACCGCAAGGGCCAATGACGAGTTCGTGAGGGAGAAGCTCATCGAGGCCGGAGCAGACTATGTTGTAATGCCGCAGAAGGTCGCGAGCAAGGAGATACTGAAGGAACTCACAAAGGGTAGTGCGTAATGGCGAATCCGCTCCACGACTCTGGCACCATCGCCGGGAAGGTGATAATAGGGCTTCTTGGAGTGGCCTCGCTGTTTATGCTCGGCTCGATAATCACGCTCACTTACATAACCCACAACTTCTACGTGGCGAACTACTACACCTTCTCGGCACTTCTTGACGCGACCGGGGTTGGCACTGACGCGCTGATAAATGCCGTGGCTCCCCAGCTGAGCCAGGCGTTCTACGCGGTGGTGGTTGTCTCGGTTCTTGACGGCCTTGCCAAGGCGGTAATCATAGGTTTCGTCATGGCCTCGTTCATAAACTTCCTGACCGGGATAGACATAAAGTCCGGCATCTCGGGCATAAGCGTAAGGCACATGAAGGACCACATAATGATCTGCGGCTACTCCAACCTGGGCGAGAGGCTGGCCAGGGAGATGATGCACAGGGGCTCGAAGGTGGTGATAGTTGAGAAGGACACGGAGAAGGCTAACAACCTCAGGGACCTGGGCTTCACCGTGATAAACGGCGACTTCACCGACAGGAAGGTTCTGACGGAGGCCGCGGTGGACAAGGCCCGCGCGATAGTCTTCACGGGTGACAGCGACTTCATCAACCTCATGGGCATAGTCTCTGCGCACAGCATGAACCCTAACGCCAGCATAATAGCGAGGGCAAGGCAGGAGGACACGCTCACCAAGATGCAGCGCGGCGGAGCCGGGTTCTGCATAGTGCCAGAGGTGGCTGCGGGAATGGACATGGGAGCGACAATAGCTAAGGTGTTATGAGATGGCCTCACGAAAATCGAACTGGTATACGCTCATATTCATAGCGGGGTCGCTGTTCGTGCTCTCCACCTCGCTCACGATGTACGCAGGGGTGACCCCGGTTCTTGCGATCATAACCAACGTATTCCAGTCTCTGCAGATACCGTACAACATCATAAGTTACACTGCTGCCGCCACGCCATTCGAGCTGGCCGCCAACCTGATGGACACGGTTGTCTTCGCCCTGCTCACGGTTATACTTGCCACATGGTTTTACGACTTCATAACAAGCGTGAGCATAAAGGAGAGACTTGTGCTCAGCAGGATAAGAAAGCTGAAGGAGCACGTGATAGTGGCCCCATACAACGCATTCGGCAAGGAGCTGATGAGGAACCTGAAGGAGGCGGGGATAGATGCGGTTGTGATGGCGAACAACAGGAGCGAGCTTCTCTCTTTGGTCCACCAGAACGAGCTCGCGGTGGTTGGCGACATAAAGCTGAGGGACTCTTTCGAGGCCGCGGGGATAGCAAGCGCGAGGTACATAATAGCGGCCAGCGACGACGACCTTGAGAACGCGCTGATAGCGATAACCGCCAAGACCGTGAACCCGCACGTGAGGATAATATCGAGGGTCAACAAGGAGGAGAACATACCCAAGCTCGACATAGCGGGCGCCTACAAGATGATAATGCCCGAGATAACCGCTGGTGAGCTCATAGGGGAGGAGCTGACAAAGACAATCATGGGCGGACGCCCGAATTGAGCGCCGCTGCCCAACGCTACTTATAATAATAAAAACCCGACGAGTGAAACTACAGTATGGCAGTTAGGGGAGAGATAAAGCAGGCTATCATCATCAGGACCGACCTCGAGATGAGTCGGGGAAAAATGGCGGCTCAGGTTGCGCACGCATCGCTGATGAGCTACTTTGAGGCAGAGAAGGTCGACAAGGCGGTGGCTAAGGAGTGGCTGGCCACAGGAGAGAGGAAGATAGTGCTAAAGGTGAGCGACGAGGACTCGCTGATAAGGCTGTACAAGGCGTTCGAGTTCAAGAAGGTGCCTGCGGCTTTGGTCACTGACGCAGGGCTTACGCAGATTCCTCCGGGAAGCAAGACCGCGCTGGGCGTGGGGCCTTGGTGGGAAGGAGAGATAGACCAGTTCACAAAGCCGCTGAAGCTTCTGTAATCGCATTTAGGTGAGGATATGGATTTTGACGAGTATCAAACGAAGGCAAGCGAGACATCGGCTGCTCCGCCGGAGCTGGACGGCCAGATGTACTATTTCTCCCTGGGCCTCGCTGGCGAGGTCGGTGAGCTGCTGAACAAGATAAAGAAGATAGCCAGGGATGGCAAGAGACCTTCGAGGGAGGACATATCAGGCGAGCTTGGAGACGTGCTCTGGTACCTATCGCAGATTGCCAAGGAGTTCGACATACCGCTAAGCGAGGTCGCTGACTACAACATAAAGAAGCTGGCAAGCAGAAGGGAGCGCGGAGTGATAAGCGGAAGCGGAGACGAGAGATGAAAGGATAAGTTCACGCCAATTGACTTGGACATACATTATCTAATTCTACTATAAAATAGGTAGCTGTTTCTGTTATTGGTGTACATCCTTTTGACTCAAGATATTGGGACACGTTTATATTAGGCCCTGGTATTTCGGGTGGGGGGTTACAAAAAGATTCGACATCAGGTCCATTGCCGATATAATATCCGTAATAAGTATAAGAGGTATCGGTTAATAATTGCCAATGAAGTGGATCATCAACGCTCAATTGAGAAGCATATTCTGCTGGTGAACCTGATTGAAACAGTATTTCTTCTGCATCATATATACCATATTGCTGATTATCTTGTGACACCCCATAATGACTTATTTCATAATTGGAAACCTGCGTATTGAATCTTACCTCTGCAAATTGACTCAGTGCAGGACAATAATTATATGACGCACCGCGTTCAGTGCTAACATTCTCAAAAAATTGAGTTGCCCACATGTTGGTTGGACTAATTTGTGATATTGTTGTAGTATAAGCAGTAGATAAAGTACTTTGAATAACGGTGCTAGTTGAGCTTAGTGTCGTGGTGGTATTAACAACCGGTTGACTATTTTTTAATTGGCTTGCCCATTGGTTATAGCTGTCTACTTGGCTTTGAGCAGATAACTGATCGACCCCTTTTTGTAATCCACTAGCAGAGATAGTTTGAGGTATATAGTAATAACCAGAGCCTTGCCATGCTAGGGTATCATTAGGGTTTGGCTGAAAAGGATTCGATTGTGTACCTAAAGCTTGCACAGTTGTAGGGTATAGAGAACCGTAGTTATTATTTGAAGTGTTATTATTTTTGTAAGCGGCATAAAAAGAAAAACCAACTATAAAAATTATAACAATAATGAAGAACGTAATTAGGATCTGCCAATATTTATTAGATTTAACTGTAGACCTTGTTTCTAAAATTAATTTAGGTGCAGTTGTTTTTGATGTTCTGTTTTTCCAGTTTCTTTGTATAAATCTACCTTTTCTATTGTACCAGTGCATGAAACTGCTACTATAAAAACTCCGACCATTATCTGATACCCACTTGCTACCCTCCCATGAGGCTCTCCTTCCGTCTCTGAATCGCATTTCGAATTTGCCAGTATTTCTATTGAAATGGGCTTTTGCCATATCAATTTGAGGGTATTGAAAATCTATTAACCTTACTAATTTTCATTAATGCAGAGCTTTATTCTTTTTCATTTTATTTAATAATTTTAGGCTGAAATGCCCCGTGAACATTACGCCCCGAGCAGGACTCGAACCTGCGACCTATCGGTTAACAGCCGATCGCTCTACCTGCTGAGCTATCGAGGCATGAATCAAGCAATGATCTTTGTCAGCATATCCCTTATCGAGTTGGGGTCTCCCTTCTTGCCCGACTGGGCCAGGACCTTGCCGATAAGGAACTGCATGGCTTCCTTCCTTCCGCTCTTGAATTCATCTACAGCCTTTTTATTCTCTCCGACAACGTTTTTAACTATTTGCTCTATGTCCCCTGTGGTTACCTCCGCGCCGCCCCTCTCGAGGAGCTTGCCCGGGGAGGTCCCCGTGTCGACATACTCCTTCACCAGCTCCTTTGCGTACCTCTCGCTCAATGTCCCCTTCTCTATTAGGGTGAGCATCTCGACGAAGGTGTCCGGCTTCACCTTTGAGCTCCTTATCTTCTCCGACCTCCAGTTGAGGCTCTTGAGTATGTAGTTCATCAGCCAGTTGGCCACTATGTCCGGCTTGGGGTAGAGCTTGCAGCTCTGCTCGAAGAAGTCGGCGAGGTTCTTGTCAGTGTAGACAAGGACGTGGGAGGTGTACTCGCTTGTGCCGTAGTCCCTGACGAACCTCTGGACGCGCTGGTCAGGAAGCTCGGGCATGTTCTTCTTCAGAGTCGCAATCATCGCCTTGCTTATCGTGACTGTGGGAAGGTCGGGGTCGAATATGTATCCGTAATCCTCCTCGTACTCCTTCTTCCTCAGGCTCTTGGTGGTCTTCATCTCCGCGTCGAAGTGCCTTGTCTCCCTCTGTATCTCGACCTCCATCCTCTTGAGCCCGTTCTGTCTCACTATCTCGTAGTTTAGCGCCTTCTCCACGTTCTCGAATCCGGTTATGTTCTTGACCTCTACCCTCTCCCCCCCATCAATCGAGATGTTAGCGTCCACCCTCAGGGTCGCCTCCTTTGCTGAATCGTAGACTCCGAGGTGCTCCAGTATCGATGAGAGCTGCTCAAGGAACGCCCTCACCTGCTTCGGGCTGGTGAAGTCCGGCTCCGTTACTATCTCGGCAAGCGGGACTCCTGCCCTGTTGTAATCCATGTGAACGTACTCCGACGAAGTTATGTCGCCGTTGACGTACATCAGCTTCGCGGGGTCCTCCTCTATGTGTACTCTCCTTATCCTCACCTTGTCCTCTCCCGTTGTGAGGTATCCCTCAGTGGTGAGCGGAGCCTCGTACTGAGTTATCTGGTAGTTCTTCGAAAGGTCAGGGTAGAAGTAGGTCTTCCTAGAGAAGAAAACAGTCTCGGTGACCTTGCAGTTGAGCGCCATCCCTATCATCAGCCCGTACTCTAGGACCTTCTTGTTGAGCTTGGGCTTTGAGCCCGGAAAGCCGAGGCAAATCGGACAGGTGTTTTGGTTCGGCTCCTTGTCCCTGTGGTCGGTGCTGTCGCTGCAGAATATCTTGCTCGCGGTGTTGAGCTGCGCGTGAACCTCTACACCGATCATTACGCTCATTCCAATCCCTCCACAGCCGCAGAAATCCCTATTATCTTTTCCTCGTTGAAGTGGTCGCCTATGAGCTGCATGCCAACCGGGAGGCCTTCTATCTTGCCCACCGGAACCGAGACCGTTGGCAATCCGCACATGTTTGCGGCAGTGGTCATGAGGTCCATGTTGTATATCTCGATCGGGCTCATCTTCTCTATGTCGGAGAACCTCGGCGCGAGTATCGGCATAGATGGCGTTGCAACGGCGTCGAAGCCCTTGAACACCGACTTGAACTCCTCAGTTATCTTCGCCCTTACCCTCATCGCCTTTATGTAATAAGCCTCACGGAATCCGGTCATCCTTGCGTATGTGCCGAGTATTATCCTCCTCTTCGCCTCCGTGCCGAATCCCTCGCTCCTCACCTTTGAGAAGTACTCGTCGAAGTTACCCTTCAGCTCTGGCTGCATACCGTACCTGAGCCCGCAGAACTTGGCCAGGTTGGTTGATGCCTCTGTTATCGCGATCATGTAATAGGCAGGTATGGAGTACTTGGTGAGCGGCATGTCCACCTGCTCGACTACCATACCCTGTGACTCCATCTTCTCCGTGGCCTTCATCACGAGCCCTGCCACCCTTTTATCGGTTGTGCTATCGAAATACTGTTTCGGCAGCGCGATTCTCGGCTTGGCTGGAGCCTTTGACTTGGTGAAATCCACGGCTGACACATTGGCGCTTGTGGAGTCCATTGGGTCGTAGCCCGAGATTACCGACAGGCCAAGCGCTGCGTCGTAGACATTCTTCGCAATTACGCCTATCTTGTCCATGCTGTTGGCGTAATCAATGAGCCCGTACCTCGATACCCTGCCGTATGTTGGCGTTATGCCAACCGTCCCAGTGAATGCGGCAGGTGCGGTTATGCTGCCTCCCGTGGACTGTGCAATCGCTATGTGTGGGAAATCTGCCGCTGCGGTAAGTGCCGCTGCACCGCCGCTGCTGCCTCCGCAGCTCCTTTCCGTGTCAAGCGGGTTCCTCGGAATGCCGTATGCGCAGTTTGTGGAGAAGGTGCCGAAGCCGAACTCGTCCTGAGCCGTCTTGCCGAGTATGAATGCGCCCTCGCCTTTTATCTTGGAGATCGCTGTGGCATCGAAAGGCGGTATGTATCCCTCAAGTATCTTGGACCCGGCGGTGGTCATTATGCCCTTTGTACAGATGTTGTCCTTGACCGAAACCGGAAGCCCTGCGAGAGCGCCCTTGGGCTTGAAGTCTACGTCCTCGTTTAGCGTGATGAATGCGTTGTACTTTTTCTGTATCTGCTTCGCCTGCTCGATGAATTCTGGGATAGTCTCGCTCGGGTCTATGCTGCCCTCTTTGACCCCTGCGATATACTCCCTAGCGGTAGCGACCAATGGAACACCTATACTATCTTCGGTCCCTTGAAGAACTTGCCCTCCTTGTGCCTTGAGTTGCCCAGCGGGTCCCACTCAGTGCCCTTGGCCTCGTCCTCCCTCCAGACGTTCTCCACCTTGACCGGGTGGAACGCGGGCTCTTCGTCCAGCTTAAGCTCTTCCATGACCTTGAATGCGGACAGCACATCGCTGAGCTCCCTTGTGTAAGACTCCTTCTCCGAGTCGGTGAGCTCCAGCCTTGATATCTGGCATATGTGGTCAATGAGCTTCCTGTCTATCTTCGAATAATCAGGCATATGAACGACCCGAAACCGTGTAATCGATTATTGCGTAAGCGAGCTATTTAGACTTTTGTATCCTATCTTTACTCCTTAAGGAAGGGGCAGTTGCGCGGGGCTTTTATGCCGCGCAAACGTGATGCAATGGACAACCAAACCTTATCGGAAAGGATAGCAATAGTGGATTCGTCGGACCTCAAGTCCGACCTGCAGTCGTGGCCTGAGTTTGCCAGGAGATCGCTTGACTCCACCCCCTCGCTGAAGGTGGGGAGGAAGGTGGGATACGTGGTGATGGCGGGCATGGGAGGCTCGGGCATAGTGGCGGACGTGATAACAGACATAGCATACCAGGGCGCTTCCAAGCTTCACTTCCAGGTGTTCAACAACTACCACATACCGGAGTCGATAAGCCCGGATGCGATGGTCATAGGTATAAGCTGCAGCGGCAACACCGCAGAGACCCTGATGTTCCTCTCGCAGGCAGAGGCGAAGGGCATAAGCGGATACGCGGTGGGATCAGGGGGCAAGATGGAGGAGTTCGTAAAGGCAAGCAAGAACTTCACGCTGATAAAGACCCAGATGCTCAAGGTGCAGAGGGCATCCTTCCCGGGGCTGATATTCCCGCTGCTGAAGTTCCTCTCTGAAAACGAGCTGCTCAACATAAGCAGCACGGAGATGGACGACACAATCAACTGCATGAAGGAGGTCAGGGACGAGTGCGTAATACTCGACCCGTCGAAGAACAGGGCGCTCGACATCGCGATGAAGATAGTCGACCACGACAGGTTCTTCATACCGATAATATACGGATCAAGGCTGACAAGGGCCGCGGGGAGAAGGTTCAGGCAGTCGCTCAACGAGAACACGAAGGTACACGCGTTCAGCGGAGAGATACCGGAGGTCTGCCACAACTCAATAGTGGCCTGGGACACAGACAACTCCCTGCCGGGCAATGGCATGGTGGTCGAGGGGCACAAGATAAGGAGCATACCGGTGCTACTGAGATTCGACGACGACCCTGCGGAGATAAAGGCGCGCTTCGACGTGATGGCGCAGATACTCAAGGAGTCAGGAGCGGAGCCGATAGATGCGCCCTATGTGGGCAAGGGCTACCTCTGCAGGACGCTCTCCATGATATATTTCATGGAGTATGTCACGTACTATGCGGCGATACTCAGGGGAGTCAACCCGATAGTGACTCCTTCGATAGACAAGCTGAAGTCGAGGCTTGCTGCGATAGGAAAGGGATTCTGAGCGATTCTACGGGGTGAGCCTCTTCCTGTCCCTTGGGAAGAGCACAGACCCCTATTTTAATGATAGTTTATCATTGATGCCTGTTTTTTTTATAATTTCAAGGTAAGATGCGAATTCGGAGTCATCCACCATATTCTTCGTGCGAAATCCATGTGTACCAGTTATATCAAAGCTGTGTTTCTTATCCGACGTAACGATTGTTATGTTCGTATGGGCGAACCACCCGCCACGTTTAAGTTCTAGGCTTATTATATCTGGATAGGCAATTAGGAAATTGGATTTGTTGTCTTTCAGGATGAAGTCCGGACCATATTCAAGCATCTTTGCTATGGCTTCATCAACCTGTTTTTTTACCTTCTCACTTGCGAGATACATAGCTGAAATAGAACCGATAGATGTTGCCGCGCCACCTTTGAACCCACCGCCACCCAATACGTCTCCAGCGGTTGCGCCTGCTAGGCCACTTAGAAACAGCTCCGTCATGTATTTCCCTCCCAAATCAGTAACTATTATTCCGGAGTCGGTAAAGAACAACATCCGAGAGGATAAGTGGACTAGCTCTTTCGTGGGTACAACAAAATATATTTCGCCTAGAATTTGATTTCCCATGAAAAGCACCCACTTTACGGTGTCAACCTCTTCCTGTCCCTTGGGAAGAGCGAGCACTCCCTTATGTTCTTTGCTCCCGTTATCTGCATGGTTAGCCTCTCTAGGCCTATGCTCCATCCGGAGTGCGGGGGTGCGCCGCACCTGAAGGCGTTTATGTAGAACTCGAAGTTCTTCGGGTCGAGCCCCTTCCTCTTCAGCGCCTCGATGAGGAGCTCGGGAACGTGTATCCTCTGCGCTCCGCTCGATATCTCCAATCCCTTATAGATGAAGTCGAAGCTGTTTGTCAGCTCGGGGTTGTCCTTCTTTGGCATCGAGTAGAATGCCCTGAGCTCTGTGGGGAAGTCCTTTACTATCACGGCGTCGCCGTACAGCTCCTTGAGGCTGGTCTCGTACTCCCTTGAGAAGTCGTGGCCGAAGTGTATCTCAGGGTGCTTGGCCTTCAGCGCCTCGATTGCGTCGGCGTAAGATACTATCTTCACCTTGGGCACCTCGAGAGTAGTGCCGAGCACGTCGAGGTCCTTCTGGTTCTTCTCCTTGATTGCGGTTATTATCGCGATAACCGTCTCCGATATGAGCTTGATAACGTCATCAGCATCAGCGAATCCCATCTCGATATCCATCTGGTTGGACTCAGTGGTGTGGTATACTGTGTTTGACTTCTCTGCCCTGAACACAGGCATAATCATGACTACCCTGTCCATTCCGCCGATCACCGCGAGCTGCTTGTACAGTTGAGGTGACTGCGCGAGATATGCGTTCTTCTCGAAGTATGCCACAGGGAAAAGTTCGTTTCCGCCCTCGCTTGCCTCCGCTATGATTGATGGCGTCCTTATCTGCCTGAAGCCCTTCGCTAGCAGGCTGTTCATGAACGTCTCTAGTATCGTGGACTGTATGTTGAATATCGCGGATGAGCTTGCCGTCCTGAGGTCTATGTAACGATTGTTTAGCCTCACGTCGATATCAGCAGGTACCTTGCCCGTGACCTCGAACGGTATCTGGGTTGAGAGTGGGTTCAGGTTGTGCACCTCGATGGGCACTATCTCGAATCCCTGTTTGGCCTCCTTGCTCTTCTTCACTGTGCCCTTCACCGAGACCACGCTCTCCTTCTGGAGCGACATGTCCTTCCTGAGCTTCTCTTCAGTTACGCCTTCCTTTCCTATGACCTGTGCTATCCCGCTCCTGTCCCTTACAAGCAGGAATGTTATCTTCGCAGTCTCCCTTACCTCGTGAACCCATCCGGCTATGATGACCTCATGGCCGTCCATCTCCGCGGTTATCTCGCCTATGTAATGGGTCCTTATCATGATATCGCCTATCGCCTACACGTATGTCAGCCAGCTGGAGAACTCCTTGTCCTTGCCAGTGACTATATCCTTGAACTTTGAGCTGAGCATCTTGGTTATCGGGCCCTCCTTGCCGTCCGCAATCTTTATCCCGTCGACGTCGATTATTGGCATCATCTCCGCGGCGGTGCCCGTGAAGAACAGCTCGTCAGCGGTGTATAGCTCCTCTTTGTGAATAGATCTCTCTTCAACCTGAAGTCCGGCGTTCTCCGCTATCTTGATTATCGAGTCCCTTGTTATGCCGAGAAGGATGTCGGAGCCCTTGTCCGGCGTCACAAGTTTGTTATCCACGACCAGAAATATGTTCTCCCCGGATCCCTCCGCGACGTGGCCGCCGCTGGAGAGCAGTATAGCCTCGTCAAAGCCCGCAGCCTTCGCCTCGCCGTTGGCTATTATGGAGTTGAGGTAGTTGCCGCTTCCCTTCGCCCTCGACGGCAGGATGGCGGAGTTTATCCTCCTTATCGAGGATATCTTACAGCGTATGCCCTTTGCGCTGGCCTCGCCGAAATATGCACCGAAGTTGGTGGCGTAAACGTAAATGCTGGTCTTCTTCCCGGTTGTGTTGAGCCCTACCTGTGAGTCGTTGTAGAAGCCGAACGGCCTTATGTAGCAGTGGCCCAGCTTGTTGGCCTTTACCACCGAGATTATCGCATCGGATATTTGCTTTGCAGTGAAGTTGAGCGGCATCCTGAGTATCTTGGCGGTATTCACCAGCCTCTTGACATGGTCGCCCAACCTGAATATAGCGGTGCCCTTTGCCGTCTCGTAGCCCCTTATGCCTTCGAATATACCGCTTCCGTACTGCATTGAGTGGTTCATTATCGGCACTACCGCCTCGTTAAAGTTGAGCATCTTGCCGTCAAGCCATACCTTGTAGGTCAGCGTCTTGGGGTTTCCTGAGTCCCACGATTCCGCAGAGCGAGTAGCCATTCGGTGCACCTTTTATCGTTATTGGCAGCGAAGCTATAAATCCTTTACCGAGAGAGGTAAATGGTGTAGTTTATGCCGATTGAGAAGAAGCACAAGAACGATTCGGACAGCAATATGACCCGCTCGTTTAGTGAGAACCAGACGCTTGAGATAAAGATAAGCGGCAAGGGAGCCGAAACGCTCAAGACAGTGCTTAGCGCTGAGATAGCAAAACGGGCCACGGCGTTTCTGCCGGGACCAGACCATGCACTTGATGCCTTCAAGAAGCTGAACGACCAGATAGGGCAACAGATGGGCAAAGACACAGTCGTAATAGAGATGGACGCTTTCCAGCTTCGGATGCTGAGGGGCCTGTTCGAGAAAAAAGACCCAAATGGCGTCAAGAAGAAGTTTATAGAGATTATCAACCAGATTGAGAAGCATGAGGATTTTCAAGATGAAAACTGATGGAATGGAAAAGGTTGCATCCCAACTGCGGGAGCACGGGCTCACGCCATTCCAGATAAAGGTGCTGCTCGCAGTCTCCAAGGTTCCGCGCGGCAAGACGGTCACATACGGCCAGCTCGCAAGGATGTCAGGCCATCCCAAGGCTTACAGGGCTGTGGGCACGGCGCTCAACAAGAATCCCTTTCCGGTAAAGATACCGTGCCACAGGGTGATTAGGAGCGACGGAGATATCGGCGACTACTTCTACGGCAGGACGAGGAAGATGGAGCTCCTCAAAGCCGAGGGAGCCATCAGACGCTTATAGGTTCTGCCGACTTAAACTCTGGATTATTGGCTGGCTCGGACCTGAGCCTGACGGCGCTGCCGTGCACAAGCTCAGCCTCGTAGCTCACCGATGAGCCTGCCTTCTCCCTGACCCTGATTGTCATCTTTGCGCTGCCCGAGGCCTTCAGTATATCGAATGCCTGGGCGAAGGTCACAAGACGCGGCTCATTCTCCTCGTTGACCTTGTGCAGGTCTATAAAGTTACTTTTCTGCATGGGAGAGGGCTCTAGCCGGTTCTCCGTCCGCTCGTAGTTCTTGCTGGTGTAGAAGCTGACCAAGCATCTGGGGTTCTCTCCCTTGAAGGAGATCATCATGTACGCTGAGTTATCCAGGTTGCCGATGCTGGCATACATGAAGCTCTTGACGGCTGTGGCGAATTCCGCCAGTTCTCCTACCGCCATAACCTTCTGCGCCATCACGTCTTTTTTCGTTTGCATTCCATCACCGATTTCTTAAGCATGAGTTGGCCGGGTACCCGCCCGGCCAACAACCCTCTCCACCCAGACGTTCTATTCTTACCTGAATGTCATCGCGCCCCTAGCGCTTATGCTGTACTCTATCCCTGCTCCTATCCCCCTCATCCGCTGGGTATAGGTGAGCTCGAAGCCCTTGACGAGCTCGTCCTTGCTCTTCCCTATCTTACCCACCTCTTCCATCCCAGGCTTCGTAAGCGACAGAGGCTTGCCTATCTCCTCCCTTGTTGCGAACTCGAGCAGACCCATATCCTTGAGCCTGTTGAGATTGTACCACACCGAGCTCTTGGAGAACCCATACTCCTCCTCCATGTAGTTGACGAAGCTCGACGCTGTGTCGATACTATCACTTCCAATCTCAAGCAACAGCAGTTGCTCGCGCTTGCCAAGTTTCGTTTTCTTATCCTCTACTCTATATACCATTTGTGCCACATAAACCACCTCAGACGTTAAAAGAAGCGTAACGGATTTATGCGGCCAAACGGTTTACAATTGGGATGTGTAACGCATTGGCCTTGGACATTCCAAAAAAGCCGACGCTGCCTATAATGGAAGTCCACCTTCCGATATAAAGCTGCGTTGTTGTCTGCATTTTCACACCAACTGTAGTTGGCCCGTATTTTTCAACTGTATGTAATGTTTTAATCATACTCACAATATTTAAAGCTTTTGTGTCACTTCACCCTTGACGAACCATTAAATTTCCGATGGAAAAATATTATTCTTTAGTACAGATGATCTGAATGTTCGAAAAAAAGATAGATGTAAACACACTGCATACGCTCGTGGAGAACGCAAAGAAGAGCAAGAACAGTGACAATAGGCTAACGACGCTAAACGAGGCAGCGGATGTATTGAGGGTAGTTGAGAGCGGCAAGATTACAAATGGCAGGGACTCGTTTTCAAATCTTTCGGATAAGCTGGCCAGCATAATCAACACAGAGAGCAATGAGGAGATCAGGGACATCGCAACCGCGTTGAGGACAGGTACGGAGCGAATTGCAAGGACCCTGACAGTCATGGAATAATTTTTAGTTATAACAAAGAATTTAGTCTTGCGCAGCGATAGAGTATTATGACAAGCGCTTACGTCTTTGGACCAATACACCTTTTTGGCCAGGATTATCTTCCAACCTACAAAAGGCTTATGGAAGTTTGCAATCGCTATTTCGACAGAACCATAGGGACCTATCCGGATTTCTGGGATTCGAAAGAGAGCCCCAAGAAGTTCTACAAGAGGACGATAGACACCATAACAAAATGCGACCTGTTCATAGCGGAGGTAAGCAGCCCGTCGCACGGAGTTGGAATGGAGCTTCAGATGGGGCATGACAACAAGATACCCATAATCGCGCTTGCGAAGGAGGGCGTGGGGGTCTCAACCATGGTAACAGGTCTGCCAAATCTTTACAAGCTGATAAGGTATAAGGATGTAAACGAGCTGACAGAAAGGTTAGACGAGGAACTGGTAAAATTCTCCAAGTCCCTGAAGAGAAGCAAGCTGCGAAAGTAGGATACAAAAGCTCTAATATGTGAGTGGTATAATATTCTTGCAAACATGGCGGGGTAGCTCAGCCTGGTTAGAGCGCTAGACTCATATGCAAAGCGTTATGAGTGATGAGCATTTCGATGCTATGACGAGAAATCTAGAGGTCGCGTGTTCAAATCTCGCCCCCGTCAAACCATTTTGCTAATACATCCGGTCGGTCTTCTCCGTAAAGAGCGAGCTGACTGGAAAGCCTAATCTGTGATATGATGCCTAGCGGAACCAAAGTTAAGAAGCTGCTGCCTGTGAACGCCCAGGTGATACTAGCGCTCATAGTGATAGCCGGGTTCCTTGACGTCATAGACTTCTCTATAGTGCAGGTTGCGCTTCCCACCATAAGGGCGGAGTTCGCGGTCTCGCTGGCGAACAGCCAGTGGATAGTGGCTGCCTACGGGCTTACGCTTGCAGGGTTCCTTATGCTGAGCGGCCGCGCAGGCGACGTCTACGGAAGGAAGAAGTTGTTCCTGATAGGACTAGTGATTTTCACAGCATCGTCCCTTGCTGGGGGCCTTGCCCCCTCGGAGTTCATACTCGTGGCTGCAAGAGCGGTGCAAGGAATAGGCGCGGCAATCTCATCGGCGATTGCATTCTCAATCTTAGTTGCAACGTTCCCTGAGGGGAAGGCGAGGAACAGGGCACTGGGAGTTTTCACCGCCGTACTTTCAGCGGGTTTTGCAACGGGCTCAATTCTCGGCGGCTTCCTGACATCAGCTTTCGGGTGGAGGTCGGTGCTGTTCGTAAACGTGCCGATAGGAATAGCGGCCATAGTACTTTCCATGTACTTCCTTCATGAGGGCGCAAGGGAGGGAGCAGTACAGAAACACCTTGACATACCGGGAGCCATAACCATCACTGGAGGTCTCCTGCTCTTTGTGTACGCGCTGACCAACGCATCGAGCAACGGACTGTTTTCGCAGTCGGCGATAATACCGCTCGCGCTTTCCATTGTGCTGCTTGCTGGATTCGTGGTCATAGAGACGCGCTCAAAGGCGCCCCTCATCCAATTCAGCTTCTTCCGCAGGGGGGCCATACTGCATGCGAACATCATCGGCGTACTCCTGAGCGCGGCAGCAACGGGAATGATATTCCTGCTTACTATATACCTTCAGCAGACGCTCGGCTACTCGCCGCTTGACGCCGGTCTCTCGTTCCTTCCGGCAGCCATAATATTCTTCGTTGTAGGGGGCTGGGTCTCGTCGGCACTTGTGAACAGGTTCGGCGTGAAGAGAGTGCTTGTCGCCTCAATGGCCATGATAACATTGGGATTCGGCGTGCTGTCCCAGGTCAGCGTAGGGGAGGGCTATATCGGCGTGCTTGTAGGGATGGTTATCTTCTCCCTGGGAGCCAGCGTGAGTTTTACTGCGCTTAACATAGCGGGCCTCGCGGGAACCAAGCACGGGGAAGAGGGACTTGCTTCCGGGATACTCAACACCTCGCAGCGTATAGGCGGACCGATAGGCCTGGCAGTGCTGGTCACCATCGCGACCTGGCAGACCAATGTGCTTCTTGCAAAGGGGGTGGCTTCATCTGCCGCCGTAGTCGGCGGGTTCCAGTACGCATTCGTCACCGCGACAGCGCTGAGCGCTCTTGGGGTACTGGTGGCATTGATGATATCAGGCAAGATGCCGGTCCCGCCCATGAAGGAGATGATGCTGGATGAGGGGCTGGTGGACAGGGGCATGGGCATAACCTCGCCGGTGATTGAGGAGTAAGGGCATGCTCGGAGCGGCTTCGCTCAGGAAAGCTTTATATAACTTAAAACCTGATTACTGTAGAACGCTTATTCAGTGGTATTAATGACAAAGAGATCGCAGGGACTGTTCGTGGGCAAGACAAGGCACTTGGCAAGGCACCACAAGCCGTCTTCATTGGGCATAAACGAGATAATAAAGGACATAAAGATTGGAGAGAACGTGGCGATAGTGCCCAAGGGCAGCTTCAAGAACATACCGCACCCGAGGTACAAGGGAAGGATCGGCAAGGTTGTGGAGAAGAGGGGATCCGCATACGTGGTGGAGCTCGACATGTTCGATGCAAAGGTGACTCTGGTAGTTCCGGGATTACACCTGCAGAAGATGAACGCCGCAAAGGTAGCGGCGAAGAAGGCTTAAGCTCAGCCTTCAATTCTTATTTTTGTTTAAGCATTAGTGCGAACTTTGCTGCGATGCAAGGTAGTAGGATTAAAGCGTCTTGCCTGATTCCAGAAACTTCTTGAACTCCTCTTCAGGATCTTTCCTCATGGACGCAGCAGCCTTATTCTTTAACTTCTCTGCGTGGGCTGCGCATGCCTGTGGAACCATGGCGTATACGGAACCCAAAGGCGTTTTTATCTTCTCGACAGAACCCTGATTTACAAGCTTGTCCAGCACTAGGTACATCGCGGTGAAATATCGCTTTTGGTGTGGCGGGTCTATGAAACCCAATGTCTCCTTTGCGAGCGTCTGAAAGCTGGCTGCAAACAACCGCTTTGCGAGGATGTCTTCAAGCTTTGAAAGCATAATGCCCTGGTCAATAGCACATATCCCATCGTAGGATTTTATGACCTGACGAATAGTGGGCTCCTTATACTTTTGGAGTGTGTGCGATGCCAAATTCATCTGCCCCTGCCGTCTCTGCCGCCGCCGGTGCTGCCAGTGAAGTCCCTCCTGTAGGGCTTCGTGAACATGTAGAACCTCTCTCCCCCCATCAGCTCGGCGAGTATCCTGTCCGCCACCAGCTTTGCGGGATCCTGCAAGAGCGGTACCCTTGCCGAGATGTCGGCGAAGCTCTCGAACTTCTTCTCGTCCCTTGCCTTGAGTATGGACTCGAGGTGCCTCTTGCCAACGCCGGGGAGCAGCTCCAGCGCGTGCTGCCTTATGTTGAGCGGGCCTGCGACGTTGAACACGTCCACGAACCTCTGCTCGTTGTCCTTGACCACCTTGGCCACCACGTTGGGCAGCTCGTTCTTGGCAGTCTGGCTGAGCTCGCTGTAGCTCACCCTTGACTTGATTAGCATTATCTTCTCTCGCTCCTCCTTGCCTATGTACACCCTCTCGCCCAATGTGAGGGCGGCTCCGGGCTTCGGTGTCGCCTCCAGAAGGGTGAACTTCTCCTCGCCGAGCAGCTGCGCTATGGGCTCGGGCCTGTTAGAGAATGACTTGCCGCTCTGCATAAAGTCCAGAACGTATGCATTCTCCTCTCTCTTCTCCTCCACGTCCATATTGACACCCTATTCTTGCTCCCTTTCGGATCGGAATATTATTCCTTTCCCTTTGTGATTGCCATCAGCTTGGCGTAATCCTCCTCAGTAAACGTCTTCTTGTCATGCATCGTTATCTGCTTGAGCATCATCATGCCCTGCGGCTTCAGCTCCGCTATCTTAACCGCGGTTATCTCGCTCACAAGCTTGAGCCCCCTTATCGCCTCAAGCATCTTCATCTCTGCAGTAGCCTTCTGGGCGAACTTCTTGGCGTGCTCCGATGCCACCTGCTGTTCGTAAGTGGGGTCTGCGACCTTTCCCTTCTCGAGTATGTCGGATACCTGTCCAAGCGGCACAGCCTTCCTGTTTTCAATTCCTTCTCCTATCATAATATCAACCTTGCAATCGCGATAATCATATTTATGCACTGTCAGCTATTTAATTGCTTTTATCTTATATAGTTTATAAATCAGGGTTTAAAGGGTTTTGCATGGATGCCAAGGAGGCCTATCAGGCCGTGCTGGGGGAGGTCAAGAAGCACATCGCCGGAAAGGAGGATGTGATAGAGCTCATGTTCATAGCCCTTGTGGCCAACGGGCACGCACTGCTTGAGGGAGTCCCGGGAGTGGCGAAGACCACCATGACAAAGGCGCTGGCAGACGCGGTGCAGGCGGAGTTCAAGCGTATCCAGGGAACCCCCGACCTCCAGATAAAGGAGATAACAGGATACCCTTACATGGACGAGGGAAACAACATAAAGTTCAAGAAGGGCCCCCTGTTCTCCAACATACTCCTCATAGACGAGCTCAACAGAACGCCACCAATGACGATGAGCGCCCTGCTTGAGGCGCTGGAGGAGAGGCAGGTCACCGTTGCTGACAACACCTATCCGCTCGACAGGCCGTTCATCGCCTTCGCCACGCAGAACCCGCTCAACATAGAGGGAACGAACCCGTTGCCGAAGGTGCTGGCCGACAGGTTCATGATGAGGATTGCGGTCACTTACCCCTCCGAGCAGGAGGAGGAGGAGATGTTGAGGATAAAGGAGAGGGAGGCAAAGACCAAGGTAGAGAAGGTCATCAGCACTGAGGACATACTGCGATTCCAGGAGGAGGTCAAGGCGATAACGATATCGGATGAGGTCATCAGTTACATTACCAAAATAGTGGACACCACCAGGACGGACATACACGTGGTCATGGGAGGAAGCCCTAGGGCCGAGATAAGCTTCATGCAGTGCGCAAAGGCCAAGGCGATGATAGAGGGAAGGAAGGAAGTCACGATAGACGACATAAAGTTCCTTGCCAAGCCGGTGCTCAGCCACAGGCTGGTAGTCAGGTCCACAGGAGGAATAGGGGTCAACGGAATAATAGACGGCGTAGTGGCTTCAGTAAAGTGAGATTTCAGAAAGAAACAGACAGTATTACCTTGTTCTTCTAGCCCGCCTTCGGGGCGTGGTTCCCTTGCCCAGCACGGATGATTCGAACTCCTTTGTGAACTCGTTGGAGGATATTGATACCATCATCAGCCCGGTGAAGCCGCAGACTATTATCAGCGTGATGGCCGAGACGAACAGTATGTATGTCGAGTTGGCAGAGGGGTTGGCGCCGCTGAGGTTCATCAACGCTATGAAGAACACTGCCCAGAGCGCTATCGCCCCCACCGCAATCTCGTGGTACGAGTGCCTGAAGAGCATAAGTATCGAAAGATAAAGTATCCAGAATACGCCGCCGAAGCTGAATAGCAGCACAAGCGGTTCTATCGCGCTGCTGAAGTAAAGCATCGGTGTGACGAATGCGAGCGCGCCAAGCACTATGGCAATCATCCATATTCCCATGTACTTGGAGTGGTGCCTGTGCTCCTCGTTGGTGAGGAACTTGACGCATGATGTGTGAGCCCTGATGAAGTTGGCCACCAGCACCACTGCGGTAACCGTGATGAGGAATCCCCAGAAGAGTATTGAGCCGGTGATATTGCCTGCGCCTGTCGCCCCAAGCATGGAGCTGAACGCGACGCCTATTGCCATCGCCACCGCGAACGTTATCAGGGATATGCCGAGAGCCTTCCTGTAGGCGAAGCCCCAGTACCTCTTTACGTGCTCTCTTGCGTAGTGCATCCGAACCCACTAAATGATAATATCAAAAGCTTAAAAGGCTTGCGGGAATGTCCGGGCTCAAATCATGGAAGTATGAAGAATATCAGGTTCCCGAGGGTGAGAGATATTATCACGCCCACCAGTATCGGCAGGGCCAGCGGCACCGCGTCCTTGTACACCGGAAGCTTGATCGATACCCGCTTTGCCCTCATCTCGCTTATCAGCTTGGCAGAGAGCAGGCGGTCGAAGCTCCTCACCTTCTTCTTGATTGCCGCTATCTGCTTAAGGGTCATAAGGTTGAATGCCACTATGTCGCCCTCGTCGAACTTCCTGTAGTCCACGTACTCGACCATGGAGTCGGTTATCGGCTTCTCGAAGATTATCATGAGCGTAGAGAATATCAGCATTATGAGCAGTATGGCCACTCCGGCCAGCATTATCCTCAGCTCCACGAACATGAATATTATGAATAGAAGATAGGCGGACGTTATCAGCGCGGACTTTAGCACCGCCTGCCTGCTGACAAACGAGAGCAGCGGCTTCTTGGTCATGCGCCTAGCCTTTGGCAGGTAGTAAAGAGGCACAGTCACAAGCGCAACCATTCCGGTGCATACGAATACTGAGATGATCGTGGGGAGCCCGAACTGGCTTGGCATCCCCGCCAGGAACGGTACCGGCTGCAGTGGAAGCATCAGCGATATCGCCGCGAACTCTATTATGTCAGCGGCGCCTATCTGACCTATCTTGTAAACCACGTAGCCGACGCCTATGACTACGAGCGCTATCCCTACGCTCTCGTAGATCAGCGACGGGGTCTGGTACAGCAGAGTGAGCGCAAGGCCGTATGCCAGTGTGGCGTAGGCGAATACAGTGGGGACGTTCCTCTTGTTGAACACGTCGAACAGCATGTACACTGTCGCGATTATGATCAGGCTCGCAATCCTGAGGTAGAAGAAGTCCATCCGATCAACCGCAGGCTCAGTGCACTAGCCTGCTGAACCTCGAGTCCGCCTTTGCCCAGTCGATGTTGGCCACCAGCGCGTTCAGGTACGCCGCCCTGTCTGGTCCGTACTTGTGGTAGTAGGCGTGCTCGAATATGTCAGCAGCTATGAGCGGGACAGAGCCGACTATGCCGCCCTGGTTGTGGACGTCGAATATGAAGTTCCTCAGCTTGCCGTCAGTGAGCACATCTGCGCAGAGCGCGACCCATCCCCTTCCCGACTTGCCGGTTGCTATGAAGTCAGCCTTCCATGCGTCGAAAGATCCGAAGTCCTCGACTATCTTCTTGATTAACTGCGAGTTGGCATCGTAAGCGCCGTCGCCGCCCATCGTGTCCCAGTAGACCTCGTGGAGCACCATGCCGTTGCCGTTCCAGGTCTCCTCAGACTTGAGCGACCTGAACAGGCTGTAGTTTGCGTTCGCCTTGCTCCTGTCAACCGTGACGAGCTCCTTCTCTATCTCGTTCCTCTTGTTGACGTAACCAGCATAGTGAGTGTCGTGGTGCCACTTGTACGTGTCCTCGTCCATAAGCTCCTTCAGCTTGTCGAATGCCACAGGCATGGGCTTTACAGTGTGATTTGCTTCTGAGTTGCTCATCGTCTCACCTTATATGATTCTGGCACAAAAGGTATTAAAACAATGGTTTGGTAATACTCTATCGATAAGCCGATGCGAGCCAGAGTGCTCAATAGGCCCGGTTATGGTGCGCTTCAGATGGACTACAAAGGCATAACAGCAAAGTGGCAGGCCGCATGGAAGGAGGCCAGGGTCTACGAGGTCGAGCCTGACGAGAGGAAGGGGATGCTCGTCACCGCCGCGTTTCCGTACGTCAACGCGCCGCAGCACATGGGTCACCTTAGGACCTACGGCAGCGCAGACACCTACGCGAGATACAAGCGCATGCGCGGACTCAACGTCCTCTACCCAATGGGCTTCCACGCGACCGGCACTCCTGTGCTCGCCTTCGCAAAGAGGATAAGGAACAACGACCAGGATTTGATAGAGGAACTGAAGAGGCACTACCACATACCGGACGAGGACATAAGGAAGATGGTAGACCCGGTCTTCATCGCCAACTACTTCATGAGTGAGATGGAAACTGGGATGAGGCTCGCCGGTTACGGGATAGACTGGAGGAGAAGGTTCGTCTCGATAGAGCCTATATTCAGCAAGATGGTGGAGTGGCAGTTCCAGCTGCTCAAGCAGAAGGGATACATAACCCAGGGAAGGCACCCGGTGGGTTGGTGTACCAACGAGAACAACGCGGTTGGGCAGCACGACACGAAGCACGACCTCCAGCCGGAGATAGAGGAGATAACAGCGGTGAAGTTCAAGGATCCGGATGGCGGTGCCTTCTTCCCGTGCGCCACATATAGGCCGGAGACAATCTACGGAGTCACGAACATATTCGTCAACGAGGAGCTCGATTACGTCATAGCGAAAATCGGCGATGAGAGATTCTATCTAGCCAAGGAGGCGGCGAAGATGCTTGAGTACCAGTTCGGCATCGCTGTAGAGAAGGAGATGAAGGGCAAGGAGCTGCTTGGCAAGAAGGCGGTCAACCCGATCAGCAACGAGAGCGTGGTGGTGCTGCCCGGCTTCTTCGTGAAGGGCGACGTCGGCACCGGGGTTGTGATGAGCGTACCTGCGCACGCGCCGTTTGACTACGTTGCGCTTGAGAGGCTCAAGGCAAAGGGATACCCCGTACCTGAGATGCAGTACAAGAGGATTATAGAGATAGAACCCTTGGGAGGGATGACAATAGGCAGGTCGCTGAGCGATGTGGCAACAGGACAGACAAAACCGCTGCACCCCGAGATACCTGCGCTAGCCTACCTTGAGATACTTAACACGAATCCCGATGCGATAGACGACATGATAGAGTTCGCCACAAAGCTCGCCTACAGGGAGGAATCGCACTGGGGAAAGATGCTGGTTGGCAAGTACGCGGGAATGAGCGAACCACAGGCCAGGGACAAGATAAAGGCGGACCTGATCGCCAGCAAGGACGCTTTCGAGATATATACGATAGGAAACACCGAACCGGTTGTGTGCAGGTGCGGAACAAGGGTTATAGTCAAGATAGTGGAGAACCAATGGTTCATAAACTACGGCGACCCCTCATGGAAGGAGGATGTGAGAGGGGCGCTGAAGGAGATACGCATCTTCCCAGAGAAATACAGGTCCACTTTCGAGAAGGTGGTGGAGTGGATAGACGTCAGGTCTGCAGAGAGGGAGCAGGGACTCGGCACAAAGTTTCCATTCAACCCGGACCACATAATAGAATCCCTGTCAGACTCTACGATATACATGTCGCTCTACACCTTCTACCAAATACTTAAGTCAAACAGCGTGCAGCCGGAGCAGCTCAAGCAGGAGTTCTTCGATTACGTTTATCTCGGAAAGGGCACGCCCGAGTCGGTCTCTTCAGCAACAGGGCTTGACTCAATGCTCGTCAAGAGATGCAGGGAGTCTTACGGCTACTGGTATGCGGACACGGCAAGATTCTCCGGCCCAGACCTTGTCTGGAACCATCTTACCATGTACATATTCAACCATGTCGCCCTTTTCGACAAGGACAAGTGGCCGAAGGAGATAGTCACAAACGGCTTCGTAACATACGAGGGCGAGAAGATGAGCAAGAGCCTGGGCAACATAGTGCCGCTCAAGGAGGGTCTTGAGAAATATGGCGCAGACCCGCTGAGGTTCGTCCTCATCGCGGGGGCGGACCTTGACACGGAGACCGATTTCAGCGCCGAGGCGGTGAGCAGCGTCACATCGAGGAACGAGTTCATAAGCAGGTCAATCGAGAACCTGGCGGGAATGAAGAGCAAGGAGCTCTCGCACATGGATTTCTGGCTCTACTCAAAGCTCAACTCCAAGATAAATAGGGTAACTGAATTGATGGACAGCATAAGCCTGAAGAACGCATACACCGACGCATATTTCAACTCAGTGACGGAACTGAGGCTTTACAACGAGAGGGGAGGCAGCAACGAGATAGTTGTCAGGGAGTTCCTGGAGGCGGTGGTGCTGATGATGGCCCCCATAATGCCGCACGTGGCTGAAGAGTTCTGGCACATGCTGGGCAAGCAGAGCCTCGTGGTCGGAGAGAAGTGGCCCCAGTTCAACGAGCAGATGGTGAGCAAGGAGGAGGAGGCAGTGGAGGAGATGATAGCCAACACGGTCAACGACGTCATCCAGGGAATCTCGCTCTCGTCGAAGATAGACGCGAACAAAGGCAAGAAAGTCTCGGAGATCAAGCTGATTATCGCTGACGACTGGAAGCTAAGGGCTTACAACTCGCTTGCGGGCTCGAAGAGCATGCCCGCTGCGATGCAGGACAAGTCGCTCGGCGAAATAGACAAGGAGGCGCTTGCCAAGTTCCTCGGCCAGTTCGCCAAGCGTATGAAGAGTCTCACGCCTATGAGCGAGGTGAGCTCCGCCAACTCGATGGCCGGATTCAAGGACGCCGCGGCATACATCTCCGACAAGGTGGGCGCGCAGGTAGTGATTGAGGCGGAGAAGGAGTCGAAGTCACAGAGGGCATCGAGGGCGCTGCCGGACAAGCCGAGCATAGACATATCGTGGATCTGATGGGACTTCTCAACAAGTACGAGGCTTTCATATTCGACTGGGACGGCACGCTGAACGGGATGAGGTTCGCACTGAGGCTGAACGAGAGCGTGAAGCACGCGTTCAAGATGTGGAACAAGGACAGCTCGATGAAGGACTTCGGCAAGATGAACATAGACCTAAGGAGGAAGAGGCTGTCTGGAGAGGTGCGCAAGAACAGCATACTGGTTCCGTTGGCGGAGATTCCATTTTACATGAGCAAGCCCAGGCTGCAGAACGGCACCGGGCAACTGCTGGAGAGGCTGAGGAAGGCGGACAAGTACATGGCCATAGTATCAAACGGCAACGAGCACAGGCTGATGAGGGAGCTTGAGCTTCTGGGGATATCGGACTACTTCGACATAATATCGAGCGCGAAGTCGCTCAAGGCGATGAAGCCCAACCCATCGGGCATAATGGCGGTTGTGAAGACGCTGGGAGTCGGAGGCAGAAGGTCTATATACATAGGCGACATGGTTGACGACGTGATATCTGCAAAGCTGGCGCATGTGGCATCGTGCGCTATAGCGGACGGATTCGACAGCTACCACAGGCTGAAGAGCATGAAGCCTGATTATATATTCAAGACTATAGAGGCATTCGAGAAGGCCCTGTGAGAATGCAATAAATATCTATGCTGATAAGGCATAGGTGATATGATGAGCGGCAAAGGGCTGAAGCAGCAGTCGGCGCTGGAGCTGCTCACCACTTACTCCTGGGCTCTCCTGATAATCGCGGTCTTCGTTGCGGCTGTGGCGGTGATAAACAGCGCAAGACCCGCAACCAACTACCTTGCATCGTCTTGCAGTATAGAACCTCTGCTCCCATGCACCCAGACCCTTCTCACTTACAACACTATCAGCCCCATAAGGTTCACACTCCTTTTCACCAACAACCTGGGGCAGACCATGTATTTCCCCGCAAATTCGCTCAACATAACGGTCACCAACATCGGCACCAAGGGCATAACTTACAACACCGGCAACTGCACCCCTGCGCTTGCGCTGCAGGGCACGCCCGTCCTTTGCACCGCACTTATATCAGGGACATTCAAGCCACCGGTGGGAACGCAGGAGACCATCCTGTTCAGCCTGAACTACCAGCTCTGCAACGGAAAGACGAAGGCATCATGCGCCTCGGCGCAGTACAAGTCAGCAGGGCAATCGTCACAGACGATGGCGCCCTCTTCCATCCTATTTCACACGCTTGTGATTCAGACAAACCCCACAAGCGGTCTCGTCAACCTCAATGGCGTTACATACCTTAACGGCGCTAACGTGCTGCTCCTCACCAACCAGTACAGCGCCTACGCAATACCGCCCTCAGGATACAAATTCACCCTATGGGGAGTCAGCGGCGGATCCGGCCTCTCTTCAACAGTCACACCGAACACCATACTCAACTTCAGTTCGAACGGCACGGTCACAGCATCGTTCAACTCCATAGGGCCAACATCCACGGTAACGCTGACGTCCACGTCTACATCCACCACGGCCTCCAGCAGCACAAGCATATCGCTCACGGTACCAGGGGCGCCAACCGGCCTTACTGCAAATGCAATATCATCAAACCAGATAAACCTTGTGTGGGTCACACCTGCAAGCAATGGGGGTGCAACCATTACAGGATATGAGATAGACAGGTCGCTTAACGGAGGGACATCATGGTCGGTGCTGGTGGCTAACACGGGTTCAAGCGGCGTTACTTACTCGGACACCGGACTGACGGCAGCCACGACTTACACGTATAGGGTAGAGGCAATAAACTCTGTTGGAACGGGCGCAGCGTCAAACACGGCTTCGGCAACAACCAGTGCGAGCGTGCCTGGGGCGCCGACCGGCCTTACGGCGAACACGATTTCTTACAACCAGATCAACCTGGCATGGACAGCACCGGCGAGCAATGGGGGTGCTGCGATTACAGGATATGAGATAGACAGGTCGCTGAACGGCGGGGGATCGTGGTCCATACTTGTGGCAAACACCCTTTCCACCGCGGTCGCGTACTCCGACAACGGATTGACGCCAGGTACCACTTACACATACAGGGTAGATGCGATAAACTCTGTTGGGGTTGGAGCCTCATCCAATACCGCATCTGCAACCACGCAGGTGGCTTACGTCCCCATAACGCTAACGAACTCGGGCTCTTCAACTCCAGCCAACTACCAGCAGTTGGTAAGCGTCAACAGCAATACCTACTCGACTTACATAAACTCCGCATGGAGCAATGTTGAGTTCACGACTGGGGCTGCCGCAACCGGGACTGTGCTCCAGGCATGGATACAGACCAATGCCACAAACACCGCAACCAAGACGATAGTGTGGGTCAAGATACCTGCGGGAGTGGCATCGGGGACAAGCACGATATACATGAACTTCCTTTCGAGCAACGTACTGTCGGTCAGCGGTCCGACAGGAGAGGCCCCTGAACTGAGCGGCACCTACGGCCAATATGACGACGGTGGAACTGTATTCGCGCTTTACGACAGCTTCAACGGAGTGACGCTCAACTCGAGCAAGTGGACCACATACACCATAAACAACATGGGAAGCGCGCCGAGCCAGGTGGTTGTAAACAACGAACTGCAGCTCAACCACGGATCGACATGGTGGGGCTCCGATGCGTACTCGACGAGCAGCTTCTCCACGACAAGCGGCTGGGCCCTTGACTACCAGTTTGACTGGGCTTCTCAGAGCTCGGTAGGAAACTGCGGCGGCGTCTCCTGCGACACACCAGCGGATGTCTACCTCAGGTACACGGGTTCAGGAAGGGACACAACATATTACGGCGAACCGGGCTGCCCCGACGTGGACGTGCTGGTAAACATACACAACGGCGTAACCACGCTCACTTCCTGCGGCGGATCGGCAGTCACGGCAACCGCATCGATATCGCCCACTGTGGGAGTCTGGTATCCGTCAAGCCTCCAGTTCATACCGACAAGCGGCACAACCGGAAATGCTTATTTCTATTATAACGGGGCGGGCTCTCCGACTATATCCGTATCGATAACGTCCTCTTCATACTACCCCACAACCCCAGTAGTGGCGGAGTTCCACGACGGCAACTACGCATCGAACGACGAGTTCTGGATAAGGGATGCCAGGCTCAGGGTCGCTGTGGCCACACCTCCGACCACAAGTTTCGGTGCAGTAGCCTGAACAGGATAGGCATGAAATAAATATCCATGCTCACAAGGGATAATCGATATGATGAGCGGCAAAGGGCTGAAGCAGCAGTCGGCGCTGGAGCTGCTCACCACTTACTCCTGGGCTCTCCTGATAATCGCGGTCTTCGTTGCGGCTGTGGCGGTGATAAACAGCGCAAGACCCGCAACCAACTACCTTGCATCGTCTTGCAGTATAGAACCTCTGCTCCCATGCACCCAGACCCTTCTCACTTACAACACTATCAGCCCCATAAGGTTCACACTCCTTTTCACCAACAACCTGGGGCAGACCATGTATTTCCCCGCAAATTCGCTCAACATAACGGTCACCAACATCGGCACCAAGGGCATAACTTACAACACCGGCAACTGCACCCCTGCGCTTGCGCTGCAGGGCACGCCCGTCCTTTGCACCGCACTTATATCAGGGACATTCAAGCCACCGGTGGGAACGCAGGAGACCATCCTGTTCAGCCTGAACTACCAGCTCTGCAACGGAAAGACGAAGGCATCATGCGCCTCGGCGCAGTACAAGTCAGCAGGGCAATCGTCACAGACGATGGCTCCGTCATCAATATTGTTTCACACGCTCATCATACAGACAAATCCGACAAGCGGAACTGTGAACCTCAACGGGGTCACGTACCTGAATGGCGCTAACGTGCTGCTCCTCACCAACCAGTACAGCGCCTACGCAATACCGCCCTCAGGATACAAATTCACCCTATGGGGAGTCAGCGGCGGATCCGGCCTCTCCTCAACAGTCACACCGAACACCATACTCAACTTCAGCTCGAACGGCACGGTCACCGCATCATTCAACTCCATAGGGCCCACCTCGACCGTGACACTTACATCTACCTCGACATCGACCACAACATCAACCAGCAGCACTACAATATTGACCTATCCGCTTACCATGACGGGCAGCCCTGGAGGCGATGGCGCTCTGTCCCCGACCTCAAGCAGTTACAATTCGGGCTCGGTCCAGACGATAACGGCCACGCCGAACAGCGGCTTTACGTTCGGGGGATGGACAGGCAGCGGAACGGGCTCGTATACTGGAAGCGCGAACCCAAGCTCGGTGACCATGGGAGGGGCGATAACCGAAACTGGCGCGTTCACGACCAACGTGGTGTACACCGAGAGCGGGCTTGCGGGCGGAACCTCGTGGTCTGTAACGCTCAACGGCAACCTCTTGTCGTCTACGGGAAGCACGATAACATTCACGGGGATAGTGCCGGGCTCTTATTCTTGGAGCACGGCCGCCGCCATAAGCTGCGGAACGGGATGCCAGTACTCCGCATCAACAAGCTCTGGGACCATATCGACCACCTCGGGCTCTGCGTCACAAGGCATAACTTACACCACACAGTACTACTTGACAATGGCGGCGGGCGCCAATGGCGCGGTCTCGCCAAGCAGTGCATGGTACAATTCGGGACAGGTGGTGACAATAACCGCAACGCCGAACAGCGGCTATTTGCTTAGCTCCTGGACAGGCACGGGAACGGGCTCCTACAGCGGGGCCACCAATCCGTCCAGTGTCACTATGAGCGCGGCTATATCGGAAACGGCGGCTTTCGCATCTAGCGCGGCGTACCCAAGTACTCCCTCGTTCACCACATACGGCAGCTGGTCCACAGGCACTTATAACACGCAAGTAAGCCCTGGCAGCACCATTGCAAGCGACGGAAGCTACGGGTACCTAAATACCCAGGACTCATGGACAGCACAGGATGAGGGTGCTTACTGGATATGGGACTTCGGCAGCTCCATGACCAAGACGTTCACAGTAAAGTGGTATCAGGCAACAACGCCCAACGGCGGATACTGCGTGAGCTTCAGCACCACGCTTTACGCCTCCAATGATGGGTCCACATGGACGCAGATAGCAACGTATACGGCCTCCGGGGCCGGAAGCTACGGGAGCTCTGGCTCGCCCATAGTCTCAACCATAACCGGTACGTACAGGTACATAAAGGCGCAAGAGTATTCGACGGTGTCGTGCCTGACAGCCCCCGGGCAGACGTATGTAGACACAGTCTATGCACAGTGAGCAGATTGGAATGTTGAACAATATGACTACAGGAATGATGCAATGCAACCGGTAAAGATACTGATCTTGGTGGCGATACTTGCAGTGGTAGCAGCAACCGCATATTACTGGTTCTTCTACATCGCCTATCCGCCGTACAGCACTTTCTGGGGCAACCACTGCGACCTGGGCGCGGGCTGGAGGTGCATATCGCCCAGCATAGCGACCAACGGGCTGCTCACGCTGGGCTTGGAACAGTCCGTATCGCCTAGCGTAAACATAACTTCAGTGGGCTGCAATGGGGTGGGAGCACCCACCGGGCTGACCATCATGAATCCGCAGAGGAGACTAAACTCTGGGCAGAACGTCACCATTTCAGTCCAATGCCACAGCTCGAACTCAACCCAGTTTGGCGGGGCTGCTGGGAACGCATACTCGGGCTACCTTGTCATCAGCTATACGAATCCTTCAGGAGTGAATATCACCATTCCGGGGCTGCTGAACCTGAAGAGAGGGTAAAGGCGAAATTGGCTGCCTGAAAAGAGCGGGATGCAGGTAGCAAAACTCTTTTAAGGATGAACATTCAAAGCTGAATCAATGAGGCGCGATGAGGGCAGTCGCCGGATTCCTCGCGCCAGCGGATGTGTCTGAATGTACGACTCTAGCACTGATGATAAGTGGAACGCGTATTGGCGAGACAAGAGGCTGAACGAGTTTGACGAGAGCGACACCAAGAGGAAGGTGTACGCCATAGACACCCCGCCTCCGTTCACCTCTGGCACGCTGCATATGGGCCACGTGATGAGCTACACGCTTATCGACTTCGTCGCAAGGTACAAGCGCATGAGGGGATTCAATGTCCTGTATCCGCAGGGATGGGACACCCAAGGATTCCCAACCGAGAAAGCTGTGGAGAAGAAGTTCGGCAAAGGGCTGCCAAGAGAGGAGTTCTACAACAGGTGCTCGGAGATGGCGACCGAGAACCTCGCTGCGATGAAGGCGCAAATGTTCAGGCTGGGCTTCTCCTCTGACGACAGGTTCGAGTACGTTACCATGTCAGCAGAGTACAGGGCCAAGGTCCAGCTCTCACTGCTGATGATGCACGAGAAGGGGCTGGTATACAGGGAAAGGTACCCCGTTGAATGGTGCAGCTCGTGCAGATCCGCAATAGCCAACGCCGAGGCGGAGGACAAGAGCCAGGAGTCGACCCTTGCGCACCTCAATTTCAGCATTAAGGGAGAGAAGGGGAAGCACATAACGATAGCGACCACTAGGGCGGAGTTGCTGCACGGATGCGTGGCTCTGGCGGTAAACCCGAAGGACGAGAGGTACAGCCATTTGATAGGAAAGACGGCTGTGTCACCGCTCTTCGAGAAAGAGATTATGATAATAGGAGACGACAACGTCGAGAAGGAGTTCGGTACAGGTGCTGAGATGGTATGCACCTTCGGCGACAAGGAGGACAGGGCTATGTACTACAGGCACAAGCTCAAGTCGGTGGAGTCGCTTGACGAGAAGGGAATGCTGATGAACGCGGGAGAGTTCACTGGCCTCAAGATAGCGGACGCGAGGAATGCCGTTCTGGACGCGCTGGAGAAGAGCGGCGCGCTGGTCAAGAGGGAGAGCATAACGCACAACGTAAAGGTGCACGACAGGTGCGGGACCGAGATAGAGCTTATAATGTCGACCCAGTGGTTCGTCAAGATAAAGGAATATGTCAGCAAGATAAAGGCGCTGGGCGACGAGATGAGGTGGATACCGGAGTTCACCCACCAGTACCTCGATGACTGGGCCAATTTCATAGATTGGGACTGGATAATATCAAGGAATAGGGTGTTCGGCACTCCGCTGCCGTTCTGGTACTGCGAGAAGTGCGGGCACACCCATCTTCCAAAGAGGGAGGACCTCCCGGTCAACCCTGCGGCGCAGAAGTCGCCGGTTGAGAAGTGCCCGAAGTGCGGAGGCGGAATGGTGGGCGAGACAGCCACTGCGGACGTTTGGATAGACTCATCTATAACGCCACTAGTGATATCCGGATGGCCGGACAACAAGGCGCTGATGGAGAGGGCACTGCCAGCCAACCTGAGGCTGCAGGGAACCGAGATAATAAGGACGTGGGCGTTTTACACGATATTCAGGACATGGACACTCACAGGAAAGAGGGCGTTCGACAACGTGCTGATACACGGTATGGTGCTAGGCACCGACGGCAAGCGCATGCACAAGAGCAAGGGCAACGGCATATCGCCTGACGACCTGTTCCAGAAGTACCCAGTAGATGCGATAAGGCTGTGGGCCGCGCTGAGCGGCGCCATAGGCAAGGACAAGCCGTTCATATACAACGACATAGACTACGCGAAGAGCTTCCTGACCAAGCTGTTCAACTCGGCGGCGTTCGTCAGGACCGCCACCGCGGAGATAAAGAAGCCCAAGGTGGAGCCTAGCAAGGATCTCGGCATCTTCGACATATGGATACTCAACAGGCTCAACACTGTGACAAAGCAGGTTGAGGAGTCCTATGAGGCAGCCAACTTCTACGACGCAACCAACGCGGTGATAAACTTCTACTGGCACGAGTTCTGCGACTACTACCTTGAGAACGTAAAGCACAGGGTGTACTCGACCGAGCCCGGAATGGCAAAGAGCAGGCACGCGGCGGCGTTCGTCCTGGACCACGTGCTTTCTTCCACGCTGAAACTGCTTTTCCCAATAATACCCCACGCTGCGGAGGAGGTAAACTCGATGTTCGAAAGGGGGAGCATGACAGCCGAGATCTTCCCCACGCACGTGGAGAGGCCGAGGGCGCCCGACTACGTGATAAACGGCATCGTCTACGCGAACGAGCTTGTCGACGTGGACTACGAGGACGCGGGGGCTTTTGTCAACGGAATCATCTCCGAGGTGAGGAAAGCCAAGGCATCGGGCAGGATAGCGCTTAACAAGGAGATATCATCAATTAATATAAAGGTTCCTGAAGAATATTATAAGGCTACCCTGACCGCCGTAGAGGAGGTTAGGCAGATATGCAAGGCCAAGGATGTTAGCGTTTCTAAAGGCGCTTATTCTGTTGGGATTCAGGTATAGTAGCGATTTAGCATAGCAAAATAAAGCGTGTTGTTCATGGCAAAGATGCATTCAAAAAAGCAGGGCAAGTCCAAGTCAAGGAAGCCGGTCATGGGAGCGGTTCAGCTGCCCCAGGGCATACCAGCAAAGGCTCAGATAGTGGAGATAATAACAGGCTATGCGAAGCAGGGCATGAGCCCGCAGATGATAGGGCTCAAGCTGAAGACGGAGCACAACGTCCCTTATATAAAGGAGATAATGGGACAAAGGCTGGTGACGATACTCAAGGAGAAGAAGCTCGCTAACGCGCTTCCCTATGACATGCTCGACCTGATGAAGAAGGCTGTCAACATGAGGCACCACATGGAGAAGAACAAGCAGGACGCGAGCAACAAGCTCAGGCTCAGCAGGACCGAGTCCAAGATATGGAGGCTTTCAAAGTATTACATGAGGGAGGGAGTCCTTCCGAACGGATGGAGGTACGACCCGAAGCAGGCAGAGCTCCTGATAAAGGGATCATAATTGTATTGGTAAGATAACATGGCACTTCAAAAGAAAGTTGACAAGTGGAAGCTCAAGCAGTGGTTCGCGGTTTACTCGCCGAAGGTCTTCAACGAGAGCGTGGTCGGAGAGATGCCGGCAAACGACGAGAAGGCGGCGATGGGAAGGAAGATAGTCATCAGCCTCGACACGCTGACGAAGAACCCTTCGCACGCGTACACGAACGCGGTGCTCAAGGTAGAGTACGTGCAGGGGACATCGGCAAGGACCAAGCTGGTGGCGCTGGAGCAGCTCTACAGCTACACGAGGTCGCTGGTGAGGAGATACAGGAGCATCGCCACATCGGTCATACCTGTCACCACAAAGGACGGGACGATGATGGTGGTCAAGATGATCGCGGTCACAAGGAGGAGAACTGCGCACAGCAAGATACTGGGCATAAGGAAGGAGATGAACCAGCTCGTGGAGGCGTACGCGAAGGAGAACGACGCGGCTCCGATGGTGAGCGCCATAATAGACGGCAAGTTCCAGGCGGAGCTGGCCGGCAAGCTCGGCCACATAGCGGACCTCAACAAGCTCGAAGTAAGGAAGCTCGAGATAAAGTGAGCCCGATGGGCCCCGTCCCCAGAGCAAAGAAAGCTTATAGGGACGACATCGAGACAAAGGCACAAATCCTGCAGGTTATAGAGCTTAGAGGGGCAGAGGGCTGCAAGGTCTCTTATCTAGGACGGTTCGCAAATCTTTCCCATGCGAAAGTAAAGGAGTACCTTGCCATTCTTGACAAATTAAGGCTGGTGGACACTGTCGCACTGGGCGGCGGCATAACAGTATACAGGATAACTGACAACGGCAAGAAAGCTTTGGCGGATTATAAGGATGTCAGGAACAAATTCATGCTCAGGGCAGAGGGCCAAAAGCCATCCATACTAGATCTCGATTTGGAAAATTAGCTTAATCCTATCAGGAGCACACCGGCTGCTATGACTACAACGCCAATCCACCTGAGGAGCGGAACGCTCTCTGAGAGTATTGTCGCGGCGAATATCGTGGTGAATATGTAGCTCAGGCCGCCTATGCTGTAGGCCCAGCTCAGGTGCATCCTGCTCAGGACGTAGAAGTACATCACAGTTGCTATCATGTAAGCGATGAAGCCCGCAACGATGAGCTCTACGAAGAGGGAGTGCACGCCGAAGGCGTACTTGAACAGGAACTGGCCCACCGCGCCCAGGAAAGTGGACACTAGCAGGATGCCGATGCCCAATCTCTTGTCGCTCGCCATTTGATCACTTAGGTTGTCACTGCCACTATTGCTATCCCCAGGAAGATAAGCACGACGCCCAGTATCCTGAGCATGCCCAGCTTCTCCTTGAGAAACACGGATGAGAGTATCGCTATGAATATGAAAGATGCGGCGAATGTGGGATAGACGAACGAGAGATCGGCTGCCGACAGCGCGTAAAGGTATATCACGAACGCCACGAGGTAGATGAGTACGCCTGCGACTATCATCTTGTTCTTCGCGAGCCTGAGCATGTCCCACCTGGTGTGAAGCCTATCCTTAAGCCCCTTTTTGAACAGTATCTGCGAGAAAGAGACAAGAAGAGCCGCAATAAGTGTTATAAATATGACAGCGTATATACTCACGAACACCACCGGTTAGTAGATGACAAAGATAGAACTGCCAATCATTACATCAGCAATTACAATGGCACTTGTGATATTGGTAATAGGCGTATTTATACACTTCGGAGCCTCCGCCATCTTCTACACGCTGCTCTTCATCGGAATCGCATTTGGCTTCCTGAACGGCTGGCTGATATCGAGACATGAGCGTATGAAGGAGGGTATGCCGCCGGTGCACAAGTCGTACACGAGGATACCCGAAAGAAGGCATAGGGCAAAGAAGACAGTAAGGAAGTAAGTGAGAGTAAGGCTGCTTTGATGAACATCCTCATAATTGCGGAGAAGCCTAGCGTTGCGCTAAGGATAGCGATGGCGCTGGGCAATGACAACCAGAGGAAGGTCATGGCTGACGGCGTGAGCTACTACGAGATAAAGGAGCCCAAGAACATGATATACATCGCGGCCGCGGTTGGCCACGTCTTCACGATACACCAGGCGGACAAGGAAAGGAACTACCCGGTGCTCAACGTGGAGTGGGCGGCCTCCTACAAGGTCAACGCCAAGTCGGATTACACCAAGAAGTACCTTGACGTGTTCGTTGACCTGGCGCCGAAGGTTGACATGTTCATAAACGCCTGCGACTACGACACGGAGGGCACGGTAATAGGCACAAACATAATCAAGTTCGTGGGAGGCAAGGAGGGCGAGAAGAAGGCGAAGAGGATGAAGTTCTCCACCACTACGGTGCCGGACCTCAAGGAGTCATACGCGCACCTGATGCCGCTCGACATGGGCAACTTCAAGGCGGGAGAGGCGAGGCACATACTCGACTGGCTGTGGGGGATAAACCTGAGCAGGGCCCTCACGAGCGCAATATCCGCCAACAGGTTCACCAACGCGCTCAGCATAGGCAGGGTGCAGGGGCCCACTCTCGCGATACTTGCGAAGAGGGAGATAGAGATAGGCGACTTCGTGCCCAGCCCGTTCTGGAGGATAAGCTCGATGGTTGAGCAGATGGAGTTCCTCAACACGCGTGGGGACATGAAGGACTATCAGGTGGCGCAGAAGGCGCTCGACTCCAGCAGGGAAGAGATGAAGAACTCTGTGGTGAAGGACATAGAGAGCACCGAGCAGAGCATAAAGCCGTTCCCGCCGTTCGACCTCACAACTCTGCAGCTGGAGGCGGCAAAGGCGTTCAGGCTCGACCCGACCGCCACGCTTGCTACCGCGCAGTCGCTCTACGAGCGCTCGTTTATATCTTACCCGAGAACGTCATCGCAGAAGCTGCCGCCGAGCCTGGGCCTGTCCAGGATAATAGCGGAGCTGGCAAGGAATCCCAATTACTCTGAGCACGCGAAGAGGCTCATCAAGGAGAAGAGGTTCGCCCCGATGGAGGGAATCAAGACTGACGAGGCCCACCCCGCGATCTACCCCACAGGCATACAGGCCAGCGGGCTCTCTGACGTTGAGGAGAGGCTGTACGACCTCATCACAAGAAGGTTCCTTTCATGCTTCGCGCCCAACGCGAAGGTCGCAAGGACGAGAGTAGTGGTGGCAATGGGGCAGGAGACATACTCAGCCAACGGCGCGATGATACTCGACAAGGGATGGCTGGCCTACTACCCGTTCACGACGCTCAGCGAGAAGACTCTGCCGCAGCTCAAGAAGGGGCAGAAGGTCAAGGCATCATCGGTGGACATGAGGGAGATGATGACACAGCCGCCGAAGCGGTACTCCAAGGCCCAGCTCATAGCCGAGCTTGAGAAGAGGAACCTCGGGACAAAGGCGACAAGGGCCGCGATAATAGACACCCTGTTCAGGAGGAACTACATAGAGGGCACCAGCATAAACGTCACCGAGTTCGGTATGAGCGTTTACGAGACGCTCAACACCAACGCGAACATGATAGTCAACGAGGAGACCACGAAGACGCTTGAGGAGGACATGGAACAGATAGTGATAGGCAAGAAGAGCGAGGAGGAGGTCATAGCGGAGGGCAAGAAGATGCTCATCGAGGCGCTCGCCACCTTCGACAAGAACAAGACGAACATAACTGAGGCGATGAGGAAGGGGCTGCAGGCGAGCGAGACGCTTGGGCCGTGCCCGAAGGACGGGGGAAACCTCGTGATAAGGAGGTCGAAGGTGGGCAAGTTCTTCGCCGCGTGCGCGAACTACCCGAAGTGCACCACCACGTTCTCGGTGCCGCAGAACGCTAAGATAGTGCCGACAGGGAGAGTGTGCGAGCACTGCCACACGCCGATAATAAAGGTCGTAAGGAGGGCGAAGAGGCCGTTCGAGATGGACCTTGACCCCAACTGCATAACGAAGAAGGAATGGGCCAAGAAGGATGATGGAGGAGGAAGTGCAGAGGATCAGTCAGCTGCGCCAGCTGCTCAATCGGCAACCCAGATTGCCAAGCCAGTTGAAAAGCCGGCAGTTGCAGCAAAGCCGCCAGTGGTGAAGAAGCCAAAGGCTGCGGCGAAGCCTGCCAAGAAGGCGACGAAGAAGAAGGTGCTATGATGTTCATACCGCAATCGTACAGGAGACTGAAGAGGGGGCCGCAGGTCATGCTGCCCAAGGACATTGGAATGGTAATAACATACACCGGGCTGAACAGGAACAGCGTGTGCGTGGATGCGGGGACGGGAAGCGGATGGCTTGCCGTAGCGCTGGCGCGGGTGTGCAAGGAGGTTTACAGCTACGACACCAGAGACGAGTTCAGCAAGATAGCGGAGAGGAACAGGGTCGCAGAGGGGCTTGACAACCTCCACCTCAAGCAGGGGGACGTGACCAAGAAGATTGAGGAGAAGAATGTTGACCTAGTGACGCTGGACCTGCCCAACTCCCATCTGGCGGTCGGCAAGGCGAACAAGGCGCTCAAGAAGGACGGCTACATATTCGGCTACCTGCCCCACATGGAACAGGTGAAGATCTTCGTCTCGAGGCTTGAGAAGTATAAGTTCGTGAACATATTCATCTGCGAGGTAATAGTGAGGGACATGCTGGTCAGGGAGCAGGGAATCAGGCCATCGACCAAGGGTGTGTGGCACACCGCTTATCTCGTCTTCGCGCAGAAGGCGTAACCGACTCAGTAGACTTCGTCTGTGGTGAGCTTGCGATGTATGACACCCTTGCTGAATTCGTATAGCGGACCATCCACTCTGCCGACCGATCCATCAGGGCGTATGCAGGATGCCTCGAACCCTCCTTCCACTTTCTTCAAGACGAAGAGCGCCTTCAGGTTCGCCACTGATGTGTACATTACAGCAGTGCCGATCTCGAACTTTTTATCTTCGTGGATACGCTCCAGAATGTGCTCAAAGCTTCCTACGGACATGCCCCCTCCCTTCATGTTTGACAGATATATGAAGTTGGGCGCGTCGTCAGGATGAACCAGTTGGAGGAAGGATGCAGCGTCGATATGGAATGCGTTTATGGTCGGAATCTTTTGCTTGAGCTCGACCCTGCCGATTATGCTCAGCATGCTGTCTCCGGCCACCTTGAAACCGTAGACCCTTTTATTAGCACCGTCTTTTCCAGATACGGAAGTAATCTCAATCTCGTCCCTTCCGCGTATCTTTATCTCTCCAACTTTCTTCCCAGTGTCCACGTTTTTTATGCTGCAAGTGTTAGTGCCGTGGCTGGAGATGGGCATCCTCAAATCATTTGCGTTAAGCGGGAGCAGCGCAGAATTTTTCATGGAGCCGATAGGGTAGGGCTCCAGCTGCCAGAGTGAGTCAGTGTTGATTTTCATCTCGTTGTAAGAAAACGTGAATGTGGATTCGAGGTATCCGCCTTCCTTTAGCCCCCTATTGGCGTTGGTCACCTCAAAGGCAATGCCGTGCCTTGCCATGTGGTTCATTCGCTCCGAAAGATGGGACAGATTCAGCAGCTGCATCACATTGATGTCAATGGCGCATATGCTGTCCATCTCCTTTCCACTATCGGCCAGAGCGCTGACGAGCCTGAGGTACTGCGTGCCTCCGCCAGTTATGCCTGCGAACCTTATCTTGCTGAGCTTGCTCTCTGCGGCCATTGTAGTGATCAATGGCAGAGCCTTGTGGAATCCTTCATTGCTTATCGGGTAGTTAACGGCAGTCTTGAAGAACTTGCTGGTTATCGGCCCGTCTTGGCGCAGTATCTCCTTGACCCTATGGTTGTATTCGGTGACGAATCCCCCGTTCTTGGTCTTATTCAGGTTGGGAATAGTCTTGGCTCCCCAATTGGCATACGACATAGCATTCGAATGGATTGGGCGGCTCCAAATATATATAACTGCCTGGCTGGAAAGAAGCTCTCGCTGATGGGGTGTTTTTACCGTTTTATGAGGAGAGAAGCAAAATAGGCGTATGCAGGTGCATACGCCTGGGTGGATGAGAATAGGGTTTATAGGATACGCGTGATCCGACTTGTGTACATGTTTAGTGAATAACGTATTCGACCCGAAGGCTTATAAACCTTCCTATAGGGTTGGGAACCTCCACTAAAAGAGATGCAGGCCTCACTTGGACTTGAAGCCCATGTACTTGTTGACGAGGTCAACCGCCTGCTGGACCGCCTTCTTTATGTCGTTGGATGTCCTCGCTCCGGTGCAGATAATCTTCCCGTTCTTGAACAGCAGAAGCGCGGCCTTTGGGTCGTGCACCTTGTATATTGCGCCAGGGAACTGCTCGGGCTCGTAGTCTATGTCGTGGGAGAGCTTGGCCAGTCCGTAAAGGTCAAGGTCCACGTCCAGCTCTGCCTTTGCAACCATGTTCTCAACCCTGTAGGTGGGCCTGAGCACAGCGCGCTTGTGAGGGGTCGCGGATGAAGACGACCTTCTAGAGGGTCCCTTTGCCATTTAAGCACCAATTTCAAGAGTAATTGTATCCGTAGGTTTAAAAGCCTATCAGACCACCGAGGCGAGCCTCTTGAGGACAAGGTATGCTGCAACGCAGGTGGGCAGTTCCTCCGTTGCGGACTCGTATGGTCCGTACTCCTTTCCAGCCATCGCGAACTTGGGTGCCTTTGTTACCCTAACTCGCAGGCTCCCTCCCTTGAATGCTATCGCATCCTTCATGGGGTCGAAGGCCTTGAGCGCGGCTATGCTCGGTATGGTCTTGGCGATCAGGCCGGTGTCGCCGTGCAGCGTGCCCGGCATCCTTATCAGGTGGTAGAGGTCGTTGGTGACGTTCTTGTCTATCGACTCGCTCTGGCCTATCGAGATGCCCTTGAGCACGTTGCCCCAAAACTCCGCCTTCTTGGGTATGTTGACCTTGTCCCAGTTGCCAGTGGTTATCCCGAGTATGACCTCCGCCCTCTTCCTTATCAACAGGTTTGCCTCAGTCTTCTCTATGCCCAGCGCCTGGAGCGAGCTCGTGCCCTCGTTGATCGCCTTTATTATCCCGTTTGCCAGCTTGCCTCCCCAGCCGTAGTCCGTGGGCTTCGGTCCCTCGAGCCTCTTGCCCTTCATGCCCAAGGACGGGAAGAAAGAGGTGAGCTCTATGTTGTTGCCAGCTATGTAATCGCTTATGCCCTTCCTCGCGTCGCCATCCAGGCCGAAGATGCTGTCCCCGTAAACGTGCACGTGGTATCCCCTGTTGCCGCTGAAGTTTATGCCCAGCTGGGACTCACTGAAGCCGAAGTCCGGAAGCAGGAAGTCTTCAATGAGGCGTATTGTCTCCTCCTTAACGGAATCGAGGCAGTTCCTGCATACCCACTTGCCGCCATGCTCAAGCTTGCACTCGAGCTTCAGGTCGTCCGCGTCAAGGTCGAACACTAGCTCCGCGCCTATGAGCCCCTTGCTCTCCATCGGCCTGCCGTCGGGCCTCTGGTAGTATGCGGATGAGTACGAGACGAATGGCGGGAGGTTCTTGACCAGATACTCGCTTAGCTCCTTCCCAGTCTTGAACGTGGTGTGCCTATATGCGATCTTCTTCTCGAAGTCACCGAACCCGAACTCCCTCTTCTCCACATTGGTGGGTGCTATCTCGGTGGCCTTCTGGTAGTAACCTTTGATGAGCGACCTGACCCACTCCATCGACTTGTTGTCTAGCACGGAATCACTTGTATCTGGATGCCTGCCTTGATCCCTTTGTAGCGCGTCCACGTTTGGAGGAGGATGCCGCCTGCCTCTTGCCGATGAAGAGTGCACCCAGTATTATAGCGACCATGGCGACAAGCGCTGCCATGCCCACAGAACCGAACCCTAGCGCGTAGCTGCCGACCTGCACGTCAGTCGCAACGGTGTTGGGCGCGTATACGTAGCCGTACTCGAGCGTCTTGCCGGCGGTCGCGCCGTTAGTGTTCGATGCCGAGAAGAGCTCGTACTTCCCTGCGGACTGAGTGATTGGCGTCTGCGTTACATAGAAGGGCTGGGGGCCCGGCGAGCCGTAATACTCGGTGAGCACCCTGTGGGCGCCAGTGCCACAGACGTTGAAGTCGGTTGTGAACGCGCCGTTGGCATCCGTCTGCACGATTGCCACGAGACCCATCTGGGACGTGAGTATGCCGTTGCCCGTTGATGTTGAAGGGCTGCAGTACTGGTAGTTGCCGATATTGGAATCGTACGCCACTGAGGGCAGGCCAAAGTTGCCGTAGATGTTGCACTGGTTCGGCGTCGCGGTTGTGAGCAGGCTCTGCGGTTCCGGCGCGCACTCTCCTGCGGTCGCGCCGTAGTTGGTGTGGAACATTATCGTGTTGGCGATTGTTGGTGCGGTGGGTCCTTGCGACAGAGAAGCGAGCGGGTCTGCGAGCGGGCAACCGCCGCCAGATGTGCCGAAGGCGCACTGCAGTGCATATTGGTAGTACGGCCCAGGTGTCTGGCTGGGCGCCGAGTCCGGTGACATCGTGCCGCTGAAGAAGTTCATGTTGTTGTCGTAATAGACATAGACGGGCGAGCCCACGGGGAGCGGGTAGGTGCCCACAGTGTTGGTGTATGTCGCTATCCCCGCCACGGTTATGCTGGTCTCGTTGGCGTTGAGGGCGTTGACTGTGACGACCGGATTGGGCGCTATCTGCGCGATGTTGGCGAAGTCCACGCTGAGCGGCATGTATATCGCGTTGTTGAACCTGTCCACGAAGGTGTATATCAGCCTATTGTAACCGATGAACGAGTTCTCCGGAGTGGAGAAGCCGATGGAGTAGAGCTGCGATGCCTGGCGTATGAGTTCGAAGAGGGAGAGGTAGTTGAGCTGGGAGTAGTTGGCGTAGGTGAGCCCGCTCTGTCCCTGGAACACCTTGCTCGGGTCCGTGGAGTAGTAGTACATGCTCGGGCATGTAGAGCCGCAGCCTGGGCCGACCTTGTTCAGGTTGACAGGGTCCGCAGCCATCGACTGTTGGAGGCTGTATCCGGGATATGTGCTGCCGCCTGCCTGCTGGACGAGGTAGTTCTCCTGGTAGTTGAGCGCCTGCACCGAGTTCACCACCATCGGGCTCGTGTAGCCGTTGGGGTCGATGTTGCCGGGGCTTATGGTCCTGTTTATGTAAACAGCTCCGAACAGCCTGTTGGTGAATGTGGATATCTCGAGGTTGGGCATAGTGACCAGGTTAGCGTCCGAGACGTTGGCTATGTAGTAGTTGTCGCCCGGGGAGAACTTCGAGTATGTGTTGCCGCCCTCTATCGTGTTGTTGAGCGAGTTGCTTCTTGGCAGGTTGACCCTTGCGTATGCGTACTGCACCACAGTGCCCTGCGCCTGATTGCCCGTGAGTCCAGATGTTGATGCCGTGCATGCGGGTTCCTCCTGAGCGCAGTGGGTTCCACCGCCCTTGAGGCTGCCGGCGAACCTGACGCAGTGGTAGTAGTTTGGAGGCGGGGTGCCTGCAACAACTTCTCCCTGGATTGAGCCCGAGTTGCTATACGAGTTGGAGCCGGTGACAGCACTGTTGAGGACATAAGTTATCTTGTAAGGTATCAGCACGTACCCGGAGATGATGCTGTTCACGTAAGTGTTGGGCTGTGATGTCACTGTTCCTCCTCCCGTAATAGGGTTGGAGAGCGAGCTGCCGACCTGCTGCGGGTTTATCTGCGACGCGGCTGTGGATGCCTGCTGGCACTGCTGTGACGAGCCCGGCACGCTTGCGCCGAGGGGCGGGCAGTTGATGCCTTCGGGGAAGAGCGATGAGATTACATTCTGCAGCGACAGGTACTGCTGCGGGGATCCCTGAGACTCGATATAATTGAACGAGCTTGGCACTCCCATCACCGGAGGATACATCTGCGTCACCGTCTGCGCGAAGGTGCTGCTGTAAGTGCAAGGAGAGCCGGCGCCGAAGTTCTGGTCTGTGTAACACACATATGGTGCCTCGGCTGCGAGCGATACCTGGGTGTAGTTCACCAGCGACGGCCTGAACACCAGTAGCTCGGAGTAGAGCGGCGCGGGGGTTGCCCCGAACAGCGTGGTGTAGATCTGGTCCAGAAGGCCCTCGGACGTGGGCTTGAAGACATGCGCTATCAAATATGAGGTGCCGTTGAAGTCTGTTGTGAAACCGAGGTCGTTGAGGTTCGGACCCACTACGCCTGTTGGGCTTACCAGCGGCCCTATTGGCATATAGGGTGATGAGGCCAGCCCAGGGGAGGTAGGGGAGTAGGTGCAGTCCGCTGCGCAGTATGACACGGATGTCGCGGGGCTCAGCGCCACGTTTGCGGAGAGCACCCAGCCGTAGGGGGGCATATGGTCCGCCCCTATATTGCCCGAGTATGTGTAGCCGCTGCCCAGCAGCACCGTGTTGGCGGCCGTGGACTGTATCGGAAGCTCGATGCCGTTGTAGCTGAATGCCCTGAGCAGCAGCTCCGCGGAGTGCATGTTGTTTACGTCCACGGTCCAGTTGTCGAGCACGTAGATTATCCCCTGCGAGTCGGATATCGCTATCGGGTGGTGGTTTTGCGCCTGGTCGGCCACAAGCGCCTGCCCCTGGTATGCGCTCGCAATTGTTGGGCTGTTGTACGGGCCGCCGTTGGCGAGGTAGGCCACGACATTCATGGTGTACTGCGAGTTCGAGAACGAGAGAGGTATGTTGCCCGTGTACTTGTAATCCGATGTCTCGAATATGTGGATGAAGCCCGGAGAAGAGACGTTCGCCATGTAGATGAACTGCCCGCCAGGCGAGGCCGCGAGCTGGTCAGAGGAGATGAAGTTGTCGTCAGGCGTGTTTATGGTGATTGGCAGCTGGACCATCCCGTTTGCCAGCACTGCGGCTATCTTGAAGCTCTTGTATCCGCCCACGCTGGCGGCGGTGTTTGCGCCCAGAACGAAGACATCGTTGTTGTAGTCCGATGCGATTGCCTGGGGCAGTATGCCGAGCGCGGAGCCCGTGCTTGTTGCTTGTGCCCCCCAGAATGAGGAGGATGATGAGCTGAGCTGGTATATGTTGGTGATGTAGAGATTCTGCGACTGCTGCTGCTGGGAGTTGGACCAGTATGTCTGCCACTCGCTGTTCCAGGTCATTGAGCCGTCGGTCGTGAACGCCACGCTGCCGGGCTGGTAGTTGGATACGTTGTAGTCCCCCTTGGGTATGAAGCGCATCACGAACAGGTTGGATGTGGTCTGCGAGTCGAAGCACAGCCATCCGCAGCTGGACGTGGAGTTGAGCACGTATACGAAGTCGTCAGGCGATGCGGATATGTAGGTCGGGTCTGGGAGCTCACCAGTCGCATACGTGCCTATGGTCTTTCCTTTGGGGTCGAAGGTAAGGGCGCTGGCTGCCGCCTGCGTGAGCGAGCTGAGTATAGTTGATGTTTGAGTGGTGAGAGCTGTGCCCTGCTGCGAGTAAACGTTAAGCAGGTCAGGCGCAAAAACGCCGAGATAGCTGCCGGTGGGCTGCGCGGTGTGCTGGCCAGCGAAGAACCCCGCATCAGTGAAGAACGGAAACGGGTCGAGGTTCTGTGCCGCGCTCCCGAAGTTGTGTGGGCTGTACAGGTCGAGCGAGAGATTGAGCACCGCGTTGGACGTCTTGACATTCAGCTCGCTTGTTGTGCTAGGCAGCGATATGTTGTATAGCAGGTAGGGCAGCACGCTCACGGGGGACCCGCCGCCGGTTGCAATGGGTATGTTGGCGTTCTCTATGGACTGTATGCTGAGGCTCAGCCCGAAGTTGTATGAGTAGGAGCAGCTCCACTGGTAGTTGGTGCCGCTGGAGTCTTGATTGAAGTTCTGCACGAAAGTGTAAGCGTTGCCGCCATTGAACGACTGGGAGGTGTAGCTCTGCCACAGCGATAGCTCTATCGCATTGAAGCCGCTGAAGTCTGCCCTCTTCGCGTCCCATCCCCAGACGCCCTGCTGTGCCTGTGCGGGCACCTGCTGGAAGATGTAGGACTCCGTGTTGTACCCGTTGGATATGTCGAATGTGCTCGATGCAATGGAGTTGGTTGCTCCCGAGTATGCCAAGTTGCTGATCAGGCCAGTGGCAGCATTGGTGAACGTGAGATTGGCTATGGAGCCAGTGACGGGGGCGTAACCGTTCCATGTGATGGATGTGGTCACCTTCGCCCCGGATGTGAGCGGGGTGTTGATGGTCTGGCACATGTTCCCTCCAATGAACGATGCGAGGTTGGAGCTGAACAAGTTGGTGACAGAACCTGGCGATGCGGGGCAGCTTATGAGCCAGAGCGCGTTTGCGGTGTTGTCGTTGAGCACGTTGACCGCGAGAGGCGACTGCGACACAGAGGACTGCTGCACTCCGCCCGCAATCTTGCCGTTGAGCGCATAGGGGTCGTAATGGGTCGTGGTGGTGTTGTAGTCCGTTATGATGCAGCTCCCCTGGTCGTAGTAACTGCTGCTGCTTCCTCCGGTGCCGTAGGTGGTCAGCTGGGGCTGGTCCTTGCACCAGTACGAGGAATAGCTGCCGCTGGGGAGGGTGATGGTCTTGGAGTTGTCGTAACCGCCGTTGCAGTATGTAGTCTGGCTGGAGCTGTAGCTCCCACCGCCGACAAAGGTGCCAGTGCAGCCCATTGAGCTTGCCTCGCCGGTGTCTGTAGGTCCCCCAGTATTACACATGTCGCCGCAGGAAGGTTGGCAGTAGCCGCACGATATGATGTGGCCCTCGATGTTCTGGCCCGCTATGGAGGATGCGGGGCAGTCCTTGCTCTTCGGGATTACGCATGGGCCGTTTGGAGTGGTCTGAAACTGTACCGTGGACGAGTTGGTGTAATTGGCGGCGTATGACTGGGCCGGAATAATAAGCATTAAGGAGACGGCGAAAAGGGCGAAGGTAAACGCGTAGTAAGTTTTATCTCTTGCCAATATATCCACCGGCGCGAAGCCCGACCCTTAGGATAGTTGTCAGTATACCTTAATATATTTTCTGACGCAGAGAGTTACGGGAGAGAATGGGAGAGATAGAGAAGAGTCTGTTCTGGATAGGTCACGGGAGCTTCTACATAAAGAGCGGAGGCAAGACTATAGTCATAGATCCCTTCAAGATTACCGAGAAGATGAAGGAGAAGGCGGACATACTGCTGATAACCCACGGCCACTTCGACCACTGCAATGATGAGGATGTGAGGAGGGTGGTGAAGGAGGGCACTCGCATAATATCCGCAGAGGGGTGCGACGCTGTCAATGGCTACAAGAACGTCACGATAGCGAAGCCCGGATTCAAGCACATGATTGATGGAATAGAAATAGAGGCGGTTCCCGCTTACAATACCGATCCGAAGAAACAGGGGTACCACCCAAAATCAAGGAACTGGGTGGGCTACGTGATAAGAATCCCAGGCATGGTGGTGTACCACGCTGGCGACACCGACTTCATACCAGAGATGGCGGAGCTGAAGGGAAAGGGGATAGATGTTGCGCTGCTGCCAGTAGGGGGCACTTACACGATGGGCCTTGAGGAGGCGATACGCGCAGCCGAAGCCATAGGCGCAAGGCACACGGTGCCGATGCATTTCAAGAATCTTCTAGGTAAGGAGGGCTCGGAGCTGGCGATAAGGGAGTTCAAGGTCAGGGTGAAGGGTGCGCTGATACTTGAGGAGGTTCAGGAACCTACTTACGGATTCTGAGATGCGTAAAGCGACTCCGCGACCTCGAATATCATCGTAGGCTCCATCTGGAAGGGCCTCATCTCCTGGTCGCCGAACGAGCCGGCGATTTCGAGAGCCGCATCCTTTGACATGCCAAGCTGCTTTGCGCAGTCGACCAGCGCGTTCTTTATCCTCTTCTTCTTGTGGGACATTATCGCGCCGATTACCTCCCTGACCTCTTCCCGTATCCCGTTGCCCTTGGGCTTGAGGTAGGCAACAGTCGACATCACCTCGGGCTCGGGATAGAAGCTGTCGGGCGGAACGTCGAATATGCCGGTCACCTTGAACTGCAGTGCGGAGATGACGCTCAACTTTGAGTACTCGCGCGTGCCCGGAACTGCCAGCATGCGGTCGACAAACTCCTTCTGCATGCAGAGGACCGCGGGCATGTTCTTCTGCGAGAGCCACATTATCACCTTGCTAGACAGGTTGTACGGTATGTTCGATACCATTATGTCCATGCTGCCCAGCTGCCCCTCCTTCAGGTCGAAGAAATCGGAGTTTATCAGCGTCAGCTTCTTTGACCTCATGTTGTCGGAGAGGTACTCGAACATCCTGGTGTCCTTCTCCACTGATGTGACGCTCTTCGCCACCTTGAGCAGGCTGGCTGTGAGTATGCCGAGCCCGGGCCCGAGCTCCAGCACGTCCCTTCCCCTCGCGTACTCCGCCTCGCTCTTGGCTATCTCGGAGTTGAGCAGGAAGTTCTGGCTGAGCCTCTTTGAGTAGCCCATGTTCTTGATTATGCCTTTGTAGTCTGTTGCCGCCATGCGAACGCCTTTGTGATGATATTATATACCTTGTTTTTTTATTATAGCTTATGCCCAAGGCCCAGAGCGCCATCGAGTTCATGTCGGGATACGGCTTCGTCTTCCTCATAATCGCCATAGCCCTCGCCATGCTCTTCCTCTTCTCAAGTGTGCCTGCAACGGTCTTGCCAACGCAGTGCAACTTCCTCAGCGGATTCTCTTGCACGGACGCGATATATACAAACACTCCCACGGGATCCTCTCTGTTCCTCACTGCGGTTGACACTCAGCCGGGCATAGTCAACATCAGTGCGTTCAGCGGTTACATAAACTTCATCCCGAGCAACACGGGGGCATGCGCGCCTGCGGTGGCGACATCCGGGCAGGTCGTCTACTGCACGGCAAACTTCACCTTCAGGCCGAAGCTCGGCAACATATACTCTGGCTCGTTCAAGGCAACGGCCAACTACTGCGCCGGCGGGGCGAGCAACCTCTCCACAGCACCTTGCCCCGTCAACTCCATAACGGCCTTCACCTACGGAGGCAATGTAAGGGCACAGTCGTCCTTCTTACCGCTCACGGGAGTCTGGCAGCTGCCGGTCAACGTGATAAACAGCCAATCCAGCCCCGTGCAGCAACAGGGGCAGATAATGATTTCATTCCAACCGCTCACATACAACGCCTATGAGAAAAGCGACCTGGGCAACATTAGATTTTACTCAGGAGCAAAGGAGCTGAACAGCTGGTGCGAGTACAACTGCACCAGCTCGTCCGCAATCAATACGCTATTCTGGATCAAGCTGCCGCAGGGAATACCTGCAAACACCAACACGGTAATCAGCATGTACTTCATGCCCAAGACCGTGGAATACGACGGGATATTCGCGGGAGAGGCTCCGCAGCTCAGCCAGAGCTATGCGCAGTATGACAACGGGGGCCACATATTCAACGGTTATACTACATTCGGAGGCCTTTCTGCACTACCTGCAGGCTGGACTAACCAGGTCTCCACAATAGCTTTCAATCCCACCAACATGAATATAATGCAGGCTTCGGGTTCAACCAACGAAGCAGTTTATACCACTTCTTTATACTCTCAAGCTCAAGACCCATTTGTACTGGATATGCTATTGGGAACTACATCTTCCTCATGGTTTGCAGGAAATGTTGGACTTGCACCAGTAATAGTAGGTTCAGCCTGCTCGGATTACGCAACAGGAACTTGGTACTATACCGGGACGATTTTTGCATATGCAACTGGGAACTGTGGCGTCTCGGATGGAACCCCAATTACCACTTACACTACGTCCACAAATTATTTGGTGACGATGTCTTATGTTTCAGCTACAAACATTAACGATGCGATAAATTATGGCGCTTCACAATCAAGCAATTATGCCCAAGGCGCATATAACTATTTGAGTTTTCAGGTCAATCCAAATCAGGGTTCTAATTTTAACGTGTATTGGGTAAGATATCGTGCATATCCCCCTAATGGAGTCATGCCAACCACCAGCTTCGGCACCACCAGCAAGGTCGGCTAAGGGGGCAACGGATATATACCTTTTCCACTAAATAGCATTGATTGGAATGGCCCAGAGAATCCTCCTAGGTAAGGTGAAGGCATTCGACATGATGGGCAGCATGGCAGCGCTGCAGCTTGACGACGAGGTGGCGGTCGGGGACCACATAAGGGTGGAGAAGGACGGCAAGGGATTCGAGCAGAAGGTAGCCGACCTACGACTGCAGAACATAAACGTAAGGAAGGGTTTCAGCGGCAACGCGGTGCAGATAAAGCTGAACATGCCAGCGGAGGAAGGAAGCAGCGTGTACAAGATGGTCTGACATTTTTGCCCCATTAGCTCAGTGGTAGAGCGTTTGCATGGTAAACTTTTTGGCAGTCCAAAAAGCGCCGTAAAGCAAAAGGTCGAGGGTTCAATTCCCTCTTGGGGCTTACATTCCTAATAGTCGAAAGATCCAGATTATCGTTTTGATATTCCGCCATTTAATCTGGTCAGGAACTCAGTTGCGTTGTCGGTAAGGCTCAGCATCGAACCCTTCTCAGTGATATGGAGATAGATAAGCTTCTTTTCCAGCATGTATGTGATAAGCTCGGATGCCTTCTGTTCGCTCACGCCGTGGCTGATTATTACTCCCTTGGCCTCCATGAACAGGCAACTCTTGCTTCTCTCCTCCCGCACGAATGTGAGCAAACGCCTGACCTCGCCAGGAGATTTTGCAACGAGATTTTTTATCTCGTCGTCAGTATGCGTGCGTGCAAGAGGATCCATAAGCTTTTGGGGGTTCATAGTTTTTGTCGTGAACATATAGTCATCTGGTCGGATTGGTCTAGCATTGTTCTCTGCTGCAAGAATATTTAAACGTTGCCGAAACTCCTCTGCATCGGATTTAAATTTCTGCGCTACCAATTGAACATGTGAGCTTACGCAGGAACACAATACGCCGCACGCGAAGAGAGGGCTTCTGATAGCCTTCGAGGGCATAGACGCCTCCGGAAAGAGCACTCACTCGGAGATGCTGCAGCGATGGATCGGCAACAGCTCAAGCGTGCTGACAAGGGAGCCCTCGGGGGGGAGGATAGGCAAGTTCACCAAGAACGAGGTGCGGAAAAACGACGACAAGTTCAACGACGCCGCGATACAGACGCTCTTCATCGCCGACAGGATAGACCACCTTGACAGGCTGATAATGCCGCTGATGGAGAAAGGCATGACGGTGATAACTGACAGGTACATGTACTCCACGATGACTTATGGCGCAGCGCACGGGATAGACATGGAGTCGCTCATCAGTATACACAAGTCGCTCAATGTGCCGGAGGCTGACCTGATATTCTACATAAGGATAAGTCCCGAGACCGCGATGGCAAGGGCGCACCAGAGGATGCTCAACCTCGACGAGAGGTTCGAGAACATAAAGAGCCAAGTGGAGATAAGCAAGGCCTACGACAGGCTGATCGCCCTCAATCCCGAAAGGTGGATAATAATAGATGGAGAGAGGAGCGTGGACGAGGTCCAGAGACAGATAATAGGCGAGTGGAAGAAATTCTCGCAGGGAGTCAGGGCATGAACTCCGGACCGAGCTGCTTGAGCATGTCCGTGTTTGAGGAGAAGTAATCCCTTGCGGGCTTCAGCATATCTATCAGAGAGAGAGCGACCGCCTTCTTCAGGTCCATAGGGTGAAGCTTCTTCTCTATGAACGCGCTTTCCAGCGAGGCGTAAGAGTCGAAGCTCGCGTCGCCGCCGTACTTGCTCTCCCTATGTATCTCAAGCTTGCCCACTATGGGGAAGAGTATGTACCTCACCAGTTCAAGCACGGGGTTTGCCTCGGCCTGACCCACGGGGCAGTTCGCGCCGTCCATCTTCTTCCTTATCGCATCCTCCGAATCGTAAATCTTTATGTGGCCGTTGGGTTCCGATGCGCTCATCTTCTTGCCGTCTCCCCTAAGTGAGAGTATGACCGGCGTCATAATCTCCATCCTGCTCTTGTAACCCAGTAGCGGGTGTATGTCCCTCGCCAGGGCGAAGACGTGCCTCTGGTCTATTCCGCCGAGCTGTATGTCGACGTCAAGGTACTGCTCGTCCAGAGCTTGCATGATGGGGTAGATGAGCTCGCTCACCTTGGTGTCCTTCATCCTCGTCACCTCAGATGCCGCCCTCATAGCCCTCTTCTCAGTGACTATGCTGGATGCCCTGAGGAGGTCGAAAACGTATTTCCTCTCAAACTGGTATGACGAGCCCACCACGAAGTCCGGCTTGCCCTTCCACGGCAGCGCGAGCTCAATGCACTTCCTGTAGTACTCCACCTTCGCCTCGTGCTGGTCCCACTTGGTCTTCTGATCGTCCAGCGATGCGTGGACATCGGCAAGCAGTATCTTGGTGTCTATCCCCGCCGCCTGGAAGTCGAACACCTTCCCGAGGGGCACGAAGTACCCTAGATGGACCGGGCCAGTGGGCGCGGTGCCGTAATAGGCGGAAAGCCCCTTCTTCCCTTCAAGCGCCGTCTTCAGCTCTTCGAGCGTCAGAACCTCTGCAGTGTTCCTCGTCGCCAAAGAGAGCCTGTCATGGCCCTTTCCCGCCGCCATTCGATTACCTTTGTTTGGATTCGATTGCAAGTAATTTAACTGTTTCCAAATACCAACGGGGAAAGTGACCACAAGTTATAAATATATAGTCTGTATATAGACTACTGCTTGTGATGGCATGAAGACGATAATGGTGAGTGACGAGGCTTACAGGAAATTGGCGTCCATAAAGGGAAAAAGGAGTTTTACAATAGCGATCTCAGAGCTGGTCGACTGGTTCAAGGGTAAGAACAAGTCAGACATAATGGAATTTGCCGGGATACTCAGTGATGATGATGCCAATGCGTTGCATGAGGAAGTCGGGAAGATAAGGAAGAGCTTCAGGGCGAGAACATGAGGATATTTCTTGATTCTTCGGCTATAATCGAGTTCCTGAGGAACAATGGCAAGGTAGTAGAAGCAATAGGGCGGGCAGACGAGTTTTACACCAGTTCGCTATGCGCCTATGAGGTGTTGCTAGGTGAAAAATACATGGAGGAGAAGGGCGTAAAGTCTCGTTATAAGGACACATTGGCGTTCTTCGAAAGGATGGCGACTGTGCCATTCAGCCATTCTGATGCATTGTTCGCTGCAGGATTAATGGCTAAGCTGACGCTCAAGGGGAAGAAAGTCGACGAGATTGATGTGCTCATAGCCGCCCAGGCCATCGCCCATCAGGCTCAGGTGCTGACCATGGATTCCAGGCACTTCAAGGTTATCAAGGACGAGACGGGCTTATCCCTACAGACATTATAGAAGGGTATGGCGCAGTCCGGACATATAATCGCTGTCGTCGGGAGTGGCTTTATAAATGTATCGATTTGTCGAGGGCATAGGTATATATATTTGGTAAGGACAATCTTTTACGTGCGACCACAATCAGGCACAGATATAAATGTTGTTTCGTGAGTATAATGCAGTGCAGGGATGGCGGAGCCTGGTCAAACGCGACAGACTCAAGATCTGTTGGCTTAGGTCTACGAGAGTTCAATAACAATTTTGGACAAATCTCTCTCCCTGCACTTCTCATGCTTTATGTTTACAAGTGATCACAATGGCCAAAAAGAATGCAGGGAAGGGTAAGCAGGGAAGGGCAGCGGCATCAAGGCCTAAGCTGAGGGAGTCGAAGATATTTGACATACCTAATTACGCTCAGACGGAGGAGTTCACAAGCGCTGCGGCATGCGCGATGATGGCCCTGAAGTACGTGAACAAGAACCTGAAGATGAAGAAGGAGACCGAGTTCCAGATATGGCAGGAGGCGGTCAACGGAAGCGTCTGGCATGGCTCAAGGTACGGGCTCGCCTATGCTCTCTCAAAGAGGGGTGCAAGGCCGCAGATAATCAGCAATGCCAAGGACGAGGGCTACGAGAAGAAGCTCGCGGTCTACGAGGGCATCAACCTTGACACGCTCACCGCATCGTTCAACGAGATAAGGAACAAGTCCAAGGATGCCAAGATCAAGGAGAGCTATGGCATAACCACCGTGAACACGATAAAGAAGCAGCTCAACTCGGGCAAGATACCGATAGTGCTGGTCAACGCAAACGTGCTCAACCCGTACCTGGAGGCATCGCCTCACTGGGTTGTGATAAAGGGCTACGACAAGGACACGTTCTACATAAACGACCCGTACTCGGACAGCACCATCACGATGGAGCCGCAGGTCTTCAAGAGCGCGCTGGGCTTCGAGAACGAGTACCACATGATTACGGTAGGCACAAGGAAGTAATACTGTGCCTTCCTCTTTCTTTCTTCTTTTCCTTGCTTTTTAATTTTGGTTATGAGTAGGACAGCTTAAGCTCTCTTGTTTGCTTAACCTGAAAGAAAAAGAGCGGTGCCAGCGGGTGTCATCCCGTTGCGCTGGCCCTCGCCATGAACCTCCTTCCGAGCCTGCCCTTTAGCAGCCTCGACCTTATGAACCCTATGCTCGGCATGTTCTTCGTCATGTTGCCCCTTGCCATCCTGCCGTAGCATCCGGTGCAGACCAGCCGCTTCATCACAGGCATAGAGTACTCATTGTACACTGCCGATGGCATCACGAACTTGCCCTCGCTCCTGTTCAGCATCTTGCTGCACACGGAGCAGGTGTTCTTGGCCAGGTACTGCCTGTCAAGATCCTCGGCGCACCTTATGCAGTAGTACGCGCCGTTGCTCGTAGCCATCTTCCTGGAGAACTCCCTAACAGGAGTCCCGCATCTCCCGCAGTAGTCGTTTGTTCCCATCGTTCCACCCACTCCCCCGTCCCTTGAATCCTGCCACCCCTAACGCCTCAGTTCCACCCAGGCGCTGCTTGATTCAGTTTGTATTGGGTTTTGGATAATATATATAGTCTTAAAAGCCAACGTCAGATGACGCACATATGGGGAGTATCAACGACGATTGTGGAAAGGTATTTAATGGTTGACACCCAATTTTTGATTGGTGTAACAATGGACGGGGACTGCTAGATTACTGGATTTACAGATGAGGCTCGGGCTGGTTCTGTGCCGGCTTTAGTTCTGCTTTTCTAATGGGGATACTTGATTGAAATCGTTGCTCACTTGTAAGTCAGCGGCTGCTCGTAGCTCATGTCGCCGCTCTTGACCAAACTCTCGTAGTGCGTGGTATAGCTGTTGTCGAACCGCCTGTGGCAGAGCTCGCCTATCAGTATCTCGCTTACCAGGGATCCGGTGAATTCCACCCCCCTGGCAAGGCTGCCCAGCCCCTCCACCAGCTGATCTACACTCTCCCCACGATAGAGTGGCGCTATGCGTATGCCCCCATCGGGATCCCAGATGTCCATGATCAAGGAATACTTGTTTGTCGGGTGGTCGGGGTACTCTATCACGCTCTTGCGAAGCTTTGCTCGCGTCTTCTCGAATTCTGAGAGAAGCACCCTTTTGGAGAACACAACCCCTATCGACTTGAACGGGGCGGCCCTCATGTTGATCGTTATCCGCTTTACGATTCCCCTCTCCAGAAGCCTGTAGTAAGTATATTGGGCTCCGCCCTTTGCCAGGCCGTTCTTGGCGTCTATGTTTATGAACTGGCTGGTGCCGTTGGCAGCCAGGTCCTTGAGCACTATGAAGTCCCTCTGCGTCAGCTCCCCGGGCTTGGGCCTGGGCCTGTCCTTGGCCCTGTGCCAGACCTTCTGGCCCAGCAGCTCGAAGAACTCGGCCCTTAGCGGCATGTCACCGTAACGGGTATAGGCGAGCTTGATGTGCCACTCGGCGGGATACCCGGTGAAGGTAGTTGACCTGAAGTTCTCCAATCTCTCGTCGGCTATCTTGAAATCGGACTCTGCCAGCGCGTATATCAGCAAATCGTACTCGCCCTTGAGTGTTGCGCACATCTGTACCATCGGGTTCTTGGCCAGGGTCTCCCGTATGTTCTCGTTGCTCGGCCGAGCCCCCTCGAATTTTATCAGCATCACGAACTCAAGGTAGCCCAGCTTGTTGACGTCTATCTCCGCAAGGTAGCTTACGCCGTACTTCTGCTCCACCTTCCTTATCTGGTACTCTGCCGCGGTCGGCTTCAGCCCGATCCTCTGGGCTATCGTCTTGTGGGATATCCTGCCGTTCATGCTCAGGTTCATCAGTATCGCATTCTCGTACCTGTTCGCCGCCTGCCTTTGCTCACCTGTGTCCTGTTCGAGCTCCTGCAGGTTCATCTTCTGCACTGCCTCCTCCCTCGCTATGGCTCTTGCCACGTCCTGCAGCTTGGGCTGCCTGTGCCTGGCAGGGACCATTACGCCATCCGCGGTTATCCAGCCAAGGTAGTGGGTCACCTTCCGCGAGCGTCCTATTGAGGGGTCGTACCTGCTCGTCGCCTCGAACACGGAGTACCTCTTGTTGACGGGCTTTATCTCGAGATATGTGCCGTACTCCCTCTTCAGCGCCTCCAAGGTCGCCCTTACCCTCTCCGGAAGCTCCACCATAAGCCTTTTATGAATGGATATATATTTAAGTCTTTTCTTACGATTAGCTGTTTTTATAAGATATTGAATAGTATTATTTACGCCTATATAGATGGGTATTAAACTTAATTGTGCACCATTTTATAGGTTTTATATGGATATATGTATCCATTTAGGATATCAATTTGGTTATCAGCTACCCATTATACCAGCCAGCTTTATATACGAGGTAAGTCATAATATCATAGTTGGTTGCGGATGGCTAAAGATATTCTGAAGCCCGTAGTCAAGTGTCTTCGGATACACTACAATCCCAACCATACCCACCTAAAATCCCATCCTAGGCGCATGGCCTCTGGCCATGCGTCACATCCCACTTCTCTTTCCCCACTCACTTTCTACGTTTATGTTGTTCTATTCCCCGAGAAGCTTCTGAAGCGCAGCGGCATCTAGCCACCAAATAGATGGAATCGGACGTAGTCCGGGCGCATCCTTAAATCATTTTCCTCTCTTTCTCACTTTCTCTTAGAAAAATCCACAAAACCTTTAAATATAACCTTCTCCAGAAATCATATGTGGGTGAAACAATGGGGAAGGGAACAAGAATTAGCGAGACTGCAATAGAAAGTCAACCGGGCGGAGGACCCATATCAAAGATGGTGAAGAGCATGGCCATCCAGGCGCTGGAGGAGAGCGACTTCTCCGACGTGCTTGAGATAATGGGCACGGACGCCAACGACGGGGCGGCCGGAGTGGCCTTCAAGACCATGGTAGCCGAGACCGTGACCGACTGCGCGATAAGGGCGCTGAAGGAAGCGAGGAGGAGAAAGACCAGGGTCGGCGCGGCAGCCATAATCATAGCGGCTGAAAGGAGATAATAGTAAACAGGTGCATGGCGAGCGCCATGCACATTCCTTATTTTACGGTTTTCGGCAACTTTTATAAACGTGTTCCTACTTATCTATATCTACATCTCAATGCGATTGTAGTCTAGCCTGGTAGGACTTTGGCTTTCCAAGCCAATAACCCGGGTTCAAATCCCGGCGATCGCACCTGTCTATTTCATATACTGGCTATGTCCTTGAAGCCGTGAAGCTGTGTGCCCACCTCGTCGATGGAGTTGAACACCTCAATCTTCAGGCTGGCCTCCTCTGCCTTGGTGAGTATCTGCTGTATCTTCAGGTCGCCCAGCACGCTGTCGTTCACAAGTATGGTCCCCGCGCCCATCTCCTCTATCGATGCGGATACGTTGTCTGCCCCGTACTTTGACCTGCCGGTGCTTAGGTTGGTGAGGAACTGCTCCATCAGCGCGAACTCCATGCGTATCCTCTCCCTGTTGAGTATCTTGGCTACCTTCTCGCCCCTTATGAGCTCATATATGCCGGACCTCTCCGCATAGCTCACGGCCTCGAAGATCAGGGTCTTGCCCATCTTGCCGATGATGCCGCTCTCCTCGCCGTACTTCTTTATGTCGTCCTTTGTGAAGCCCGGCCCCGCTATGATTATCGTGTCAACATCCATGTCCCTTGCAAGGCTGAGTATGTTGTCGTAATACTTCTTCTGGGTCTCGCCGAACTCCTTCTGGGACATTCGCTTGCTCACCCTGCTGTATATCTCGCTCTTGAACGCCACGCCATAACCGAGCAGGTAGGCGGGCAGCGCCTTTTCGTCGTCCACGACTATCAGGCCGAGCCTCGGCTTCTTGGAGTCCGAGACCGCGTTCTTGACTACCGCTACTATGTAGTCCTTCCACACCGCCTTCTGCACGTCCAGCATGTCGCCGGGGGCGATGTTGAGCGTATGGTAGCTCTTCAGCTTTACGAACTCGATGGGCTTGCCGTCAAGTATCTTGCCCATTATCCTGAGGCGGGTCGCGTCCTTATCCAGCTCGGTCTTCTCTACCTCTAGGGTTATCGTCACCTTCTTCAGCTCGCCCTCGTCCCCCTCGCTCGGCTTGAACTTCCTCTCGCTGTCCGCCTTGACTATGTCGTTCGGGAAGATGATGCGCTGTACGGACCAGAGGTCGTCCATGGTGTCCACTCGCACCTTCATGACGCCAACGTCCTCATAGAACCGTATTATCTTCATTAATGGGCACCCGTATTGAGACCAATAATATGTTTTGTCAGTAGCCTTTAAAGCCTTCACACAACATTATTACCTGTACGATTTACAGGGGTCTCAATGGGTGTAAGCTACGTCTTCAGGGCGCACGAAGGGGACAGCGGAGTCGCCGTTGAGGAGTTCACGGACGAGGAGGCAGGGATACTGGACGCCAGCCTCACAAACGTGGCGGACAACATATTCGCATGGAAGCTTGGTACGGATCTGACGCCGGAGCAGGCAGGCGCGCTGCTCTCGAGGTACAGCCGAACCGCGCTGACTAGCAAGAGACTCTTCCTGAAGGAGTTCTATCCAAACAAGAACAGGGGCAGGGAGTTCTTCGATGCATGGCTTGTTGATTACGGAGACGACTCGATACAGGAGATGGCGGGCGGCCTGCCGGTGTCGTGCGAGTTCGTATCGAACCTGGCGGTGAAGGACATAGAGGACTGCCGACTTGGCTCGTACATAGAGAAGTCGACACGATACGTTGCGTTCGACAAGAAGCTTCCGAACAACGAGTTCATGTTCTACAAGGACAAGGAGATAATGGATTCCAGATACGGCGACGATTACACAAAGCTGATGAATGGGCTGTTCACCTCATACTCGGGCCACATGGACGCGATGTCCAAGTACATAAGGGACACCAACCCGATAGACAACATCAGTTTCAGGCTGGGCGACAGGCTGGTCAAGATATCGGAGATAAAGAACGGCGCGGATGAGAAGACGGGCGTCACTGAGGCAGAACTGATCAAGGCTTACGACAACTCAATAAAGGCGAACGCGCTCGACTTCCTCAGGGATTATCTGCCCATGTCGCTGCTCACGCACGTCGGAATGAGCATGGGATCAAGGTCATATGAGAACATGCTGAACAAAATGCTCGCCTCACCGCTGAGGGAATCGCGCTGGATAGCGACGAGGGTGACTGGGGAGCTGTCCAAGCTGGTGCCGTCGCTGGTCAAGAGGATCGATGACAGCCACGGAAAGGGGATGCAGCAGTTCATGAGCGACAGGACACTTAGGACCATGCAGCTCGTTGAGAAGGCGACAAAGGGAATCGTGTCGGGCGGGGAGGATGTCAGTATCGATTACTACACGGGAATGGGTTCGGGAGACCCTGACCTGTATGCGCAGAAGAGCATCGCCGCTGCTGTGCTCTACAGATTCTCACACGGCCTCAGCATGAGCAATGCGCTGAGCATGGCTGAGAAGATGCCCGTGGATGAGAGGAAGACACTGATATCCACATATGTGGGAGAGAGAAAGAACAGGAGGCACAAGCCAGGAAGGGCGTTTGAGGATGTTGAGTATCTGTTCGACCTGAAGGGCAGAATCGGAATCTACAGGGACATACAGAGGCATAGGATAGGCACGCAAGAGAGGCAGAACTTCGGCACGGAGCTCGGCTACGACACCCGTGATGCGTATGCGGACATAGGGATTGAGGACGATTACAAGTCGCTGATGAGGGACGTTGACTCGCTTTACAAGAACTTGCTGCCCGCGCTGCCGTACCAGGCGCAGTATGTTGTTACGTTCGGATTCAACATAAGATGGTACTACAGGCTGAACGCGCGCCAGCTCTACCACCTCTGCGAGCTCAGGTCATCTACGCAGGGGCATCCCGATTATAGGAGGCTGGTGCAGCACATGGCAATGAAGACCAAGGCCATACATCCCACAGTTGTGGAGCAGATGAGCTACCTGGACATGAACGAGAAGACCTTGGGAAGGCTGGACTCCGAAATCAGGATAGCCGTGAAGAAGAGCGCGCTCAAAGCCTGAGGTCCGCATAGAGTGGGAACCTCTCGCACAGGAGCAGCACCTTCTCCCTCGCCTCCTTGACCGCGGCGTTGGACTTCATCTCCTTCTTGAACTTGGCTATGTACTTCAGCCTCGCCTCCTTCTCATCGGGAACCTCGTAGCCCTTCACCTGTTGGATTATGTCGGCGATTATGTTGGCAGTCTCCACCATCTCGCCCTGCTTCATCTTCCTTGAGGTGAGTGCGGGTGTGCCCAGCCTCAACCCGCTCGGATAGAACGGGCTTGACTGCTCGCCCGGAATCGTGTTCTTGTTAGCGACTATTCCCGCAAGGTCAAGCGCCTCCTGCGCAAACACTCCCTTGCCCTTTCCGAATGGCGTAAGGTCCACAAGCACCATATGGTTGTCAGTGCCGCCGGTCACTACCCTGAGCCCGCGCCTTACCAACTGCTCCGAAAGCGCCCTTGCATTGAGGACTATCTGAGCGGCATACTCCCTGAACTCCGGCTTTGATGCCTCGAGCAGGGAAATTGCGATTGCGGCGGTCGTGTGATCGTGAGGCCCGCCCTGTAGACCGGGGAAGACAGCCTTGTCTATCTTGTCAGACAGCTCGGGATCCTTGTCCAGACCCTTCTGGGTGACCATTATCATCGCGCCCCTCGGGCCCCTAAGCGTCTTGTGAGTGGTGGTTGTTATTACGTGAGCGAACTTGGACGGGCTCTCGTGCGCGCCTCCAGCGACCAAGCCTGCTATGTGAGATATGTCCGCAATTAGGTAAGCACCGCACTCGTCAGCTATCTGCGCGAACTCCTTGAGCGGGAGTGGCCTTGTGTACGCCGTCGCGCCAATCCAGATTATCTTGGGCCTGTTCTCCATCGCGACCTTCCTCGCCTCCTCGATGTCGATGTATCCGTCCGCCTTCACATGATATGGAACGCTCTTGAAGAACTTTCCGGTGGCGCTGGTCTTCCACCCGTGCGTCAGGTGGCCGCCATCAGTGAGGTTCATTCCCATTATGGTGTCGCCGGGGTTGCACAGCGCAGTGTAAATGGCAAAGTTGGCAGGAGAACCCGAATAGGGCTGCACATTGGCGTGGGGCACGCCGAAAAGGGACTTGGCCCTCTCAATCGCGATAGTCTCTATCTGGTCTATGAACTGGTTTCCGCCGTAGTACCTCTTGCCTGGGTAGCCCTCGGAGTACTTGTTTGTGAGCACTGTGCCCATCGCCCTTATGACATCAAGGCTGGCGAAGTTCTCGGAGGGTATCATCTCAAGAGTCTCCCTCTGCCTCTTCAGCTCCTTCTTTATCGCCTTGAATATCTCAGGATCGTTCTTCTTGATATTGCCCAATGAACCCATAGCATCACCCATCAGCAGCGCTAGTAATTGTGATGGAATCCTTTTATACTTATAGTGTTTATAACAGCTATTCCGGCGAGCGCATGTTCGATTTAACCATTACCGCAAATATCATGGCCCTGTTCACCAACTCCTATGGCGAGATATCTGAGCTGATGAAGATATATGGCTACTCCGCACTATTCGGCCTGATGACTCTTGAGAGCTCGTCAATACCGGTGCCGAGCGAGGTTGTGCTACCGCTTGCAGGTGCACTCTCAGCAAGCGGCACGTTCAACTTCGGGATAGCCTTCCTGGTATCGATAGTGGCGAGCCTGGTGGGCTTGACCATAGACTATGGTATAGGTTACTTCGTTGGCAAGGACGTGGTGTACAAGCACCTGCAGGCGTTCCGCATAAAGAAGGAGACACTGGACAGCTTCGACAAGTGGTTCACAAGAAACGGGGGTGCAGCCGTGTTCCTGTCCCGATTGCTGCCCGTGCTCAGGACGGTGATGAGCTTCCCCGCTGGTTTCGCAGGCATGTCGCTCAAGAAGTTCTACGGCTATTCGCTGGCAGGAATCTTCATCTGGAACCTGGTGCTGATGCTCTTCGGCTACTATCTGATAAAGATCAACAGCGCGGTAGTGACCCTGACTGCCATCGGGGTCTTGGGTGTAGTGCTGTACGCGATATACGCATATGCGGTGCGCAGGATGAGGAGCAAGAGGTAACGCTTTTTATAACCTCGTTGCCAATAGCTACCCAGTGATGATTGAGGTAATCGCTGAGCCTTTGGCTATGACGACAAGTAGGCGGGCTGATTCATCTTAAGAGGTCTTTATTTGAGTGTCCTTGAAGAGCTCCACAAGACGAGCATACGGGTTTCGGACATCTCCGCACAGTACTGGTGCGAGAGGCAGATGGAGCTAAACTACATACACGGGCCCAAGATTACCAAAGAGATACAGAAGGGCAGCAAGATTCACGAGGAGCTTGAGGGCGAGACCAACGTACCCATAATGCTCCAGCCGAGGAGCTATGCGGACAGCCTCTACAAGGCGCTGTACACCAGCCACCAGGCAGTGGCAACGCTCAAGGCGAAGGGAGTTACGAGGGAGGTGCAGCTCTACGGCTCGCTCGGAGGATACAAGGTCGTAGGCAAGATAGACCAGCTGCAGAACGAGAACGGCGAGACCGCTATACTGGAGGATAAGACGAGGGGCAACGACACCATGCCCTCTGACGCGCAGGTGCTGACCCACCGCGTGCAGGTAATGATCTACAAGAAGATGCTAGACGACGTCACCAGCGGCGACTACAACGTCAAGAACTTCGTTGCGGGCTACAGAACCGCAGCGCTGAAGATGACGGACGAGTTCGTAAGACAGCTGAATGCCGCCGAGATTGAGAGGAACCTGCAGGACATCGGCACTATTGCGCAGGTGTTCTTCGATGACATGAGAACTCTTAATAAGATAAGCAATACACTTTATATCAGATACCTGAACCAGTTTACCAAGACGGAGATAAAGCTGGAGAAGCTCTCGTATGACGGGAAGGAGGCGCAGGGAATAATCACCCACGTGCTCAAGTACTGGAACGGAGAGAGGAAGTCGCTGCCGGTCCCGGAAAGCGAGAAGTGGAAATGCAGGTGGTGCGCGTTCTTCAACAAGGAGTGCACCGTGTGGTCAGACCAAAAGGCGCTTTGATGCTCAACAAGGATGAACTGAGGGCCAACTTCTCCAAGGAGCCGAAGAAGTACTACGAGGTCAAGACGTTCAAGGATGAAGGATTCGAGAGGAGGCAGTGCAAGGGATGCTCCAAGTACTTCTGGACGGTTGACTCGGACAGGAAGTTCTGCGGCGACTCATCGCACGAACCGTACACGTTCATGAAGCCCAAGATGACCAATGTCACATACGCGGACTTCTGGAAGAGGTTCTCCGATTTCTTCAAGAAGGAGGGCCACGAGATAATCGAGAAGTACCCGGTGGTCAGCAGGTGGAGGCAGGACCTGTATTTCACGATAGCGAGCATACAGGATTTCCAGAGGCTTGAGAACGGGAAGATAAACTTCGAGTACAACGCCAACCCGCTGCTTGTTCCGCAGATATGCATGAGGTTCAACGACATACCCAACGTGGGAGTCACGGGCAGGCACTTCACCGCCTTCATGATGCCGGGCCAGCACGCATTCAACTATCCGAAGGAGGGATACTGGAGGGACAGAACCATCGAGCTCAATTACAACCTTCTCACATCCGTGCTCGGAGTCAAGAAGAAGGATCTCACCTATGTGGAGGACACGTGGGCCATGGGAGACTTCTCTGAGTTCGGACCATCGCTTGAGAGCTTCGCAAACGGATTGGAACTGGTCAACAGCGTGTTCACGCAGTTCGAGTACGCGGACGGCAAGGTTAAGGAGCTGAATGCCAAGGTCGTGGACGTGGGATGGGGATTCGAGAGGCTGATGTGGTTCTACTCCGGCGCGCAGACTGCCTACGACGTCGTTTTCAAGAACCAGCTGGATTACATTTACAAAACAGCAGGAATCAAGCCGGACCACAAGATATATGCAAAGGTCGCGGGCGCGCTGGGAACGGTGGACGCAAGCGAGGTCACTGATGTTGAGGCGGTGGAGAAGAGGCTCATAAAGAGCTCCGGCATAACGGAGAGGGAGTACTTCGAGACGATAAAGCCGATGCAGGCCGCTTACGCCATAGCGGACCACACGAGGACATTGCTGTTCGCGATAAGCGACGGTGCACTACCTAGCAACGTGGGTGGAGGCTACAACCTCAGGATAATATTGAGGAGAGCGTTCGACTTCATTGACAGGTATGCCCCTGGGATCGACGTGATGAAGATAATGGAATCCCACTCGAGCGACCTCGTTAAGGTGTACAAGGACATACAGGACAGCCTCGACGAGATAAGCGAGGTGGTGGATGTCGAGAAGAAAAGGTACGACAACACAAAGAGCTCGGCTATGAAGATAGTCAACACCATAGTCGAGAAGAAGGAGAAGCTGACAAAGGAGAGGGCCAGGACACTTTATGAGAGCCACGGAATAACGCCAGACTTCATAAAGAGCATAGCGGAATCAAAGAAGGTCAAGTTGGACGTTCCTGAGGAGCTTTACAACGAGATGATAAAGGGTGACTTTGCAGGAAAGAAGAAGGAGCCCAAGAATATGGACATAGAGACGGAAGACCTGCCAAAGACGGAGAAGCTGTTCTACGACAACTTCGCGACAGAGGCGGAGTCGAAGGTGCTCAGGACTAAGGGAGCGTTCGTCATACTTGACAAGACACCGTTCTACGCGGAGAGCGGAGGACAGGAGGCTGACAGGGGCACTATAGAGGGCAACAAGGTCGTTGATGTCCAGTCAATCAACGGAGTGATAGTCCATGTGCTTGAGAAGTCTACCGCAATGAAGACAGGGGCAAAGGTAAAGTGCGCGGTGGACAAGGAAAGGAGATTGAGGCTTATGGCTCACCACACGGCTACGCATCTTGTGAGCGCGGCGGCAAGGAGCATACTGGGCAAGCACGCATGGCAGGAGGGCGCGAAGAAGTCGCCGGACAAGGCGCACATAGACATATCACATTACGAGAGGCTAACAGAGAAGCAGGTGAGGGAGATAGAGGCGCGTGCCAATTCCTATATAACGCACGGCATAAAGGTCTCTGTTGACGAGCTGGGGAGAAACGATGCGGAGAGGAAGTACGGATTCTCAATCTACCAAGGCCATGGAGTCCCTGCAAGCAAACTGAGAATAGTGAAGGTCACAGACCTGAAGGGGAAGCTTATAGACGCAGAGGCGTGCGGAGGGCTTCATCTCGCTACATCTGAGTCGAGCATAGGCATAATCAAGATTGTAAGCGCGTCAAGGATACACGATGGGATAAACAGGCTGGAGTTCGTGGCCGGACCCGCTGCATATGAGTACATAAACAGGATGGAGGACAGCATAAACTCCATCGCCACTGCAGCGGGGGTTGACAGGGACAAGCTGGATGCCGGAATGGCGGCGAAGCTGGAGGAGCTCAGGATATACAGGCAGAAGTACGAAAGCGCTGAAGCTGAGCTGTGCGGATTCCTCGCTGAGCAGATCTCAACATCATCAAAGAGCAAAGAGGCGGTGAAGGAGCTTGAGTACGACAGAAAGATGCTTAGAAAGATAGCCACGCTCTTCGTTGAGAAGAACCCTGACAAGGCTATATTGATTCACAACAAGGAGCTTGAGTGCGTAGCCATATCAGGGGAGGAGTCAACTGTGGATGCTCTTGAGCTGATAAAGGCAACGGCTGCCAAGATGAAGAAGAAGTTCAATGGCGGCGGCTCTAAGAGGATAGCGGAGGGGAGGATTGCCAGCCAGTAAGCGGAGATTTCTTGAACCTCGACCTTAATTTTATCTACCTCGCGTTCCTGTATCCGATAATCTACATATTCCCAGCCTACGCCGCCAACGGGGCACCGGTCATCTTCGGAAGGGGCGGGCCTCTGGACTTCAAGAAGAAGCTTTTCGGGAAGAGGATATTCGGCGACAACAAGACAATAATAGGGACAGCCTCTGCGCTGCTTGCCGGAATCGGTGTGGGCCTCATTGAGTATCCAGTGTTCAGCTACATGCTGCCTATTGCGGTAATGCTTGCGCTGGGCGCAATAGCTGGCGACCTGATCGGCAGCTTCGTAAAGAGGAGGCTGAACTACAAGTCCGGAATGAGCTTGCCGGTAATGGACCAGTACGGATTCTTTATCTTCGCGCTTATCTTCTCATTCTGGCTCGGACACATGCCCAACCTTTATGGAATGGCATTCCTGTTTGTGCTTACGGGGCTAACGCATGTGCTGACCAACATTGGCGCGCACAGATTGAAGCTGAAGAAGGTCCCGTGGTAATCAGTCGGCCTTCGCTGGCTTGAGTTCCCTTCGCTCAATCTCCGCAACAACTTCCTCTATTGAGATTGGAGGCGTAGCGCCATAGGAGTCCTGGAAAGCCTTTTCCACGTCAGTGGGGCTAGAGAGGTCAACCTGCAGCTTGAGCGTCAGATTTATCATGTCCTCCCAGTAGTTCCAAGGATACATGAACCACGTCCAGTCCCTCACGGTGTCAGAATAGAAGTCAGGGGTGAACTTGCTGGACTTCTCTATGTACTGCAGCGCGGCGGTCTTCAGGCTCTTGGGCTTGAAGTTATCCTCAACGTACTTCTTGGAGATGATGAAGCTCTCCCCGGTGTCACAGATGTCATCTATTATGATTGCCGACTTCCCGCTCAGGTCCGCTATGTAGGGGTACTTTATCTTGGCCTCCTTTTGGTGTTCCGCGGTGTCCACCCAGTGCTCCACCTTAATCGATATTATGTCCCTTATGCCGAGTATGTCGCTGACCAGCCTTGCGGGAGTGAGCCCGCCCCTTGCGAGCGCTATGGCCACGTCGACCTTGTATCCCGAGTCCTTTATGCGGTCAGCAAGTCCCTCTGCCCAGCTCTCGACAGTCTGCCAGTCCACGACCTTTACGGGAATATTTGCCAATGAATCACGATTACAAGTAGGAAGTGTATGGGCATATATTTAAAGTCTTTGCAGAGAATAGTAGAAGAGGGTCTCAGATGGAACTTTTTCCGCTTAACGCAGGGCTTAGCCAGACGCGCTCCATAGTCAGGCTAATCAAGGAGAAGAAGGGGGGCGCCATAGAGGTGTCCAAGATAGCTCATGAGACCAAGAAGTCGATAGATACCCTTTTCCCACTCATAGACGCGTGCAGGATACTGGGACTTTGCGTGATACAGGATGGCGTAATAAAGCTGACTCCGCTGGGCGACAGCTTGACCCCAAAGACGTTCGCTCCGGTGATGGCGAGGGAGCTCGTGAAGGTGGAGCCTTTCAAGAGCATTGTCCAGGTGCTTCACGAGCACGAGAAGCTCACTTCGCGCCAGCTCGCTGACCAGCTTAGCGAGAAGGGGATAACTTTTTACCACGAGGCCGAGACCAACGCGGAGCTGCTGAAGAGCATGCTGCTTAGGTGGGGCATAAGGAACAAGCTGCTCAGCTACGATTTCGCGACAGACCTTTGGAGCTCAAGGGTATAGGAGTAGAAGAACTTAGACTACCTTCTCAATCAGCCTGCCTATTACCGTGTGCGGGAAGCCGGTCTGCAGATCTGTGTAGTTCATCACAAGGTATCCCTGGTATATTGAGCCCGGCGTCGAGCTGTAGACTGTGAGGTTGCTGTAGCAAAGAGTGGTCAGGCTTATGTTGCTGCCTATCAGCATGTACTTCTGTGGCGAGAAGGAAACCATATTGGTCGTCTGGCCAATGTTGTTGCACCCTACGGCCGTGAGGTTGATGTTTGATGCTGTTGACTGCTCAAGGTTTATGGAGAACAGCCCGTTGGTCGCGAGCGCGCCACTCAGGCAGCCGAAATCAGCAGGGAATATGCAGCTGCTGGTCACGAACGAGCCAGGGCTGAACAGCCCCAGAGAGTATAGGACGACGATGGCAATGCCGAGTATGAGTATGGCCCAGCCATAAGTCATCAGGTACTCCATTGCGGATTGCGCCTTCGCCATCTTATCATCCCGAATTCAGATACAACTGCATAATCAATAATATTAACCTTTCGTCACGCCGAGGGGAACCAGCCTTGCCACGATGTTGGAAATCTTCCCTCCCTCGATGCTGCCAACGACGTCGTCCACGCTCTTGTACGCCCACTCGGCCTCCTCACTGATCAGCTTCTTGTTGCGCACCCTGAGCTCTATGCCCTTGCTCTTGAGGTCGCCCAGGGTCCTCGATGCGGGTATCTCGCGGATCGCCTGGTGTCTTGACATCACCCTTCCGGATCCGTGGCAAGAAGAGCCGAATGTCTCTTCCATGGCCTCCTCCCTCCCCGCCAGCACGTAGCTTGCGCTTCCCATGCTTCCCGGTATGATGACTGGCTGGCCGTATCCGCGGTATATCTTGGGAACGTCGCGGCTGTCGGGGCCGAACGCCCTAGTGGCTCCCTTCCTGTGTACGTAGAGCTTCCTCCTCTTCCCGTCCACGATGTGCTCCTCCATCTTGGCTATGTTGTGCGCAACGTCATAGACGAGCTGCATGTCGAGCGCGTCTGGGCTCTTGCCGAACACCTCGGCGAAGCTCTTCCTGACCGAGTCGGTCATTACCTGCCTGTTGCTGAACGCGAAGTTGACGGCGGTCTTCATTGCCTTCAGATAGCCATCTGCCTCCTTTGTTCCGATGTAGGCGTAGACAAGCTCGGGGTCGGGCGGCACTATGTGGTTGGCGGTCTGGTACTCCGCGAAGGTTCTCAGGTAGTCGCTGCATATCTGGTGGCCGTATCCCCTTGAGCCGCTGTGTATCATGATCGTGACCATCCCTTCCTCCAGCCCGAAGGCCTTGGCGAGCTTCTGGTCGAATATTTTCTCCACCTTCTGAACCTCTAGGAAGTGGTTGCCTGCGCCGAGCGTGCCAAGCTCGTGCACCCCCCTCTTCCTCGCCATGGGGCTGACGGCATCCATGTCTGCTCCCTCAAGCAGGCCGCCCTCTTCTATCCTATTTATGTCGTCCTTGAACCCGTATCCTTTGTCTATCACGTACCTTGCGCCCTCCACGCTGACTGTGTCCATGTCGGCCTGCGTGAGGCCGAGGTTTATCCTGCTTCCCACTCCGCTCGGGACATTCTTGAATATGATGTCCATCACTTGACCTATCTTTGGCCTCATGTCCTTCTCGAACAGGTTGGACTTGATCAGCCTCACCCCGCAGTTTATATCGTAGCCAACGACACCGGGAGAGACTATGCCATCGTTTGCGTCGAAAGCCGCGACTCCGCCGACCGGGAATCCGTACCCCTCGTGGCCGTCGGGCATCACCAGCATGTGCTTGACAATGGTGGGGAGCGCAGCCGCATTCATCGCCTGCTTGAGCGTTCTGTCCCTCTGCATCGTATCAATTATGTGCTTGTTGGCGTATATGTGGACAGGGACGTTCATGCCCTCCCGCTCGCCGGTGCCAAGCTCCCAGAGAAAGTCATTAATCTTGTTTATCATGAAATCATTTGACGCGTTTGGTTTCCTTTATTATTGAGTAGGTGACGGAATATATGCACTTGCTCTTCTTCAGGGCAGCGAAGAGCTCCCTGGTGGTGTTCGCTCCTGCCTCGACGTTTAGCACGTCTATGCATGTGCCATGCCTGTGCTGGTGCAGGTCGGTCTTTATGTAGTCCTCGAACTTGTGGAGCATGTCGGAGACATGGTTCTTCTCCGATTCCTTGTAGGTGAGAAGAAATATGCTCTCCACGTTGCCAGAGAGGGACTCAAGCGTGTCGTATTCCTTCAGCATGTTGAGTATTGCATTCCTTAGCAGCTTGGACCTGCTCTTGATGCCAAGGCGCTTTTGTGCCACATCCAACTGTCGGATAGCATCCTTGTCCACGGAGATGCTGAGTATCTTCAATCAATCACGCGTTAATGCATTTTGGCGGGCAAAGTTAATAAAGAGGCGCTTTACCGCAGTTAATAACTTATTTCAAAAGGTTTATTAATATAATAGTTAATAACATTATATAAAATAGTTATTAATATTGGCGGTATCATGAATTACATAGTCCTCGTTTTGGCCTTTGCCGCGTTCGTGTCCACGGCAGTGGGAGGCATCTTCGCAATAAAGCTGAAGAGGCTGCTGCCGTTCTTCTTTGCCTTCGCGGCAGGGAGCCTCGTGGCGGTGGCCTTCTTCGACCTGTTCCCAGAGAGCCTTGGCATCGCCAGCACATCGGGCATACCGGTAAGATACCTTATGGTCGCCCTTGTTGGATCGTACCTGTTCTACAACTTCCTGGAGAGATTCTTCCTGACGCACCACTTCCACGAAGGTGGCAAGGAGGAGAAGGGGCACATGATGGGGCCGGTGGGGGCTGCAGGACTGGTTATACACAGCTTTCTTGACGGTGTAGCAATAGGCGTTGCGTTCCAGGTAAACGCGGCGATAGGAGTCATAGTTGCATTCGCGGTAATATTCCACGACTTCAACGACGGGATAAACACCGTGACGTTGATGTTCAGGAATAAGCACAGCGTAAAGAACGCTTTTATCTGGCTAGTTCTGGATGCGCTGGCACCAATCACGGGTGTGTTGTCCACATACGCACTGCACATACCAGAGTTCTACCTTGCGATAATACTCGCCATATTCACGGGCGAGTTCATGTACTTGGGAGCCTCGAGCCTGCTGAGGGAGACCTTTGAGCACACGCAGTGGAAGATGGGGGTAACGATGCTGGCTGCTGTATTGCTGATATTCGCCATCACTTCAGTTGTGTAGAGATAGTACGCCCCTGCTGGGATTTGAACCCAGATCTCAGGCTCCGCAAGCCCGCATTCTATCCAAGGTATACTACAGGGGCATCTGAACAGTATTCTGCTTCGGTATTATAAATAATGCTGGTCGGGACAGAAGCGATAAAAAGCCTTAGTGGGTTATACATTTTGAAGAACACCGCCTTAGAGTGCGCTTTATGACCGATGCGATAGTCGCCACGAGCCTGAAGAAGAGGTTCAAGACGCATGAGTCCCTCAGGGGTAAGAAGATATTCCTAGCTTCGCTCAGGAGAAGGACCTTCTACAAGCAGGCGCTTGACGACGTGGGCTTTTCGATACCCACCGGCCAGATAGTCGCGCTGCTTGGCAAGAACGGGAGCGGCAAGTCAACGCTCACCAAGATAATGACAGGCATCCTCTTCCCTGACTCGGGGGAGATAAAGGTCCTCGGGCTGGATCCCTGGAGGGAGAGGGTGAAGCTCGCGATGGAGATAGGGGTGGTGCTAGGCGCACACGGCCAGCTGTTCTGGAATCTCCCGGCGTCCGACGCCTTTGAGTACAACCGCAAGATCTACAAGGTGCCGGAGAGCACCTACGAGAAGAGGCTCTCCTACTTCGTTGACCGGCTGGAGCTTGAGGAGGTTTACAAGAGGCAGGTCAGGCAGATGTCGCTGGGCGAGCAGATGAAGTGCAACTTCGTCTCGTCCTGCCTTCACATGCCCAGGATCGTCTTCCTTGACGAGCCTACAATCGGTGTGGATCTGCCGTCCAAGCTCGCGCTAAGGGAGACGATATCCGAGATGCAGAGGAGGTTCAAGACAACCTTCGTGCTCACCACGCACATAGTGGAGGACATAGCCATAGCAGAGCGGGTAATCATGCTCGACAAGGGCAAGAAGATATTCGACGACACCAAGGAGAACCTGGAGGGGCTGTTCGGGGACAAGAGATACATAACGCTCAAGTTCGACGGAAGGGCACCGGCCAAGGTTGGCATCGGCAAGGTGCTGGAGAGGGAAGCCAACGTGCTCAAGCTGGAGGTGCCGCGCAGGGCGATAAAGTCGAAGGGAATGATGAGCCTGCTCAACAGCGACAGGGTTATGGACTACAGCGTCAACGAGGTTGACCTGAGCCACATACTCTCCAAGCTCTACAGGGGGCTTGACGGCAAGAAGAGGACCGGTGGCAGATATGCAACTTGAGATAGGCAGGTACCTGGCCCACTTTCGGGTGAACCAGAAGGCGATATACTACTACAAGATGGACATGGCGCTCAACGTCATGTTCACCGTTCTCGGCTTCGCGATAATGATAGCCGTGTGGACTGCAGTGTACCTTACAACCGGCAGCTCCCAGATAAACGGGCTGACGCTGGTGCAAATCTATGCTTACTTCATAGCCATTGGGGCCCTGCAGTTCATAATAGGGACCAATATAGACGAACAGCTGACCGGGGCGATACAGGACGGCTCCATCGCCACCGCGATGCTCAAGCCGATAAAGTACCCGTTGCAGCTGCTGCTCGGGACTCTAGCTGATTATGTCTCCTATTACAACATCCCCGCATTGATGTTCCTTGGCATAGCCGCCCTTCTTGCACAGTCCAGTCTGGGTGCTTGGACGATAGCGGCCTTCATTGTGGAGATAGTGATAGCCTTTGCGCTTGTCAACCTGATAGGCTTCCTGCTTGGGCTCGCGGCAATATACCTGACCAACATATACGGGCTGATGTCCATCGTGTTCACGATAATCGGCATACTCGGTGGGACTGTGGCTCCGCTCGTCTTCTACCCGCAATGGGCCCAGAACATTATCTATCTGACACCTTTCCCTTCGATGTACTACATACCTGCGGCAACGTTCCTCGGAACAGTTGGGAGCAGCGCAATATTGCAGGGAATCGTGGTTGGCGCGCTGTGGATTGCGGCGCTTCTCGGTTGCAGTGCAGTAGCATGGAGTAAACTTAGCGTCAAGGTGGCACTCGCTGGTGGTTGAATGATATCCGAAATAAAGAATGCGCTGAGGTTCTTCCGAATATCCTGGGAGTACAACCTGATTAACTTCATAGCCTACAGGATACAGTCAGTGTTCTGGGTCATCTACAACACCTTCCTGACAATAACCACTTTCATAACAATATCAGTGGTGTACTACGTATCGAGCGGCATCGCAGGATGGAGCTACTATGATCTGATGTTCCTGGCTGCCACGATGAACATAAGCATATCCATACTCGGCAACCTCCTCAACGTGGGCTACCTGGGAACCCAGCTGCTCAAGGGAGGCGTTGATCCGTATCTGGTGAAGCCCTTCGGGCTCGCAACGCTATTCCTTTCAATATACGGCACGCCCTCCCAGTTCGCAGGCATCATATCAGGAGTCATACTGGCAGTCTACGCTGGCTCCCATATACACTTCACCCTTGCAAGCGCCGCAGGATATGCCATCCTGATGGCGATAGGCACCATTGCGCTGATACTGTTCACCCTGATGGTGGTAGTACTGGCCTACGTGCTGATAAAGGGCAGCTTCTTCGTCAACAAGCTTCTCAACTTCGAGCAGACGCTCAGCAAGTACCCGCTGCACGTGTACGGTCTCGGCGGGCAGCTTGTCTTTTCCCTGCTGATCCCGATAGGCTTCGCTTATTACTACCCGACCAAGGTGCTGCTGGGATCCTACAACGTTTACCTCTTCGGCCTACTCTGCGCAGTCGGCATCGCAATCGCCGTGATATCCTACAAGTCGTTCTACGTATTGATGAGAAGGTACACGAGCGCAGGGGGGTAGCGGCCGAGGGCAGAAACAGTTAAATATGCTTTTTGACAGTTGATTAGCGATACGATGGTCTACCATTTCTATTTAACCATTGCGGTTCCTGCCATCGTGGCTTTCATCGTGACAGTGGCAGGCACGCTTTTCCTTATGTCCTACATGAAGGACGCGGGAGTTACCGCAATAGACCACAACAAGAAGGGTAGGCCCATTCTCGCCAGCGGCGGCGGTGTCGCTGTCTCGTTCGGCTTCGCAGTGGGAATACTCACGTACGTATTCGGAGGCAGCTTCTCGTTCTACTCTCCCGCCTCCTCTTTGCCTTACCTGTTCGCAACAGTCATAGCGGTCTTCCTCATATCTTTCGTGGGATTCATAGATGACATAAACGTCCAGAGAAAGCTGGTCAAGACAACGGACATGATGGACACGAGGAAGGGGCTCAAGCAGTGGCAGAAGCCGCTCCTCACCTTGATAGGTGCAATACCGCTGATGGCTGTGAACGCCGGTGTTGCCACGATCAACATACCTCTTCTCGGCGCCGTTGACTTCGGCCTCTTTTATCCCCTGATAATCATACCGCTTGCCGTCATCTTCACTTCAAACGCGTTCAACCTTCTGGGCGGATTTGACGGGATAGCGACGGGTACAGGCCTAATCGCGGCGGCTGCCCTTTTGCTCTATAGCCTGGTATGGGGCACGTACATAGGCTCGATAATATCGGGAGTGCTGTTCGCCACCCTGCTCGCCTTTTTCTTCTTCAACATGTACCCCGCGCGCATAATACCAGGGGACAGCTATACCTATGCGGTAGGCACCGGCCTGCTGACCGTGATGGTGCTGGGCAGCGCTGAGGCCTTCGGCTTCATAGTGTTCCTTCCGTGGCTGATCGAGTTCTTCCTCCACCTGAGGAAGAAGTTCCACACCACTGACCTAGGCAAGCTGAACAAGGACGGCACCTTCTCTGCGCCGTATGGGAAGAAGATCTACAGCTGGACTCACGCGATAATGAACCTCCGCCCGATGAACGAGTGGCAGGTCTCGGCTGCCATGTGGATGGTTGAGATAGGGTTCGTAGCGCTTGCGTTCGCGATGAAGGCTTTCAGGCTTGTCTAGGCCTTGAGATAGAAACAGCGACCATATGGTCCAGTGCCCTTTTCCTTACTACAGCGGCGCCCATCTCCTTCTTTCTCTTTATCCTGTTCCTTATCGCCGCTCCCCTGGTGGCCATCCTCTGGCCTCCAGGACTTCTTGCGGCAAGCAGCACATCCGTGTGCTTGATCAGCTTGCTCCTTCCAGCGTAGCTGGCGTATATGGAGGCGTCCTCCACCAACTCCCTGACCGTCTCCTGGAGCTCCCTTTCCATACTCACCACGGCCCTCTCATCAACGCGCTCGGCGCCCGCCTCGCGTATGAATTGCTCTATATCGTAAAGACTGAATCCTCTCCTTTTGTTCAATGAAACCCCCCTGTCTTGTATAACAAAACCAAGCCTTTTAAATAGCCCCTCTTTGCGCCGAATAGCGGCAGTCCACCACCGCTTCCAGGATGAAAATGAGGGTTTGACGTCGGGCTCAGGCGTAGGCCGCAAGGTATATGGCTGTGCAGATGACCGCTATCCTTATGTTGTCATCCACGAAGAGGTCAAGGCTCTCCGCCCCGGCGAGTATTGCAGCCGCTATGAAGGCGTTGTACCCTATGGCGAAGTAGCCAAGGAATCCGGCGATGATGAAGAATGCAAGGGTGCCGGCTGCGCTCTTCCTGCGGTTGTATGGCAGCTTTGGGCCGCCAACCCTTATGCCCACGATGGTAGCGGCAGGATCGGCGAACAGAAGGGCGATTACGGAGAAAAGGAGGAAGTTGGAGTTGTGAATCACGCCTATGAGAAGGGCCACACCAGCGGCAAGGTAGACAGCCCCTATGCCAAAGGTGGTGCTCATCCGCTCCATCCTTGATGCCGTGTACCTGTAGAACTTGTAAAGTGTGCCGCCAACCCTTCTGGCCTGTTTGAGGCCGGAGATGTTGTTGATCAGGTAGCCGGCGAGTATCATGAAGAAAATGGTGTCTGAGGCTAGAGTAAGCGGAAGCAGCAACACCATTGCGGCAACCAACAGGCCTATCAGTATGTGTATCACATCCCTGTTAACCTCGACCTCCAGCCTGCTGTTGAGCGACGAACGGACCCTGTTCGTGGCCGCGAAAAAGTCGACGTAGAGAAGGCCGAACATCGTGCCTATGGCGAACATGGCCGCAAGCGCTATGGTGGCGGTCAGGGACAGCAGGCCGTAGATGAAGCCTGCCGCTATTATGGAGAGCAGCGCAATGAACAGCCTTGGCTTCCGTACGTAGGCCTGCGCCAGAGCGGTTGAGAGCGCGGCCATCCCGACGCCCACATACGCGATCACCTCATTGTACGTGCCGTATACCGTGTAAGCTGCGATGAACGAGACGGCTATTGATGCGGCAAGCGGTATAATCGATGACTTACGCCTTGATGAGTAGTAGAGTGAGGCGAGCGATGCCGCGAACGAGAAGAGGAGGAAGGCGATGCCATAGTATTGCGATAGCATAGGAGGACCTCATACGAGCAGTATGGCCAGCGTGGCCAGGACGAACCCGCCCCCTATTATCACCGGGACCATGAACCTAGCGAGCTCGTATACCGAGTGGGCCACGGCGAGCAGCTTCTCCATCGAGTTGGGCCCCCAGACCACGAACCTCTTCATCACAGAGGAGGTGTGGGAGAACTTAACGGCCTCCATGTTGCCCAGAGCGTCAGACACCACTTTGTCAAGCGTCTCCTTCATCGAGGCGAACCTTGTAGTGGTGCCAAGAACGTTGTCGGCATCGAAGCCAAACGAGTTGACCGCATGCGTGTCTGTGGTGTACGCCTCGGCAGTTATGCCGTACTTGTGCCTAAGGTGGCTTACTATCTCGTCCCTGATCCTGGGAAGCATGTTGTTGCAGTTGAACTGCACTATCGCGTACCTGAATCCGTTGAATCCGAACACCGCGACGTTGAGGTTGCCCCTTGCCAGGTCGACGGGACCCCTCAGGTTGTAGTAGAGGTCAGCGTTCGCCACACCAAGCTTCACCGCCTCGGTCTTGTGCATCGGCTTCTGCATCTGCTTTATCGCGGATATGTACTCCATCATGAATTTGGAGTTGGGCTTTATGCCGTCCAGCTCGTCCTTGGGCGCGCTCTCGTACCTGGAGTTGTGGGCGTCAATCAGCACAACGCCGTTGAACTTGTCCCCCAGCAGACCCTTGAACAGCATCGCCGTGTCCGGAGAGACGTCCTCGGTCACCCTGGGAGCCCTTGTCAGCGTGGTTATGGCCACCGGCCCAAGGTCAATCGCGATGATGTTGGCACTCTTGAACCTGCTCCTGTAGAAAGATGCGGACTTGTAGGATTTCGCGGTGCCTGACTCCGCTATGCACCTGTCGACCGTTGCCCTCAGGATATTGAACTGTGTTATCGATACCGGGTTGTGATCTATGTTGACGCAGGAGTGCATTATGAAGCCTGGCACCTTGTACTTTGTGTTGATATGCCTCTCGAGCATGTGGGGAAAGTCGCTTCCTGCGAGCGTGCCCGATGGGCCGTAGTGTATGTCTGGGGCGAAGAAGACCGCCTTCAGCTGGTTCTTCCCAGTTCTGGCTACTATGGTGTCAGTGGCTATGTCGAGCGGGGTGCCGAACTTGCCTCCGAACGGCGTCGCGATGTTGATGTCGAACAGCCAGTTCTGCAGCATCTGCGACAGCGCGTCAACGCCCTGGAGGCCGAAGCTCTTCCTAACAGGTCTGTCGAGCACGTAGAGGATGGTGTAGCTTATGAGGAGAAATACGAATATGCCGGCGTAGAGCTTGATGAGCAGCAGCTTGAACGGCGTCTGGAAGGAAAGTATGGAGCTGCTGTAAGGGATGTAGAGCAGTATGTTGAGCGTCGGTTGGACCACAGCAAGGAACACCGCCCTCTTCCTCTGGCCCAGGAGCACCTTGTTGATGAAGAACCACCAGCCGAAGATGCTGGCGTTGCCCACGAGTATGATGGCGCTCGCTACCGCGTATGCACCTGTGACAACGTAGACGATGCTGCCGAGCAGTATGAAGACAGAGTATGAGATGGTGCTGACCATCAGTATGAAGAGAAGGTACCTCGTCACCACGTACCTCTTCACCGCCTTGATGACAACTAGAGTAAGCAGGGCGGGCACCATTATTACGAGTATCCCGGTTATGCCCCCCTTGACGAGAATGTAGGAGAGGTTGCCGTGTATGGAGCTGTAGTTCATCAGAGCTACCGCCGCTATGCCCATCACTATACTCACTGAGAGGAGCGCCATGAACAGAACCGTGGCTCTTGGCGTGCCTTTTGAGAACGGATTGAGGTCAGTAAGCAGGTTGTCGTAGCTCTTGGAGGCCATCGGAACACTTGCTGGATGGAGGCGGCTACTTGCCGAACCTCCTCTTTCTTTGGGAGAAGACCTTCAGCGCCTTCTCAAGATCAGTCTTCTCGAAATCGGGCCAGAACTTCTTGGTGAAGTAAAGCTCCGAGTAGTCGGACTGCCACGGCAGAAAGCCTGACAGCCTCATCTCCCCTGAGGTCCTTATAAGCAAATCAACGTCGGGCACCGAGGCGGTCCTTATGTTGCGCCTCATCGTCTGCTCGTCTATCTTCATGTGCGGGTGGGTGGCGGACTCGGCGTGTATCTTCCTGAGCGCGTATATCATGTCGTCCCTTCCGCCATAGCCCACCAGCAGGTTTATCGTGAACTCCTTGTACATCTTGGTCTTGCCCTCAAGGTACCTGAACGCCTCCTTCACCGTCTTCGGCAGCCCAGTCAGGTTGCCGACGACCTTTATCCTGGTGTTGTTCTTCTGCAGTATCTCGAGTATCTTGGGATCCCTTGCTGCCTTTATGTAAAGCGAGTATAGCGTTCCTATCTCCATCTTGCTCCTTCCAGTCATGTTGTCGGTCGAGAGCGCCCATACGGTGAGGGTCTTCACTCCGAAGCCCTTCGCCCAGACGCCGAAGTCCACGAACTTCCTCACGCCTGCTTCATAGCCCCTGAAAAGCGCGAACCTGTGCAGCTTTGACCATCGCCTGTTGCCGTCGGGTATGAGCGCGAGGTGCGCCGGAACCTGATTTATGCTCCCCTTAGTTGATCTTAATCTAGAAACCATGAGTATCACAGCACCGTACTGCCCATATACTATTCTTTTAAAAGGTTTTTATAGCTTGTTCTTGGCTATCCGAGAGCTGGAGGCGGGGTTTGAGCAGTGGAGCAGTAGGTTGGTTATAAAGAATTTGCCTGCCAATCTGATGCTGGTGCTGCTTTTGGAGTTCGGGATGGAGGTGTACAGGGTAAACTCGCTTGCCGAGATGATAGGCAACGAGGAGTCCATCAAGAAGCTCACCCACTTCGCCAGCGAGGTCGAGAACGGTAGCAAGAGAACCCCTCTGCTGATCTTCGGCCCATCGGGCGTGGGGAAGACCACCGCAATCCACCTGCTCGCGGAGGAGAAGGGATGGAACGTTGTGGAGCTGAACGCGAGCGACTACAGAGACAAGGAAACTATAGAGAAGAGGCTAATTTCGGCAGCCACCTCAAGGACCCTGTTCGGCAAGAGGAACCTTGTACTTCTGGACGAGATAGACGAGCTTGCGGCAAGGTTCGACAAGGGAGCGTCGGGCGCAATAGCTGAGCTCATCTCTTCGGCGAAGAACCCGATAATATTCATAGCGAACGACATGTGGGACCAGAAGATATCCTTCCTGAGGGGCAAGACCGAGCCGGTCGAGTTCAAGAGGGTCGACCCGGTCGCCATATCGAAGCTGCTCTACAGGATATGCGACCGCATGTCTGTGAAGGTGAGCAAGGAGAGCGTCGAGCTCATTTCGAGCAGGTCCAACGGCGACGTGAGAAGCGCAATCAATGACATGTACGCCATAATGGGCTCGGAGGCTGCTGAGACCACAGAGGTCATAGGCCTTAGGGACAGGAAGATAGACGTCTTCAACCTGCTCGACAAGATATTCTTCGCCAACACGCTGGCTGCACCGCTGAGGTCGATATCGGGCACCGACTTAGACAATGACATGCTGATAAAGTGGCTCGACGAGAACATACCGAAGAGGTATGTGATGTCCGGGGACATGAAGCAGGCATTTGACGCACTATCATCCGCGACTATGTTCGCAACGAGGGCTATGAGGGCGCAATATTACACTTACTGGAGGTACATGAACGTGCTGATGTCGAGCGGAGTCGCACTGGCAAAGAGCAGGTACCCCGACACAATGCAAAGATACGCCTTTCCGAAGGTGATAAGGTCGCTCAGCACGTCAAAGGGATCGAGGAGGGAGGATGTCGCCATCGCGAGGAAACTCCAGCTTAGCTTCCATGCGAGCACATCAAGGATAATAAGGAACGAGATGCGGATGCTGGCAAAGATGATAAAGAGCGAGATGAAGGACGGAGACGCGGATGAGGTCAACGACCAGATGATGAGGGTTTACAGGCTAGAGAAGGACGAGATCAAGGCCATAGTGGAAAGATACGGCTAGTCTGCTTATTTTTGAATGTTAATTTTTTAGACTGTAAGGCAGGCATTCACTGCCTTGCTCCGAGTTCTATGAGGAGTAGCGTCAGCGCCTCCTTTATGTTCTTGTTGGCGACCCTTATGCTTGCCGCCTCCGCATGCCCCCCGCCGCCTATCTCGGGATTGGAGTGCTTCAGCCTTTCTATTACCTGAAGTATCTCCACCTCTGCGGATATTGCCTTGCTCACTCTCATGGAGATGAAGTTGCCGAAGTGCACGGCCGTAATGACCCTATCGCCGTTTAGCTCCTCCAACCTTCCCTGAAGCCTTGAGCTGTACCTCCCCGGAAGCGGGAATCCCTGCTCCTTGTCGGCTATGGGTGTGAAGTCCACCACAAACACCTGGACGCCCTTGTCGGTAAGGTGCTTGTTGGCGGTGTTGACCCCAAGGGATATCGCCTCCTCCATCTGCTCCGTTGCCGTTGCATATGTAGATATGTACTTATCAGGGTCGGATATCACCGCCTCGATCTGCTTGGGGCTTAGCCCGTTCTTATTCTTGGCAGTCATATAGTCCAGCACTGTAGCTAGGCGCACCGCGTCCGCATCGTTAGTGTTGGCGTATTTGCTGTAGTCGCTTATGAAAGATGCCTTGATTAGCTCGTCAAAGTGGTCGCCGCTCAGCGCCTGCGACAGGAAAGAGGTGAGCGCGCCGGCGGTCATGTTAGAGTCGCTGCCGAAGTTCCAGCTGTTTAGGTACCTTGCCCCCTCGGAGCTGAAGCCCTTGTAGGGCATGTGGTGGTCCAGCCATATGATATCGGCATTGCCCTTAATAATTTCCATGCCTCCAGAGCTCTCTTCAGATGTGCCGAAGTCGGTGATGAGCAGCACCGGCTTCTCCTTGCTGGAGTACTGGCTTATCAGCGCGCTGTCCGAGTATGCGGAGTCCGGAGTGTAGGCTATGCTCTTGTTCATGAACCATGATGCTGACCTGCCGCCTTCAAACGCTCCCGCGCCAATCTTTGAGAGAGCCCTGTAAAGCGCAAGCGCGCCTGAAGAGCCGTCGCCGTCGTTGTGGAACCTGACTATAAGCGGCGCGCCAGTGAGATATGCCCTTAGCAGCGACTCAGCGGCATCTGCGAGCGCTGACCTCAGCTTGTCCTTTTCAGTTATTTCTATGACCCCGAAATCGATTGTTGCAGCCTTTGCCCTTACTCCTATTCCGTCCACAAGAGAGGATAGGGTGCGGCTGTAGAGCTCCGGGCCCGCTGTGCCATTGGACTCTATCCCGCTAACCTTGAAGCTCTCATCGTACTGCAGATCGACATGCTCCATGAGCGACATCTCGAGGTTGGAGCTGACCGATATCGAGGAGCGCTCGTTTATGACTGTGTAGAGATCCGCGCCATCGCTAGCCCTTCTCGTGGATGTGACTATCCCAGTTGTCCTTAGCAGGTTCATCATATCTTCTCTATTTCTTGGCTTGGTCGGCACTCCCGCACACCTACGGGGTCGAGTTCACCGTTGCATTGCTGGTTGCGGATGAGTAGCAGCTCTGCCTGTAGGTCAGGTTCGATATCTGGGTGCACGCGGTCGAGTTGTACTTTGATGCGTATGCGGTTATGCAGGCGTACTTGTAGTTGATATCGGATATCTGGGTGCATGCCGAGAGGTTCTTGGATGTGAGCGCCGTGTTTATCAGAACTGCATACTTGCATACGCTAGCGACCTGCGAGGGCGCTGATGCGCATACGCTTGCGTTTAGCTGAAGCGCGGTCTGGTTGGTCGATGACTTACCGTATGAGCATAGCTGGCCCAGCACCCCGGGCTGGCCCGCGCAGAGGGAGTAATCTGAGGTGAGTGTGGCAAGCCTGTAGTAGCAGTATCCCTGCGGAGTCAGGTTGAGCTCGGCAAGCTGCACCTGCTGAAGCTGCAATGTGTAGTTGCCGGTATTCTGCTGCAGTATGCTGTCTATTATGGGCTGGTCGGTGTGGTTGGGAAGTAGGGCGCAGTATCCTGAATTGCTCTTTGATATCGCGGTGTTGTAGTAATACATACTGCTGCACAGAGAGGCCTGGGAGCCGTTGGAGACGTATGAGCATGTCGATTTGTCCGAGAACTTCTGGCTGGTGGCAAGCGCGTATGCGCACTGTGACGAGTACGGCTGGGAGAGCACAGCGCAGTCTGTCGGGCTTTGCTGCTTCTGGCTCATCTGGGTGACGCACTGATAGTAGTATGTGGTCGAGTTGGCCAGGCCGGCGCATATGGTTGCGTTGTCCTTGCTCAGCGCTATTGAGGTTATGCATCCCGCCTGCGAGTTTATGCTCGATATGCTGCGGCACACTGTCGCGTTGTTTGTGTAGTTGGCCATCGCGAGGTAGCAGTTGTCCCTCGGCTGCGAGAGCACTATTCCGCTGCACCCCCTCTGGCCCGATGGGTGTATTTGCAATGCGAGGCTGACAAGCGCAAGCGCCAGCAGGACTACAGTGACGAGCGCGTAGAGTCGGATCCGCTCATGGTGCCCCAGATTCAGCCGCGGCTTGGCCTTTGAGGGAGCCTCCTCCTTTTTGCGATGAAGCCTTAGCCCGAACATCAAATCAGTCGATCTCAATCACTGCTCCAGGCTGAATACCCTGAAGCCCTGCGGCGTTATGTCGTATGGCGAGAGTGTCCAACTGTGGGCGGTTCCCCTTGTCTTTATTATCTCGAGCGTCAGGGTCCTCTTGTCCTCCTGGCCGTTCTGGTAAAGCGTTATTATCCCGTCGAACACGAATGACTCGATGCCGAACTTTATGTCCTTCCTCTCCGACGACTTTATCTCAGTGGTTATGATGGAGGTTATGCCCAGCCTCTTCATGTTTGTTATCATGGCGAGTATCGACTTCCTGTACTTCAGGTTGTCGCCGATGAGCATGCGCAGTACGGAGAACGAGTCTATGGCAACGAGCTTGGCGTTGTTCATCTTGGCTATGGCCTCGATATCGGACATTATGTTGCCGAAAGAGTAGGTCTCGGAGTCCTCCTGCTCGGATATCCTGGTGGCGGGATCATCCCCGTCAACAACCAGCATGTTGCTCTGTATGAGTGCGTCTATGTCCGTGTAATCAGGGAACGCGGCCTTTGCATTCTTTATCACGTCCTCAGGCTTTTCTTCTAGCGCTATAAATGCGCATGGGACTCCCTTCTTGGCGTTCCTGTAAAGTATGTCGAATGATAGAAGCGTCTTGCCGGCGCCCGGGCCGCCCGCGATTATGAACTGGCTCATCTCCGGTATGCCGCCATACAGCATCGAGTCCAGGCCCGCTATTCCGGTCTTTATCCTTGCCCTTCCCCCCTCCCCGTTTGAACTTGAATTGGACTCGTTACCGTTAGCCATCTGAGCACCGCGATAATTATATTAAGTGAAAGACTATAAAGTATTCTGACGGGCTTGGCGCCGGTGCAATCCATGAGGATAACAGCGAGCGGCTCGACAGTCTACCTGAAGAGCCTGGCAATGGAGGACGCAGACGCCATACAGCACAACGCCAACGATCCAGAGCTGGCGAGGGACGTTGCTTCCTCAGGCCATTTCCCGCACCCTTACACAAGGGCTGACGCCCTTGAGTTCATACAAAGAGCGGTTAGCCTTTATGCGATTATGACAGACCTCCACCTTGGAGTCTGGGAAGCTTCAGAGAACGAGCTCATCGGCGCTTGCGCGCTCGGAAGCATCGACCTGAAGAACAAGAGGGCCGAGATTGGGTACTGGATAGGAAAATCCCGGTGGGGTAAGGGATACGGCAAGGGGGCTGTTGCTCTGATGTTGTCGTACGGGTTTAAGGTACTGGAGCTCAATCGTGTTTACTGCAGTGTGTTCGAATCAAACGCAAGGTCTATAGCGCTACTCCGCTCGCTGGGCTTCGTTGAGGAGGGCAGGCTAAGGGCTCATGACACGATTGACGGGAAGAGGGTTGACTCCCTTTCTTTCGGGCTTCTCAAGGAAGAGTTCAAGCATCTGCAAAACGTCGAAATTTCGGACTAAAACGGCACAGATTCTTTAAATAGCTTTACTGCCAATTTTAGATGATAAGGATGGTCTCGCTGTTCCATTTCGGAGGAAAAAAGGAAGCGGATACGCTTGGCGACATGGCGGAGAGCATAAGCAGGAATGATAAGAAAGTGCTGCAGGAGCTGCGCAATGGCAGGATAGATCTTCTAAGCACAATGGAGAAAATGGCTGTGGAGGCCAGGAATGGAAATCCTAAATGTTTCGACGCTCTTGTGAAAATAGGCAAGGAGATAGAATCTTCTGCACAACACTACCTGAGTGATAAAAGATTTGCGGAGATAAAGCAGTGGAATCATTATAAGAAGGGGTATAGATACCTAATACATGAAGTCGCAAAGGTCAATTACAATTTTGCAAAAGCCACAATCATGCATCCGCTTGCAGCGACGCAGGACTTTGATGGAAAGAACCTGATAGGGATTATGGTGAAATGGGAACATGATATGACTACAATCAGGGCTATAAACCTGAGGAAGGACATAACAAAAAATAAGCTGGTTTTATGAAGACTACAACCAAGATAGGGATTCTGCTCGTGATTGTGGGCGTGATAGTGCTGTTCGGCTCAGGCGCAGCTGCCAATAAGCAACTGCAGAGGCAGCTGGCCTCGGTGAACATGACGGCCCAGCCGCACAGCTTCGCATACACCGACATAAAGGTTAACGCGAGCTCTATGATATTCATCACAGTAGCCACGTCCAACTCCTCTAACATATACCTGTTCAACTCCAGTGCCTTCAATACTTGGAGCACTCAGGCGAGCAATGCCACTGCGAACGGCGAGGCTTACGCAGCAGAGGTGAACGGCAGGGGGCTTCTTTACACCTACGGCAATTCCAGCTTCGTTCAGCTCACGCTTCCGGACATGGCGAGGAACTCAAGCTACAACTTCTCAAGGGTATTCAATGGAAACTACTACCTTGTTATAGACAACACGAACAGCAGCGCAGCCAAGCCAATGGCTATATCGGCCAGGGCTGCCTACGTTGTTCTCAACTCCAACACGGTATCGAGCTACCTCAAGGGGATTACTTACGGAGTGGGCGGGGCGCTTGCCCTGATAATAACCGGAGTGGTTGTCATCATCTACGGTTTCTTCAAAAAGAAGGCGGATGGGGCGGTCGCAGCGGTAGTGCAAAAGACGAAGTCGGATACGACAAGCAAAGAATATATAGATTCGCTTTATAAAGATATAGAAGGGAAAAAGGGCGGCGCCGAGAGGAAAAGCAGGGCGAAAAAGGCCGCAAAGTGAGGCGATTATATGGATGAGCTCAGGGAGAAGATAGCTGGAGAGATAACCCTATCGGAGAGCCCGGGCAGCGCCATGAAGAAATGGAGGGAGCTCTTCGGAGTCACCCAGATAGAGCTATCCAAGCAGATAAGGATATCCACCTCCACGATAAGCGACTACGAGAGCAACAGGAGGCTCAGCCCCGGCGTCGGGGTGATAAAGAGGTTCGTTGAGGCGCTCTTCACCATCGACACCTCAAGGGGAGGCACGGTCATAAGCGGGCTCAACAAGTTCACCAACCAGGAGCAGAAGACCCCGTTCTACCTGATTCATGATTTCAGCTCGCCAATCAGCGGCGTGGACTTCAACAGGATAATAGAGGGCAAGGTGGTGGCCAACCCCAACTACCTGGACAGCGTAAAGCTATTCGGCTACACCAAGATGGACAGCCTGAGGGTCATACTTGAGATGTCCCCTGCGGAGTACCCGAAGCTGTTCGGATCGACCACGGAGAGGGTCTTCATATTCGAGAAGGTGTCTACGGGAAGGTCGCCGCTTGTGGTCATAAGGGTCGCCCCGATCAAGCCAAAGGTGATAGTGCTCCACAACGTCACTACGGTTGACAAGCTGGCCATCAAGATAGCCCAGGTGGAGAGGATACCGCTGCTCACCACGAAGCTCGACATAGAGGAAGTCTACAAGAGGCTCGACAAGCTCTGATCCTAAGTTTGGAAGCCTTTTTAGTCTGTGGCTTCGGATACGTAACCGTGAGATAATGAAGAATCTGATAGTATCGATAGAAGCAGTCATAGGAGGCGTGATAATAGCCTTGCTTACCGGGCTCGCCAATACGACACCGGGAGGTGGCTTCGTTGGTGCATCGTGGTATGGGTGGCCAGTGAGCTGGCTTTACAAGCTGGTAATCGCGCCGCAGTACAACCCGTGGAAGGTCCAGTGGGGGAACCTGATCATAGACATCATAGTCTGGATTGTAGTAGTCGCGGTGGTCATGCTGATTGCGGAACACGTGATGGGACACGGGAAGAAGCCCGCTGCCTCAAAGAAGGGCAAGGGCAAAAGCAAGAAATAATAAATAAAACTTTGGCAGGCGTCAACCCCAGACGTCTGCCTTTATCTTTTCCTGTGGGACACCCAAGGATATCAGTGCATCCTTTATTGCCTTAACGAATGCCAGCGGTCCGCATATGTATGGCGACCTCTCCATATAGTCCGGCGCGAATGCCTTTATCATCTCGGCGTCTATGTGCCCGGTCTTGCCGGTCCAGCCGTCGCCCTCAGCGGGCCTTGTGACTGTTATGAGAGTATTGAGCTTTATCTGCCCCTCGAAATCCTTGAGCTCCTGCTTCCTGATAATCTCGGTGGGGTACTTGATGCTGTATATCATGCTTGTGTCAGTCCCCGCGGCGGTCTTCTTTATGTGCCTGAGCATGGACATGAACGGGGCAAATCCTGTGCCGCCCGCAAGGCACAGTATCTTCTTGTCCGACATTGCGTCGAACTTGAACTGGCCGTGAGGCCCCGTGACGTTGAAGAGCTCTCCTATCTTGGAGTTTACGAAGTAGGATGTGTGGCCGTCGTGAGCCTTCACAACAAACAGCTCGAATGTGTCGATCTCCGGCTCTGAGGCTATTGAAAACGCCCTTCCGGTGAACTCCTTGTTTGTCGCGGTGTCTATTCCGAATGTCATGACGAACATTCCAGGGTCAAATGAGAGCGGCTTGGAGTCCTGGGCCTTGAACCTGATGAGCAGGACCTCCGGGGTCTCGTCTATCTTTTCGGTAACCGCAAATGGCCTCTTCTCTACCATGATATCATCAATCTTACAATCAGAGACTTGAAACTTCAGCTATAAAAATATGTTGCAGCAAATGCCGAATAGGAATCCAAAACGTGCACTTATGAGATGAAGCCGGTTACCGCCTTTGCGACCTCATCAGGTTTGGTGTAGTGTGGATAGTGCTTCCCGCCTTCGACAACCAAAGTCCTGCTCCCTTTTATCTTGCCGAACTCGCTTGCGTATCTTATGTTGACCACAGGGTCGTCGCTGCCCCACAAGATGAGCGTAGGGACAGAAACGGCACCGAACTGCGTGGCAGACAGAGTCGATACGCCGCTGTTGCCCACTAGACTTCGTATCACGTAGTCCTTGTTGCCGTTGATTGCCAGAGCGTCCTTTATCAGCTGCACCCCCTCGGCCTCTGAAGTGCCTGCGCTCTTGGAGTCCTCAAGCCTCCTCGCGGAGCCTGCCGAGTCCTCAACGATTATCCCCTTGCAAGGATAGCCTTCAGCAGCGTAAAGTACGGATATCCAGCCGCCGTAAGAGTGACCGAAAAGGTAGCAGTCCAGATTCTTCGCTGATATGAACTCTCTGAGGGCCTTGACTTGCACGTTTACGGTGTAGTCTATCTGCGGCGCCTCTGAGAGGCCGTGCCCCAGGAGGTCAAGTAGGTAGATGTCGAAATTGTCGGGCAGGAAGCCCATGAGCTTTGCGAAGGCCTTTGTGTTACCCCCGAGCCCGTGGAGAAATAATATGGTGTTCCTCGTGCCTTTGTGGTGCTTGAAATGGATGGAGCCGAATGAGGTCTCTTCGTAACCCTCCTCAAAGTCTTTTTCGTAGTCCACTGACTCACGCCTTTGGCTTCGCCGAAAAGAAGTGTATGCTGCGCCCCAGCGCGAGCTCGGCGGCCTCCTGTATGGCCTCGCTGTATGTGGGATGCGGGTGTATAGTGTCAGCGATGTCCTCAAGCGTCGCGCCCATCTCTATGGCCAGCGCAGCCTCGGATATCATGGAGCTTGCCTCATCGGAGACTATCTCCACTCCCCTGACCAGATTGTCGCTATCGTATGCAACCTTGACGAAGCCGTTGGTCGTGTTCAGTGCGACGCTCCTTCCCAATGCGGTGAGCGGGAACTTTGCCACCTTCAGCCCCTGGCTCTCGTCCAGTACCCCAGCTATCGCGATTTCGGGGTCTGAGAATATGACCGCGGGAACCACTACGTTGTCATACGAGGAGTTCATGCCTGACGCAATCTCGCCGGCAATCACCCCCTGGCGCATCGCCTTGTGGGCAAGCATGGGCTCACCCACAACGTCCCCAATTGCAAGTATGTTAGGGTCGCTGGTCGTGAGCGCCCCGTCAATCGTTATGAATCCCTTTTCGTCCAGCTGCACCTTCGTGTTCTCCAGTCCCAGGCTGTCGGTATATGGCTTAAGGCCGATGGCAACCACTATGATATCAGTGTCTATCTTTTCGCCGCTCTCAAGAGTCACAGAGTTGGCATCGTGCGACTTAGGGGTTGAGTTAGTGTACACCCTGACGCCCAGCTGGGTCACCCTGTCGTTGACCAGCTTTATCGCATCCCTGTCGAACTTGGAGAGGAGCTCGGACCTTGCTATTATGCTGACCTTGGTTCCCAGCTTTGCGTATAGCGTTCCTATCTCCACAGCCACATACCCTGCGCCAACTATCGCCATTGCCTTCGGTATGGTGTCTAGCATCAGCGCCTGTTTGTAGTCTATGACGTTGCCTCCGAATTCGAAGCCGGGGATGGTGTACGGCTCCGAACCTGTGGCGATTATCGCCTTCTTGAAGTCGAGCGATATGCCGTCCGTGAGCTGAAGCGTGTTTCCCGATATGAAAGTGGCAGTGCCGTTGAACACGTCTATCTGGTTCGCCTTGCAGAGATATGCGACCCCGTCCTCCAGCTTCTTGGAGACGGACATCCGCCACTCAAGCATCTTCTTTGCGTCGAGCGAGACGCTGCCTGTTATGCCGAACTCCTGCGAGTGCTGAGCCTCGTAGAAAACATCGGATATCTTTATCATGGTCTTTGAGGGTATGCACGCGTAGTTGAGGCAGTGTCCGCCGAGCTTGTTCTTCTCGACTATGGCAACGCTCTTGCCCAGTTGCGCTGCCCTGATGGCCGCCACATAGCCGCCGACTCCCGCGCCCACTACCGCGACGTCAACCTGCTGAGGCAATGAACCCATGACCATAGTAACACATCATCCGCTTATCTCAAGGTAGTCGAGATCCTCAATGTACTTCTTTAGCGCGTTGCCGAAGTGCACGGCCTCCGCGCCGTCAACTACCCTGTGGTCGAAGCTTATCGAGATCGGGAGCACCTTGCCCACGACAATCTTGCCGTCCTTGACTATGGGGGTGTCCTTTATCAGGTGAACGCCGAGTATCGCGACGTCGGGATAGTTTATCATCGGCACCGATAGGAATCCGCCTCCCAGGCTGCCTATATTGGATATCGTGAAGCTGCTGTCCTTCATCTCCTCAATCGTTATCGTCTGGTCCCTAACCTTCTGCCCGAGCTCGGCCAGCTCCTTCGCCATCGCGATGATGCTCTTCTTGTCGGCGTCCCTTATCACCATCACCTTCAGCCCGTCGGGAGCCTCGGCTGCGATGCCGATGTTGTAGTAATTCTTCCTTATTATCTCCAGCTTCTCGTGGTCGTAGCTGGCGTTGAAGTTCGGGTTCTCCTTGAGCGCCTCTATCGTCGCCTTTATTATGAACGGGAGGAAAGTGAGCTTCACGTTGTGCTGCTTCATCACCGCCTCCTTCTCCTTCTGGACGCGGTTGAACAGGTCCGTGGCGTCTATAAGCTCCATGCTCACGGCCCTCGGTATTGTCCACGACAGCTCCATGTTCCTGGCGATCGCCTTCCTAGTCATGCTCATCGGTATGCGCTTGATGTCCTCCTTGTGCTGAGCCTCAAGCGACTCCGAGAACCTGACCACAGGCTTTTCCTGAACAGTCCCCTTGCTCGCGAATGACCTGAGATCGTTCTCAATGACCCTGCCGTTCGGTCCAGTGCCGATGACCTGAGATATGTCGACGTTAAGCTCGTGCGCCATCTTCCTCACTGAAGGAGTGGCAAGTATGGCCTTCTCTGTCTTCGCTGGTGCGGTTGCCTGCGCGACTGCCTTGGCGGGCTGTGATGCGGCCTGCTTCTGTGGGGCTGCCGGCTGAGCCTTCCCCGCGCTTCCGAGTTCCGCTGCGGTGCCTATGTAGGCGATCATGTCGCCCACGTGCACGGTGCTGTTCTCAGGCGCCATTATCTTGACTATGCCGTCAACCGGCGACGGAACGTTGACGACCGCCTTGTCGGTCTCAACCTGGACCACCGCCTGGTCCTCCTTGACAGTATCGCCGTCCTTGACCAGCCACTTCTGCACGTGGCCTTCGGTTATGCCCTCGCCGACGTCTACAAACTTTATCTCCTTCATGGACACCACTACTGGCTCATCATCTTGTCAATCGCTGCAGATATCTTTATCGCATTAGGTATGTAAAAGTTTTCGTATCCAGGGAACGGGTATGGAAGGCTGTCGGACGCGACCCTCATAATCGGCGCGTCGAGTTCGAATATCGCCTTCTCCGCTATCCTGGCTGCTATCTCGGCGCCAGCGCCGAAGCTGAGCTGGGCCTCGTGGACTATCATCGCCCTTCCGGTCTTCTTTACGCTCTCTAATATCGTCTTCTCGTCAAGCGGGCTTATCGTCCTCAGGTCTATTATCTCAGCGTCAATCGCCTTCTTCTCCACGACCTCCTTGACCAGCGGCACCATGGTGCCGTATGTGATTATGCTGAGCTTGCTTCCCTCCTTCACCACGTTGGCCTTTCCTATCTCGACCTCGTAGGACTCCTCGGGGACCTCCTGCTTGAACAGCCTGTAGAGCTTGGTGGGCTCCAGGAATATGACGGGGTCGTTCATGTGCGATGCCCTTATCATCAGTCCCTTGGCGTCGTAAGGGTTCGACGGCTCTACCACTATCAGTCCACCCACGTGGGAGTAGTAGACCTCCGGACTGTCGGAGTGGTGCTCAAGCGTCCTAACTCCGCCGCTCACCGGCGTCCTGACTATCATCGGCACAGTGAACCTCGACCTTGTCCTGCTCCTGTATCTTGCCGCGTGGTTTATCAGCTGGTCGAATCCCATGTACATAAATCCCGCGAACTGTATTTCTGGTATCGGCAGCATGCCAGACATCGCCATCCCTATCGATGCCCCGAGTATGACGGACTCGGCAAGCGGGGTATCGAACACGCGCTCGCTGCCATACTTTGCCTGAAGCCCCTCGGTGACCCTGAATACTCCGCCGTCCTTCCCGACGTCCTCTCCCAGAACTACAGAGTTCTTGTTCTCGTTGAGTATTATGTCTAGCGCGTTGTTCAGTGCGCCGACCATGTTTGTCATCATATCGTCAATCCTCACTTCTGGTAAAAGCCGTTGGCCTTCGCGTCGTCGAGCTCCTCCTGCAGGACCTCTGGCATATAGCTGTAGACATTTGTGAACATCGTCTCCGGGTTCGGCGTGAACTTCTCGGCCTTGTCCACCGCCTCGTCTATGGCCTTCTTGAACTCCTCTGCGGCGTCGGCCTCCTTCTTGTCGTCCCACAGCCCCTTTGCTACAAGGTACTTCCTTATGCGGTCTATCGGATCCTTCTTCTTCCACACCTCCACGTCCGCGGGATCCCTGTATTTGGTGGGGTCGTCAGCCGTGGTGTGCATGCTCATCCTATATGTGACGCACTCCAGCAATGAGGGTATGCCGTTCACCGCATCGTTAAGCGCCTCCCTGGTCGCCTTGTATACCGCTACAACGTCGTTGCCATCAACCTGGAGCACTTTTATCCCTGCCGCTATTCCCTTCTGGGCCAGCGTCGGGGCCACGCTCTGGCTGCTTCTCGGAACGGATATCGCCCACTGGTTGTTCTCTATGATTATGACGAGCGGTATGGCCATCACTCCGGCGAAGTTCATCGTCTCATAGAAATTGCCCTCGGATGTGCCGCCGTCTCCAACGTACCCGACCACGGACTTGCCGGTCTTCAGGTATTTCTGCGCGAGCGCGATTCCAGCCGCATGGGGCAGCTGGGATGAAACAGGTACTATGTAGGGAAACCCCGCTACGGACTTGGGTATTGCCCCGCCCTCCTCGAAGCCCTTCCAGTAGAGGAAGAACAGCTCGAGCGGCAGACCCCTTGCAAGGTAGACGCCGTGTTGCCTGAAGTTTGGAACGAAGAAGTCGCCGTCGCCCATAGCCATGGCTGTGCCGATCTGCGTAGCCTCCTCACCTATAGATGGGGCGTAGGTGGCAGCCCTGCCCTGCCTCTGAAGGCTTAGGGTCTTGGCGTCGAGAGCGCGGGTGAAGAGCATGTACCTGAGCATCTCCGCTATCTTCTGGTCGGCCAGCCCCTTAGGGAACTGGTCCGGGTCAACGATACCATTCTCGTCGATTACCTGCAGATAGTTGACCGAGCCTTCGAATACCTTTTTGAGCAGAAAATCACCAGCGGTTAGCTATCGGAGTGAATTAATATAAGGGTTATCTTGCGGGTTAGCGGGCATCCCAATGCGGGATTAGCCAAAACGGCAAAGGTGGGCATATCAGAATAAATACACGCGATTCCAATAAAATATGGTGAAATCATGGTCTCTATGACTAAGGCAATAGGCGGCATAGTGGTTATCGTCATAATCATTGCAGCCATAGCCCTCGCATATGGAAAGATTGGATCCTCGGGTGGATCGCCTTATGTATCAGCCAGCACAACGGTAGCGGCGCCTGCATCAGGCAGCACCTCTTTTAACGTGCAGCTTAGCAACGCGCAGGGCGCTTACGTGATAACGCCTAACGTGATTACGGTTAAGGCCGGAGAGAGCGTAACGATTAACGTAATCAACGACGGCACAATGGTGCACAGTTTCGTGATACCCAATATCAGCGTCTCAGCCCCAGACCTAAGCCCTGGACAGAGCAAGGTATTGACGTTCACGGCACCAGCAGCAGGCAACTACACGTATTACTGCCCGGTGGACAGCCACAAGACTTTGGGCATGGTAGGAACCCTGGTAGTGTCGGGCAGCTGATAAACTGCTCAGTTTAGGTTATCATGCGAGCCCCGCTTGCGCCCGAATAGGTCGGATTTGGCCTTTTGGAGGGCTGGCGGGGCCGCATAATAATAGCTACAGTATAGATAATCTCTTGGTGGAATCATGGTCTCTATGACTAAGGCAATAGGCGGCATAGTGGTTATCGTAATAATCATTGTGGCCATTGTTACCATATACGGAAATAGCGGTTTCTCCAGTGGAACTCCAAGGAGCACGAGCATTGCGACATCAACGGTGCCTGCATCAAGCACGGTACACGCGAACGCAGCCCCTTCTACAACCATACCTGCTAACTCGGTTCCTTTGAACAGTACAAACGACACGATGGCGGAGCCAGCCGGCGGCAGCGTTACCATAAACGTGGCACTCAGCAACACGAACAACCAGTTCGTCATAACGCCCAACGTGATAACAGTGTCGCCAGGTGAGAGTGTGACGCTGAACGTTACCAACGATGGAACCTCAATGCCGCACAACCTGGTCATACCGGCATTGAACGCATCCACGCCCTTCGCTATGTCGCCAGGGCAGAACGCTGTGGTGAAATTCACTGCCCCGTCAGGTGCGGGAAACTACACCTATTACTGCTCGATAGGCAGCCACAGGGCGCTGGGAATGGTTGGCACGCTTGTAGTTAAGGGCGGCTGATTGGCAGCTCCCCAGCTTGGTGCATCAAATGAACATAAAACTCCCGGACATATACATCCAGATGATTATCTCTCTTCTAATATTGGCAGCGATAGCGGCCTCACAGTACGGCATAATGCCGTCCATACTACAGATCCTTTATGCGGTCATACCTGCGGCGGTGCTTGATCTCATACTCAAGAGATACACGCTGAAGAGGTTCATCGTACCGAAGAGCGCGATAATAACGGGATTGCTTGTGGCATTGGTGATAAATCCGGCGACACAGTGGTATGTCCTGGTCATAGCCTCGGTAATAGCCATAGCCTCGAAGCACCTGATAAAGGTGGGAAGCAGGAACATCTTCAACCCGGCTGCGTTTGGGCTGCTGGCTATTTTTATGGCGTTTAGAATCGGAGACGCCTGGTGGGCAAGCTCAAGCATAATAGCGGTGCTGGTTCTTGGTCTCCTGATTGCTTATAGGATAAAGAGGCTCACAGTCGCGGTGGTTTTCATAGTGGTTTTTGAGGCGCTGTTCACCCTGCTTAACTTCCACCTGGTCTCCACCCACCCGTTGGCACTGCTCAATCCCACGATAATGTTCTTCGCCTTCCTGATGCTTATAGAGCACAAGACCTCCCCGCTGACGCTGAGGAGCGGTATAGCGTACTCGGTCATAGTAGGCGTCTTATCGGTAGCTTTCTTCACCATAAACAGCAGCGCGGATTTCCTGCTGCTGGCGCTGGTGATAGGCAACCTCTTCGTTTCCTTCAACAACCGGTTGAGGCTAATACGCTAGGCAGAGCAGTTGGCAGTTATAAATGCTGCGATGCAAATTATACTCATTACAGGTAGTGCCATGCCATTCAGAAGAACCAGAGATTCCTCGCCACATAGAAGAACAGGAAGTTCTACGTTTAACAGAAGAACTAGCAGTGGCTCCCCTTACAGGAGGTCGGATAGTCCTGCGCCACGCAAGAGGGTGGTCGCTTTCACCCCTCGCAGGAGCAGGTTCAATAAGGATCAGATAGTGGCTGAGCTGAAGAGGATGGGCAGGGCGGAGGTAAAGGCCAGCATGGAAAGCTTCGGGATAAACACCGCATCCGCGCTGGGCATATCGGTCCCAGAGCTTAGGAGGCTCGGGACGAGGGTGGGCATGAGCCACGAGCTGGCGCTCGAGCTTTGGGACACGGGAATCCACGAGGCCCGCCTGCTTGCGACCATAATAGAGGATCCGCTAGCCACCACCAACAGGCAGATGGAGCTCTGGGTCAGGGATCTGGACGCGTGGGACATATGCGACAGCCTTTGCACCAACGTGCTATGGCAGACCAAGCCGGCTTACATGAAGGCGGCGGAGTGGTCAAGGAGAGACAGGGAGTTCGTGAGGAGGGCCGGGTTCGCCATGATGGCGGTGCTTGCCAACCACGACAAGGAGGCCAACGACCAGCAGTTCATCAACTTCTTCCCGCTGATAGGGGGAGGCGCTGACGATGACAGGAACTTCGTCAAGAAGGCGGTCAGCTGGGCTTTAAGGAACATAGGCAAGAGGAACATGAAGCTTAACAAGGATTCAATCTCATTCGCGGAGAAGATGGCGCTCAAGGAAACGCCGAGCGCAAAGTGGATAGCCATGGATGTCATAAGGGAGCTGAAGAGCGATGCGGTCATCAACAGGCTCAAGGCGGCCGAGGCCGCATTTGCTGAGACTCAGAAGGCGTAGCTCCTCTTCAGCCATTTCGCAAACGCCAGATATCTCTTTCTCTCTACATCGGTTATGAACGCGGTCCATTCGGTCCGGTTCATCTGCGCGATTGTTTTCTTGCTCCCTTGCGGAACGAATATCCTGCTGGTCATCATGCGCGCATTGTTATGCCCGTGCTCGCGCATTGATATCAGACCTGAGACTTCGCTCTCGAAGATTGCGGTCTTGCCGGTCTTTGGATTTCCGAACACCAGCACGGCATGGAACTTGGCTCTTCTATCCGTGTTGCTGCCCAGAAGCTTAAGCACGCCCTGCCACCCTATCATCCCAATCGTATGTTTAAGGTAGGCCCCTGGGAATCCCTTGAGCGCAGCTACGTAAAACCCAGAATCGTCGACAATGAATGGCCTCTTGGCCAGCTTCAGCGCCTGAGTTGCCTTGTGCATGGCAACATCCTCAACCTCAGGAGACTGGAGCTCGTCCAGCTCAAGGTTCTTCATCTTGACATTTATCCCGTAAGGGGAGAGCAGCTCCTTTGCTATGCCGAGCTTGAAGGTGTTGGAGGTTATGAAATCGATTTCCATAGGAGCACGACACCGGTTTCATTGCAGCCAGTTTGGATTTGAGAATATGACAGTATGGACTCTGCGGGAATCGCACCCGCGATCTTTCCGTTGCGAACGGGTTGAGATGAACTAGCTTTCTCGTCCAGCTTTTGTTTCATATAGCGCACCGCAGATTTATTTCCAAAATAAGCAGAGCAAATTATTAAAAGTTCCACCTTCCGAGCTTTTAAATCGCTGATATGAAAAGTCTTAAATATTTATAATCGGGTAATAAATAATGAATAAGTTGGTATTGGGTACAGCGGCATTAATCGTGGTTATTGCTTTAGGTGCTGTTTTATACTTGTCCTTTAGAAATCTTGGACATGGGACCCAATCACCATATTCGAATAATTCTGTCATCAGCCAAAGTAATTCCTCCCACAATTCTTCAAGCAATTCTACCATATCTGCTGCTCTCGAAGACTGTGCAAATGCCGGGGTATCTGCTTCACAATGCCAAAGCTACTGCATGGATAATCCCCCCAAATGCGGACTTTCTGGCTCCCAGAGCGGATCCAATGGGCATAACACCTCAAGTAATCAGACCAACCCTTACCAAGCTTATCAAAAAGTTTATGTAGGCAAATCTGTAACGCTCTCTCAACAGTTTACTGTGACCTTATTAAAAATAACATATGCAAACAATCAGTCATACGCAGAATTAAATGTGAGTCAGGGCCCGTATTCAAGATCCCTGCAGATTGGACAACGCCAATATGTAGGTTTTGGCCAGAATGGAAATGGTCCATATCTGCTTATCAATCAGATAAACAGCAGTGGAAATTCGCAGGGATGGGCCGCTATAAACATGTCATTTAACTTGGTTAGTGGATTCATAGACTCTAGCAATCAAAATTCCAGCCAAAATAATAATTCCTCGACAGGCAAGCGGCAAAACAGCTCAACTGCAGGGCAAAACTCGCAGGGCGATATTGCATATGCTCTTCCATCATGCCAGAACCAGACGTATCTCACCGCCCTGCCAACCAATCTATCATCAATTGCCTACATTACGCCTTTGGGGAGCCTAAATCCCGAAGGGGGCCACCCAATACCATCGGATCACGGTGGCATCGGTCTTTTCACTAGCGGCGGACACTCGCTTCCTGCAAGCGTCTACGCTCCAGGAAATGTGCACATTCTGCAGATAGTAACTCAGAATTCTACTATAAACGGGAAGACCTTTACTGACAGCCTGATCTACTTCGCCCCGTGCCATCAGCTGGTGTTTTATTACGGCCACGTAGCCACTCTCTCCAGCGCCTTGCAGCAGAAAATTAACAATGCAAGCAAAACAGCACAGTGCCAAACTTCTCAGCAGTCCAATGCCACTAGCACCACCTGCACATATGCTTTCGATTATATGGCTAAGGCTGGAGAGTTCTTAGGCATAGCCGGAGGCCCAAACACCAACATCCTCGGATTTGACTTTGGCGGCTACGATTTGCGCGCAACTGCTCTTGCATTTATCGATCCCGCACGCCAGTTTAATGACTTCGGTAGGCCAATAGACGCCATATGCCCATACGACTACTTCTCTACATCCTTGCAAGCTGTTCTGTATCCAAAAGTGCAAAACACCGAAAAAGGTGCAAATGGCTCTCCTTCATGCGGTACTGACATGGAAGACATTGCAGGCACGATACAGGGAAACTGGTATGCGAACGGGAGTTCATCCACTGGCGGCGCAGTCTGGAGCCAACAGCTATCCATAGTGCACTGGTATGAGAATCTTTCAATAGGCGTATTGGCTTTCGGCGGAACTGTGGCACAAGCAAGCCTTAACGCATTCACACCTACAAATAGCGGCTACGTGAATCGTGAACCCTCCCAGGTCACTGCAGATGGCCAAGTATACTGTTACTACCCTAACAACTTGAACACAGCCTACGGACTTTCTCCCCTATCCGAAGGGCACTTCGACTTGCAACTAATGGATAGCAATACCCTAAAGATAGAATACCAAAACGGATCGTGTCCTCAAAATCCAACATTCACTAATCCGATAATCTACATTCGATAGTGATTTGCGGCTTGTGCCGTAGTCGCACCAGACCCGCTTACAGGCCTGTCGCCACACCCCACACTTGCAAAAAGTGGACTCTGCGGGAATCGCACCCGCGGCCTTTCCGTTGCGAACGGAACGCTCGTACTACTGAGCTAAGAGCCCTTGTGAAGTATAAATTACCGAGGAGGTTTAAATAACTTGTCTTACATCCCTATACAGATGGTGTTCTGATGAAGAAGGGAGGGGCGGAGCTGCCTAAGGGTGTTGTGAGAAGGCTTGACAGCCTGGTTGCAGCAGTACTGAAGGATGTGAAGCCCACTGCGGAGGAGACCAAGGCGGCAAAACGGATGATAAACGAGGTAATGGGCAGGCTGAAAAAGGCCACGCCCAAGAACGTTGAGATAATACTTGCCGGGTCGGTGGCAAGGGGCACCAACGTGCGGGGCAACTCTGACATAGACATATTCCTGCTTTTCCCAAGGTCAATGTCGAAGGAGGCGATAGAGAAGGAGGGGTTGGCAATCGGCAAGTCCATAGTCAACGCAAAGCGAAACGAGAAGTACATCGTGAAGTACGCCGAGCATCCCTACACCCGTATAGCGTTCATGGATGCAGGGATAAACACGGACATAGTGCCAGCTTACAAGATAACTGACGCCAAGGACATGGGCACTGCGGTTGACCGCACGCAGCTCCACAACCAGTTCGTCAACGACAACATGAAGGAGGCGCAGCGGGACAATGTCCGCGTGCTGAAGAGCTTCTTCAAGTCCCACCACATATATGGGGCGGAGGCGCGCATAGAGGGGTTCTCGGGGTACCTTTGCGAGCTGCTGGTTTACCATTACGGATCCTTCAACAACGTTATGCTGGAACTGTCCAGGCTCAGGCTCCCCACTGCGATAGACGTGCTGACAGGAGAACGCATGACGGGCAACGGCAAGGATGTCGACAATCTCGTCAAGAAGTTCTCAAAGGGATTCATAGTCATAGACCCTACGGACAGCAACAGGAATGTCGCTGCCAGCGTTTCGGAGGAGTCGCTTGCCAGGGCGATACTTACATCAAGGAACCTCATAGCGAATCCATCAAAGGGCTCTTTCTTTGCGATGGGATTCTCGGACCTGAACGCTAGCGCGAAGATTGGCAAGATAGCGAAAGAGATGGGTGTTGTGCCGTATGTGTTGTACTTCAAACTGCCAGACATAGCGGAGGACATAACGTGGCAGCAGCTGAAGAAGCTGGGCGGAAGGATAGAGGAGAGCCTGGCTACCAACGGCTTCGGCCAGATGATGACGTTCAACAGCATAAGCGGAAGGGATGGCTTGTTGGTATTCTTAGTGAGGGAGCAAACGCTCTCCGCCACTTTAGTGAGAGGCCCTTCGGTGTCGATGGGAATGTCGGTTGATGGATTCCTGAAGGCGCACAAGTCTGCGATAGGCATCTCCCTGATGAGCGACAGGATATGCGCCATAGAGAAGCCCAAATACGCCACCCAGAAGGAGCTGATATGGTCTTTCGTGTCAGACAAGAAGGTGGTGCTGCCATCTACCCTCGACAGAAAGACGGCCAAGTTCTATGTGGGAAAGCTGCCTGAGCCGATTGGAAAGATAGTGTATCGGGCTTATTCTGAAAAGATGAGTATATAGTATTGCAAGCCACTCAATAGAGGTATGGTTGTTTAATTCATTTTTGAGAAACATTTCCTCCAGAAAGCTGAATTACTATTTCATCCCTTGCCACCATCTTGGACGCAATTATAATCTTCCCTTTTCTGGATAATACTTGAAGATGATACTCTTTCCCCTCAAGCAACCCCGCAACTTTGTCGCCTCTTTCTATGTCGCATTCGAAAACAGTCTCGTTTAGGTAGACAAACCGTATTGACTTTACCTCAGAAAGCAGCTTTAGGTCCTCTTCGCTGTAGCATTTTATTGATATGTTTGACTTAATTAGGCTTGGGACCTTGAGGTTTCTATCCGCCAGATAGCCATCAAGATTTGCAAATTCCAGCTTGTTGCAATCCTCATACATTCTTGTGGAGAGGAATATGGTGTCGTTAGGCAATTTCTGCTGGCCTAACTTGGTAACGTAGCTGAATGCGCCTGTTCCGGATTCGAGCAGTTTTAGCTTGAGCACCACTTCCTCGTCCTTTGCGTGCGTAAAGACCATATCCTTCGCCGCTATTTGCGCCACATCTGGAGCCTGTTTCAGATATAATTTTGTCTGGCATAATCGCCTCAGAGACGGGTCTATATCAGTCACGTTGTGGGTAAGTAACATCAGGCCTATCCCCTGCTTCCTGAAGTCTTGTATCCTTTGTTTTATGTCCTGTAGCGCGGCGCTCTCCTTGTTCCCAAATATGAGTTGTGATTCTTCAACGCAGACAAGCATCCTTAGCTCGTCATCCCCCGCCAAATCGAATAAGGAAGAAAGTGCATATATCTGATTCAGTAAAAGCGCGTATAGGTAAGCCTTTGAGCCAGAGCTTACTTTTGAGAGGTCGAAGACCACACCTTTGGAAGCTATGTCTTGCATGTCTATGCCATTACTTACTGAGTATTCTGGCAGGGAAAGTATTGCTCTCAGGTTCTCAAGTGCGGATCTTATATTCTCGCCATGCTTGGTGTATTTTACACCTGAATTCGTCCTCTTGGCGTGAAACTTTATTATAGAATTTTCAAGCTCGTCGTAGGCGTTTATGGGGTTAGGGGCATTTGTATCCTTATATGCTGCCCTAAAGGCATTGAGCATGCACTTCTCCATTGGGTTCTGATAAGGCCCAGCGTTGGATGCTGATGATAGAATCATGGCAAGATTTTCGTAGAATACCCTTTTTTCTACGCCCTCGGGACATGAGAAGAAGTTTATCGGCAGCTTGCCGTCACCTACCGTTATTTTATACATCCCATGGCAGCCGGCAAAGGAATTCCATTCAGATGTTGGAGATATCACGATTACGGCAGTTTGCTTACCTGGATTCTTCGCCATTATCGAGTCCGTTATAGCCATCGCTTCCCGAGTTTTTCCTGAGCCGGGTAGGCCGGTAAGGATAAAACCCAAATTCAGTGATGATCTTGCTATTGAGACACGAATATTGGAGCGTGATGCACCATCTTTTAGGAAACTACCAATCTCCAAGTCTCCACTGGAGTAGGGGGCCTGGGTACGGATTGCGTATCCTAGCCTGTATGAGCCATAAACATTGAGAAATAGCTCGGCAACGGCGGACCCTACCGGAAGCGCATCCAGATTCCGGATAGAAGCCAACAGCTCATCTGCGCCTTTAGCTTTTACAGCCCCATAATGTTTGAGTATAAGTACTCTTGACTCGAGATATTCGCTTATGCCTTGCTCAGTCTGGCCGGCTACAAAGATTTTGTATGTCATGCCATTGCTGAGCAGTGAATTGTTGATTGAACCTAGCATCTGCTCAAGGAGCAACCTTTCTTCCGACCCATCAAAAAGCTCCCTTTGAACAGAAAGGCTCGTCTTCGAATTGAACATACCGCTTGTGCTGGCGCTAGTCTCCTTAAGGTTCTTGGAGCTCAAAAGTCGTTCAATCCTACGCTTAGAGCACTCGAGTTCGGATAGGTTGAGGGGCAGGAAAGCCACACATACAAATCCGGCCTTGAAATCGGCTGAGAAAATATCGGTGAAGGCAGGCAGTGGGTTTTCTAATGACGGCTGTTTGTAGCAGCAGAATAGTTCTATAGGGGCATTGGAGATATTGAAATCTGACGCCTCTATTGAAAATCCCGGGATTGAACCACTGTCCTCTGCCCTGAAATTTAGGGGATTTGTGGTATTTTCCAGCCCTATAAGGGTTATTTTTCTACTAAAGTCATAGACCAATACGAATTCACGTTTCCCTATAGCTTCCATAAGCAATTGCTTGTTTAGGCCTATGTTTGGCATCGAGGTTATGGCAAAAAAGTTAAATCCTTTCATAACACCACCAAAAGTAGAGATGCAGATATGAGCAATACGAATGAGAACCTTAAGGCATCAACCCATCCTAGATTTAGCTTACTGCCAAAAATTAGGTATCCTAGCATCAGTGAAGAGGGGAAAACCGCGGCCAGTATGTAGGGGCCTAGCCTTAACTGGAAGAACTCGGTGGCAAGGAGATAGAATGAATACAGTATAAGACTAAGCGCCATAGCAAAAAAGGATAGCGCAGCCCACGTGCTAGATTTTTTGATTGAATGTGCCCTTGTTACGTTGTCAAACATTATACCACACCTCTGATGCTGCAGCCACCAGAAAGATAAGTACGAAACCCCCGATAAATGAGCCCTTAGCAGCATTCGATAGCTGCTGGCTGTCCCATCGTTGGCCAAAAAATTTTGACAGTATGCCTAGATTCAATATTATTAACGATACAAGCAGCCCGGTCCTTAAGGCGAATAGCTCTATCAACGGTACAAAATCACCTCGACTCTCCCGATAAGGCACATTGTCAGTAAAAATGCTGAAGTTCTGGAGTAATTTGTTAGCAACAATTTCAAAGAAGGGCGCTGGGAGATATTGCATGCAAGATTAAGGCGCGAAGAGGAGTTGATAATTGACAATACTGTTTTGCGCGTTAGGGTGCTTGAATCGATTATGTTATTGGCGGACAAAAATTGTGCTGGAGACATGCATGCAGCTATTTTCAATCCGCCATTGTTTAGGCAAACGGAGTAGAAATGTTCCGCAATCCTGTTTGGGCTGAAAGTGCCAGCGGAGCAGTACTTAGTGAGTCCAAGTCCAGTTACTTCATCAGTTACTGCAGTTAAGTGTGAATCGATGGAAAGCTTTCTTTTCATGGCCCTGGCTGCATCAACCGGGGCAAGCTTAATTTTGCATATGACCTGGCTGCGCCTAAGTTCTAAAATGGCAGAATTGAAATGTTGGACTATGCCCCCAGTAATTCTTAGGGTCTGGATATCTTCGATGTTTAGCCCGCTGGATTGTATGTTTATCCGCTTTTCAAGAAAATTGTTTTCAGCATAGCGCTTTGACAATAGGTATATAGCGCATCCCACGACAATCGGAAGAAGGTTGTAATATGCTGGGTAGGCCATCGTATCACTTATTGGTGTTTATGACTTCAATGGCGCTAGCCAGCACAGCTTCACTGATCCCAAATGTCGAGGATAGTATGGTTGGGGTACTCGACTCGTTTGTCCCAAGCGCCTTGGCGGACTGCATAAGTTCCTTGCAGAATTCAGTTAGTGCCTCAAGCTGATTGGTAACCTGAAGTTTTTCCTTAGAAAGACGAACCAGTTCATGGGATAATGAGGAGTTTATTGCGGATATTGCGGACAGATTCTTTTCTAGGAGTGTTAGCTTCTGTTGGCCGTGCAAGTTTTCAAGATGGCCTGAACGAGTGGCCAATTCGATTATGTAGCAATATAAGGAGCTCATCTTTACATCGTAAAAATCAGCCAGATAAGCGAGTATAGATGCGAATATGGCAAAGTTCCTATTGTATATCAGAACATTAGGGCGCTGAAAAAAGAATTTGAATGATATTGAGTCCCTCCTTAGCCTTAGAACTGGATTTGTCTCTTTTTTACCGGAAATTCTAACAGTGTATTCGATATCTGTTCCCGTAGTGAGAGGAGCCAGATAACAGAGGTCTGAAAGGGATTGCTTTAGGCTGTGATAGCTGCCCCTAAGTTGTGCAGAAGCAGTGAAAGAAGAGTGTAGCATGCCATTTGATTCAGCCATATTCGCCACCTTTAGCTATGTGCAGATTCTTGGATGCCTCAAAAGCCCAAATAATTTCGATATCGGGAAGTCCCAGCTCCTTCAGATAGGGGACTATATCTGCTCGATTGAAACCTAGCCCGATAAGTGTGGTTATTATGGACCAGGCATCCAGCTTGCCCTCATTTTCTTCTGCCAGGATATGGAGTTTCGTGAGAGTTGCTCCAACGCCGAACTGTTCCTCTGTCACCTTGAAAAACCGTCTGCTCGAAAGTTCAATGCCCATTTTTACACCGCGAATCGAAACTATTTTCAAATCAACCCCATCTACCTTTTCTATGAAAAATCTTGGCTGCTGGATAGATTGGTTTGAATGGCCCATTATGACTAAACAGCTGCCGACATTCAGGCCTGATAACTTTTGCCTTTCTTCCTCCGTGACCGCCCCCATCTCGGCAAGTAGCGCGCAGTCGGAGCCACTATGCAGCCTAAAGACGAATATTGTTGCACAATTTGCGAGTACTTCGTTGTTTATATCGCCCACCATCTGACTTGCAACCACCACGCCCAATCCGTACTTTCTTCCCTCCCTGAAAAGAGCGCCGATATCGGCCCTATTGGGGAACATTCGCCATGCCTCATCCACTACAAGCATACGCCTGGAGGTAGGGTCAAGCCTCATTGAGTGCATTAGATTGGCTATTAGATGTAGGAGGGATTGTGAGACAAAGTCTCTCTGTGTGTCTGACTTGAGAGATGAAAGGTCTATGCTGATTACACCAGACAATACAGACGCCGGGTCAAAAGAGGTGGATTCTGAGAATATCGGATTGTCAAGCAATGGGCGAAGCTTTGTGGATAGGTTCTGGTTTAAGGGGCCATTGTGTGAATCTATGTGTCGTATTATGTGCCGCAGAGTTAGTCTTTCAACGCCCATCTCCTGTCGCAGTGCTACAACTGTGCGGGTATATTCGTCCTCTTCTGGCTTGTCGAGCTTGGCGGCAGACCTAACGATTTCTGTCGCATTGCCCATACTTCTCTTATCCGATTGCCATAGCATCTGATACAGGTTTATGGTAGCGCCCCTGCCCAATGCAATCACTTTGCCGTCCAATAGGTGGATTAGGTCGGTGTATTCCCCATTCCAGTCAATCACAAATACCGAGTAATTTTCATGCATGACCCTCTTTGCGATTATGGACTTGATTAGATAGGTCTTGCCAGACCCTGAGGTGCCTATGGCTGCAATATGGGGATTGGCCAATACGCTTGCGTCAAGAAATACTGGATTTTTGTATATCATGCTTTTCCCCAGGTATACGCCTTCGTAAGACGTTGGAGGTGGCTCGGACATGTAAGATAAATAGATTGCCCTGCTTGCGTTTGAGGCGCTCGATATGGAATCGTTCATTTGGCCACCATGGAGTCCATGCTCAGCATATCCAGCAATTCGCGCCCCTCCAACACCCTAGACTGAGAGCCCATGAGGGCGCCTAGCTGGCCCGCCATTTCCCTCACCTGCGACCTTGCCCGCTCTTCAGCCAGATACTTACTCTCGGCTGAAGTGCCACACATAAGGTACTGTGCTAGCCTTACAGGGCTGCTACCAGTCGATATAGAACGTATATCCTGTTCAAGCTGCTCTATCTCCCGCTTCAGTGCGTTTATCTTTTGGGTGTTGCGTATAGAGCTGCCGCCGCCTATCCTGGATAGCGCAATCTCCTTCATGTTCCTCTTTGTCTGCAGCTTTTCGGATATGTTCTTGGGATTGAGCTTCTCCAGCTGCAGCACAAACTTGAAGGGCGTATTGGACCGGCTTATTATTTCCTCGATCCTGGCCCTATCGATATCCGACCTTGATGGCTCAAGGGCAGCCACAGCAGTGGCATAAAAAGCGCCGCCATGCGACCGTATTGCTGCACCCCTCGTGCCGGTGAGCTCGTAATCCCCTACGACCTGTATTATGTTGGTCTTGCGTATCAGCAAGGGCTCTATGATATACCAAAGCTTGTAGAGCGCAAAGAGGCAGAACGTCGCCATTATCCCAATCAGGATTAGATACGGGTTTAGGGTTGCTATGCTAAGCACGAGATTGAGTAATCCTAGAGCCAGCCCGGCGTAAAAAATGATAGATTCGTTCAAATTACCACGTTCATATGTGCAATTTTCCGAAATTGACCTCTGATCCAAGCAGCTTCGCAATCTCCCTGATGGAGACCACGGTCAGTATTACGCTAAACACGGGCAGAAAGAAGACTTCTATTATCAGCATTGCTATCTGGTTGGCAACTGATTTCAGGGCATCCTGGAATGCTGATACGATACCGCCAAGGGCGCTTGAGAGAGTGCCTAGAAGGGAGAACATTCCGGTGGCGCTGGTCTGATTAGCCGCTTCCATCTGTGCGGTTATGCCGCTCTGTGCGCCCGTAGCTATGGAGCCTATGGATGATAGCGAAGGGTCAGCTATGGTGGATGAGTAGCTGTTGAGCAGCTCGGCATTGAACAGGTAGGTTGTCGGGAAGATGGCAAACAGGCCTATTGCTATGGCAATTATCGTTCCGCCTAGCCTGCGGGTGACCAGAGCCGACCTTAGCACAAGCCCAACCGGCAATAGCACAGGTATGGCAGTGGCTGCTATGAAGCTTAGGAGCATGCCCTGTACTTCTATGCTCACCACCATGGCGGTGACGGCATTGACAAGGTACCCTAGTTGGGTCAAGAGGGGGTTGAGCACCCCTGAAAGGGTTATGCTTACCACCCCGGCACCTATCTTGATTGAGCTTACAAGGGCTAGGGCAGTGTAGCTCGTGGAAAGAGTGGCAAGCATGCCAAAGGTCAGGTCCGCAAGGGAGGGATATGAGGCACCGTTTATGGTGACTGGCGATATTCCAACCAGATAGTTGTATGCAAAGCATATCGCATAGTTGCCCTGCATGAAACCTTGGCAGGTGGCGGTTACCGACTCTGTCCCAACCGTACTGTTTATCAGCTGGTTGAAGAAGCCGCCAGGGATGAAAGCGAATACTAGGGCGCCGACTATTGCCCCATTTATGAGCGATTGAACCAGTTCCTCCCGCCCAAACTCCTTCAGCCTCCTGTCATCGAGAGAGTAGCCAACACCCAGGATTATGCCTGAAACGGACAGCATTATCGCTATCACGCTGACCGCAATCCCGTACATCCCAGCTTCAAAGGCCATATCGGCTACCTAGATAGTTGAATTCGCTGCGGTGAAGTTGCCTAGAACGTGTGTGGAGGCTATAGCGAGCGAGGTTGACGCTACGCTCAGTGCGCCTACCACCACCGCGCCTATTATTATGTTGACCGAAGCGGTATGGAAATTAGCCTTCTTGTCCGGAGGGAGTATCTGCCCTATTGCGTAGAAGATACCGGCAAGGACAAAAAGTATGCCGCTTAAGGCAGGCCCAATTTGGGATAAAATTGATTTTACCGAATCAAGCTCCTGGAGGGGGCCTGCGGCATGTACAGTGATGGAGAACATTGTAAGCAACAGTAGGGGCAAAGCCACAAATTTTGCGATATGAGCCGCTTTGGATCTTATCTCGGGGGTTATTGGTGTCATATACTCACATATAAGTTCATTTACTTTAGTAAATATATTTATATATAGATAAATATTTAAGGCTTGAGGTTCTAGTATACGATTAGACAATATAACTGATGATGAAAAGTAGGGCTCTTTTTGGCGATAGCCTTTGAAATTAGAGATATATGGTATTTGCCTTGATATATTTCCTAAACAGCCACACTATGAACGTATTCGGATCCTTTTCGAGCTGTGCATTCATCAGGGCGTTATAGTAAGGCTTTCGATTGAGGTATCTTATGTCAAGCATGGGGTAGTGGGCTTTGTTAAGTACAAAATTCATTATCAACCGTGATATCCTACCGTTACCATCTCCAAATGGGTGTATAGTAACAAACTTTAAATGCACCAATGCAGCTAATTCAACGGGATTTGAGGTCCTTTTTGCGTAGTTATACCAATCGAAAAACTCTTCAAGCATATCCAGTACCATATCCGCCTTTGGGGGTATGAACTCGGTGTTTGATATCAGCACGGGATAATCCCTTATTTTTGCGGCAAATTCGGGCTTTGTTTCAGAAAAAAGATGCTTATGCCATTCTAGAATGAGTTCCATTGATAATGCGCGCTTTTCTTTTAGCATCGAATAAAAAACTTCCATGTGGCGTTCAGCTTCTTTTATGTCATTAACGGATGCGCTTTTTGGGGTTATCTTTTGGGCTAGGAGGTTTGTGGTATCATTCATGGTCAATTTAGATCCTTCTATCCTTTGCGTGTCATAAGTGAATTGAATCATGAACGCCTCGAGGTTCTTTTGCCGTATTACAATCGGGGTTTTCTTCAAAGCAGATAAGTAGTTTGCCTTGATCTCTCTGAATTTGCCATACCATTTTTCTTCGTAAAGCTCTTCGACCAACTTCATCTTTAATTTAGCTATATTGTAAGGGATGGACTTGCCGAGGTATATCCTCTTTTTGTATACCTTTCCTCCCTCCCTCAGGCTGTGCTCAAGATAGTAATAACTCTTGGTTCCCCGTGATAGCTTCTTGACTGTTGGCATCTAATATATGTATGACTACAAACATAAATAACTTTCTATTTCCTAACATTTGTAGTCATACAATAGAACCCGGTTTGAACTTGCCAAATGTGAAGAAATTTAATCCCGTATAAAAGTGCGGAGATAAGCTTTTTATGCTATCGCTGCGAAGTCCTACATGAGAGCATGGCGGAGAGGATACTTGTACTTGCAGTCGATTCCGACAACGACCTCTATCGTAAGACGAGGATAACAGGCCCCGTCATCGGAAGGACGGACATCCTGAGGGCGGCAGCCAAGCTGGCGCTGGCCGACCCCTCCGACCCAGACTCCAACACCATGTTCGAGGCCGTCAAGAAGTACGACGAGTTGAGGAAGTCAGGCTACTCGGTGACAGTAGCTACGATAACAGGCGCGGAGAAGGAGGGCTACGTCGCCGACAGGGAGCTGTCCAGGCAGATGGACATCCTTCTCGACAGGTTCAAGAGCGACTCGCTGGTGCTGGTAACGGACGGCCAGAGCGACACACGGGTGCTACCGCTGCTGAAGAGCAGGATAAAGGTCACCAGCGTCGACATACTGAGGATGAAGCAGGCCGAGCAGCTCGAGAACACATATTTCACCATACTGGAGAAGCTGAAGGAGCCGCACTACGCAAGGATAGTGTTCGGCATACCAGCGGTGCTGTTCATACTTTTCGCCATAAGCTACTACTTCAACTTTGGCTGGGAGCTGCCCATCGCGCTTATCGGGGTCTACCTGGTGATGAAGGGCTTCGGCCTCGAGGAGGCGCTGGTGAGCTCGTTCAAGGGGCTGGGCTTCAGCATAGACCGCCTGAGCTTCATATTCTATATAGGGGCCATACTGTTCTTCGTGATGAGCCTGATAATAGCGGCTGGCAACTACGGCACCGCGGTGAAGACCACGTCCAACCAGCTCTCGCTCATCGGCTACGGCATAGAGGGCTTCCTTCTGCTCTTCCCGGTGAGCATGGTGCTGTACCTGGTTGGCAAGATAATAGACCTGGAGAACAAGAGGCTGAAGTATAAGGCGATAACGGAGGGCACATACGTTGGATACGCCATAATAGCGATGATCCTGCTGTACCTGGTCTCCTCGTGGGTGATCGGGCAGATATACTTCTGGCAGTTCCTGCTGGGCAGCATGATAGCGCTTGTGATAGGCTACGGGATATCGACCTTCAGCGCCTTCCTCAGGAAGAGGGCGATAAGGAAGTCGAGGATAAAGGACAAGTTCGTCATCAACGACATAGGGGCCTTCATAGGCAAGATAACCCAGGTCGACCCGAAGAGGGGCATAATATTCGTCAAGACCGATTACGGAAGCGTGATAAGATACGACATAGACAGGATAACGAGCGTGTCCGACAGGGTAATGATAAGATAGCGCTTCTCCTCTTTACTGATTGGTTTAATCGAGAAAGAAAGGTTTAAATGTATGAGCGAGTATAATAATAAGAACATAGTCCTTCATGAACTGATAGGACTTGGCGTTGAGGTCGTTGAAAGCAGCGACCGGGAGCAGGTTGGCCTGAAAGGAAAGGTGGTCAACGAGACCAAGAACCTGCTCTACATCGAAACACAAGGTTCTATAAAGATGCTTGTGAAAAAGATATCTACGTTCAAGTTCAGCAAGGGAAGAAAGCGCTTTGTTGTTAAAGGCATAGAGATAAACTTCAGGCCATCGGAACGGACCGAGAAGGCGATGAAGTTTTATAAGAGAAGGAGCCTGTAGGGCTCGATTTGAAGGAAGGAAAAAACCAAGTGTGATTGTTTGGATTGCAACGATGTCAAATGCCCTGTGCACGGCCACCTGAAGACCCACGGGAACGAGATAGAGGGACTGGTGGTGAGCGACAAGGCCAAGAAGACCGTTATCATAGAGCACGGATACACCACGTTCCTGACGAAGTACGAGAGGTCGCTCAGAAAGACCTCGAGGATAGCCGCCTACAACCCGGACTGCATAAAGGCGAAGAAGGGGGACCAGGTGGTGATTGCGGGATCAAGGAGGCTGAGCAAGACGAAGTCTTTCGTCGTGACAAAAGTGATAAAGAGGGCTGAATGATATGAAGGGACTATCAACAAGGGTAACGAAGACGCTCATTCCGGGATCAAGGCTCACATGCGCTGACAACAGCGGGGCCAAGATACTGATGATAATAAACAGGGTAGGAAAGGGAGGCAACAGGAAGGGAAGGAACTCCAAGTCCGGCATAGGCGACATAGTAACGGCGAGCGTGAAGGTCGGAACCCCCCAGTACGTTAAGAAGAAGGTCAGGGTCGTCATAATCAGGCAGAAGCAGCCGATGAGGAGGGCCAACGGGATGAGGATAAGGTTCGCCGACAACGCGGGCATACTGATAACGGAGACCAACCTGGCCGTGGGAACGGAGGTCAAGGGGGCGATGGCAAGGGAGATAGTCGAGAGATACGTCAAGCTCGCCGGCATAGCTTCAAGAGTGGTTTGATGATTCAGAGCGCAAAGCCAAGAAAGCAGAGGAAGTTCAGGTTCACCGCACCGATGCACCAGAGGCAGCACTTCGCGCACTCGCACATAGACGAGGCGCTAAAGGGCAAGCTCGGGATAAAGAAGAACTCGGTGGAGGTGCGCAAGGGCGACACCGTGAAGATAATGGTCGGCAGCGCAAAGGGCACGAGCGGCAAGGTGACAAGCGTAAGTTTGAGGACGGGAAGGATACACATCGACTCGATGACCAAGAAGAACGCGAGGGGCAAGGAGTTCGGCAAGTCGGTCAACGCGAGCAACGTTTACATCACGGACATGGACCTCAGCGACAAGATAAGGGCTGCGAAGCTCAAGGTGCAGGTGGTCCCCAAGAAGAAGGAGGAGCCCGCAAAGAAGGAGATGGCCGCTGAGGCAAAGGAGGAGCAGAAGGCCGAGATAAAGGCAACATTGTGATCATATGGCAAACAAGGGAAAGAGCAGGCACATAAAGGGCTTGAACGCGCCGAAGTACATGGCAATCCACAGGAAGGAGCAGAGATATGTGGTGAAGCAGGACGCCGGAAGGCACACCCTGGCGACCAGCGTAGCCCTTCTGCTCGTGGCGAAGAAGCTCAATATAGTCGACAACAGCGCGGATGCGAGGAAGATAATCAAGACGGGCAACGTGAGTGTCAACGGGAAGCAGGTAAACGAGCCGAAGTACCCGGTCGGACTGAATGATATTATAGAGGTAAAGGGGCACAGCCACTACAAGATAGGGATAGACAGGCTGGCCAAGATATCCATAGGTGAGGCGACGAAGGCTGAGGCCGGAGCCAGGATATGCAGGATCATCGGGAAGTACAAGGCAGAGGGCGGAGAGCTCATGCTGAGGCTACACGACGGAAGCATAGTCAAGGGCGGCAAGGAGGCGAGGGTCAACGACTCAGTGGTGCTAGACCACAAGGGCAAGATCTCCAAGATAGTGAAGCTCGACATCGGATCGCAGTGCTCCGTAATAAACGGGGTGCACGTTGGCTCGTCAGGAGCTGTGAAGGAGCTCAAGGAGGGCAACATGCACAAGGGCAAGTCCGCCATAATAGAGAGCAAGGAGGGCAAGTTCGAGACCCTGGTCAAGAACATAATGGTAACAGGTTGAGAATGATACTTATGGACAAGGCAGAAAACCCAATGAGGCAGATGAGGATAAACAAGCTCGTGATAAACATAGGAACGGGCAGCGATGTCTCACAGCAGGCCAACGCGAGGAGGCTGCTCGAGATAATAACGGGTGCCAAGCCTGCGGACGAGGTTTCAAGAAGCAGGAACCCTGCATTCAAGATAACGAAGGGCCAGAAGATAGGTGCGTTCGTCACCATAAGGGGCGAGAAGGCGAGGCCGCTCATCGCGAAGCTGTTCGACGCTGTCGACAACAAGATCACCGACAGGGCGATAACAGACAACGGAGTGAGCTTCGGAATAAAGGAGTACATAGACATCAGCGGGATAAAGTACGACCCGAAGGTTGGAATGCTTGGAATGAATGTAAACGTCTCGTTCAGAAGGAACGGACTGAGGGTCGCACTGAGGAAGAGGATGCGCGCCCACGTGCCTGCGGGACACAGGGCGGTGTCAAGGGACGAGGTGAAGCAGTTCCTGAACAGAGAGTTCAAGGTTGAGGCAGTAGTCTAAAGTTGATCATATGAGCGCTAACATTAAGACGGATGACAAGTACAAGGGCAGGGCGAAGAGGAAGTGCAGGACCTGCGGAGGCAGCAGGGGCCTGATAAGGTCGCACTCGCTCTACATGTGCAGGCGATGCTTCAGGGAGAACGCCAAGGCCATAGGCTTCAAGAAATACGGTTGATTACGATGGATAGATTCGCTGACGCTATAAACAAGATAAAGACCAACGAGAGGATAGGCAGGATGGAGTGCGACCTCTACTCGACAAAGCTGCTCAAGTCCGTAATGGATGTGCTGCAGAGGGAGTCATACGTCAGCGGCTTCGAGGAGCGCGTCGAGGGAAGGGTCAAGCTGCTGAAGGTCAAGCTTTCAAACAAGATAAACAGCATCGGAGTGATAAAGCCGAGGTACTCGATACAGAGCAACGACATACTGAAGTACGAAGCTAGGTACATACCGAGCAGGGACTTTGGGATACTGATACTTTCGACATCGAAGGGAATAATGACGAACAAGGAGGCCAAGGCGCAGAACGTCGGGGGCCGACTGCTGGCTTACGTTTACTGATACGGTTGATTAGATGATAGAGATAGAAGTGCCGAAGGATGTCAACGTCGACATAAGCGGGAACGCCATAACGATAAAGGGCCCGCTCGGCACGAACACGAGGATGCTAAACGACACGCTCCTCACCATAAGCAAGAAGGATGGCAAGCTGGTGATTGAGCAGGTGGCGAAGGGCAAGCTGTTCAAGAAGGCCGCGATGGCGGAGGTCTCGTTCGCGAAGGTGCTCAAGAATGACATAGTGGGAGTGGCAAAGCACTACGAGATAAACATGAGGATAGTGTTCGCGCACTTCCCGATAAACATCGAGATCAAGGGTGCCAAGCTCAACATAAACAACATGATAGGCGAGAGGGTCCCGAGAATATCGAAGATAGTCGGCACAACCAAGATAGAGGTGAAGGGCCAGGCGGTAAGGCTGTACGGAACGAGCCTTGACGATGTCTCCCAGACGGCAGCGAACATAAGGCTCGCGTGCAAGATAAGGAACAAGGACAGCAGGGTGTTCCAGGACGGGCTTTACTACGAGATAGAATAAGAGTGAAAGTGATACCATGACAATTAAGATAAAGAAGAAGACCCACACCAAGTTCAACGTGCCCAACTTCGGCACGAAGAGCAGGAGCAGGGTCCCGGAGAGATGGCGCAAGCAGAGGGGAATCGACAGCAAGAAGAGGATAAAGAGGAACTTCATGGGCGCCGAGCCGACGATAGGATACGGCAACCCGGAGTCCGTCAAGGGCATAAGGGTGAACGGCAACAGGATCGTGATTGTACACAATGCAAAGGACCTGAGCGGCATGATAGCGGCCAAGTCCCTCACGGGCTTTGACGTGACAATAGCGGCAGGGGTGTCCATAAGGAAGAGGGCGGAGATAGTTAAGCTCGCGGACACCAATAGGGTAAAGGTAACGAATCCGGGAAGATGATTTTATGAGCATAAAGCTTACAAGGAGAATCGCTGCGCAGGTCCTCAAGAGGGGACAGGGCAGCGTGAGGCTTAAGGCCGACGCGCTCGCCGAGGCCAAGAAGGCGATAACGAGGGAGGACGTCCGCGTGCTCGTCAAGGGCGGAGGCGTCTACGCCGTGCCTAAGAAGCACAACCTCAGCCTTTACTCAAAGGAGCTTAACGAGAAGAGGACTCAGGGCAGGAAGAGGGGACCGGGAAAGAGGAAGGGCTCAAGGAAGGCAAGGGGAGGAGTCGACTACAAGAAGAAGATAAGGGCCCAGAGGAGGGTACTCGCGCAGCTGAAGCAGGAGAACGCGTTCGACAACGAGACGTTCAAGTCCCTCTACAGATTGGTGAAGGGAGGCGACTTCCAGAGCAAGATATCCCTGCTGAGCCACATAAAGAGCAGGGGCATAAACATAACTGACGAGCAGCTTGAGAAGCTCAGGCACATATAAACGGTGACGATAAATGCACAGAATGATAAGAACAAGAAGGGCCTCTGCGGTCACAAACTACGCCAAGAGGATAGCCGGCATAAAGAGCGGACTGGCCAGGGTGGTAGTGAGGAAGAGCAACAGGGGAGTGACAATGCAGATCACCACCTTCGCCAGCGAGGGCGACAAGGTGCTCGCCTCGGTCAAGTCGACAGAGCTCAAGCAGTTCGGATGGGAGCCGAGGAGCAACATGCCTACCGCTTACCTGACCGGAATGCTGCTGGCAAAGAAGGCTAATTTCGGCGACAAGGAGTGCATACTCGACATAGGCGTGGCAAGGCCGGTCAAGGGCTCGGTCGTCTTCGCAGCTGCGAAGGGATCGAAGGACAATGGCATGGCGATTGCAGCAAACCTCGAGATAGACGAGAAGAGGATCTCGGGGAACCACATAGCCGAATACGCGAAAGAGGGAGCGGGCAAGACCCAGTTCACCGGATACGCTAAGGCAAATTTTGACGTTAAGAAGCTGGAAGAGAAGTTCGAAGCTGTGAAGAAGCAGCTTATGGTCAAGTGATTGATTGGAGAGACGCGGAAGATTTCAAAGGGAAAGGGAGGAACACAAGTTCAACATAGAGGCTTGGGTGCCCAGGACATCACTTGGAAAGGACGTTAAGGCCAAGAAGATAACCTCAATAGAGGAGATATACAGGGAGGGAAAGAGCATAACAGAGCCCGAGATAATAGACGCGCTTCTGCCCGAGCTCAAGAGCGAGGTAATAGAGATTGCGAGCGTACAGAGGATGACGAAGAACAACAGGAAGATGAAGTTCAGGGTCACAGCCATAGTGGGCGATGGAAGGGGCCACGTGGGAATGGGATCGGGGAAGAACAGCGAGGTAAAGGCTGCGATAGAGAGCGCCACAATCGACGCCAAGGGAAGGGTAATACCGCTTATACTAGGCTGCGGATCCTGGCAGTGCCAGTGCGGCACCAGGCACAGCCTGCCGTTGATAGTGAAGGGCAGCGCAGGCAGCGTTGACGTCATACTCAAGCCCGCTCCAAGAGGTCTGGGAGTTGTGGCAAGCAAGCCGGTGAAGAAGATGCTTGAGCTCGCGGGAGTCAAGGACATCTGGACCTTCTCAAGGGGAAGGACCAGGAGCAAGTACAACACTCTGCTGGCGGTCTACAACGCGCTGGGGAGCATCAACAGCATGAAGAACATCTCTGAAAGCGCCATAAAGGAATAGACGGTTTCATCTCATGAGCGACAACAGAATGGCGATGCCCGGTGAGAGGCTCGCTACCGAGGAGGAGTTCGTGCCTGGGGAAAACACCTATGTTGAAGAGGGTGTGATATTCGCATCAGCGATAGGCCCGGTCACGACAGAGGGAGGAAAGATAAGCGTGAGCCAGGCCGGGAGGAAGGTCAGGATCGTGGAGAGGGACATGGTCATCATAGGCACTGTCACGGAAAGCGCAAAGAGCGTTCTGTTCGTCAGGATAGACGACATGAACATCGATGGCAAGCAGTACATAGCAATCAAGGACGGTAAGATACTAACGAAGCCGAAGGGGCCGGGGGGCCCGAGGTTCAGGGGAAGGCCGGAAAGGGGGGCACCGCCTGAAGAGGGACACAGGGAGAGGGAGGAGGCTCAGCCGGCGAGACCCTGCAACATAGGCGACACTGTGATAGCGAGGGTGCAGTTCAACGACAAGGACTCCTACCAGCTCACGATGGACAGGCCGGAGACGGGCGTGATACGCTCAAGATGCGGCGTATGCGGGGGCGAGCTCTTGTGCAACGAGCAGAGGACGCAGCTGACCTGCACCGAGTGCGGGCATGACGAGAGGAGGAAGATAAGCAGCCTCTACAACAAGTCCGAAGAGATTAAAAGGATGTTCGCCTAATACAATACTGACGATTAAGATGGTTCTATGGAAATAAGCGTTTTAAAGGACGAGACAAAGGAGCTTCACATCCAGTTCCTGACGACAGACCTGACGATTCCTGACCTGATAGCTAGCGAGCTGCTCGGCAACCCGAACGTGGAGTTCGCCGGAGTATCAAAGGATCACCCGGAGACGGGCAAGCCCATACTGGTGATAAAGAGCAAGAAGAAGGCAAAGGAGGACTTCGTCAAGGCGCTCGAGGCCATCGACGAGGCGGTCACCGAGCTGAAGGGCCAGATATCAAAGAAGAAGTAGTCCATGCGCAGAGCGCATCAGGTGAATTTTTCCCAGATGATGTAGTCCTGCCCGTACCAGTGTTTTTCAAGAGTGCATACCGCACTGAAGCCCAGTTTTCTTAGCACGTGAATTGCTGCGCTGTTGCTTGTCCTTGAGTCTCCCCAGACTTTTTTCACCCCAGTTAGCTTTGCGAATCTCAATACATATTCCATCAGCGAACTGCCGATTTCTTTGTTCCTATACGCTTTGCCTACAATCATCCAGTCCAGCCAAAGCAGCGAATTGTCTGCGACCGTTGTCATCACCCCGACTATCTTACCGTCGACAATCGCCACGAATATCGACTTTTTGTCCTTCCTTAGCCGCTTCAGAAGCTCGGAGTATTCCACCTCTGCAGCAAAGGCCTTGCGCGCCTTGGTGTTGTAAAAGGAGAGCGTGCAGATGGTGTCGCACATAAGCTTCGACACCTTGTGAAGCTCTGAGTCCTTTGCATTTCTGAATATGACAGTGGATGCCATTTGACCACTTAGACTTTGCTGGGAAGCTATTAAAGAGTTCAAAACCGCACGCGGACATGCACGGGAATAAATGATACGCTTAAATCTTTTTCTGATATAATTAATAGGACGTGAAAGACACGATTAAGGAATGGCAGATGTTGAGAAAAGACAACGATGAGGAAAACAGCGGCGGAATACAGTGCAAGTTGCGCCGCAATCCCGGACTTGCGATAACTTGTGGACCTAACTTCTACGGATTGCTAAAGCTGCCCCAAGATGTATTAGGTGGAGAGATAGACATAGAGGAGAAACTGATCCCTATGTTCCTTCATGGGCTGGGGAAGCAGATAGGCAGCCTTGGCTTCTTGGGCAAGGCCGTGCTTGACGAGATAAAAAATGTAAAGTCGGCGGATCCTGAAATGGCTGATGTAAAGAAGTTTCAGAAGGACGCTCTGGACAATACGATAATGGCCGCGAAGCTATGGACGCAGAGATGCAGGATCGCAATGGAGCCTTCATCGGATCTCATGAGGAAGGAGACCAAAAACCTGACCGAATTTGAGACACTTATCAAAGGGTTTATGGCCACTAATGGAAAGCCGGGAAGCTTGAAGCCGGTGGCCTATGTTCCAAACGCGCTCAAGGGAAACATCGGTGTGGTGGTACTGAAGCCCAAGGAGAAGAAGCAGACCCCTTGCCTTTATATAGCGCAGGTGGACACATCAGGCAAGCCCAACATAATGAAACTCGACGGGTACCTGATGGCCAGACTGGTCAAGGAGATAGTGGCGAACTGCGGCACTGAAGCTATGGTCGCGCTGAAGCCGTTGCTGAGCAACACCTCAACTGCGGTCAAAACAAGCAAGTCTATTTCTTTGACCTGATGCCCGGACCGCGGTGTATCGAAATACAGCTGATTGGCGGTAAGGATTAAAAGTTTTAGAGACCAAATGGTTATCATGCACATAAGGCATATCAAGCACAATCGCAGGATAGAGAGGCTGAGGGGCTGGTTCGACAGGGTGGCCTACATATCCCTGATAGCGGACATAGCGATTGCCATAGTCACGCTCATATACGTCAACACCAGCGCAGCCAACCTGCTCAATCTGCAGCTGATACTCAACTACGTGCTTACCATCATAGTGGTCATCTCGCTGGCCATCCTGGGCTCCATGGGGGCGCTCCACATTTACATGAGGCTGAGCTCCACGAAGGGGGGCAGCAGGCTGTGGTAATTCTTCCTCGAAAGTCTTACCTTTTGTAGTCGGCGGGGGCAACAACCTTTATATATGTTCTTGACGCAACTTATACTTGCTGTTTTGAAGGTATAAAGGTCAACTTTTACTTTCGATTTATTTTGAGGTTTTCAGCAGACCTATTGTGAAAATTCCTGCTTGGAATTGGATGTAGTCTTGAGGACATGCAAAGAGAGATCGCAACGCAATTGCAAATAAAGAAAGCAAGCAAGCGGATCGACTCCAGTCGATGCTGCTGGAGGACACTGCTATCAGATTTCGACAGCCATGCAAGTCTGCCTAACGGCTTCGTTGGGCGGCGTACGGCTCAGTAACACGTGGTCAATCTACCGTAAAGAGGCGAATATCCTTGGGAAACTGAGGGTAATACGCCATAGGTTAGGGCATCTGGAAGGAGCTCTAACTTAAAGGGGTGCAAATTGCAGCACTTACGCTTTACGATGAGACTGCGGCGGATCAGGCTGTTGGCGGGGTAACGGCCCACCAAACCGATAACCCGTAGGGGATGTGAGAGCATGAGCCCCGAGAAGGGCACTGAGACAAGGGCCCTAGCGCTACGGCGTGCAGCAGGCGCGCAAACTCCACAATGCACGGAAGTGTGATGGGGGGAATCTGAGCGGTTTACATTAGTAAACCTTTTGCCAAGTGTAGCAAGCTTGGCGAATAAGTGCTGGGCAAGACCGGTGGCAGCCGCCACGGTAATACCGGCAGCACAAGTGGTGTCCACGATTATTGGGCTTAAAGCGCTCGTAGCTGGCTGATGCCGTCTCATGTGAAATATTGGCGCTCAACGTCAATGCGTGCATGAGATACCCATCGGCTAGGGAACGGGTGAGGTCAGGAGTACTTATGGGGGAGGGGTAAAATCCTATAATCCTATAAGGACTAACGGTGGCGAAGGCGCCTGACTAGAACGTATCCGACAGTGAGGAGCGAAGGCTAGGAGAACGAATCGGATTAGATACCCGAGTAGCCCTAGCAGTAAATTATGCAGACTCTGGTGTTACACGCATCTTGAATGCGTGTAGTACCGTAGCGAAAGTGTTAAGTCTGCCGCCTGGGGAGTACGGTCGCAAGATTGAAACTTAAAGCAATTGGCGGGGGAGCACCACAAGGGGTGGATGCTGCGGTTTAATTGAATTCAACGTCGGAAATATTACCGGGAGCGACGGCAGGATGAAGGTCAGACTAAAGATCTTACCCGACAAGCCGAGAGGTAGTGCATGGCGATCGTCAGCTCGTGGTGTGAACTGTCCGGTTAAGTCCGGTAACGAGCGAGACCTTCACTAACAGTTGCCACTGGAATGGAGACACTCCAAGCACTCTGTTGGGACCGCCTCTGTTTAAAGAGGAGGAAGGAGAGGGCGACGGTACGTCAGTATGCTCTGAATCTTCCGGGCTACACGCGGCATACAAAGGTTGGCACAATGAGACGCAATGCCGAAAGGCAGAGCAAATCCCCTAAAACCAACCCAAGTTTGGATTGAGGGCTGAAACTCGCCCTCATGAAAATGGAATCCCTAGTAATCGCTTATCACTATTGAGCGGTGAATCTGTCCCTGCTCCTTGCACACACCGCCTGCCAAGTCACCCAAGTAGGGCCCTAGTGAGGCAGCGTCTTCGGGCGCTTTCGAGTTAGGGTTCTGTGAGGAGGGCTAAGGCATAACAAGGTATCCGTAGGGGAACCTGCGGATAGATCACCTCGAAAATTTTCAGTGTGCACATGTTGCGCTTCTCTCGCATTAAATCCTCAAGACTACATCTGTCCTTTTTATCATCAAGCTCAGCGTCAGCCATGCCCTCAAGTTTAAAGGGTTTGCCGTAACATATTAACTGACAACGGTGAGCGCATGTCGAACAAGCTTGAATTGAATCCGGACGTATCCTACATGCTCGGCACCTACAAGACCAACAGGAAGGAGGAGCCGTGCATATGCCTGGAGACGGACAACGAGCGGATGCTGCAGCGCTTCATACAGATAGCGGTGCAGAAGCTGGGCGTCAAGCCCGACAAGATGCTGATAGAGACCACGGAGGTGGGGACGAAGGCGCTCTTCTACAACTCGAAGCTGAAGAGGCTTTTTGAGCAGGCGCTGGACGACAGGGAGAGGATATTCAAGTACAAGAACGAGTACTCGGCGAGCTACATCGCAGGGATGTTCGACGCGAATGGCGGGATAGACAAGAAGGGTATATTCATAAGGGGAGACAGGACCGACTCGATGATACTGGAGAGACTGGGCTTCCACACAACTAACAACGGAGTCAAGTGCCACGTCAGGAACGGCAAGCAGCTTATCGCTTTCATAAAGCCCTACAGCATAAGGCTGGAACAGATTTAATGCAGAGCAGTGGTGCGATGGACTACACACGTATTGCCGCAAGGGAGTTCGGCGTACAGTTCTGCGCCATCTGCACAAGATCAATATCGCCGGAGGTTAAGGGGGGTGTTGTGCCGGCCCCTTTCTACGGCGAGATATTCGTGCCGGAGGACGGCAACGAGGTATGCTGCGTCCATACCGCAGGATGGAAAAGATTCGGGGATGCGCTGAAGAAGAGGTATCTCTGGTCGGAGGCCAACTTCAAAACGCTCGATGCGGGATTCTTCAGGGCGACAAGCGGTGCGCTGGCCATGGTCGAGCGGATTGCCAACGCCGATATTAAGCAGGAGAGCGACAAGGCGCTTGCGAAGATGTTCATCGACTACATGAACAACGATCTTCATTACATAGCGTACGACTGGACGCTGTGGGAGCTGAACAACATATACGCGAACGAGACCAAGGAGGTGCTGGAGCGGCTCGGGCAGAAGGCGGGGCTGTCCAAGGAAAAGATACTGGCGATGTATGGTGTGGTGTTGAGCCCGGAGAACAAGTCGCCGCTTTACAAGCTCAGGGCCGTAGCGGTAAGGTGGCCTAAGATGAGTCTGTCGGAGAGGAAAAAGCTCCACATCAAGTACAGATGGATACCTTGCCCCGACTACCATTATCCTGCATTCACCTTTAGGCAGTTCTCGGACTACGTGAAAAACATAAAGACGGACAAGAAAAAAGATTCAATCACCTATGAGCGGGCGATGGCTATTCTGAAGCCATCGAAAAGGGAAAGAGCGCTCTTTGACAGGACACGTAGGATGGTGTACCTGAAGGACTTCAAGGACGACATCAAGAGGACAAGGTTCTGCGACGCGCAAGTTATGTACGGGGAGATAGCCAGGAGGATGGGGATGACGCTGACGGACGCCTCCTACATGACCTCAGATGAGATGATTGGGTTCCTGACCAAGGGGACAAACGTGGACAAAAAGGTTGTGGGCGAGAGGATGGAGAGCGGATTCGTGCTCTATTATGACGAATCGCACAAGGTCAGATGCGTGTCTGGAGAGGGGGTAGCGGCAGCTTTGCAGGTGATAGGATACCAGAGGTCCTCCACCGCTTCAGAGGAGATAAGGGGCGTGACAGCGTCGCAGGGCTACGCAAAGGGGCGCGCCATAGTGGTGAGCTCCATGTCCGAGCTTCACAAGGTGAAGAAGGGTGACATAATGATCGCGATATCGACTATCCCTGACTTCGTCCCTGCAATGGAACGTGCTGCTGGCATAATAGCGGAGGAGGGCGGGATAACCAGCCACGCAGCCATCGTCTCGCGCGAGCTCAAGCTGCCCTGCATCGTGGGCGCCGCTAACGTTACTAAGATAATAAGGGACGGCGACCTCGTCGAGCTTGATGCCGATAACGGGATTGCAAGGATACTCAAGTGAGTTCCTTACACTCTCCTTCCCCTTCGTCCTCCTGGCCTCCTTGTCGAGTCGGTCGGTATCGGGGTTACGTCCTCGATCCTGTTGACCCTTAGTCCGCTCCTTGCGAGCACCCTGACTACGGCCTGAGCTCCGGGTCCAGGCGTCTTAGGCCCGTGGCCTCCTGGCGCCCTTATCTGGATTATGACGTTGGTGATTCCCTTTTCCTTGGCTGCGGCTGCAACCTTGTATGCAGCCTGCATAGCAGCATAGGGGGATCCTTCCTGCGAATCAGCGTTAACCACCATTCCACCGCTTCCGACCGCTATGGTCTCGGACCCGCTTATGTCCGTGAGCGTGATTATGGTGTCGTTCTTGGACGAGTATACGTGGGCGACAGCGAGCCTCTCTCCCTTCGGCTTGACAGTCGGCTGCTCGAGGGCCTTTGCCTCATAGGAGACTATCTCCTTCGGCTTCTTTCCCTGCGCAGCTGCGGCTCCTCCCTTTGCCGGAGCCTCCTTGCCTCCCTTCTTGTCCTTGTTGTCGGCTTTCTTTGCCATGATCATTCACTTGTGTTTGTTTCCGCCTGCTCCGTTGCCGGAGCCTCCTGAGCCGCCGCCTCCGCAACCGGCGCCTCCTCTCCCTTTGCCTCGGCTGGCTTCTCAACCTTCTGGGCCATTATGTCTATGGGCCTGCGGTAGGTTATCCTGCTTTCCAGGCTTGCGTCCACCAGGTAGCTGGGTCTGTCAACCTTCTTCCCGTCTATCGCTATGAAGCCGTGGACCGTGAGCTGCCTCGCCTGCTTAACCGTCCTTGCCATTCCCTTCTTGAATACTACGCTCTGGAGCCTCCTGTCGAGGAGCGAGCGCTCCTTCAGGTCGAGCAGGTCGTCGAGAGTGGTGGTGTTGGTAGCTATTCCGAGCTTGACCAGCCTTCCGATAAGCCTCTCCTTTACGTCCTCGAAGTGCGAGCCTCCGGAAAGCAGCTTCCTTACGTTGCCCCTGATCCTGCTGATCTCGGTCTGGACCTTCCAGAGCTCCTTCATGTTCTTGAGCCCGTACTCCTCGACCAGCGTGTTGTCTCCCTTTATCCTTGCAAGGTTCCATCGCTCCTTCGGCTTCTCGAACTTCTTTCTATTTCTCTTAGCTGATCCCAATTAATCACTCACTTCTTCTTCTCTGCGCCCGGCGCTCCGGCGGTTGCCGGCTTCGCCGCTGCAGCGATTGCCTTCTTGGTGACTCCGACAGTGACTCCGGTCCTTCCTGTGGACCTGGTGCGCTGTCCCCTCACCTTCTGGCCGTACTGGTGCTTGTGGCCTCTCCAGTCCTTAAGCGTAACATCCCTCGCTATGTCCTGCCTCGTGGCGAACATAAGGTCGTTGCTGACAAAGTGCATGGTCTTTCCCGTCTCCATGTCCTTGTTCCTGTTAAGCATGAAATCCGGTATCCCGGCGCTTGCCGGCTCCTTTATGATTGCTTCAACATCTTCCATCTGCTTCTCGCTCAGCGTTCCTATCTCGGTTGAGCGGGGTATCGCCAGCTTCTCCTCGATGACGAGCGAGAGTGCCCTTGACATGTTCATCCCTATGCCCTTGACCTTGCTGAGCGCCCTCTGCATGTTCAGAGAACCGTTTACGTCCTTGCCCGCGACCCTCACTATTGAGGATACGTTGGCGTTAATCTCCCTCTTCTGCTTGCCGTGGCCTCCCTCCTTGCCCTGGCCCTCCGGCTTCTCCTGCTTCTGTTCCTTATTCTGTGCTTCTTCCTTGTTTTCAGCCATAAACATCACTTACGCCAGGGTTGGGATATTCAGCAAAATGGATTGCATTTGAACCCAAAAGGCTCCGAAGAGCCATGCGCTTCCTGGATTGTTTCCAGGCGCACGCGTTACCGGATTCTGCCACCCTGGCATGATAAGGTTTTATCATCTTACTATTTAGCCTTTACTAAATAGGGTGCGAATACAGATAATATATTGATACGGCAGGTATTTAAGCCTTGGCGCTCCTCGGTTTTAAGTGACTTCGCTTAATAGTATAGTGTTGGACAATCCCCTAAAATCGGAGTCCTTGGTCAAAACCTTCAAACCGTACTTGATTGCGGTTGCAAGTATGAGTGAATCTACCATGCCCCACTTCTTGATGGCCTTTTTTCTCTTGAAGTTTATTTCGCCAGCCATTCTGGCAATATCTTTATCCAATTGAACCACGTTGCTCAGCCCATCCACCGCCTCAACCAGCAGCGAGGGATCCTGGCCATTCTTTAATGCCCATTGTTCCACTTCCGCAATGCTGACTATGCAGGTGTTTGAATCGCCGGAATGCAGGGTTTCAGAGACCCTTTTGCCGTGCTTGCTGCCGATAAAATACTCTATCCATGCGGAAGTGTCCAGCAGAACGGCCATGTTTACACCCTGTCCTCTTCGTGAGCCCTGTTGAAGGGCTTCGAGCCCTTTGCTATGCCCAGATACCTGTTTATCATCCCCTTTCTCTGCTTTTTCAGGATAGAGATGGATATCATGGACCCCTCATGTTCGCCCGTTATAAATCTCCTCGGTATTATCACGCCGAAAGAGGTTCCTATCCTCCTGAGTTTTACCTCTACAACTTCTGGCATGGTATCACATTATAATATATTATAATAAAATATTTAAGGCTTTGCCTACCCTTGTTGCTACATTAAACGCGGGCTCGGGGGGATTTTCATCATGGATTTTGAACCCCCGACGTACGGTTTAAAAGACCGCCACTCTAGCCAGCCTGAGTTACGAGCCCACGTATTGTGTATTTCACACGTTCAGCTATAAAAACGTATTTGATTTGAAGCCACGGCTTTTGGTAAAGAAAATAAGGCCTAAATCTTGGCGGAATTGGGACTATAAAAGGCTCCAGAAAGGCTTATATATTTCGAAGGCGGATAGTAGATAACTTAGGTAGTTAGCATGAGCGCAACCTCGAAAAAGAAGACTCAGAAGGACATAACGGCACTCATAAGGAGTTATATGACAACCGTAACTTCCGAGGACAATAAGGCTGCGGCCAAAAAGTGAAAACCAATGGCCAAAAATCCGACGATAGGGCAGAAGGCGTTAGTTGAGGCCTTCGGAACCTTTCTTCTCACATTTATAGGCGCGGGCGCGGTAATTGCGACATACGCACTTGCGCCCACATATCCCGCATTACTGATTATAGCGTTGGCCAACGGAGTTGCACTTGCGCTGGCAGTCACGGTGGCCATGAACATATCGGGTGGGCACATCAACCCCGCAGTCACGATAGGCGCGCTTGTCGCTGGAAAGATATCGAAACCCGACGCCGTTGTGTACATAGCGTCTCAGCTTGTCGGAGCCTTCGTGGGAGGGCTGTTCCTGCTTGCGCTTTATCCTGCCGCGGCTGGCGCTGCGGTTCATTACGGAACTCCGGGGCTTGGATCGTCTACCGGAACGCTGCAAGGAATACTGTTTGAGGCGGTGGCGACATTCTTCCTTGTATTTGTAGTGTTCGGCACTGCGATAGACAAGAGGGCAGTCAAGGTGGGCGGCTTCGCGATTGGCCTTACAGTAATGGTGGACGTGCTTGCAATAGGCCCTTTCACAGGAGGGGCAATGAACCCTGCAAGGGCCATAGGGCCGACTATAGCATCGATGTTCTTCGCAAACTGGTATGTATACTGGATAGGGCCGATACTCGGAGCGATAGTTGCGGCGCTGTTTTACAAATACCTGATACTCAAGGATTGACATGGTACACATGGACTCTGAGGGGAATGTCCTCAATGCAGAGGGGGAGATAGAGAAGCAGATAGGCTCCCGCTACAAGATGTTGGGCGCCTTTGTCGGAGTTGCCATGCTGGCGGTTATAGGTGGCATAGTCATATTATCGCCCGGCCATTCGGGCGCAACCAGCCTTGACAGCGCCTTCCCCGCTACGATGATGACGCTTAGCTACAACGGAGTGAATACCAATTATGGCGTTTACCTTGCCGACACGGAGAATCTTGCGGAGCGCGGATACATGAACCAGAGCTCGATAGGCGACTGCAAGGGCATATCGCCGTGCATGGGCATGCTCTTCTACTTCCAGAACACGACATCCTTATGCTTCTGGATGAAGAACACAGAGATCCCTCTGAGGCAGTACTGGCTCGACAACAATATGACAGTGATCTACGCCTACAACGCGGTGCCCGAATCCACGCATGGGCAGTGCTACGTTGGCAGCGGGGTGCTGGAAACCTCTATGAACCAGAGCATACCGATAGGGGCAAGGATACAGCTACAGGGCTGAGCCGTGAAACCTATTTAAAGCTTAATCGGAAAACGCTAATTGTGGTCTCGTGGGTCAGGACATACATGAACTAGTCGGAAGTCTAGACGGATTGCACATGCATAACCTGCCCGACGACCTGACAAACCTTGTTGTAGCTATGAGGGTGGACATAAACTCCCCGGTCAACAGCGATGGCATGATAACCGACAACGCCAAGATAAGGGCGTACAAGGAGGACATTACCTGGCTCACCCAGAGGGGCGCAAAGGTTCTCGTACTTTCCCACCAGGGCAAGGAGGGCGAATCCGATTTCATATCGCTGGAGCAGCACAGAAGAGTGCTTTCCGACATTCTATTCAACGTGGTCAAGTTCGTCGACCATTACAAAGCAGACCTGAAGGCGGAGATAGGGGCGATGAAGGCAGGGGAGGTGATGCTGCTTGACAACATAAGGAGAAGCGTCGATGAGACCAAAGACGTGATTGGCGATGCGCACTGCAACTCGGAGATAGCAAGGAAGCTCAAGGAGGTTGCGCACATTTACATACAGAACGCTTTCGCCACAATCCACAGAAACCATGCATCAATGGTGGCACCGCCTTATGAGATTCCAGCTTTTGTGGGGAACAGCCTGGTCAACGAATTCAAGGCACTTGAAAAGATACTCGATGACGATGCAAGCTCAAGGATGTTCATAATAGGCGGCGGCAAGGTTAAGGACGGAGTCAAGTACGTGAAGGGCATACTCGACAGCGGCATCGCGGGCAAGGTTTTCATAGGCGGGCTCATAGGTAACGTCTTCCTCATCGCGGAGGGAAAGAGCATAGGAAAGGAGACGGAGGCTTTCACGGAAAAGTACGCCAAGGAGATTCCGAATGTGAAGGAGATGCTTGCTTCGCACAGGGATAGGATAATTTTGCCCATGGACGTTGCGGTTTCAAGGGGGAAGAACAGGGAGGAGTACGGCGTTGACCACATACCCAAAGAGGCCAGCGCACTGGACATAGGCCCCAAGACCGCGGAGATGCTGAGCAGGGAGCTCAAAGAGGTGAAGTCGGTGATAATGAGGGGCCCTCTCGGCAAGATAGAGGAGCCGATATTCAACATCGGGACAAGATTCGTGCTTGAGGAGCTTGCAAGAAGAGGGATATACACCGTGCTTGCGGGCGGGCACACGCAAAGGATAGCGGAGGAGCTCGGCGTGGCTGAGAAGCTGCCGGGCTACAAGTGCACAGGCGGCGGTGCTCTCGTGACCGCGGCGACCGGAATGGAGCTTCCGGGAATCGAGGCGGTGCAGAAGAACAGCAAGCGCTCAGAGGCTTTCCTGACTTCGCTGCAAAACATGCAGAAGTTGGGAAACCTGGGGAGAAAGGAGGGCATGGTGGTCAGCGCCAGACCGAAGAGCAGAAATTACTGAGGGCTCAGAAGAAGGGGAAACCCTCTACGTTGATTATCCTTGCCGCGCCCTGGCGCTTCTCGTTGAGCGTGTTGGACAGAGTCACGCTGTTAGTGCTGAAATCGTAGTGTATGTAGTTGAAGCTCTCCTTCTTTCCCGTCTTCGCGTAAGCGAATGTCTTCATCCCCGACTCGTTGAAGATGTCGAAGCATCCCACAACACGCTCCCCCTTGTACGTGAAGGAGTAAAGCTCGGGCATTACGTTGAAGTGGTCAGCGAGCGCCAGCATCGCCTTCACAAGCGACCTGTAGTCCCTCAGCTCCACCTTCTTGACGGCCTTGAAGTCCTTGGCCGCGGTCTTGGTCTCCTTGTAGATGTTTTCCACAAGCTCCATTATGGGAACCTTGAACGCCTTGAAGTCCTGCCCCTCGCTCGGGTTCTCCCTCACCTCTGCGGTCTCGTTGCCCTCGATCCACGGGTTGTAGACGAGGAAGCCGGATGAGTTGGGGACGTCGTAGCTGTACAGCAGCCTGACTCCCTTGAGCTTTGAGCCGAGGGCGAACAGCCTGTAGGCGCTGCCGACCTTTATTGAGAACAGCGGCGTGACGCCATGGTCGACTCCACATACATACCTTGCGAGGTCGGTGAGCTTCTCAGCCTTGATGAAGCAGCCCTTTACCTCCTTGCTCTTGCTCTCCTTCTCGGGCTTCTCCTTCTTGCCGGTAGTTTTGTTTGCCTTGGCCATTCAATCACAAGATATGAAATCAGTCGGAACAGGAATCAGATGTGCCTTGCGAGCAGGTTGATGAGGTACATCACGGAGTATGCGGGCTCGTAGGTTATCGGGAATATCGGAGCTCCCTGCCCCAGCGCAGCGTAGTCGTTGGGGACGCTGGCCTTGGTCACTATCGTGACGTTGGTCTGCTTGTATATGAGCGGGCTAGCGAAAGAGCTGACGTAAAGGTTTGCGTGGTATGAGCCCGGCTCGTTGATGAACACCGGGTAGACGAAGTCCTGCGATGTGTGGTGCAGCGCTATCACGGTATCGGTAACGTTCCACGCCGGCAGGTTGTGCACTGCTATCTGGAACGGGCTGTCAGAGACTCCGGTGTTGTTTATCGTAACGTATATGTCGGCCGGCTGTCCCGGGCCGGTGCTGATGTTGGTCGGATGCACTGAAAGCTTGAAGACGTCGGGCGTCACGTTGACCACAGCCTTGAAGTTTATCGCCCCAAGCTTTGAGTAGTTGCCCACGTTGACAGCGCTCATGTTTATCGGGTAGGTCCCGTTGGCCGCGCTCGGGGAGACCGTTATCTTTGCGGATATCAGAGATGTGTAAAGCGATGAGTTCTGCGCTAGCCAACCCTGAGGCAGCCTTGACACAGCCAGCTTGTCCCACCCTATCGGATATGCTACGCCATTGTAAGTCGTAGCCGCGGATATGGTCACGTAGAAAGTCTGCCCCGGCCCTACCTTTCCGAGATAGACCGTTGCGTTGCTGGCGTTTATCGTTGCGTTGAATGGCTCCACCACGCTCACGTAGGTGGCGTTGGTGATGTACGGGATAAGCATGAGCGATGCAAAAAGCGCAACGAAAACAACCTTGTTCATTTGTACACCTTACTGATAGTATCCCATGTTAATTATTTAGCACTTGCCCTAAGGATATCAACGGTGTCCTTGAGGCTCTTCCTGAACTCGGCTCTGGTGCCGGTGTTCGCTATCACCATGTCAGCCTTGGCCAGCACCTTGCCTATGCCTAGCTTCATGTTCCTCCTGTCCCGCCATGCGAACTCCTTGTAGTCCTTTATGTCCCCCTTGATGTGCCTGTGCTTTATCCTGAGATACCTCTCCTTGGTAGGGAGCGATATTATGATGAGCGGAAGCTTGAGCCCAAGCTTGTCGCGGAGGTAGTTTATCTCGTCTATGTCCCTCATGCCCGCGATGGCGACGTCGCCCTTTATCCTGTTCAGTCCCCTTGTGGCGAGTATGACGGGCGCGCCTGGTCCCAGCCGCTTACGCAGCTCCACGGCGAAGTCCTCCAGATTCTTGTGCGTGAGCGGTATGTGCTCCAATTCCATCTCCTCCTTTATGTAGTCCGAGATGTTTATCACAGTGAACTTCATGCCCTCGAGGAGCTCTATCGCGGTCGACTTGCCGCTTCCCGGCATTCCGGTTATTGCTATCACCATTCTCTCTTTCATAGGATTACCGATCGTTAAGTGTACTTCGCTGAGACAGCAGCAACTTGCTGTATCGAGTTTGTCGCAGGCATTGAGGATACGGAGTAGTTAAGCCATACCAAGCCGGTGAAGGAGTTGCCCTTCTGCCCGCCCACCTTGCCGGTGGGGCCGTAGCAGTACATTGTCATGGATGAGGTCGAGCTCGAATACATCACTATGTTGCCCCTGAGAGCGTTTGTGGGATAGAATTGCGGGCCTGTCGAATATGGTATCACACCCACATTGCCGAAAGCGGGGCTGACAGTGAGACCGTTCGCCTGCGTCGAGCATCCTGCGCCCACTATCGTGATGGTTCCCCCAATTGCCTGCGAGAACGTGACCGTGAGCGCGCCCGTGCTGTTGAGGTTGTAGTTGAGGCACGAGAATCCTGGCGACGCGTCACAGTATGTGGGCGCAAGCTGGGGATTGAACAGCCCGATCTGGAAGACGATCGCGATGGCGATGGTGATGACAAGGAGCGCTACGCCATACGAGACCATAAAGTCCAGTGCGGCCTGCGCCCTCTTGCTCCTCTCCAACAGATCAACCGCTAATCGCCTTCTCCCTCGTCCCTGCTCACCTGCAGCCTGACGCCGTTGAGGTCCCTCGTTATCTTTATGGTGAGGTCATCCTCGCCGCTCCCCAGCATGTTCTGCAGTTCCTCGTAGGTGTAGGAGCCTATGTCGCCCTTCGGCTGGACGCCCTTGCTCTTGAGTATCTTGTCCCTCCTCTCCTTCAGCTTGGTCTTCTCAGACTGCTCGTACATCAACTCGAGCTTTGGTATAGACTCCTTCTCGTATAGCTCTTCTATTCCGAGCTCCATGTTGATGGGCTTGTAGCCCTCGTCCTGCAATATGAACGGCATCACAGCGCTGAACTCCTTCTTCACCTTGTCCACGCTCTCTTCCACATCTGGCGAGTTGCCGCCTATCACGAAGACGCTGCTGGTTAGGAAACCGACATACATGCTCTGCTCCTTTCCGCGTATTATGTCCTGCAGCAGCTGCGATATCAGCCTAAGTATAACCATCGCGGATTTCTCGCCGAACCTCCTTGCGTAGTCGTCAAAGTTCTTTATCCTGATGGTGCCTATCGAGTACTCCTTGCCCTGCTTTATCGACCTCTCGAGCTCCTTTGACATCCTCTCCTCGTCAGGCAGGTCTATGAGCGGGTCGAACCTCTTCCCCTTCTTCTTCAGGAAGACGGTGACCAGGCTCCTGAGCTCGCTCGGGTCAAAAGGCTTCTTCACGTAGTAATCGGCGCCGTACTTTATCCCCTTGAACCTGTTGCTCGTCGGGTCCATCGCGCTTACAAGTATGACTATGGTGTTGTTGATTGCAGTGTCGGTCTTGATCGTCTGGCAGATGTCGAGGCCGTCCTTGTGCGGAAGCATCAAGTCCAGTATCACCAGGTCGGGCTTGTTCTTCCTCACGGAGGTGATTGCCTCGCCGCCGTCATATATCTGCGAGACCTCGAATCCCTTTCCTATCGAGAGCGCCATCAGCTTGTTGATGTTCTTGTCGTCCTCCACTATGAGGACCTTCCTCAGCGTGTCCTGCTGCTGGAGCAGGTAGTACATCATTATGCCGCCGCTGCTCCTCGATATTATTATCTTCTTGCCCTCCAGGTCGGCAAGCCCCCTCTTTAGCGCCGGCTCGCCCATCCCCCTGCTGAACATGAGGTCGCTCAGGTCCGTGTATGCTATCTGCTGCCTCTCGTTTATGATGTCGAGTATGTCGGTGCTCTCCTTAGCAAGGTCGCCTGTTGCCATATGGTCACCGGATACGTATGGATAAAAAGTAATATTAGGCTTCTCATCCGCTTGCTTGGTATAAACTATTTAAACCCTTCTTCACCAATAGATTACGATTAGATGGCTCACCAGCAGAACTTCGGGGCAGGGCAGAGGCCTCCGCACCACCACGGACACAGAATCCACATACCTGTGGGGCTCGTGGTGCTGGTCATAGTGCTCATACTCATAATAGGCGGCGCATACTACCTGATAACATCGGGCGGCACCTCGGTTGCGATAAGCTCGGCCCAGAACATAAATGTTGGCACCGCGGGAACCATAGTCAGCATGGGTGGAGCGGAGTACATGATAGCGCTTTCCAAGGCCTATCCGAGCAGCGGGCTCGCATTCGTATACGTTAACAAGCTGCCAATGTTCGTCAACCCGATATTCAACGTCAGCATAAGCACAACGTCGCCGACAAAGCTAAGCACGGCTACGAAGAACGGATATGCCAACATACAGCTTGAGGCCGTCTCGATAGCAAACAGCAGCATGGTGTTGAAGGTCACGCCCCTAGACACATCGCTTGCGATAAGCCCTGATTACGGCAAGTCCACGGAGATAGAGTCGTACTTCGGCAACGGCACCGTGGGCGAGTCGCTCATCTCGACCCCCGGCACGAACACCACCACGACAACCGTGCCGCCAGTCATAACATCGGGCGGCACCACGGTCGCATCGACTTCCACAACGACCATAGCGGCGAACAACACTAACGCGAACATACTGGCAGGGCTCCACAAGAGCCCGTACTACCCGGTGCTCGTCAACCTCTCGACGCTTTACGCCAACAGCCAGCAGTGCAATCAGGCTGACTACAATTCCGCTTACATACACCAGTACAGCCATGCCCCACAGCCCCCGACTGACTACCCCAACCAGAGCCAGGTCATACCCTACCAGATGTACATGAACGTGACAAATGAGGGCAGCGGGATATACGGATTCGCGTACCGCACCAAGACACAGCTCTTCGGAGACGGACCAGCGATGACGATAGCGGTGAACGCACAGGCATCGAATGTTGTGAACGTGACGTTCGCCAGCCATGGGGTGTTCGTGGGATTCACAGGTGTGGGAGACCTCAAGGCAATCTACAACAGGGCAGTGCTGATAGGAGGCAACTGCGGAATAGAGGTTCCGTAACATTGTCGCCCGTGTGCGGAGGACTATTTAAAACTTAGTTGAGACTAAGTTCTGGTTCGATGGAAAAAGCCCAGTCAGCGATGGAGTACCTGATGACCTACGGGTGGGCGATACTCATCATCGCGGTTGCGCTTGCGATTCTTTACCAGCTTGGGATTTTCGGCGGCTCCTCCGCGCTTGTCGGAACATCGTGCCTTGCGGCCGCGGGCTACCTGTGCAGCAGCCCACAGCTCAATACAGCAGGTAACCTCATAATGCAGTTCGGGCAGATAGGGCAGACTATGGTAGTTACCGGTATAGCGTGCACCAACAGCATAACGGCTCCGGTGGACATACAGCCAGTAGCCCAGACGCCTCTCGCGTCAGGGCAGCAGACCAGCGTCGTCTTCGGCTGTCCGCTGAGCTCCAACACCATCGGCACCACGTTCAAGGGATACCTCTGGGTACAGTATAACACCCAGACTCAGGACGGCAACATAGGCGAGATAGGTTCGGTTACCGCCGTTGCCTCGACAGTCGGAACGTTCGCCTCAGGCTTCAGCAACCCCCCGTTCTCAGCCACATGCGGCGGCACACTGACAGTAGCGGCAGGGAATGACGTCTGCACGTTCACATCAACCGGAACTTTCACGGTTACAGGGGCCAGCGGTAATATCGCAGTGCTTGTAGTCGCAGGCGGTGGTGGTGGCGGAGGATTTCCAGACGAGTATTCCGGCGGCGGAGGCGCAGGCGGATTCCAGTATCTCGGCAGCATGGCGCTCTCGCCAATGTCTTATGCCGTTACTGTCGGGCTAGGCGGCGCGGGCAGCACTTCAGCCAACGGCATATCTGGCGGCAACAGCGTATTCGACACTATAACCTCGAATGGGGGAGGTGGTGGTGGCGGATCCACCCTTGCGACAAGTGGAGGCTCAGGCGGAGGCGGGGGATTCGGTGCAGCAATTGGAGCTAGCGGGACCGCAGGTCAGGGCTACGCAGGCGCTGGCGCTGGAACTTCCTACGGCGGAGGAGGAGGCGGCGGAGCTGGCGGAGCTGGCGGTGTGCCGCCTGGGGGTGACGGAAGCTACTATGGTGGACCTGGGGGCACTGGCGCATCGAGCAGCATAAGCGGTGCCGCCACATATTATGGCGGAGGAGGAGGAGGCGGGGCATACGGCACCGCCGGACCCGCAGGCACAGGCGGAGGTGGAACGGGGGGCTCGGGAGCAAGTAATGGCGGCGCGGGCACGGCAAATACTGGCGGTGGTGGAGGAGGAGCGGCTAGCTACGGCTCAAGCCATATTGGAGGCGCCGGAGGATCCGGTATAGTGATAATCGCATACAACGCGCTGGGCAACGGTACGCCATGACATAAGAATCGTATCTGGCTTCATGCCTGTTGAATCGCAGGCTTCTTTCTCGACCGCTTGGGCTTGACAGGCAGAGTGAACCAGAATGTGCTGCCCTTTCCCTCATCAGACTCCACACCTATCTTGCCGTTGTGGAGCGTTATTATCTGCTTGGTTATAGAGAGTCCCAATCCCGTGCCCGTTCCCTCGGGCTTGACCAGCCCCTTCTTGGGAGCCTCGTAGAACTTCCTGAACAGCTTGCGCTGGTCGTCTATGCTGATGCCTATTCCTGTGTCCACCACCTTGCATACGACCACGCCCTTGCTCTTGTTCGATACCTCGACCTTGATGCTGCCCCCAGAGTTGGTGAACTTTATCGAGTTGCCGATGAGGTTGACGAACACCTGTATCAGCCTGTTCTGGTCTGCCGTGACTGCAGGCACATCGAACGCCACGGTCCATGAGAACTCTATGCCCTTGTTGCGCGCTGATTCCTGCAGCGCCTTTATGCTCGGGTTCTCAGCGAGGTCCTTCAAGTTGACGTCCTTCGTCTCGAGCTTCATCTTCTCGGACTCAAGCCTCGCCGCGTCGAGGACCTGCTGTATCATCAGCACCAGCCTGTCCGCCTCGTCGAGTATGGTGGTGACATAGCCCTGCTGCTCGTCGTTGAGCTTGCCGAACTCGCCCTCGAGCATCAGCTTCGAGAACCCCTTTATGTTGGTGAGCGGGGTCTTGAGCTCGTGCGATATGTTGTATATGAACTGCGACTTCAGCTCTCCGGTGCTCTTCAGAGAGTTTATGGTCTTGGACATGTCCTCCATGCTCTTCTCCCAGTCCCTCAGCTTCCTCCCGGTCTCCAGCTCCTTCGCCACTATCAGGTAGGTTGTCTCGTCGCCGTCCTTGAACGCCCTCATGGAGTGGACTGATGATACTGTGCCGCCGCCCTTGGACAGCAGGTCGACGTAGGAATTGTCTATCTTTCCGCCATTCTTTACGTAGCTTATGTCCCTGTCGATTATCTTGGGGTCTGAGTAAAGAGAATTTATCTCCTTCCCGAGCAGCTCCGCCTTCTGGTAGTGAAGCGCGGACTCGACCGATGAGTTGCAGCTGGTGATGTGGCCCATTGGATCCACCGACAGCACTATGTCCGAGCTGCTGTCTATGAAGTCCTGCAGCGACTCCCTTATGCTCTTGATGTACATCTCGGCCTCCGCGTCGGCGAAAACCATTATGTAGCCGTTGATCCATCTTGTGACTACGTACCTGATTCCCACCGGTATCGAGTCCTTGTTTATCATACCGAATATTCCCGATGCGCTGGGTTGCTGCTCAGTGAGCCCATCAAGCCTGTGGCGCAGATTCTCCTTGTCCCTCTCGGCAACCAGCTCGATGAAGCTCTTCCCGACCATTATGTTGCCCTTGTATCCGATGAGGTTCTCTATGTTGTCGGTTGCCCAGCTTATGTTGAGCGACCTGTCTATGTAGAGCACGCCCGCCTTGGAGTCCTTGCCCATGGAGCCGAGTATGAGCGCCATCTCCTCCAGCTCGGTTATATCCTGCGCGGATACGTGCATCAGCCTCTCGCTTATCATGTTAGCCGAGAGCGCGAACATCCTTGCCTCATCAGCCCCCGCAGAGCTCGCCTTTATCATCGAGCCCTTGGCCAGCGCGGACATCATCTCCTTGCTGAGCCCGAACAGCTTCGCAAGGTTTGCGGCCTCGAGGTTGGATATGGAGAGCACCTTGAGCGCCTCCTTGTTCGCCTTGACGAGTACGCCATCAGTGGACGCGAGCAGCTGCGGCACCGGGGAGCTGAACGCGCTGTTGAAGTAGTTGGCAATCCTCAGGTTCTTCGAGCTCTCGTACTTGTAGAGGAGCGCGATGCCCATGATGCCAGAGAGCAGTTCTATGCTCTGCACCATCTCGTCGCTGAACCTTCCCTGCTCGCCAGAGAGCAGCTCTATGAGCGCGGTCGCCTTGCCAGAATTGTAGATCGGGAGTATGGCGCAGCTCTTGTATCCCGCATTCTTGAACGTTATCAGCTCGGGGAACGATGAGTACTCGCTGAGCTGGTTGTCCACGAACGGCTTCTTCGTGTTTATTACGTAGTCCTGCAGGGCGTTAGTCCTCCGCTCCCTGTCATCCCTGTAGAGCAGCGATATCGTTGCCCTCTGCAGGCCGAAAAGCTCGGCGAGCACCGCGGAGAAGCCTCTTGCCGCCTCTTCATCGCTGGCTGAGCTGTTTGATGCCTTGATGAGCTCGAGGATGAGTCTGCCGGTCAACGGGCCATCGGGCATTTTATCGCCTTTTTCGTCGTAGGATGCACGCACCCTACACGAATGTCTACTGCATTAGTCGTTACTGCAGAGAAACTATTTAAGCCTGCTTTATGTTGTTGTAATTGGTGAGAACATGGGAATGAGAAAGGTGCGGGCGCTTATGGCGAGGGCCGTGAGCGATCTTGAGCTGGGCGAGAGGTACGCGAGGCTGAAGGAGGACGCGGTGGCGAGCCTTCTGTACAGGAAGGCGAGGGAGAAGGTGCTGAAGGCGCTCTTCATCAGCAGGACCAAGAGGGAGCCTCCTACAAACGTCTCGGTGAGATACCTTGCGGGCAAGGTCAGGATGCCTGCGGACATAACCGCGGAGATATCGAACCTCGAGGAAGAGGAGGACGAGCCTGTGGCTGCCTACGCCTTTGATGCGGATTCTTATGGGCGGAGCAGATTGTCATACGAGAGCGCGAAGAACAGGGTGACCAGCAGATACAGGACCACGAAGAGGCTCGTCTACTACGCGATGGCGGCGGTGAAGGCATAGCCAAACCAGCGTCCTTCACAGCTAGGATCATGCATGCCTAGCGTCGGGTTTATTAAAACCCGTTGCGCTATAACTGTGGATCCCCATGTTCAAAGCCCAGTCCGCAATGGAGTACCTGATGACCTACGGGTGGGCGATACTCATCATCGCGGTCGTGCTTGCGATTCTTTACCAGCTTGGAATCTTCGGTGGCTCCTCAGCGCTTGTAGGTACATCATGCCTTGCGGCTACAGGTTACCTCTGCAGTGCGCCTCAGCTCAACACCGCGGGAAACCTGATAGTGCAGTTCGGCCAGATCGGGCAAACGGTCACTGTCACAGGCATCGCATGCACCAACAGCATATCCGCGCCGGTGACGATACAGAGCGTAACGCAGACTCCTCTTGCATCAGGGCAGAAGACCAACATTGTCTTCAACTGCGCCCTCAGTTCCAATACTATCGGCACCACATTCAAGGGATACCTCTGGGTGCAGTACAACAGCCAGACGCAGAACGGCAACATAGGCGAGGTGGGATCAGTGACCGCGGTGGCATCGACAGCAGGGACATTCTCCTCGGGGCTCAGCAATCCTGTGTTTTCGGCGACATGCAGCAGTGGCGCGCCTGCCCTTGTCGCAGGGAATGATATCTGCACATTCACAGCAACAGGCACGTTCACAGTCACAGGCACGAGCGGCAGCGTTGCTGTGCTGGTGGTGGGAGGTGGCGGTGGGGCTGGGTATTCAACCGGTTCTTGGGCAGGAGCAGGTGGCGCTGGAGGTTTCATAGAGAATGATAACTTTGCGGTGACGGCTCAGGCGTATCCGGTCACTGTAGGCGCTGGAGGGCCTGGAGGTATAACATTTGGCGCCCAGTCCGCATCTGACGGCGGCAATAGCGTATTCAACACGATAACCTCTATTGGTGGGGGTGGAGGGGGCGGCTCTTACTGCTGCACCTCCCCAGGTCCGGGTGCTTCGGGCGGCTCAGGTGGCGGGGCTGGGCCCAGCGTTTATGGCGGGGTTGGCGGAGCCGGAACTGTAGGACAGGGCAACAATGGAGGTAATGATGGCAGCGGAAGCGGGGGCGGCGGTGGGGGAGGCGCCGGCGGGGTAGGAGGGAATGGTCGTGGCGGAAATGGCGGAATAGGCTTGCAGAGCAGCCTCTCAGGAGTATCAACGTATTACGCTGGCGGTGGAGGGGGAGGTGGAAGCCCCAACGGATCAGGAGGGAATGGCGGTGGCGGCGGTGGCGGCGCGGCAGCAGCCGGCACCAATGGATTGGGCGGAGGGGGAGGTGGAGGTGGGGCTGGTGGCCCAGGAGGGAATGGCGGATCTGGCGTAGTGATAATTGTATACAACGCGCTGGGCAACGGTACGCCATGACCGACCGCGGAGCCATTAAATAAATACGCGTGCAAGTCTGTATGATTCAATGGCACTCAAGCGCCTCTTTGAGAATGTTTATCTCGTAGACGGCAAGCTGGCCACGCCGAACCTCAAGAAGGGAAAGAGGGTGTACGGCGAGGAGCTCGTGATCGTGGAGGGGGAGGAGTACAGGCTCTGGAATCCTTACAGGAGCAAGCTCGCCGCGGCGATACTCAACGGCCTCAAGGATATGTCGATCAAGGAAGGGTCGGACATATTGTATGTGGGCGCGGCAACCGGAACAACGGTTAGCCACGTGAGCGACATTGTCAAGGGCGGAAGCGTCTACGCGGTGGAGCTCGCGGAGAGGAACATGAGGAACCTGCTTGAGCTGTGCGACATCAGGGACAACATAATGCCCATACTTTCTGACGCTAGGCGAATAGAGAACTACGAGGACACCGTGGGAACAGTTGACGCGCTTTACCAGGACGTCTCCGCAAAGGAACAGGCTGCAATACTGCTCGCCAACAGCAAGTTCCTAAAGAAGGAGGGCATCGCTTATTTTATAATCAAGTCGCAGAGCATAGACATATCGAAGAGGCCTCAGGAGGTGTATGAGCAGGAGCTCAAGATACTCGAGGGCAGCTTCAAGATAGAGGAAAGGATAAGCCTGGAGCCTTACGACAGCATGCACCTGTTCGCCGTGCTGAAGAAACTGTGAGCGCATGGATGCCAAAAAGTACACCGAGTACCTGAACAAGTTCGCCACGGCGAAGGGACTTTTCTGTACTTCGTGCGGCACGCAGACGCCATCGCTGGGTTCAACCGCTTTTTGCTCATCCTGCGAGAACATGTTGGACTCCACGTTGGAGTCTGTGGCATCGACCGCGCCTAACCTGACGAAGGCTGTTGCTGATATAAAAAACCTGGTTGACTGCGGAGACTTCGAAGGCGCGATTGCGTCGTACAAGGGGCTCGACCCAAAGATGGAGGATGCCAGTCTGCTTTACGCACAGGCATTGCTTTACATAAGGTACTCCAACAGCGTGCTCGGCGGCGTGAACTACGCTAAGGAAGGCTTTATGTACGAGAACATAGACATACGCGACAGATCGCTTGCGCTCATCTCTTTGTCGAAGAGGATGCTTGCCAGGGCAATAGTGCTTCTTGCTGATGCAATAAGCAAGACGCCAAATTACAGACAGAGCTACCTTCTCTTTCTATGCCAGATGAAGTTCGGCAAGCTTAGGGGAGCTGTTGAGAGCATCGTGGCGCTGGACGCTGCGGGCCAAGGAGCCATTGCTTCTTATGCACGCATTCTTTTTGACGCGAAGACCGGAGAACTGAAGGACATGGTGGCGCAACTGCAAAAGATGGAGACCGGAGGCACGATATTTCTTAACGCTCTCTTTTACTATGCATATCTGGACCTAAAGGAGGGGAGGTACGGTGCCGCAAGGGTTAAGCTTGCAGAACTGTCCCCATATGTGGAGAGCCAGAACGTGGAGGCCCTCATTGAGGAGATAAAGAACGCGTCAACCCCCGAGTAAGCCTAGATTAAATAATTATTTTAAAGGTTTAGGAGAGCTTAAATTTGTTCGTTAAGTATAATCTTCGATGCAAACACCTAAAGCCCAGTCCGCAATGGAGTACCTGATGACCTACGGGTGGGCGATACTCATCATCGCGGTCGTGCTTGCGATTCTTTACCAGCTTGGAATCTTCGGTGGCTCCTCAGCGCTTGTAGGTACATCATGCCTTGCGGCTACAGGTTACCTCTGCAGTGCGCCTCAGCTCAACACCGCGGGAAACCTGATAGTGCAGTTCGGCCAGATCGGGCAAACGGTCACTGTCACAGGCATCGCATGCACCAACAGCATATCCGCGCCGGTGACGATACAGGCTGTGCAGCCAGTGCCGCTCGCATCAGGGCAGAAGACCAGCGTCGTCTTCGGCTGCCCCCTTGTATCTAACACCATAGGCACCACGTTCAAGGGATACCTCTGGGTTCAGTACAATAGCCAGACGCAGAACGGCAACATCGGCGAGATAGGATCTGTGACCGCAGTGGCTTCAACGGTGGGAACATTCTCTTCGGGACTCAGCCCCTCATTCTCCGCGACGTGCAGCGGAACGCTCACGATTTCAGCCGGTGACGACATATGCACATTTACCTCTGGCGGTACGTTTACCGTAACGGGGATTAGCGGGAATGTCGCGGTGCTGGTGGTAGCGGGTGGCGGTGGAGGAGGCGGAAGCACGAGTGGAGGTGGAACGGGTGGGGGAGGAGGCGGGGCTGGAGGATTCCAATATGTCAGCGCCTTCACCCTCTCCCCGATTGCTTACGCCATTGCAATTGGCGCGGGCGGAGCTGGCGGTAATGCAAATTATAATGGTTTATCAGGAGGCAATAGCGTATTCAACACGATAACCTCGATTGGCGGAGGAGGTGGGCAGGGGTTGGTGGGCGTGGCGCAGAGCGGGGGCTCTGGTGGGGGAGGTGTAAATGGAGCTGCTGGGAGTGGAACCACAGGCCAGGGCAACAATGGTGGAGCTGGGGCTAATGCCGGAGGCGGTATAGTTGGAGGTGGGGGAGGAGGCGGGGCTGGGGCTGTCGGTGGGTCATCCTCAGGATACACCGGAGCTGCTGGAGGCACTGGCGTATCGAGCAGCATAACCGGCGTAGCCACATATTATAGCGGAGGAGGTGGCGGAGGTGGATTTACAGGTGGCGGCGGGGGCGGAACTGGTGGGGGAGGCGGCGCAAGCAATCCCGGAATTGCGAGCACTGGAGGCGGCGGTGGTGGGGGAGGCGGCTGCTGCTCAGGAATCGGAAACGGAGCCAATGGGGGTTCAGGCATAGTGATAATCGCGTACAACGCTCTTGGCAATGGGAGCCCCTGATCGCTTATTCTGGTAAAATCCTGCTTATAATCAGCGTTTGTAAGCGATGCTAACCTGGTTGTTGTAAAGCAATCCGTTCTGGGTCAGGAGAGCCTGCACAGTAACGGGTATGGAGGAGTTCACAGCTATCAGGGGGGTGAAGTTAAGCGGGTAAGTGCCATTGATAAGTACGGGCAGTTCCTGGCTTCCCACAAACATCTCGACCCGATTCGGAATCCTGGCGTTTGCGATTGATGCAAGTCGTATGGAGTTTGTGGAATTAAGTTCGGTATAGAGAAGCTGCTGAAGCTGATATGCACCCACGTTTCCTAGTATGAGGTCATAACCGGAGCCTTCGCTTATGTAGTTTTGGATGGTGCCGTTGTTCCTCATTGTAGAGAGGACTGAGGCGACAGTGTTTGCAGTAGTAATGCTATTGGTAACAAAGCTCAGCGTGGCGGTGTTTGAGTATCCGAAAATGGTTGCATTGCCTGCTCCCGTTGCGAAGAAGCTGTTGCCCTTAGGCACAGTGGTGGTTGAGGATGTTGCGGCTGCAGGCGTGTTGTTGGCCACCCCCAAGTATGAGAATATGAACATGAGGCCGATGAAAACAGCGCCGAGGAACAGCACTTTCTTCTTTCTCTTCTCCTCCATCGCAGGGCTCACTTCTTTTCCTTGGGCTCTTCGGGCCTTACGTACTCCTCCTCTACGTCGACCTTATCCACATTCTTGAAGTAGGTGAATATGCCGGCAATCAGATTGGCCTTTCCCATGAAATAATCAGCGTTCTTCATTATCGACTTATCGAAGCTCAGCTTCACAGCCTTGTCCTTCGCCTCGACCTTTGTGACAGTGAGAGCTGTTGTCTTTCCCAGCGCGGTTATCTTTTCAGCCTCGTTGGTCAGGTTCTTCACAATCTTTATCTCGTAGGTTATCTCCCTTCCCGCAAGCGGGTGGTTCGCGTCCACAACCACTCTTCCCGAGTTTACGCTCTTCACTACCGCAGTGAAGTTGTCGAGGTTCACCTGAAGCCCTGGGTACGGATCTATGTCATGCTTCCTGAACTCGGCTATCGGCATTATCCTGACCAGCTCCTCGACCCTCTCGCCGAATGCCTCCTCGGCCTTGAATGTAACCTTCTTGCTCTCGTTGAGTCCCATCTCGTGGAGCTCCTTGTCAAGGCCCTTTATCACGCCCTTGCTGCCGAGCACGACCAGAACCGGACCGTAGGTGTTGTCCTTGTCATAGATGCCCTCCTTCTTCGCTGTGGCCTCGTCAGTTGTGGAGACCAGCCTGCTGTCGGATGCGCTCCATGCCGTGTACTGTACCTCTAGAAAATCTCCGTCGTTGAAAGTCATCTTATTACCCGATTAGGCCTTTATGTTGAGTGCGTATGTGCTGCTCACCTTGACGCCCAGCTTCTTGGCAATCGCGGATTTCTCCACGTTGAGTATTATCGCCTGACCGCTCCACTTGTTAGTGAGATCCTTGCCTCCGCACACAGGGCACGTGTCCCCGTGGCTGATTAGCAACCTGCAAGCCTTGCATGCCTTCTCTTCCATAAAATCATCTTATATCGCGAACCGCTTACCTTCTGGGCCTCATCTCCTTCTTCTTGCCCTTGCTGTCCTCGGTGATCCATTCCATCTTCCCGAGCCCCTCTGGCTTCATAGTGAGCGCTATCTTTGAGTCCCTGACCGAATTCTTCATGCTGACTGTGGAAATCTTTGCGTATACCACGTCTCCCTTCTTGAGCGCCCTTCCGCTCCTCTTGGATGCGAACTGCTGGGCCTTCTTGTCAAATGAGAGGAAGTCGTTGGTTATCTGTGAAACGTGCACAAGCCCGTCTATTGGGCCTATCCTTACGAATGCGCCGAACTCCGCTATCTCGGAAACCTCTCCGATGACCACCTCGTCCACGTAAGGCATGTATGAAAGCATGTCGAACTTGACCTCATGGTGCGTCGATGGGTCGCCGGGGTATATCATCCCGTCGCTTATGTCCCTCACGCTGTAGACCTTGACTATTACGCCCGCCTCCTTGTCGATCATTCCGCTGTACTTCTTCTGCAGTATTTGCTCGGCTACCTGCTCGATGTTCTTGTTGAAGTCTCCCGGGGGGAGCTTGAAAGTGTCCTTGACGGTTTGCGTATAGTACATAGTTTGCGCCTCTTTCTTGGTTCATCTGCTATCGGAATTTGCAAGGTTGAAACGGCTGAGAAACCCGTTTTTGGACATCTTGAACACGGAGGCCTTGAGGTTCAGAAGCTTCCTTGCGAGCTCGGTGTCGTTTGTGACGACAACCGATCCTTCCGACCTTGCCGCCCTGGAAAGAATCCACGAATCAGCATGACCGCTTATGCCTTCAATGTCAATCCTTTTAAGGGTTATCTCGGCCAGCGCCGCCTTGGCTGCGGCTCCCTTCTTTCCCTTATTAAGAGATAATTTGTTCAACTCACTTATTATACCTTTCGAAATGAGGGGCTTGAGGTCGGGAAACTTGGTTTTTGAGGCCCCAATGGCGCTCTTTCTATATTCCATTCCGAACACGATGGAGCTCGTGTCCACGATTATCCACTCCACTCGCTCACTCGCTGGGCTTCTTCAACTTCGCATTGAGGTACTCGTAGAGCACGATTGCGTTGTTGTGCTCCATGTCGCTCGCCGAATAGACTAGCGTGACCGGATCGGTGTTCGCCATGACCTCCAGCAGCTTCTCCACCGCGGGGTTGACATCAAGCTCCTTCATGTACTTCTTCTTGAACGACTCCCATTTGGATGGCTCGTGGTTGAACCACTTCCTCAGCTCGTCGGTGGGCGCTATCTCCTTCAGCCATAGCTCTACGTTTGGCGAATTCTTCCTGACTCCCCTGGGCCAGAGCCTGTCGACAAGCACGCGCTTGCCATCGGTGACGTCGTATTTCTCATATACCCTTTTGAGCTTCAGCATCCCACAACCTCTTACGATATTCCAGAAAATCTATTTAACCCTTCTGTTTTGCGACGAGTCCCAGTCGTGCCGTTAATCCCGAAAATTTACATAAGGTATTTAAAACAATCTATACATATAGGTAAGGCGACATGCAAATATGGTGAAAACATGGGCATTTTTGATAAGCTCGGTAAGGGCCTGGGGATGTCATCGAAAGAGATCGATGTAGAAGAGTACATGAATGCGGCAGAGATGGAGAACGTGGACGTTATGCACGAACCCGCTGACCATTACATAAAGCCGGTTGCGCTTATGAGCCAGTCCGACATAGACCTTATAAAGAAGGAGTTGGGAGACGGCAACATAATCCTCATGAACATCACGGAGATGGCCAAGAGGCCGAACACGCTCAAGACGATCGTGGACGACCTGAAGGACTACACCGACAAGATCGATGGGGACATAGCCAGGATAAGCGAGGATAAGATTCTCCTCACACCGGTCAAGATAAAGATCATAAAGACAAAGAGGCCCCCTCAAAGGTAAAGGGGCTTTCTTCCTTTCTTTTTCTTATTGTTTTCAAGTGCTCAGCGCGAGCTTGGTGCTGTGGCACCCTTTTTACCGCTTTGAATAACGGATTTTTTAAGGCGTGGACCTTTATGCAGTGGCTTTGGCTCTGCGAACGCAATAGAGAGCGCGTTGAGCTCCTTCCTTGTGGGCCTTGACCTTGCCATGATGTGGCCGAAGGCCATCGATACAGACTTCTTGTCACGTATCCTGGCGTTTCCTGCGACCAACTTGTTGAAAATAATCTGCACTCGCTCAATCTCCTTGGGTGATGCGTAAGCGTAGTCAATGTCAGAGTGCTCCCTCGATATGTCCGCCCTCGTGAGCGAGTATAGCGCTATCGCCAGCGCGTGCGAGACATTCAGTATTGGGTATTCCTTGCTCGCCTCTATGAAAACAGTGGCGTCGCACGCCCTGAGCTCCTCCTTGCTCAGTCCGGTGCCCTCCCGTCCCAACAAAAGCGTGACCGAAGTGGGCTTGAACCTCTTCTTCAGAAGAGTCTCGAACTCTGAGAGCTTGTATACGTTCATGAAGGCACCCTCGCTCTTGTGCCATATCCCGCTTGTGCCTACCACCATGTCGGTCTTTGGCAGCTCTGCTATGCTCTTCTTCACAATCGCGTTATCGACAAGGTCCCTGGCATGCTTTGAGTACTTTATTGCCTCCTGGCCGTTGTACTTGCACTTAGGGGCAACGAGGTACATCTTCCCTATGCCGAAGTTCTTTAGCACACGGGCGAAGTAGCCGATGTTTATCTGGTACTCCGCGCCGACGAAGGCAACGTTTATCCTCAGAGGCATAGGCTCACTACAATGAGATTATGGCAAGCACGTTTATCAATATGTGCGCCAGTATGCAGGGATAGAGGGACTTGGTCCTCTTGAACACTATTGCGGCGATAAGGCCGAACAGGAGCGCGGCGACGAACTCCGATATTGATGAGTAGCTTAGGTGCAGGATCGCGAACACCAGCGAGCTGAGTATTATGCCGATTCTGCCCACAAGGAATCCCCTGAACAGTATCTCCTCGTTGATCGGCGCCACAAGGGATGCGAATGCCAGGAAATAGATGGGCATGCCTGCAAGCAGCACGTCCACGTTGGTGGGGAACTGCATTCCTGTCAAGCTGGAGACCACCCCGAATATCACGCCGAGTGCAAGTATCGCGAAGAATATTGCGATGCCTATTGCCAGATTCCTTACAGTGAGCCCCTTGAGCGATAGTCCCAGCTCACCGATTATCTGGCCTACGTTATTCTTCTTGTACAGAAGATAGGAAAACACGATTGAGGGGAAGAAAAGCGATGTTGCTATAGAGAGGTTAGCCTGGGCAAAGTTTAACGGCAGCATGCCATACGAGTATAGAACCAGGATGGATATCGATGCCGCCGCCAGCAAAAATGAGATTATGTAGGATGCGAACCGCAAAGTCCTGCTAGGCCCCTTGGCCCTCTTGGCTGCCAACCGCTTACCTTACTTCTGCGCCTTGAACTCGGTGTACCCGCACCTTCCGCAGGCTGCCCTGTTGGCGTGGTCCGCCATGTGCGAGCCGCACTTGGGGCAGAGCCTGCCCGGCTTGTACGCCTTTGTCTGTTTCTTGGCCTCTTTCTTGTCTGCCATCTAATCACTCCTTCTTCTCCTCAGCCTTCTCCTCCTTCTTCGGAGCGGCTGCGGGCTTTGCGGCCTCCTCTACCACTATTCCGGACCTCTTGAGCAGGTACTTCTTCTCGACCTTCTCAAGGTCCTGCTTTGATTCGTATGAGTGCGCGACACCGGTGCTCGTCTTCTCTCCGAAATGCTGGTTGACATTTATCACTATGGTGCTCTCAGGGTTCAGGCTGAGCTTCTTGCTGACCTCCTTGAGTATCTCGGCCTTCGACATGGTGCTGGACTCGTGGGTTATCGAGAAAGTTACCTCCTTCCTCTTCAGCAGAGTGTTCTGCTTGTCTGACAGTATCTTAAGTTCCATATGATCAACAATCAAAATTAAGCGTTAAGCAGCCTTGAGAGGGCCCTCCTGCTCATGGCGTTTAGGATCTCGACCTCCGCACCAGGGTTCATCTTCCCCTGGAAGTCCTCGGTTATCGGCAGCTCGAACACCTCAAATGTATCCGAGTCCATAAGCTGCACTGTGTTACCCGTTACGGAGACAACCTGGGCCTTCGTCTTCTTTATCACAGGGACCTCAGCGTCGGCGTCTGCAGGCTTGAGCAGCGTCTTCTTCTGTCCGTCGAATATGCCAATCGCCGTGACCCTCATCTTTGCGGATCCGTGCTTTCCCGGAGAGCTTGTCTCGATGTCCACCACCTTGCAGGGTATGCCTTCAATCAGGATGAACCTTCCGACCTTTATCTCCTTCATTATCATAAAAGCTATATCGTCACTTTCCATCAGTACCACTGAAGCTTATTTACATTAAATTGCAAGAGAAGGTATATATTAGTTGTCTTATTTGCTACGCTGTTTATCGCCGTGAATACGCAGCGCCTGCTCCACCACTGCCTTAACGTTCGGAAAGGTGTCTATTGCCTTAAACTCCTCGAGCGTGAACCAGCGGACCTCTTCGCTCTCATCGCTGGTAGCTATCTCGCCGCCTGTGGGGGTTGCAAGGTACATAAGGTCAAAGTGGATGTGCTCGCCGGTCTTGTATGGAACGTGCTCCAGTGCCACGGCAAACGGGCTCTCGATGACAGTGGCTATCTCGCTGCTGAAGCTCACCTCCCCGTTTTTTATCAGCGCCACCTCGATGCCCGTCTCCTCCCTTGCCTCCCTTATCGCGGCCTCTGTCGGGAACTCGTTCTCCTCAACATGGCCGCCAGGCGGAAGCCAGATGCCCAGCTTCCTGTGCTTCATCAGGAGAACCCTTGCTCCGCTGAGTATTATGCAACCTGCGGTTATGCACTTCTTGGGCGCACTCTGCTCGGGCATCGTAGGGTTATAGATTCTCTATACCCTGCATGAAGCTGGTGTCCGTTGAAGACTCGCTGAGCCTTATCCCAGTACCCAACTTTGCCTTCACTCCCGCGATTATGGACATGACCTTAATCTGGTCGCCCAATTCCGGAGAGAGCCTTGCGCCGAATATGACATTGGCCTTCTCGTCGAGGTTCGCTGTGACTCCTGCCCCTACAGTGGTGGCTTCCTCAATTGTGAGCGACTCGCTTCCCGCTACGTGGACCAGCGCCCCCTTTGATCCCTCCTGCTCGAAGTTGAGCAGCGGGTGGTCGAGCGTGGACTTTATGGCCCTCTGCACCTTGTCCGGGCCGCTTCCGTAGCCTATGTTGATAACGGCAGTGCCAGTGTCCTTAAGCGTGTTCCTCAGATCCGCGTAGTCGAGGTTGATCAGGCTGGGCAGCATTATGGTGTCGGCTATCCCCTTCACCGCGTTTGCGGCGATGTTGTCTATGAGCTCGAACGCCTTCTCTATCTGGAGGTTGGGCGCGTAGCTCAGAAGCCTGTCGTTCTCGATTATGATCGTGCTGTCAGTGTTCTTGTTGAGCTGCTGCAGAGACCAGTCGGCCTTCAGCTTCCTGCTCCTCTCAAGCGAGAACGGATATGTGACGAAGGCGACCACAAGGCTGCCCTGCTCCTTTGCAAGCTGTGCCACGATTGGTGCGGCTCCGCCTCCTGTTCCTCCACCCATTCCAGCTGCTATGAATACCATGTCCAGGCCCTCTATCGCGGCCCTTATCTCGTCCCTGCTGACATCTGCAGCCTTCATCCCCATCTCTGGGTAGCCACCGGCCCCCAGCCCCCTTGTGAGCTGCTTGCCTATGAGTATCTTCTTGTGGGCGTTTACCATGTTGAGGTGCTTGGCGTCAGTGTTCAGCGAGATGGTCTTTGCACTCTTTATCCCGGAGTTATACAATCGGTTGACAAGGTTGGTTCCCTGTCCGCCTACTCCTACGACTCCCAGCCTTACAGTGAACTCCTCGTCCAAATTTATGTCTCCTATCATGGTTCCACCCGTATAAACGCAATAATGTGATAAAAGTGATAAAATAAAATATTTAAAAAAATGAAAGGGTAGGGAATTATCCTACCATTTCTATGTCGCTGAACTGTGACTGCTTCCTCTCCTCCAGATGGCCGACGATGCTTGCTCCCTTCACTCCGCAAACTATCGCGACTATCTCGAGTTGGTCATCGAAGCCCGGGATAAGCCTTGCGCCCCACTTTATGTTGGACTTGGCGTCCATTCTGTCGGTTATTATCTCTCCGGCCTTTATTGCGTCGCCGATAGTGAGTGATGCTCCTCCAGATATGTGTATCAACGCTCCGCTCGCTCCCTCAAAGTCAACGTCGAGAAGCTTGTTCTTCAGCACTGACTCGGCTGCAGCGGCTACCTTGTCGTTGCCCCTTCCGCTTCCCACTGCGATGAATCCGACTCCTCCGTTGCCCATAATGCTCCTTACGTCAGCGAAGTCTATGTTTATCAGGCTCGGCTGTGTGATCGTCCAGACCAGTCCTCCAATCGCCTTTGCGAGAACCTCGTCCGCAAGCGCGAACGCGTCGTTCATAGGCAGGTTAGGCACCAGCTTTACCAGCCTGTTGTTGTCGAGTATGATTACGCTGTCGCTCGACTTCCTCAGCTTCTGGATTCCCTCCTCGGCCTTTACCTTCCTTACCCTCTCCAAGTCGAATGGGTATGTGACCATCGAGATGACGATCGCTCCCTGCTCCTTGGCTATCTGGGCGGCTACCGGGATTGATCCCGTACCGGTACCACCTCCCATTCCCGCGCACAGGAATACAAGCTGAGCACCCTGGAATACGTTCTCGAGCAGATTCCTGTCGACCTCTGCCGCCTTTGCTCCGGCATTCGGGTCTCCTCCGGCTCCGAGTCCCCTTGTTAATGTCTTTCCGATCAAGACCTTCTTGATTCGGTCGTCAATTATCTTGAAGTGCTGTGCATCCGTGTTAACCGCAACGAATTCAGTGCCCTTTACACCGACCTTCATCAGCCTGTTAATTATGTTGCAACCTGCGCCTCCGAATCCTACAGTCACAATCTTTATCTGTGTGGAGCTGAACGGCTCCTCCGAGTCCTTCGACTGACCTAGTATTTCACTTACCATGTCGTTCATGTAATCGCCATTACTACATAACCAGAATAGCTTTAAAAGCCTTTTGTTTTTCCGAGGATATATGGCATACTTGATAAGGAAATGACACTTTGGTGTGAATGCCTTCCTAGTTGTATATTTGGGTAAAAGATATCATATCAAAGTATCCAAATTTCGGGCAAAAAATCAGCAGCAGCGCAGCGATTTTAGTGCGTCCAGACTCGGGTTATTAACTGCCCCGGTGAGCTGCTGCTCGACCCGTTACATCCTGCATGCCCAGGTCGTGCAACAGTCCCATAGGTGCAGCCAGTCCCATCTGAAGCGCCTCCTGTGCCGCCACAAGCTCCCGCGCCTCCTGCGCCGCCTGCTGCCCCGGAGTAACTGTTGCCGCAGTAGCCGCTAGCTCCGGCACCGCCTCCTCCGCCTCCTCCGCCGTTGCCGGCATTCCCGCCATTGCTAAACGTCGTGCCGGGCCAGTAACTTGGGTTACCTACGCCCCCGCTGCCGCCAGAGCCGCTTGCGCCGCCGGTAACAGCTACAGTCCCTTGCGTCAACAATGTGGTGTACGCCAAGAGTACTGTTCCTCCGTTTCCGCCGGAGCCGCCTCCTCCGCCTCCCCCTCCGCCGCCCCAGTAATATTGGTACTGTCCGTTACTGCTGCTTCCCACTGCTTGAGTGCCGGGATTACCGTTCACGCCTGGCTTGCCGCTTGCGTCGAACAGCCCAGAGTTGATAATGTTGCCAGAGTATATCTCTACGATTCCGCCGCCGTTGCCGCCGGATCCTCCAGCACCATTGTTGGAATCAGCGGTGCCGGGTCCGTAGCCACCGTTGCCGCCGCCTACGCCGCCGTGCCCACCACCCAAACCGACTCCGAGATATTTGCTCGTTCTTGATCCTCCTGCGGTTCCTGCGCCGCTCGCTGCGCCACCTGCTCCGGAGTCATAAGCGTCGGTAACGGTGCCGGCGTTGGTGAACGTGTTGTTAGCCTGCATGTAGAAACCATTCTCATTGACGATAACGCCGTTGTTCACCATTATCGAGTTGCCTGCAACCACGTTGCAGGTCAGCGCCACCGATGATGAATAGATAGCGTCTCCTGGATAGTTGCCGCAGCCGGGATTATAGGTTATCACATGAGCGAAGCTGCCTGTTTCGGATATCGCGCTACTCATCATCACTGTGGTAGGGTTTGCCGCGCCGTTGTATGAGCCCGCTCCGGTGCCTGCCCATGATATGAAGCTGTATCCGGAGTTGGGCGTCCCGGTTATGGTGGGCGTTGCTCCGGAGTTGTACCAGCCGCTGGAGGGCGATATCGCTCCATTGGATCCGGGCGCCATAGTGAGATAGTACTGCTTTGCGTATGTGAGCGGCTGTGCGGTTGATCCTGATGCGGTTGATATGGAGCCCGATGGTGGGGATGGAGAGTACTGGCATCCGGTCCCGCAGGATATTCCGGTGTTTGTGCTCCACGAATATGATGCAGGAACAAGGTTGTTGAATGTTATGGACGCCCCCGTTGAGGACAGAATGTTGCCGTTTAGAGTTACTGACCATGAGGTACCGCCAGCGAGTCCGGACTCTGTGAACACCACGTTGGTCACGTAAGTGGATGTCTCGCTTACCGGCGAGTCCATTGTGACAGAAGCTGATGATGATGCGCCAGTGTAGGATACAGTTCCAGTGCCTGTCCATCCGTTGAACTGGAATCCCGAGTTGGCTGACTGGCTGATCGGCACAACGGTGTTTGAGTTGTACCAGTTGTTCGTAGGCAATACGCTACCCCCAGTGTTGGCGGCCATTGTGAGATAGTACTGTGATGTGCAATTGATTGTTATGGTTGTATTTGAGCCGGCGGTGCATACCGAACCTGTCCCTCCAGATACTATGCTGCACTGGCCTCTTATTAATGAGTTGACTATCACGGGGTTGTTGATGTCGCAGCTGTGCACAGTGTTGGACGCCCATGTGAACGTTTGGGATGACAACTGTGGACAGGTGTACCCAATGCCGTCTATGGTTATTATCTGGCCCGCTGAGGCGCAGTAAGGGAAGTTGATGTTGAACCTTACGTTGAATGCCGGTATAAACTGCACCACTGTAATAGCATTCAGACCTGCATATGAAGCGGTCACAAGAACGTTGCCCGCTTTGTTGCCGCTGATATAGCTCAGCGCCTTTCCCGTGGTATTAGTCGTAGTGTAGTTAGGGCTTATGGTGTATCCGAGGACATTGGCTGTGAAGTTGACTGTTGCGCCGCGGAGCGGATATCCAAGAAGTTTTACTGTTGCGATAAGGGGATCGCCGGCGTTGTTTGCGGCTTGTGTGATGTTTTGAACCGTAAGCGTGATCATCGTATTGGTCCCTATTAAGGGCTCGACGTGAGAGCTGAAATCGCCGGCGTAAGTTTCCCTTTGCGCCCCTGCGCAGAGATTAGACCCTGAGTAGTTCGGGTTCAGGCCGCAGTATGTTGCATTGAGGTACAGCTTACCCGCAAGGAACTGACCAAGCGATGTTTGTGTCGAGAGCGGAAGGACGCACACCATTGAGCCCGCTGCGAGCGCGTAGTTTGGAGAGCAGGCGATGCCGGTGCTGTTCGCGCCATTGAGCTGGACGAACAGGTATGGATTGGCGAGCGGATACGGCTGCGAGTTTGTTAGGAACAGCGCCACTGTTGTGGCGTGTGTGGTCGGGTTTACGCCAATGACCATCGCATTGCAGTGCACGCCTGTGACGAATATGCACGATGCAGGAACTATGGTTGATGGGGTAGTGGCATAGAGATAAAGTAAGGATGTTATTATGCCCACTATCAGTATAGCCCAGCCATAGGTGGTAAGGTACTCCATGGCAGACTGCGCTTTTAGCGGGTTTTTGAATTTCATCTATCCACTGTAGTTCGCTATTACAGTGCCGGATGAGTCCATTACCAGGTACTCGGAGTAGGTGGCGCGATTCGCAGTGTAGTTGACAAGCCATACATTTGTGAAGTTCCTGCTGGATCCGGTCACCGAAGAGTTTAGCATCGTGTAGAACTTGGAGTGGACTACGGTGTTGTTGTAGCCGTAGGCGGATACGTATGTCGACACAGACTTGGGGCTCTCGTTGTACGATCTTGCAGTTGCAATCAGGGGAGAGCTTATGACATATGAGGGCGCGTCTGACATACCATAGATAACGCACTTTGTAGTGTAAAGATTGTCAAGGCTCGGAACCAGCCCAGTCGCCGGGTAGTCGAACCCCTGTATAAGTAGGGTGGGGCACGGCCTAGTGGCGTTGTAGACTATGCTGAGCACTATGTCCCAGCTTCCCGTCTGCAGCCTTGATGGCGAGACGTTTATGGTCGTTATGTTTGCGGATGGGTTCATCTCGATGAGGTCGCTCTTCACGAACTGCACCGCCTGGTCGGATGTGACCGCAGTGCTGCCTTTGGCGTGCTGGAACAATATGAAGCCAATCCCGGCTACCACTATCAGTACGACAACGATGATGCCGACTTTCAAGAACAGGTCCATGCTCCCAACTTCTCTGCTAAAAGATATATAGCTATCACTTAGGCGAGGCTGCTCCCTACTGTCCGGAAAGATAAAGCACTACCGCTTTTCCAATGACTAATTTGTTGCCCGCCTGTTGCCATACTATGCTTTGCTTGCCTTCAAGCACATCGGCAGTTATCTCCATGCCCCTATGCGCGGGAAGCGGGTGCATGACAAGCGCGTCCCTCTTTGCGTATGAGAGAGCCTTCTTGTTAAGCTGGTATGGCGCGAACAGCTTTTGCCTCTTGAGCTTGCCAGCCTCGTCGCCCATGCTCACGAATGTATCGGTGTAAACTATGTCGGCTCCAGCGAGACCCTGAGCCATGGAGTTGTAAATGTCCACCTTGCCGTACTTCCTGGCCTCCTTAAGGTATCTCGGGTTTGGCTCGAATCCCTTTGGACCCACAAGGCTTGTGCTTGCGCCCATCTTCGCCGCGGTGACCATCAGCGAGTTTGCAGTGTTCTGCGCTATGTCACCCACAAATGCGATTCTCAGTCCCTTCATCCTGCCTTTCTGTTCCATTATGGTGTACACGTCAGCGAGTGCCTGCGTAGGATGTTCTAGATGGGTGAGCGCGTTGATGATCGGAACCGATGACCCCTCTGACATAGCCATAACGTCGTCTTGTTCCCTCGTCCTGACAGCAATGATATCCGCGTAGGAGCTTATCACCCTCGCGGTGTCTTGAAGGGTCTCTCCCCTTGACAGCTGCGATGTGCGTGTGTCGACGTATATGGAAGACCCGCCCATCTGGGCCATCCCGACCTCCAGTGATATCCTTGTCCTGGTGGACGGCTCGTCGAAGAGCAGAACCATAATAGGATGGTCCTCGAACACGGGCATATCGCCCGCCGATATGCGCTTCGCTAAGGAGAATATTTTTTCTATTGAGGTTTTTGAAAGGTCGATGGAGCTGAGGAGGTGCTGCATTCAATTACCAAAGATTGATCCGAAGCCAGCGTTCGCAATCTCCTCCTCGTGTGCAATCTTTGCGATTACCTTGTCCTCGTCCGCCTTCTGCGCCCTCTTCAGGCTCTTGAACTCCTTTGCGAACTTCTCGTCCGCGCCGTTGAGGAACTCCTCCGAGGCACTTATGTAGAGGTAGACCTTGTCGCCGTCTATATCGACAGATGCGGCATCGCGCATCCTGCAGTCCTGCTTCCAGAATATTAGGTTGAGCAGCTTGTCTGCCCTGATCTTGGCGAGCTTCTCCGCGCGCTCTGCCTCGTCCTTTGCCATTGCCGCCTTGTCCTCCGCACTCATCGACTTTACGTCCTTGTCGTTGTACTTGCTAGGAGGAAGCAGGTTAGAATCTGTGTACGGGTCGTACTCGAGCGCCCTCTTGAGCTGCTCTACCTCGGCCCTGTCGCACTCGTATACCCTTATGGGCACCAAGACACCTTAGGCGACCAGCTTTGCGTTTATGAAGCCCTCCCTTCCCGGCCTATTGAGGACCACCGCATTGCCCAGCTCAGTGACTATAATGGAACCCTTCGTGACTATGCTCTGCCTTGCGAAGTTCCTGTTGTCCTTGCTCTCCATCACACCGCTTATCTTGGCCTTCTTGTAGCCGGCCTTCGTGAGAACGTTAGCTATGGCAGCGTGCTTGAGCCTTACCTCCTTGTGGCCTCCCCGCCTCCTTATCGCCACCCTGGAGTCCTTGTCGGATACCTTGGTCGCGGAGAAGTAGTTTCCCATCTCGCTCCTGTTCTTGTCCCTTGCCTTTATTACCTTCTTGCCGCTGCCCGAGATCTTCGTCCTCGAAGACCTGTGTATTTGCGATCCGAATTGACTCATTTAAATCACTGTATGAACAGAAATCCTGATGTTATATTATTGCCCAGATATATTATTATAGGCTTCTGATGAGCCGCGGATTTCCGAACAAAAGCCTTATTAAGTGTTGGTAAAAAGGTTCATTAACGAGTTCTAGAAATGGGACACAAGAAGATGAAGGGAGGCGACAGGGGAACCAATGCCGACTCAGGAACATCCGCATTTGAAAGAATGGTTACTGAAGCCAAGGGGGTATCAGAAGACCAGAGGATGGGATGGAGCTTCATAGACAGGCAGGCTAATTCCCTGCTTGTAGAGTACAAGGGTAAGGTCATAGCAGTGCTAAAGGACAAGGTAGTAGTATCAGGGGCTGCTGAGTATGTAAGCAATTTCTTGAAAATCCAGTATGAACAGAAGCCAAGAATGGCTAAGGCGATAATAGTCGGGCCAGTAGAGCGCCTTGTTGAAGATGCGATTAAGAAGAGCGCACTTAACGGGGATGGTGCCAGAGTTATAACTCAATCGTCTCCTCCTGAAAAATTCCTTAAACAATAGCGCACTGTGTTTTTATGGTTGCCTTTGACGATTTTGCCAAGTTGGACATACGGATAGGCAAGATTGTGGAGGTGGAGGATCTTGAGGGCGCGAGAAAGCCGATTTATAGGCTGAAGGTAGACCTCGGCGAGCTTGGAATAAAGAACATTGCCGCGGGGATAAAGAGCTTCTACACAAAAGAGGAGCTGCTTGGAAAGAACATAGCTGTGATAGCGAACCTAGACCCGAAGAGCGTGGCTGGATTCGTGTCAGAGGGCATGATACTCGCCGCTGACGACGGAACAAATGTGTGCATACTCACTCCGGAGAAGGAGCTGCCGCCCGGAAGCAGGATAAGGTAATCAGGTATATTTCTTCAGCTCGTCTATCTGACCATCTGTTATTTTCTCGAATATCGGCTTTATTGCCATAGAGTAATCTATCTCGTATGGGTGGCCGAACATGACTATCTCGGGCTGCCCCTTTACGCCGAAATATGACCTAGCTGCTGCGCTTGCGCTGGGAGAGAATGGATGCAGCATTATGCCCATCTTGTAAACTATCTCAATGAGCGCGTTCATTATCGCGGAGAATTCTGCTGCCGCTTCAGTACTCTCCTTAGCTATCTTAGCAAGTTTCCAAGGCTCGGTGTTGCTCATCAGCTCGTTGCCGTAATCCGCCAGCGCGACCAGTGAATGGAGCGCCTCCCTGAGCTCGAACCTTTCGAAGTGCCCCATGTACTTCTTGATTATTGCGTCCGCTCCGGCCTCGTACTTGCCGGGGTTCGCCTTTGCTATCAGCTCCCTGTTGCTTGCAGCAATCGTGAGAACTCGGTTCACGAGGTTGCCCACCTTCCCGTTCATTATCTTGTTGACTACCTCGACAAACAGGTCTATCGTGAATTCGCTGTCCGCAGTCTCCGGGTACAAGTACATCAGCACAAATCTCCAGTAATCAGGGCCAGCGATGTCTATCGCCCTGTCTATCGTAAGCCCCACGCCCTTGCTCTTCGAGAACTTCACCAGCTTTGATGTGAGGTACTCTGAGGCCCTTATCGTTGTGGGCATCACGTATCCCAACTCCGACCCGAGTAGCACGCCGGGCCACATCAGGGTGTGGAACTCGATGTTGTCCTTGCCCATGAAGTGCACCAGCCTTGTGTCAGTGCCCTTCCAGTAGCCCTCCCACCTTTTCTCGTCCCACTCCCTCGTGATCCCGATGTATCCGATAATCGCGTCGAACCAGACGTAGAAGACCGCGTCCTCGAACCCCTTGAGCGGCACGGGGAATCCCCACTTCATGTTCCTGGTTATGTCCCTTGGCTTGAGCCCCTCGTCGACATAGCTGAGCGACTTGTGCACAGCGTTCTTGGTCCAGTCATTCTTCGACTCCGACGAGATGAATTTCTTTATGTCGCCTTGCAGCCTGTCAAGCGCTATGGCGAGGTTCTTCACTACCTTGAACGTTATGTCGCTCTTTCCGCAGATGGTGCAGTGCGGGTCGATTATCTGCTCGGGGGTGAGAAGCTTGCCGCAGCTGTTGCACTGGTCGCCCCTTGCCTCGTTGCTCTTGCAGAAGGGGCATGTGCCCTCTATCAGCCTGTCCGTGAGGAACCTCTTGTCATTGGCGCAGTAGGGCTGCGTGCTCTCCTGCTCCACTATGAAATTGTTTTTGTTGAGCGCCTCGAATATCTCGTAGACCGTCTTCTTGTTGGCCTCCGAGTGCGTCTTGCCGTAATGGGTGAACGTGCAGCCAAAGGTCTCGAACGCCGCCTTTATCTGGTCGTGCATTGTGTCGGAGAGCGCCATGGGCTCCACATTTTCCTTTATCGCCCTGAGCTCGATGGGCGTGCCGTGCTGGTCCGAGCCGCATATGAATATCGCGTCCTCCCCCTTCATCTGCAGGTATTTGAAGTACACGTCAGCGGGGAGAACCGAGCCGGTAAAGTTACCCAGATGGGGCATCGAGTACGAGTAGGGAAGGGCGGATGTGACGATCGTTTTCAAGCTAACACCATACCTGGACTTACAGTAATCGGGGATTTCTTCAATCCTTTAATAAGCTACGGTTTTACTATTATTTATTATTAGCGTCCGGTCTCAGCCTGTAAAGTGGACGTTATATGTTGCATTCTAAGTGGGGGTCATGGGTAGCGCAGACGAAGAGAGCATGAAGCGCAAGTTCGACGAGTTCCTCGAGAGCTACTACAAGGAGGCGATAGAGGAGCTTGCGATATCATTCCCAGACAAGACGAGCATAATGGTCGACATAAAGGACCTGAGCAAGTTTGACCCGGAGATAGCCAGCGAGCTGATCCAGAATCCCGATCCCATACTGGAGGCAGCTGCTATCGCGCTCAAGGACAAGCTGGTCGACACCGACCTGAAGGGCAAGGAGCCGCGCGTCAGGTTCTTCGGCCAGACGGTGAACAACCCGCTGGTCATGGACGTCGGATCCAACTACATAGGCAAGCTGATTCTGCTAGACGGACTCATAGTGAAGAGGTCGGAGATAAACCCGAAGGTAAAGGTCGGGTTCTACAAGTGCACCTACTGCGGAGCTACTTACAAGCTTAGGATAGACAAGGACGAGGTTCCGGAGATATGCGACCAGTGCAAGAGGAAGTCGCTCAAGCAGGACCCGAAGGAGTCGCAGTTCATCAACCTGCAGAAGATAGCAGTGCAGGATCCCCTTGAGAGGCTGAAGGGCAACACGCCCACATGGCAGCTCGAGGTATGGATAGAGGACGACCTGGTCAACACGGTGATACCGGGAGATAGGATAGAGCTCACCGGCATACTCAGGATAAGGCCGAGGAAGAACTCAAGGGGCAAGACGGAGAGGAACATATACACCATGTTCCTTGAGACCGTCTCGATAGTGCCGAGGCAGAAGGAGTTCACCGATATACCGATAAGCGATGAGGAGGAGAGGCAGATAAGGGAGCTGGCCGGGGACCCGCTGGTCTTCGAGAAAATAGCGAAGTCGATTGCCCCGTCCATCTATGGATTCGAGGAGATAAAGCAGGCTGTCACGCTGCAGCTCTTCGGCGGCACGCCGGGCAAGACCTTGGTCGACGGCGCGCCAGTGAGGAGCGACATGCACATACTGTTGATAGGAGACCCTGGAAGCGCTAAGACAAGGGTGCTTCAAGCCGTGTCAAGGCTCGTGCCAAAGGGAATCTACGTAAGCGGAAAGTCGGTCACTGGGGGCGGAATGACAGCAGTGGCAGAGAGGGACGAGTTCTCCGAGGGCGGATGGACGCTCAAAGCAGGAGCGCTGGTACTGGGAAGCGGGGGCATTGTCGCGATTGACGAGTTCGACAAGATAGGGGAGGAGGACAGGGCAGCGCTGCACGAGGCGCTTGAGTCACAGACGATCAGCGTGGCAAAGGCGGGAATAATAGCTACCTTCACCGCAAGGGCTGCAGTGCTCGCAGCGGCGAACCCGAAGTACGGAAGGTTCGACCCCAACATCTACCCGTCAGAGCAGTTCGACATACCCCCGACCCTGCTTTCCAGATTCGACCTCATATTCCCGATAAAGGACGTTATGGACGAGGAGCTTGACAGGAACATAGCAAGGCACATACTGCTTCAACACGGGGCAGCGGGAGCGAAGATAATGGAGATGAAGGAGTACGACCAGGTAGAGGCGCCGCCGATAGAGATGGAGCTGATAAGGAAGTACATAGCCTACGCCAAGAAGAACGCGCGCCCGAGGCTGATGCAGGAAGCCTCGGACAAGATACAGAACTACTACATAGAGTTAAGGAAGATAGGCGCGAAGACGGGAGTGGTGCCGATTACCCCGAGGCAGATAGAGGGACTGATAAGGATGGCTGAGGCAAGCGCAAAGTCCAGGCTTGGCGATTCGGTGCTGGTGAGCGACGCCGAGAGGGCGATATACCTGAGCGAGTACATGCTGAAGACGCTCGCAGTGGACAGGAGCGGAAGGAGGGACATAGACATACTGTCTACGGGAATGCCGAGGGAGAAGGTCAACAGGATAAACTCCATAATGACGATAATAAAGAAGCTCGAGGAAGAGGAGGGCGGAATGGGCGCCAAGATGCAGAGGCTCGTTGAGGAGGCGGTGAAGGAGAGCATAGACGAGCAGACGCTCAACAAGTATCTCGGGGAGCTTGAGAGGAGCGGCGACATATTCAGGCCGAGGCCTGGAATAGTCAAGACGATAAGGCACGAGTCAGAATGATGGCGCTGTGCCGCTCAGCTACTTCTTGATGCGCCAACCTATGATGAATAGCGCTAAGCCAATGGTTATTGGGATTAGTCCAAGTACGCCAAGATGGTACCAGGAGTAGTGCTCTATGGGACATGCACTGACTGCCAACGCGCCAGTTGCGGCATTATTGCCGCATGGACCGATGAGATATTGTAGTGTCAGCGCCACTGCGAAGAATACGCCGATTAGGAGTATCAATAGCCCAGCTCCCTTCAACAGTATTTTTTTGTTCATGGGGAACTTTGCTCTCGGTGCTTAGTACCAGCCCCTTGCCTTCATCGCCCTTGCCACCCTGTCGACAGCGATTATGTACGCCGCGGTCCTTGGCGATATCTTCTGCTTCTTGTCGGCGTAGCTTTTCCTCAGGGCCATGGTGTCCTTGAACGACTTGGTTATTATCTCATCCAGCTTCGAGTAGAACTCTGGCGTCTTCCAGTATATCTTGCTCTGGTTCTGCGCCCATTCAAAGTATGAGCCTATCACTCCACCAGAGTTGACAAGGAAGTCGGGGAGGTCGAATACCCCTTTCTCGTGGAGTATCACGTCAGCCTCGGGCGTCACCGGGCCGTTAGCCAGCTCGAGCAGCAGCTTTGCCTTTATCCTGTCTGCATTGTCCGCCCTGATCTGGTTCTCTATCGCGGACGGTATGAGTATGTCGACGTTAAGTTCGAGCAGCGCCTCGTTGGTTATCTTTTCCGCATTCTTGCTCTTGTAGCCCATCACGCTGCCGGTGTTGGTTCTCGCGTCCTCCAGCTTCTTGAGGTCCAGGCCGTCGGGGTCGTAGACTCCGCCCTTTGAATCGCTTATCGCGACCACCTTGGATCCGAACATCTGCTTCGACAGCGTGTATGCGAACATGCCGGCGTTGCCGAATCCCTGCACCGCTATCTTCGCCGTCTTGAGGTTTATCTTCTGCATCTTCGCGGCCTCGCGCATCACGTACATGCCGCCCATGGCCGTTGAGTCGTGCCTCCCCTCAGAGCCCCAAAGCTCAACGGGCTTCCCGGTTATGACGCCGAATTCGGTATGGCCGGCGATGTTGGCGTACTCGTCCATCATCCACCCCATTATCTGCGGGGTGGTGGACACGTCAGGAGCCGGCACGTCCTTGTCCGGGCCTATGAACTGGCCGATTGCCCTTATGTAAGCCCTGGAGAGAGCCTCCAGCTCCGAATCGTTCATCTTCTTGGGGTCGCATATGACGCCCCCCTTGCCCCCTCCGAAAGGTATGTCGGCGAGTGAGCACTTCCATGTCATCCATGCGGATAGCGCCTTGACGGTGTCGAGGGTTTCCTCGGGGTGGAATCGTATTCCCCCCTTTGCTGGGCCGCGCGCGTCATTGTACTGTACGCGGAAGCCGGTGAATGTCTTTGTCTTGCCGTCCCTCATCCTCACAGGTATGTTGACTATGAGTGTCCTCCTGGGCTCCCTGAGAATCGCATGCGCCTGCTTGTCCAGCCCCATAACCCCTGCAGCCTTGTCGAGCTGCTCCTGCGCCATCTTGAACGGATTCATATCTTCTGCCATATCCACACCAATCGATTAGACCTGATTCAGATAAAGGATGTTAGGTATTTAGATTAATATCACGCGGGATGCGAAGGGTTGGAAATTTCCCAGAATAACGCATTTATAGTTGGGGAGCCTCGGATAAAGCTATTTAAGCTTTGCTAACCTAATGAATTCTGATTATAGGTGCTGTAATGGCTCAAAAAGACAGCTCGAACTTAGGTAAGAAGGGCTTCAGGGCGCAAAGCGCAATGGAGTACCTTATGACGTATGGCTGGGCCATACTTGTTATTGCGGTTGTTCTAGCCATACTGTTCTCCATCGGAGTATTCAGCGGCGGATCATTCCTCGGAACCTCGTGCATAGCCGCATCGGGCTACCTGTGCCAGACCCCGGTCGTATTCCACACTGGAAACACACTGACGTTCACGTTCGGTCAGAACACTGGAGCGACGGTATACAACGTCATAGTCGGCGTTGCATCACAGAGCTCTGGGCTCAGCGCAGTAGGATTCCCGACATCTGTTGCACAATCGTTCAACGGAGTTCTGGGTACCTCCCCGATATCAACTCTGGTATCAGGACAGACAACATCCATATCGGTAAACCTGCCGATTAGCTCGACATTCCTATCATCCAACATAATAGGAACGACGTTCACCGGATATGTCTGGGTAAACTACTCGACTGTCTCGGCCACAAGCCCTTCCACTACGGCAGTGAAGGCTGGAACCCTGACGGTGAAGGTAACCTAATAGGTTACTTTCCCTTTTCTTTTTCTACTTCTTTTTTGTTTTAAACCACACATGCCGGAAGGCTCTGCACAGCAGGCTTTTAAATCGCGGCTGCTCAGCTAATCCATGGCTGGCAATGATGGTGCAGAACTTACGGGATTCAGGGTAATGGTGCTGCCAAAAAGCGTGAAGATGGAGCCGAAGGTCAAGAGCATGCTCCGGGGATATGGAGCCAAATACCTTAGAAACCGCTCTAACGGTGACGTCAGCGGAAGGGTGGACAGGCTTGACGCTGATGGGGTATTCAGCGACACAAAAAAGATGATGAAAGAGGCGAGGGGAAAGATACTGGAGATTACGGTTCAGCCGCTATACTCTCGCTGATGCCAACTCGGCCTTCATCCTTATTACCTCCATGAGCTCGTTTGCGCTCAGTAGCGGCTTCCTCAGCCTGTCGGTGTCGTCAATCGCTATCCTCGGGCATGCGGTGTTGACGAAGGCGTCGAACTCCATCATGTTGTCCACCGATGTGAAATCGAAGGTGTTGGCCACGAGTATCTCGGCCCTCATCCCGTTCTGCTCTATCTTGGCTTTCATTATCTTGCCCAAGTTCATGTTGTGCTGGCCGTTCTTTGTGCTCACCAGTATGGCGAACTTCTTCGCCTCCAGGGAGCTGAGAATCTTGCCCCTGCTCCTCTTCCTGTAGATTTCCCTGTACCTGTCGATAAACTCAATCTTCTTGGTGAACGGCTCGACAACGAGGAAAGGCTTCGCGGTCGCGAGCAGCGCACCAAGGGGATGGAACAGTCCGCCGCCGAAGTAGACGTGCGCGTCGACTAGCTTGTCGGTGCTGGCGCTGCTGCCCATGTCGCAGCCCAGTATCTGTCCCGGAGTCTTGGCGAAACCGTAAGGCTTGCCAATCACCACCGTCTTGCCATTCTGCTCGTAGAACCTCTTGACCTCCTCCAGCTGGTGGAGGTGCTGCACAGTTGTGGTGAGACCTATGGTCTTGAAATCATTGAGCTGCTCCAGCGATGGCTGCAGCATGTCCATAGGCGCGTCTATCTGATAATCGATATACTCCACATTGAAGTCTACATGGTGAAACTCGGCGTGGCCGAAGTGGATCAGCTTGTCGGCCTTGATGTTCTTGGCCTCGTCAAGTGCGAGGTCGCAGGCGCCGAATGTAGGCGATGCGGATATGAATACCTCGTTCCCCTCGGCTTCCAGCCTCTCGGCGTGCTCTAATGCCTTCTGCTTTAGCCCCTCGGGAAACTGGAGTAGTACCCTCATTTAATCAGTCAGCGCAAAAAGGATGATGGCGATTAGGAGACGACTATCTTGTACGTCCCAGACAGCTTCGCGGCGGCCCTCTTGAGCGCCTTCACCGCGACTGCCCTGTTCGCCTTCATGGTCTTCACTATGAATATCGGCTGGCCGTCCTTTATCCTTGCGGCGACCGAGACCGGCCTTCCGAAGGACAGGCTCATTCCCTGTGATATTCTGTCTGCTCCTGCACCGGTAGCCATCTTGTGCTCCCTTATCACGTTGTGCGGGTAGACCATGACCCTGAACCTGTAGTTCTGGGGGATGTTGTTCTCCAGATACTTGTTCGTCACCAGCCTCGCTGACTCCAGTGCGTTGGACCTAAGCTGTATCGGCTGCTGGGACTTGAGGTGCAGCGTCATGTCGTAGCCCTCCTTGTCTACGCCCATGTTGAATATCAGAAGTGATGTGTGCGGCATTGCGCGAACGTAGTTCTTCCTCGGCTTCTTCAGCGAGTACCTTGACCATGACTGTGACATCAGGTTCCTCATAGTCCTTGCGGGTCTTATTCGAGCCATATCATTACCTAAGTTGAATCTCTACCTAAACCTAAAATAGGCCAGGACAAGCAAGTAATACTGTACCATAAAACTATAAAAACACCGCGGTAGAGAGGTTTTACACGCCGCCCGAAATAAGAATAACCTTTTATATGTTAATTCCTTTACTACATTCATTGCAATCGGGTGCTTGAATAGACATCATAGAAAGTGCGGTGAACGAGCCGGTCGACAACTACGACCTCTTCAGGGCGAAGATAGTGGTCTGCGGGGTCGGAGGCGGCGGAAGCAACACGATAGAGAGGATGAGCAGGGTCGGCATAACCGGAACTGGCTTGGTTGCGATAAACACTGATGCTAAACAGCTCAACAACATGAACCCTGCGATAAACCGTGTGCTTATCGGAGGCGCGCTCACGAGGGGAATGGGTGCGGGAGGATTCCCGGAGATGGGAGCCAAGGCCGCTGATTTCTCAAGGGGGGACATAGACAGGTCGATTGACGGTGCGAACATGGTCTTCCTCACCGCGGGAATGGGAGGAGGAACCGGAACTGGCGCTGCGCCGGTGGTCGCGGAGATAGCGAAGAGGGGCGGAGCTATAGTAGTGGGCATGGTAACATTCCCGTTCTCGCTTGAGAGGGTAAGGATCCAGGTCGCGAAGAAGGGAATCGAGGAGCTGAGGAAGACTGTTGACACGCTTATAGTGATAGACAACCAGAGGCTGGTGGACGTATACCCGAACCTTGCGATTGAGCAGGCGTTCAAGGTTGCGGACGAGGTCACGCTCAGGGCGGTAAAGGGGATAGCTGAGACGATAAACACCCCAAGCCTGATTAACACGGACTTTGCGGACATAAGGTCCATAATGAGCAATGGCGGCCTCGCCATGATAAGCGTGGGAGAGGGCAAGGGCAACGACAGAGTGAAGGAGGTAGTGGCTAGCACCTTGAGGAACAAGCTGCTTGATGTTGATTACGAGGGAGCGACGGGCATACTGCTCCACATAAGGGGCGGAGACGACCTAACGCTGGGAGACGCCAATGAGATAGCCGCAAAGCTTACGGCACAGGCATCGCCTAACGCCAACGTGATATGGGGGGCAAGGATAGACCCGGCATACAACGGAAGGGTGGAGGTTATCGCGATATTCACCGGAGTGACGAGCCCTAACATACTCAGCGGCACATCGGGCGCCAAGACCAACTCTGGATTCAGCGGCGTAGGGGACCTGTAATTATCCCTTGCCGATGTATTCGAATCTCGGTACCTTTTTTCCGTCAACCGAGACAGATTGCAAAAAGATTAGCTTAGGCCTTGCCCAGATCTGCCCCTTTCCGTAGAGCGCCTTGTAAACTACAAGATCCTCGAGAGTCTCGCTCTGCTTGGCAACGCCGATGACCTCGTACTCCTTGCCCTTGTAATGCCTGTATCGGCCTAGCCTTATCGCCAAATAATCACTGGAACTCCATCGCCTGGGTGGACTCGTTCTTGTCCTTGTCCCTCTCCAGCTGGTAGACCCTTGCGGAGGGTATCGACTTGAGGTTGCTGTCGTGGGTTATGATGAATATCTGCTCCACGATGGTTGGCAGCGAGCCGCCTAGGACGTCTATGAACTTGCCTATGCCCTGCTCGTCTATGTTGTGCGTGGGCTCGTCGAGTATCAGCCACTTCAGGTTTGGGACTATCACCATTGCTAGGGCGACCCTCATGGTCAGCGATGCTATGCTCTTCTCACCGCCGCTCGCGATGCTTATCACGTCGAGCCACTCGCTCGTGTGCGCGACCGCGTTTATAGTGTTGGCCTCGAGGGTGTAGTCGTCCTTCTTCGCGTTGAGCCTCACCGCGCTGTAGTCGTTGTATGGGTAGAGGACCTGCCAGAGGTTCTGCATTATTGTGTTTATCGAGGACACGAGACGGTTCCTCAGTTGTGCCTCGGTGTCCACGAGAGCGCCCTTGAACTTGTTTAGGTTGTTTATCTTGCTTCTTCTCTGCTCTATCCTGTCCTTTATCACGCTGATGTTTGATATCTGCTTGGTCTTCTCGACTATCTGGCGGTCGAGCTCGGCGACGTACTTCCGTATGCTCTCCATCTTCGTGGTCGCATTGGCAAGGAAGGCGCTCTCCTTTCTCATCTCCTCCTGGATTGAGTAGAGCTTCTTCTCGTCTACATTTGTAGCAGCTGACTCCTTGTTCTTCTGTTCGAGGACAATGGTGTTCTTCGAGATCTCCTCTTCGTGCGCGTGCTTCCTCTTTGCTGCGTCGAGCTTAATCGTGAGTGAATTTATCTCAGCCTTTACCTTCTCATGTTCCTTTGAGGTTGATTCAGATTTCTCCATCGCCGCAGCAAGATTCTTTTTCCCATCTTGTGCAGCCTTAACGGCAGCCTCACTCTGCGGCTCGAGATCCTTGTACTGGTCAACCCTTCCTTTCAGAATCTTTAGCTTGTCAAGCTCCGATATAAGTGCGGCACGCAGCTTCTCCTTCTCTTTGAGTGTGGCACTTGCAGAGCTAATCTGTCCGTCTATTTCCGATATCTTGTCCTTCCTCTCTTTTATCAGCCTAGACTTGAGGGACTCGTCAATCTCTCTCTCGCATACAGGGCAGTTGCTTATGTGCTTCTCCAGCTCGGCGAGCCACTTCTCGTTTTCCTTCCTGCTTGATTGCAATGATGATGAGTGCTGTATATGCTCCTTTATCGACTGCTCAGCGAGCTTCGCATCATCCCCCATCTTCGCAATGTCCTTTCCCGCCATCTGCGCGTTTATCGTGTCCCTCTCCTTTATCTTTGCCTCAACAGTATCGAGTTTCGCCTCGGCGTCGGACACGATCTTGTTGAGCTCCCTCTCCTTTGCCTTGAGTTCCCTTACCAGCACATCAAGCTCCTTTGAGTGAGCCTCCTTTTTGGAGCGTTCCTCGTTCACCGAGTTCTCCTCAATTCCCATCTGCGATATCTTGTCGACCTCGCTCTTGAGCGTTGATATCCTGCTCGTGAGCTCCGCGATCTCCTTGGTCAACCGTATCTTGGCATCGTAAGAGCTCTTCATCTCAGTGAGCTCAGCTTCCATCGCCTTTATCTTCAGCTTCAGGCTCTTCTCCAAGCTGTCAAGCGCGGATGCCTCTGCCTCAGATTTCCCCTTGTCCTCTGAAAGGCGGGCAAGTTGCTCCTTGAACGACTCAAGATCTATCTGTGCAAGTATCTTCTCGTCCTCTGTTATTGTGGACTTTATCGTGTTGATTAGAGAGGTGGAGTTCTCCTCTGCCTTTGCGAACAGATCAAGGCCCAACATGTTGTCTATCTGCCTCTTCCTGTCGCCCTTCGGCAGGTCGAGGAAGTACTCCAGTTGGTTCTGTTCAGCGTAGATGGCTCTTGAGAAGGTATCGTAGTCGAGCATAAGCAGGCGTTCTATCTCCTCGTTCACCCTCTCCGGCTGGGTCTGCACGTATGCGCCATTCTTGTCCAGTCTGGCTGTAGTTCCCTCCTTTCTTGTTATCTTCCTTATCACGGAGTACTTGTCGTGCCCTACGGTGAAGTTGACCCTTACCTCCGAATCGTCTTTCTGCTCGGGCCTGTTGGATATCAGACTGGTGATGCTCGTCCTCTTGTGAAGAAGCGCCGGGAAGGTGCCGAACAGCCCGAATGAGATAGCGTCCATGACAGAGCTCTTTCCCGCGCCCATGACGCCTATGAGCACGTTTACGCCCTTCTGGAACCTCAGCTCGGTGTGCCCGTGGGTCTTCCAGTTCTTGAGCTCTATGGACTCTATCATAAGCATCGCCTTCAGTCATTGCATGACTCGCACCACGTGGCCCCGCATCGCCTGCACCTGAACACATGGGCGCCTATCTGCTCCGCATCGGTTGAGTTGCACACTATGCAGCGCACCTCGTTCTCTGTATCGTAGTTGTACCTCTCATCCATAGAAGCACATTTGGCCGATTGGCCAATAGCAGGTATAATTAGAAGTATATGTATTTAGCGATTTGCCGCACGAAATGCGCACTTAACTAAGTAAGAAACAGCAGTCAGATGAGGCTCTCTTCCTCGACCTCAACTTCGCCTACGCCCTGAACGGCCCTCAGCGCCTCCTCGAGCTTGCTCGAGCTTGCTGTGGCGTCGTCGAACTTGAACAGAACCTTTGCAAGCTTGATGCCGAAAGCGAGATCTTCTATCTGCACCGTTGCGGGGTGCATCTGTGCCCTTATGTTGTCCGCAGTCGCCTCGATGGGCTCGCCTTCCTTAGGGTAGACCTTGAATACAACCGCAACCATCGACATATTATGGCCCCTCGAATCCGCACTTTGTGCACTTGTAGATGTTTGTTATCTCCCTGCAGTGCCTGTCCCTTATTATCGTGTCCTCTCCGCAAGAGGGGCACTTGAACTCGGTATACTCATGAGTGAGCCTGCCGCAGGATACACAAACCTTTCCGGGTATTATTATTGCCATAAGACCAACTTTCACTTTCTGCTCCTCTTATGTGGAAGCCTAGACAGGACAATCCAGATAAGGATCAGGTTAAGCACTATTATGACGACAACCGCTGCGGCTATCGCATATACTATTAGTTGGATAGAGTTTATATTACTTGCTATTCTGGCAAGCTGCTGGTTCTGCTGCTGGGCCGCCTGAGCCGTTGAGTTGGAGACGAGGCTGCCGTGTATCAGCATCGTGTCGTTGCTTATCTGGCTCGCAAGCAGTGCGGTAGAGTATGCCTCAGCGGCGTACTGGTGGGCCTGGGTAATGTTGGCGGATGAGAGTTCCGCCTCCTGCGAGTAGAACTGCGACTCTATGTTGTACTGAGTGCCCCATGCGCCGTACGTGGCACCGCTTGCCGTGGCTGATGAGAGGTTGAGCAGCTGCTGTGTAGTGAGATTGTCCTTGTAAGTGGCGTTGCCGAAGGAGAAGGCAAAGTCGGAGTCCAGTATCGCCACGCCGTAGTTGCCCTGCGCGTATGCCTGCCTGGCAGTGGTTATGTAGAGGTTGTTCCCATAAGATGCAGCCCTGCTTATCCTGCTGAGGGAGGTCGCCTTGAGCCCCTGCGAGAACGAGACCGCTGTGCCTGTTGAGTTGGATGTGAGCCCGTAGAGAATATTTGCCGCGTTGCACCATCCGCTCGCCTGTCCGGCAAGGTAGATGTTATCGAGCACCTCGTCGGTCTCGAGGCTGGTGGAGTTGAATGCCTCTATTGATGCGTTCACTGTGTAGTTGGCCCAGTACTGCCTAAGCTCGCCGCTCATCACGTACTCGTAGTTGGTCGATGTGAGCTGCGGTGGCATCAGTGAGCTGCAGTAGCTCTGCACACCCGTGGCAGTGGCTAGCGCGGAAGGTATGCTGGTGTCGTGGTGCGCGAAGTAGAAGCTGTTTATGTAGTTCAGGAACGCAATGTTCGCTGCTGCGTACAGATAGCCCTTGCCTCCCACCTGCTCGCTCTGGTTCAGCACCATCGCGAGCTGCGAGGATATGTGGGCGAAGCTGCTGTCCGAACTAAGGAGTGCTATCTCGGCGCTTCCGAGATCGAAGGTCTTGTTGAGCAGTGTGCCGAATGTGCTCATGTTGCAGCCGTTTGAGCATGTCGTGGTTGCCTGAGGCAGCTGGCTGGGATAGTAGTTGACGAACGGCATGTAAGTTACCACGCCAGAGAGGTTGGGGCTCTTGCCGAAGGCGTATGCGTACGCCTGCGATATGTTGGCGACCTCTATGAGCGGCACCCCGGTATTCGCCTGCACCAGCGCGTAAAGCATGTTCTCAGCGCTGCCCTGCGGGGCCGATGGGACCAGCACGAAGGAGGCTCCCGCATTACCTGCGGCGGTGACCTTGTCGTATATTCCGCCAACCGCCCCTATGCTGCCATCCTGTGATATGGTGCCTGTTATTATCATGCCGCTGTTGAGATGCTTGTGGCTCAGTGCGGATATGGCGAGCAGGGTCATCGCGGCTCCTGCACTCGGACCCGAGACATTGCCGCCAGGCGAGTTTATGTAATAGGAGTAATTGTAATTGGAGTAGTTGAGCCCGAGATATGTCGCGGCGTACTGCGCAGCTGTCGTGGCGGACTGCGTTGTGCTTGACTGCACCACAGCAGGGCCGGTTATGATCACGTTGCCTGTACCATTGGATACGGTGAGATTTATCGGTGTAAGGTTGCCGGTGTTGTTGGTGGTGTCAACGGCCAGGGCATTTATCCCTGATGAGCCCACAACGGCTGCGAACGAGTATGCGGATGATAGCAGAATCGTGAGTCCGATTGTAAGCAGTAGCAGTCTTCTCATTTTATCACAACAGTATAGCAATCAAGCTATAAATATTTTGGGTTAGGCCGCGTTTTCGAACCTTGTGGAGCCGCCCCACAGCCTCTCGAACCACATCTCGGCGTCCTTGTGCTTGATCGAGACTATGTGCTCGTTCTTCCTGTTTATTATGTTGAGCGGGGGAATCTTGTAGGCCTTGCTGTCGTCGAGTATCATTCGCTCGTGCTGCCTGTGGGCCTCGCTCTCCTTGATTATCCTGAGCTCGAACTCGACGTTCTGGTTTGCCAGCTCCGCCTTGAAGTCGTTATACGCCCTGGCGAAGTCGTCGCCCAGCCTCTCCTTTGTAGTGAGTACGGATATCTTCTTGTAGGAGCCTGCGTTTCCGCTAACGAGCCTGGCCAGGTTCTCTATCGCCCTGGAGTCTATGTGCATGTCAAGTATCCTTATGTTGCCGCTCAGCTTCTTCATCAGCCTGTTGGAGATGATAAGCATGTTGGAGTAGGGCGTCTCTGGGTTTATCTGTATCGGAGAGGCCGACCTCTTCTGCACCTGCTTCTGCGACATGCTGAGAAGCCCAAGCGCTCCTGCCGCGAGCGCCAGTATGCCGCCTATGTACGGCAGGTAGTCGAAAACAGATATTGTGGGAGAGCTGAAGTTAAGCGCAAGCACGGATGCAAGTGCCATGTACGCTATAGCGCAGAATACCAGTGCCGCGCTGGTGAGCTTTAGGTATGACTTGGAGAATATCCATAGCACGCCTATCGCGGTCATCACTATAGAGAATGGGAACATTATGTAGACTAGGGACAGGGCAAGCGAGATGGCTGAGACTTGGGATATCAGCGAGACTATGCCGGCGCTGGGGGTTATGTTGTAGGCGTTGACCGTGCTGGATATCCCGTAGTAAAATCCTATAGCAAAGGAGAGGTGCTCAGTGAAGTAGAATACCGAGAGCAGGGTGATCAATCCTCCTGCAAGGGCCAGTATGCTCACTGTCCTCCAGTCCTTAAAGTCCATGGTAGTATTTGGAGGCAGATTAATAAAACCTCCACTGTCAGAGCATTGAGGCCCCGAAATAGATACCGAGGGCTATGGCTATGCCGAGAAGGAGCGGAGGTATGGCCGGGAGGGCCCTCATGTACTTTTTGAGTATCGCCATGGTGATTATCAGCCCGAGCACGCCGCCGGCTGCGACCACCAGGCTCAGGGTGAAGCTCATGTCCACCTTGTACGCGGACACGGCAACCATGAGCGGCATCGCAAGGTCGCCGTTGCCCAGTCCGCTTCTTGCGGAGACCGGAGCCATGCCCTCCTTTGCGAGGGAGGCGCCGAGGCCGCCCTGCTTCATCAGGAGGGGCCTGTCCTTGTTGTACTCGGCCAGCTGAGCGCTGGTGAGCCCGCTAACAGGAACCGCCTTTATCTCGTCAGTCGTCACCATGAATGAGAGGTTGTTGCGCATCGCTATGTCAGCCAGGGCGACCATGTGTTTGGTCACGAACACCGCGATGAAATCGTATGCTGCCAGTATTACCATGAAGACTAGCGCGATGCCGAAGCTGAAGAGCGAGCCAAGAAGAAGGCCTGCCCCGACGCTTGCCACCATAGTGGTGGCGTTCCTCAGTCGGGGTATCTTCCTCTTCGCCAATACAAGCGCCGCGGCTCCGATCAACGCGGCGATGGAGTAGGGTGAGAGGCTGTTGCCGAATAGCGCGGCGTATGAGGATCCCCCGAAGAAGCCGAAGATTATCAGGAGCACTATGTACGCGCCTATGATTATAATTACGGCCTCAAGCGCCACCATCAGCTTGTCTCCACTGTAAACTTTCAGGATGACGAGCATGAGTATGGTTATGGCGATTATGTACGCAACGTAGAAGAATGCGTTGGCGGTAGTCGATATGGTCTGGTTGGCAAGCGTCTGAGTGTATCCGACCCCGTTGAAGAGAAGCGTGGAGATCGCAAGTCCGCCGAACTGCACAATCATAAACATTACGAGTATCTGCAACATCTGCCTATACTCTATAGTGCGCAACGGCAATTAACCACAGTGCTGATTGGCACTCAAGCTATTTATTACTGCAGATAGCCGCATCAAACCGAATCGGATTTGGTATCAGAAAGATCCTTCCGGTTGTATTTGTGATAGAGATAACCAGAGCCCACTTCTGTGAGCTTGAATCCGCCATTGCCAGCCACCAGCCCCTTATCGACTAATTTGGACAGCTTTTCTTTCAACGGATTGGTTGGAATCCCAGTAATAGCGCTTAGTTCGTGTATCCGCATTGGTTCGGCGTATGCGCCGGAAAGACTTTGGAGTATGTGCCTGTCTAACTTGTCAAGACTCTCCCTTCCCAATGTTTTTGTATCGGACATGATATGATTCTTTTTCGGGACTATTAAAAGCTTTTCACGTACTATTTGACCTGACGTTCATCTTTTGTGCACGTATGCAGAGGTCAGGATATCTTTGCGCTCCTCTTGGCCTTCTTCAGCATGTCCAAATCCTTGTATTTGAACTGCTTGCCCTGCACGGTCGTCCACTCTTCATCAAGACTTTCCCATGGAAATACATAGCATACGGGAGGAATACCTAGCTTTTTGCACTGTGCGGGAGTGAGCTTCTTGACTTCGTTAGTCAGCTTGCCGTAGAAAATAGCGTCAGCATAGTCGTTCTTCTGGTAAGAATAGTCCATATGGTCGGCAGCGTAGAGTATTGTGCAACCTGGAAATTGGTGCTTGAGGTCCTTCGCTGCAATTTCACCAGTGAGACCAAAGCAGTGGTTCCCTTCCACAAGCAATAGTGTGGGCTTGCGTGGCAGTCCCTTGCCGTTTGCAGACATAATCTTTCGCAGCTCCATTTTACCTTTCCCAAATAGGTAGTGATATTGAACAGGAATGGTTCTGAGCAGATTGAACCTATAGCCCAAATAGGCGCCAGCAACGCTGCCTCCTCTCAATATTGGGACTACTGCATCTATCTTTATCTTGTGCCTGTTTGTATAGGAATTTATCTTGGTGTAAAGACCTTCCAGCTCCTTGCCGTATTCAGCCCATGAAAGCTGTTTGAAATCGCTCTTGCTATATTTTGGAAGATAGGACATTGCACCAACACTTAACCTGCTGAGTCAGCGAATATAAGCTTTTCTAATTCACTGTGGTTTTTTATCATTGGCAAGCTCTACGCAAACTTTTTCGTAGAGGTACTTGAATTCTTCCGTGTCTATCTTCCTGCCCGCGGTGAGCATGAACTCTTCCTTCATCCCCGGCTTCATCCTTGCGGAATACGCCCTTAGCAACAGTATGTAGTCCAATGTGTCGGCCTGGTGCACCAGCTTTGCCTCTGCGCTTTCGCCAAGCAGGTACTCTTTCGCTACTTCGTGCAGATACTCTCCGTCTTCTTTAGGGAGTAGAGCCAGGATCTTGGCGGTATTCTCTTCCTCGATTTTCTTTTTGCTGCTGTTGTCAATTACCTGGTCAGACTCGTTGAACCTGGTCGCGATATCGCCGGTGAAGACCTCGTTGAGGTCGTGTATCAGCGCCATCAGCATGCACTTGTTCGCGTCCAGCCCCATATGCCTGGCCATAAGGAAGGACGTGAGAGCCGTGCTGAACGAGTGGTCTCCCACATGCTCCGGGTTCCTCACCTCGCTTATCACCCAGCCCGTGCGGTCTATGCCCTTCAGCTTTATGGCGAGGCGCAAGAAGTCGTCAAGCCTGTCCAGATTTGCCTCGTCCACCAGTCTACACCGATTATAGTTGAAGCGCCCGGGGTGGGAATCGAACCCACAGAAGCCATTACTAGCTAAACAGCTTAGCAGGCTGCCGCCATACCACTAGGCGACCCGGGCACGTAAGTTTATTGCGCCCAACATTTATAATCCAGCGTAGTGGCAGGGGCCGATTCTGCATCATAAGCCACTGACGGGTTAACTGCACCACAGCTCCACTCTGTATCTTAAGAGCACAGCCAAAACATGCTTAAGGTTGCTCCTTCCGGCCTGGCCTGGTTCGCGTATCCGACTGCCACCTAAGGCAAAGCTTCGACGCCTAAGTGCAGGCCCGGCAGCGTATTATAACACTCGACCGGCATTGGCCCGCCAAAAGGGATCTGCGGATGGGAAACCCTTAGCTTCCCGCCTACCTGCCAATAGATATTTCGGATACGGTATTAAATAGGTTTACTCACCAAATACTACCGACAGAAGGTGTATGATTGAGCGAACAGAGCTACACTGAACTTTTGGACAGGGCGTTCTCCAAGCTGCCCAAGCTCTCCTCTGAAAAGTCCGACTTCGTAATCCCTAGGGTCGACTCGATAACCGAGGGAAACAAGACGATAATAAGGAACATTACTGCGATAGCGGACACCGCGAGGAGGAAGGCTGCGGATATCGCGAGATACATAAGCAAGGAGCTCTCCATACCAGTAAACGTGGAGGACACAAGGCTGCTCATCAACGGAAAGTTCGCGCAGGACGACCTGAACAAGCGCATGCTGAAGTACTTCGAGGTCTACGTGGTTTGCAGGGAGTGCCACAAGCCGGATACGCACCTCGAGAACGCTGAGAAGGGAATGTACCTCGTATGCGAGGCCTGCGGAGCAAGGTACTGGGTAAAGAACTATTGAGGCTTTTTCATGAACAGGAAACCGACATATGACACGAGAAGAGGAGCTCCGGTCGAGAGCGCGCTGAAGCTGCCGCACGACAACGAGTTCCTCGGCAAGGTCATAAAGATAGCGGGCGCGACCAAGTTCATGGTAAGGTGCACCGACGGGAACGAGAGGCTGTGCACAATACCAGGAAGGCTCAGGAGGAGGTTCTGGATAAAGGAGGGTGACGTCGTCATAGTGAAGCCCTGGGTAGTCCAGACAAACGAGCGAGGCGACATCATCTGGAGATACAGCGTCATGGACATGGGCAAGCTCAAGGATTCGGGAAGGATGCAGAACCTTTGATTCTTGTAGGATGTTGCAGCCGAAGCTGAAGAAAGGGTTTTAAGCTTAAGATGCCCTTAGTAGACTCGCTAGGTTCTAGGTGGGTCTCGATGCAGTCTCTCAAGGATATGCTTGTTGAATCAAAGGTGTTCGCAAACAGAGAGGTACTCTCGCCCCACTTCATACCGAAGAAGCTGATTTTCAGGGAGAAGGAGATAAACAACATAGAGCGAGCAATAGCCCCAGCACTGAAGGGCGAGAGGGGGAGGAACCTTTTCATCTACGGAAAGACAGGCACCGGGAAGACATCGTGCGCCAGGTACGTGATAGAGGAGGTTAGGGACATACCGAACACGCGCGCGAAGATATCCTACATCAACTGCAAGATTTACAACTCAAGGTACAGGGTGCTCAACAAGATTGTGAGCGACCATCTGCCCACGTACGCGAAGAGGGGATACGGTGCTGTGGACCTGTACGAGAAGCTCACCAGCTGGATTGAGGAGGACAATAAGATACTGGTCATCATGCTCGACGAGGTTGACGTGGTCAAGGACCTTGATGATTTGATTTACACACTCACGAGGATAAACAGCGACATAAAGGCGGGAGGAGTGACGATAATAGGGATATCGAACAAGGTCTCGTTCAAGGAGGCGCTTGATCCGAGAAGCCTCTCGACGCTCTACGAGACTGAGCTGGTCTTCGCGCCTTACTACGCGACCGAGCTGTACGCGATAATCAAGGACAGGGTGACGGGTGGTTTCAAGAGCAACGTAATCAGCGATGACATATTGCATTTCATAGCGGCATCCGCGGCGAAGGAGGGAGGCGACGCGAGGCTGTCGCTTAAGATACTCTCAAGGGTAGGTGAGATAACTGAGGAGAGGAACCTGGATAAGGTGTCGATGAAAGAGGCGACAGATGCCTCAAGGATGGCGGAAAACGACATCGTATACGAGCTGATTGCCACATTGCCGGAGCACCACAAGTTGGTACTTTATGCGATTGCGATACTCACACTGAGCGGGGGCTCGTACAAGAAGCTAACTGACGGTGTCGACACTTATCTTTTCAGCGGCGAGGTTTACAACAGGTACAAGAGCATCACGGAGAGCCTGCGCAAGGAGGCGAAGAGCGAGAGATGGTATAGGAAATACCTCTCGGAGCTGGAGATGCAGGGACTGATAACAGCGTTCGAGTCCGGAAAGGGGATAAGGGGCCACACGAAGCTGATAAAGCTGATGTATCCGCCGCAGAAGACCAAGGACGTCTTGGAGAAGGACATAATGGGGTACGAGAAGGACAAGGAAGGCGAAGAGAAGAACAGCGGTGCTTGATTGGATTTCAATGATGTCATCTACTCCTCATGCGATGCCGATGCGGGCTTCGCTCACAGGCTAGGATTCAAGCATATGTTCGTGCTGGGCAAGGACATAGAGCTCAGGGATGTTGACCGGGACAAGAACACGAACGCGAGCGGCTGCATAGTGATAGGTTCCAACAAACAGAGGCTGGAGGCGGCTGTGAAAAGCGGCGCGCTCGCAATAGGCATAACCGATCACAGAATAGACAGGAAGCTGATGCAGACGATGAAGGAGAGAGAGGTCGCGCTGCTGGTCTCGTTCGCAGGGATAAAGGAGCTGGGAGGCAGCAGCAGGCAGAGGGCGCTTTACCTGATGGCAAAGCTCGTGCAGAAGGCGACCAAGATGGACATAGAGGTGTGCTTCGCCAGCATGGCGAGGTCCAGGCTGCAGATGTTCTCGACGATGCAACTGATAGAGATGGCCAAGCTGCTGGGCGTGGAGGAGGCAGATGCAAAGGCCGGACTGTCGATGGAAATGAAGTGATGTTATGATGCGAGACAAGAGGAGATATCTGGTCGTTGAAAGCTACACGGCAGTAGGCGACCCCGAACTCTTCCAGAGGAAGCTGATGAGCTCGCTGCTGCAGGTGGTGGGAGAGTCGAACTTCTTCAAGCTCAACCCCAAGATAATGAAGTTCATTGATGACAGGAGGTTCATAATCAGGACTAGCCTGGAGGGCATGAGATACATGGTGCTCGCCCTCTCGTTCATAACCAAGATGGACGGCGCGGACACCGCGTTCTACACGCTGGGCGCATCGGGAACGATACTCGCGATAGAGAAGAAGCTCAAGACGTGACTAGTGCTCGAGCCATTCGACAAGCTCGCCGGTTATAACATATTTCAACTTTGAGAGATCCTTTATGTTCTTGCAGCCCGTGAGGAACATCGCGGTCTTGAGCTCGTGTATCAGGTCCTCCATGTGCTGCCTCACCGCCTTGGGCGACTCCATTGCCGGCTTCAGCATCGGCTGTGCCTGAGCGCACATAGTGGCTCCCATCGCAATAGACTTCGCAATCTCCAGTCCCGACCTTATGCCTCCTGAGGAGACCACCGGAATTTTGACTGCTCTCTTTACCATTAGAAGTGATGCCGCAGTGGGTATTCCCCAGTCCCAGAAGAGCTCGCCGAGCATCGTCTTAGTCCTCATCTTCATCTCCTTTGCCCTGTAGTACTCGACCGCCACGTAGCTTGTGCCGCCGGTGCCCGCAACCTCTATCGCGCTCACGCCCGCACCTTCCAGCCTCTTCGCAACCTCGCCCGATATCCCTGACCCTACTTCTTTTGCCACAACTGGCCTGTCAATCTTGTCAACGAAGTCCGCTATTTTTGACAGGACGTTCCTGTAGCTGGGTTCCCCCTCCGGTTGGGTAACCTCCTGCTCTGGATTGAGATGTATGTAGAACGCGTCGGCATCAAGCATCTTCACCAGCTTCCTGCCATCAGAGATGCTGAACCCTTTTGAGAGTTGTGCGCCGCCCACGTTTGTCCCTAGAAATATGTCAGGTGCGACCTTTCTTGCGATTGAGTATGTCCGCTCAAGCCTCTTGTCGTAAAGCCCTGCCCTCTGGCTTCCCACGGCCATGCCAAGGCCGAGCTCCTGGCAGGCCTCCGCTATGTTCTTGTTTATCTTTTCCGCAAGCTTTGCCCCTCCGGTCATTGCCCCGACCATTATCGGGGCTGAGAACTTGTGGCCCAAGAAAGTGGTAGCGGTGTCAATCTCGTCGAAGTCAATCTCGGGGAGCGAGTTGTTTAGCAGATGCACGTTCTCGAAGAGCGTGGTGGCCTTCTTTGCCTGCACATGCTCATCGACGCATATGTTGATGTGGTCCTCCTTGCGCTTCATTATGAGCCTTACCTTCTCGTCCTTGCTCATCTCCCCCAATCAAGCACCAATAGGCTAATGCATTGAGGATTTTAATACCTTGCCACCCCAATTTAATCGGTTAGATGATTGAGGACAACGCCATAAAGGTCATACTGGTCGACAAGGACGACAACCAGATAGGCACTATGGAGAAGATGGCCGCGCACCAGAACGGCGCAACGCTCCACAGGGCGTTCTCGATATTCGTGTTCAACTCAAAGGGGGAGACCCTGTTACAACAGAGGGCCATGGGCAAGTACCATGCGAGGGGCATGTGGAGCAACACCTGCTGCTCGCACCCGTTCCCCGGAGAGGCGGTAGCGGATGCGGCGCACAGGAGGCTCAGGGAGGAGATGGGGTTCGACTGCCCGCTTGAGGAGGAGTTCAGCTTCACTTACAGGGCGGATCTTGAGAAGGGAATGACGGAACACGAGTTCGACCACGTCTTCTACGGAAAGTACGAGGACAACGTGAACCCGGAGCCGAAGGAGGTTATGAGCTACAAGTGGATAGGGATGAAGGAGCTGATGCTGGACACGGAAAAGAACCCGGCCAGCTACACGCCTTGGTTGATACTTGCATTGAAGGAAATACAGGCGCAGGGTTGGACGGGAGATTAAGTATAAGGCAGTCCTGTACAAAAGCTATTTATATTTGGACGCACGCATTAACGATTAAGTAAAGTGTACCATATGAAAAATGGCATGGCTGGCATAGGCGCGTTTGCGCACTTCTCATTTAGCGCCAGCTATCTCGGCCATTGGTACCCTAAGGCACAGACTGCTGGATAGGTAATTCATTTTCGGTGGTTATGTGCGCGATATATCCTTAGCAGTGGCTAGTTTCCAAGAATTCCTAGCCGCCGCGCTTGATGCTGAATACAAAGGGAGTGGATAGTATGAACCTGAAGACCAAAGAAGAGATAAACCGGCGGGCCAGGGAGATGAAGGGGAACGAGGCCAAGGCAGAGGAGCTCATAGGCAGGTACTTCGGGGACGAGACGCTTAAGGTAATGCGTCGATTGAAAGATAGCGTGGAACCCGACAGGCCGGCCATATGCATAGCGAGGCAGATAGCCAAGCCGGACATACAGCACAACTCCCTCTTCCTTGCTGCCAAGGAGCTCGGCTTTCAGTTCATAAACCTGGAGTGGACTGACGACCGCTTCACTGCGCAAAATGATTACAAGAAGTCTTATGTAGCCGTGCCGTTTGCCAGCGCGGGGGGAAAGGGTACACTGAACATCCAGAACATCAAGCTCGCCAGCGTCGGTGAGGTTGAGGGTAGCCGATTGGACGGCATGGTGATAACCAGGAAAAACGTTGCCGCGATGAAAGAGATGGTTGAGAACAGGATGTCTTCTGGGGTGACATCATGCCTGCAGGACAAGGAGTACAAGCTGGTAGAGCTCCACTCCCTGCTGAGGCAGCGGATAGAGGGCCCTGGGCAATTGACCTTCGATGCAAGCTCGGTCAATGAGCTCTCCGCAAGGTACGTGGAGGAGAACAAGATTGAGTTGCCTACCGCAAAGACCATAGAGTCCAGGCTGGGGAAGCGGCTGACATCGGTGGCAGGACCTCGCATATACCTCCTGAATTTCCTGGCGTACAACTACATAAGCAACCTCGTGCTTGCGCCGGAGGATTTCAGCAAGGACGACCCTAAGCTGCAGGCGATATTCTACGGGACTGTCTCGTATCTGAGGTCCGTTGGGCTGGCAGAGCCTATGCAGACCCTGATGCCGGAGCTGGACCGCAGCGCTGAAGTGATAAGGCAGATGGCAGGGTCGGACAGCGGATGCGGAAAGATCCACCTCGCAATACCGGCGATAGGAGAGGGGGCGCTGGACATAAAGGGGCTGGGGCAGAACATGGAAACGGCACAGCTAGCCGCTGCTGGCGCCATACTGCGACAGCTTAAAAACAGAGCTGCCAAAGAGTAGTGATCGCATGAGCAACCTTATGGAGAACATAAGACAGCTCGAGAGGTTCGCGCCCAGGCGGATGGAGGGCGAGAGGCTTGCCGCAGAGTTCATAAAATCCAGGCTGGGCTCCCTCGGGGTCGATTTCCAGTCGCAGAAGTTCAAGAACCAGCTGCCCCATTTCACGCGCTACAGCCTAAAGGCTGATGGCGAGACGGTGGAATGCATGCCCACAGCGCTCAGAAGCGGAGAGATTACGGGAAGGGAGCTGATAAGTTCTGTCTCCGTAAGCAGCAGGTTCTACGAGGAGCCGAATATCAATTTCAACCCCTACTCGGATGGGTTCTCCCTGGCGACATTTTACAGGGCGCCATCGCTGACAATAAAGCGGAAGGATGTGCAGAGGATAATAAACGCTGGGAGCGTTGAGGGCAGCGTCAGGGTCACCAAGAAGCCGCACAGCTGCGAGAACATCTTAGCAGGCAACACCAAGAATCCAAAAAACATACTGATATCGCACACTGACAGCGTACTTGGCGGGGCGCTCGACAACGCCTCCGGCACCTCAATCCTCCTAGAGCTCTCAAGGGAAGCGAGGAGGGACACCATGTTCCTCTTTTCAGGCTGCGAGGAGATGTCGTTCGACGAGCCCGCGTACTGGGGTAGGGGCTACAGGGTCTTTGAGGAGCAGTTTAAGGGCGTGATGAGAAGGGCGAAGAGAATCGTGGTAGTGGACATGGTAGGCTCCAACAGCCCGGCCCTGGTAGAAGACAGGAGAATAAGGATGTCGGCATTCCCGATAAGGGACCCCGAGCTGTGGGAGAAGGCGCTCATAGTAGGGACCGGCGGGGACGAGTGGAAGCCGATATACCACTCGACAGAAGACAAGATTGGCCTGATAAAGGAGCGCTACCTTGAGGAGAGCATGAGGATGGTGGAAAGGCTCATGAAATGAGCCGGACCGCCGTCGGTATTAGGGGTTAAAATAGGCCAAATGCAGGTTGGACCCTCCTGTCCGTTTTTGCCCCCCTATACCTATATAAAGCTTGTTTTCTTAAATAGTAGTATCTGATTTATCGGTTTTTACTGATTATATTCGATTCGGTGAGATGTATGTATCCAAACGTTCAAGCATATGATAGGGGGGTAATGTTCAGCCCCGACGGCAGGCTGTTTCAGGTAGAGTACGCCAAGGAGGCAGTGAGGAGGGGAGCCACCTCGATAGGCATAGTTGCCGAGACCGGCGTGGTCCTCGTGGCCCACAAGCCGGTTCTTGACCAGCTCGCCATACCGAGCACTGCTCAGAAGATATTCCGAGTGGACTCTTACATAGGGGCCACCTACAGCGGCCTGGTTGCCGACGGTCTGAGGGTCATAGCGATGACAAGGGGCAAGACGCAGACGCACAGGATGGTCTACGACGAGACCGAGTCGGTAGAGACGATTGCAAAGGAGATATCTGAAGAGATGCAGATGGCTACCCAGTACGGGGGAATAAGGCCTTATGCCATATCCCTTCTCGTTGGCGGAGTGGACAAGATTCCGCGCCTCTTCGAGGTAGAGCCAGGAGCTTCATACCTTGGCTACAAGGCTGATGCCATAGGCTCGGGAAAGAAGGCGGCTGAGGAGATTCTGATCAAGAACTACAAGGACGGAATCAACATTGAGGACTCCATAAATCTCGGAGTCAGCATAGTGAAGAAGCTCCACGAGGGCAAGCTGACCGAGAACAACATTGACATTTCAACGATAAAGAAGGACGTTGGATTCGAGATGTTCGCAACCGACAAGATATCAAAGTATCTTTGAAGGGAGTCAGTCTCGTGATTTTATGCCATCTCCTAAAACAGTAATAGCCAAGATAAAGAGGAACGGGGACGAGTTCGAGATCTTCGTCAACTCCGACCTCGCCTACGAGTACATAACAGGCAAGAGGAGCGACCCGATGGTCGTCCTCGAGGTGGAAGAGGTATTCAAGGACGCGAGGAAGGGCGACAGGCCTGCGGAGGACAAGATAAAGAAGGCCTTCGGCACAACGGACATAGCGAAGATAGCCGAGATAATACTGAAGCAGGGCGAGGTCCCGATAACCACGGAGCAGAGGGTCAGGCTGATAGAGGAGAAGAGGAAGCAGATAGTGGAGATAATCGCGAAGAACTCCATCGACCCCAGGACCAACGCACCGAATCCGCCGCTGAGGGTGGAGAACGCGATGCGCGAGGCAAAGGTCGCAATCGACCCGTTCAAGTCCCCGAGCGATCAGATAGAGGACATAGTCAAGAAGATAACGCTGATAATGCCGATAAAGTTCTCGGTGGCGAAGGTCGAGGTGACCATACCCGCCGAGTTCGCGAACAGGTCGTTCGGCACCCTGAAGAAGTATGGGATGAAGTCGGATCAGTGGCTAGGAGACGGAAGCCTTCAGGCGATACTGGAGTTCCCCGCGGGGATGCAGTCGGAGGTCTTCGACAAGATAAACAGCGCAACGCAGGGAAGGGCGATAATCAAGGTGCTCTGAGCCCCGTTGCAAATCAAATAACGCTAAACGAAAAAAAAGAAAAAGTGCATAAGATGAAGCAGATAATAGTGCCTGGAGAGATTGTGTCTCAGTCGCAGGCAAGAATGGACAACACTTACGTGGAGGGAGGCAAGACCTACTCCAAGGTAATGGGCCTTTACGACGAGGAGCACAAGGGCATAATACCGCTTGAGGGGCCATGGAAGCCGAGGATTGACGATGCCGTGATAGGCATAATCGCCGAGGAGAAGAACAAGGTCTACGAGGTGGACATCGGGTTCTTCGGACGAACGCTCCTGATAGTCGGCAAGTTTGACAGGGAGAGCTACAAGGTAGGCGACGTGATAGAGGCCACGATCAAGGACGTGGAGGACAGGAAGACGATAATACTCACCATGGCAAGGCCGCTAGAGGGCGGAACTGTGCTGATGGTCAAGCCGGCGAAGGTGCCCAGAGTGATAGGCAAGGCCAACACGATGGTGAAGCAGATATCCGAGGCTGCCAAGACCATAATAATAGTGGGGATGAACGGCATGATATGGATGCGCGGCGGCAACGTGGCGCTCGCGACAGCGGCGATAAAGAAGATAGAGGCCGAGGCGCACATCTCAGGGCTGACCGAGAGGATAAAGTTGATGCTAGAACAGAACAACAAAGGTAATTGAATGGCAAGTGAAAATAAGCCGGAACTGGTAATAAACGGCAAGAGGACTGACGGAAGGAACTTCAACGAGATGAGGCCCTTCACAATAAAGGCAAACGTTATCAAGAACGCGGAAGGCTCCTGCTACGTCGAGTGGGGCAACAACAAGATACTCGCTGCGGTCTACGGGCCGAAGGAGGTCATGCCGAGGCACATGATGGAGCCGGACAGGGCGATAATAAAGTGCAGGTACGCGATGGCGCCTTTCTCAAGCCTGTCGGACCACGGGAGGACGGGGCCTAACAGGAGGGCGATAGAGATATCGAAGGTGATACGGGAGGTGTTCGAAAACGTCGTGATGCTGAGGGAGTACCCGGCTAGCGAGATAGACATCTTCATAGAGGTGCTTCAGGGAGACGGCGGCACAAGGGCTGCCGGAATAACTGCGGCTGCGGTGGCGCTCGCGAACGCGGGAATACAGATGAGGGACCTGCCCTACGCGATATCTGTTGGAAGGATAGGCGAGCACATTGCCATAGACTTCAACATGATTGAGGACAACCACTCGGACAGCGACATGCCCATGGCTTTCGCTCCGAGGAACAACGAGATCCTTCTCCTCCAGATGGACGGGGGGCTGGACAGGGCGCAGGTGTCCAAGGCGATACAGATGGCGATAGATGCCGGTGCTGAGATATCGAAGGCGCAGAGGGATGCGCTCAAGGAGGTATACAGCAACAACACGAGCGGTGTTTGATATGGATGCAATAGATGTAGTGAAGACGAATTACGTAAAGGAGCTGTTGCTCAAGAACACGAGGGAGGACATGAGGCAGTTCATGCAGTTCAGGAAGACGAGCATAGTCACAGGGACGATGCAGAACGCCGAGGGATCCGCGCAGGTGGACATGGGCAGCACAAGGGTCCTCTGCGGAGTAAAGATGACGGTTGAGGAGCCGATGAAGGACACGCCGAGCCAGGGCAACATGATGGTCTCTGCGGAGCTTCTTCCGCTTGCATCCCCCCATTACGAGACAGGCCCACCAAGCCCTGATGCGATAGAGCTCGCTAGGGTGGTGGACAGGGGAATAAGGGCCGCGAACAGCATAGACCTGAAGAGCCTCTTCATAGAGGAGGGCAAGGTCTGGAGCGTGTTCATAGACCTGTACGTGCTCAACTATGACGGCAACCTGTTCGACGCGTGCACGCTTGCCGCGATGGCAGCGCTGATGTCGGCAAAGGTGCCAGCGGTGGTCGAGGGAGTGGCGAACAGGGAGGACAGGACCCAGCCGCTAAAGATAGACACGATAGTCACATCCACGACGTTCGGCAAGATCGGCAGCAACATACTACTGGACCTGAACGGCAACGAGGAGAACGCCTCGGAGGGAAGGATCACAATAGCCATAGACGACGCCAATATAAGGGCGATGCAGAAAGGTTTAAGAGGTGGCTTTACCAAAGATGAGGTAGAGAAGCTTATGGACGTGGCCTTCGAGAGGAGGGCCGAGCTGAAGAGGCTGCTCGAGCAGTCAGCAAAGTGATTTTATGGCGAATGCTAGCATTAGATACGGAGCGCGTATAAGGAAGAGGTACAAGGAGGTAATGAGGTCGAAGCAGACCAAGTACAAGTGCGAGCTTTGCGGCAAGGCGGCCGTGAAGAGGGTAGGCACCAGCATATGGACCTGCAGGCACTGCAACGCCACCTTCGCAGGAGGGGCATACGCCCTGACCACATCGGCCGGAGAGGTCGCGAAGAGGCTCATACAGGACATGACAAAGGCCAAGAAGTGATAGGATGGCAAAGATAACCTTCTCCCCGATAAAGGAGCTCGTAGTCCACGAGGTCGTGAGGATGACCTATGACGACATGCTTAGGGAGAGGGTCACGCCGGCAGGGACAGTGCCGCTCTACTGGAGCGACGGGATACTGTTCAGCTTCTCATCGGTGCCCATGACCAGAGACATAGTGAAGGAGTACCTGGAGGGGAAGATACACTGGATGGAGGTCCATTACACTGACATGAAGGAGTACAAGCCCGTACTGGAGCTGAAGGACCAGAACTACGGGGGTGAGCTTAAGATAAGGGTCATCGACACCGGCAGCTCTGCGCTGCACAACGAGGTGGCCAAGTGGCTGAAGGCAATAAAGAAATAACGTAACGTGATAAAATGGCATACATATGCGCTAATTGCGGAAAGTCGATAAAGCAGCTTGACAAGTTTGTCAGGTGCACCTACTGCGGGCACAGGATACTGCTGAAGAGCAGGCCGAACCTCTCAAGGGAGATAACGACCGATTAGGTCGTTTATCTTAAGAAAATGATTACTAGCGGAAGCTCTGCCTTTCAGTTCCCCGCCATGCAATAGGCTTAAATATGTGATGTCACATTATATATGTGATAGCACGTGATAAGATGAAGAACACGGAGAACATGACCCTTTCCATATCGAAGGAGACCGCCAAAAAGATGAAGCGGTTCAGGCAGATAAGATGGAGCGCGGTCGCCAACAGTGCCATAGAGAAGGAGATAAGCAGGATGGAAGACCTAGAGCATTTTGAGGGGCTGGAGTCCATACTGGCGAGAAGCCGGCTAACGAAGGGTGATGCGGAGAAGATAGGGCGCAAGGTAAAGGCAGGCATAGGAAAGAGGCTCTGATATGCGCATGATGGTAGACGCCAATATCATAATAACGGCGTTGCTCAAGGACTCCACGGTGAGGAAGCTGCTGTTCTTCAGTGGTATGGAGTTTGCTACCGTAGATTTTGCGATTAAGGAGATAAATGACCATAAGGGGGAACTTATGGCACGCACGGGGTTGGACGAGCGGAGGTTCGATAGGGCACTACATCTAATCCTTTCCAAGATAGGCGTGTTTGATGGAAGGTTTATCGCGCAGGAGCTGGCAGAGGCGAAGGCCATAATGGAAACAATAGACAAAGACGATGCTGCGTATCTGGCGCTGGCTATGGCTCTGGAGGATGCTGTGATATGGAGCGATGACAGGCCCCTAAAAGCTCAACATAGAATAAGAACATTCACGACTGGGGAGATAATCAGTCTACTGGACGAATCACCTTCCGAATAAGTGGATCCAAAGCCTCAATGGAGATAGCGACTAATTGAGATTGAGCCCGCTCTTTTCTTTCTTTGGAAAAAAAGTAGAGATAGCGAAAGCGCTATCTCCCGATTCTGTTGAATAGAATTAGTTACTTTACCTTGTCCGACTCTCCGACTATTATGGTCTCGGAGACGCTCCTAACTCGTCCGTACTTGACGCTGCTCTTCGCGAGCTGGAGTGCCGTGTGCTGGCTCCTCACCAGGTTGTCCACCTTTGTGAGCAGCAGGCTTGAGACGTTCCCCTCCTCGAAGTCGAGTATCAGATCCTCGACCAGCCCAATCTTCCTTCCCCCGTTGGTTATTATCTCTTTTCCGTATAGTTCCGACAGTAATATGGTCATGGTATCGCCTATTTTATGCACACAATCCTCTTGGAAGCGAAGATTCTTATTATATACGCCTTCAGCTCGGCCTTGAAAGCGGCCTCGTTCGCCTCGAGCTCCTTCAGCTCGTTTCCGGTGAACATGGAGCTGTTTCCCTTGACAAGATTGTCAAGATATCCGTCGGTCAGGTAGTAGGATTTCGTGGCGCACTGCTCGCAGTGGTATGTAGGCACGACTGGCACCGCGCCAGTGCTCCTGAACGCCTCGACATGCCTTGAGGGGTTGGGAGTGTTGCAGGTCGGGCAGCTCTTGTCGAGCTTTACGGCCTCGTACTTCGCGTCCTTCAGCTCAAGCTTGTGCGTTTTAGACTCGTTTGAGAGGAACTCCTCGGCGTTTACGCCTCCCTTGTGGAGCCTCTGGTCGAGTATTCCGCCATCGCCATCGAACCTAGTCTCCAGTATGGAATCGGATACACACTCCCACAGCTTGCGCACGTTGCCCTCGGGAGCGGAGTACTCAAGCTTTATCTCGCCGCTCTCGCCCCTTGAGACGAATCCGACAGGCACTCAACCACCAAATCGCATCTTGTAGGTATCCACGTCCTCCTCCAGTATCGTCGTCCTCTTCCTGGACTTGGCCCTCTTCACCGAGTACTTCGCTATCTTCTTCGCCTTCGCCTCCAGTATCTTGGCGATGGCGTTGGCTGCGGAGTCGCTCACCTTTATCGAGAAGCTGTCGCTGACGAGCTTCTTCACGGCCTTCGGGGATATCCTTCGCATAATATCAGCACTCAAGATCATCTTCACAGCGTTTGCTCAGAACTTAAGTATCATCACGGTATTCAATCGCTTCGAAATATTAAATATCTTAGCCTACCTTCCATCTATGTCAAATGTAGATGGCGGGCAGGATGAGAAACAGAAAGCAGCGAGAAGCAGACCCCGCAACACGCAGGTGGGGCACTAAAGGGCAGCTTGCGGTTTTGGTAGTGCTACTGGTACTTACTCTTGCGGTGAGGCTGTACTACTTCACCGGTCCGACTTTCGCCAATACGCAGGACGAGGGCATCTACTACAACATCTTCCTGCAGGGAGTTGTGCTGCACAGCTTCCCTCATTTTACCCAGTACCTAAATGCCGACTTCAGCAACCCGAACCAGGGGATATTCAACCCCGCCAACATACCCACATTCTACAGCGGATTCATTTATCCCGAGTTGTTCCTGCTTAAGCTGCTGGGCTTCTCCGCGAACCTCGCGCTCTACTATGTAATCTTCACCTCGCTGGTGGAGGGTCTGTTCCTGTTTCTCCTGATAAAGGAGGTGGCTGGATTCCGGCCGGCGGCGATAGGGCTGCTGTTGTTCTCTTTCTTCCCTCTTGACGTCATGTTCGCCAATCGATTGGAGCCGCTTGTCCCTGCCATGATGTTCGTTACAATCGCAACGTATCTCTTGGTGTTGATGCTGAAGGCGAGCAAGGTCCGTGCGAGCAGAATAGCCACGTTGAGTACGCTGATGGGATTCTTCATCGGGCTGGGCTACATAACGAACCCGCTCAGCCTCTCGCTCTTCCTTTTCTTCGCACTTTACATGGCAGGGCTGGTGGTTCAGGGGAAGCAGACACTCCGGGGCGCGGTGTTCCGGTTCGGAGCCGTGGCTTTCGGCCTTATCCTTGCGTTCTCATTGAGCGGCACGCTCTACTATATGCAATCAGGAAACTTCTTCCTCTATCCGATGGTGGACAGGATTGCGGCGGTAAACAACATAATCAACCAGCCCGTCAGCCAGCTGGCGCAGCTCGGGAGCCTGAGCATTGTCAGGCTGAACGTGGAGCCGCTGTTCTACCTTCCGATCTTCTTCAACTTCCACTCGCCTCCACCTTACAACAGCAGTTACTTTTCCATACTCGGCTACGCGGCGGTGTTGTCAGCCGTAGGGCTGATTTTGCTCAGGGTCAAATATGCAGGACTGTTCTCGCCGATGTTGCTTTCCTACTTCATCCTGATAAACCTGTTTCCCATAGCCAGCTACGCATCCGGGGGCGTAACAAAGGTGCTCCTGGTTTACATGGAGCCCATGCTGATGACGCTGCTTTCCCTGCCAGTCATAGTCCTGTCGGCGATGGGGATAGAGTGGCTGCTGCAACGCAAGGATGCTGTGCTCTGGTCTGTGGGTGTGGTGGTGGTGATAGCCGCCGTCTGGGCGAGCATAATCAACTTGAACAGCGATGTGGCCCTGCCGCGCGCCTCGATGGTTACGGTGCACAACCTCGCGGGCTTTGTCCAGTCGTTGCCCAACGCAACTTTTTACATCAATCCGTATATTGCGGGAGAGGTATCGGTGCTTGACGGAAGCGTGCGTGGGGTGGTGACGATGACGAGCTGCACGCAGCGGTACATAGACAACATCTCAACGGTTCCGAACACTTACATAGTAACCGGGGGCAGCGCGGGAATGGATGTTGACGAGAATCAGATTACAGCTTTTTCGAATTGCGAACTTGATAACCTCACCGCTGGTTCAGTGGTGGTTTACACTGCAAACAACCCCTACGGCGGCCAGCCTGCGCTGCAGGTTTACAGGCTTGGGAGCGGATGAGGGCATCACGGCAGAAAATCCCAAAAGGGCATGGAAGGGCAAGATAATCTATTTATACCCATATGGGCATAATATTTCTGGATAGGCGATAAGATGAGCGTAATTGATGTTAACGAGGCTGAATTCGACACCGTAGTCATAAAGTCCGACAAACCCGTCATAGTGGACATATGGGCCGAGTGGTGCGGACCCTGCAGGATGTACTCCCCGGTAATCGACGAGGTTGCAAAGGAGTTCGAGGGAAAGATAAAGTTCGTAAAGATAAATGCTGATGACAATGAGAGACTGGTAGGGAAGTTCAACGTAATGAGCATACCGACGACGCTGCTGATTGAACATGGAGAGATAAAGGCGATGAACGTGGGCGCTATATCGAAGGATGCGCTCACAAAGTGGATCAACAAGAACATGTAGATCTGCTTTTATCCCTTCTCTTTTTAACTGAATTGTGAGTTTATGGCGAATATCCCGTTCCCCCGGGGCGTGAGGGACCTGATGCCCAACGAGGCCCTCTTCAGGAATGGGGCCATCGCCAAGATGGAGAGCGTTCTCAGGGTAATGGGCTTCCTCACTATAGACACCCCTACCTTCGAGTCTATGGCGGTGCTCAACGCCAAGAACGCCATAGGGGAGGACAGCAAGCTTATCTACACCCTTGATGACAAGGATCTCGGGCTCAGGTACGACAATACCATCTCGCTCGCAAGGTATATGGCCATGCACCAGGAGCTGCCGCTTCCTTTCAAGAGGTACTACACGGGCAAGGTCTGGAGGAGGGACGAACCTCAGAAGCTGAGGTACAGGGAGTTCACACAGGTTGACGCCGACATAATAGGCGGAGAGAAGACGCGTGCCGATGCCGAGGTCATAGCAGCGGCCGGGCTCGTGCTGGAGGCTGTGGGGATAGACGATTACACGGTGGACGTTAACGACAGGAGCGTCGCTGACATGGTGTTCGAGAAGTTCGGGGTGCCCAAGGAAAAGATAATCGAGGTGTTCAGGGCCATCGACAAGATGGAGAAGCTGGGCGAGGGTAAGGTTTCCGACATAGTGAAGGGCCTGGGGCTCGCCAACGAGGTGGTCGACCAGGTAATGGGCTTCGCCTCGAGGGGGGGCACCAACGAGCAGAAGCTTGATTACATAAAGGGAATACTAGGAGAGAGCAAAGAGAGCGGAGACTTGAAAGCAGTCATGGAGCTGCTCAAAGCCTACGGGCTTAAGGGCAAGATAAACCTCAACTTCTCTGTGATGAGGGGCATCGATTACTACACGGGGATAATATTCGAGTGCAAGATAGCCGGGGAGGACTCAAGCGTCTCGTTCGGTAGCGGAGGACGGTATGACAACCTCATCGGCGTTTACAACAACGGCAAGTCGATTCCAGCGGTTGGGGTCGCCATGGGCGTGGACAGGATACTGGACCACATGGGCTTCTCATCATCGCCCCAGTACACTTATGCGAAGGCCTTCGTGATGCACGTGAAGGATGTCAACTACGCCTACGCGCTGCAGGTCGCCAACAAGCTGAGGGCCTCTGGGATACCTACCGACATCAACCTCGCATCAAGGAACCTTGCGAACCAGATGGCATACGCTAGCTCGATAAAGGTGAAGTACGCGCTAATACTCGGGGACGTTGAGCAGAGCTCGCAGAAGGTGAAGCTGAGAAACATGATAAACGGGGAGGAGCTCACGCTTAATATAGATGAGGCTGTACAGATTATTGAAAAGGGATAGATTCAGATGGCAAAGACCGAACTTGAGAGGGTAACGGACGAGCATGTGGCGAAGGGAGGGGTGCAGGCTAAGCTGTACTTCGACATGCAGAACAAGGAGAAGGACAAGCTGCAGCCGCTTCTCGTGGACCTGATAAACCAGCGCCTGCTCAAGGAGAAGGGCGTCATCTACTGCTACGGAATGATAGACGAGCCGCTTGAGAAGGACGGGCTTTTCATAACAAACGCGACGGTTACCGTGCTTACTGACAACTTCTTCCCTCTAGCCAACATTGCGTTCAACTACTCCCCTGCGGGAGTTGAGGTCCTGAGACCGCACAAGGAGATAGTGATGAGGCCAGGAGACCTGCAGAAGTACTTGATGGATTTGTCACAGATGTCGCTCAACTACTCCAAGTACATACTGGAGAAGGTGATGAAGCCGGAGGACATACAGAAGATATCCACCGAGATAGAAAACAGGATAGAGCTGGGCAAGAAGATGATGGAGAAGAAGGACGGCTCCGAGCCCGCTCAGTAGCCTCCCTTGTGCCAAAGGGTCCCGTATTCGGTGTCCTCAATCTCTATGCCGTGGTCGGCCTTTATCTTCGCCCTTATGGCGTCCGACTCCTCGAACTTTTTCTCTGATCTCAGAGTCTCCCGCTGCTTTATCAGCGATTGGACCTCGTGCGGTATTTTATCCTGGTACCTGTCGCTGCCGAGTATTCCGATTACACCACAGCTGTCCAGTATCGCCTTGAGCGCATTGGCCTTTGCGAACTTTCCAATCTCTCCGTTGGCCTCCGAGATCTTCCTTATCTCCCCTATGGTTAGCAGAAGTTTTGTCATCGCAAGCGATGTGTTGAGGTCATCGTTCATCGCCGCGGCGAACTCGGAGGTGAACCTGTCCGACAGGTTGTTTATCTCATCGTCCGAGCCCGACTTTTCAACCTCTTTTATGTTGTGAATTATGCCCATTGAGGCGTAGAGGTAATTGAGCTTCCTCTTCTCCGCCTTCATAAGCTCCTCGGTGTAGTTTATCTCCTTCCTGTAGTGCGTTGACGCGAAGAACAGCCTGAGTGCCTCGGGCTCGGAGCTCTCGAGCACCTGCCTTATCGTTATGAAATTCTTGAGGCTCTTGCTCATCTTGACTCCGCCAATGTTTAGCACTCCTGAGTGCAGCCAGTACTTGACGAACGGCGCCTTGCCGTAGGCGCCCTCGGACTGCGCTATCTCGTTGGTGTGGTGCGGGAAGGTGAGTTCGCTCGCGCCGCCATGGAGGTCGTACTGGGGACCAAAAATTGCGTGCGTTATCGCCGTGTCCTCTATGTGCCAGCCCGGCCTTCCGGAGAGCTCAAGTGACGCTGCGTTGTAGTTCAACATTATTTTCCACGATGGCTCCCCTTCCTTTGCAGCCTTCCAGAGCGCGAAGTCGTAGACATGCCTCTTGCCCTCCTTGGGCTCCACCCTGTGATTCTCAAGCTCGTCTATCTTCATTCCAGACAACTTGGTGTAGCCCGGAAACCTCGCCACATCAAAGTACACGTCCCCGTCAAGGTGATACGCGAGGTTGTTGTCGATAAGGGCCTGTATCTGCTCCCTTATCTCGTTTATGTAATCGTAAGAGCGGGGGTACTTGGTTACGTTCTGCCTTACCCCAATCTTCTCCATGTCCTCCATGAAGCGCTTCTCGAACTCGCGGGCTAGGTGGAGCGGATCCATCTTCCTCTCCTGCGCCCTCTTTATTATCTTGTCGTCAATGTCGGTGATGTTCTGTATGTAGGTCAGCTCATAGCCCTCGTGCTTCAGCCACCTGGCCACTATGTCGAAGCTTATGTAGGTCTTGGCGTGGCCCAGATGGGCATCGTCGTACACCGTCTGACCGCATACGAACATATTCACCTTCTTTCCGCTCATCGGAGTGAAGGCCTCCTTTGACCTGGTCAGCGTGTTGTAGAAAGTGAGCGGCATACGATCCCGATTCCCTATAACTTATTTTGAAACGAATATAAAGGTAGCACAAGATTCGGTAGGGACTATCTTCTGCGGCGCATTAGCACAAACGCTATGGCCGCTATCGCTATGAGTGCCAGTATTGCGGCAAGGTAGTAGTACACCTGGTGCGCGCCCTGCTGTGGCGGCAGGACTTGCTGGGCCGCCGTTGATGTCGCTGGCATGGTAGTAGTAGATGGATACATGCTAGCCATGGACATGTTCATCTCCGCGCTTGCCTGAGCGAGGCTGGGCACGTTGCTGTCGTTACCGTAAAGGAAGGTGACGTTGGTGGGATTGAGCACATGAAGATGCAGCACAGTATTTCCCTGCGCTCCGCCGTTCGTGGCCGCTATCGTTATGTTGTAGATACCGGACCTTGTGGCCGGGGTTATGCCTAGTATCGCTACGGAATTGAACGGTGAAATGCCGCTTGTTACGGACAGTACCACATTGACGTTTTGTAGGGATAGCGAATTGCCCCCGATTACTTGAAGGTAAGTATTGTTGGCGCCCGTGCCTCCGGTGACGCGCATGCTTGTGGAAGCCATGAGCCCTGATGGATTGACCGGCGTCGTATAGTTCGGTATGTTTAGGTGTATCGTGAGGTTTGGGAAGATAGGGTACAAAGAGACGCTGGAGTTGGAGGAGGCAGTTTGTGACATTGCCACCCCTGCCAGTGCCAGTGCCAATAATGGTAGTATTATGAGATTGCTCTTCATGTGATCACGTCACTTGTTTATGCATCCGCTCGTGGGGCTGCATACGTAGCCTATGCATGAGCCCGTGTTGCCTGATCCGTACCACTGGCAATAGTCGGGCCATGGGCATCCAGATCCGTAGTAGTTGAAGGGGTAACATATGCCCAGCACCGCCTGGTAGCAAGCCCCCGAGCCTGCGCAGTATGCGCCCTGATTCTGGCCCACGCACCCGGTAGTCTCTCCCCCTGCGGGCACGCAGTATACGTTTGTTGCCGTCGATGTCTGAGCGCCGCTGCAGTTGGGCCCGGAGTAGAAGTAGTCGGTGCAGCTTGAGCCCAGCGCGCCGAAGGGCCCGTAGCTGGCAGAGGTGCCGGAGTAGTCCCAGTAGTAGGACTGCGGGACCTGGGTGAAGCTAGCCGTCTCGGTTATTGCGGAGCTCATGGTAACCGTAGCCTGCGGGCTTGTGCCGGAGTAGGAGCCGGTACCGGAACCTGACCAGCTTGAGAACACATAGCCTGAGGATGCGGATGCGCTTATGCCCACCGTGCTGCCCGATGCATACCATGAGCTTGATGGGCTCACGCTGCCGCCGCTTGCTTGCATAGTGAGGTAGTACTGAGTGCCATAGGTAACCTGCTGGTTCGTGGCTCCGGATACGCTAAGGGTGCCTGATGAGGTGGGTGCATAGTATTGGCAACCGGTACCGCAGGATACCGATGAGCTGGTGCTCCACGGGTAGCTGCCGGTTTGGATATTGGTGAACACTATGGTGCCGTTGGTGGTGGACTTCTGCTGGCCGTTGAATGTGGTAGACCATAAGCTGCCGGCTGGGAGCCCGGTCTCCTGGAATGTGACCGGATAGCCTGGGACGAATGTTGCGCTTTCGCTTATCGGGCCTGAGATGGCCACTCCCGTGGAAGTCAGTGTTCCGGTGTACGACCCTGAACCCGATCCTGCCCATCCGGAAAGGTAGTATCCTGGGGTCGGGGATGCGGTTATCGTTACCTGTGCCCCGGAGTTGACCCATTCGCTGGAGGGTGACACTGTGCCACCGGTGGACGCGGACATTGTTAGGTAGTATTGGGTGGCGTAAGTAAGCGGTTGCGAGGTGGAGCCTGAAAGCGTAGATATGTTGCCTGAAGAGGCTGATGCAAGGTATTGGCATCCCGTTCCGCAGGATATCGCCGATGCTGTGCTCCAAGAGTAGCTGCCAGGGACAATGTTGGTGAACGTTATCGATGTGCCGGTCGATGAGAGCGTGTTGCCGTTAAGGGTCACTGCCCATGAAGTTCCGCCCGGCAGTCCCGACTCGGTGAACACGACGTTGGTCACGTAAGATGATGTCTCGCTTACCGGCGAGTTCATTGTGACCGACGCGGATGATGATGCGCCGGTGTAGGATACCGTGCCTGTTCCCGTCCATCCGTTGAACTGGAATCCGGAGTTTGCGGACTGGCTGATAGGCACAATCGTGTTTGAGTTGTACCAGTTGCTCGCGGGCAAGACGCTGCCGCCAGTGCCCGCTGCCATAGTGAGATAGTACTGCGATGTGCAGTTGATCGTTATTGTGGTGTTGGAGTTTGCGGTGCATGTGGAACCCACTGACCCAGATGTTATGCTGCACTGGCCCCTTATCAATGAGTTGACTATCACGGGGTTGTTGATGTCGCAGCTGTGCACAGTTCCTGATCCCCAGGAGACGGTCGAAGATGAGAGCTGGGGGCAGGTGTATCCTATTCCGTCAATGGTTATGATCTGCCCTGCTGACGAGCAGTAGGGCCAGTTCACGTTGAACCTTACGTTGAACGCCGGTATGAATACTATGTTGGCCGTGGCGTTGAGTCCCGCGTACGAGGCGGTGACCACCACGTTCCCCGTCTTGGACCCCCATATTGCGCTGAGCGCCTTGCCAGTGGTGTTGGTGGTCGTGTAGTTGGGGGAAATAGTGTATCCTATTGAGTTTGTGGTGAAGTTTACCGTCGCGCCCCTAAGCGGATATCCGAGAAGTTTGACCGTTGCGATAAGGGGGTCATGCGCGTTGTTGGCGGGCTGCGTTGAGTTCTGCACGGTCAATGTTATAGTGCTATTTGTATTTATGAGGGGTTCCACATGGGATTGGAACCTACCTGCATAGGTCTCCTTAGGAGAACCTTTGCACAGGTTTGAGTGCGAGTAGTTCGGATTCAGGCCACAGTATGTTGCATTGAGATAGGCCCTCCCAGCGAGGAACTGCCCGAGAGACGTTTTTGTAGAGAGAGGAAGTATGCACACCATCGAACCCGCGGCCAGCGCGTAGTGGGGCGAGCATGAGATGCCGGTGCTGTTAGCGCCATTGAGCTGGACAAACAGGTATGGGTTGGCGAGCGGATATGGCTGGGAGTTTGTTAGGAACAGGGCTACTGTTGTGGCGTGTGTGGTCGGGTTTACCCCTATCACCATTGCGTTGCAGTAGACGCCGCTTATGAATACGCATGAAGCAGGAACGATAGTGGTTGGAGTAGTTGAATAGAGGTAGAGTATGGCCGTTATGACGCCGACTATGAGTATCGCCCACCCGTATGTGGTGAGGTACTCCATTGCCGATTGTGCTTTTGCCATTCTCACTGCCCCAGCAATTAATGCGTTTAAAACAATTAAATACCTTTCATGTTGCCTCGGATTTGCAAAACTATAAATTTAGCCAGTATTATAGATAAGGGTGTTATGATGCCCAAGCCCGAATGGCTGGCAATAAAGCCGGCCTCAACGGAGAAGTACGCGGAGATAAAGCAGACGATAGGCGCTTACAATCTCCACACGGTGTGTGTCGAGGCCCACTGCCCGAACATAACGGACTGCTGGAGCACCGGAACCGCCACGTTTATGGTGCTTGGCGAGCTGTGCACAAGAGGATGCAGATTCTGCGCGGTCTCGAAGAGCGCAAAGGGCAGCGCCGTTGACTCGCTTGAGCCGATGAAGCTTGCAAACGTGGTGAAGAAGTGGGGGCTTTCTTACATAGTGATTACTTCGGTGTGCAGGGACGACCTGCCTGACCAGGGGGCTGCGCACTTCGCAAGCTGCGTCAGGGAGATAAAGCGGCTGAACCCAAACACGCTTGTCGAGGTGCTGATACCGGATTTCAGGGGCGATGCGGGTTGCCTGCGCACCGTGCTCGATGCGAAGCCGGACGTGGTGGGGCACAACATAGAGACCGTGGAAACACTGTCTTCAAAGATAAGGGATAGGAGGGCAGACTACGAGCAGTCGCTCATGGTTCTTGAGAACGTAAAGAAGATTGATCCGAAGCGCTACACGAAGTCCGCGATGATGCTCGGGATGGGCGAGACTGAGGAAGAGGTCATCGGGGCGATGAAGGATCTTAGGAAAGTCGGTGTGGACTTCATAGCGATAGGCCAGTACCTGAGACCCAGCGAGCGTCATGCTGAACTGAAGGAGTACGTGAGACCCGAACAGTTCGATTTCTACAAGAAGAAGGCGCTCGAGATGGGATTCAAGTACGCGGCTGCGGGTCCGTTTGTGAGAAGCTCCTACAAGGCGGGGGAGCACTTCATCAGCGCGATGATGCAGAACAGGTAATCACCTGGAAAAGTTCCAGCCTTCCGAGCCGTAGATTTCCCTTGAGAGAGCGTTTGCCCTTGCAACTTCTTCATCGCTCATCTCCCCCATGTAGAAATCCTTGCCTTTTGTGAATCCTGAAAGCAGCGCTGCGTAAAGTTCGTCCTGTGAAATCTGCGCGTAGTCAAGGACCTTGGTCACCCGCTCCTCAACGCTCTTTATCGCCTTGTCGGAGAGCTTCGCGTTGTCGACCTTGAGTAGCGAGAACATCCGCTTCAGGTCCGTGTTGTATAGCACTGTCCCGTGCTGGACGAGGACCCCGTCCCGTCTTGTCTGCGCGTTGCCCGATATCTTCTTTCCGTTCACCACGAGGTCATTTATCGGTGCGAACGACGCGGCTATGCCAATGGCAGCCAGCGAGTCAACTATCCAGCCGCATATCAGCCTGTAGCTTTCTATGATGCCCTTTGGCATATCCCCCTCCGGCACTATAACGCTGTAGGTTATCTCACCGCTCTCGTCGTGGAATACCGCGCCTCCGCCTGTTCTCCTCCTCACATAGTCCACACCTGCTTCCCTGCATTTCTGCACGTCGACCTCATCATTCATAGATTGGAAGCATCCGATGGAGACCGCGCTGGGATGCCACTTGTAGAATCTTACCGTAGGGTCGGAGCTGCCAGAGGATACCGCCTCAGATATCGCGTGGTCGGCGGCCATGTTGAAGTAGGCATCGTGAGTCTCCAACGCTATTATCCTCCATCTCATCCAATCGCCTTCCTCAGTGTTTGGGCTATCGCCTCTGCGGTGACCCCAATCATCTCTGCATTGCAGCGGCTAACCACTTTGCCCACCAACTCCGCTATCGATTGCTCAGGAGCTTTTGCGTCAATGCCCTTGAGTGCGGCCTCAATCTCCTGAACGGCGCTCTCTGGGTATACGAAGAAGTCGCCGAGAATCCTTACGCTCTCAATACTGTCTCCATAGCTTACCTTTATGATGAGGAGCTTTCCGCCCGGTACCTTCTGCTTGGCTATACCCTCCATGATGCGCACTACGTGGTATTGAACGTTAGGTTGACGAGTATGCCAGGGGTCTGTACCGGTCTGGCTGAGAGACCAAACCCTCCCGCTGCGATGAAGGTCTGCTGGTTTGTGCTTCCCGCCACTATCCTTATCTTCACCGGCTCGCCCGCGAAGGCAGAGAGCGGTATGCTGGCGCTCCTGAATGTGGACGCCGAATTTCCGGATGCGGTGGAGTTGAACGTGTTGTAGTGCGCGGTTGCGAGCGGCCTGTTGTTGATGCCGAGCACCATTACGTAAAGCGTGTCGCTTGAGGGGCTTATTATCAGGAAGTTGAGGAATGGCTTGGTTGGACTGGCGTAGAACAGGCTGGATGTCAGGTTGCCTGCGGCTGCCTGCAGGCCGCAGTTATAGTTTGTGGCGAAGTACGTGCCGCTGTATCCACTCCACGGCTGACCCTGGTAGCAGGTGACGGAGGACTTGACAGCGTAGGTTATGTTGAGCGGGGCAGTGCCGAATCCCGGATTGGTCTCGGTCCATCCGAGGTAGGTGCCGGTCGAGAAGTTCCCGTTGTAGACGTCGCTGTATATCTGCTGCGGAGCCACGGTAGTCCTGTTTATCCTGAGGACCGCGTTGCCGCACGAGCCGCCGCCGAGACCCGTCTTGAGCGTGACGTTGTAAGTCTGCGCTGGCAGAGTGATGTTATCGTAATAGGTTGTGCAGTTGTATGATGATGTCTGGGTCAGGAAGATATGGCCGCTCATGTTCTTTATGGTGACAGTCTCTGATCCGCTTGTGCCTGCAGCGACCCATATCCCGTAAAGGCCTCCGGACGATGCGCACTTTTCAGAGAGGCTTGCATTGGCGTAAGGAGTGGAGAGATAAAGAGTCTCGCATGTGCCTATGAAGGTGCCGTTGGTGCCGCCCCCGGAACCTGCGATCGTGGTTGTGCTGGTCGACACCGTGCTTGCGACCGTGATCGGCTTTATCGTGCCGACCTTGCTGAAGTTGAATCCCGTGGCCAGGTATATCAGCACCACTATGGCTATGATGATAATTATGTAAGCGATGATACCTTTGTGCATATGGGATTCCCCTCTACTGACGCAATACCATAGCTATTTAATATGGAGCGCTTAAATATCTAATGCTTTTACAAAGATGAAAAGGTGTTATACTGGGAAGCATACCAAGGAAGTGGAAGAAGAAAGGAAGGATGCGCTGGAAGTGGCTCAAGAAGCGAAGGAAGAGACTCAAGCGCGAGCAGAAGAGGAGAGTCGGAGAGCTGTAACTAACTCCGCTTTTCCTTGGCGCTGCGAGGCAGCGCCGCTTATTCTTTTTGATTGATAAATGTTAGCTTGGGCTTTAGCCCGAGCCAGCGGAGTTGCAGCCATATACTAGGTTGTAGGGTATCGCGTGAGTGGACCCGGTAGTGAATTGAACTCGTTCGTCGGAACATTTTGGTTCACAGATGTGGCGTTTATAGAGTAATAGGTGTAGATGCCACTGCGGCTGTAGTTTACAATGGCCCCATTTTGCAATATGGGGTAGTCGAGCCCTGTCAGGCCGACAAACTTGCCGAAAAGGACCGAGTAATATCGGTTGGAGATGCACTGCGTGAGTGTGCCATTCTCGATAAGACGCTTTTGGAATGAAGTGCTTATGTTGTATATTTTCTCGAGCATGAAGCCTGACCTTATCAGGGTGCAACTGTCCCCCGCATAAGAGAGGCTGGCGTTGATGACGGTTATGTTTGACAGTACCCCGATGGTGGTATTGCTAGGGAAGGTAAAGGAGTCCTCGAAAGGGGAGTAGGCCGCATCGTCGGGATCCATCCCCTGCCTCATCTGGCATATGTACTCCCCTTTTGCGATGGCCGTGCCGTTGGGAAGCGAGTAAGAGAGAGGGGACTGTTCGCATATGAACGTGCCAGCCTGGTATGAGCTGTTGAGTGAGCTCTTCAGCATTATGGAGTTTGTGGGAAGTGCGGACATTGAATACTCCTGCGAATAGTTGTCGTAGAACTTCCTTATGCTAATCGCATAGTTTACGTCTGTGGCTGTTCCATTTGACATATAGGGCTCGGTCGATACGTAGCTGATATTGAGGGTCGCGAGATTAGAGGTCCTTGACTTGATGAAATCGGAGAGGTTATTGAGCGTCATCGTAGGGTTGTCAACAAAGAACGCCGCCAGTGTGGTCTGCTGCGAAGAGGAGGAGAAATTAGGGGCTGTGTAATGCGTTGCTGAGTAAAATACTGCGAAGGCTGCAATAGCTACTGCGGCAAAAAGCAACCATCTTATAGTGAAGAGTTCGTAGATAATCCCCGGCCTAGCGCTTCTGCGTTTGTTGCCCATGACAATCAGCCAATATATCTGTTCAGTGGGACCATGCAAGCGTCATTACGCTGCCTGCGGAGGGTGATGGGCTTCCTGTGCATCCGTTGCCCGCCGGGCTGCCTCCGCACGCGCCCTTTCCTCCGTAACCGCCAGTGGCGGTACCTAAGCCACCGCAACGGCTTATGGTGCCTCCTCCGCCACCGCCGCCCGAGACGGTTCCTCCAGAACCGCCCGATGTCCAGGAGACGCTGCAATCGCTTCCGCTCTGGCCAGCGCCTGCCCCGCCACCTCCTGCCGCGCCGTTGGAGCCTGCGGACACCAGCGTTGTCCCGAGCGTGAGGCTTGATGCGTAACCTATCAGAATCGTGCCGCCGTTTCCTCCAGTGCCCGCACCGCCGCCTCCGCTGCCGCCTGCTGCGCATGAGTTCAACGGGTTTCCATAGGATGCGGATGCGCCGGTACCTCCAGTGCCTCCTGAGGTGCCCGCCGCATTAAGTGTTCCCTGGTTGATGAAGTTGCCGGCGTATATTTCTATGATTCCGCCGCCGTTACCACCGCTGCCTCCGCCGCCTCCGGGGCCGGTCTCAACATAGCCGTAGAAGGTCGTCGCGCAGCTGAAGGCACCCGAGCCTCCTCCGCCGCCGCCCGAACCCCCGTTGCCGCCTGCGAGTGTTTGGCTTAGGTACCTGCTAGTCCTGGACTTGCCGGCTCCGCCTGCAATTCCGTTAGTGCCTATGTTGCCATTGGAGGTGCCGCCGCCTGTTGGACCGGCCAGTCCGCCGCCACCGCCGCCACCGCCACCGCTTCCAAGATCGTAGCTGTCCGTAATAGTACCCTTGTTGGTGAATGTGTTGTTGGCCTCAATGTAGAAGCCGTGTACGTTGACGGTTATGCCGTTGTTGATGATTATTGAGTTGCCAGCTATAACATTGCAGGTGAGCGTGTTGGCCGCGTTGTATACGACGTCACCGGCATAGTTGCCGCAGCTCGGGTTGTAGGTCGTCACGAACGCGAAGCTTCCTGTTTCCGATACCGCCGAGTTCATGGTGACAGCGCTTGGATTGGATGCCCCGGTGTAAGAGCCGGCGCCTGTGCCTGCCCATCCCGTGAAGCTATATCCAGAGTTAGGTGTTGCTGTTATCGCGGGCGCGGCACCGGAGTTGTACCAGTTGCTCGCGGGGGATACCGCGCCATTGCCGCCTGACGTCATTGTGAGGTAGTACTGGGTGGTGTATGTAACAAGCTGCGTGTTAGAGCCTGATGCTGTTGATATCGAGCCTGAGGAGACAGAGGGCGCGTACTGGCAGCTCGCGCCGCACGATATCGCGGTGTTGGTGCTCCACGAGTAGGAGGCAGGCGCGAGGTTGTTGAACGTTATCGTTGTGCCTGTGGAGGGTAGCGTTACGCCGTTGAACGTCACTGCCCATGATGTTCCGCCAGGCAAGCCGGACTCCGTGAACACGACGTTGGTGACGTAAGCGGATGTCTCGAATACCGGAGAGTTCATGGTGACCGATGATGAGGATGATGCGCCGGTGTACGATACCGTTCCGGTGCCTGTCCAGCCGTTGAAAAGGAATCCCGAATTTGCCGACTGGCTGATTGGCACTATGGTGTTTGAGTTGTACCAGTTGGTCGCAGGGAGCACGCTGCCCCCAGTCCCTGCTGTCATGGTCAAGAGGTACTGAGTTGTGCAGTTAATCGTGAAGGTCGTGTTTGTGGCGGCTACGCATACGGAGCCTGATCCTGTGGATATGGTGCACTGCGCCCTTATCAGCGAGTTGACGACGACAGGGTTTGTGAGGTCGCACTGATGTGTGCTGTTGGGTTGCCATGGTAGCGTGACTGAAGTAATCTGCGAGCAAGTATATGCTATGCCGTCAATCGTTATTATCTGGCCTGCTGATGCGCAGTAGGGGAAGTTGACGTTGAACCTTACGTTGACTGATGGCGTGAACTGCACAACAACATTTGAGACCAGCCCTGCGTATGATGCGCTTACCAGGACGTTGCCAGCGGTTGTGCCAGATATGTGGCTCAGAGCTATTCCGCTGGTGTTTGTGGTGGTGAGGTTGGGTGAGACGGTGTATCCCGGGACGTTGGCGGTGAAGTTGACCGATGCGCCACTGAGCGGATAGCCGAGAAGCTTCACTGTGGCAGTGAGCAGATCAAGCCCGCCGTTAGCCGGCTGCGTGGCATTGGCTACCGCGAGCGTGATGACAGTGTTGGTTCCTATGAGTGGCTCAACGTGGGAGTTGAAGCTCCCTGAATATGTCTCCCTAGGCGCCTTGGAGCACATGTTTGCTTGGGAGTAGTTTGCCTGTAGGCCGCAGTATGTGGCGTTAAGATAAAGTTTGCCGCCGAGGAACTGGCCGAGCGAGGTCTTTGGAGACAGACCCAGAACGCAAACCATCGACCCGGCCTGATATACGTATTTGGGTGAGCACGCCACTCCGGTGGTATTGGCACCGTTGAGCTGCGCGAACAGATACGGGTTGGCAAGCGGATACGGCTGCGAGTTGGTGAGGAACAGCGCTATTGTCGTCGCGTGGGTGAGGGTGTTTGTGCCCAGCACCATAGCGTTGCAGTACACTCCGCTGACGAATACGCATTTGGTTGGAACTATAGTTGTTGGAGTGCTTGAGTACAGGTAAAGAAGCGCTGATACAACCGCTATGATAAGTATGGCCCAACCGTAGGTAGTGAGATACTCCATGGCTGATTGGGCTTTTGCCATTCTCAACACACCACTAATATTTGTTTCCAGAAGGTTAAATACCTTTCGCGGATCTGGCGGGATTTGAACCCGCAACCATCTGGTCCGAAGCCAGACGCGCTATCCAAGTTGCGCCACAGATCCAATTATACTTGGAGGATTAGGATATAAATGCTGTGCTGGATCAGAAGTTTGTGAGCTTCTTCTGCTTTATGTGGTCGAGGGTGGACCAGTACTCCCTTATGTGGGTCTTGAGCTTGCCGCTCTTGAGGTTCTCCCTTATCATCCCGATGGTCTCCTGGTCGGAAGGGTATCCTGAGCCTATCGGGATGTCGAGCTCCTTCTCTATCCTAGCTATCTCCTTGTCCCTGGTGACCTTGGCTATTATGCTGGCCGCCGAGACTATCGGGTACTTGGTGTCCGCCTTGTGCTCGGATATTATCCTCGTGTAGCCGGTGCCCCTTGCATCGGACTTTACGCCCACGACCTTCGTGCGCCTTGAGGATGAGAGATTGAACCTTATCCCGAACTTCTCGGGAATTACGTCGGGTGAGTCGAGGTACACGACATCGATGTCGCCCTCCATGGTGTCGAAAAGCCTCGCGAACCTTATCGCCTCGAGCTCGTTGAGCGAGATCTTGCTCTTCATTGCCTCGTTTATCTCGCTGGGAAGAATCTTGTCGACCTTTACGTCGTCAGCAATGCGGGTTATCTCCTTGTAGAGGAGCCGCCTCCTCTTGTCGGAGAGCATCTTAGAGTCCCTGACGCCGATGTCGGAGAGCTTGTGCAGGCTGGACTTCTTGATGGAGACTAGGCTAATCACTAAGGGTCCCAGTATCGCACCCCTTCCGGCCTCGTCGCCGCCACACAAGATAACTATAACCACCAAATGGGTCTGCTCCACTTGCCAGTAAGTCGCAAGAAAGTTAGGCTACGTTCTTCCTGTCGATTATCATGTAGTCGTTGACTGCCATGACAGAGTCGTAAGGTATCTTGATCAGTCCGTCGTCGGCCTTGATCTTGTTTGCGAATGAGCTGTCCAGATTCGGCTCGATCAGTATCTCGCTTATCTTTCCAGTTACCTCGCTGATGACCGCATCAACGAACCTTCCTAGGTCGTACCCGTCGCTTGTTATTACTTTCTTCCCTACCAGTTGCTTGGCAATGATGAATTTTACCATGTCTTTCACCTTTTAGTCGCGCTAAGTATTACAATAGAAACAAATTAATATTGCTATGTTCGTATTTAGATAGTCAGGTTTAAATACCTATCAACGGGTTTGGGCATTTGCATGGACAACATTCTCTTCAAAAACAAGCACGTGCGGATACTTCTTGCGCTAAGGGACGGGAGCCAGAGCTGGTACCTGACCTCGCTCGCGAAGGCCTCGGACACCACGTACGTGCACGCCTGCAACCTGATAAACGAGTGCGAGCGGCTGGGCATAACAGAGAGCGAGAAGCACGGCAAGATAAAGAAGATACGCCTCACAGAGAAGGGCGCCAAGATAGCCGAGATGGTGTTCGGGGTCTACACACTCATGAACTCGCCGGAGGCTAAGAAGGAAAAGATGCCTGAGCCTAAGGAAGCCTGATCAGACGACGTTGATGGTCGCCCTCTTCTTAACCGCGTTGAGAACGTGCCCGTAGTCCCTGTAGTGGACGATTGCGGTGAGCGTCATCGTGTACTCTCCCTTCTCGGACTTGAGCCCGCTGTGAACGTCGAACCTCACCTGCTTCTCCTCCTGGGGCGCAAGCTCGCCGATTCTTATCTCCCGCTGCTTGGACATGCCCATCTCATCGAACGAGATGTTGATTGGCAGTTCTGCCACAACGGATGTTAGCAGCACCTCATGGGTCAGATTCTTCACCTTGACCATCAGCATAGCGCTGCTGCTCTTGTTGGAGTAAAGTTTGTACGGGACGAGCTCTGATGTCATCCTGAACGGTACCGCCTTCGTTATGTCGTCGTTAACGTCCTTCTTTCCAAAGATGCTGAACAGTCCCATTGAATCAACTCGCACATGCTATTTGTGAAAACAGGTTTATATAGTTAATTGTTGCATATAGTATCGGATGAGGATTCGCAGGTAAATTGCTTGCGCAAGTGGGAGCGACCGGGTATGCCAATAAAGTATAACCTGACAACACACGACATTTTGGCGGGCAGCATTCATAAGCTCGCGATTAACGGTAATGGCTCTGCTGCAATCCAGCAGCTCGCGGATCAGGACTCTGTCCTGAGGGCAAAGGCAATAATCATAGCCGCATTCTCATCAGCCCACTCCTGGAAGACCTACAAAGCCGTGACAAGCGGCACGGTCCTGCTGAACAAGCCGGAGATAAAGGAGGAGTACATTGCTGCGAAGGGCTCGAAGTGGAAGAGCGTAAGGAACATCGACATACAGGAGGTGGCGAGCATGGACCTCAGGGACGGTCACTTCTCCTCATGGCTGTTCTCCAACGTCGACAAAACCGAGCATCCGACCTACAGGACCGCATGGGGCGGGCTGAGAAAGGACTTCCTCAACGGATGCGACGTCATAAACGCAAAGGCGTAATGCGGTATTTCGCGCTCGGCTTTTTTTCTTCAGGGCAACCACAGTCATCTTTAAATATCAATAATTTCTCTGTGTTGTATATTGATACACCATGCCCGCAATCTTCTATTTAAACCTTGCTTGAAATAAACTAGATGGAACAGGCGGGCAGGGTGGTTATCTGATGGCGGCCGCATTCGTGGATTGGGCTCACATCTCTTATTCTGCACTCTGCGTCGACCTTTGGCCAAAAACTGTGGGATGATAACAATGGAGGGGGAAACTTCGACAGGCGCGACTGCTGCAAAAGAGGCTCTGATAAGCCTCCCGACCGAGACCATGGACTTCTTCAAGGAGGACGAGATTAGGGCCAGGGTATTCTACGAGAAGTACGCGCTGAAGGAGGCTGACGGGGCGATACTGGAAAAGACCCCGGAGGACATGTGGAACAGGCTTGCGTTTGAGCTCTCGAGCGTGGAGACCACGCCTGAGAAGAAGAAGGAGTGGGAAGAGAAGTTCAGGTGGCTGCTCGGCGACTTCAGGTTCGTCCCGGGAGGGAGAATCATGTTCGGGGCCGGCCAGAAGAGGAAATCAACGCTGCTGAACTGTTACGTTATACCAGTGAAGAAGGACTCGCTTGAGGCGATATTCGACTGGTGCAAGGAGGCCGCAAGGACATACAGCTACGGAGGGGGAGTGGGCACGGACATATCGGTGCTGAGGCCGAGGGGAAGCCCGGTCAACAACTCCGCTGTCAAGTCCACTGGGGCTGTATCGTTCATGAATATAATGAGCGAGACTACGCACACGATAGGCCAGAGCGGAAGGAGGGGGGCGCTGATGATAACGCTCAGCGTGGACCACCCGGACATTTTCGATTTCATAACGGTCAAGAGGAACATAAAGTCGGTCAGGTACGCCAACATAAGCGTAAAGGTGACAGACGAGTTCATGAAGGCGGTGGAAGCTGACAAGGACTTCACGCTCAGGTACGAGAACGAGGTGACCGGCAACATAGAGAGGAAGGTCAGGGCCAAGGAGCTTTGGACCGAGCTGGTTCAATCCGCAAGGGACTGGGCGGAGCCGGGACTCATATTCTGGGACACCGTGAAGAGGTACTCCCCGAGCGAGTACAACGGGATGAGCGTCATCGGGACCAACCCGTGCAGCGAGCAGCCGCTTCAGCCCTACGGGGCTTGCGACCTGGGAAGCATAAACCTCTCGGCATTCGTCACCGACCCGTTCAAGGACAACGCGGCGATGGACTGGAAGCTGCTTGAGAAGACGGTCAGGTACGCGGTCAGGTTCCTTGACAACGTTCTCGATTACAACATGGAGAAGCATGCGCTGGCGGAGCAGACGCAGGCGTGCAAGGACAGCAGAAGGATAGGTCTGGGAGTCACAGGGCTCGCCGACATGTTCGCCAAGCTGAAGATAAAGTACGACAGCGACCAGGCGCTCGCTTTCGCGGACAGCCTGTTCAACAACATAAAGAAGACCTCCTACGACGAGAGCTCGGAGATAGCGAGGGAGAAGGGATCGTTCCTGATGTTCGACAAGGAGAAGCACCTCTCTATGAATTTCGTCAAGGGGCTTGACGCGGACACAAAGGAGAAGATAGCCGAGTACGGATTGAGGAACGTGGCCATACTCACAGTGCCGCCGGTAGGCAGCGGCGCGGTGCTCGCGGGCACATCCAGCGGCATAGAGCCGATATTCGCCTTCGGATACACAAGGAGGTCGGAGTCGCTCAGCCAGGAGTTCTTCAAGGTCTTCCACCCGCTCGTCTCGGAGTACATGAAGAGCGCCGGGATATCCGAGGAGAAGGACCTTCCGGAGTACTTCGTGCCTGCGCACAAGATACAGCCTGACTTCAGGGTCAAGATGCAGGGAGTGATACAGAGGCACATAGACAGCGCGATATCATCGACCGTCAACCTCTCAAGCGACTCCACAGTGGAGCAGGTAGGGCAGATATACTTCCAGGCCTGGAAGGCGGGATGCAAGGGCATAACCGTGTACAGGGAAGGCTCAAGGGAGGGCATACTGATAACGGACGAGAAGCAGAAGGAGAACGATAAGAAGGCCGCTGCGGCGCTGCCACAGGTTGCGGTCGATACCGTAAGATGGAGGAGGCCGCAGATGCTTGGCGGCAAGACGATAAAGCTGGAGGTTCCGCAAGGTACGCTGTACCTCACGGCCAACTTCGACCCTGACAAGATCAGGGAGGTCTTCATAGAGCTGGGCAAGGCGGGAAGCGAAGAGAAGAGCTACTGCGAAGCCATCGGAAGGCTGATAAGCAAGTACCTGCAGGGCGGAGGCGACATAAACGAGGTCATAGGCAGCCTGAAGGGCATAAGGTCCAACGCGGTCATGTGGGACCACGGGCTCAAGCTCTACAGCATACCCGATGCGATAAGCAAGGCATTGGAGATGGCAACGGGCCAGTCGAACCTCAACAAGAAGCTGGCGGTGACGTTAAGCTCCGATTCCGTGGAGTTGGTGCAGGCAAAGGAGTACACTCCGATAAAGCAGGTTGCCGCATCGAACATCACGGTGCATGACGGGATTCCGTTGAGCATGTGCCCGCAGTGCAGCGAGAGGTCGATGGCAAACGAGAACGGGTGCATGACCTGCCACTCGTGCGGCTACACCAAGTGCGAATAGTCACTTGGTGATTATCTCGCAGCCTCCTTTCTGGACGAGCAGCTCTGCCTCTGCCTGTGCCACCATGCCGTTAGCTGATTCTATGAGCCCGTTGTGCGGCTCTATCGCTCCGGCCCTAAGCAGTTCGCCTATAGCGGCATAGAGCCTGAACTTCGAGTCAACTACATTGGCTAGCCACCTGACCGCAAACGGCTCCGTTGGATGGTTGGCGTCAAGATGCTCGAGAACCTTTCTTGCATCGGCGGATCTGATTGCAACTGCCCCAGCGTAGCTGTATATCTCGCAGGCGTCGCTGTTCACAACCATCCCCCTCCCGTTAGTGACGAATGGCTCGATTGCTATGACCTCACCTTCCTCAAGCACGGTGTCGTCATGGTTGTCGAAGTTGGGCACGAATATTCCAGCGTGAAGGTCGTGCTCCTCTACTCCGTGGCCTCCGAGGTTCTTGATAGGCTTGAATCCCATCTTTGTGATGGTCTCTTCAATGACGCCACCAATCTTGCCGACCTCTGCGCCTGCCTTGACATGGCTTATCGCATTGTCGAGCGCCATTGTCGCGGCTTCCACCATCTTTGAGTGCCTGCCTGACAGGTCGAGCGTTATCGCGCCGTCTCCCAGAAATCCGTTCTTCTCCGCACCGAAGTCAATCTTCACGAGCGCGTCTTCGGGGAATACCGAGTCGTCGCCGACCGATGGGGTGAAGTGAGCCGCCTGCTCGTTTATCGACAAGTTAATCGGGAACGCGAGCCCGTATCCCTTCTCCCTCAGTGATTTCTCAGTAGCCTCAGCGACGTCTATTATCCTGACTCCGGGCTTTATCATCGCCTTCGCCTTCAGCATTGCCTCCTTCGATGCCGCGCCGACATCCTTCATTATTTTTATCTCGTTTTCTTCCATCAAAACACCTTACAGCTTCTTCTGGGAGCCCAGCCCCTTCAGTTCCTCCTCGTTGAAGTTGAGCTCCTTGAGTATCCTCATTGTCGCAGGTATCACCTGCTTGTTTATGTAGTAGTCGGGGTCGTAGTCCTTCGCCATCCCCTCAATCTCGGCCTTGTCCGAGATGGTGCTGCCGTGCTTGGTGATGATGTATCCGATGACGGTGTGCTCTACTTCCTCCTTCTTCCTGAACCCCGACTCGACCGCCTTCTTCGCAGCCGCGAGCTCTGGGGACTTTATATCATATCCGCTGAGGCCCTTTCTGAGCTGGGTGCTTATCACCACATCGCTGAGCGGGACCAGACCGCTCTTCAGTCTAGTCACGACATCCTTCACTATGTCCGCTGCCTTCTGCGCATCTCCCTCCTTGAGTATCGTCTCGAGCACCGCACGCTGTGTGTCCCTTGCGACCCTTGACCAGTCCCTCCTCACGAGCTCAAATCCCCTTATCTTTATCCTACCGTTCTCCGCGATTAGCGCATACTTTTTCTTCGCTCCGGCTTCGCCCTTCTCTGCCCTCTTGCCTACGAATACGCCCCTTGTGTAGAAGTCCTCGAGCTCCAGCTCCATTGATTCCGGTAGTGTTGAATTGTAATCCTTCATGAACTTTGACGCGTCGTCTTTTGTCTTATTGCCCAGAAGCATCAAAAGCGAATCGGTGTCTCCGTAGACCACGCTCATCCCGCTCTTCTCTGATGATGCCATCACCTCCTTTATGTACTGCCTTCCATAAGCGGTGACACTGGCAGCGCAGTCCTTGGAGTACCACCTCGACCTTGCGTAACCCAGATATCCGTAGAACGAGTTGGACAGGATCTTGAGTGCCTGCGACCTCGATCCCAGGAAGATGTTGCTAGGGTCCTTCTTGTACGCCTTCTTAACCTCGGTCCTCTGCTCTATCAACAGCTTGAGTATCGTTGGGGTGGTGCTCTTCCTCTTCTTGTCGAACCTCGCACCTGTGGGCGACTCGAAGTAATCCGTGCATCCCTTACATATTGAAGACGGGTCGATGTTGTACGATATTATGATTGATGGGTACAGTCCCCTGAAGTCGAACATGACAAGGTTGTCGTAAATGCCGGGCTCGGGAGTCTTCACATACGCGCCCTCTATGGGATCGCCCAGCCTTCTCTTTATCTCGTACTCGTCGGGCTTGTTCGGTATGATCTCGTTGAACTTTCTTGCGTACCTCATGAGCATGAACTCGACCAGCTGGCCTGTGGTTGACACGCAGACGTCGCTCAGCACGTTGTAAGACACTCTCGACAGCTCCACCATTATCGTTATGAACGACTCGTAAACCTTCCTCAGCGACTCGGCGTCTGCGAGGCTGTATCTCGCGAGATCCTGCAGCTGCTTCGCGTCACCGTCCCACATCTCGTGTATGTTGGTGGCGTCGACTATGAACTGCTTTGTCCCGGTTATCGCCTCATAGACGCTCTTGAGTGTGTACCTGTTTAGCTTGAGTATGTTCTCTGATGCGCCAACTATCGCCACGAACCTGACCACGAGATACATGTCCACGTGCGCCCTGCCACCGATCTTCACCTTGTCCACCAAGCCGTGCCTCTCAATCTTCGTGGGTCCCTCCGACCTGCTGAGGTTGAAATCTATCTTCAGCGCCCTTGCCCTGTCAAGCAAGTACTTGATGTCGAAGTTTGCGGAGTTGTATCCCACTATTATGTCGATATCCAGGTCGTTGACGGTCTTTACGAACTCCCTGAACATCGCCTTCTCGTCCTTGACCACTATCGCATCGGGATTCCCGACATCCTTCCATGTTATCAGTTTGTGAAGGGTTCCCTGCTTCGTTGTTGTGAGATAACTGATCATTATCACCGGGTCTATCTCGGCTCTCGGCACGGTTAGAGGGTTGTATACCTCAATGTCGAAGCACATCACGTTGGGAGAGAAATCTCCCTGCTCAGGCTGCCCCTCTATCGAGTCGAGGAAGAGTGCCCCGCCTGTTTCTGTTGCGGACATCTTGTAGTAGGCGAGCGGCATAAGCTCGTTGTCCACCGAGTACCGCTTCGCGAAAGGTATGTCGTACTCGTAGCACGTTCCGTACTGCGACAGCGCCGAGCTGAGCTTCGGCACATTTGAGGGCTGGTGAGCAAATATCTTGAACAGCTCGGTGTCGGTGCCCATTATCTGTCTGGTCTCCTTCTCCACCTTGGCCGGCCTTACCAGTCGATCCATGTCCATTGCGGATACCGCCGCTATCTCCTCAATGGTCTTCGGAACCGCGGGGGCGAGGTAGAAGTACGGCTTGAACTCCCTGTCGAATATCTCGTAGACCTTGCCGTCCCTTGCCTTTACCGTCAGCCTGAGGAGTGTCTCCTCTCCACTGGTTAGGTAGTCGACCTCGAGCAGCATCGCGTCTATCTGTGTGGTTTTGCCGGACCCGGCTTCTGCGGTTATGCTGTTCTTGGGCATAGAATCAGGATGATAAATGTTATTGGGAATCGGCGCTTAAAAGCCTATCCCACCGTCCTTGAAAGTTAAAATAAGAAGGGATGCCTTTCGGCATCGCTTTACTTCTGCTCCTGCACCTTCGTCGTGGTTATCACGAGCGGGGGTATGAGTCCGAGCGAGTACGCGACCAGCGTTCCCGTCGCCCCGCACCTGAAGTTGAGCCCGTTTATGAGCTCCTCCGTAAGCTTTACTGGCAGGGTCTTGTTGTCCGTCCACTTCTTGACCGCCTCGGCCACGTTAGGCTTTGTGTCCTCGACATCGGCGACGCCCATGAGCTTTATCTGTCCTACGCTCTTGGCCTCCTTGCCCTCTCCGTCGAAGTACTCGGCTATAAACGCATAGTTTATGCTCATTCCTTCCCCACTCTGGCTAACCTTGTCTATGTTTATGTTGAGCCTCGGGAACCTCTGCTTTGGCAGAGCTTCTGCCGAATCAATCTTAGCATCAACGCTAAGTATTGTGAAACCTGTTATCATAGAATCACGTCTAAAGCTCTTTTATCGGCAAGGTATTTAATTGTTTGGCAATAGCGGAACTGACGGTAAATCAGGAGTGCCAGGACTGCGTCACCACGCCGACCGTTGTGCCCGCCACGCTGTTTCCTCCAGCGCCTCCGCTTCCGCCGTTATACTGGCCGTAGACGTTGTAGCAGTAGTAGTAGCAGCCGTTAGAGTTGCAGCCCTCGAACTCGGAGACGTCGCTGTCCCCTCCGCCTGCGCCCGCGCCGCCACCGCCACCCCTGCCAGATACGCCTCCGCCGCCGTTAGAGGAGTATCCAGAGGAGCTTGGCTGGCCTATGCTTCCGCTGCCAGAACCGCCGCCGCCTGCTGCTCCACCCGTGGTTATAAGCGCCCCTATGGATGAGTTTGTGGTGAATCCGAGGAAGATTGTGCCTCCGCCACCTCCACCGCCACCTCCACCGCCACCCCCTGCGCCGCAATAGCCGCATGGATAGTCATACCCCGCAGAGTCCCCGTTGTTGCCATTGTTGCCGTTGGCTCCAGCCACGGTTATGGTGCCGTAGTTGGCGAAGGTGGTTCCGTATATCTCAACTATGCCGCCTCCGTTGCCACCGGGCCCACCATTGCCACCGTTGCCGCCGCACGACGATCCGCCGTTGCCGCCTCCGCCTCCCGATCCTCCGCCGCCGCCGCCGCTAAGCAGGGTGTGCGAATACGCGGTTGACTTTGTGGTCGCGTTGCCTCCAACTAGCCCTCCGGCAGACTCGCCGTATCCCGGTGTGGGCGCACCGATACCGCCGTCATTCGTATCGGTGACTATGCCGTAGTTGGTGAATACGCTGTTCGCTTCAATGAAGAAGCCGTTCTCGTTGACCGTGACGCCGTTGCCTACAAATATGCCCTGCCCTGATATGACGTTGCATGTTAGCGAGACACTGCTTGTGTAACTGACTGCGCTGCCCGTGTAGCCGCAAAGGAAGTTGACGATAGGCAGTGGCACGATAAAGCTTCCGGTTTCTGATATTGGGCCCCCCATGGTCACGGATGTCGAGCTGGTGGCACCTGTGTATGAGCCCGTTCCCGAACCCGCCCAGCCATTGAACTGGTAGCCGCTGTTCGGCGTCGCGGATATCCCCACTACCGCACCGTTGTTGTACCAGTTGCTTGCTGGAGATACCGCGCCATTGCCCCCCGATGCCATGGCCAGGTAGTACTGGGTTGCATATGTAAGCGGCTGAGTTACCGAGCCTGATGCCGTGGACGCCGTTCCGGATGCGCTCGACACTGCGTACTGGCATCCCACGCCGCAGTATATTGCAGAATTGGTGGTCCATGCATAAGATCCCAAACCAAGGTTGGAGAAGGTCATGGAGTTCGTGGTGGAGTGCAGTGTGATGCCGTTGAGCGTGACTGCCCAAGATGTCCCGCCTGGCAGACCAGATTCGGTGAACACCACATTTGTGAAGTAAGTGGATGTCTCGCTTATCGGCGAGTTCATTGTGACCGATGCTGATGAGGATGCGCCGGTGTAGGATACCGTTCCGGTTCCGGTCCAGCCGGTGAACGCGAACCCTGAGTTGGCTGACTGGCTTATCGGCACCACAGTGGACTGGTTGTACCAGTTGCTCCCGGGGAGCACCGAGCCGGCGCTGGGCTGGCTTGCAGCCATTGCGAGGTAGTACTGCGTGGTGCAGTTGATCGTGTATGTGGTGTTTGCGATTGGTGCGCACGTCGAGCCGGGGTTGGAGACTATGTGGCACGCCCCCCTTACCATCGAGTTGACGGTGACGGGGTTGGTGAGGACACATGAGTGCACAGTGTTGGCCTCCCACGCCAGCACAGTGGAGCCCAGCTGGGGGCATGTGTATCCTATGCCGTCAAGCGTTATTATCTGTCCAGCGGTGGAGCAGAACGGGAAGTTGACGTTGAACATTATGCTGAATCCGGGCACGAACTGTATGATCGTGTTGTTCTCGATTCCGGCATAAGAGGCGGTCACAAGCACGTTGCCGGGTTTGGTTCCCAAGATGTAGCTGAGCGCCTTGCCGCTGGTGTTAGTTGTAGTGTAATTGGGCGATATTGGATAGCCTGGCACGTTTGCAGTGAAGTTGACAGTTGCGCCGGCGAGCGGGTAGCCCAAAAGCTTGACGGTGGCTATGAGCGGATCCTTGCTGTTGAGCGAGGGCTGGGTGGCGTTCACCGCAGTCAGGGTTATGACAGTGTTGGTGTTTATCAGCGGCTCAATGTGGGACTGGAATGTACCCGCGTAGGTCTCCCTAGGTGATCCACTGCACAGGTTAGAGTGCGAGTAGTTCGGATTCAGGCCGCAGTATGTTGCATTGAGGTACAGCTTGCCTGCGAGGAACTGGCCAAGCGATGTCCGTGTAGAGAGAGGAAGGACGCACACCATTGAGCCCGCTGCAAGCGCATAGTTAGGAGAGCAGGCGATGCTGGTACTGTTCGCGCCGTTGAGCTGGACGAACAGGTATGGGTTGGCGAGCGGATATGGCTGGGAGTTTGTTAGGAACAGGGCGATGGTCGTCGCGTGTGTGGTCGGGTTTACTCCTATTACCATCGCGTTGCAGTGTACCCCTGCGACGAATATGCACGAGGTTGGAATTATAGTTGATGGAGTCGTAGTGTAAAGGTAGAGGATTGAGGTTATGATGCCCACCACGAGTATGGCCCAGCCATAGGTAGTAAGGTACTCCATGGCTGATTGTGCCCTGATACGGCTAATTCCCATCGGCTTCATACAAAGTAATTCTGAGCCCCATTATTTATGCATTTCGCAGTATTGCCGCGGATAGGATACAAAAGCTTTTATTAATAGGCAAACAATTTGTAGCAGGTGGCTGTTTTGATCAAGATAGCGATGTGCGCTGCAATGCTGCTGCTCATGGTGGCGGTAGTGTCCACGGACGCCTACGCCTCCTATACCGTAGCCAACCTTAACGTCACAGTGGGGCTCAACAAGAACACCAGTGGGCAGGTGACCGAGGTATTCACCGTGCTCGTCAGCAACTCCTCGATGAGCCAGTACTCCACGGACAGGATAGCGCTCAATCTCACGCTCAGCGACTGGCAGAACCTTGTGGGGCAGACACTGGTCCAGCACATAATAAACCCCAAGTCCGGAGTGTACAACTTCAAGTTTCTCCCCGGCCCAATATCGAGGAACGGCACGAACAACGTCGCGCTCATACTCATGAGCTACTCCGTTAACAATGTTACCCATGTGAACCAGACCTCACCGAGGACATTCTACTACAGCTTCAACCCTCGCGTTTTCAACTTCCAGCACGGTGCCAGCGGACAGGTGTTGAGCCCGAACACCACGCTCACGTTCGTGATGCCGGACGGGGCCGCGATAAAGGCAGTGTACCCGCTGCCCGACGCTCCGGTAAGTGCGTTCACAAACGACTATGCCAACATAACGAGAGTCTCATGGTTCTACGGCGAGCCGCTCTCCAAGTTTACATTCAGCTTCATTACGATAGAAGGGCTTCAGACTGAGGTGCTCACGTTCTTCGAGACCGTGTACGACTTCTTCGGTGTCTTCACTTTCGTGATAATCATAGCGGTAATACTGCTCTTTATAGTGTACACCTACCTGAGGGTGGGCAGGTAAGCAGGTGTGTGTTTGCACAAGTACGAACTTATGGTCTTAGGCCTGTTGAAGGAGGGCAGGGGCTCCAGCATAGCCGAGATATCAACATCGCTCAAGCTCGGGGCTGACTCCGTCATGTGGGCGCTTGAGGGGCTATCGAAGGAGGGCCTTGCCAAGGTTGAGAAGAAGGAGGGGCAGGAGGCCAAGCTGACGGATGAGGGCAGCGGATACCTTGGCGGATTCCCCGAGGAGGACCTCATCAGGGAGGTCAGCAAGACCGGGGACCTCCAGATAAAGAACATAAGGAACCAGATAGCTCTCTCTTGGGCAAAGAGGAACGGATGGATCGACATACAGAACGGTATGATAAGGCTCAGCAAGGCAGGCGAGGCGATAGCCGCGAAGGGCGCATACGCGCAGAGGGCTACGCTGAAGGAGCTGTCTGCCAACGGGGCAGTTGACACTGCCAAGATGTCGAAGGAAAGGAGAGAGGCGGTGGAGACGCTCAAGACAAGGGGACTCATAGAGCTGAAGAAGGCCAACGTGATAACCTCGATAACGATAACCGAGAAGGGAAAGAAGGCGGACATCACTGATGCGGCGGAGGATGAGATAGGCCCGCTCGCAAGGGACATAATAGCGGGGGGCAGATGGAAGGGGAAGAGCTTCAGGCCGTATGACGTGAACGCTAGCACCACCGTGCTGCATCCTGCCAGGCTGCACCCGATGCACGAGTTCGTGGACACGATAAGGTCCGCATGGCTCAACATGGGATTCACTGAAGTGTCAGGCCCGATAATAGAGTCGGCGTTCTGGAACTTCGATGCCCTCTTCTCGCCGCAGGATCATCCTACGAGGGACATGCAGGACACGTTCTTCCTCTCCAACCCCAAGGAGATAGACATAGATGACATCGAGATACTCAACAGGGTCAGGAAGATGCACGAGGAGGGATGGAGGGAGAGATGGCAGGAGAGCGTCGCAAAGCAGGCGCTGCTCAGGACCCACACAACGAGCGTCTCCGCAAGGCAGATAGCAAGGCTGTCAGGCATGTTGGAGAGCAGCTACCCGGTCAAGATGTTCTCTGTGGGCAAGGTCTTCAGGAACGAGAGCATTGACTACAAGCACCTCGCCGAGTTCAACCACACCGACGGCATAATAGCGGGCAACGACCTCTCGCTGGCAAACCTTATCGACACGCTCAGAAAGTTTTACCAGCAATTGGGGATAGAGGACGTCAAGTTCAAGCCATCCTACTTCCCGTTCGTCGAGCCCGGGCTGGAGGCCTACTACTACGACGAGAAGATGAAGGACACGATAGAGCTGTGCGGCGCGGGAATCATAAGGAAGGAGATAACCAAGGCGATGGGCACCAACAAGACGGTGCTCGCGTGGGGAATGGGGATAGAGCGGCTGATGCTGCACTTCCTCGACATAGAATCGCTGAGCGACTTGTACAAGAACAACGTGGGATGGCTGAAGCAGAGGAAGGAGCTCCGGATAGGATGATCATATGGCGACCGCGCGATTCAACACCGATGACCTCAAGAGGCTTGGCCTGAAGGCTGACCTCACCAAGGGCATAGTGGGCGCGATAGGGATGGAGATTGAGGGGCTGACGGGCAAGGAGCTCACTGTCGACATAACGCCCAACAGGCCGGACATGCTGGACATAGTCGGCTTCGCAAGGGCTCTGTCGATGTTCGCCGGGGAGCAGGTCCCCAAGGAGGGACATTACGGACCGGAGGGGGAGCCTACGATCGAGGTTGCGGTCTCGGCCAAGCTCAAGGATATCAGGCCCTACATAGCGGCGATGGTAGTGAGAAACCTCGACCTGAAGGATGGCAACCTTGGATACCTCATCGCGTTCGCAGAGAAGCTCGCTGACACGAGCGGGAGGAAAAGGAGGAAGCTTGCGATAGGCCTTCACGATTTTGAAAAGATAACACCGCCGATAATTTACGACGCGGCAAAGGATGGGGAGATAGTGCCGCTCGGCGAAACCAAGGTGCAGGGCTTCGGCAAGGTTGTAAGCGGCACTGAGCAGGGGAAGGAATACGGCGGGATAGTGGGCAAGGGACCGTATCCGTTTGTTGCCGACTCCCAGAAGACAATATCGCTTGCACCGATAATAAACTCCGAGCTCACAAGGATAGGCGAGGGCACCACGGAGATATTCGTAGAGATAACGGGCACCTCGCTCCACGCTGTCAACGACACGCTCAACCTGCTGGCCTGCAGGTTCATAGACGTGGGAGGTATGGTGCAGCCATGCACGATAATTTACGGCAAGAAGCCGGAGATGACGCCAGAGCTGATCTACAGGGAGATGAAGGTGAAGGACCTCTCTATAGAGAAGGCGCTGGGTGCGGCGGTTGAGCCCAACAAGATAATAACGATGGCAAACAGGATGGGCTACGTTGCCGCAAAGTACGGAAAGGACACGATGTTCTACGTGCCGCCGTACAGGCTGGATGTGCTCAACGAACAGGACATCATAGACGACATGGCGATAGCCTACGGGTATGATAGGATAACCCCGATCCCGATAATGGGTTCATCAGTGGGAATAGAGGACGAATCGATTGCCGCGGCAAACAGGCTAGCAAGGGCGATGCTGGGGCTTGGCTTCAGCGAGGCAATCAACTACTACCTTACCAACGAGAGGGCGAACTTCGAGTCCATGATGAAGAAGGAGTCCGGCGCTGTGAAAGTGGCGCAGTCGAAGACCGAGGCAGTGACCATGCTACGAACCGCGCTGCTTCCGGGCCTGCTCCAGAACCTCGGATCGTCCAGTCACGACCCGATGCCGCAGATGCTTTTCGAGATAGGCTCGGTTTTCATATTGGACGGTAAGAAAGCCGCAGAGCACCGAAGGCTGGCGATTGTGAGCGAGCATGCGAAGGCGAACTTCTCGGAGATGAAGTCCTTTGTAGCCGCAGTGCTGAGGTCGATGGGTATCGAGGCTTTTGCGCTCAAGGACGCGACGGAGAGTGGATTCATAGACGGCAGATGCGCAACCGTGCTGGTAGGCGGAAAGCCCATCGGCCACTTTGGTGAGATACATCCGCAGGTCCTCGACAGTTTCAAGATAGAGGAACCGGTAGTCGCAGCAGAGATACTGCTGGATTGAAGATAAAATTAAGCTCGCGCTTGCTTATCAGTCCATGAAGTGCTCCGCTGAAGGCGGCTCGGGTGGCTGTCCCTTTCTTGTCCTTATCTCCCTGACTATCTTATTCTGCAACTCGGCCGGAAGCTTCTCGTATCCGGCGAAGTCGTAGTACCAGATGGCCCTGCCCTGGGTCATGCTCCTCAGCTCATTGGAGAATCCCTTTATGACCTCCGAGACCGGAAGCTTTGCCGTTATCGACATCTGCTCCCTGTCCTGGGTCACGTTCAGCACCTGGCCCCTCTTGCTCTGAAGTAGCGTGATAACGTTTGACATGTACTCCTGCGGTATGTTGATCGTGAACATCTGCTTCGGCTCGAGCAGAAGCACTCCTGCGGTCACCATCGCAGCATAGATACCCTTCCTTATTGCGGGTATCACCTGCGCCGGCCCCCTGTGCACCGGGTCCTCGTGAATTGTCGCGTCGGTTATGCTGACCATTATTCCGTTGCACTTCTCCCTTGCGAGCGGGCCGTCCCTCACCGCCTCCTCGAATCCCTCTATCATGAGCTCCATGACCTCGTTGAGATACTGGACTCCGTGAGTGGCATCGATAAGCATGCAGTTGTTCTTAACGTAGACAACTCCCTTCGCCGTCGGCCTGTCAAGCCCAGCGGCTATCATGGCCTCAATTGCAGCCTGCCCCTTAGGCGAGCCGTCCTTAATCGTCTCGGCGTCAATCGCATCCACCACAGTCTGCTTAAGCGGCTGAACCGTGATGTAGAACTTCGTGTGCCTGTTCGGCGACTTCCCCTCTATCGGTCCGGCTCCATTTTCCAAAGTCTCGTGATAGACGACAATAGGCTCGCTGGTAGTTATCTGTATTCCGAAGTCGTCCCTTAGCTTGGTCTCTATGACCTCAAGGTGCAGCTCTCCCATTCCGCTAACTAGGTGCTCTCCGGTCTCCTGGTTTATCTCGACCTTGATGGTGGGATCCTGTTTCGTGAGCACCCTCAGCGCCTCGATAAGCTTGGTCGTGTCCCTTGAGTCCTTGGCCTCGATAGCCTTGGTGACTACGGGCTTAGAGTAGTGAGTTATGTGCTCGAACGGCTCTATCTTCTCTTCGCTGAGCGTGTCTCCGATTGAGACGTCCCTAAGTCCTATCAGCGCCGAGATGTTGCCAGAGGGCATAGACTCGACTATGACCCTCTCCTGTCCCATGTATACGCCGACCTGCTGTATCTTCTGCGTGTTTGCCTTCCCGGATATGAAGAGCTCGGTTCCCTTCCTTGCGGTTCCGGAGAATATCCTTCCTACTGCTATCTCCCCGCTGTGTTGATCGTAAATTATGTTGAATATGACCATGCATGCCTTCGCTGACGCGTCGCAGCCAGTCATAGCCTTGCCTTCCACGCTCTCAAGGTTGCCGTGCCATATCTGAGGTATCCTGTACTGCTGAGCAACCCTCGGGGACGGCAGGTGGTCTATTATCATCGCGAGTATCACGTCCTCAATGGGGGCTACTTCCTGCAGCTTCTTTATTCCCTCTTCGCCCTGCGAGCTGTACTCGAAAACCTGCTTGAAGTTTACGTTGTTCTTTACCATGATGTGCTTTGACACAGCCCACCTGTCGTAGGCTGATCCGAATGCCACGCTTCCGTCCTCCACGCTGACGTTCCACTTGCCCACGAACTCCTCAGGGCAGTAGTTGTCTATGAGCTTGTTGATGTCGGTGATCAGGGTTCCCAACCTCTCGAACGTCTGTTCCGGCGTGAGCCTGAGCTCGGTGAGCAACCTGTCTACCTTGTTTACGAATAGTATCGGCTTGGCCTTCTCCTTGAGCGCCTGCCTCAGCACGGTCTCGGTCTGGGGCATTACACCCTCGACAGGGTCTACCACCAGCACTACGCCGTCCACTGCCCTCATTGACCTTGTGACGTGCCCTCCGAAGTCAACGTGACCCGGGGTGTCGATGAGGTTTATTATGTAGTCCTTCTCCTTGTAGCTGAAACCCAGGGAGATGTTGGCCGACTTGATCGTCATCCTCCTGTCCTTCTCGATGGCCTCGTAGTTGGTGTAGAGAACGTCTCCCGAGACCGCCTTCGATATGAGTCCGGCCTTTACCAGAAGCGAGTCCGTAAGCGTGGTCTTTCCGTGGTGAACGTGTGCAATTATCGCGATGTTCCTAATCTGGTCGATATTCGTCATAAGCTTTGCGATTTCCTCTACTACGAATTCTTTCCTGACCATGATAATCAGCCATCTTTACTTGCTACTTGGCGCTCCTTGCCATGCGCTCGATCTCGTTCCTTCTCTTGATCGCATAGCTGTTCACGTCGAAGTTAGATGCCAGCACCAGCTCGCTCGCGAGTGCCTGGGCTATTGTCTTCTTCGCGCTGAATGAGCCGAGTATTGTCGCCATCGCTATGTTCCTGAGCGCGACGTCAAGCCTCCTGCTTGCGCTTATGTCTACCGCAACGTTGGACGTTATGCCTCCATAGACCACCCTTGTGGTGTCCTCGATGGGCGCGGTCGCCTCCAGTGCGTTAATGAGTATCTGCAGCGGGTTCTTCCCTGTCTGCTTGTTTATCGATGTGAAGGCCTCCTCGACTATCTTCATGACCTTGAGCTTCTTTCCCTGAAGGCGTCCCTTCGTCCTTATGACGTGGCCGCCCAACCTGGCTCCGGTTCCTCCCCTCATCAGGGTGTTCTCCAGCCTCTCGACGATGTTTATCTCCGCCTTTGAGAAGTCCTTCTGGCTTCCCCTCCTGTATGTGGTAGGGTACGCGATAGGCTTCAGGTTAACGTAATTCTTCAGGCTCGGGTCGTGTATCTCGACCATGTAGCTGTACTTGTCGAAGAGCAGGATCTCGGGGTTGCCATCAGCGGAGAACTCGACAGCCGAATCCTCGGGCTTCGGGGACGGTGCCTTCCTCTTTGGCTTGGCCTGCTTTGCAGCTGCGCTGACGTCCATCTCCTCCTTTGCAACCTGAACCTGAGTCTCTTCAGCCATCTAATCATTATCTCTTTGGTTTTTCCTTCTTTCCCGTCCTTATCATCTTCAGGTTAACGCCGTTTATCTCGACTACCTTGTACTTCATTCCCGGTATGCATCCCATTTGTCCCCTCTGGGACCCTCCCATTCCCTCGATCGTGACCTCGTCGTGCTCGTCTATGAACCCAACCGATCCGTCTCCTGGAACGAAAGCTCCGACAGTCTTGCCGTTCTTGATGAGCTGCACCCTAACGCACTTTATCTGTCCGGAGTGCGGCTGCTTCTGTCCTACAGCGAATTTCTGAAGCACAAGCGCCTTTGCCCTAGGGACTGTTCCCATGGGGTCGTACTTTGCCTTAAGCTTGAACATCTTCCTCTTGAGCCACTTCTTGAGGAGCCTCTGGTGCTTCCTCTCCCTTACAAGTTTTCTTGCTGCGAATTCTCCGTTTGGCAAATCATCACGTTGGTATCAGTAGTTTTCTTCCAGTATCTTTGAGTTTCCTGCGTTTATAACGGATACGGCAGAAACCGAGAAAGGCTTTCCGCAGATGGAACCCAGGTCCATCGAGTTGCCCTTGAGCGTAAGCACGCGTATGTTGGCGATCTTGGCCAGGTGCATGAGGTCCTCGGTGGTCTCCTTCTTGTTGTTGGATGCCAGGACGATGACCTTCGCCGTGTTCGACTTTATCGACTTCTCGACGCTGTTTATGCCTATGGCTGTTTCACCGCTGTCTACAGCTAGACGTATATCATTAGCCAAATCAGCCAAATGTATCACTTGAATATCACAGATAGAAATTGCCAGCCTGAGCCGTCAATTAGCAGTATTTAGATATTAGCACAGAAAGGTATATATAAGTTATATTGTGTTATCTGACAGTATCTGCTATTAGTGGTATTATGCGACAAGCCAAGGCCCAGTCCGCAATGGAGTATCTTATGACCTATGGATGGGCCATCCTCGTCATAGCGGTGGTGCTCGCGGTCATGTTTTCCCTCGGGCTTTTCAACGCAAACACCTATGGAGGAAGGGCGCACGCCGGCTCGTGCACAATCCAGAGGCCCTACGGGCCAAACACAACACAGCTCATAAGCCTTGCAGGTGTGTGCAATGGACAGATGCCGCAGTTTGTCGCCATGTTCAATGGACAGAACGCCTATGTTAGCTTTGGTAATCCAGTTACACTCAGTAGCGAGAGCGGACCTGGTATCGGCTCATCAGAGTCCATGAGCCTATGTATGTGGTATGACCCAATCAGCACGGCGGGCTATAATGGGATTGCAATGAAGTCAGTGCAGCCCCCTAGCTCAGGAAATGAGTGGGAGTATTTTGTGGACAGTAGAACTTCTCAGGGGTACTCGGTAAATTCACACATTTACAATTATAGCGTTGCAGGATACAATACGGGATCGCTCCCAAAGGCGAATACCTGGTATTTTACATGCTTTACATTCGACGCCCAGCCTAGCGTCGCTACTTCATATTATTATCTAAACGGCAGGCAGTTTAACGGCGCGTTCTCTGAGTCTCTTTATACCACTTATAATGTTGGTGGAACAGGTAATTTTGTTATAGGCGTTGGCCCAGGCGGCTACTCTAATGTAGAGATATCGAATGTGCAGGTCTATTCCTCTGAGATATCCGCGAACGACGTAAACGCACTTTATCTGGAGGGCATAGGTGGGGCACCAGTGAATTTGCAAAGCCTTGTTGGGTGGTGGCCCCTAAATGGAGATGCGGTTGACTACAGTGGAAATGGCAACAACGGCGCTATGGCCAACGTGATATTGAATTCCCAGTGGACCAACGGGTACACGCAGCCCTGACTAGTTCTGTATGTAGGAGTTGCAACCGGCAGGCTGGTTGAAGTTGTTGCTCAGTATCAGCCTGAGGTATCCGATGTACGGTATGTCTGCCACCACCTTGCCCTGAACGTATGTCAGGTTGGCAGGGTAGTTGCCGTACTGAAGATCCAGGCCGGGGTTGTTGTCCCCCTTGGTGAGCGTGTAATAGGTGCCGCTCGCGTTTATCACGGCGTAAACCCTGTGTACTATGTACCTGTCGCCCAACTGGTAGAAGAAGTCCTGGGCAATCGTCTGATACACTACGATGGAATTGTTAGCGTCGCCGGTTATCTGGTGTCCGTTGACTGTTATCCCATTGGTGTACGCCTCCTGCGCAATGGTGCCGTTAGAGTATTTTATGTCGGCTATGCCGCAGCTGTACTGCACAAGGTTTCCACTCTGCCACTCGGCGGAGATTAGCTGCGGGCTGCTGGATAGGGTGGCTCCCTTGTAGAGACCGACCTGGAAGCCCTGCGGAACCAGCTGCGAGACGACTATGTTGTCGCCCGTTTGCTTGTATGCAACGCACTGCAGCTGCTCGCTCGTTATGTTCTTGATGAAAGATTGGTACTGCTGTGCGGTCACGTTTATTATGGGCGCCTTGAGCCCGTTGGGTGTGGAAATCCCCTGTATGGCAACCATGTCGCCCCTGTTCAGGACTGGCAGCATTGAGCAGCTCGGCACCACATCAATCGGGTTGGATGTGTTGAGCACGAACTTCAGTACGAACCATGCGATGAGCACTATGGCTATCGCAAGACCCAGCTCGATTATGTTCTTCTTGTACCCCTCCTCCCTGAAACCGTTTATGACCTCGAGGGCTATCAACGTCACTATGACGAGGAAAAGCGCGATGCCGAGTATGGTGGAGTACAGTGGAGTGCCCTGGTAGAATATGTAAAGAGCGAACAGTGCGAAGAGCACGACGTAGAGCGGCAAGGTGTTCATTCCCTTGGCCTTTGACTTCCTTGACCTTCCCTTCCTTGCAGCCAATCAAGCACCTAACTGTTGGTTACCTCCTGTGCGGTCACGTTGAGGCCCACCACCTGCGACTCGTTGTCCTTCTTGGCCACACCGATCACATTGTCCGCATGTAGCAGCATCGTGTCCTTGTGGCTTACGACTATCATCTGTGACTGCTTTGCCAGCTCTTTTATGAGGAGCGAGAGCTTCTTCGCGTTGAGCTTGTCGAGGGAGCTGTCTATCTCGTCGAATACGTAGAACGCCATCTTGTTCCTTGTCTGAATGGCGAACAGCAGCATGAGCATCAGAAGCGCCTGCTCCCCTCCCGACATCTGTTCTGGGGTCATCTTCTTTTTTGCCGCGGAGGTTATGTTTATCATCAGTCCCGAGTTGAACGGATCCTTTGGCTCCTGCAGATACAGGAAGGCGGAGCCGTCAGATATGCTCGCGTAGAGCTTCTTGAAGTTGTCGTTGACCTCGGTGTATGTCTGGTTGAATATGTTGAGCTTCTTGGAGTCTATCTCCGTTATCATCGATATCACGGAAACCTTCTCGTTCTCCAGCACCTGAACCTTCTCCCTTGCGCTCTCCACGTCCCCTTTCTTGGAATCGTATATCTCAGGAGCCTTGAGGTTTACCGCGCCCAGCCTCTCCAAATCGTTCTTCGCTATCCCCATCTGGAGCTCCATCTTGTCCATGGCCATGTCGGCTATCTTGGACACCTCCTTGTAGGACAGGAGTTCCGCCTTTATGTCGTTAAGCCTCGTCTGTATCTGGTTCTTCTTGGACTCTATCTCCAGGGCCTCGTATCTTGCCCTCTCGAGGTTTGCGGAGAACTTGCCCTTCTCCGTGGTGAGCGCGGTTATCTTCGATTCGAACTGCTGGAGCTCCTTGTAGATCGTGGCCGACTTGCTGTCGTGGCCCCTTATCTTCTCCTGCAGCTCCTTCAGCCTTGCGGATCCCTCGTCAATCTCCTTCTGAGTCTCGGATATCTTTGCCTTCAGCTGCTTCGCCTCCGCAGCGTTCTTCGACATCTCCTCCTTTATCTCCGTGTGCCTCTTATCCCACAACTCGGAGGAGTTCTGCAACGTCGCTATCCTGATCTTCATCTGCTCGGATTCGTCCCTCGCCTGCTTTATGGCGGCGAGCTCCTCCTTGCTTATGTGCCTCTTCTTCTTGCCGTCCTTCGGATTTGTGGCATCGTAGATGCCCTTGTTCTCTGCTCTCAGCTTCGATATCTTCTCCTCTACTGGGGATCTCTTTGCGAGCGCCTCATCGGCGCCCTTTGATGCATCCTTTATCGACTGCTCCATTACGGCGATGGTCTTGCTCGTGGCCTTTGACTTCAATGCCAGCGATTCCTTGTCCAGCAGGAGGTGCTTGAGCTCTATGGTCTGGTTTATCTCCTCTGTCTGCATTACGCCTATCTCCTTCCTGATTGACTCCATCTCGCCGTTGAGCTGGCCTAGCGATGCGGCCACCTTGGCCTTCTCGTCCTCTACCCTCTTCATCTTGGACTCTATCATCGCCGGCGACTGCACCACCCTTATCGAGCCTCCGCTTATTATTCCGGAGGGCTCAACGAGCTCACCCTCTAGCGTAACGTACCTGTACTTGCCGATGCCAATCTTCTTTGCCTGCTCTATTCCATCGACAATGTAGGTGTTCGAGAATATGAAATCGAATGCCTTGCCGAACTGCTTGTCGTACTTCACCTGCTTTATCAGCGGAGTCAGCCTCTTCTCCTCCTGGGATGCCCTGACGACTATCTCCTCTAGCGGTATGAAGGACGCCCTGCCTAGGCTCTTCTGCTTGAGTATCTTTATCGCGGAGTTTGCGGTCTCCGCCGAATCCACGACGAAGTAGTTGAACCTTCCGCCTGCAGCCGCCTGTATGGCCACTGCGTATTTGTCGTCATAGCTGCAGAGCTCGTACGCCCTGCCGAAGAATCCCGACTCGATGCCCTTCTTCAACACCGCTGTGCTCTTGTCAGACTCGCGGCCCAGCATCGCCATCTGCTCCCTCAGGTCTATCGTCTCCGAGTAGAGCTTGTCATTCTGCCCGTTGAGCGCGGATATCTCCTTCGCCTTCTGGTCCATTGCCTTTGTCCTCTTCTCAATCTCCGCCTTGAGCTCGGCTACCTTGCCGTGCGCGACAGTAACTGAGATTTCTATGGCCTTCATCTCGGTGGACGACGAATCGTAATCAATCCTGAAGTTGTTGACATCCTTCTCGAGCGAGCTGCGCTCGTATATCCTGGAGTTGAAGAGGTCGCTCAGCCTTATCAGCTGGATCTCTAGCTCGTCTATTATCTTCTGGTTCTCCCCGTATCTTGCCAGCATCTCCGACTCCTCCCCCATCCCCTCAAGGTCAGTGCTGCCAACTATCGCGAGCCTCTTCTCCAGCTCCTTCCCCAGTGAGTCCAGCGCTGCCTTGCCTGCCTTGGTGTCCTCTGCTATCTTCTCCGTGTCGACCTTGAGTCCTGCGTTCTTCGCCTCGAGGTCCTTGTGGTGCTCCGCCATCGACGCGAGCTGGGTGTTCTTTACCGCAACCTCCCTGCTCGCCTCCTCAATCATCTTGTTAGTTGATCCCATCTCTATTGAGCCGGCGTTCAGCTTCGTTGAAAGCTTCTGTCTCTCCGCCGAGAGGGCCTCTGTCTCCACGTCTATCTTCTTGAGCTCGATGTCGAGCTTGACCTTGGCATCATTGTTTGCCTTGAGCCTCTCCGAAGAGCGCTCGTAATCAGTAGTGAGTTCTGCCTCCCTTGACTTCAGTATCGAGAAGGCGAGGCCCTTTATGGTGTTTGTGAGCTCGATGTACTTCTCTGCGTCCTTCTTCTCCTTCTCCAGCTCGTTGAGGAACCCCGACCTCTCGCTGAGCTGTATCTGGGCCTCGTTTATCTTCTGTTCAACCTTCTCAAGCTCCTTGAGCGAGTTGTTCTTCTTGTCGTTGTACTCCTTGATTCCCGCAGCGACGTCGATGAGCTCCCTCCTCTCCTTAGGGGTGAGGCCCACCAGGGTGCCGACCTCCTTCTGCATTATAGTGTTGGTGTCGTTTATTTCGCAGTTGCTTGCGATAAGCACTTCCAGCATCTCCTGCCTGGTTATCCTCTTGCCGTTGAGCCTGTATGTTATGCCTCCGTTTGACTTGATGCTCTTGTAAACCTCTATGTCCTGGTCTCCCTTGAAATTGATCTTGACATACGCTTTGGTCAAGCCGTCCTCCGGCTTTGGCTTGGCGCTATCGTTTATGAGCGAGATTGAGTTGGAGACCCTCATCCTCTTGAGTGAGCTTTCTCCTAGGGCGAAAAGAAGCGAATCGCAAATGCTCGACTTGCCCGAACCGTTTGGCCCTGCTATGCAGTTGAAACCATGGCCGAACTTGATGGTCGCGTGCTTGAAGGACTTAATGTTGTGAATGACTATACTATCGACATATAGCATTTGTACACCGTCGCCGATAGGGATTGTCAGCTACGGTTTTTATTAGTTTGCCTGGCCTTGTGCCTCGATATGTGGAGGGCTACAACGGATTCTATATGTGGAGCCAGCAGCACGCCAACAACCTTTCCGCCCTTCATCACCGCGGCGACCCCAACATTGTAGGTCCTCATCCGCTCGATCGCCTTGTAGAGGTCCATGCCATACTCGACCTTTGGTATCTCGACGCCAAACTTGCCTATTGGGTGAGAGGGCTTGCCGCGCTTGTAAATCTGGTCTATTGATGCCTCCGAGAGCGCCTTCATTGCTGGACCCTCCTTGTAGATGATTATGTGGGCGTTGGCCTTGAGCACCATCTTGTACAGCTTCTCTATTGTGGTATCGCGTCGTGCCATCGTGTAGGTTCTGCTTATAACGTCAGATACCTTGAGCCCCTTGATGTTCTCTCTTATGTAGGCGGCCCTGAGCTCCTGCTTGGCTCCAGTATATATGAAGAGGGCGATGATCACGTCCCACAGGATTATGAATTCCCTATAGGCGAGAGTATATCCGTGAATCAGTACCGCATATATGACGGTGGCGACAATGAATATGCCGGTTATGGCGTTGCTTATCCTGACCGCGGTGGTTGTGGCCCTGAACGGATTCATCCTCTCTTGGAGGTAGCTTCTAAGCGCCCTTCCGCCGTCAAGTGGGAACCATGGCAGTATGTTGAACACTCCGAGAAGGAGGTTGAGTATGAAAAGTATCTGGAATGTGTAGTGTATGAAGCCTCCGGGCGTGAATATGACTGCCAGCCCGAACACGCCCGCCAACACCAGGCTGGCTATTGGGCCGACTATCGATATTCTGAATTCGACCTCCGGGGTCACGTTCTCAAAGTCTATGATTGAGCCTCCGCCGAACGGGTAGAGCACTATCTTCTTGACCGCAATCTTGTTCCTCTTCGATGTTATGGAGTGCGTGAGCTCGTGAACGAGCACGCATGCAAACAGTAGAATCCATATCACGGCGAGGAAAGGTGTCTGAATTGAGAGCACAAGAATTATGGCGAGAAGGAGCACGAAAGACCAGTGCAGCTGTATCTTTATGCCGTCTATGCTGCCTATGTACGGAGAATAATCGGCCACAATATTATAAGTGTGGGATGCATTATAAAATGTGCTGATGTCTTGGAGGGCAAGAGGATAAAATTTGTATACGGGGAGCCCGCACTGATAGCAGAAGCCGGCGGAAGCCCGCATCTGGTGGTCGGCGACCTCCACATAGGTATGGAGAGAGAGCTGCAGGCAAGAGGGATTCATGTCACAAAGATGGCGGGGCGCATGTCAAAGAGAATGCTCGGCATTGCGGAGGAGTTCGGCGCAAAGAGCGTCGTGATAATAGGCGATGTCAAGCACAGCATACTCTATCCGGAGCGGTATGAGTCGCGCGAGATATCATCCTTCTTCGACTCGCTCGCAAGGCTGGATGTGGTGGTTGTTGCTGGAAATCACGATGCGCACCTGCGCGAGATAGTCAGCTGCGACGTGCGCGACGAGCTTTCCATTGACGGAATCTCTTTCTCCCACGGCAACAAGAATCCGACACAGAAGGAGATGGATGCCGATTACCTTGTGACTGCGCACAGCCACGCATGCGTCAGGATGCGCGATAGCGTTGGAACATTTTACGAGCAGAAGGTTTGGTTGGTCTCAGAGCCTAACAAGAAGAAGGCTGGCGCGCTTTACGAGAACCACAACAAGAAGATGAAGCTGGTGATGATGCCGGCCTTCAACGACCTCATCATGGGGACATCGGTGACAAAGGGCCTGAAGAGCACGATAAGCCCGATGCTGAGGAGCGGTCTTTTCAGTGCGAGAAAAACAGATATCTACAGCCTCCTCGGGGAGGCCATAGACCTTAAGCTGCTCAATATCACTTGAGTATCGTGATCGGGATTACGCCCTTGGCGAACTCCAGCTCTGCAAGGTCGAGAGGGTTTATCATGTGCTCGGGAACCTTGACGAGCGGAGGTGCGCCATATGCGAGCTGCAGCGCCCTTGCGCCGATTATCCTTGACTTCTCGAACCTTGTGTATTGTATTGTTGCTGCCATGGAATCACTTACAGTGGGTTTGGCGGGTACCTTGACTTGGCCTCGGTAACCGTCTCCTCTACCTTCCTCCTCCACTCTATGAAGCCCTCCGTAGACTTGGGGTACCTTTCATAGAGCTCGTTGAGCTCCTTCATCTTCTTGACCACGTAGACAAGATTTGCAAAGGCGTTTATGTTCTGCGCGCCCTGGAGTATCAGCTTGAACTTCGTCGCGAGCTTGAGCTCCGGAATCCTTCCATAGCTGAGGTCGTTAGCCTCGTCCGCCGTCAGGAACATCTTCATTCCGTAGTTTATCAGCTCGTTGTTGAGCGACTGCAGGTATACCCTGAATATCTCAAGCCCCGCGGTCTTCTTCCCGTAGTTCTCGTTGAACGCGAGGTTGTAGCCCCACAGCCCGTTGATGCTGACATCGCCGTTCTGTATCGACTTCACCGCCTGCTCTCCAGATAGTATTCCTGCTACCAGTGCCGGGCCTATGCCTCCAGCGCTAATCGGATTGGGCATTGCCATGCTGTCCCCTGCGCCCATGTATCCGTTGAAGACCAAGCTTTCGAGCTGCCTCCTTACGGCGACAGACCAGTAGCCCTTGCCGTTGTTGTCCTGCATGTCGAGCTTCAGGTTCTTCAGCACCGGTATGCTCTTTACGTAATCGTCCATCAATGAGTGCAGAGTGTCCTTTGCGCCCAGCCTCTGGTTGTGAAGGTCAAGGCTCCTCTTCTGAACGCCTATGCCTATGTTGACCCTGTTCTGGCTCTTCGGGAACACCCACCCATATCCGCCCGGGGATATGTTCTGGTTCAGGTGTATGAGCGCGTTCTTCGGGTCGTAGTAGTTTATGTCCTCGTGGTCAAGGTCGAACGAGTAGATGTACCTTCCCGTCGACTCCACGTCGTTTATGTCGACCTCCCTGTCCACATAAGGGTTCTCCGGAAGCTTCCTCCTTATCGAGGTCGCTATGCCCAGAGCGTCAATCGTAATCTTTGCCTTGTACTCCTTATGCTGCTTCTCAGCGTCCTTTCCGACTATTCCCGTTATGAAATTGTTCTCGATGACGGGGGCCTCCACCTGGAACTCGGAGACGTAATGAGCGCCGTTCTTTATCGCCATGTCGAGCAGCTTTGCCTCAAACTTGGGCCTGTCGAGCACGTATCCCTCTCCGTCGAACCTGTACTTGTGCTCCATGTTGGGCGATATCGCCACTACACCCTCGACCTTCAGGTCGAGCTCGGGATGGCTGAACTTCATGCCCAGCTTCTCGTGTATGAGCTTGAGGTGGTCGTTGGCTACTGCGTCGCCGCATACCCAGCCCCAGTTTGTCTTCTTCCCCACTACGTCGGGCTTGTTCCTGTCAAGGAGAAGCACCTTGAGGCCTGACTTTGCCGCGACCGCAGCCGCTAGGGAACCGGATAAGCCTGCGCCGGCTACTATAACATCATATTTTTCTTCCATAGGACACACCGAACTAGGATATAGCAATGACTGGATTGCTGACATAGTAGTTGCATTACCGCCCTATTTAAAATTATGCCTTATGGGCGTATAAGGGCGTAAATTTTTGTCACTTGCCGGTGGGAGCCTCGAATTTGTGTAGGTGGTCGGCCCTAAGGAACTGCCTTGACGCCTCGTCGTTGGTGACCAGAACGTAGACCTTTACCCTGTCCAGCCCCGGCAGCGCCTTGTTGCATATCTTCTTGGTTATCTCCTCGGCCCTCGTTATGCCGTTCTCCAGCACATTCAGGTTCCCCTTAGCCATGCCGCTGCCCGCCACCTCGGGGGAGGCATACCGCAGCCTGTGGCTGGCGCTCGACATCTGCATGCTCTGCCTGTCGAAGAAGCCGTTCCTGAGCAGCTCTTCCATCGTTACCTGTATGGTACGGTAGCCGATGACCTTTGCGTACTGCTTGTAGATATCAGCGACCCGCCTGTCCACTTCCGCCTTCATGCCCTTGTGGTGCTTTTCAGGCAGTTCGGCTTCTATCTTGAGATAGATGCTAAGTGTGCCCCTAATCATCTGTATGTTCAGCGCCGCTACGAGCGGATGCTTCAGCGTGCTTGCCTGGGGCTCCCTCCTCTCTTCAGCTTCAGTGACCCTACAGAGGATCTCTTCTGCGGAGGCGACCATCTTGGACATATGCCCCTTTATCTCGGTGCGCGTCTGTCTTGTCTCTCGCGTATCCATGAAGTCTGTTATTGACACGTTAGGGTAGTGAAGCTGCCCGTTTTTAAGCATTTTGTGCAGTTTGACTATCGGCGAACAAAAAGAAATGTGCAGGGGGAGAGATTTGAACTCTCGAAGGTGCTAGACCACAGGATCTTAAGTCCTGCGCATTTTTCCGTGGCTTGACCTTGCCAGACCAGACTCTGCAACCCCTGCTTAAGCGTACATCGACGGCCCCTCGTCTATGGCCTTCTTGTATGATTCGTGTGTTTCAGCGTGGCGCTTCATCAGCTCCTTAAGCTTCTCCTCCATCTCCTTGGCCTCCTTCGTAAGCTCCTCGGTGTCTATTCCGAGCCCCAACAGGCTGTTTAGGGCTTCTATGGCCACCTTCGCGTACTTGGGATTTGCCATGTTCTGGTCCAGGGGCACCATTATGCTCGTGTCCGGGAAGCCGTCAAGGGCGGACTTCTTGAGCAGCAGCGCCGTTATCCCGGTTACCACGCCCTCTTTGATGGGCTTTAGTCCCACCTTCTGCGCAGCCTTCAGCTCCCCGTCCCTCGACGTCACGGCCATCGGGGCGGTCATCCCTGTGCCCGACTGCACCGGAATCCCGCTTATCGAGAATATGCCGGACATCTTGTTGCTCGTTATGAAGCCGTAGACCGCGTCCGTCATGCCATATACCAGCTCCAGCGGAACCGCGAACTCGGCGAATATCGTGACTATCTTGGACTTCTGGCTGAAATACACCCTTATCGGGGGCGTAGGCTTTGTGTCGTGGATCGAGATGAGAGGTGGGAAGTCCGAGCTCTCGAGGTAGCCAACGTACTCCAGGCCCATCTTGTCGATGATATAGCTTATTGCCATCGGACCCACTAGGCCTATCCCGGGGAAGCCCTCTATGAACGTGTACTTTGAAAAATCAACCTTCTTGAACAGCTTTATCTCTATCATCAAATCAACGCTACGATAGTTATTGCACAAGAAGATTTAAAAATGGTTTATCCATATGCCGCCGAGGGGACTCTGGTTTTGGCGTCAAAAGTTGTCGTCGGAGATAATTTTCCCTTCTGACGGCAACTCGACGATAGATATTTAAGGATATCTAGCGTGTATAATTTGGTGAGATAATGGCAGAAAAGATCGGAAGTGAAAAGTTGTCCAGAGAGGACGGCTACCTATATTACTTAGGTAAGGACGGCTACGTCTGGAGGACGCCAATGAAGACGAACACAAGGGGCAGGAAGGCAAAGGTCGGCTCTGAAAAGGTAAAGAGAGAGACGGGATTCCTCTACTTCATTGACAAGAACGGATACGTGGCTAGGGCCAAGATGAACAGGAAGGGAAGGAGATAATTCTCCTCCCTTATTTTTTCTTTTTCTTCTTTTATCATATTTTGAAGCTTACTTTCGAGTTCTTTCCGACTTTGTTTCTGGACAAAAATCCGCTCGGTAGCTCTATGATGTACTTGGAGGGGCTTCCTGGATAATAAGTGGTGAAGTCGAAGAAACCGTTGGCGGGCTTGGTGCCGCTCTTCATACCAGTAATCCTCTTCTTCTCATCAAGCCACACGATGTCTATTGGGAACTTCATGTTGCGCATCCATATTCCCTGGCGGGAGCTGTAATCGAACGCGAAGAGCATACATCCGCCGCTTGGAAGGCCATCCCTGAACATCAGGCCTATCATCTTCTTCACGAATGTGTCGGCTACCAGAGCGTCGAGCGTACGCTTTCCTATTGTCACCCTAGTCTTCGAGTATTTTTGCCTATGATAAAGAAACTGCAATAGCAACGAATCACTTTGTTATGCTGACGCTTTGCTCCCTCATGAACTGTTGTAGGTAGTGCTTGCTTCCCGTGCCTTTGCCCGTCAGCCCGCTGTCCTTCCAGCCCACGAATGTGTGGACGCCAACAATCGCTCCGGTGGTCGCGCTAATCTCCCTGTTTATGTAAACCACTCCGGACTGTATGCCGTTCGAGAACTCCTTGATCTCTTTCTTGCTGTCTGTGTACAGACCTGCAGTGAGACCGTACTGGACATCGTTTGCCATGGCCAGGGCTTCGTCGAAGTGCTTGTATCCCTCGATGGAGAGTATGGGTACGAACAGCTCCCTGTGCACAAGGTCGTTATCGTGCCTTACCTCAATTATGGCGGGCTCGACATAGTAACCCTTCAGTCCGGCGCTCACCTGGTTGCCGCCATAGAGCACCCTTCCGCCGGCCCTTGCCTTCGCTATCGCATCGGTGTATGTGTCGAACGCATTCTTGCTTATCAGCGGCCCGAGGTAAATATCCTTCTTGATGGGGTTGCCGATCTTGAACGTCCTTATCTTGTCTATCAGCTTGCTGACGAACATCTCCTTTATCGACTCGTGGACGTAAACCCGTGACAGCGCGCTGCACTTCTGGCCCGCAAAGCCGAATGCTGCGCTTGCTATGCCAGTGACCGCCTTGTCGATGTCGCACTTCTTGCCCAGAATTACGGGGTTCTTGCCGCCCATCTCCATTACGAAGACTTTCTTCTTCCCCTGAGAGAAGTTCTTCGCCATCATCCCGAACCCAGTCGCCTTTGAGCCCGTAAACACTATGCCAGAGACCACGTCGTTAGTGGCCAACTCATCGCCAACGGTTGACCCAGGTCCGGTGAGATAGTTGAATACCCCATCAGGAAGGCCGCCCTGCTTGAAGAGCTCGTATATCTTTAGGCCTGTAAGCATTGTTGGGTTGTCAGTCGATGAGGGCTTGAACACGACGGTGTTACCAGTTATGAGAGCCCCTACGCTCATGCCAACAGATATGGAGATGGGGAAATTGAACGGCGCAATCACACCGAAAACACCATAGGGCCTCATCCTTATCGTGACATCCTCACCCCCAGATGGAGCACCCTGGAATCCAGCAGAGACCTTTTCGCCGCTAGATGCCAACTTTGTCTTTCTGAGGTATCCCTTGTTTATCAGAAGCTCGTTGGAGTAGTAGCGCATGAAGTCTATAGCCTCGTCGACCTCGCCTATGGACTCGTATCTTGATTTCCCGTTCTCGTAGCTCAGTATTGCGGCAAGGTTGAACTTTTCCTTTGAGAATATGTCTGCAATTGCGCTGAATATCGCAGCCCTCTCCTTGTAATCGGTCTCGCTCCAGACCTTGAATGCCTCTGATGCGGCTGCTATTGCGTTTTTTGCATCGCCTGCACTGCCTTTTTGGAAGTTGCCGATTGTGATATCTGAGCTTATAGGCGACGTCTCACTTAGCGTCTCGGCGGAGTATACCTGTTTGCCGGCAATGTACATCGGGTACCTACCGCCAAACTCTGCCTTTGCAGCCTCGGCTGCCTGGTCGAATAGCCTGTCGAACTCCACCTCCTTTCCAGATGACAGAAATTTCTGATAAGTAGACTCATTTTCAAAGCTGTGCGGCAATTAACCACCCAATATTGAGAGACTGTTGAAGTTTATAATGTTTGCGCAGAGCAAAAGAGGGACAGTAGCCTTTTATCCCTAGCTGTAAAATTACTTGTGATACTATGGCTGGGCCGACATTAGTTGAGGTTGCATTCACAGGAAAGATGGCTGATGATACGGTGAGGCAAATGGGAAAGCTGTTTGCCGCAGATAACAAGGGCATGAGCATAAGGGAGCTGCAGGACAAGCTGAGGACAACCGAATCCAGCATAACGCACGCGATTACAAGATTATTCTATGATATGGAGATTATGGGAAGCAAGATGGATTATGAAAATCCCATAATGGTTGGCGATAAGACCCGCATAGAGGCAAAATACAACATAAAACCCGAGTACATAAATGAGGTAAAGACGCTGTTTTTAAGGAAGGATGTTGCCGCAACGGTGTAGCCACGCAACTTTTGTAAGAAGCTGTCATATTTTCAGCGATAGGCTTAAATACTCCGAGAAGGCCAACGATTATAACACGGTTATAATTAGGTGCATCAATGCAAAATCAGGTTGAAGTCACTTCGGGAGAGGAGGTCGTAGTAAAGGATAACGAGTACCAGGCTAGGTACGGCTTCAACGACAATTTTGAGTACAACTTCAAGTCAAGGAAGGGGCTTGACGAGGAGATAGTCAGAGAGATATCGCGGATGAAGGGCGAGCCGGAGTGGATGCTGGAGAAGAGGCTGGCAGCTTACAAGATATTCAAGAGCAAGCCGATACCGCAGTGGGGAGGCAACCTCAACGAGATAGACTATGATGACATTTACTACTACCTTAAGCCGACGGACAGGAAGGGCAGCAACTGGGACGACGTGCCGAAGGAGATAAAGGACACGTTCGACAAGCTCGGAATACCAGAGGCGGAGAGAAAGTTCTTTGCGGGTGCAGAGGCGCAGTACGACTCAGAGGTCGTCTATTCCCACATTAGGGAGGACCTGGCGAAGGAGGGCGTTGTATTCATCAGCACTGACGAGGCTGTGAAGAAGTACCCCGAGCTCATGAAGAAGTACTTTGGCACGGTCATACCATCAAGCGACAACAAGTTCGCCGCGCTTAACACGGCGGTGTGGTCCGGCGGCTCGTTCATTTATGTGCCCAAGGGGGTGAAGGTTAAGCTTCCGCTGCAGGCTTACTTCAGGATCAACTCCGAGAAGGCGGGACAGTTCGAGAGGACTCTTATAATCGCGGACGAGGGAGCCGATATAACTTATGTTGAGGGATGCACTGCCCCGATATACATGAGCGCATCACTGCATTCCGCAGTAGTGGAGCTTGTGGCGCACAAGAATGCACACATAAGGTATGTGACTATACAGAACTGGTCAAAGAACGTTTACAACCTTGTGACTCAGAGGGCGTTCGCGTACGAGAACGCGCGCGTCGAATGGATTGACGGGAACATAGGCAGCAAGTTGAACATGAAGTACCCTAGCATCTTCCTCAAGGAGAGAGGCGCGCATGGTGAGGTCATGTCGATTGCGGTTGCCGGAGAGGGTCAGGTCCAGGACTCTGGCGGAAAGATATACCACCTTGCTCCAGACACCACTTCACAGATAATATCAAAGAGCGTCAGCTCAGGAAACGGGGTTACCACTTACAGGGGCTTGCTGCACATAGGCGCCAATGCCACCAATGTCAAGTCCACAGTAAGGTGTGACGCGCTTCTGCTTGACGAGGAGTCAAAGACCAACACCTTCCCGTATATGGAGGTGAACCGGGATGACGCGAGCATAACTCACGAGGCCAGCACGGGCAAGGTGGGCGAGGAGCAGTTGTTCTACTTGATGTCAAGGGGCCTCACTGAGGAGGAGGCGCTTACTACGATAGTGCTCGGATTCCTTGAGCCGCTCTCCAAGGCGCTGCCTATGGAGTACTCCATTGAGCTCAAGAGACTGATAAAGCTGGACATGTCCAACTCGGTCGGATAAAGCACGTGATTATTTTGAGCAGCTCTGACGAATTCCTAAACGATGCCGCGAGGCAGTACGATGCCCTGCCGCAGGAGACTAGCCAAATCTACAAGAAACACTTCATAAGCATACCGTTCGAGCTGAAGAACTATCTGGACGCCAAGGGCGGGGCGCAGGATGAGAAGGCCTTTATAAGCGATACCATAAACGGGAGCCTGAAGGACATCAACATGAAGTTCGACTTGGTGCTGGGCAGTGAGACTATGGAGAACTCAAATGCCAAGTACGTGTCTATCATTACTCCGGGCGATATCGATGCCGGTGAGAGGATGCACCAGAACGACGACAAGTTTGCCGCCTTCATGAATGCCAATTCAAAGAACGTGGTAAAGATAACCGTGCCGGCAGGGGATGCCGCAAAGCTCAACTTGCTGCTGGTCAACTCCAACTCGCCGCTCAACGTACAGGTGTTTGTGGAGCTGGGTGACAACTCGTCCCTTGAGCTGTTTGAACTCTGCGTTTCCAATGCTGGATTAACCTCTTCGCTGGGGCTGATGCACGAGATAAGGCAGGATAGGGACGCCACAGCAGAGATAAACACGGTGCACAACGAGAACGACAAGACAGTTGTGCTCGCGTTCGCCAAGAACTCAATGGGGCAGAACTCGCACCTGAGGTTCAACACGCTTTACAACGGAGGAACTCATTCTCGTGCGAGGAACAGCTTCAGGGCTGAGTCGAAGGACAGCAAGGTTGAGGTCAACGAGGTCGTCTTCGGCGCAAAGGAGCAGAAGTTCGACATAAACACTTATGTGATAAACCAGGGCAAGGAGAGCCATGCCAGCCTCGAGTCCAAGGCAGCGCTGATGGACACTTCGTTCTGCATGCTCAAGGGCTACGCAAAGGTGGAGAAGGGTGCAAGCAAGTCAAGGTCATACGTACACGAGAGGGGAATACTGATGGACAAGGGCGCGAAGGTCGATGGTCTTCCGGACATGTCGGTTGACGAGAACGACGTGAAGGCTACGCACTCGTCCGCAACATCGCCCGTGGACACCGAGGCAGTCTTCTACATGATGTCCAAGGGGATAACCGAGAAGTGGGTGAAGAAGCTGCTGATAAACGGCTTCTTCGCTGAGAGCATGGCAAAGATGGGCAGCAGCTCGATGAAGGAGATATCGATGTCGCTGATAAACTCGAAGCTTGAGACCAAGTCCTACGGCCAGATGCCGCAGATCGGGATAAAGGACATGTGGGTCATTGCGTCGGACGTCGGAAAGGACGGAATATTCAAGGGCCACTACAAGTACAGGGAGGGATGACATGCTCACCAACTACGAGAAGGTAATGAAGAGGTTCCTACCAACATTCAGGCAGAGCGCAGCAAGCGTAATGGTGCGCGAGTACGGGCTAAAGCAGCAAAAGGTCGCGGAGATGCTAGGAACCACCCAGGCGGCGGTAAGCAAGTACCTGAGCCAGGCAAGGAAGGGCCGCGGGATGGAGATCGACAGGGGGCTGATGAGGGAGTTCATAGACATGACCCTGCAGCATAGGGATGTCGACGCACAGAGGGCGATGTGCAAGCTGTGCCAGAGCAACATAAAGTTCGCATGCGCGTTCATGGTTAAGTGATTATATGATTTTGGAGATAAAGGATCTGCACGTCTCTTTGGAGGGCAAGGAGATAATCAAGGGGCTCAACCTCAGCATAAAGGAGGGAGAGGTGCACGTGATAATGGGACCCAACGGCTCGGGCAAGAGCACTCTTGCGAAGACGATAATGGGCCATCCGCAGGCGCACATAATGTCAGGCGACATACTGGTGGACGGGAAGAGCATAAAGGAGCTGAAGACAGACGAGAGGGCAAAGCTCGGCCTGTTCCTCCAGTTCCAGAACCCGATAGAGATAGAGGGCGTGGGCTTCATAAACTTCCTACACGCAGCCAAGCAGTCGATGGGGGACGACAGCCCGACAAAGGAGTTCATGAAGGGCATAAGGGAAAATGTTGCCTCGCTCAAGATGGGCGACAACTTCATAGGCAGGTCGCTAAACCAGGGATTCTCAGGGGGAGAGAAGAAGAAGGCGGAGATACTGCAGATGGCGGTGCTGAAGCCTAAGATGTCCATACTTGACGAGCCGGACTCGGGGCTTGACATAGACGCGATAAAGGTGGTGTCGGAAAACATCAACAAGTTCCTTGAGGGAGGTAAGGAGAGGAGCCTACTGATAATAACGCACTACAGCCGTATACTCTCTTTCATAAAGCCCCAGTTCGTCCACGTGATGGTTGACGGAAAAGTGGTAGCGGAGGGCAAGGAGGAACTGATAGAGAAGCTCGAGAAGGAGGGATACGATTCTTATATCAAGGAATGATAGGGATGCCGGGCGATTTCGACGTTGAGAGGATAAGGAAAGACTTCCCGATACTCGGAACCTCGATGAATGGCAAACCGCTAGTCTATCTCGACAGCGCGGCCACATCGCAGAAGCCCATCCAGGTAATAGACGCGATAAGCAACTACTACAAGCAGTACAACGCCAACATCCACAGGGGCATCTACCAGATATCGGAGCGGGCGACAAGCGAGTACATAGAGTCGAAGGAGAAGCTCGCCAAGTTCATAAACGCCGGAGAGATGGCTGAGATAGTCTACACCAGAAACGCAACGGAGTCGATAAACGTTGTTGCGCTCACTTGGGGCAACGAGAACGTTGGCAAGGGAGACCACATACTCATATCGGATATGGAGCACCACAGCAACATAGTGCCGTGGATGCTGCTTGCTGAGAGGAAGGGCGCGACTCTGGACTACATAAAGCTCAATAGGCAGAACGCAGAGTTGGATGATGAGAGCCTGAAGGAACAACTAGCTAAGAGGCCGAAGATTGTGGCGGTAACGCACGCCTCCAATGTTCTGGGCACGATAAACGATGTCAAGCGAATCACGAGGATGGCTCACGAGGCGGGCGCCACAGTACTGGTTGACGGTGCGCAATCCGTACCCCATATGAAGGTCGACGTAAGGGACATAGACTGTGACTTTTTTGCACTATCGGCCCACAAGATGCTCGGACCCACGGGCATAGGCGCACTTTACGGTAAGAGAGGGATACTAGAAAAGATGGAGCCACTGCTCTCCGGAGGTGACATGATTAGAAGCGTAAAGCACCATGAGCACGAATGGAATGACCTACCATGGAAGTTTGAGGCTGGAACATCAGACATTGCAGGTGGCATAGGATTCGCCGCTGCGATAGACTACCTGAGCGCCATCGGGATGGACAATGTTAGGAACCACGAAAAGAATATAACAAAGTATGCGATAGAGCGTTTGAGCGATGTGGAAGGCGTTAGGATTTTCGGATTGGGGCAGGATGGAATAGAGAGAAGGTGCGGTGTTGTGTCATTCAAGTTGAACGGTGTGCATCCGCACGACGTGGCACAGATATTCGACGGTGAGGGGATAGCGATAAGGGCAGGCCACCACTGTGCGATGCCGCTTGTCACGGAGACGCTGGGGGAGGGTGCCCTCTCCAGATTGAGCTTTTACATTTACAACAAGGAGTCGGAGGTCGACATGGCGATAGATGCCATAGAGACGGTGAAGAAGACATTTAGGGTGTGAGAATGGCAATAGACCTTTACGCGGAAGAGATAATATCGCACTACGAGCATCCGCACAACAAGGGCAAGATGGAGAATGCGAGCGTGAGCCTGCACCGTGACAATCCGACCTGTGGTGACGAGATGACCATATATCTGAACGTGGGTGCAGATGGTAAGGTGACTGATGTTAAGTTTGAGGGAACCGGGTGCGCGATAAGCATGGCATCCGCCAGTATGATGACTGATTTTGTCAAGGGAAAGAGCCTTGCTGATGTTGAGAAGCTGGGGGTGAAGGAGTTGATAGAGCTGCTCGGCATAGACCCGGGACCGGCAAGACTGAAGTGTGCGACTCTGTCACTCAGGGCGGTGAAGGAGGCCACGTTCATATACGAGCACAAGGAGATGGACAGTTCTACAAAGAGTCTTTGATTACTTAAGCACGACTTCTACTCTCTTTTTCTTGGCGCCCTTGCTCTCGAATCCTGAGAGTTCGATTTTCCCAACCTCCTTCGTGTTGCGGACGTGCGTCCCCGCATCAATCTGCATGTCGAAGCCCACTATGTCGAGAACCTGAACGGAGGTCAGCCTCTTGACCAGTTCCCTTCCGGGTTCAGTTCGTATCAGATCGGGGTTCGCCAGCGCCTCGGCTTGGGATATTATCTTCATTACGATCTCATGGCCCTCGTCGATAATGACTTGTGAGTCCTTTATTATCTCGGCCACCATCTCGCGGGTCAGGCCGTCTAGCTCGATGTCCATCCTGAGCCTGTCGGTGTAGATCTGGTTGCCGGTTATCGCGCCTTTGTAGTTCTTTTCCATTACGCCGTCAATGACGTGTAGCGCCGTGTGGTGGCGCATATGTGCGTAACGCCTATCCCAGTCTATCGCGCACCTTACCTCGTCTCCAGAGGCGAGCTTGCACTCGCCACTTACTATGTGAAGAACATCCTCCCCATTCTTCTTCACATCCATTACAGTGTAGCTGGCGTCGGGGGTGGATATGGTTCCAAGGTCGCATGGTTGACCTCCGCCAGTTGGGTAAAACACGGTCTTATCCAGGATTATCCCGCCTTCGGTTGAGACCACCTTTACGGTAGCCTCCTTCAGGTAGGAATTCTCAAGATACAGTTTTACAGTCATAAAAATCAGCCGACTCTCTTTTCATCACAACTCAGAAATACCTCGGCTCATCACGAATGATGATTGGGGTTTAAGCTATTTATGCCTTCACAGCACGAGGATGTATGAGGCCGCTATCATGACCATGGCGAGCAGTACCCTCTTCACAAGGTTGTCCTCCTTGAAGAATATGCTTCCGAAGAGCACCGTCAGGATTATGAATATTGCGCCCCGCAGCGGGAATGCGATGCTGACTTGGGCCGTGACAAGCGCCCAGAAAAGCAGTATCCTGTAGAGCACCATGGATACGCCGGATGAGAGGAGCGCGAGCGGGTACTGCTTCACCATCTTGCCTATCTCGCTCAGCCCGCCGAACTTGAACTGCATGAATATGACCATGTTCAAGGCGATGAAGCCTTGCGACAGCAAAAGCAGGAGGATGGGGTTTACGCCGAGATTGAGGACGTACTTAATTATCACCCACGAGATGGCCGCTGTGAGCGCGGAGTTTATCAGGAGTCTTATGTAGCTTCCTTTGACCTTGCCCCATATGCTCTTCTTGCCGGTTATGAACATCAGGTAGGTGGCTATGATCAGGATGGCTATGCTTGCGTACTGGAAGGGCTTGAGCTTCTCGTCGAGGAAGAAGAATGCGATAACCGCGATGAAGACGTTGGGAAGCGTGTTCACAGTGGGGGTGGACATTGATATGCTGGAGTGCCTGTACAGCCTTGCGCTAACGAGGAAGTTCCAGGCCGCGAACAGGCTCAAGACGTAGATTACTGCGATTGCGTAGGGGTTGAGATTGGCGAGCGAGATGAAAGGTATGAAGGCGAGCGAGAACAGGAAAGAAATCACGGATACGCTTGCGCTGTACTGTGTCGCATGTTCCTTGTTCAGGGCGTACTTCTCAGTGAGCGTTGAAACTGCCGTGAATATCGCGGCTATTACAGCAAGATAGTACCACTGAATCATTTGTCTCCCTTTATAGCCCCAACCGGATTCGAACCGATGTTCGCGGATCCAAAGTCCGCTGTCCTTGGCCACTAGACGATGGGGCTATGAGTTTCTTTGCGACTGAAGCCTTATAGACCTTTTTCAAATGGACTTCGCGACGTTGGCCACGTGCTTGGCGTGGTTTCCGCACACTATGCAGACCATGCTCTTCGCCTCCGATTGCCTGTCGAACGGCATGTTGGTTATCTTGGCTCCCTCGGCCTTAATCTTCTCCTCGCACTCTTCCGACCCGCACCAGCCCGCCTCGACTATGCCCCTCTTCGTCTCTAGTATCGCCTTCATCTCGTCAAAGCCCTTCGCCTTGTGTATGTTTGCCTTCAGGAACCTCTCTGCCTTTTCATAGAGGTCGGTCTGTATCTGCTGCACAAGCTCCACGATTTTTTCCTCGAGGTCCGCCATCGGCACGCTCGCCTTCTCCGCAGTGTCCCGTCTGACCACGACCACGCTGTTGGCTGCGATATCCCTTTCGCCTATCTCGATCCTCATGGGCACTCCCCTCACTTCCCAGTGGTTGTACTTCCAGCCGGGAGACGTAGAGTCGTCATCGTCCAGATGAACCCTGAATTTCCTTGAAAGCGTGTTCTTCAGCTTGACCGCCTCGGCAACCACCTTCTCCCTGTTCTCGGTCTTGGTTATCGGCACGATCACAATCTGTATTCTTGCCACTAGAGGCGGGATTACCAACCCCTTGTCGTCGCCGTGCGTTGCAATCATGACGCCAACGTTCCTCGTCGAGATGGCGAATGTATTCTGCCATGCGTACTCCTTCTTCTCTTCCTTGTTGAGGAAGGAGATCTCGAACGCCTTCGAGAAGTTCTGTCCGTCGAAGTGGAAGGCGGGCCCCTGCACCGCCTTGCCGTCGGGCATCAGGTGCTCTATGCTGTAGCTCTCCTCGCCCCCGGCAAACTTCTCAGTCTCAGTCTTCCTTCCAACTATCCCTGGCAGAGCCAGGTAATCCCTTAGAATCGTAATGTACATGTCGAGTATGACGTCTCTCTCGGCCCTTGCCTCCTGTTCGGTTGCGAAGACCGTGTGTCCCTCGTGCCAGAAGTGCTCCCTTGTCCTTATGAAAGGCATCGGGTGCTTGAACTCCCATCTGACCACCGAGTTCCACTGGTTGAGCTTCATCGGAAGGTCCCTCCAGGATCTGATCCACTTGGCGTAGCTGTCGTACATTATCGCCTCGGAGGTGGGCCTGACTGCCAGCCTCTCCTCAAGGTCGGTGCTACCAGTCCTTGTGACCCATGCAACCTCAGGCGAAAATCCCCCTATGTGGGCAGCGAACTTCGAAAGAAGTTTTTCAGGTATGAGCATTGGGAACGCGGTGTTGTGCACACCCATCTCCTTGAGCCTCGGATCCACTGCCTTCTGGATGGTTTCCCATACGAAGTAGCTGTCAGGCCTAAGCGCCATTGCGCCAGACACAGATGTGTAATCTGCGAACTCCGCCTTGAGTATGACCTGCGTGTACCACTCGGAGAAGTTCTCCGCCTTCTTTACAGTTATGCCCTTCTTTTCTTCCATCAAATCGCCTGGTCTTCGAATACAGATTTCAATATTAAGGATAGGTGACCAGCTTCTTTAAGCCTTCTGTATGAGTAGTTCAGCCATGAGCCTCCGAAGGGCACGTAGACGGATACGCGGTCTCCATGCTTTGCCATTGCGACTACACACTTGTTCCTTATCCCGTTTAGCATCGCGTACTCCACCTGCCTCTTGTGCGCCTTGTTGAGCTTGTGTGCGCGCTCAAGTATCCCGAGGTCGTGGGTTGCGAGCATGAAGCGCTTGGATGTCCTGAACAGCATCTCCATTATGCGCAGGTAGTTAGCTGTTATCGCCTCCTTGGTCTGGTATGCCACATCGGGGCTCTCTTTGTAAGCTCCCTTGACCAAACGTATCACTGCGCCCTCTTTTGCAAGGCTGAGCGCGTCGGCGTAGCTCCTAGTGAGATATGCCTGTATACATATCCCGGTGTCCCTGCTCTTCATGTCTCCCCTGTACGCTTTTATGACTGTGTCTACCATCCCCTGCGACTCCATGTCGAACCAGACGAACACGCCGTTGCGCTTTGCCAGGGCGACTATCTTGATGTAGTTCTTCATGAATGTCTTGAAACCTATCGAGGCCCCGAGCTGCGTGGGCTTTACGGATATGCTGGCTCTTACGCCGCCCTTGCCGATGCGGTTTATCAGCTGCGAGTAGATTTTTACCGCATCATCTACAGCGCCCCTGTCCTTCAGGTCCTCGCCGAGATAGTTGAATATGGCTGACGCTCCCCTCCTGTTGAATCTCTTTGCTACAGCAATAGCGTCGTCTATCTCAGGCCCTGCTATCCACCTGCCCGCGAACAGCCGCTCGAGTATAGCTATCGGCATCGCTACACCGTGACTCCGTGCTTCCTCAGCTCCCTGGCGACCTGCGTCGCGCTCTTGAACTGTATGGCGGCTATCCCCACCCTCCTCGCGCCCCTCACGTTAGGAATCAGGTCGTCGATAAACACCGCCTCAGATGGCCTCGCATCCATCTTAGAGAGCACGTACCTGTATATCTTTGGATCCGGCTTCCTCATGTGGAGGTAGCAGGAGGCGAATGCCCTCACATTCAGGTGCCCTATGAGAACGCGCTTAAGAACATCGTATCTTGTCTCGCTGACATTGGAGAGAAGGACCACCTTGTATCTCTTGGAGAGTTTGGTTATCAGCGCTCTTGTGCTATTGTCCACCTTGGCCAATCGCTCGTATGCGGAGTCCCACTCAAGACCAGAGTTCTTGATCCCGAATGCGGCTGACATATGGTCTTCCAACTCCTTGAGCCTCAGCTCTCCGAGCTCCATCTTGTCAATAAGAGGAAAGAGCGTCCTGGCGAACTCGTAGATGGGGAATTTGTGCTTCTTGGCTATGTACTTGACGTAGTCTATCTCCCTGAACTTTATGATGACTCCGCCTATGTCGAATATCAGGAGCTTTATCATAGAGCTACTAACGAATGGAATCTATTTAATCCGTGTGCTTCTGGTAACCCGCCGTCACTTGGTTACAACGGTGCACTCTATCTCGCTCTCCTTGCCCTGAAGTATCTTGTTTATGGTTCCAGGAACAGTGGCGTTTGCTATGAAGCCGGTGGCGCCGGTCTTGTTGACCATCTCGTAAAGCCTTGAGAGCTTGGTGTGCATGCCCCCGGACACGTCTATCTTCCTCGCCTCGCCTGCGAACTTCGTTATCTCCTCGTAGTTGCCGCTATGGACCGATTTTACCAGCTTCGCCCCTGCATTGAGCATAGGATCCTTGTCGTAGATGCCGTTGACGTCGGTTCCCATTATTATCTTGGTGGGCTTTATGCTCTGCGAAAGGAAGCGAAATATCTCCTCGGTTGAGGCGATGGCGACGCCCTGCTTGGAGTCTAGAACCACATCGCCGTACACCGTAGGTATGAACCCCGTGGCTAGCGCGGTGGATATAGAATCGGAAAAGCCGGAGTCTAGCTTCATTGAGTCGGCCCTGCTGAAGCTCGATGCGGTGAATGAGTACATCGGCAGTCCCATGTCAAGGCCTATCTCGTTGACTATCATGTTGAGCCTTTGCGCCGCCATGTGGGTGAGCGATGCACCGACCCTGCTCTCCTCGTTCACAAGCCCCTCGTTCACCCTGTACCTCTTGCCAACGATGTGAGCGAAAGAGCCGCTTCCGTGGCCTATGATAATGTCGAAGCCCATCGCCTTCTTCGCGTCCGCAATCTCCTTCAGTAGCCTCCTTATCTCGGTGTTCTTGGCGGTGTTGGGCCTGCTGACGTCGGTTATGACGCTGCCCCCGATCTTTATGAGTATCAAATCTTTGGCCATGAGATCTACCTAGGCTTTAGCTTGTCAAGGTCTATTAACGAGTCTGAGTCCTTGAGCAGTCTGGGACCGGAGCCCTGTCCTGCAACGTAGTGCTTGCCCTCACCAAGAACCTCATCTAGAATGCTTACAACTTTGTGCTCGTACTTTCTAGTTGTCATTATATGGGGGTTCGGGCCGGCATCGAAGGTGTATCCTGCTACTGTCTTGCCCTCCGAATCGTTGAGCGCATGAACCTTCTCCATCACTTCCTTTGACTTGTCAGTGAGATAGCTTATTGGAGGCCATGAATCGAGCATGGTTGCATGCATACAGTTCGAGTCCCTCATGGTAGTATATGCGACAGTGTGAAAGTCCCTTTTAAGTATAGCGTTTGACATCGTTTCAGTGTCCACTTCCGCCTGTGTGCACCTGTGTTTCAGTAGGGGGCTGGTCTTAGTGGTTATCATGTGCCCTTCATCAGTGGATATCTTCTTTTTCACTGCGGAGACCATTCCAATTACATCTATGAATTCCGGCCAGTGGTTCTGGTCGGCAATCGGATAGGCGTAAGAGTCCTCGCCATCGGATCTGGTGCCCTTCTTCCACGCCGAGAATCCACCGAAGACGCTCCTGCTGCCACTACCGCTTATGTTCCTTACCATTTTCGACATTTCCATCTCATCCATATCCACACCTAATGCCTTTGATGCGGCGTAGACGAAGGTGACTGCGCCGGAGGCGCTTGAGGCAAGCCCGACGGATTTGGGAAATGAGTTTTGTGTGACTATCAGAGCGTGGCTCTTGATGGCGGACCTCTTCCTAAGTTCGTTCAAGGTCGCATGTAGTATGCTCATCTTACGCTCTGGATGCGCACTCAGTTCGTGGTACTCCCCATCCAGATACATGGCGTCCTTGCTGAACTTAGGCGAAAACATGATGCTTGTCCTTGTGTTCAGGGTTTCATCCAGTGTGATGCTTACAGAGGAGTTGAGGGGGAGGTTGAGGTCAAAGTCCCTCTTTCCCCAGTACAGGACCAACGCCTTGTTGGAAGTCCCTATTGCCGTGCAAACTTCATTCTCCATGTTAAACGCCACTTAAGCGATAGATAGTGGATTTATATAATCCTTCTTTTAGCCACAGCGATGGCTAACGACTAATGACGAAAGCTCTGTTGGAGCCGATTGCGTGCTGAAAATTGGTTACAGGCGGAATCCAACAGTAGATTGCGTTATAACAATCTGGTATTTCCTCCCTGCGCCCATCTCTACGGTGTCAGGAAACTGCCTGGCTGCCTCATAGACCGCTTTAGAGTAGACATCGGGCAATTTTTGCCCTACGTTGATCTTGAGCACTGCGTCAGCAGATGAATTGGAGGTTGATTTTGATAACACGACTTCCACCTCATGAGTAGTGTTGTGGTACATACGGGACTCAAATGAGATTACTTGTGATACTGAAGTTTTCCCGGCAAATTTCTTCTCGCTGAAAATAGGCTCAGGAATAGGTATTTCTTCGTTCCCGAGAAGTCGAAGCGTTCCATGAACTTTTTTATCTGATTTGCTGAGTATCTCAGTAACCAATGAATCGAACTTGTCCAGCTGACGATCCAGCGTTTTTCGGAGCTCAATCTTCTGGTGCTCTTTTTCGTATTTGTCGTGTGCGATTGTGGTTGACATATTTATCACTTGGTTGTTAACTTGGAAAATTATGCTATAATGGCGACGCGCAGGAGTTTTTTGGCTCCCTCCTTATTCCCTACCGACTCCATCAGCTTGGCCGCCATCTTGAGGTTCCTAGCCTTTAGGGCGTCGTCAATAGCCTTGTTAGTGTTCCCCATTTCCAAACGAAGGTCTATCGCGAGGCCGAACCATCCACCTCTCTCCAACGCTTCTGCAGCCTTGTCCTTCCTGTCTATAGAGAGGTACAGCTTTGAAGCACTGATGCTTAGCCCTTCATCCTTCAGTTTCCTGGCCTCTTTCATGACCTGTGAGACGCTCACAGTCTGCGTTCCTGACATGATTATTACGCAGCGAAGGTAATATTTATAGGTTGCCACATAGACTTAAATACGGAAAAATAGGCGCATTTTATGACGGTAGTGTACAAGAACAAGTGGCTGCGGATAGAGAGGATAAGGGTGCACAAGAAGGGGAAGGACTACTTTCTGTACTGCGTGGCAAAGAGGGACATAGTTGTGATCCTGCCCATACTTGGCAAGGACACCGTGATATTGGAGAGGCAATACCGCGGAGTGCTTGGCAGGTACTTATACGAGATACCTGCGGGCTACATAGAGGACCGCGAGCCCTCCATCAGCGCCGCGAGGAGGGAGCTGGAGGAGGAGACGGGCTACCGTGCGGGGCGGATGAGGTTCGTCTCCAAGCTAGCTGAGAGCCCTGGGACAATGAAGCTCTGGGCCCACTTCTACATAGCCACAGGGCTGGAGAAAGGGAAGAGGTCGCTGGATCGGAATGAGGACATAACCATCATGAAGGTTAAGCTGTCGAGGGCGCTGCAGATGGTGAAGAGCGGAAAGATAGTGGACCTGAAGACCATGGCTGCGCTCAGCTACTATGCGCAATTTGTGCATGGGCTACGGAGAAACTTTTGACTCCCGGTTAAATTTGTCGTCGAGATGTTTTACCAATTAGCGGAAGTGAGGCACGGAATTTTCGGCGATTGCCGATGTGGCTGGTTCGTTTATATATTGCATTCAGCGTTACTTTGCTAGTAAAGCGTGTGAGTATGATGATAGAAAAAACTCCGACTAAGGGCGGGCTGGTGAGCATAATGGAGAGGCTCGAGGAGGTAAAGTCCAAATCGCCCACAGAAGAAAAGCACGTTAGCGCGGTTGTCGAGCTCGCCGGCGCATTGGAGGCCTTGTACCCCAACCGTGACGGGCTGCAGGGCGCAAAGATGACATTCATAAACTCAGTGGACAGCACAAAGGCGCTGGGTACGTTGTGGCTTAGAGAGACAGACCCGTTTGTCAGGTTGGGGATAAACAAGAGGATAAACCACCTTTCGGGCGATGAGTATGCGGTGGTGTCGGAGATTTCCAAACTCAATGATGCTAGGGTTGGAAAAATGATCAGAGTAGTGGATGGGATTTACGATATACAAACGCTCAGGAAATTGGAGCACACAGAGAAGAGTCCAGAGGTGAGGCGGGCGATACAGAAGAGGGTTAGCGAGATAAACGGTGACGAGTACATAGGCGGAAGCCAGGCCCACGTTGGCTTGAGAACAGAAACTGCGCCCGTTATCTGATGGCCGATCCCGGACAGGGATGGCGCTCCAAAGCTTAAAATACCTGACTTGAGAGTATCTTTATTGTGATAAGTTGACAGTTGTTGGCGTAGTTGCCGGATTGGGCATGGGCAAACTCCTCGGCATAATTGCCGTTGCGGTAATACTGTGCGGAGCCGCCATTGGCGCTACCTATCAGTTCCTCAACGCCTCGCACATAAGCGCCAACCCGCCTGTGCTCAATGAAACCAATGAGACAGTGATGCCCCAGATATCGGAGGCCCTGATGGCCAACCAGGGAAACGTGTTCATAGCGCTCTCGAACCTGAGCCAGCAGTACATAAGCTCCATACCGCAGACCACCATAGTGTATAACGGGGACATGAAGGCCCAGATAGGAACGGGCGGGCTCTCGTTCTTGGCCACATTCAGCTCTCCAGTAACCATAAGGTCTGCCAAGTACACCGGACAGAACAAGTTCGACTTCAACCTGACAAACCTTGCCCCGTATGGCAACATCAATGTCCTGTACGCCAATCTTACAAACGGCACCTTTGTGTGCACCAACCTCAACGTGAGCGCGATAGAGAGCACCAACATAGCAGCGATACTAGGGGGCAGGAGCGGCCAGCTGGCGTGCAAGAGGAGCAACTACGTGGGCGGACTCAACATGACCTCCGTCTCCAACCTGGAGTTCACCCAGATAGACCAGATAACGAACGTAAACTACACCACTTATTACCAGAGCGAGTGGAACGGGCTGCCCTGCACCTTCATAAACGGCACGATAACGCCGCTGAACCGAAGCCAGGACTGGAGCGGCCTCTTCCAGACCTGCATATCGAACAATTACTGGATACCGCTCACTATGTACATCTTCCTTAACTCCTCGCAGGGAAGGGGGCACCTGTCGGTGAACGAGACATCATTGCGGAGCACGGCCAATCTAACTTACATAAAGACGCTGCCGTGATTGCCTCAGATGCGTCTGGAGACTATGGAAATCCCGGTCACCAGCGCCCACAGCACCTCATTGTAGAAGAGTATCTCCTCGAATCCCCCCTTGCCAAGGCCCGTGTTTACGTGGATGCCCAGAAGTCCCAGTATGAACAGTGCTAGTATGGCTATGCCCAACAGGCCTGAGATTAAGGTGTAGTACCTTAGGGTGCCCTTGAATACCCTTATGAAGCAGATGGCCGATACCGCCACGCCGCCGAAAGCGATTGTTGCTGCGATGACGTGGGGCAGTCCGGTTGTTTCGGGAAAGAGGCCGACACACATCCCGCCTATGCCTGCCACTATGAATGCGATAGCTCGATACTTGAGCCCTGATTTGTAGATAAGAAGTCCCGATAGAACCAGAATTATGCCGAAAGTAATTATCGATGTGTTGAACAGCCAGGCCGTGCTGCCTACGCCGAGGTCGCTTATGTAGTTGTTTTGGAGGCTGTAATTGGGATAGATGTGCTGGGCCACGAGGACCGAGACCACTAGCTGCAATACTGCGGCTATTATCAGTGCCCCGCCGATTCGACCATAGTGGGCGGCCGCACTCTTTTTCATGATTTTGATTGGTAGGATGGATTATTATTCCTGGCACCCGCATAATTTACTGAATTTTGGTGAACAGAAAATGTTGAGATGGTACGGCTACGTTGGCATCGCTTTGATTGCGTTCGCCATTGCTAACTTTTCGCTCGTGATACAGCCGTTTGCAAGATGGTACATACCCATAATATGGTACGGCTACATCCTTCTCGTCGACAGCCTGGTGCAAAAGGTAAGCGGCCGCTCGCTCATCTCCACATATCCGAAGGAATTTGTGTTCATGGCAGGCATATCGGTGCCATTCTGGCTGATATTCGAGGTTTACAACATCTTCGGGGGTTACTGGCAGTACACGAACTACACATGGCACGCCCACCTGGCGGACTTCACCACCATACTGCCGGCGGTGCTGGTGACCTATGCCCTCTTCCGGGCGCTTGGCGCATTCAGGCGGTTTGATACTGCTGCAGCTAAGACAACGGTCAGAAAGAGCAGGGCTTACCTGTGGCCGCTTGTGGTACTAGGTGCGGCGGCGACGGTGGCACCGTTGCTGATACCGGGCATAGGGGCTCCCTTCGTGTGGGTGGGGCTTTTCCTGCTCCTTGATCCACTGGATTACATGCTCGGCAGGGCCAGCGCCATAGATATAGTGGGCAATGGGAAGACCAGTTTCGTGCTCCAACTCTTCGCTGCTGGGATAACCATGGGCTTCTTCTGGGAGCTCTGGAACAACTTTGCCTATTCAAGGTGGGTATACAACATACAGATAGTGTCCAACATACCGAAGCTCTTCGCCATGCCGCTCCCGGGCTACCTCGGTTACCTGCCGTTCGCCGTGGTCGTATTCCTGTTCTATGCGCTGTTCCGCCCCCTGGTGTTCAAGAAGAAGAACCTAGTGCTGGGGATCTGAGATGGCTCAGCCCAACTTGCTCCTGTGGGATGCCTACTGCCTATTTTGTGCCGTATTCTCAACACTCTAAGCAGTGGCGTCCGTAGTTGATCCAAGGTACTCAGGATGCCGTTACCGTTGTGCTCGCTGACTCGCCGGTGGTAGTAACTACAACAACCCTGTACTGCGCACCCGAGGTGGGTGTGGTCTGGAATGTCTTGAAGTTGTATGATGCCACGCCGCCGTAAGTCAGGGTCGCGTTAGAGTCTGCGCCAAGTGCCACTCCGCTTGTCTGGGCTGATGCGACGTTCCTTACAAAGGTGAGGTTGCCGTTTGCGTTAGCCGCGAAGTTCTGCATGGCAAAGGAGCCTATGTTGAACTTGATGAATGTGGAGAGCGTGGCATTGGGGTGAAGTATTAGCGCAGTGCCGTTTAGCCCAAGCGTGCCGCCAGCCGATGATGACAGCCCGACCGTCTGGCTTCCGTAGACCACCACGTTCTTGATGCTAGTGCTTTGGTTGCCTTCGTTCTTCACGGTGACGGAAAGTTGGGTCGTGTTGCCTGAAGAGGACAGCTGGGCGGATGCTATGGATATGGTCGGGCTCACCGCGGCCAGGGATGCCCTCGCCGATGCGCTTATCGGTGATACAAGACCCACATTTGTTGCAGCAGATGCGCTTATGCCTCCTGTTACGACGGCCTTGCCTGCTGGTACCCTGTTGAATACCGTTGTGTTAGCCACGAAATACGGGGATACCGTAGGCGCATAATCTATCAGAACCCCGAAGCCCTTGCTTGCGGATGCATCGCCGGATATTGAGAGCGTGAGCTGCGGGTTGGTTACGGGTACGCCGTATGTGGTGCCGTTGATCGTTATGTTTACCAAGTTCACCAGCATCCTCACCTGTGTTATTGAGGTGTTGGCTGTGAGATTGGCATAGCCCATCACCTGGGTGCTGTTCATGATCGAGATAAGATTGACGCTGCCGCTTCCGGTGGCGTTAATCCATTGCGAGCCTGATGCGCCGGTGGCGTTCACCTGCACGTTCGAGTACGCGAAGATCAGTGCGGTAGTGCCTGCCGGTACCTGTGCCGGATCCGTTATCATGACAGGCGCTGCAAAGGTGCTGCTAGTGTGAGATACCGTCTGTGTAATGCTGGTAGTCATTCCCGGGTTTTGCTTTGCGCCCGAGCCAAGAAATACCGCAGCTGCGGCTATCACAATCACAATGACTATTGCTGCTCCAACCAATCCTTTGTTTATCGGCATTGCATCCACTCTTCTAGTATCTCAAGTAAGCTTTTAATAATTTGGGGTTGCAGGGATTTGAACCCTGATTTTCAGGTTACTTCATATTCGGTCTTTCCAGATTCTCATCATCGCGAGACGCTCAACAGGTTTTTAAATATCTGGAGCCTGACGCGCTGCCAGGTTACGCAACAACCCCCTGATAGTTTTATTGTGTGAAAGATAGATATATCTGCTTGTTGTTGATTATTCTACTGGTTCCGTGCTGCTGCCTTATCTAGATATCAACGTGATGGCGTTCCAGTTTGTCAATGCCGTAGCAGGTCCTCTGCTCTCCTCGATGCTGGCCCCGCTTGCGGAGAGCTTCTACATCGTGCTGCCGCTGCTGTTCGTCTATCTTTACCTGAAGAGGGACAGGAACTCGGTGCTCTTAGTGGGCGCATTCATATTGCTCTTCCTGGTTTCGGAGGCGGTGAAGCTGCTTGTCAGGGAGCCGAGGCCGTGCAGCCAGCAGGAGCTTTCGTGGATAAATATGGTGGGCGGCTGCGAATCGGGCTACGGATTCCCGAGCAGCCATGCCACGACGCTCACAGGGCTTGTCTTCTTTTTCTCCAAGTATAGGATTGTACAGGCGCTCTACATAGTCTGGTTGGTGCTGGTGCTCTTCGGCAGGGTTTATCTGGGACAGCACTACCTTACCGATGTGGTGGCCGGGATGGCAATCAGCCTGGTCATAGGCTACGCAGTCTATCGGGGCAGGGAAACACTTAATAAGATTATAAGACCAATCCTGGTTATTATCAGACTGGAGAGATGAGTATATGGAACAGAATATGCACCAAGAAGGTCACGCTTCAAAAAAGCCAGGGATGAGCAGAAGGAACATGATGATATACGCGATCCTTATTCTTGTAGTGGTTGCCGGAGTGCTCTACTACGTAGTTGGGATGAACCACCCAGTCGCGCTTGACGGCCAGCAGCTCAGCCAGGCTGATATGCAGGGGCTTCAGTCCGCCGCCCTCAACGGCTCGCTGGCCAGTGCGGTAGGCGCGGGATCAACCGCCAACTACCCCGTTGCGGTCACCACAAACGCGATGCTTTCTGCAGGTAGCGTCAAGCTAACGACCAATGCGCAGGGCAGCGTTACTGCAATCAATGCAAATGTCCAGCCGCTCGTCATAAACGGGAAGCCCGGGATCAGCTACATAGGCGCTGAGTACTGCCCGTACTGCGCAGAGACGAGATGGGGCATGATACTGGCTCTGATGAGGTTCGGCAACTTCACGGGGCTTGAGTACATGAGCTCCACATCAACCGACGTGTACCCAAACACCGCCACGTTCAGCTTCGTGAATTCCACTTACTCAAGCGGCTACATAGCATTCTCCAGCGTCGAGATACAGAACAGGAACGGAAGCTCGCTCCAGACTCCTACAAACTTGGAGAACCTGCTGGGCTCCTCATTCAGCACCGGGGGCATACCGTTCATAGACTTCTTCAACAAGAGCGTTCAGGACGGCGCGGCATCCACACCGCAGGCGCTCGCCGGTTACGATTGGCAGCAGGCGATAGTGGCGCTGAACAACCCTAACTCGCCGGTCTCTCAGGCAGTTATGGGAAATGCCAACGTGTTCACCGCTTACATATGCCAGGAGACCGGAGCAAGCGCTCCGGTGTGCAGCATGCCGTACATAAAGAGCATAAGGCTCAATTGAGCGCCGCCGCGCGCATCCTGTTCGCCAGCCCCCTGTTAGCGGAGATTAGGTTCTCCTGCTCGTTAGGATCCGCTGCAATGTTGTAGAGCTCGTCCTGCTTCTCTCCGAAGAAGTGCATGAGCTTCATGTTGTCGCGGTATATAGCGGTGACCTTCTTGTTGCACATGCTCTTCGCCTTGTATATAATGTCTGCATTCTTCGATCTGCCCTTCAGCCGCCTCAGCAGCTTCTCGTCCCACCCCTCGCTTATGCCAGTGTGCTCGCTCAGCACGTATCTGTTCTTTCTGAGGTTGCCGTTAAGATAGGGCTCCCTCTCCGCAGCCAGGTCGATGAACGCCTTGTTGAGCGAGAGCAGGGTCATGGGGTTGTCTATCGATTCCCTGTCCCTGACCAACTTGCCGTCCTCGTAGTTTGCTGCTATGAGAGGTACCCTTGATACCTGCTCGTATGGCGGAAGCGAGTGGTAGAGAAGCCCGTGCTCCCCGAAGAACTGGCCGTGGTCCGATGTTATGACAACGGTTGCCTTGTCTAGTATTCCGCCAGCCTTGAGGTTGTGTAGGGTCTTGGAGACCGCGCCGTCCAGATACCTTATCCTCCTCATGTAAGCCCTGTGTAGCTCTTTCATGTTGTCCTCACGCATCTCCCTTATTCCGCTGAGGTAGAGCCACTTGTCCTGAACAACATCCCTGCTTATCGGATAGTTCTCGTGCGCCTCTATGAAGTTCATGAACATGAACTGCGGCTTGAAGTTGTACTTGTATGTGAGATAGTCCTTGAGCGCCTTGTTCGTATCTGATGCGCCCCTGTCGAGCTTGTAGGTGCCGTCAGCCCTCGCCACGCCCTCGTTGAGCCTCTGCCTCAACCTGAGGTAGACCCTGTCGAGTATCGGGCCGGGCAGCATGTCGGCGACGCTGGCGCTCATGGAGAACATGGCGTTCCTTGCCGCGGCGCCGCCGTTGATTATGAATGAGAGCTTGCTGACAAGGCTCTTGTTGTACTTGACGTTGGAGTCCAACCAGATGTCATATATCTTGTCAAAGCCTATCGCGAGATTGGTGAAGCTGGTGAGGAACGGATTGTTGGAGAACAGCACGGAGTGGTAGCCGTGCTTGGACATGCCCTTCGCCAGCGTGACAGCATCGTTGCCGAGGAACTTGGTCTTGACCATCCATGGGTCTATCTTATCCGTGCCGTCGGTGAAGAAGTCCTGCGATGCCTCCTTTATCTTGGACACGTTCTTGTTGGCGAACAGAGCTGCGTGTGATGTCGCTGTCCATGTCCCAGGAGATATCGCATGCGAGTACGATGCGCAGTTCCTGTACAGGTAGTCGAGCGTGGGCAGCGAGCCGTTACCGTAGACGTCAGATGCCCTCACGGTGTCGAGCAGAAGCACCACTATGTTTCTCTTCATCCAGCGCACTCTTTAAGCTTTATTAACTTATCAGCCTATTACTTTAAAGAGTAAAGCTTAATTTACATTTCGCTATGCTTCCCTTTGTGTGATTAAAGATGGACATCTGCGTTCTCAACCCTTACTTCTACCCCTACAACGGAGGTACAGAGAAGGTGCTGCTCGAGGTATACCGCAGGCTCGCCAAGAGGCATAATGTCACGGTGCTCTCTGCGGCACTGAGGAGCAGCAACAGGAACTCGGTCGAGGAGATAGAGGGGATAAAGGTAGTGAGGCTGAGGAGCACCTACGTGGACATAGCGGGGCTGCCGCTTCCGTTCGCCGTGATGCATGGTGTGCCCGGCGCGATAGCGAAGGCTGACGCGGAGATATACCACATCAACAACCGGTTCCAGTTCTTCAAGGATAGCATAAAAGAGATAAGGAAGGTTGACGGCAAGTCTGTCCTCACTATCCACAATGCGCTCCCCATGGGGATAGACCTTCATACGGATGCGCTGGGGCGTTTCTACGACTCCCTGTGGGGCAGGGGAATGATGCGCGATGTGGACGCGATCACGGGCATATCGAAGAACACGATAGACACCACGGTCCCGCAGGCGGAGCGCCACAAGACCCAGCTTATCTACAACGGGGTGGACCACAGGAAATATACGCCGATAAGGAAATCCGACAGGAAGCTGTGCTCGATAAGGTCGGAGCTTGGGATAGAGGGGCATTGCATAGTGACAAACGGCAGGCTGATAACGCAGAAGGGACAGGCCTATCTGATGGAGGCGGTGTCAAGGCTTATCAGGAAGAGGCAGATGGACCTCACGCTGGTGATAATAGGCACAGGGCCGCTCAAGGAGCAGCTGGAACACCTTTCGAGGAAGCTCGGTATGGAGAACAACTTCAGGATAGTGTCGGGGATAAGGGAGGAGCTTATGCCGCACTACTACAATCTTGGCGACATATTTTCATTGCCCTCGCTTTACGAGCCAGCCTCGCTCGCGATACTTGAGGCGCTTTCGTGCGCGATGCCGTGCATAACCTCAAGGGTCGGTGGGCTGCCCGAGATGATGGGGCGCTACGGCTACTACTCGAAGCCGAAGGATGTCGATGAGCTGATGGAAAAGGTAATATACGTTCTCAGCAATAAGAAAAAAGCCGAGGCGCTGGGAAGGGAGGGACGCAAGCTCGTGGAAAGGAGAAACGACTGGGACAGGATATCAAGGCAGTATGAGGAGTTGTTTACCAGTCAGCTAAGGTACTAGACCAAATAATGATTAACATGGCGGAGAAGGCAAAGAGCGTGAAGACATCGATCTGGGACCAGATAACCAACGTAAAGGAGATGAGCAGAGAGGAGTACCTCAAGCTCGTCAGGAGGATAGGCCTGTTCGTCATAATCGGTTTTGCGGTCAGCTTCGCGGTCTTTTTGGGGCTGGCGCTACTGGGCGGGGTGGGAAAGGTCATAGGGATAATTGCATCCGCCAACCCATACTGGCTCGGGCTCGCCTTCCTGTTCCAGTTTCTTGGTTATGTACTGATGTACGGTAAGTGGAGGTACCTGCTGCACGAGCTGAAACTGAAGGTGCCGACGAAGAAGAGCTTCCTCATCTACCTCTCGCTCTACTCGATGAACATAACCCCGGGCAACATAGGGAGGATAGTGGCGGCTTTCTCCCTGACGAGGATAACAAACATAAGGTTCATCAACGTGGTGCCGATAGTCACCATGGACATCTTCACCGACTTCATGGGGGCGGGGATACTAGCGCTTCTCACCGCCATCTTCGTGCAGAAGTTCGTCATCTATGTGATAGTGATAGACGTGCTGCTCACCCTTCCATTCCTCCTTATACTCAACAAGAGCTTCTTCAACCTAGTCAAGAGGCTGATAAAGAATGGCAAGTCGTTGAGGATATTCACGCTTTACGGCGATGAGTACTACGCCTCACAGAGCATACTCAACAAGCCCAAGACCTACGGCGTGGCGCTCGCGTTCACCCTCCCAGCTGCCTTCCTCTCAGCAATGTCGCTGTTCCTTGCCATGCACGCCATAGGGCTCACGCCTCACCTTATAAGCAGCATCTCCATATCGACCACGGCACAGGTGTTCGGCATGGTAACTGCCGTGCCCGGCAACATAGGGGTCACCGACGGTACGCTTGTGGCGCTGCTGGGAAGCACTTTCGGGCTCGACACGACTGTCAGCTCGGCGCTCACCATAATGACCAGGATAGTCACGCTGTGGTTCGGCATAATCATGGGAGCCATAGCTCTGTTCTATACGATGAAGTACTGGGCAATGAGGCCCAGCGATTCAGGAAAAGATGAAAAAAGGAAGAGGAAGAAAGACTAATTACATGTCTTCCTCCGAAGCTGAGGCCTCAGCTCCAAAGTCGTCTTCGGCAGCCGCGGATCCTCCGCCAGCTCCCTTCTCGACTACCTTTATCTTTCCGAACTTGCCCGTTGAGAGCTGGGGCGTTCCCCTGAACTCGCTCACGTAGCCGTTCGAGACCTCGACAACATCACCTGAGTTGACCTGCTCTATCGACTCTCCCCAGAGAGACATAGGTATAGATCCCGTGTCGTCCTGCAGCACTATGTTGCATACGCTCAGTCTCTTTCCATACTTCGTGACAACCTCCCTCGGGTCGTCCTTCTGTATGACCTTCGCCTGTATCGTTACGTTACTTGCTCCTACTTTCAGATCAGTTATTTTCATTTCTACACCTTACAAATAGATTTCACTATTTCAGTATCCTTATGTTTGGAAAGCTATTTAACGTTTCGCCAATTGTGGAAGCGAGCTAGCCGGCCTTTTGGTATAAATTTATAGCCACTGCGCGACCTAACTAAACTATGGCGGAACCGGAGAGGATGCACCCCTCTTTCATCAACGCGATAAGGCAGAAGGAGCGTGTGCGAGAGAACCTCTCAAAGATAAGGCACAAGATAGGCGTGTACAGCGCCAAGGGGGGCGTCGGCAAGACGACAACCTCGGTAAACATAGCGTTCACGCTGATGAAGAAAGGATTCAAGGTGGGCCTGCTCGACGCTGACATAGACTGCCCTAACGTGGCGATGTTCCTTGGGATAGAGGAGAGGATGGAGGCGAAGATACCGCTAAGGCCGGTGGAGAAGATGGGCGTGAAGGTGGCATCGACAGCCATGCTGGTGGACGACATAAAGAAGCCGATAATCTGGAGGGGCCCGATAATAACCAAGATGCTGGGCGACTTCTTCGAGAACACGGAGTGGGGTGAGCTCGACTACCTTATAGTTGATCTGCCTCCGGGCACGAGCGACGCCCCGCTCACCATCATGCAGCTCCTAGACCTTGACGGATTCGTAATAGTCACCACCCCGCAGAGGATAGCGGCTACAAACTCCATAAGGTCGGGCCTGATGGCCAAGCGGATGAGCGTCTCGGTCCTGGGAGTAGTTGAAAACATGTCAACCGGCACCGTGAGCGAGAACACGAAGGGTGTTGCGGAGGCGCTCGGTGTAGAAGTGTTGGGTGTAATTGAGCAGAATCAGCTTTTCAACTCATGCAGCGATGCAGGGAAGGTGCCGGTGCTTGAGAACCAGGGGATAATGGATGTGTTCTCGGCAATAACCTCAAAAATCGTAGGTTAGGGTAGTAACAGAGTAGCCCTATTCACCAAAATTATGGTAAAACAGCCTGTTTTGCAGGGTTTGTAGAGAGTAGCGGCACCCTGCGATGTAGGTATAAATAGTTTTCTCTGCATATAGTAATAGGTCTTGTCTGAACTGCTATTTGTGATTTAGGAGAAGGCTTCATTTCATCATACTTTACTCGTAAAAGAACGTGATATCTATGCCAGAAAATCAACTAGGGGGACAACAGATACTGTTACTGCCAGAAGGATCTAGCAGGGTTCTGGGAAGGGACGCGCAGAGGACGAACATAGCGGTAGGCGTGGCAGTTGCCAACGCGGTCAAGACCACGCTCGGTCCGAAGGGAATGGACAAGATGATGGTCAGCGACCTCGGAGACATTGTGATAACTAACGACGGTGCGACGATACTGGAGGAGATGAACGTCGAGCACCCTGTAGCTAAGATAATGGTCGACATAGCCAAGACACAGGACAAGGAGGTCGGTGACGGCACCACGAGCGTAGTGATAATGGCGGGAGAGCTGCTCAAGGGAGCCGGCGACCTGCTGGAACAGGGAATCCACCCCACCACGGTGATAAGGGGTTACAAGATGGCTGCAGAGAAGGCCAGGCTCATACTAGAGGCGAAGGCAGACAGCGCCAACCCCAACGATGAGACCACGCTGCAGAAGATAGCGATGGTGTCGATGGGCTCGAAGAACATAGGCGACGACAAGACGAAGGCTATGCTGTGCAAGCTCGTCATCAACGCGGTCAAGCAGGTCATGGAGAAGAGCCAGACCGGAAAGATCCTGATAGACCACGACTTCATAAAGCTGGAGAAGAAGGCCGGCGGAAGCGTGAACGACACGCAGTTCATAAACGGAGTGCTGATAGACAAGGAGGTCTCACAGCCTAACATGCCGAAGGCGATAGCTAGCGCGAAGATAGCGCTGCTGGACCTGGCGCTGGAGATAGAGAAGACCGAGACCGATGCAAGGATTGAGATAACATCACCGGACCAGATGCAGGCGTTCCTGCAGCAGGAGGAGAGGACGCTCAAGGAGATGGTCGAGAAGATCAAGAAGAGCGGAGCCACAGTCGTAGTCACACAGAAGGGGATAGACGACGTGGCACAGCACTTCCTTGCGAAGGCCGGGATAATGGCGATAAGGAGGGTCAAGAAGAGCGACATAGAGAAGCTCGGAAGGGCGACTGGGGCGAAGATAGTCACAAGCCTCGACGACCTGAACGCAAAGGACCTCGGATTCGCGGGCAACGTTGAGGAGAGGAAGATCAGCGGAGAGCAGATGGTCTTCGTGGAGAAGTGCAAGGACCCGAAGAGCGTCACGATATTCGTAAGGGGAGGCACGCAGCAGGTTGTGGACGAGGCGGAGAGGTCCATAACAGACGTCATCGGCGCGGTGTCAAGCGTTGTCGAGAGCGGCAAGTACGTAATCGGCGGAGGCAGCATCGAGATAGACCTCGCCAACGGGCTGAGGGAGTACTCCAGCGACGTGGGCGGAAGGGAGCAGCTTGCGATCCAGAAGTTCGCGGACGCTCTTGAGGTAATACCCAAGACGCTGTCGGAGAGCGCGGGAATGGACGCGATCGACACTCTTGTGCAGCTTAGGACAAAGCACAAGGGCAAGGGCGGGGGTGTCTACGGCGTGGACATCTTCAGCAACACGGTCAACGACATGCAGAAGCTCGGAGTGTACGAGCCGATGAAGGTCAAGCAGCAGGCGATATCAAGCGCCAGCGAGGCCGCAGAGATAATACTCAGGATAGACGACATGATAAGCTCAAGGGGCAGGTCGCGCGGAGGAGGACCGGGAGGCCCTGGCGGCATGCCTGGAGAGGGCATGGAATAATCAGCAATTGAGCAGAGCCCCATGAACAACATCGTCATTATCACAGGCTCCCCGGGAGTGGGGAAAAGCACCATGATAAGGAGCATAGCCGAGGGCGGAAAGTACAACATAATCAACGTGGGCACCTTCATGCTGGACATCGCGATGAAGGAGGGCATAGTGAAGGACAGGGACGAGCTCAGGTTTCTCAACAAGGATGTCGTGCGAAAGCTGCAGGACAGGACCTTCACTGACATAGCGAAGATGGAGGGCAAGATAATACTGGACACCCACGCCTCCGTCGAGTCGAACGGAAGGTTCGTGCCCGGCGTGCCCTTCGACACGATGAGGATCATCAAGGACAACATCCACGGCATCATCTACATCGACGCGCTGACTGAGGAGATAATGAAGAGGGCGATGGGCGATACCAAGAGGACAAGGAACACTGACGAGGCGTTCATAGACGCCCAGAGGGGGATAAACCTCTCGATACTCTCGATGTACTCCACATACTTAAATATTCCATTATACGTAATATTCAACAGGCAGGACAGGCTTGACGAGGGAGTGAAGAGCCTCGGGGAGCACCTGGAACAGATATTCAGTGAATAAATGGGGCTAATACCAGTCATAACGCTGCCGATGAACGCGGAGGTCATAATAGTAGGTGTGGGAATATGCTACACCATGCTCACCGTAGTGCTGCAGAGGAAGCTCACCAACCCTAAGAAGCTCAGGGAGATACAGGGAAAGATGAAGGAGCTGACCAAGGAGATGAATGACATGGCGAAGGCCAACGCCACGAAGGAGCAGATAGCGGCGAAGCAGAGCCAGCTTATGCCGCTGATGGGAGAGAGCATGCGTGCGCAGCTCAAGTCGATGTTCGTGCTGCTGCCGATGTTCGTGCTCTTCTACTACCTGCTCGTGCCCAACCTGCCGCTGGGCGTGACCGACGCTACGGCGAGCATAAAGACGCTGTTCTTCTACACGGTGTTCGGGTTCGGCATGGTTATGCTGGTAATAACCACGCTCTACGACAGGAGGAAGGCCAGGATAGACAAGCTGCAGGCGCAGACAGTACAGTGACAAGTATCATATTGAAAAGGTGTTTGATTTGCCGAAACCAATGCATAGGTCAAGAAGCTTCAAGAAAGCGAACAGGATCACTTCCACGGGAAGGAACGTAATACACTACACGAGGGCCAAGCCGAAGATGCCGCACTGCGCGATATGCAGGCAGGAGCTCAACGGGATAAGCCTGAGCCCAAACGGGGGCAAGTCCAGGAGGACGAACAGCAGGCCCTTCGGGGGAGTGCTCTGCGCGAAGTGCACGGCCGAGGTAGTGAAGCTCGGAAGCAGGATAGAGCAGGGGGACATGAAGCTCAACGACATCGGGATAAAGCAGAGGTCGTTCGTGCTGCAGTTGGTTGCCCACTAAGACCGGTAGCGGTAGTTCGTTATGATCAGGATATGCATCAGCGGCTTGACGGCCAGCGGGAAGACCTCGCTGGGCCACATGCTCGCTGAGGAGCTGAGCATAACCCACATAACGAAGCACACCCTCGACACTTACCATAAGACAATGGAGGAGGCGAAGAGGGGCGGGGAGAGGCACATCAACATAGTGGAGATGGGCGACAGGAGGTTTGCCAAGCAGTTCGACGACGAGCTGGTCGCGATGGCTGAGAAGAGCAATTGCGTCGTCACCACATGGCTCGGTCCGTGGCTTGTTAAGGACGCGACGCTGAGGGTCTGGCTCAACGCCCCGATAGAGGAGCGGGCTGCGAGGAGGGCGAAGGAGCTGAAGGTTCAGCCCGAGGAGGCGAAGAAGATAGTTGAGGAGAAGGACAGGTTAACCATAAATGCTTTCAATGAGATACAGAATATAGATGTCAACGACCACTCGGCCTTCGACGTGGAGCTCAATACCCACAGGCTCTCGCTGAAGGAGATGGTGGCGGTGATATCGATGATGGCGCTAAGCAAGGAAAAAAAATTGTTTGTGTGATGACATGTTGTTAGAACAAGGAAGAGTCTGTATAAAGAAATACGGAAGAGACGCAGGAAGCAGGGCAGTGGTAACGAAGGTTATTGACGCAGGATTCGTCAACATAATCACCGCGGTCAGGCAGAGGGAGAGGAGATGCAACACAAGGCACCTCGAGTTCCTGAACGAGAAGGTAGACGTGAGCGACAAGGAGGCGCTGAACAAGACTCTCGGAGTGAAGCCGGGAGAGAAGAAGGTGTACAAGGACTCCAAGAAGAAGGCCGCACCGAAGGCTAAGGCCTAATTTTTATCAGTTACTGCTGTCAAGGAGCTCCATGGCTTCCTTGACGGCCTTTTCCTTATTCTGTGCCGTTGAGAGGATGTTGAACAGGTCAGATGCGCTGATGGACGACTGGTCGTAGTCAAGCTCCTTGAGCCTGGCTGAGAATATGTTCATCCCCAGCTCCTTTATCGGCATCTCGCCGATCTTGTTCTCTCGTATCCCCTCAATGTCCATCTGGACCTCTGGGCTGACAAGCTTGCCGCTCTCGATCTCGAGCACCGCCTTTTCCGAGTACTTGAGCAGAAGCGCGTGAATCGGCATGTCAGAGCCGGTGAATCCCGACTTGATTGTGCCCTTCAGGTTTATCTTTATTATCGGCTTGGCGCTGCCGTGGGAGAGTATTGACTCTATCTCCGCCTCGCATCTCTGGTCCACCTCCTTGGGCGTGGCATCAGAGAACTCGAGGTTCCTCACCACGAACTCGCGCGTCGCTATCTCAATGAACTCGTATGTGTAGCTCTTCGTGTCGAAGAGGATGAATCCCTTGTTGCCCTGCTCCCCCTCCTTGAACTGGGTGAGCACGGTGCTTCCGGGTATCAGGAACTTCTTGCCGTGCACCGTGGCGTCCACCCTGCTGTGTATGTGGCCGTTGACATAGAGATCGAACCCGCTCGGCAGGTCGTCGTAGTGTATGAAGTCGTTGCTGAACGGAAGTATCTCGTATATGGACTGGTGGAGCATGAACACGTTGAAGGCCCCGGAGATGGGGGTCGGTTTGAGCTCGGCAAGCTTCTCCTTTACCCTCTCCTCCGATATGCCGCCAAGGCCGAAGATGGCGACGCGCTCGCCATCCTTTTCTATTATCGTGGTGGCCTCGCTCGTGTCAATCAGAAGCCCGGCAAGCCCCAGAAGGTTCAGCGGGTTGTCCTTTCCCTCCGCGGTCCTCTCGTGTGTCCCGGATATCGCCACTACGGGAACGTCGGTGTAGCACTTTGTGCCGCGTCCGTTGAACTCAACCACGCGCGCTGCCCATTTCTTCTTCGACAGCTCCCTGAACAGGTTTATCGACTGTGCGATGACGTCAGGCCTGGGTGCCCTCTTGTCGAAGACGTCTCCCGGAAGCAGTATGATGTCCGCCAGCGTGCTCGCCTTCTCGAGCGCCTCTGTAGCCTGCTTTAGTGCGTCCTCCGCGAACCTCTCGTACCCTATGTGCGTGTCCGAGACTATTGCTATCTTCATCAATGCACCGTCGACTTGAGCTTGCGCTTCGACTCCTCCACCGTAGTAAGAGGGTTCCTCTTCATTCCTATTGAGGACAGGTAGTTGTAGATTCCAGATGCCTTGCCGCTGCTTATGCCTGCAATTTTCTCCATGTCATGTATGCCATTGAACCGTTCTTCATAGCTCTCAATGGCTTTCTCCGCCTTAACCTGCTCAAGATCGAACCTGTTGCACACATCTATTACGCGTGAATCTTTGGAGGTTACCACCTTGGGTGCGGTCCTTTTCAGCGGGAAAACATCTTTTGGGGCTGTTTTTTTGGCTGGAGTGGCCTGTTTTGTGATGGTCTGCCCCTGTTTCTTGGTAGTAACCCTTATGTCTTCGTCGTTTAGCTTGTAGGCTGATTTTTGTACCTTGACAGCTGGCGTCTGTGTAGTTACCGTTTCAACTTTCCTCAGGGATATTGTGGCAGTTGTTGTGGCATGTTCCTCTACGGATTTTGATTTAGGCGCTTCCTCCCTGTTTTGCTGGACCACCAGATCCAGAAACTTGCGTATCTTAATCTCCTCGAGAAGTGTGCGGTCCGCGCCCCTCGCGATTTGCCCGTCTACCCTCCCGGGGGTCAGGTAAAGTTTTACGATTCTTTTTGAAGTGTCCTCAGAGTACTTGAACTGCCTTGAAAGCGAACTTATCAACAGCAAATCCATCTTGGACAGTTCCTCCTTAGGTTCTACAATAGCCATCCTTCCACCTAGTAATTATCGCGCCCAAGCTTTTTAAGGGCTTCCCTGACCTGTTGCGCTTGTCGTTGGTTTCTTGCGTTCCCGCCTTATAATCTCGTATATTATGCCAGCCTTGGCGTGGTCAGAGCCGATACCCAGTTCCCTCTTAATGTCATTGACACCAGTGTGGAGGCTCTTGCCCAATTCTATCGCCTTCTTCGCCTGCGATTCGGTTAGCTTGCACTCTCCCTGAAGGCGTGAAACTACGTCGGGATATGTGCGAAACTTCATCCGGCCACTGAGTGTGAATCTGTTATCTCGGTAGTATATTTAGCCCTTTTCTGCAAGAATCAGCAACCAGAGATGAACTTCTGCTTCTGCATGGCCTGCTCCTTAGGTTCGGGCTCTTTCGCCTTGGTGTTCTCCCGAAGCATTGTCAGAAATGTGTCCCTGATGTAACCCTTGCCCCTTCCGAGTAGGCCTATGCCCAATGTAAAATCATTTACGCCCTTGTGACCGTCCTGTATGATCTTCCAGCCCTTGACTATCTGGTCGTCAGTGAGGTTGAACTTTGACTTGAGTCGGTCAGCTTGGTCCTGCCTTAATTTCACCATGTGAATGCCCGCACTAAATGTTCAGTTTTTTGCCCTTTTAGCTACTTGTTTTATGAATGCCTCGGTGAACTCCTTCGCCTTGTTTTTGGCCGGACCGTATGCGCCCGCGGCCGCAGGGTGTCCGCCGCCGGTTCCCTCTATTATCGGGGCTACGAGCTTCATCACCTCACCGAGATGGATGCCTCTTGCCTCGAACTCCGGCCGCATTCTTGCCGAGAATGATATCTCGCTCCCGCTTATCGTGTGGAAGAGCGAGACATCGGCGCCCACCCTTATCGCGTCCTCTGCCATATGGTTCGCCTGATAGGCTGCCCTGCCGTATACGAAAAGTATCCCCGATATTACGTTCTTCTCTGAAGAGGAGAGCTCCTTAATGGATAGCATCCTCTGGTCTGGGGAGGGCGTTGACTTGAGCATCTGTGTCAGCGCGGCGTAGCTTGTGACCGCGATATGCAGAAGCTTTCCGATCTGTATGAATGTGTCGGATGTGGAGTTGATCAGCTCTGCCGAATCGGAGATTATTCCAAGCGCGAGCAGAGCCGCCTCGTTCTTCGAGAGAGCCATGTCGGAGAGCTCCGCCAACTGGAATACTATGCTTGCCGCGGAGTTATAGCGCTCGTCGTTGTATACACTCGCCTGCCTCCCTATCGTCTTTGGCGAGTGGTGGTCTATCACCAGTATCTCGCCCTTGAACTTTTTCAACGGTTCGGCGAACTTTCCGCAGTCCTCGAGGTTATTTACATCGGAGAGCACGATAACATCCGCGTCCTTGTCAAAGGCGTTCGTTATGGATTCGGGGTCGAAGCCCAGCTTGCGGAGTATGTACTTTGAGTGTGAGGTTATTGCGTCGGGAGTTGCCACCCTCGAGTCCTTGAAGAATTTTGAGAGGATAAGTGCCGATGCGATGGCATCGGTGTCGCCCATTGAGTGGAAGGTGAGCATGGCCCTCTTTCCTGAGTAGGATTGCAGTATCTTAGCCAGGGCGCCTATTTCATCTATCCTTTCCATCGGACCATGTCTTATTGCTTTATGTCCTTGAGCGCCTTTGTGAGGTCCTCCCTCAGGATCTTCTCCTTCTTTGAGAGCTCGTCTATCTGCTTGGTGAGTATGGTTATCCTCATGTCGGCGCTTTCCTGCCTCTCGCCAACGCTCTTTGCCGCGGAGTCCTTCCCGACGTCCACCATTATGCCGCCCACCGCAAGGTATATCTTGCCGGTCGACTTCTCAATCTCGGCCGCAGCCTCCTTCAGCTCATCCTTCTGCGAGCTGAACTGCTCCCTCTGGATCGAGAGCTGCTGGAGCTGCTCCTGCATCTGCTGGTACTCTCTTGTCATCTTTTCCAGTTCATCCCTTTCCATTAAAATCACGACGAATAATATTGTGGGGAAAAGGCTTATAACTACTTACCTGTCGACCTCCGCGAGCACTATGTCGATGGAGCCGAGTATCGGAAACAGGTCGGCGAACTTGTAGTTTGCGGCCATCTTGGGGAAGATAGAGAGGTTGGCGAAGGCGGGCGAACGCAGATATATCCTGTAGGGCTTCTGCTTGTCGGGAATCATGTAGATGATGCCCTCTCCCCTCGGTAGCTCCCTCCTTACCAGCACCGGGTCGGGCTTTGCGCTCGGCCCTATCAGCCTTATCGGCAGCCCCAGTATGTCGCCGGTCTCGGGCATCATGTCAAGAACCTGCTTGATTATCCTGATGCTCTGCAGCATCTCCTCGTACCTGACCCTGTACCTGTCGTAGCAGTCGCCCTTGGAGCCTATGGGCACCCTGAAGGTCACCTTGTCGTAAACGTAGTAGGGCTCCGATGTCCTGACGTCCTCAGCAACTCCTGACCCCCTCAGCACGGGCCCCGATGCACCGTAGGCTATCGCGTCCTCCTTGCTTAGCACGCCAACGCCCTTGGTCCTCTCCATGAATATCGGATTGGCGTCAAGCAGGTCGGGGTATCCGGTTATCTTCTGCTCCAGATAGTCGCAGAGCTTGTGTGCCCTCTTGCTGAAGTCGGGAGGGAGGTCGCGGACGAGTCCGCCAAGCCTCCAGTTCACGTAGAACATCCTGCTTCCCGTGACGTCCTCCAGCAGCTTCATAACCTCGGCTCTCTCCCTGAATGCCCACATGAAGAGGGTGAATAGCTGGCCTGTGTCGTTGACAAAGGTGCCCAGCCAGAGGAGGTGGCTCGCTATCCTCTGGAACTCGAGCAGTATTGTGCGCACGTACTTGGCTCTCTCCTTGACCTCGATGCCGATGGCCTTCTCCACAGAGCTGACGAAGAGGTCGTCCCATCCCATCGGGGCCACATAGTCGAGCTTCTCGGTGTATGACGGGCTCTGCATGTACATCCTGTTCTCCATCAGCTTCTCAACGCCCCTGTGCAGGAACCCTATCCTTGGCTCCACCGACTTTACAGTGTCGCCGTCGACATCGACGATGAGCCTGAGCACTCCGTGTGTGCTCGGATGTATGGGCCCCACGTTTATCCTCATTATTCCCATGAAACATCAATCCAGAGTCTTGTATCCCCTGTTCTGCCACTTGAAGCTCTTCCTGAGCGGCGGCTCTGCGCCGTTCCACTCCTTCAGGAGCAGCCTGTCGGTCTTTCTCCCCTTTATCTTGATGCCAAACATCTCCGACATCTCCCGCTCGAACCAGTCTGCAGCAGGGAATAGCTTGACCACAGTCTCTATCTCAGGGGCCTCAACAGGGAGCTTGACCCCAATGAGCTCGTGCTGCCTCGTGGAGAGGTTGTACAGAATGTACACTACCTCCAGGTATGTGCCGTAGTCGACGGCCGTGACCGCCTTGAAAAGCTCATAGCCTTGAGTCTTCAGTTCTCCTAATGTCTTCGCTAATGCTTTGGGCTGTATTTCCTGCAGTTTTACCACTTATCTTCTCTTGAAGCTTGATCAGCGCGGAGAACAGGTTCTCCGGCTTGGGCGGGCATCCCGCCACGTAGACATCAACGGGCAGCACCTGGTCTATCCCCTGTATTATGTTGTAGCTCTCCCACCATGGGCCGCCAGATGTCGCGCACTCGCCGTAGGATATCACGTAGTTGGGCTTTGCCATCTGCTCGTACATGCGCTTCACGCGAGGAACCATCGACTTGGTCACCCATCCCGCGACTATCATCACGTCCGTCTGCCTGGGCGTGCCTCTGAAGAGCAGGTATCCCTTCCTCTCGGCGTCCAGCCTTGCGGAGCCGAAGTCGAGCAGTTCCATGGCGCAGCAAGCGAGCCCGAACTGCATAGGCCATACCGAGTTTGTCCTGCCCCACTTGATAAGGTCCTTCATAGTGAGCTTGGTGAGGTCGCTCAGCTTTGCGAATACAGCGTTGACAGGGGTCTTGTATCGCATCGCCGACTGCTCGAGCAGCTTGTTCATGTCCTTCTCGGCATTCATGAACGCCTCGACACTATAGGGCGCGACCTGCTCATCCATTTTTACCACGCACGAACTTGTATCCCACCAGTGCCATCCCTGCCGACAGCACGGTCAGGACGATTATCTCAATGCTCGTATTATAACCTATTCCCCTGGCCACTACAGACCAGAGTATCACTATCGCGATGACAACCTCGAATGGGAGGAAGAGCATGAAGTAGGGCAGGTACTCGTTGTCTATGTCTCTTGAGCTACCTATGGTCTCCTCTCCGCTCTCGTATGGCGCGTTCTTGACCGGGTTCTCCGGCACCCTCCTCCCTAGCAGCCTTGACGTCAGTATTATCGATGCGGGTATCAGCAGCCCTATAATTATAAAAAAGGCAAGAGCCAGGTAATTGTAAAGCATAGCCGCACCGTGTTTAGTACTCATTAAACCCTTTTAACCTTTTGCGGGAGATCGCATGACAACAACCCTCATCTACTCAACTGCGGATCCCGTCTCATCGGGCGTAGCGAAAGTGCTGAAGGGCATGGCAGAGTTCAGGCGCGACGGCGAGGTTGAGGGGCATCCGCGGTTCGTATCGGAGACCGCTACGTTGATAGAGATGGATGTGCCGCTCTTCATGGCTGAGGGGCTCGATACGATAGTGGAGGGCACGCTTGTGTTCATCAGCAAGCACGCGAGCGCGGGAGGTGTGGGCTCGTTCACCGTGCATCCAACGGGAAACTGGAGGCAGGCAGCTGATTTCGGTGGGGAGCCGATGAGACTCAGCCGTACATCGCCTATGCACATGCTATCTTTGCTGAAGTCCATAGGGTCTTCTGTGCCTGAGAGCACGACCTATGAGGGAACGCACCATGGGCCGCTCACTGAGAGTCCGTCCCTCTTCGTGGAGCTTGGAGGCAATCCTGGCTTCGCCGCAAGCGAGACCAACCACAGGATGCTGGCCTCCGCCATACTCAATTCTATGAATGGCGATTTCACTGCGGAGTACGATGTGGTTGCCGTGGGCATTGGGGGCACGCACTATCCGAGGAAGTTCACCAAGCTTGCGCTTGAGGGGAAGTACGCCTTCAGCCACATGATGCCCAACTACGCGCTCAACGCCGATATGATAGCCCAGGCGGTCGAGATGTCAGACCTCGTGGTGGACAAGGCGGTTGTGGAATGGAAAAGCATAAAAGCCGCCGATAGGGAATTGATAACGAGGCGATTGGAGGAGCTGGGGATTGATTATGATAGGGTCTAACGCTCTGTGGAGGCTCCTTGCGGCATCGATAGTGCTCATAAGCCTGACCAGCCTTGCAAACGGCCAGTACTGGTTCCAGAGCGGGGCCACAGGCACCTACACATCGTCGCAAAACCAGGGCGCGAGCGTCAGCATACAGACGGTCTACCAGAACGTGTCCATTGGGTCGCTGGGCTTCTGGATAGGGGAGGACCTGAGTAACGGCGCGTTTATGCAGGTGGGGTATGAGGTGACAAACAGCAGCGGGAGCTTCCCTACTGAGTGCACAGTGACGGGCTGCACCGGGAGCACCTACATAGCCAAGGGTACGCCTACCTGGTTCTGGGAATATTTCCCGCCAAATTACAACGGGCAGGACTTCCTCGGTGGCATAGGGCCGAATGGGTCGGCTGGCGCCAATGGAACATACAACACCTACTCTTTCAGCTCATCGGGGAATGTCTGGACCGCTTATTTTGACAACCAATCAGTGGGGAGCGCGAATCTTGGGACCTCGGCATCCGGGGCGAATCCGCCCTCTGCGCTTGGGGAGGTGGCTGCTACAAACACCAATATGCAGAAATTGGGTATAGTCGCTTTCAAGAACCTGAAGTTCTACGACGGCTCGAACTTCAAGTACGTGCCCGACGCAAACTCTTACGCGGGATACGGGAAGGGGAGCTCTGAGTCCCTTTCCAACCTTTACGGGGTGCAGGAGATCGGCAGCATAATAAACTATTTCGCAGTGGGATCAGGTCTGTCGACCCAACCGGGCGTAAAGCTGTGGAGCCTCGGCTACCCGCTGCAGCTGCAGAGCGCGTACGGCAATATAACTAACGCATTCAACTACTCAGCTTACTCCAGGGCGAGGATAAGCGCGCCGTACGCGGTGAACACGAGCAACGGGACAAGGCAGCTGTTCATTGGATGGTCTGGCAGCGGCCCAGGCGCCTACACCGGGGCGCAGAGAAACGCCACGGTGACGATGAACGGCGCGATAAGCGAGACCGCGCTCTGGCAGAAGCAGTACTATGTCGGCGCCAACTCGCAGTACGGATTAGTATCGGGGACAGGATGGTACGCCGCCAACTCCACGGTGAGCCTCAGCCTCAACTCCAGCACGATAAACATAGGATACGGAACGCGGGTGGTGTTCGACCACTGGGCCGGCGGCGGCACGGGACCGCTGCTGCAGTTTAAGGCTGCGGCACCGCAAAATGTGGCGGTGTACTGGAATACGCAGTACCTAGTGAACGCCACTACCCAGTACGGCAACGCGACCGGCTCGGGATGGTACGACTCCAACGCCACAGCCAGTGTGAGGCTTAGCACGACCTTCGTACCTGAGGGCAATGGTACGAGACTCGGTTTTAGGCAGTGGAGCAACGGCAACTCGACGACAAACCTTACGATAAGCGTGAGCCGGCCGACCTTCATAAGCGCAATCTTCAGCCAGCAGTACCTCGTTGTGCCCGTGGCAAGGGACGCGTATGGCAACCCGCTGGAGGGGCCGACTTACTACAACATAAGCGGCTCGCTCGTCAAGAGCTCCGGTGCCTACCTGTTCACCAACAGGAGCTACAACGTCCAGTACGTCTATTACAAGGGAACTCCGGTGCAGGCCAACTACGCTTTTGTGGCAGGCGGCTCAGGGCCCGTCTACTTCAATGCACAGGTCTACAACACCAGTGTGGTGGCCAAGTCGCTGATCGGTACGCCGGTTAACGCGACGGTCAGCCTTAGGTTCAAGAACGGCACCACCTACTCGGGCCACACGGGGAAGAACGGGACGCTTAGCTTCTCGCAGGTTCCATATGGATACCTGAACGGCACCGTCAGCTACTTCGGTATCAGTGAGGCCGTGGTCACCTCAAAGGGCCAGACAGCGAGCCTTAGCTTCCTGAACCCCCCGGTGATAGCGATAGTGATTGCTGGAATACTGATTATCATAGCCTCGTGGAGGATATCGCTCGAGATCCACAGGAGAAAGGGGCTTGTTGTATAGGGCGCGGCCATGTCCATCTATGACTACTTCCTGAAAAGGTATGGCGCCTACACGGAGATACAGAAGATATCGCTGCCGATAATAGAAAGCGGAAGCAACTGCCTGATAATAGCCCCCACAGGCGCGGGCAAGACGGAGGCCGCGGTGCTACCTATACTGGAGCGGCTGGCGAAATCTGACGACAAGGACGGAGTAGGAATAATATATATAACGCCGCTTAGGGCGCTCAACAGGGACATGGTGAAGAGGCTGGACTCCATCGGTAAGGAGGCTGGCATCACAGTGTCGGTCAGGCATGGAGACACGAAGCCGAGCGAGAGGGCGAGGCAGGCGCGAGTTGCGCCGTTCCTCTTGATAACGACACCTGAGACGCTGCAGAGCATACTCCCGACCAAGACGATAGGCCTGGCGCTGAGGAACGTCAAGGCGGTCGTGGTGGACGAGATACACGAGCTCTACCACAGCAAGAGGGGTGCGCAGCTATCATTGGCGCTTGAGAGGCTGGAGAGCATGGCGCCTGGCTTCCAGAGAATCGGGATCAGCGCCACAGTAGGGGACATAAAGAGCGCGTCCGCCTTCCTTTGCGGAGAGAGGAAGCTGGAGGTCGCAAGCCTCGCTGGCAAGAAGGACATCGAGATAACAATAGAGCTGCCCACCAAGCCTAAGGTCAGGATAAAGGACCTTGAGGAGAAGTTTGGGCTCGATGACGCAGCCATCGCGAGATTGGAGAGCATAGCGGAGCATGTGAAGGGCTCGAAGTCGACGCTCATCTTCGCCAACACCAGGCAGGTGGTGGAGGCGCTGGGCAGCAGGCTGGTCTACCTCAACAAGGAGATGCCTTTCGGCGGCATAGGGGTGCACCACAGCTCGCTCGACAGGGAGGAGAGGATAGGGATAGAGAGGCGGTTCAAGGATGGCGAGCTCAAGAGCATAATAGCGACGAGTTCATTGGAGCTCGGGATTGACATCGGCAACATAGACCTGGTCATACAGTACGGCTCCCCAAGGCAGGCGCTCAGGATTGCGCAACGGGTAGGAAGGAGCGGACACACCCACAGGGGAGTGGCAAAGGGGACAATAGTTGCGCCGAGCGTGCTGGAGGCAATAGAGGCGGCGGCCGTGGTGGCGAACCTGGATGAGCGCTTACTCGAGAGCTTCCCGATGCACATCAATGCGCTTGATGTATTGTGCACTCAGATATGCGGCATAGCCCTCGACAACGGAACCATAAGCCTCGAGTCCGTTCAAAAAATAATCGGGGGTTCGCATGTTTACGGAACGCTCGGGACAGATGCGATAGTACGGCTGCTGAGCTTCATGACGGAGCAGCGGCTCGTGGGGTTCGATGGGAAGACAGTCACTAGCGGATCCAGAACAAGGATGTACTACTATGGCCACCTCAGCGTGATACCTGATGTCAAGAGGCTGATAGTGAAGAACATCGTGGAGAACAGGATAATCTCCACACTGGACGAGCGCTTCGTTGCAAACAACGTAGAGGAGGGCTCCGTTTTCATAACGAAGGGGCTGCCATGGAAGGTGATAAGCATCGACAACGATGTGATAAGCGTTGAGCCGAGCATGGAGGTCGAGGCTGCAGTGCCGGACTGGGTAGGCGAGGACATACCTGTGAGCGGGCGCGTGGCCAAGAGGGTATTCTCGATAATACATGAAGCGGGCCGTGGCGGGCTCGACATGATGGACGCCCATCTGATCAAGAAGATTGGCGAGTTCTCTGCAGATCAGAAGCTTTCGTTCGGTTTCAAAACCAACGAGCTGGTGGTGGAGACATTTGAGGGGTACAAGATAATATACACCGGGTTGGGCACAAAGGGCAATGACGCGCTGGCCAGGGCGCTAGCACATATAGCCAGCATCAAGACAGGAGCCAGCGTGAACGTCAGGACATCCCCTTACATGATAATGCTTGAGCTGCCGGACAAGGTGAAGATAAGCGCGCTCTTGGCAAGGATTGACACCGCCCAGTTCAGGCAGCTGGTGAGGGATGCCGTAGGAGAGTCCGAGCTCTTCAGGTACAAGTTCATAGTGGTGGCAAAGCTGTTCGGGGTGATAGACAGGGATGCGGTGGTCTCGCGCTCGCTTGCGAGGAGGCTGATGAAGGTGCTTGATAAGAGCCCCGTGTATGACGAGGCAGCAAGGGAGATAATGGAGAACATGTTCGACACCGATGCCGCCTTGGAGCTCGTGGGAAGAATAAAGTCTGGGGCAGTGGTGCTGAGAGAGCTGGAGCTGTCGAAGCTGTCGGTGATCTCCAAGGCGATACTCAACGCCGCCCACTACACACGAGAGCTGATAACCCCGTTGACTCCGAACTCGGAGTTGGTTGAATCGTTTGCCAACCACATGCTGAAGAAGGAGATAAAGCTGGTATGCACCTACTGCGGATTCAGGTTCGCAAGGAAGCTCTCCGAGATAAAGGCGGAAAAGAAGATGCTATGCCAGAGCTGCGGCAGCCCGCTGATATCCACCGATGAAGAAGGGTACAGGGAGCTCGTGGAGAAGAGGCGCTCAGGAAAGAAACTGACTACCAAGGACAGGGAGACGCTTAGCGAGATGATGAGAATCGCAAGCCTTATAGACTCCTATGGGGGAAGGGCTGCGATTGCGCTCTCGGTGTACGGTGTCGGCGCAAAGACGGCTGCGCGCACGCTTATGATGTTCAAGCACGACGAGAGGGAGTTCTTCATAGACCTGCTTGAGGCCCAGAAGACATTCATAAGGACCAAGAAGTACTGGGCAATATGAGCTACACTGCCTTCATGTATTTGTATATCAGCGTGGCGCTCGCAAGCGCTATCGCGTAGCTAATTATTGTGCCGAAAACCACGCCGTAGGTGGGATAGGAGAGAATCACTGCAACTATGTAGACCGTTGTGGTTACCCCGGTGAGTGCGAGCGACTTTGCTATCGCCCTTGAGAACTCAACTCCCCTCGAGCTGTAGCTTATCGTGAGTACGGAACTGAACACTATCGGGAGCGCACCGAAAACGCCGCCGTAAACTGGTCCACTGGTCTTGGCTATAAACACCACGAAAGCTACGACTGCGCCGCCCATCACACCTCTCAGAATCTTTTGAAGTGTAGATGCCTTGACCCTGGCCTTTCCCAGGCTTGGAACCTTGAGAAGCTTTGTCATGGCAAAGTAGCTGAACAGGAATATTATCGCGTATACTGTGAGTGAGTATATTGCGTTGTCCAGATTAAGCGCGAGTATTATTGAAGATAGCGCGAACCAGACCGCAAATGCGGGGAGTATTGCCTTGAGATATCCGTGTCGGGCAAGTGCTGTGTATATTAGCAGAAAAAGGACCGTAATCCCGTAGGCCATTGGAAACGCTGATGCGACCTTCACAGCGCTTGATGTGCCCTCCGAAATCCCAATGAAGAAAAGCGCAACAAATATCATCGATGGCAGCCCGGCCAGGAGACCACCGACCTTGCTGCCGAACGCGTCCGCCGCTATGGTGGACATTGAAACCCATAATCCGCCGACGATAAATGCGAGCAGTATCTCTAGCCAGAAGTATAGCATGAAATCATCAATGGAAATTAGACGACTACAGAGGATGGCAGCTGTGCAGTTATGGTCTTAGCGTCCACTATCTTGGTCCCGGAATCCATCCTCATCAGCCTGACTCCGCTTGCACCCCTTCCAGTTATCCTTACGCTGCTGACCGGGAATGTTATGGAGAGCCCCTTAGAGTTTATCATTAATATGTTCTCGTCGTTTCCTACCTTGAGCGACTTGACCACGTTGCCGGTCTTGTCCTTCAGCCTCACGTTTATAACGCCCTTGCCGCCCCTCTTCTGGAGCCTGTACTTATTGAGCTCGGTGACCTTGCCGAGTCCTGTCTCGGTTATCGAGGCGATAAGCTCCGACTCGAGCGCGGGGATTATGTTGACTACGGAGTCCGTTGCGCCCAGCCTTATACCCCTTATGCCGTGAGCGCCCCTACCCATTGGCCTTATGTCGGTCTCCTTGAACCTGAGGGCCTTGCCCGCCTTAGTGGCTATGAACAGCTCCGCCTTTCCGTCAGACACGCAGACGTCAGCAAGCTCGTCGCCCGCGAGTATCGGCATTGCAAGTATTCCGTTGGATCTCGGCCTTGAGAAGCTCTCCGCCTTGACCCTCTTTATCTTGCCCTTCCGGGTTATGAATGTGAGGAAGTTACTGGCGAATATTCTTGTGTTTATTATCTGCTCGACTCTCTCCCCCGCGGTCAGCTTGACGAGGTTGACTGCTGCCTTACCTATGCCATATCTGCTGCCCTCCGGTACCAGATAGGCCTTGAGCCAGTATGCCCTTCCCTTGTTGGTCAGCATGAGCAGGTAGTCCTTTGACATGCACGAGGCCATCTGCTTGACGAAGTCGCCGTCTCTGAGCTCTATTGCGATGACCCCCTTCCCTCCCCTGTCCTGCGACCGGTATACCTTTGAGGGTATCCTCTTCAGGTAGTTGTTGCTCGTGAGTATGATCGTGCTCTCCTCGTCGACTATCAGGTCCTCGTTGGTGAGCGACTCCATGTCGGCGTTGTACTCTATCTGCGTTCGCCTCTCCCTTCCGTACTTCTGCTTTATCGCCGCGGTCTCTTCCTTTATGATGCGATAGATTATCGCCTCGTCGGCCAGTATTGCGCTGAAGCTGTCGATGCTCTTCAGCAGGGCCTCCTTCTCCGCCTTGAGGGAGGATGTCTCAAGGTTTGTCAGCTTGCTGAGCTTCATGTCGAGTATTGCGACCGCCTGCTTCTCGCTGAGCGAGTAGCCGGACATGAGCGCAGCCTTGGCCTCCTTGGCCTCCGCGCTCTTCCTTATTATCGTGATGACCTTGTCGATGTCGTTGACCGCGGTAATGAGTCCGTCAACGATGTGGAGGCGGTCCGTGGCTATGTCGAGATCGTACTTTGTCCTGTTCCTAATTACGGATATCCTGTGGTCTATGAAGACCCTGATGAACTGTCTGAGGTTGAGCGTGACCAGGTTGTTGCCTATTACCGCTATGTTTATTATCGGCAGCGACGTCTGCAGGCGCGTGTGCTGGTATAGCGAGTTGAGCACTATGTCTTGGTCAGCGTCCTGCTTCAGCTCAATGACTACCCTGATGCCCTCCTTTCCGCTCTCATCCCTGAGGTCGGAGATGCCCTGTATCCTCTTGCTCTTCACGTTGTTGGCTATCTCTTCCACCATGGTGGCCTTGTTCACCTGATAGGGCACCTCTGTTATCACGATTGCGGTCCTGTTCTTCATCTTCTCGAACGTGGCCTTGCCCCTTATCGTTATGCTGCCCCTTCCGTTTATGTAGGAGGACTTGACGCTCTGGCTTGAGAATATTATGCCTCCTGTTGGGAAGTCGGGCCCCTTCACGAACTCCAACAGACCCTCGGAGGTTATCTCCCTGTTGTCGACATACGCGGCAATAGCGTCGCAAAGCTCCGATAGGTTATGAGGAAGCATGTTGGTCGCGACTCCTACTGCTATTCCGGATGCGCCGTTTAGTAGGAGGTTGGGAATCTTGGTTGGAAGCAGCAAGGGCTCCTCCTCCACGTTATCGAAATTAGGAACAAATGTGACAGACTTCTTTTCTATGTCGTCGAGCATCTCCTCTGCGAGCTTGGAGAGCCTGACCTCCGTGTACCTCTGTGCGGCAGGAGGGTCGCCGTCGATGGACCCCATATTTCCCTGGCCCTCCACAAGCGTGTGGTTCATGGTGAAGTCCTGTGCCATCCTCACCAGGGTCTCGTATACTGCAACGTCGCCGTGCGGGTGGTACTTACCTATGACCTCTCCGACTATCCTGGCGCTCTTCTTCGTGGGCTGCTCGTGCACGTTGTTGAGCTTGTACATTGCGTAGAGTATCCTCCTCTGGGCGGGCTTGAGCCCGTCCCTCGCGTCCGGCAGCGCCCTTCCGACTATTACGCTCATCGCGTAGTCGATGTAGCTCGACTGCATCTCGCTTTCTATTGAGGTCTCTACAACTTCGCCCATAATCGCCACCTTATATGTCCAGGAAGGAGACCTCGTGCGAGTGCTCCTCCAGGAACTTCCTCCTCTGCTCTACATCAAGGCCCATAAGCACCGAGAAGAGAGCGTCCGCAATCATCCCGTCCTTTATGTTTATCTTCTTGAGGACCCTGTTCTGGGGATTCATAGTAGTCTCCCACAGCTGGTCCGGGTTCATCTCTCCGAGACCCTTGTACCTCTGTATGGTCGCCTTGCCGTCGTGGCCCTTGAGTATCTGGTTCATCTCGTTGTCCGAATAAGCGTACTTGTGCTCCCTGCCCTTGCTTATCTTGTACAGAGGCGGCTGAGCTATGTAGATGTTGCCGCGCTCTATCAGGGCCTTCATGTACCTGTAGATGAACGTGAGCAGCAGAGTCCTGATGTGGCTGCCGTCTACGTCTGCGTCCGTCAACAGGATTATCTTCTTGTACCTGATGTTGTCCGGCTTGAACGAGTCCCTTATGCCGACACCGAAAGCGGTGACCATCGCGTGCAGCTCCGCATTGTTGAATATCTTCTCATCGGAGGCCTTCTCCACATTGAGTATCTTTCCCTTGAGCGGGAGTATTGCCTGGTACATCCTGTCCCTTCCCTGCTTGCTAGAGCCGGCTGCGCTCTCTCCCTCGACTATGAATATCTCCGCCTTCTCAGGGTCAGACTCGGTGCAATCTGACAGCTTACCCGGAAGCACCGAGCCCTCGAACATGCTCTTCTTTCTTGCGAGATCCCTTGCCCTCCTCGCAGATTCCCTTGCCTCGGCAGAGCTCGTGACCTTTCTGGCTATCGCCTGTGCATCGGCAGGATTCTCCTCAAGGTATCTTGCAAACTCGGTGTATACTGAGCTGTCCACGACGCTCTTGATGAATGTGTTGCCCAGCTTCTCCTTTGTCTGTCCCTCGAACTCTGGATTCTGCATGAGTATTGAGACTATTGCGAGTATGCCCTCTCTCGTGTCGTCGCCCTCGACATCCGCAGAGGACTGCTTGCCCTTCTTCATGCTCTTCTGCATGTAATTGGTTATTGCCCTAGTGACCGCGGTGTGGAAGCCCACCACGTGCGTTCCTCCCTCGGGGGTCCTTATCTTGTTTACGAATGATAGGAGCTCCTCGCTGTAGGTGCTCACGTACTGCAGCGCAATCTCGACTTTTATGCCCTCGGCATCCTTCTTTATGAATATCGGCTTGGTAAGTGCCTCCTTGTCGCCCCTTACGAAGTCTATGAAGTCGATGAGACCGTTCTCTGAATAGTATTCTGTTGTGACTTCCCCTGCAGCGTCCCTTGAATCGATTAGCGTTATGTGAGCGCCTGGGTTGAGGAATGCGAGCTCCTTTAGCCTCTCCTTCATCTCCAAGGAGTTGAAGTTCTTTGCGGAGAATATGGAGACGTCGGGCTTGAACCTCACAGTTGTGCCTGTCTTTCCATCGTTCTGCTCCTCGGCCACCTCAAGCGGAGTCAGTATGGCGCCCCTGCTGAATGTCTGCCTGTATGTCTTCCCGTTTCTCTTCACGGTTACAACAGTATATTCCGAGAGCGAGTTGACCACTGTAAGACCGACACCGTGAAGGCCGCCTGCCACCTTGTATGCCTTGTTGTCGAACTTTGCGCCGGAGTGCAATGAGGTCATTATTACCTCCAGGGCGGGCTTGCCCTCCTTCTCAATCATGTCTACCGGGATTCCCCTGCCGTCGTCGCTTATCTCCGCTACGTCGACCTCTTCCTCCCTTGTAAGCTTTATCATTACGTTCTTCGCATAGCCGGCCTGCGTCTCGTCTATCGCATTGTCGAGCACTTCGTACAGGAGATGGAGGAAGCCCTTGCTGCCCGTTGAGCCTATGTACATTGCGGGTCTCTTCCTAACTCCTTCAGGTCCGGAAAGGACTATAATGTCCTTTGCGGAGTACTCGTTATCGCTCATCCAAATCAGCAGAATAAACCGTCAGTAAATGATAGCCATTTCAGCTTTAAAACCCTTGCGGTGTTTGTAAAATATGGAAAGAAAAAGTGCGGATTGGATTAGCTTTTTAATGGTTTGGCAGGTCTTAATTGGGCTTGTTTTAGTCTATAGTATCCGCATAGCCTTTTGTGTAAATAATCTCATTTCCACTGAGGTGTACGGTGAAACGTACGCCTTTCCTGCAGCGCAGTGCGTCCCTGATTTTTGATGGTATGCCCCAGCTCGGGTTGGCAATGTTGTAAATGGTGACTGCACTTGCAACGCTCTGGATTGCACCAAGCTGGAAGCCGCCTCCCTCAAGCATCGTGATTTCCAGACTATGCTCCTTCCTCCACTCCATTGCCTTGATGGCTTTGTATGGAAGGCGGATATGGCGGTTGGCATAAACGGGTTTTACAGTATTTTTGCTCGATATAGCTATGCCATAGCTATTTTTAGGAGGGACCGAAAGGTAGAACCCACCAGTAGTAAGTTCGAGGTCTAAAACTGCGCCTTTGGAAAAGCCCAACTTTTTGGCTGCAGTGTTTGGTATTGGAACATCCATAACATAGCTTATCATGTTCATCTTTCCATAAGGCAACTTGAACTCTGACACGCGCGTTATAACTTCGCTTTTTGTCCCGGTGTTTGTTGTAGTATATTTGATTTTAGGACCATCGACTATTTTCAGATTGAAACCGTCACCGCCCTCCAACTTAAGGATATCGGTTATTTCTTTAGGTATGATTATGCGCTCTGTGGTGTCGTCTTTACCGGCCCTCCTGAAGGGCTTGACGGAGATAGGATTGCCCTCGATGGGTTGGGCGATAAGCTTTTTACTGTTGGAAAGTATCCTGAACTTTCCTGTGCTTCCTACGGCTATTTTCTGGGTTACTGCCTGTGGTATAGTTATCGAATAGGACATACTTTCCGCAGTTATTCCAGATCCGCGCAGAAGCTGAACAACACTGGAGTTCGGTGCGGAAAGGGTCAGTATCATACTTGGTTTAGGTATGGTTTCAGTCCTTAGACTGAATGTGCTGCCGACCTTGATACCCATCAAAGGCACAGCCTCTTTTGGTATCGGAAGCCATTTTGAGTGCTTGCTGCCCGACACGCTGACAAAGCCCAGAAACTTGGGTTCTTTGCTAGTGTCTTCTACCGTCATCCCCATGCTTGATACTCTCTTTTCAAGATATTTATTACTTGCAGATGGATGGCACAGGATTAGGCTTATATAGCTAAACTGGGATATTTTGCTCGTATGGGCAGGAAAAAGGTCATAATAATCGGGGCTGCTGGCCGCGATTTTCATGACTACAACGTTCTATTCCGAGACAACGCAGAGTACGAGGTCGTTGCATTCACAGCGGCGCAGATACCGTACATAGCAGACAGAAAATATCCGAAGGAACTTGCTGGAAAGCTTTACCCCAAAGGCATAGCTATACACGATGAATCCGCACTGCCAGCGCTGATAAAAAAATTCAAAGTAGACGTATGCGTGCAGGCCTACAGCGATCTCACGGACATTGCGGTTATGGACAAGGCGAGCATAGCCAACGCCAACGGGGCCGATTTCTGGCTTGTTGCGCCTGAGAAGACCATGATAAGTTCCAGCAAGCCGGTGATTGCGGTCTGCGCGGTGAGAACGGGCTCAGGAAAGAGCCAGACAGTAAGGTACATATCCAAGAAACTGAGGGATGCGGGTCTCAAGGTGGCGATAATAAGGCATCCGATGCCCTACGGTGACCTGAAGGCGCAGACGGTGGAGAGATTTGAGACTCTGGAAGACCTCGACAGGTACAAGGCGACAGTAGAGGAGAGGGAGGATTACGAGCCGCACATAAAGAATGGGTTCGTTGTGTTTGCAGGCGTAGACTATGAGAAGATACTGGGGGCTGCTGAAAAGGAGGCAGATGTTGTGATGTGGGACGGAGGCAACAACGATGCCTCGTTCATAAAGCCCGACCTTCTGATAACGGTAGTTGATCCGTTGAGGGCCGGCAACGAGCTGACTTACTATCCCGGGGAAACTGTCGCAAGGATGGCGGACATATTGTTGATAAACAAGGTCAACTCCGCGACAAAGGAGGAAATCGGTACTGTTGAGACCAACTTGGCTGGAATAAATTCCAAGGCCATGGTTGTCAGGGCTGATTCTGTGATAGGCGCGGATAACCCGAGGCTGATAAAGGGCAGGAGGGTGTTGATAATTGAGGACGGGCCCACCATAACACACGGTGGGATGAAGTTTGGCGCAGGAACCGTTGCGGCGAAGGAGTTCGGCGCCTCTGATGTCGTGAACGCGAAGAAGTACGCACAGGGAGAGATAAGGAAGACGTTTGAGAAGTATCCTGGTCTGGAGAATGAGCTACCTGCGATGGGCTACAGCGCCAAGCAGCTGAGGGATCTGCAAAACACGATAAACGGGGCGGACTGCGACGTCGTGATATCGGCTACGCCCACGAACCTCAGGAGAATGCTCAATGTGGACAAGCCGATAGTCCAGATATCCTACGAGCTTGCGCCAAAGGGCAAGATTTTTGATTCCCAGATACAGAAGTTCATAAGGAAGGTCAGGGCATGGAACAAAAAAAGCTCGCGCTGAAGATAATATCGATAGTGGCGGTGGTCGTATCGCTCTATCTTACCTACGTACACTACCAGCCTACGGCACTCATCTGCCCCAGCTCGGGGCTGATAGACTGTGAGCAGGTTCTGGGCAGCGTCTACTCGACGGTCATGGGCGTCCCGATAGCCATCGGGGGCATAATATGGTTCCTCGGAACCTTCTTCCTCGCCGATATGAAGCCCGGAGTGATGAGGAATGTGTGGCTGATACTTGGGATAGGCGGATTGGTTTACTCCGTCACCGCCATGAACGAGATCGGAAAGATCTGCATATACTGCTCGAGCCTGGATGCGATGATAGTGGCGACGGTCGCATTGTTTCTCCTGAAGCGTGATTGATTGTACATAAGAGACCCCATACACACTAGCATCGATTTCGACGAGTTCCAGGAGAGGGTGCTCAACACTAAGGAGATGCAGAGGCTCAGGCAGATAAAGCAGATGGGATTCTGCAATCTCGTCTATCCTGGCGCGAACAACACCCGCTTCGAGCACTGCGTGGGCGTCATGCACGTCGCAAGGGAGCTTGAGGCGCGCGTCTACGATGAGCCGCGGCCTGAGGTCGCCTACATAGGGCTCCTGCACGACATAGGCCATGGGCCGTTCTCCCACCAGTCCGAGCCGGTGATAAAGAAGTACCTGCACAAGAGCCACGAGCAGATGGGAGAGGATATGGTGAGGAACTCGGAGATAAAGGACATACTCAACGAGGCCGGGCTCGACCTTGATTTCATTCTGGGCTACTTCAAGGACGAGATGCACTGCGAGATAGTGGGCGGCGCTCTTGGCGCGGACAGGGTGGACTACCTGATGCGCGACTCGCTTTACACAGGAGTGGCCTACGGGATAATAGACTACACCAGGATCAAGAGCAAGATGGCTTCGTACAACGGCAGGCCCGCGATATACGAGCAGGGGGTGTCAGGGGCGGAGTCGCTGCTCATCGCCAGGTATTTCATGATAAAGAACGTCTACATGCACCATGTGGAGCTCATCGCGGAGGGGATGTTCCAGAACGCGCTGATTGAGGCGATAGACGGCGGGAAGCTTGACCCGTTGCAGGTACACGGCCTAACGGACTCCGCGCTCCTGGAGAACCTGAAGGGGCTTGAGGGTGCGAACGGCAGCGTGCACAGAATACTTGGGAGGAGGCTTTTCAAGAGGGCGTCCTACGAGCTCGTCGGGCCCGAACTCAAGCGGGAGGAGGTGGTATCCGCGCTGGAAGGCCTTGGGCTGGGCACCAATGACTACGTTGTCTACCTGGGAGAGCTCAGGGGCAGCATGTCGGACATCGCGGTGGTAGAGAAGAACGGTGAGTTGGTGGGTAACCTCTCGGAGATATCGCCGCTGATAAAGACGCTCAACAACACGCTGGCCAGCGAGAGGCGCCTGCTTGTGGCGTGCGACGAAAAGAACAGGGAGAAGGTATCCGCAGCAATGGACAGACTCGTAAAGCCCGCCGTCTAGCAAGCCTAAATACCTTTACCCGTAATACATTATGTAAATTGGGTCCATAGCTCAGCCCGGTCAGAGCGGCTGGCTCTTAACCAGTAGGTCGGGGGTCCGAATCCCCCTGGACCCGTTTTTGATTTAAAGACTGTCTTTTCCTTCAATCCTTACGGGCAAATAGAGACGATTAACCTTTATGTACAAAGAAATTGCTAAGTGCATATACGTCGTCGAAGATGAAATCGGGGTGCGCCGCATCGAGTATTTTCCTTGTGCCCATGCCCGTCAACACGGAAATAGCCTTGCATCCGGCATCCCTGGACGCATATATGTCCACCTGGGTGTCTCCAACGTAATATACGTTGCCTATGTCAAATCCCAACATATTTGAAACCTTCAAAATCCCCTCGCCGGAGGGTTTCTTATTCATTACTTCTTTTGCGGACAGAATCGCAGAGAATAGCACAACGTCCAAATTCTTGAGGCTTTCCTTTATTGCACCTGACGCACCGATATTGGAAAATATTGCTAGAGTATAACCATCCTTCTTCAAATTACTCAATGCCTCGTTCACGTTAGGATAGAGATTCATTGAGTTTATGGCTTCATCCGAATCCATGAAGTCAGACCTGTAACGAATTATATCTTCTGTGGTCTTTTCATCATTTGTGTCCAGCTCTCTTTTTATAAGCGCATCGAGATATTTTTCCGGATTGTCCGACCCAAGTATCACTTTAATTTCATCCCCAGATTTCAGAGTGGCAAGTAAAGCGTTTACACAGTTAAAAGTTCGGTTATATTTACCGATACTCCTTAAGTGCCATACGTCCTCGGGATTGAATGGATATTCGACCTTTGCGGTTTCGAAACCTATTTTATAACCGTTATAGCAAGCCTGGTAATCATCACGCAATGTTCCACCAACATCGAAAACGAACAGTTTATTCTCCATTTAAAAACTTTTCATTTTTTATGGCTGCATCCAGTCTATTTCGTAGTACTCGTACGGGCTCTTGGGGAGCTCAAGTCTCCTTACTTTGTAGTATGTGACAGCGGTCTCCCTGTCGGCTATCGCTATGATGAGCTCCATCCTGTACGCCTTTGCTTTGTTTATTATCGCCGATAGCTCCGCTCCGCCCAGATATTCCTCCTCGCTCAGCGAGAGCATGCCGAACCTAGGCTTTGAGTTCTGCGGCGACTCCACGTCCCCGCCTCTCCTGTGGTAGAGCACGAAGTCAATGTCGACATTCTTCTTCCTGCTCTTTCCGGGAATCGCAAGTATGAATGTCTTCCTCACCGAGTGCGCCACCCTGATGGCTCTTGCCCACTCGGAGATGAGAAGCTTAGTATCCCTTGGGAAGACGTGAATGACGTGCTTTGAGTGAACCCACTCGCTGTCCTCAGCCTTTACCGGCCTCGCTCCGGGGAAGTAGACCCTGAAGTGCGTGCCGAACTTGAATCCGGTCTTTATCACGTACCCCTTGCTCCTCCAGTCGGAGTACACATCGTAGAGTTTCTCAAAGTCCGACCTTCGCTCCGTGGCCGTGTCGATTATCTGCTTCCTTGTGAAGTTGGATACCTGTAGCATGCCGCCATCTATCAGGAACACGGTCTCGTAGATGTCGAGCTTGTTGAGCGAGCCCCTCTCGCCCACCTTGTATGTTGCGTACTGGCCGAACCAGTTCTCCTCATATATCTGCCTGCCCTTCTCGTTGTCGTCGACTACGGTGGTGAGATCCTCCGGGAAAAAGACGCCCTCAAGCTTGTAGTTCCTCAACTTGAGCTTTGCCGCGGGATACTTCTTTGCCTGGACCTCCCCGGGCGCCTCCTTCAGCCCTTCGGTGTCCTTGATGATTATGCCCCTGTCCCTCCAGTCTTTGTACGTGAAGTAGCGCGCCATGAACTTCTCGTTCCTGCTGAACTCGATGGCGACCTGGTTGAACCTCAGTTCTTCGCCGTCCTGCGAGATACACTTAGCGTTCCTTATGTCGATTAGGTACAATGCCTCCTCAATCGTCAGCCACAGCTTGCCGTCCTCCTTCCTCCCGAAAAATCCGCTCGACAGTGTGTCCTTCGTGGACTGGTCAGTGACCCATATCTTGCGTGACTTGCGGTCGAAGTTGAGGATTAGCGCCATGATTTGCCCCTGTATATGCAGCCGATTATCTCGTGCTCGATGTCGGAGATTTTTGCCGGCAGTATTATTGCGGTCATCCCGCCCTTGAACGCGATTCCCTTCGCCTCGGAGAAGGTTGTGAGCGTCTTCTGCTCCCCATCTATCGAGATGTTGTGCATTATGAATATTTGCGTGTCTGGGGTTATGATTCCCTGCCTGTGCTTCGCCTCAGCCGCCTCGAGTATTGATGCGGTGTCCTTGAGGCTTAGCGATGCCGCCGTCTCAGTGTCGTAGTCAAGCAGCACCAAAGAGTGCAGGTTGGACTGCATGTTGCGCTGGATGGTCTCGTAGAACGATGTGGGCTTGTACTTCTCGCTCCACCTCGATATGGTGCAGATGGGGCCGAACCTGTAGAAGTCCAGGCCGCTCTCGCCTATTATGGCGCTTGCTATCGACGAAGCATGGAGCACGTGGACAGGCACGTCCCTCTTCTTGGCTTCTATGAAAAGTATCTTGTGTGTTGTGGCTATGAGCGGGTCGCCGCCCACCAGAACAGCTATGTCAGCGTGCCTTGCCCGCTCCACCAACTCCTTCGACTCCTCCTCCAGATCCGACCTTGTGAGCTCCTGTATCCTCCTCCCGATTATCTCGGCAAGGAAGTCCAGCTTCTCCTGGTCTATCGTGGCGGTGTAGCGGTCGACAAAGAGCTCGCAGTTCTTGCATATCTCTATCGCGTTGTAGGATATGTCCTTCTTGGCGAGGCCGGTGCCGACTAGGAACAGCATCTTATCAGTCTTTTATCCCTGCAGGCGTTATCTTGATTATGCTCTCGCCCTCCGGCATGCTTGGCGAGTCCACAAGCCTGACTATCCTCTTGTCCTCCTTGCTCTTCCTCATGTACAGCCTCGTCGTCGCTGCGTGTGCCATGATGTTGCCGCCAATCGGGGTGGTTGGGTCTCCGAACATTATGCCCGGGTTGTCCATGACCTGGTTGGTTATGTAGACCGCAAGGTTGTACTTGTCGGCGAGTATCTGCAGCCTGTGTATGTGCTGGTTCAGCTTCTGCTGCCTCTCTCCCAGCGCGCCCCTGCCTATGTACTCCGCCCTGAACAGCGCCGTTATGGAGTCTATCACGATAAGCTTGATGTTTTTCTCGATTATGAGCTTGTCCGCCCTGTCTACCGAGAGCACCTGCTGCTCCGTTGTGGTTGCCCTGACCACCATTACGTTCTCCAGCGTCTTCTTCGGGTCCAGCCCCGCCGCCTCTGCCATGGATTCTATCCTCTCGGGCCTGAATGTGCCCTCAGTGTCAACGAACAGGACAGCGCAGTCGAGCCCTCCCTTGCCCTTGGGCAGCTGTGCGTTGACGGTAAGCTGGAAACCTATCTGGGACTTGCCGCTGGCGAACCTTCCGTATGCCTCCGTGATTGAATTTGTCTCTACACCGCCGCCAATCATCTCGTTCAGGTCCTTTGAGCCGGTGGATATCTTGCCTATCTCCTTCCTCTTCTCGTATATCTGGTCTCCGGTCTGGTACTCCATAGTGGTGGCTTCCTGCGCGGCAATAACGGCCTTCTTCGCGGCCTCCACGTTTATCCCGCTCATCTCGCTGAGCTCGTGGGGCGACATTGTGGCCACCTTGTCAAGATTGTCGACTCCGGCGGCCTTGAGCTTCTCCGCAGTGGTGGGACCTATTCCGGGAAGATCCTCTAGCTCCTTTATCGCTTTTTCCTTGGCCATAGAGACACCTTAGTAGTAGTGGTTAATTATGAAGGTAAAAGTATAAAAAGCCGAGAAGGAGCGTGCAGTTTATCAGCGGCTTCTGGAAAACACATATATTATATTAGGCTGGATCGGCCAAAGTGTGGGCTGAAAAATCAGGCTTAAATACCTGTCGCTGCTAAAAGAGCTATAAACATAGAATAAGTGCCAGCATGGGTTTAACCATGCTGGCAAGGCGACCAGTTCTTCACGACCTTCCTACAGTAGAGAACCCGTAATAAGGTAAAGAAATACAGGTTTAAAAACCTTTGTTAATAGCGGAATAATTTCATTAAAATGGAATGTTAAGATGGCACTTTTTACACTCGACAAGAAGGGGGTACTACTAGCTTTTGTATTCGGAGCGGTGCTCTGGTTCCTGGGCCGCGGGATAGGCTACTTTTTCGTCCTGGAATCCATAGTTTTCATAGTGGTCGCGGCCATGGCGACTGACCTGGGAACCGCATACAAAAAAAAGGTAGGGACGTACCAGCGGGACAGGGGGATAAGGAACGTTTTGGCCAATGGATTGGCCCCTCTTTTGATGGCGGTAGGCTTCTTTTTGGCCGGCGTTTCCCTCCCCGGAAGCCATCTTAACCTCCTCTTCCTGGTTGGTTTCGTGGGCAGCGTGGCTGCCGTTACCGCGGACAAGTTCGGAAGCGAGATAGGGGTCTTCGGAGGCAAGCCGGTGATGATATTCACGGGTAAGCCGGTCAAAATAGGCACATCAGGGGGGATAACCATCCTTGGCCTGCTCGCCGGGCTGGTGGCATCGGGCATAATGGCTGTCCCGACCCTCACGATCTCCGACTTTGTGGCCAGCTCGGTCCCACACGGAGGGATGGCAACCGTAGTAGTGCTGGTATGGGCCGTCATAGTTGGAGGGTTCGTTGGAAACGTCGCCGACTCGGTACTGGGCTACTGGGAGGAGAAAAAGATAGGTAACAAGTACACATCCAACTTCGTATCCAGCGTAGTGGGAGGCGCAGTGGCAATCCTGATATTCTGGGCACTGGTGGCCTTATAGCCCCCTTGCCTCGCTCTCCCTTCTCATCTTTGAGTAGTACTCGAACAGCTCCTTGAACAGTATGGATGAGTAGATGTTGAGCTTGGGGTCCGTCTGCCTCGTTGCTACCACATGTTCCATCTCCTTCTGGGCCTCGTCCATGAGCTCGGGCTGCCCCCTTCGCTTGCCTGCCGCTGCGGACGCATCCTCCATCTTGAGCCTGATTGCAGCGATGGCATCCTTGACCAGCGGCTTGTCGGAGCCCTTGGCGTCCTTGATGAACTGGAGCCCGGCATTGAGCAGGGTAAGCTCCCTGTCCTTCACGACCCTCTTGCTGGCCAGAAGGACGAAGATGTCGCTTGACATCCTTACCGCTTCGTAGTACGCAGCACTGTTGACAACCGGTTCCTTACTTGCCGATATTCCCATTAGTTTCAACTCTTAAAACTTCAATTGCGTCTCTTACCGCTTTAGGCGAACTGGTCAGGCTGGCCACATACTCTACTATAGCGTCCTGCAGCTGCTTGCTCTTCATGTGGTCTTCCTTCTGTTCTTTTGGCAACGACTTCAGGTGGTCGACTATTACTCTGCAGACCATCGGATCCTTTGTCTTCATGAAGAGTATCATGTCCTCAGTCATAAGGTAATAGGGAAACTTCTTGGCGAACAGCACCATCGAGGTCGGTGTGGGGGAGTTGAGCAAGTCATCCCTGACTGCCGCCTCCTTTGAGTCATATGCCCTTTTTGTAGTGGAACCGGACATCTATTGGCTGCCCTCCTTCTTGCCCAGAAGAGCTTGTGTAAGGTCAGGGTTCTTGCTGAGCTGGATTATCGCCGAATCGATTACCTTGTTTCCGATTCCCCTTCCAAACTTGGAGATTGCCATATCGGCAGCCTTTAGGATTATGTCGCCACGCCTGGTTGAGCTTATTATGGAAATCAGATCCTCCCTCCTTAAGTATTGGTTGAGATGCTGGAAGTTCAGGACGCGCTCCATGGAGGCTTCGGTGAGATTGCTCATCTCCGACAGGTATTCCCTCTTGGCGGCAGACGTATCCATGGTCATCCTAATCACTCATACTCTCTTTTGCGGTATTTTATTCCTTTTGCTGGTCATCACATAACCCGGCTTGTGGTTGGTGCCGGTGTGGCGGGCTGCCTGATCGTGGTTGACCGTGGCATTCAGCATAGCCTCGACAAGCTGCTGCTTCTCAGGCGGCGTCTCGCGCCTGACCCAGTTGGTGAACTCCTTGGGCTTCTTCTTTATGGCGTTGCTCGCGTTGGTCTCGTCCCTTATGTTGATCCCCGCCACTCTTGCAATCTCTATCCTCTCCGTTATGTAGTTGAGCGACCTCCTTAGGAAGAACCTGTGGTTAGGCTGCTTTACTATGTCACCGTCAACTACCGTTTCCCTGTCCTCTATTATGGCGGAATAATCAAACCCGCACTCGGCCTTGAAGTATGCCATCTTCCTGTCGAAATCGTTTATGGCCCTGACCTCATTCATCTTTCGCTTCGGAACCCTGTTTCTCCATATCTCCTCGGTTATCTTGAAGCATATTCCGTCCCTGTCTATCATAATGTCGACACTCGCTGCGTGAGCAAACGATATCCCTTTCATCGCGTTTAGCATGTTGTTGACGGCAATATGCAGCTCTTGGCCGGTCAGTTTGGGAGACCCGCCGATCATTAGGATGCCCTTGGCGAATTTTGGTTGTGGTTGGCGCTTCTCCATCTTGGTTTGGCCAGGATAGGGAATGGGCACTGCAGGAATCTTGTTGTCCAGATTTTCGATTACCCTGCTCTTCAGCCCTATGTCCCTGGTAACCACGACGACGTGAAGACACTTTGCCCTCTGGACTATGTCCTTGTCCTTATTGTAAGTGCAGTTATCGACGTGGACGGCCTGGTGGTTGTATTTAGCCAGAAGCTCCACCATCCACGGAGGAAGGTTCTTGTCCACTATGAATTCCATAGCATCCCCGGTCTTCATTGGGATTCAGCGGGTATAATATTTAAGGCTGCCGATGGGTGCATGCACATCCCCAGTTAGAGCAATCCTTTGTGTGATGCTGTTGTAAGCTTCGAGGAATAATGCCCCCTTAGCTGTGGGGTGGTAAAGTGTCGTGTTACGCATGGCGCCTCGCAAGGTTTCTGTCCTGCCAGGCTCTCCCCTCACCAACCCCAGCGCCACCAGGGTATTTACATGGACAAAGTATCGGGATGACCCGCTTACGTCAGCCGACCTGAATATGTACTCCCGTGTGGCTACCCCGCATCCATTTACAATTCTTAGTATCTCGCCCGCAACGGAAAACTTGAGCATGTTATCGGTGGCTGCACCCTTGACCTGTTTTGTGTTCTCGGTGGCTGTTTTGGTGTTGCCGATCCTGAGGCAGCCCACTGCTTCCAGCACCTTTCCCCCATCGGATGTTATGTTGAAATGGTACGCGCTGTTGGTGAATGGTTTGTCGCAGCTTTCCAAAAGACCCAGCCTCAGCATGCCTCGCGTCAGACGCGTGGCTGGGCTGACCCCTATCTCTACCAATTCTGATAGCTCCTTGGCAGATATGCCTGGTTTCAACTTTGCGCCCAGCAGTATCTGGCTGGTTTCGACTAGGTTTATGCTAATTCCTGCGGTATTTGAGCCCTTCCTTGTCATAGTATCCTCTTCGCTCTTTGAAATTAATAATGTAAGGTGCGGGCACCGGGATTTGAACCCGGGTTACGGCCTTGGGAAGGCCGAGTCCTACCAGGCTAGACTATACCCGCGTAAGCATCAGCGTATGTAAGAGGGCCTGTTGTCGCTCGACGGCCCCGAGGGTCCGGACTCTAGCTGAACCGGCATGCCTGCCTGCTTCTCTATCTCCCTGACCAGCTTGGCCGTCTGCTCAATCATCTTGTCTAGGTTCTGGGTGTGTATCTCCAGGCCGAGCTTCTTGGAGAGTGTGGTTATGACCGCCTTTGCCGCGCTTGCGTCGATGTCGAACGGGCCCACCTCGCCCATCATGCAGATCCCGTCAATCTTCTTCATCTTGGCGAAGCCTATGATGAGGCCAGCCGAGCCCCAGATGATGCCCCTTGACTTTCCGAATATTACGTTCGTGTTCTTGAACTCCTTGATGACCGATGCGGAAGTGGCGTTGCCGAACACCCTGGGCTCCTTTACTATCGGCTCGCCGAGGTTGTATCCGCCTATGGTGTAGATGAAGCTGCCGTTCAGCCCCCTCTTGAAGAAGTTGACTATCTTTGTGTTGACCTCGTACTGGCCCTCCGGCGAGACTGCCTGCGTGTCGCCCGTCAGTATGATTATGTCACTGCCTCCCTTCTTCGGCGACTTAGCGAGGTAGAATCGGTTCGATACGATCCTCACTGTGCCGCTCTTGAGCATAAGTACCTGGTGGGGGAAGTGCGGCGAGTACAGCGTGGCTATCCTCTTCGCCTTGAGCTCCTTCTTCAGGTGCTCGGCGACCAGCTTGCCCACGTTGCCTATGCCGGGCAGGCCGACTACCAGTATGGGCTTGTTGGGCTTAGTTCCCTTCCTGACCCTTATGACAGTCTTGTCAATCGCCATGAAATCAGATCTCCTCCAGTATGTCCTCCTTCGCCTTCTTCAGCTTCTCCTTCTCCATCTCGAAGACGCCCTTTGCCAGGCTCTCCCTTATTATCGTCTCGGCCTTTCTTATCTTGTCCTCGGCCTTTGTGTAATCCGTGTCCTCTGAAACCAGCCTATATCTCGGCGCGCCTATGTAGCTAACCTCGATGCCCGCTCCCTTGACCTCACCAAGCAGCTTCCTGAGCTCCGTCGCGCCGGTGAGCGTGTTGTAGGTGTAGAGTTTCATTATGTAGGAGACGATGAACCTCTTCTTCTTCCTGTTGAGCTCTATCGCCTTCAGCAATGCGTCCTTTAGCTTCTTCGGAAGCGTTGATGCGGCGAACTGTGGCGTATTCTCGGTTGCGTTTGAGACGAGCTCGGTGTATGTCTTGAACTCCGACATCGCGGTCGCGATCAGCGCCTCCTTGTTCTCCTCTTTTACCGCCTTGGTCGCCTGCGCGAAAAGCCCCGCGAGCCTCTTCTCTAGGTTGTACGACCTTATCCTGGCCTTCGCCTTTGCCGCCGGAACCCTCTTGAGCGAGACGTCTATTGTGTTCTTCTCCTTGTCGAAGAAGGTTACCTCGCAGACTATTCGCTGGCCCTCGTGGATGAACTCCCTTATGTTCTTTATCCAGCCGGAGGAAACCTCCCTGATCGGCAGGAAGACCTCCAGCTCGTTGTACTCAGGAAGCTTGCAGTATGCGCCGAACTTGCCTATCTTGCTTATGTTTGCTATTACCAGCTCTCCTGGGTTCGGCAAAGCCTTTTGTTCCATAAGCATCTACTTGTTATTGCGCCTTGATCTCGATCTTCTTCTTCGTCCTTCCGCCGAAGACCCTCTCGACCACGAACTTGCAGTCCTTGCATACGAGCAGAACCTTCTGCCTCTTGCCCAGCTTCTTCGGGTGTATCTTAGGCTCTACGCTTCCGACATATCCCTTTATCGCCCTGTTGTGCCTCCTTGTGGCCTTGCTGAGCCCCCTCTGCGCTCCCTTCGACGGCATCTTCAGCGTGTGCAGCGTGTGCTTGTTGCACTTGGGGCAGTATACGTTTAGTTCCTTCTTTATCTTCATCTCAATCAACTTTCTTCATAAATATGCGCATATCGAATTGTCGACAAGGAACTTTAGGTCCATGTCGTTGTCCATCTCTATTATCTGGTCCCTCTTCAGTGGGCCTGCCTTGTTTCCGGAGGGGAGCAGTATCTCCGGTATGTCTATTATCGACCTTGCCTTCTTCGCCGTGTGGCCGTTGGCCTGGTTGAGCTCGATCCTGTTGTTCCTTGATATCTCGCTTACCTTGCTGTAGAACTCCTGCTCGTTCGCGGCTATCTGTTGCGGCACGTGCTTGTTGTACGCCACATAGACGAGTATCTTCTGCTTCCTTATCTCGAAGAGCTCGGTAAGCAGGCGGACGGCATTGTTCTTCAGGTTCGCCTCCTTAGTATTTTGGTCAATGCTGTTTATAAAGGTTATAGTGTCAGTGTAGAAACTCTTGGTTATCTGGGTCAGCTGGTTGGTACGCTTCTCGTTCTCCAATGTCTGCCAAAGATAGTCATAGCTGATATTTTCACTCACAGTAGCACCCCACAGTTCCGGTATTCGCGCGACTTTCTCTTATATAGTATAATGAAGGAAAGTAGTTAGTTTATATATAAAAAGTTGAACCTGACGAAATAATAGCGGAAGTGAACCCTATCCAGTGCACAGAGTTGAAAATTTAACTGTTTTTGAGCAAAAGTAGCGAGGAATGGATTTGAACCATCGATCTCCGGGTTATGAGCCCGGCGGGCACTCCAGGCTACCCTACCTCGCTATTATACAATTTAGCCAACGGCGTTATTTATATGTTTCTGAGACTTCGACCAAATCGGAGCCTATCTGCCTGTAGATGTCCGTATTCTGCGCCATATGTTCCATCTTCTGCTCAAGATGGTCAACCACGGCCTCAGAGACCGGCTCATCGTAGCCCTTGTTTCTCAGATACCCTCTGACCAGATCCAGCGGCTTATTCACAAGGTCCGATTTGGCAAGCAGCACATTCGCCTCGTCAACTCTTGCACGGTGCCTTTTCAGCCTCTCATCAGCACCGGGCAGGTTGTTGTATGCAAACGTGAGGGCAAGAACCGCATCGAGATTTTGCAACTCCTTTCTCGCTATTGAATCTATCACATCAACGCCATACCTGACGAATTCGGTCAGCCACAAAATATGACTGTCTTTTCTCGCCGCTGACGCCATCTCGGCAATGCAGTCATCCAGCACAACTGGATCCCTGAGCCGCACCGCATCTGGCACGGTGAACCCCGCCAATACTACTACATTCCGTTTCCCGTTGCTAGACGACACCACACCCCTATTTGGCGTGAGCACAAACTGTATGAACCTTTCCCTTTCCGCCTGATACAGATCCAGGTTTATGACGAGCTTATCTGATGCCCCAAGCTGGTCTTTCACACTCTGGGCAAGCTCGCGCACCCCACCATCAATCCAGAATCTCGGCATTCCTTTGTCGCTGCCATGCTGTGCTGCGATGAAATTATCCCACAAGTTTGCAAAATTAGCAACCACATAGTTCGGGAGTTCGGAGTCTGGGACATGCTTTGTCTTGCCGTAAAGCGTGTCCGTGGCTATTTCCGTTTGTTTCCTGTCTATCCTTAGGGCCATGCCAACCAATTACCAGTGGTAACCGCGCTCGTAACTTTCTGGGCTTATCCTATCGTGTCCGCTCCGACGGACTCCACCTTCTTGTTGATCATGGTGGAGACCTCGGTGCTGTCCATCCTGTCGAGGCTGTTTCCGCAGTTGCACTTGAAGTTGTTCTCGAAAGCGGCATCGAAGGTGAATATCAGCTTGTCGGTCTTGTAGCAGTCGTTGCACACGAAATAGTCGTTGCAGTTGTCGTTGACCACGGCACTCTCCCGCTCCATGTTGTTTATGTAGTTGAGGAAGGGCTGCAGCTTGCTCGTGTTGATGTACCAAGAGAAGGAGAGCCATCCGTTCGTGTTCTTCGATATGTAGTAATTGGTTATCCCGTATCCCTGCATTATGTTGAGTATCCTCCTTATGGCGTTTATCTTCATCTCCATCTTCTCGGCAAGGAACTCGTCCGTCTTCGGCGTTATCAGCATGTCGAGGACCTCTACGCTCCTCTTGCTGACATTCTTCTTCAGGTACTCGATGGCGTTCTCGTTCTCCATCAGCCCCTCCACCGTCTTCTTCACGAGATCCGGGTCCGGTATGCTGACATTGGATCTGGCCCTCCTACTCATCGCCATGTCCTCTCCGGCTTCGTATCTCTTGAGCTTCTGTGTTATGGCCTCCTGCGCACTCTTTCCGCCGACCTCCTTTATCTCCTTGCGCTTCTGCACAGGCTTGGCCTGACTCTTCCTAATCGCTACCTTCTGACGCACCGGCTTGGCCTTCTTCACGACCTTGGCCGCCTTGACAACCTTGCGCTTCTGCACAGGCTTTGGCCTGCTGACTGCCTTCCTGTTCTTATTGTTATTGGATTTTGCCATCGTAAACACCATTAAACCGGATACAGTAATTACGCACGTCCTCATATTTATATGTTATGTAAACTTAAATTTTATTGCGCAAAGTTTGGGAAAATGACATATCTTCCTCAATAAAGGTAAGCCGTGACGTCTATGATATTCTGTATCATTATGTCTGGATTCGAATTCTTGAGGTCCTGCAGTGTCGTCGCCCCAATATCTATTCCCGTAGCAACCGCCACCGACTTCACCTTCGCGTTTCTCGCTGCCGCCACGTCAACTGGCGTGTCACCAACATAAAGCGTCCTTGACCTGTCCACCGAAAGCTTGTCCATTATATATAGCAGCATGGACGGGTCGGGCTTCGGCCTGAATTCCTTGCTGAGCCCAACGGCAACGTCGAAGAAATGGTCAATCTTCATACGTCTGAGCAGCTCCTGCAACCCCACTTCACCTTTTGTCGTCGCCAAACCTACCTTGAAATTGTTGTTCTTGAGGTAGGTCAGCAGTTCCTTTGCCCCCTCAAGCATCTTCACACCTTGGTCACAGTTCCTGATGTAGTGGTCCCTGAAGCTGTCTATCATCTTATTGATGACCTCGTCTCCGGCGTTGTTGCTTATTATCTTGAAAGTCGCATCCAGCGGAAGGCCGATTCGCGTGTATATCCATTCCACCTTCGGCGCCGGGTAGTTGAACTCCTTGAGCATCTCGTGGTACGCGTACACTATCGCGTCCCTGTTGTCTATCAGCGTCCCGTCGAGGTCAAAGATGACCAGGTCGTAGGATTTTATCTCGTTCAGTCAAACACCTTTCCTGCCCTGAGGTCGGCGCTTATCTCCTCAACGTCCTTCACGTTGTCAGCACCCCTCCAGTACGCCCCCGGGAACCTTATGCCGTCGAGCCTGTCAGCCTTTACCAACTGCGGGAAGGTTAGCGTCTCTATCGCGCCGTTCTCCGGAAGGAAGTCGAATATCTCCTGCGTCATCAGGTAGATACCTGCGTTCATCCAGTGGTCCGGCAGTATCGGCTTCTCGTCAAATCCTACCACCTTGTTATCATCAACCCTGACCACTCCGTATGTGCTCCTCAGCTGGTTTAGCGCCAGCGCGGCGACGCTGTTCGGCCTGAGCTTCATCTTGCTGATGTCCATGTTCCAGATGTTGTCGCCGTTTATGACCAGGAAATTGCCGTCGTTGGCGAGCGCCTTCTGCGCGTACTTTATCGCGCCGCCTGTTCCCAATGGCTCGGTCTCCACCACATATTCAATGTCGACTCCGAACCTCCTGCCCTCGTCAAGATAGTCCATGAGCTTGTCCTTCATGTAGCCAGCTAGTATGACAAAGGAGGTTATGCCACACTTCTTGAGCCAGTTTATCTCCCACTCTATTATCGGCTTTCCCCCTACATCAACAAGCGTCTTGGGCTTGTCGTCCGTGAGCGGCCTGAGCCTCTTTCCCTGTCCCCCAACGAGTATCACAGCCCTCATGCAAAAACCATAATCAAAAAGCAGGTTGCCTTGATGAACTAAATATGAAAGCAGTTATATATATTTTGCGCTATCAATACTTACTGCTGTCTATAAATTCTATTTATACGGCCGGCTGATTTCATGAGCATGTACAAGCATATGCAGGAGACATTCATTACTGAATACAAGGAGCGAAGCGACGCCTACAAGGAGAGGATAGTAAAGTGGAACACGGAGGCGCCGATACTGAGGATAGACAAGCCCACCAACATAGCCAGGGCGAGGAAGCTCGGCTACAAGGCAAAGCAGGGAGTCATAGTGGTCAGGGTCGTAGTCAAGGGAGGAAAGAAGAAGAGGAAGGATCCGGCAGGAGGAAGGAAACCGTCCAAGGCCGGTATGTACTTCTCAAGGCGGAAGTCGGTGCAGTCAATCGCTGAGGAGAGGGCTGCAAGGAAGTTCCCCAACTGCGAAGTGCTCAATTCATATTTCGTCGGAGACGCAGGCTCAAACAAGTTTTACGAGGTAATTCTGCTCGACAGGGCTAACCCAACCATACTGAGCGACAAGGCTTACGTGGGCGTCATCGGACAGAGGAATAGGGTCTACAGGGGGCTCACATCTTCGGGAAGGAAGCACAGGGGACTGAGGATGAAGAGCTCGACCACAGCCAAGTTCAGGCCTAGCAAGAGGCAGAACCTGAGGAACTGATCCCTTGCCAGCCAAAAGTGGCGGCAGCAGATTTGCCGCCACTATAAGGATAACAAAGGCAAAGGGCATAAGCTATGGTGCGGCTCTGGGCGACATGAGCCCGCACGAGAGGAGCAGCGTAAAGATAAAAGAAACTGCGACTCAGCTTCAGATTGAGATAACCGCGAAGGACGCGGCAGCCCTGAGGGCCACTCTCAACTCGGCTCTCAAGGACCTGCACGTCACGGAATCGGTTGCGGGCTTGTGAAGTTCCGCTTCTCGGTAAAAAGTAAAGGTATATAAAAACACCCAACATAATATTGTATACGGTTTTTATCCGTACATTTTGGCTTTAGCGCAGACTGAGACGGTTCTGCTTTTCTTTAGACCAAAAACAAGACCACAGTGTTGAATATGGCACATCACGGCTCAATGCAATATTGGCATAGGAGAAGGGCATCGACCAGGCTTCCAAGGAGCAGGTCCAAGCCCACTCACATCACCGAGCAGGTGCTATCAAACATAGTCGCTTACAAGGTCGGAATGACGCAGGTCTCAATGACCGACGACTCCGAGTCTCCTTCAAAGAACATCGAGGTCGCGGAGGCGTGCACGGTGCTGGAGATTCCTCCCACCGAGATATACGGACTGAGGGCCTACACAAAGGACCCCGAGACAAACTACTCAATAGTCGACACCGAGATATACAGCAAGGCGTCGGCTGCAAAGCTCAAGATAAAGAACCTGAAGAACGACGAGAGCAAGATAGAGCCCCTGAAGCAGCGGCTCGCCGAGATAACGGACATCACGGCACTCGCTGTCGCATTTCCAAAGACCACATCAGTGGGCCAGCACCACCCAGTGAGGTTTGAGGCATACATCGGCGGAAAGAGCGTCGAGGAGAAGTTGGAGTTCATCGCGTCCAAGCTCGGAAAGGAGCTGCTCGCATCTGATCTGTTCAAGAACGGCGAATTTGTCGACGTAGCATCCATCACAATAGGAAAGGGATGGCAGGGAACGATAAGGAGGTTCGGAACCGCGAGGCTGTTCCACAAGGCCACCAACAAGGTGAGGCACGTAGGAACTCTCGGACCGTTCACACCAGGCAAGGTGCTTTACACCGTGCCACAGGCAGGTCAGATGGGATTCCACTACAGGACCGAGCACAACAAGAGGATAATCAAGATCGGCACGAAGGCAGACGCCGACAAGATAAATCCGAAGGAGGGATACAAGCACTACGGCAATGTCAAGAACGACTACATCATAGTATCCGGATCTGTCCCGGGGCCGACCAAGAGGCTCGTGAGGATAAAGAAGTCCATAACGAACAGGAACGCAAAGGGAGTGAAGGAGCCGAAGGTGACTTACTTCAACCTCAATCTCAACACCACAAAGTGATATTCATGGCAACCGCAAACGTGCTTACAATAGAAGGAACAAACAAGGGCACAGTGGAGCTGCCAAAGGCATTCTCGGAGGCTGTAAGGCAGGACCTGATAAACAGGGCAGTCGTCGCAGAGAGGTCCTACGAGCTGCAGCCTCAGGGTCACTACCCCCTCGCCGGTCAGCAGACAACCGCCACATACTACGGAGCGATGCACTCATACAGAACGGGAAGGCACATGGGTAAGGCCATAAGGCCTAGGGAGAAGCTCGGAGGCGGAGTTCAGGGAAAGGTCAAGGTCGTACCGTCCGCAGTAAAGGGAAAGAGGGCGCACCCGCACCTTGTCGAGAAGATACTTATAGAAAGGATAAACAAGAGGGAGTACCAGAAGGCTCTCGCAAGCGCCATATCCGCGACCGCAAAGGACTCGCCGCTCATCGTGGAAGACAGGATTGAGGAGGTGAAGAGGTCGAAGGAGATGGTTGGGATATTCAACAAGCTCAAGCTCTCGGCTCATCTGGAGAGAAGCCAGAAGCCGACTCTGAAGAAGGGGCTGAGGCGCTCCACAAAGCAGAGGCACTACAAGAGGTCGGTGCTGCTTGTCGTCAGTAAGATAAGCCCCGCGATGAAGTCCGCAAGGAACATAGCGGGCGTCGACGTATGCACGGTGTTCACCATGAGGGCGAACCTGCTCGCGCCCGGAGGAAACCCGGGGCGCGTCGCTGTATGGAGCGAGAGCGCAATAAAGCAGATGGACTCCGCGATGGAGAAGTATTCGCTGAATTAATTTGATCGATGATCGCATGACAGTATTAATGCACCCACTTTCAACAGAAAAGTCCGTAGGGTTCGTGGACAAGCACAACGTGATAACCTACATGGTCGACTACAGGGCCACCAAGACTGAGATATCCAAGGAGTTCTCATCCAGGTTCAACGTGAAGGTCGAGAGAATAAGGACCATAAACATGCCGAACAACAAGAAGAAGGCGTTCATAAAGCTCGCAAAGGGATTCGCCGCAAGCGATGTCGCGGTAAAGCTCAAGCTGGTGTAATTAGATGGGAAAGAAACTAAGGCAGCAAAGGAGAGGAAAGGGCACAAACGTATACAGGAAGCTGCCCAACACCTTTGACATCAGCGTAACCTACACCAACGACAGGAACAAGGAGCTCGTCTGCGAGGTCATGGGATTCATAAACCACACCGGACACACTGCTCCGCTTATGGAGGTTCTTTTCGAGGATTTCACAACAGCACACATGATTGCGCCAGAGGGCATAAAGGTGGGAGACAAGATCCACATCGGGCCTAAGGCGGTATATTCGCTCGGCAACGTGATGAAGCTCGGCGACGTCCCTGAAGGAGCGCCTGTTTACAACGTAGAGTCAAGACCAGGCGACGGCGGGAGATACGTAAGGGCCGCCGGAGGAGCGGCGTACGTCTCGGCACACATAGGGAACAACACAACGATTTCAATGCCGTCAAAGGGCACGATAAACCTGGACAACGAGTGCAGGGCACAGCTTGGCGTCGTAGCGGGGGGCGGAATGACGGACCAGCCGCTCGTGAAGGCAGGGAAGAGCCACTACATGATGAGACCGCTTAACAGGACATGGCCGACAATCAGGGGAGTCAAGAGCAACCCGGTCGACCACCCATTCGGAGGGAAGCAGCACCACAAGGGTAAGAGCAGCATGACCTCGAGGAACGCACCGCCTGGAAGGAAGGTCGGACACATCGCCGCCAGCAGGGTAGGCAGGAAGAAGAGATAGATGATTACATGCCAGAAAAAATAGCATTTAGGGGAATGTACCCGGCCGACGCTGAGAAGCTCGAGATGAAGCAGTACACGACTCTCGTCAAGGCAAGGGAGAGGAGGACCATAAAGAGGAACGGGCTCGATTACAGGAACCTGCTCACGAAGGTCGAGGAGTACAAGAAGAGCGGAAAGGCAAAGGCGGTCAGGACCCACATAAGGGAGGCGGTAATCATACCCTCATGGATCGGAGTGAAGTTCGAGGTCCACAACGGCAAGGAGTTCCAGCCAGTTCAAATAATGGCAAACATGCTCGGCCACAGGCTGGGCGAGTTCGCGTTTTCAACTAAGAGAGTGCTCCACTCGGCGCCTGGTATCAGGGCCACACGTGGAAGCAAGTTCCTTGCGGTGAAGTAATTGAAGTACTCATACAACCTTGACAGAACTGACATCGTCTTCGCGGCAGCCAAGGACATAAACGCAAGCTACAAGGACCTATGTGCGGTCTGCGATGCCGTCAGGTTCAGGAGCCTGAACGCCGCGCTCAACATACTCGACGGCGTAATCTACGACGGCAAGGCTGTCCTCTACAGGAGGCACAACACCTACATGGCAGACAGGGGCGAGCTTCAGGGTAGAAAGGGAAGATTCCCTAAGAAGTGCGCAGCCATAGTCAAGAAGGTTCTGATTAACGCAGCAGCAAACGCGGAGAACAAGGGGTTCGCTCAGGACATGATGTTCGTGGTTCACATTGCGGCAAACAAGACTCTCATCGCAGGCAGGGCCCCGCCAAAGGGGGTAAGATCAGTTTCTACGGGAGGTTACGGCTACTCCACGATGAGAAAGAGCGACCTCGAGTTCGCAAGGGTGGAGATAGGACTCAGCACTGACGGGAAGAAGACCCTGAGCCCGAAGACCAAGACGCTTATCAAGACGTTCTCCAAGTTCGACATAAACAAGCGTGTCGAGAGGGCGCTGGACAAGAGGCAGGAGGCGGCGAAGAAGCAGAGGAAGAGCGACAAGGATGTCGAGGGCAAGACTGAGAGGCACAAGCACGAACACGAGCATGAAAAGTCCAACACGAAGGCCCCCACAAAGACGGATCCGAAGCCCGCATCACAGCCCGTACCTGCTGACGCCCCGATGGTAACTGCAGACAACAAGGTGTAAAAATGACGATAGAAAGGAAATTCATTGATGACGCTATAATCAAGCTGAACATCTCCAAGTACCTGGCGAAGGAGCTCACAAGGGCGGGCTTCTCGAGGGTGGAGATACAGAAGACACCGGTGCTCACGAGGATAACCGTCTACGTGCTCAATCCGGGAAGGGTCATCGGAAGGGCGGGCAAGACGATTGACACGATAACCGATACGATAAAGAAGAGATTCAACGTCGAGAACCCACAGATAAACGTAATGGAGGTCGACAACCGCATGCTCGAGCCGCTTCTCGTCGCGAGAAGCATAGTAGAGAAGCTAGAGAGGGGCATCAACGCAAGGAAGATCATACAGGGAAGCCTGAGGGAGATAATGGAGAACGGCGCCCTCGGAGCTGAAATAATAGTTAGCGGAAAGCTCGCGGCCAAGGGAGCCAGGGCGAAGTGCATAAGGAAGAGCATCGGCTACATACCGAAGGCCGGGGACGTAACTAACCTGGTCAAGGAGGCCGCGGCGACGGCATACCCGAAGTACGGGGCAATCGGCGCCAAGGTAAGGATAGTCCCTCCGGGAACGGTCTTCCCGGACAGGGAGATGAAGAAGCTGGAGCTGCCTAAGTCGATAATAGCGGGCTGATGTCGGCAAGGCGCCAGGCGCACACAGTCAGGCAATTAAAAATGGGGTAAAATGTTCGGTATAATAGCGAGCATAGTAATAGCGTTCGTCTCGATGTTCGTGCCGGGAACGCTGCTTGCATACTCACTCCTAAGGAAGACCGAGCTGCACCTTTTCGAGATACTCGTAATCGGTTTCATATTCGGCATGATTTTCCCCGCTGCAATGACGTGGGCGGAATCGTACCTGATGAACTACATACACTGGTTCTCATTCTCCCTGGGCCTTTTCGAGGCAAACGCACTAGTGCTGACCGTAGCCGGCATAATAGCAGTTGCACTCACTGGAGGGGTCGGCTCGTTCGCATCGTCTTTGACATCATTCATAACGGAGAAGAAGCACGAGACCGTGCCACAGCCTGAGGTTCATCACGAGCACCACACCACGAGGAAGCAGACCGCATGGTGGGTATGGGCGATACTGCTCGCTATAATGCTCATAACGTTCACCACAAGGATAGTCAACATAAGCGTAGCGCCGACATTCTTCGAGTTCGACCCGTATTTCGACATGCTTGCCACACAATCGATACTCACGTTCGGCAGCCAGTTCTATCTGTCCACGTCAGCATGGCCTTCTGTGTCCGCCGGAACGGTCATGAGGATACAGCCGCTCATGCCGTACCTCGAGGCATACTGGTACGATCTCACCAACGCTATGGGTCCGCACTACACAACATTCAGCACATCGCTGATGAGCTACGTAAGTTCCGTCTATCCGCCAATCACCGCAGCCCTGCTCGTCTTCGTAATATTCATGCTTCTTTACCACGAGTACGATGCGAAGATAGCGCTCATAGGCGCATCTTTCACCGCGATGATGCCAGTTCTCCTAACGACATTCATAGCCGGCGAACAGCTTCTTGAGCCATGGGGAATATTCTCCCTGTTCTTCTTCTTTGCCGCATACATGCTTGCGATAAGGAACCCTAAGAGCAAGAGCCTCGCGATACTGGCCGGACTTGCGTTCGTGTCCACATTCCTCGGCGCGCACTACTACACCGTTGATGCCGGAGTGCTTGCTATTTACATACTACTGCAGGGCGTAATCGACGTCATAAGGTCGGGCAAGGTAAACCTTGAATTCTACAAGATGAACGCGATAGTGCTCATCGTCATGGCGATATTCCTTGCGATATACGAGCCATACAACGCCGTTTACGGAGGGGGCATACCTACAATACTCGGAGTGCCTACCACGATAGCCTTTCCGATACTTTCGCTCATAATGGTGGCAGTGATTGAGCTTCTCACAAAGAAGATTGCGCCTATGATAGAAAAGACTCCTACTGTGTATTCAAGGCTTGCGGTTGTGTTCATAATATTCGTGATAGTGGGCCTGCTGGCACTGCTGACGCCGCTTGGCAAGCCCGTGCAAGGCTATCTGGCGTTGAGCGCAAAGTTCACGACGCCCTCCAAGGCGCTGTTTATGACCGTGCAGGAGTACATACCAACCGGCCTTAACTACAACTTCGGCGCAGCGGGCTTCGGCGCAATAGGCGCCAATCTTTTCGGTCTTCCGCTCTTTGTATGGATAATATCCGCGATGAGCATAGCATTGCTGGTCATAAGCGTCATCTCAAGGAACAGCAGGACTGCTGTGCTGTACCTTGGCATAGCAATCCCGCTCATGTTCGCCGGATTCTCGGAGGTCAAGTATCTGCCGCACCTTGGCGTGGCATATATCATGCTCTTCTGCATCACAATAGGCGAGCTCGCATACTTCTTCTACGGGGGCAAGAAGCTTGCGGTCAACTCAACGGGCGCCACCACCGAGCACTTCCCCACAGAGGTCTACGCGAAGCATAGGCAGCTGATGGGCGGCATGATGATAATAAGCCTGTTCCTCCTGTTCGGAGTCCCGGCACTTATACTTTCCCTAATATACTTCGTGGTCTACAAGCACCTGATAAAGGGCAAGCAGCCATTGGGCAACAGGGACGCTGCGTATGTGGCTGGCAAGTTTGACGTTGTGGACAGGAATCTCATAATACTCACCGCAGCGCTTTTCATATTCGTTTTCATATCAGGAACCTTCTTCCTCTCCGAGAGCGCATCGATTGTGCAGCTCTTCAGCGCGGTATCAGGGGTCTCCAGCAATCCATCTGCGGCGTGCAACTCATTCCAGAACACCGGCAATTCGATGGGCGCCAACCTGTTCTGCAATCAGGTGCAGGCGTACTGGATACCAGCACTGGCATGGATGAGGACAAACGTCGGGCCATACGCCCCAAGGATACTCGCATGGTGGGACTACGGGGACTGGATCAACTGGTTCGGCAACAGCAACGCCGTGCTGAGGGGAGACAACGCCGTTGCTCAGGAGGACTACGCGACAGCGGCCAGCTATGTACTAGGGTCCGAGTACAACTACTCGCCACACACACTGGCAAACTTCATGAACACCAACCAGACCAAGTACGTTCTGTTCGACCAGGACCTGATATCCAAGTGGCAGGCGCTTGACTTCCTTGCGTGCATAAACGTCAACGCAACCTCAAGGCAGTTCGCGATAGGCCAGGGAGCGCTTCAGACGCCGCCAGTGCCATACATGCTCGGTAACTCCAACTGCGAGATTAACCACGACCCACAGTTCGCACTGGTGCCTTACTCCGCCCTTGTGCCTCAGTCTGGCACGCAGCAGAACATCAACACCTACTGCCCGATATCCACCAGCACCAATGTCTACGCGCGTTCCTTCCTGGTTACGGGCAACTCGCTCTCAAACCAGACCGTATGCGTCAGCACACAACCGGACAAGAACGGCGTGCTCAGGATCTACGACACTGCAGGCAACCCGACCAATATGGTCATACAGACGAGTCAGGTGTTCGGCAGCTTCAGCGTGAGCGGAGTGCAAGTCGTACAGTTCCTCGTCATATATCTGCCCAACGGGCCGAACGACACGATAACCGACGCACCATCGGGCTTCTACACCTCAAACTTCTACAGGGGATTCTTCCTCTACAACCTGCCTGGCTTCAAGCTCGTCTACCCATCTACAGTGAGCGGGATGAACATGCTCAATAGCACAAGTCCGATAGTCATATACGAGGTAAACAACTACACCGGCACCATACCCACGCCAGCACAGACAAAGCCGTCGTGGGTGAAGAACAACTATACGATGTCTTAATCGTAGTGGCTTAATACCTTTTCAGCAAATAGTACTCAGGGGCTTGTAGCTCAGCATGGTTAGAGCGCTGGTCTTATAAGCCAGATGTCGTGAGTTCAAATCTCACCAGGCCCATCTCTTTATTCCGCTATTTTTCCCCGCTTTGGCGGCTTAAAAAGCTACCACCAAACCTATATATATTAACGGCGCAGGAAGCTACTTTATGCAAGCCCAGAGGACGGCATTTGACGAGGCGGCCATAATCGGCGGAGGCACCGGAGGGTTAATTACTGCCCAGCTGTTAGCCAAGCACTATGGCTGTGTAACGATATACGATACTGGGAAAGGTGCCCCACAGAACAACCATGCCCACATACTGCTAGAGGAAGGCTACAAACTGGTGACTGAGGTATTCCCCAATTTCAGGGCAACGATGCTGGCAAAGGGCGCCAACGAGGTAGACTTCACAAGGGACATACGTCTGCTCTTGCCCAAGGGCTGGATACCCACAAAGGAATCCGGGATAAAGACGCTGGTGGCAACCAAGGGGCTGATTGAGTGGGCACTCAGGAAGGAGGTCACTGAGAACCCCAAGATAAGGATCGTGACCAACGCCTACGTATCCGGGCTTGAGATGGAACGCGGAGCGGTAACTGGGGTGTCCGTAACTTCCGGCGGCAGGCATCTGCAAACCTCCAAAGCCAATCTGGTGGTGGATGCAAGCGGGAGCAACTCGCAGGCCTCAAAATGGCTGGAAGAGGCGGGCTTCGGCACGCCGAAAGCGGACCAGATCGTAACAGACATAGGCTGCGCCTCCATGAAGTTCAGGATTGACAAGCTCAGCAACAAGGACTGGAAGATGGTCATCCTAAACACCAGGGCCCCTGACATGCCGAAGATGGGGTATCTGATGAAGATAGAGGGCGCCCCCGATGAGAACAATTACCTTGTAAGCATGGGCGGGATGATGGGCAACCATCCTCCCACCGACCTAAACGGGTTCAAGCAGTTCGCCTCCACATTGGCCCACCCCGTGATAAGGGAAGCATTGGAGGATGCGGTCCCTATCTCGGAAATGCACGGCTTCAGGGTGCACGGCAGCAAAATGTACCACTACGATAAGATGGAACGCTGGCCCGGCAACTTCATCGTTACAGGAGATGCGTATTCCAGGACAAATCCATTCTACGGACAGGGAATGACCATTGCAGCCCTGCAGGCTTCAGCTGTAGACAGGACCATCTCCAGCTACAAGCAGGCTGGAACCTATCTCGGACTCGCCAAGGAATGCCAGATAAGTATAGCCAAAGCATCAAGCTTGTCTTGGCTTCTGGCCACCGGCGAGGACCTGAGGTGGGCACATTCAGGCGACAGAATCCCATATGCCACGAAGGTAATGCATAAGTACATCGACGCCATGATACTCGCAAGCCCCGGAAGCATAAAGGTCACAAAGGCACTGCTCAAGCTGGTCCATATGTCTGCCCCTCCGGCTGCGATTTTTGACCCCCGTGTCGTTGCAGAGATAGTCAAGGCACGCATTCTGAGGAAGCCGATCTCCACAATCATGCCGCGTTAACGTAGCGCGTGCTTATCTATTTTTCCAACTTAAACGATAGTACTAGAAAGTGAGCTCATGGACTGCATATTCTGCAAGATAGGCGCCTCGGAGAGCGGCAACTTCATCTATAAGGACGAGTCCGTCTTCGTAGTCCCTGACAAGTTTCCATCCTCAAAAGGGCACGTACTGGTTATAACGAGGGAGCACATACCCGACATACTCTCAGCGCCTGACGATCTCGTCAAGAGCGCGTTCACAATAGCCAGGGAGATAGGGAACAGGCAGAAGGCGGTGCTGGAGGCTGAGGGCGTAAGGATAACCACCAACATAGGCAAGGCTGCCGGCCAGGACATATTCCATACTCACATACACGTGATTCCGTTCTACACAAAGCCGCATGAAGGGTTCGTCAAGTTCAAGCAGCTGAAAGACGAGGAGGCAGAGGAGCTGGTCTCCCTGCTGAAGATTCAGTAGTGCACCCTCTTCTGCCTGCCGCATCCCACGCACTTGAGTATCCTCACGCGCTGCTTTGCGATTATCCTGACCGAGGCGCTGCCTCCAGGAATCATGAACGAGCCGCATCCCCTGCATATGTGCGACGACACCTCCTTCACCAGCTTTATCCTTTGGTGCATCGCCAGCTCCCTTATCAACCTCGAGTACTCGTTGGCAAGCTCCGGCCTCTTTGGGTAGCTCTCCACAGCCATCTTGAAAAGCGATGCTATCCTCTCGTTGACTATCCTCCTTGTGAGGGGGCCCTTCTCTTCTTCCATAAACAGCACCTTCCTGCCGGCTCAGCTCAGGCTGACCATCTCCAGCACCTTTGGGAGCGCCACAGAGATGTTCTCCGGGAGCCCTATAGTCACCAGGTTCTCCGCTACCTCGAACGGCTCCCTTGATGGAATCCCGTGAAAGAGCATCAGCTGCCTGTTGGTCTCCGCGTCGTGCGTGACCGACACCTTCTTCCCCGTTATCACGTTGGCCCTAGCGGGCACCCTTATCGCGTTACCTATCGCCATTATCGGCTTCTTGGCGTTGTCGAAGTGGAGAATCAGGTCGAGCATCGGCCTGTACTCGAATATCTTGAAGTCCGTTATTCCCTCGCCGTCCACTATTACTATCCCGCTGTAGTCCTGTGCAGAGACCTTGGTTCCGTGCACGTCAGGCTTCACTACTGCACCATGGGTTCCCACGCAATCGTGGCTGGTGTAGCTGGCTATCTTGTAGCTGATGCCCCACTTGCTTAGGAAAAGCTTTACGGCGTTGAGCGACTCGTCCCTGAACTCCCTTGGCGCGATGAACACGAGCACAGTCATCTAATCAGAATAGGATGGAAGTGAAGCTATTTATCCTCTTCTTTTCCATCAGCTCTCCATGTACGGGGCCAGGTAGTAGATGACGACAGCCTCGCCTATCTTGTACTCTATCCTTATAGGCTCCTCCGTCTTTATTGAGAGGTTGATCGATGAGTTGGCAGGCGACGCGCTGATCATCCTGTCCAGGTAGTCTAGGTTGAACGTGGCCGAGGATCCCTTTGACACCTCTATCTTCTTTATCACGTCCGCGTTGTTCATGTGCTCCTCCTCCAGCTCTCCCGCGTCTCCCTTGGCGACCACCATGAACGAGTCCTTCTCTGTCTTGAAGCCTACGTATGTGGACAGCAGCGTAGCGTCCTTCAGTATCTCCTTGAGCGAATCCGACTTGACCTCCACGAGGGCGTCGAACTCGACCTTGGGCTCCTTGTCGGCATCCTTCTTCACGTCTATTATCGGCAGCTTGTACCTCCTCCTGCTGTTCGGCCCTATGAACTCTATCGAAAACTTGTTGCCGCTCTCCTTCATCACGAGCTGCTCGTTGTTCCTGGAGCTGGCGAGTATCTTGCTCAGGTTGTCCAGATTAAGACCCACAGTGGCGGGCTTGTCAATGTCGTACTTCGAGAAGGCCTTGTTGGGCATAGAGAACGAGACCATGCTTATGCCAGAGGGGTCCATCGCCTTGAGCGATATTCCCTCCTTCGTTATGCTGAAAGAGCCCTCGTCTATAAGGCTGACTATTGAGTCAACACACGTCTTCCAGTACCTTGCATCGTCTATCTTTAACTCGAACATCTTAGCACCCACAGTATAAGCATAATATATTGGGCTACAAAGGAATATAAAACCTGCTCTCGGTAAAACATATCATATTGCCGAGAGGGGGAATGATGCCATGGAGTCCAAGAGGTTCGCCAAAAATGTCGAGGATTTCACCTGCGCCCACTGCGGGGCAAAGGTATCCGGAAGTGGTTACACCGACCACTGCCCCAGCTGTCTGTACTCGATGCACGTGGACGTCAATCCAGGCGACAGGAAGGCCAAGTGCGGCGGTCTGATGAAGCCAGTGAGCGCCTCATCCGACAGGAAGTGGTTCACAATATACTACGTGTGCACCAAGTGCTGGGCAAAGTGGAGCGTCAGGGCCGCTGAGGAAGACAATCAGGAGATGCTTTACGGCCTGATAGGCAAGGCTAGGCGGCCGCCAATCTGAGCCTTCTCCGCTCCAGCGCGAGTATCCCTCCGGCAATCAGTATCGCCATCATCAGCACTATCGCTATTTGGGTGGTTCCCTGCCCGGTGCTCTGCTGCTTTCCGCTCTCGGACGGCACCGCTATCGCGCTTATGTTTATTGGAGTGCCCACGTAATAGTTGAGCGGGCTGGGGGCGAAGGATATCGGCTTGCCGTTCTGGTCAGTAATGGTTATGTTCGGCGTGATTCCGGGAACCACCACCTGTAGGGTACTGTTGCCAAGCATGGCCCATATCGGGTTGTGCGTGTTCGCCGCAGATACGGCGCTGCTACTGGTGTTGATCGCCCTACCTATCGCATTGAATGAGGTGAGGCAGTTCCCCATGGGACGAGTGAGGTTGGAGGCGGTAACGTCCGAGCATATCCCCGTGGTGTAGTTGGGCATTATGTTAGGATCCATGACGAATACCGGTATGATGTACCACCTCCCGCTGCTCCCGAGGTAATTGTCCTCGTTGGCGTGTGTGTGGGCAGGGACCGGGGTAACCCCCTCAGGTATGTCGAATATGCCGTTGTACACCCCCAGCCGCTGCTCCAGCGCCGTGAATATGGGTGAGTAAGCGTATTCTGGATGGTCCTGGCAGGCGGTCACGGTCCCTCCCGGGCCGCACTCCGTGGCAACTATGTTGCCCGAGTATACGGGATAGCCCTGCGCCGATGCGCCCAATGAACTTATCCCAAGTATGGAGGTGCCTGCGAATGTGGGCACCAGGACCCAAAGCGGGTAGGCTCCCGTGGTGTTGCCCCCAACTCCAAGCTCGCAGTACTGGCTGTCAGAGTCGTTGTCGGGCTCCGCGTCCGCAACCGGTTTGCCAGCGCTGAGGTTTGCGTCGCACACTCCGCTTCCGGTGAAGGTTATCGCCACAACGCTCGAGGTGTGGTTGGCCGCGCTGCCCGCGTTGTAGAGGCTTCCCGGAAGGGCCATGACCATCCCTACCAGCTGTACGGCTACAATCAGGCAAAGGAACGCGGCGCTGCCCCTCATCAAATCGGTTATATCTGAAAAATCAGGTATTTAATCCCACACCCCAACGGAAAGGAGCTTGACTCAAAGCTGCCGCTGCGCAACAAACAAGCCAAGATGGGGCTGCCGAGATTTGAACTCGGATAGCCGCGACCCGAACGCGGAAGTCTGCCAGGTTAGCGTACAGCCCCTTGCAATACATTTATGGCGGAACATTAAAATACTGCTCGGAATCTCCGCCGAGTCCGACCATTGCAGGGACGGTGGAAAGGAATTTAAAGCCTGTTACACCATTGATAACGGGCGCAAGCCCAAGAAGATGAGACAATGGATATAAAGAAATCCGTTTGGATGGCTCTCGAGTCTATAAGACACCCGAGCAAAAACACGAGACCGATGACGGTCGAGGAGACTCTTAGGTTCTATTACGGCGTTGCGATACCGGTTTTCGTGGTCGCGCTGGTGATAAACCTTCTGCTGTACTTCTCAATTGGGACGTTTAGGACAGTCGGCGGATCCGCCTCGATGCTCGTAGGGGGCAACGCGGGTCTTGGCGTCGCTGGTGCGATAGGCCTGCCGGCGCTTATGCTGTTCATAATAGTGCCGATCTCGCTGCTGATATCGGCTGCGATATACCAGCTGTTCGCGAAGCTGCTGTTCGACCTTGTCAAGAAGGACTTCTCAAGGACGTTCAACGCCTTTGTGCACGGAATAATGCCCTCGCTTCTGCTCTTCTGGCTTCTCGGGATACCCACGGTGGGCGTCGCGGTCCAGATAGTCGCGGGAGTATGGAGCCTTGTGGTACTGATAATAAGCCTCGCCAAGCAGCAGGGCATCAACTACAAGCAGGCGGTAGGGACGTACGCGCTCTCCGTCTTCACCCTCGGAGCGATAATCTTCGTGGTGATAGGCGGAATCGCGGCTGCGTTCATAGGCGTGCTGGTCCACCATGGCTACCCGCTCGGCAATATGACCGGCGGCATGCCCGGATGGGGCGCATTGGGGGCATCCACCTCTACAGTGGGGTGCACCTATCCTGTCGACCCCGCAAGCTCCCCTGCATGCGTGATAAGCGCGTTCAGGTCGAGCGGCTACTCGCAGGTGCTGAACTACACCGAGCAGCAGGCTGCCTTCGGCAACCCGATAGCGTGGCTGGGAAGCAACACATACCTGTGCACCCAGTACCCGTCGTACTTCACCAACTGCTGAGCAGTAGGCAAGGGCCCGCGTGCAACGCGGGCATTCTTTCTTTTCCTTTTTGTTTTCATTGGCTCAGCGCAGGCTGCACAAAAAGCTTATATATTATGTCCGGCGCTAAGCTATCTGAGTTAGTAGGGGTGAGCAATGTGACTATGATATCGTTCGTGGCGCGGAAGCATCTCTACTCTACGGAAGCCTAATCGATTCCCCTGATTCTCAGTTTTTGACAGAATCATACCTTAGCGCAGGCTCTGCGCGCCTATTCCTTCAACCCTTACGCTTGGTGAGTTAGTGGCAACAAGACAAAATCGGAATATACCGCAAATAAGCAATGAGTATGAGCTGGGGCTCATACGGCTGCCCGCATCGGAGCTAATCAGGCGCAATCGGATGGAAGGCTCGCGTCTAAGCCTTGTGCACGAGGTCAATGGGAGGCACATGGTCGAACTCAATGTCTCGCTCAAGGGGAACGTGACCGAGCTCAACTCCGCATCAGAGCAGCAGATTCGCGCGGCGATACTGCTTGCCGGCGGGTCCGGGAAGGCAGCAGATGAGGGACTTGTCTACGGCGGAGGGGCGGTGCTCAACAGCACGGAGGGCGTTGTGCCGAGACTGTACCTGACCACCGCGGCGTCGGAGGGCTTCGGCAGGGCAATGACCACCGTAAAGAGCCAGCAGATAGTGCTGGGTGTGGCGGATGAGGCCGCGGGATTCAGGGTGTACAACGCGTTGCGTCTGATATCGCCGATAGCATTGGCGCTGAGCGCAAGCTCCCCGCTTACCCTCGACGGCAACAGGATCGTGAATGCCGGGGTCGACAGCATAAGGATGGGGCAGTACGCAAAGGGGTGCGCAAGGTTCCCGGCGGAGATGTGGCTGGACTCGCCGGCATTGGGCAGCATAGCCGATTACAATCGTGCCATGGCCACCGCATCCCAAAGATTCAGGGAGGCGCTGCCCGACATGGACTCCAGGCCGGAGTTTCAGAATATGCGCAACTCTACAGGCGTCAGGTTCTGCGAACAGCAGGCGCTTGAGCCACACCAGGTATTCTGGCAGGTCAGGCCAAGACCGGACCATAGGAATGACAGGTGCGCCCTTTCTATAGAGTTCCGGTCACCAGACATCCCCTTCTCAATAGCCGAGATGCAGACAATCAACCGGTTCGTATACGGGATAGCGTGCCTTGCGGCATCATCTGACAGCCAGATAAATCTTCCCTCATGCCTTGATGGGAGCTTTGGCCAGCACCTTGAGGCCGCAAGACGCGGACTCAGCGCTTTCGTTGCCGGCACTGGAATGAGGCAACTGGTAAACACGGTGCTTTCTCTCTCCATCGAGGGCCTGAATAGATCCGGATACTCAACGGAAGCCGTCAGGCTGGAGAACGGAATAAATCGGATACTGAGAGAAGGCAACGGTGCCCAGAGGCTACTTCGTGCCGTAGGCAACGATTTAAAACAGGAGACAGTAACTAATACCTGTGCAAGGGTACTCAGTAGCGGGTGGTAATATAACCAGAGTTTTAATCCTCAACTGCGACTACGACCGCAGCCCCAAGACCAACGGCGCGCTGCTTCTGAGGGGGCGGTTGGCGGCAGCAGGCATAAGCGCAGTAACGGTAAAAAACATATTCAGGGGCGCCAAGGTTACGGCTGCCGATATCCGTGCAACCGATGCGGTTCTAATAACGGGCTCAAGGGCACCTGCATACGAGCGCAAAAAGTGGATACTATACCTGGGCGAACTGGTTCGCAAGCTCGATTCCGCAGGCATTCCGGTGCTTGGCGTATGTTTTGGATTTCAGATGGTGGCCCAATCACTCGGAGGCAAAGTGGCGCGAGCCGCGTCAGGGGAAGAAGGCTTCGGCCGCGTAACACTGACCCCTGCAGGCCGTGAAGATTGGTTATTTGAAGGCATGCCATCCAAGTTCCAAGTATACCAGAGCCACAACGATGTGGTAACCAGGCTTCCCAAAGGTGCAACCAAGCTCGCATCAAATGGGCACTCCATACAGGCATACTCCGTGCGCGGATTCAGGTGCGTGCAGTTCCATCCTGAGATAGGCGTCAGTGCAGCAAGGACGATGGCAATCAGGGATGGAAGGCCGGCAGCCCTCGGAGTAAATTCTGATTACACTACGCACTATGAGGTAATCAGCAACTTCATAATGCGCCTTAAAAAGAAATAGTCAGGAGAGGACCTTGGGCTCCTCGCCGTCACCGCGCTTCACGGTGTGGAACTCGTCGAAGGCCATCTCTATCCTATCTGGGTTGCCCAGCCCTATCAGCACTGTCTGGTCGCTCTCGACGCCAAGCATGTCGCGTATGAACTGGAGCTCGTCCGGCCTTACGCTCTTGTGCGGCTCCCTGTCCGTGAACGCCACGCATCCGTTCCTCTCGAATATCTCGTTATGGTCATCGCTCTTGTACTCGCCTTCGTCCAGCTTGACCGCGAGCGCCCTGTTACCACCGTTCACCATCCCCTCTATGGTAGGGGAGCGGGTATCCGTGAACGCGCCAGTTATGTCGAATATCTGCATCTGCTCCACAAGGTTCCTGGACCGCACACGCTCGGGCGCCAGCGACGACGCCCTGTACTGTATGAATATCGCCGCTCCCACGAACGCAGCAGCGACGATGTAGTAGATCTTTATCTGGGTTCCGAGAAGGAGGAACGAGAGCACCACGGTAAGGAACGGGACCGCCAGCGTGGCGCTGCCCACCAGCATCTGGTTCAGCTTCTTCAGCGAGTACATGTAGAGTATGTTGCCCACCCCATAGGTTATTCCGCCGAGGAACAGCGCCGCCGCCAGCGTTGCGATCGGCATGTTGAAGACTGGCGTCTGATGGTAGGCGACCAGCAGCAGGGCCGAGAAAACCAGCGACGCGGCGTTGAACACCACAACCGAGCCTACTGTGTCTGCATTATACCTCTTTATCGCCACGTTCGCCAACGCCACGCACACCGCCGCCCCGAGTATCGCAGCTATGTACGGCAGCTCTGACGCGCTCACACCAACGAGGCTGCCGTTGGTGGCAACTATGTACACCCCGATGAAGCCCAGACCGAAGGCGAGCATCTGCTTCAGCGTGATCTTGCTGCTCAGGACCAGCGGCGAGAGCAGCGCCATGATGATAACCCAGCTCCTGTACACTATTCCTGCGACGCTAGGGTTCGCGCCCAGGCTGCCTATCGTGAGGAGGAGCTGCGCCATGCCGATGTCGAGCACCCCAACGAGCGCCATTATCGCCAGCGTCTTCCTTGACCTCAGTATCTTTACCAGCCCTGCGCACCTGTCCGCCGCAAAGCTCACCAGCAGCGAGACCGCCGTGGCAACGAGCAGTGTGAAGAAGAGGAACTGCAGCACGCCTATGCTGCCCCCTCCCACAGACATCAGAACCGTCATGAAGGCAAGCTCCACCGCGACGAACGCGAGCGCGATGGCCCCCTTGTGCACTATCCTCATATGGCTAATGATTCTCACTAGGCGTTTATATAGGGTTTAGATTTGTTCCATTTTATTTGAATAATTTAGGTAAAATGGCAAGTGCTTTATACCCCACCGCAAAAGCATAATCATGGAGTACTACTCTTTCAGGGAGAAGGAGATAATCAAGGAACTGAGCAAGAACTCGCGCGCCACCATCACCGACCTCGCAAGGGTCGCGAGGTGCTCGAGGATAACCGCGAAGAAGGCGCTGGAGGCGCTGGAGGCGAGGCTCGACGTAAGGTACACGCTCGAGATAAACGAGGAGAGCATGGGCGCCACGGAGAGGCACATACTCACAGTAAAGTTCACCAAGAAGCCCGAGAGGAGGTTCCTCGAGAGGCTTTTCGCCAAGGAGGACGCGGTGCACGCGGCATACATGGCCGAGGGCGCATACGACCTGATAATATACGCGAGGACGAGCGACCCGATATCTTACATAAAGTGGGAGACCCACCTGGCAACGGAGCTGTCCGACTACGGCGCGGTGATAAAGCCATCGGAGTTCGTCATAGCCCAGTTCGGCTACATGCCGCTCACAGACAGCTTTGTAGACAGCATAAACCCCAGGATAAAGCTCACGGCGAGCGACAAGAAGCTGCTCAAGCTGCTAAACGCGAACTCGCGCATGTCGTACGAGGAGCTCTCGCAGAAGACGGGGCTGAACGACGAGACCGTAAGGTACAGGATATTCAGGCTCAAGAAAAGCGGGATAATAAAGAGGTTCACCATAGCCGCCCAGAAGCCGATCAACGAGTACGTCCTCTCGTTCTTCGTCAACTACAGGTTCAACAGGACTACAAAGGAGAGGTCGTCGATGGCCCGCAGCAACTACGCCAAGCCCGAAGGGGCAACATACATACTCACCTCATATCAGATGCTCGCGCCGATTACGGGAAGCTACAGGTTCTTCCTCATGGGGCTGTACGGCAGCGAGAGGGAGGCAATCGAGAAGGCGATAAAGCCGCACCTCGAGATATTCAGAAAGGAGAACGTCGAGATGTCAAGGGGCAGGATAACAGGGGCGATAAAGGGGATACTGCCGTTCAGGAACCTTAGCGTCGCGGAGAACTACCTCACGATAAACTGGGAGTGATCAGATGGACAAAAACGACAGGTGCTTCGACCAGAAGAGGCTCACGGCGGCAGAGATAAGGAAGTCGCTCCCGAGCGGATGGAAGGCGAGAGGGAAGCTGATACAGACTGGCCGGCTGGACTTCGCAACGTTTCCCACGGCCATCATTTTCGTCGACAAACTCGCCAAGATTGCCGAGAGGGAAAACCACCATCCAGAGATTGCGGTAAGCTGGAAGCGCGTCACCCTGCAGCTCACCACGCACGACGCCGGAGGCGTGACGGAGCTTGACATCCACATGGCGGCGTTGATAAACGCGCTGATTAAGCGGTTTAGCGGAAGGGTCAAGTACCTGAATAAATAACCGTGCGGCAGATATCTATCATGGCAGTCAGCGCAGGCTCCCTGGGCTTCGCTTACAGATATCCCTTCTCCTCAGAGGCAAGGGGCATAGTCGAGGCTGCCGGGGCGCGCGTCGAGTACAAGTACCTCGACATGGCCAAGCAGCACATCGAATCCGCGCTCAACGACGGGCTCGAGCCCTCCGAGACCGGGATAAGCTCGCTCAAGAGCGACTACGTTATGTCCTACCTTTATTCAAGAATGCTGATCAGCGCCACGGGCAGGCCTGACCTGATATCAAGCTACGCTTTCGCAGAGGCCAAAAGGTCCTCCGGGTTCCTGCTCAAGTCCGACCAGGAGGAGATGCTCCACGCGGCAGAGGAGTTGGGACTTCACCTCACCAAGGGGCTGGGAGCAAACGCAGAGTGCCTCACGATAAGCTTCCAGGAGTTCCTCAAGTACGCGACGCAGATAAAGGGCATGGGGCTCTCCAACCAGAGGCTCAACCACGGCGTAGTGCTCCTCTTCAAGAACAACATGGCCAAGCTGATGAGGGAGGCCATAAAGCAGCAGATAAAGGCCGGGCTTCCGATAGCTAGGAAGGAGCTGCCCGCCGAGGTCGTTGAGTACTCGAAGAAGATGAGGCTCAACGTGAAGGAGCGGGTCAAGAGGGTGGCTACCACAGCCTCGCACGGCTGGATAGAGAAGCTGCTTGCCACACCCATAGCCGACGTGCGCCACAGGACGGTCAACCTCATACTGGCCCCGTACCTCGTCAATGTCAAGGGGATGGAGGTGGAGGAGGCGACGAAGAGGATAATGGACTACATCGAGGCTTGCAAGCTCATAGACCCGACAACGAGGGTGAACGAGGCCTACATCAGGTACCAGTGCACCTACTCGAAGAGGAAGGGCTCGAAGCCGCTCTCGCTCATAAAGGCGAAGGAGCTTCTGGGCGCCGCGCTCAACACCGATACGCTTCAATAACGTGATATCATGTCCGACATCAAGGGTATTTGCGCCGTATGCAACAAGATTGCCGCGCACGCATGCAAGATATGCGGCAGGCAGTACTGCAGGGATCACATAGACGAGAAGAGCATGATGTGCGACTCGTGCAGGAAGGGAAGGAAATTGGGCTAGCCTCCGCTAATCCCCCTCAAGACAAAGCAATAAAAACCTTCATAACAGATAGATATTGTCAACGGTAATAGGAGCAGGGAAACGCCCAAACCCATTCCGAACTTGGAAGCTAAGCCTGCTTACGATATGTGTGTACTGGCTTCGGCCGGGAAATCATATTGCTGTTGACACTTATGCTTATCCCTCATTCTCTGTGATTCGATGCCATCCCACAAAGACGACACTCCGGCTTGGATGACCTGCGTCGATATCCTCAACAAGGCAAAAGTTGAGCTGATAACGGAGGCGATGGACACCCTCAACAACGAGATATCGGAGAAGAGGATCGAGGTCAACGGCAGCCTCATAACGCTGCCCGAGAGGCCCAACGACGCCGACAGGGACATGTTCATAATCACCCGCATGCTTGAGGAGGCGCCTCAGATAAAGGAGAGGTACGGAAGCTTCATACAATCCAACCTCGAGAGCAAGGAGGCCAACGTGGTGATGCAGGTCGAGAGGGGCAAGAAGTTCCTCATGGCGCTGGAGCAGATAGAGCTGCTCATAAACTACAGCACCTACATAGACGAGTGGATGCAGGACGCAAGCGTGCTCGCAAACATAAGCGACCCCTCTGAGATAATGGCGAAGACGATAGCCCACCAGAAGGCCAGGGAGGAGATACTCGCCTTCATGCTCGCCAGCAAGACCTTCGTCAAGGAGGAGATATTCACTGAAGAGGAGCGCGGCATCCTCAGCAAAGCGCTCAAATCCTGATACCGCAAGCTACAGGTACTTTCTAATATCCTCTTTGCTCAAATCCAAATCCTTCAGTATCCTATTCAGCGTTCCCTGCTTCAGCTCCTTCCCAACCGGTATGGCGCTGGTCAAGTTGAGCTCCGCTCTGAATACTACAACATGGCTTCCGTGCTGCCTTATTGCCTCAACACCAAAATTCTTGTAAAGGATTTGCAGGAGTTTTTCCCCTTTTATTACGAGCCTAGGCATATACCTTCAGCCCCAATTTTTCATATACGGATGCCGGAAACGATTTCGACATCTTTTTTGGGTCTTCCAGTATTACCTCAAGAACGAGGTCTATTGCCTCGTCTACGCTGCTTATCAGCTCCTTTATGCTCTTTCCGGAGTCGTGTATGTGGAGATCCTCTATGTCACCTAGGTAGTCCTTGCCCTCCTTTGATATCACGAGCTTGAAACCCCTATGATCCACCACTATGTCCATGACCACGCCACCAGCATATCTTGTCTCATACATTACATGCACCTATAAAATTAATAACATAATGGCCTGCGCCGAAGCGCAGGCGCGTCTTCCGGTGCTGTGGAGTGACACAGCAGGTTTATTATGAGGACTAGGGTATTTATTCCTTTCCTTAAACCCACTAATATGTAGTAAAGTATATAGCTCTTTGCGCCAATAACATAGCGGGAAAGTTGCGCATGCCTGCGCCATACAAGTAGGTAAGGCCTGTGCTGTTGCACAAGCGCGTCTTCTAGGTGAGTGCCTACGGCGGCATAGCGTCTCCCGGGGAAATGGAATGAAGAAGAGTGCAAGTGAGCGCGAGCTCTCGAGGGGAATGGATTCCATGATAGGCGAGGTCCAGGCTGCATACGGTGCCAAACTGGAGGAGGAGGCACAGATAGAGCGCAAGCTGAGCGACGTCGCTCTGCGCGATGACGTCATTGCCATGGCCAGTGAGGTAGTCCGTCTCAGGAAGCTGGCGGAGAGGTTCGGCGACGAGGAGGCGCTTAATGTCTCCTACACTGTCGTTACGGACGTCTACGCGGACCGGATAGCCTTCAGGTCGGTGGTACGCAGGGCGGACCAGGCTTAGAGTTGTTTTTATTTTTTTCTTTCCTTATATTCCTGCGATCTTATGATAGTGGACGGTCTCAGGCTCGAGGCGAAGGGCGGATACGGACCCAGGGAGGACTCCTACATACTTGCGGACGTGGTGGAGAGGTACGCCTACGGCAAGGTCTTGGACGTCGGCACCGGCACGGGCATACAGGCCATAGTCGCCGCCAAGAAGGGGCTCGAGGTCACTGCTTCCGACATAGACTCCAAGGCCCTGGACTGCGCAAGGGAGAACGCCAAGACCAACCGCGTTGACATCGAATTCATAGAGTCTGACGTCTTCTCCAACATCACGGCAAAGTACAACACCATAATATTCAACCCGCCTTACCTGCCCAGCCACTGGTACCAGCTCAAGCACGTGGCCCTCGATGGGGGAAGGCAGGGCAGGAAGTTCATCGACCGCTTCATAGCCGAGTGCAGGGACCACGCGGCAGAGGACCACATATTCATACTGCTCGAGAGCAGCTTCAACGGCTACGAGAGGGACATAAAGAAGCTCAATGCCGACGTGGCGGCAAAGAAGCACTACTTCTTCGAGGACATAGTCGTCCTCGCGTTCAAGTGAAACGCCAATATTATGGAATAGCGGAAGCGAGGGAATAGGCTTAAATACCTCCTCTCGTCATCGTCAAAACCTTTATATATTGGGAAAGCAGCGTCTATACGTGATAGTCAGCCCCAACTTGGGATGGGATTACCATGACAAAAACAACCCAGCAGAGCAAGCCCTTTTCGGAAAAGGACGAGATGCGCACATACGTAGCCAAGCAGACGGCGAAGGCGGTGGGCACAGCGGGAACGCGAAGCGATACCTATCGCGAGCTGGCCAGGATTGACACTATAGAACTCATAAAGCTGGCGCAGTCGACTGCCAACTCCTACAAAATATCCACAACCATAGTGGGCAACGATTACAGGGATGCGCTTAGGACGACCATGACGGGCGAGGACAGGGTTAGCGCGAAGATGGCTTATCTTAACAAGCTGACCGCCATACTTTTCGTAATAAAGGAGAGGGCATCGGGCTCCATACCCACGCCTGAGGCAAGGTACGAGCAGGCGTTTAAAATCACAACATCGGAGATAGTAAGCGCGAGGAAGGTCGTATCCGACATGGGGGACATGAAGGCAGTTGACGAGATTCTCAAGGGCATAAAACATACTGGCTACCACATGGCTGCCGTAGAAGCCATACTCCAGACGGAGCACGGCAGGTACACCTCCCGACTGGCAAAGGCCGCAAAGGAGGATCCGCTCAGCTTTGTAACAACCGCATACTACTTTTACGGTGGGGAGTTCGACAAGAAATCGAGCTCGACACACACGGAGGAGTACAGGCGCCAGAGGATGGACATAATGTACACCACCCTCTACATACTCAACTGCGGCATCAAGGTCACTGCGGCTGAGGACGAGAATCACCCAACCGCACACATTGACTACCCTGAGGTGGCCACCACACTCGGGCCATATGAGCCTGATTCAAGCGAGACGATAGTTAAGCGCTCGCAGCACTCTGGGATAAACATAACGATAAAACAGATCGCGAAGATAAAGAGGGAGGCGGTGGAGTTCGACGCCGATGAAGAGAAGCTCATCCTAGCCCTTATAGGGAGCGGAGACAACTTGCTCATGAAGATGATGAAGAGATAATCAGCTCTCCTTCTTTTTTCCTGTTCCGCCATAGCGCTTGGTCGCCAGGCCGGCCCATGCGCCCGTGTTCTTCAGCACGAATCCCAATTTGCGTTCAAGGGATACCATGCTGTACCCGTCGATGCCGTCAATCATATCCGTCTCCTTCTTGCTGAGCGACCATCCGACGCTGCCAAGTATCTCCTTGACGTGCTCCACCGTGCTCGCCTTTGGTATGGCCACTACCTGTGGCTTTGAGATGAGCCAGTTCAGGGCAACCTGGACTCCGCTCTTCCCATGCTTAGCTCCAATCCCCTCAAGCATCTCCATGAGCCCGCTGAATTTATCCTTGAGCATCCCGCCATGCCCCAGAGGGCTGTAGGCTATCACGGTGACCTTGTTCTTCCTACAGTATCCGAGAAGCTCCTCCTCTATGTCCTTCACCAGCAGGCTGTACTCCACCTGGTTCGAGACTATCTCGTGCCTCTTCATCGAGTCCTGCGCCGCCATCAGCTCCTCCACCGAGAAGTTGCTCACCCCGATGTGCCTTATCTTCCCATCGTCAACGAGCTTCTCCATCGCCGACATGGTCTCAGATATAGGCACCCTCCTGTTGGGCCAGTGCAGCTGATACAGGTCAATATGCTTAACTCCCAACCTATCCAGGCTTGCGTCACAGGCCGCTATCACTTCGTCATATCTGAAATGATTTGACGAAACCTTGGTGGCTACAAATGCCTTACGACCCCTTATCGCCCTACTAACCAGCTCCTCTGTGCCGTACATCTCCGCGGTGTCTACGAAAGCTCCATTGTCCAATCCGTATCGTAGCGCCTTAATTTCCTCATCAGGCTTTACATTGAGGTACCAAGTGCCCAGCCCTATCACCGGCAGCTTCTCCTTAGTCCTGCCAAGCATCTTGTACTCCATCGAATCGCTCAGTGGTTCATGTTCCTGAATGCTTGCTCCCTCTCCACGTCAGTGGCGTTCACCAGGCCCTTTGAAGGTCCTACTGGTATCTCGTACCGGTCGTGCCTCATCCCGTCTATAGCCGCGTCGGCGACCTCCTTTGCCGAAAGGTTCCATTCCGCCTTCTCCAGCGGCTTGCCCTTCAGCTCCGTGTCATAGATTATCGGCGGAATCAGCTCGAACACCCTCAGTGAGGTGTCCCTAAGCTGGTACCTGAGCGACGTTGTGAACGAGTGTATTGCCGCCTTGGTCGCGCAGTACACGGGGAATGCGGCTATGGGGACGAAGCCCAGGCCCGATGATACGTTAACTATAGCCGACTCCTTTCTCTTCAGCAGAAGCGGCATGAACCTCTCCGCAAGGTATATCTGCGCCTTGAGGTTTATCTCCACCTCGTCGTTGTCGTTTATCAGCGCGCCGGTGCCCGCCTTCAGGTCAACCTTCCTCTGCACTCCGGCGTTGTTTATCAGTATGTTGACGTTGGGGAATATCGACTCCACCCACTCGCAGAACTCCCTTCGGCTCTGCTCGTCAGCGATGTCGCAGACCCTCGTGTGCAGCGCGGGAAGTTTCTGCTTTGCCGCGTCAAGGCTGGCCTGCCTCCTGCCACAGATGATGACCTCGTTGCCCATTGCGACGAGCCTCTCAGCAAGCGCAAAGCCTAGCCCGGTGGCTCCGCCAGTTATGATCACGATGTTTCCCCTCAGGTTCATCCTCCCACCAATGCTATTTCGGCTCTAAGGCTTATAATCCCTAACTCCGAGTCAATCGAAATCGAGCAGCAGGGGAAGATGGTCCGAGACCTCGTCCTGCAGCGCCTCAAAAGAGTTCTCCCTTACTCCCTTGGATATAAAGATGTAGTCTGCAAACCTCCCCGCCACCTCCGGGGTAAACCTGTTGCGGGTGGTGGGCACCTTATGCTCAATCACGAGATTCCTCATCCTCGCCTCAAGCATGTGGACGCTCTCCGTATCGGCAGCGAGGTTGAGGTCGCCGCACAGTATGCCCTCGCCACCCCTATCGGCAAAGAATTTCAGCGCCCTTTCCGATTGGAGTAACCTCTCCGGGATATCGCTCTTGCTTGCGGGGGTCCAGAAGCCGTGGACGTTGGCAACCGTGAAGGCTCTTCCGTCCTTCATGAATCCTATCCACTGCAGCTTCGAGCCCACCCCGAATGTCCTGCCCTCAAACTCCATCTCCCTCACCTCGCACAGCTCCATCTCGCCGCTGTCTGTCACGCTAATCTTATCCGAGGCGAATATCGCGAGCCTCTCGCCAAGCGTTGTGTACATCTCACCTACGCACCCCCCGAATGCAGGCAGGATTTCCGCCATCCTGTCATAGAGGTCAGGCACCGCTCCCTCCCAGGAGTCCATAGGGCCCTTCCCGTCAAGCATCTCCTGGAAGCAGAATATGTCCACGCTCTTCGAGCGGCCTGCGATGAAGCGGCTAAGCTCGGGGTAAAGTTTCCCTGCCCAGGTGTTAAGCGTTATCAGCCTCATCGCAAGCACGTTAATCGTTACGCCAGGGTTGGGATTTGAACCCAAAAGCCCTTGCGGGCACCGGTTGGCCTGTTTGCATCACTGATCAGCTCTTGAGATTTTCAAAATTCAAGACCGGCGCGTTAACCGGATTCTGCCACCCTGGCATAGGTAATAGAGTTGTGTCCGTTAGGATATATATTCATTTGGTAGGCTCATATCGGCAGCATCTTCCTGCCCTCCATGAACCTCTCCGCCGCAACGAAGACCTTGTAGAAGTAGTTGTCAACGTAGTAGATGAAATCCATCTTTGTTATCGTTATTTCCTTCTCGGACCACTTGCCTGACTTGGAATCCAGCTCCGTGCTCCGCACGCGTATCTCGTTGATCTTGCCTGAGAGCAGCTCGAGACCCTCCTTTATCCCGACCGCCGCTATCCCATCTATCTCGGCCACGCTCGGGCTGTAATCCATCAGCCCCGCATCCCTCCTGAGCATGAATATGTCGGCAAACGATGTGTGGTGCCTTGAGAGGTCTAGCCTTATCCCCAATGGCACCAAATCCTCGAAAGCCACCTTCACACCAAGCTCCTCCTCTATCTCCCTGACCGCCGCCTCAGAGCCCTCGCCGCTGGTGTAGTGGCCCGACGACGTGGCGTCAAGGAGGTTCGGGTAAAGCGTCTTCTTGGAGCCCCTCCTCTGCAGGAGCACCTGTCCCCCATTGGCTGCGGACACGACGAAACAGTCGAAGCTCTTGTGCCAGAGCGCATACTCGTGGGCAACCCTCCTGCTGGCAACGCCTAGTGGGTTCATGTCCCTGTCGAATATGTCGACTATCTCGTCTTCCTCGTTGGCCATCTGACCACTATCTATTTCTCAGCTAATACTTCTATAATGCTCGGTTTGTCATCCGGATTCTTCGGGAAGAAGCTGGTGCCCTCGCCGTCGTTTATGTCGTATCTCAACAGCCCCCTGACCTTCTTGAATCCTACCTGCTTCATATGCCGCTCCATGTTCTCGACATTGAAGAAAAGCCTAATCCCGTCCATATCGAGCTTACCGCTCTTGGTGTCCCTCTGCGCCACGGCTTCGAATCCGCCTACCCTCACTCTCTCGTAGGCGCTGTCGGTCTTGCGGGGCATGTCCAGCAATTTCTGTATGTTCTCCTCGTGTTCCACGGTGAACATCACGAACCTGGAAGAGACGCGCATCATCTCCCCTATCGCCGCAAGCGCGTCGGGTCCGTAGTGGTGCATCGTCATTATCGATACAACGGTGAGGAACGACCCGTCCCTGAAGGGCAGACGCGTGGCCTCCAGATTCAGGAAGTTGGAGGCGTCGTGAGTTTTCGATGCGGTTCTGACCGAATTCAGGGATAGGTCGCCGCCCACATAGTTTCCCTTAAGCGTGCCCTTCGGGTCAATCAGCCTGTCGCCGCACCCAACCTCCAGTATCATGGACCTCTTTATGCCCATGACCTCCATGAACTTTGACATGCGCGAGCCCCTGTACTGCTCAGGATCATTCTGCCAGTTGGAGTCCCAACCGCTCTTGTCGACTCTCAGGCTGCCGAAACTCTTCCTATAGGTCGGGTCTATCTCGGAGCCTGGCTCCGCATTCCTGCCTACGTTGGTTTCAGCACTTGTCAACTAATCACGCTACTGCTCAAATTCCATTTTCACTCCCTCCTTGAAGGCATACACCTCCATAAGGTGGGTATCCTCGCCGCTATTCTTGTCCAGCGTTTTAAGGCCATCTCTCCCATCGTCGCCCAATCTGGATACCTGTATTTGCTCGAAGCCCATTCGTCTCAACAAGTTAGTTATCCCTTTCTGCTCGAAAAAGAGCCAACAAATGTCGGAGCTCAGGTCTCCGAACTCCGGCTTCCTGAAAAGGCCCCTGCTCCTCTCCTGCCTCATTAGCGCCCTGCAGAAATCGAACTGCACCGTATGCAGCTTGCCCTTGCCGCGGTTAAGCGTCCGGCACTCCTCTATCATGTCCTGGTGGCGGACGGTGAACACTATCCCGTCCTCCGCGACCCTGGACATCTCTGACAGCGCCTTGTAGGTGTTCATCCCCTGGTGTATGATCACCTCGTGCGAGGTCACTACCTTAAAGGCGCCCTGGCTGAAGGGAAGATGGGTCGCCTCGAGGTTCATGAACTGCGCATCGGGGTTGTTGCGCTTGGCCTCCCTTGCGGCCCTGTAAGATATGTCGCCTCCGATGAAGTGGCTGTTCAGCTTCAGATCGTCCTTGCTGTCGCCACATCCCACATCAAGCACCTTGGAATGCTGCAGGCTCATGCACTCCACCGTTCTGGATGCAGGGAAGCAACGCAGCTCGTCAGGGCACTGGTTCCACTGCTCCTCCCAGTAACTCTTGTCCGCCTTCAGCCTTCCCCCAGTCTGGCTCATCCCGCACATGCTGACCGGTGCGCTCATCATCTTGCCGCTCAGATTCACAAATGCCATAGTCTCACACTACCTCTATCATGTCATCCTGCTTCGCCGCGAATACCTCAATCATGGGCACGGTGTCAAGCCTCCTGCTCGCAACCTCTATCTGCCGCGTCACCACCTTCTTGAAGCCCGCCCCCTCTGCCAGCGACTTTGCCGAGTCGGCGGTGAAGTAAAGCGACATGTACTCCCTCTCATCTTTATTCTTGGGCACCATAGCCAGGCAGCAATCCATCTCAATCGCCATCGATATCTGACCCTTGACCCGGTTCATCGCAAAATCCTCCGGCACCGCCCTTCTGTCGCTCAACTCGAATATGGCCAGCCCCTTTGTTACCCGTCCAATCTCCTTCACCGCAGCGTGAACTTCGTATCCCAATATGTGCATGGTTTCGAAAGAGATCAACACGTCTACGATATCATCCCTGAATGGCAGCATGCGCATGTCCGCGTTTATGAAGTTTGCCCTAGGGTCTACCTTCTTCGCGTTCTTCAGCGCGGTCCTTGATACGTCAACACCCACATACCTCTCGCCCAGCGCACCCTTTGCGTCCAGCCCCCTGTCGCCGCAGCCCAGCTCAACCACGAGGTGCTCGGAGAAGTTATTGTCCCTTATGAACTGTGCCGTGTCCTTGCACCTGTATCCCTCCGGCTCGCGCCTCCAGTAGTACTCCCACTTGCTCTTGTAGTGCCTCAGCAGCTCAGCGCTATGGTGCATATCGGCGAGCCTAGGCAATGCATGTTCTCCCGTGCTCTTGGTGGCGGTTATATCCGACATAAGCTACCGTCCTTTTCCACCGTCCTTCCTATCCCCATAATGATTGTGTTTACTCCGATTTAAACCTTTCGACAACAGGCGATTCCATGAATTTGATACTCAAAACACTGCAAAAACTATTCAGCAGAAATGCGAAAGTGGTGGCGGGATTCAGGCTCAACTTGGGCACCGCGCTCTTCACTCTAGCGTTCCACAAGGCTTTCACATACAGGTCAGGCCCAAACCCCAGGGTAGAGGCGGAGATGCACTACTCCTGGAGAAAGAGGAAGGGCAACATATCCATAGACCCCGCAACAGAGGCGAATCCCCACATAATCATAACCGGGATGAGCGGGTTCGGCAAGAGCACGCTGTTCAGGTCCCTGCTCTCTGACATAAAGCGAGGAGGGCTGTCTGCCATAATCTTCGATCCGCATGGCGAGCACGGAGCCATGATACAAGCGCTAGGAGGGGCGGTGCACGACGCTGCTTACTCCGGGATAAACCTGCTCGACCTTGACGGGGCCACGGTGGGAGAGCGCACCTCGGAGCTCACCTCGCTGTTCCGCAACACGTACGCGCTGGGATACATACAGGCCACAAAGCTGAGCGAGTGCCTGTGGTACACATACAGGAAGTTCGGGGCGGTGAACAGGAACTCAAGGGAGCTCAAGTCAAATCCCACTATAAGGGACCTGATAGCTGAGCTCAACATCTTCATCTCAAACTCCAAGTCGGCTTCTGAGACCAACACATTGGTCCATCTGAGGGATCGAATGTCGCTGCTCAACACGCCGGCTTTCAACGGCAACGCCATCCAGATAAGCGCGCTGGCAAAGGGCATAAACTCGTTCTCACTCTCAAAGATGAAGAGCTCGGAGGGCAGGATGATCTACATCACCGAGCTGCTAAAGAGGCTCTACTCCACAATGCACGAAAGCGGCATCGATGACGGCGTGCGGCTTTACATGATGATAGACGAGGCCCAGTTCCTCATAAGCAACACGGACGAGGGGACTGAGATAACCAAGATGATAGAGGAGGGGAGGAAATACGGCATGGGCGTCGTAGTGGTGACGCACGCGGCGGGTAGGCTGAACCGTCAGATAACCGCAAACGCCTCCACGTTCATAGCGTTCTACGCGAGGGAACCTCAGGAGGTGGCTTACACATCCAGGCTGATAGCACACGGAGACAGCGCAAAGACGCAGGCGGTGATGGCGAGGCTCGGCCATCTGAAGAAGCACGAGGCGATGGTGATAAGCACCAGCATAAGGGCGCCAACGGTCTTCAGGACCAACCTCCCCGAGCGGCAGAAGCCAGTCAAGCAAGACGACTCTGCGCTGATGGCGCAATTGACCGAGCATCCAATCTTATCCGAGGAGCTGAAAAGAAAGTTGGGCCACACTGACAGCACCGCGATTGACAAGCAGGTGGAAGCGTGCACGCTCTCATCTTTTGAGGTGGATAGCGGCGCGGAAAAAGAGAGGTGGCTGATGAGGTCGAAGGCGTCGTTGAGCATAGAGCACGAGGTTTACGTAAGGAAGATAATCGCGGTTCTCGACGCTTCAGGAGTAAGAAACTACATAATGGACAACTCTAAGGGTCCAGACGCAGTCTGCTACCTAAACGGCAAGAAGACAGCCATCGAGTACGAGACCGGAAGGAAGAACTTTGATGAGACCGCAAGGATGATTGAGAAAAGGAAGGCGGAGTACGGCAGCGTGATAGTGTTTGTAAACGACTCGAGGATTGCGGAGTATCAGAAGATAGAAGGGATAACTCTCTTCAGCGCCTCATCGGTCACGGATGGAAGCTTCAGCAGCTGGCTACTCTGTCTCTCCGGCCTTGCCCCTCATGGCTGAGAAGATGCCAGCGATTATGAGAAGCACAAGTGATATCGCCATGGATGCGTGCACTCCCGTTACGAAGGCAGCCGATATCTTTCCGGGTCCTATCGTGCCCACGAACAGCTGGAGAGCGAGGGCCCTCGGTATAAATGCGCCAGCGGCCGCAAGCGCAATCGTGTAGCTTAGCAGCATGCCTATGTTCGTGAGCGTCCTGGATACCCCCGAAATGACGCCGTAGGCGTACTCCTTCGATGCCTTCATTATCGCGGTGTTGTTGGCAGGCCAGAACATCGAGCCGCCCACTCCGGTTATTCCAGAGCCTATCAGTATCCAGTACAGCGGCGTATCTGCCTGAAGGTTGAGGTAGATGAATATCGAGACGCACATCAGCGCTATGCCCAGCGTGGCCATCACCCGTGCCCCGTGCTTGTCCGCAAGCCTGCCGGTGAACGGCGCGAGTATCGCGCTTATCGCGAATCCTGGAATCAGGAACACCGAGGAGTTAAGCGGCGAGAGACCGCGCACGCCCTGAAGGTACATTATCAGTATGAAGAACACCGCAAGGAAGCCCAGGCTCTGGAAGAAGTTGGCCAGCAGCGAGTGGGAGAGCATGCGGTTCTTGAACAGCTTGAGGTCTATGGTCGGGTTCTTGCTCTTCTTCTCCATGTAAAGGTAGACGGGCACCAGAGCGAATCCCACTACTATCATACCCAGCTCAAGAGGGGCGAACCCCTGTGCGGCTATGCTTATGGAGCCGAAGGAGAGCAGGAAGAGCAGCACGGCAAGCAACGCCATACCCTTGAACTCTATCTTGCCCTCGTGTATCCTCGCGTCCCTGAGGTACTTCATGCCCAGCGCGAATCCCACTATGCCTATCGGTACGTTTATCAGGAATATGGCCGGCCATCCGAAGAACGTGGTTATCGCGCCTCCAAGCACCACTCCAAGTATGGCTCCTACTGTGAAGCCCACGGTGATGATTCCATAAGTTCCGCCGAGCTTTTCCCTCGGGAAGGTGTCCGCTATTATGGCGCTGGAAGTTGCCTGCATCATGGCCCCTCCAACCGCCTGCACAATCCTGCCTATGATCAGCATAAGGTCGTTGAACGCGAGCCCGCAGAACAGCGAGCTTATCCCGAATACCAGCATTCCGTAGTTGAATATCTTCGCCCTGCCGTAGAGGTCTCCCAGCTTGCCCAGTTGGGTGGTGAAGATTGCGAGTACCAGTATGTACGCGAGTATGACCCAGATGGCGGTGGCCAGGTTTGAGTGAAGGCTCGGTATTATGCTCGGCAGCGCTAGTATCACTATGGTGGAGTCGATGGCGGCCATCATTCCTCCCAGCATAACTAGCACTAGGACTATCTTCTGGTGATGCGGGTTCTGCAGAGAAATTGCCATGCTTCCACTCTCCTTCCTTTATTGATTGCTATACGTGCCGCAACAATATAAACCCTTACGTAGCATACTAATTATCGTGCTAACATGAGAGACGCTGACAAGGCTACGGTCATACGCCTTCTGATACTGTTCGTTGCTCTTTACCTGGTCATACTCAAGGTAAACCCAATCATACCGATAGTGCTGTTCGCAATATCCGTTGCCCTTGACGGCGTGGACGGTTATCTTGCATTGAGCCAGCAGAGCAAGGGGAAGATAAGGCTGATGGAGTACCTCCACTACGCACTCGGCGACCACACCAACGCCAAGAAGATAAGCGAGATGAAGCAGAGCGTGGGCAAGAGCTTCCCGTTCGGGCCCAGGATAGACATAGCGGGCGACAGGATAACAGAATACGCCTTGTGGGTGCTCTTCCTCTTCATACACATAGTCCCTCTGTTCGTCATACTGATAATCATAGTCAGGCACTCGATAACAGACGCCTTCATGGGAGCAAAGGGCACATCATCGAAGATGAGGACCTGGATAGGCAGGGCTGTCTACTCCTCCAACATCGCTAGGAGCGGAATCAACGTGGTGAAGTTTGTGACCTTCTCCTACCTCATGCTTGTCTACGTCTCCAACTACCCTCTTTGGATAGGGTACGTGCTGATTGCGGTGCTTGTCCTGTACATAGTGCTGAGGGGAGTTGCGGAGGTGGCCGAGGTTCTTGCGGAGAAGAAGGAAAGTAAGAAATAGCTTGTATCACATTCAGTATCAGGTGAAAACATGAAACTCACAGCAGGAAAGGAAGCGCCGGAAGTTGTCAATGCGTTCATAGAGATTCCGATGGGGTCGAGCATCAAGTACGAGTACGATATGGAGAACGATGTCCTCAAGGTGGACAGGTTCCTTTACACATCGATGAGCTACCCTGCCAACTACGGTTTCATACCAGGCACGCTCGGCAAGGACGGCGACCCGCTTGACATTATGGTGATGAGCGACATACCACTGCAGCCCGGCAGCTACATAGAGGTAGTGCCGATAGGTGTCCTCAGGATGGAGGACGAAGAGGGAATAGACAACAAGATTATCGCGGTTCCAAAGGCGAAGGTCAACCCGTTCTTCGCGGGCATTAAGGACGCAACACATCTTCCTGAGCCGTTCAGGAACAAGGTCACTCACTTCTTCGACCACTACAAGGAGCTCGAGCCCAACAAGTGGATAAAGACTAAGGGATGGCTGGGAGCTGAGGACGCAAAGAAGATGATAAAGGAGTCGATGACGAAGAAGAGGAAGTAGCTAGACAAATACTCGCCACATTATCATTATCACCGTGGCGAGCCTCTTATCAATCTCATTGAAGTCCATGGACACCGTGCCGCTTCCCTCATCCGTAACCGTCGCTAGAGTTTTTCCCTCCGAATCCTGAATGAGGTTAGCCCCCTTCTTCAGCCTTGCCAACATCTTCTTGCACTCGCTGTCCCACACCTCGTATGGCAACAGTATCAAAGGCTCAACCAGCCCTACCACTCCTCCAGCCTTCCACACCTGGTATAGGCACTTTCCAGAAGGGTCGCGAACGTAGATTCCGTTACCCCTGTTCAATTTGAACACAGTGGCGCCGTTCTCAGTATACTCTATCGACAGGAGCTTCACGCTCACTGCGCCAATCTCGCTCCCGTCCACCGATATGGTTCCCGAACCTCCGGTCAGGCTTCTCTTGAACGAGATGCTTATGCGGACCATCGGAGCACTATTTCTTCCCCAATTCCTCTTCCTCGAACATCTGGTCGAGGTCGATCTCCTCTATCTCCTTGAGCCTCTTCGATATTCCCTCTTGGGAATACTCAGGAAACTCAACCCCGCTTATGACTAGCATAACTCGCAGGGCGTCCTTCTGCATGTCGGGATCTATCCTTGCGCCCCACTTCAGGAGAGCGTCGCTGCTTATCCTTCCGGACACGTCCTGGAATACAGTCTCGGCCTCCCTCAACGTCAGGCTCTCGCCTCCGACAATGTTTATCACCGCCTTCTTCGCGTTAGAGAGGTCGGCATCGAGCATCGGGCTCTTTATCGCGTTCTCAAGCGCCACTACTGCCCTGCTTGTGCCGCCGTTGGTCGCTATTCCCTCTCCAGTTCCTATCACTGCATAGCCTGAGTCCTTGAGCACGGTCCTAAGGTCGGCAAAGTCGATGTTGACCATTCCCGGCTTTGTGACCATCTCCACTATTCCCTTGGTCGCGCTGGCAAGCACCTCGTCACTGACCCTGAATGCCATGTTGAGCGGCAGGTCAGGAGCAACGCTGAGCAGCTTGTCGTTGTGTATAATTATGACCGTGTCAGTTACCCTCTTCAGCTTAGCAAGGCCCTCCAGAGCGTTCCTCATACGTGCCTTACCCTCGCTTGTGAACGGCAGAGTGACTATCGCGACAGTGAGCGCTCCGGCGTCCTTCGCTGTCTGCGCTATGGTGGCTATGGAGCCTGTTCCAGTTCCGCCTCCGAGTCCGCATGTTATGAATACCAGGTGCGCGTCTCCGAGCAGGTGCTTTATCTCCTCCTTGCTCTCTACCGCGGCATCCTCTCCGACTCGTATGTCGCTTCCCGCTCCGAGCCCCCTTGTGAGCTTCTTTCCCAGAAGCAGCTTCCTTTCGGACTTTGTCTTAACCAGGTGGGCGGCATCCGTGTTCATCGCGATAAGCATCGCACCCTGAACCCCGACTGCCTGCAGCCTCGACACCGTGTTGCTGCCGCTCCCTCCCGTTCCAATAACGTAAATCTTCGGCTTTGCACTTTCTATAAAGCGCAATATCTCCTCGTCGTCCGCACTCATTACTTCAGCCATCAAATCACCAGTCGCACCAACTATATGCAAGTAAAAGGATAAAAATGTATCTCGATTAAATGGTCCCTTATTTTATGTCGCAACGCCATAACCGTGCTTCATTGGAAGGCTATAAAAATGTCAAAATCAGTAAATTATCTGATAACTACTGCAAGTGATAACATGGCAACTAAGAATGAGATCCTATCCGAGGATTTGGTGGACATAAAGCTGAAGAAGGGAATGAAGGTTGCCGATCTCATAAAGTCAATGAGCAAGATGGGCGGATTCTCGGGCCAGCACATGGTCGAGGGGATAGACATAACCGACCGAATGCTCAAGGACAAGGACTCCTTCAACTACCTCTCTTTTCCTGCGGACGTGGTCTCAACAGGACTGAGGGGAGTGCTGGCGAGCATGACAAAGTACTTCGACGCGATAATGACGACCGGGGGCACTCTTGACCACGACATAGCGAGGGCATTCGGGGGCAAGTACAGCATGGGAACCTTCAACGCTGACGACACCGAGCTGCACAAGAAGGGCATCTATAGGCTGGGCAACGTGTTCATAGGAACGGAGCAATACGGCAACAAGCTCGAGGACGTTTTCCTGAAGGTCATGAAGGAAGTTTATGCGGAAAAGGGCCACAAGACCGAGTGGAGCGCGTCCGAGATAATAAAGGAGTTCGGGAAGAGGATAACCGATGAGGGCAGCATAATCAGGCAGGCCTACCTCAATAACATTCCTATCTACGTGCCTGGCATACTCGACAGTGCATTCGGGACGCAGCTCACGATATTCTCACAGGACCACGATTTCAAGCTCAACCTGATAAAGGACGAGCTTGAGCTGAGCAATATAAGCTTCGATAACAAGATAACCGGCGCGCTAATGATGGGAGGAGGCGTAAGCAAGCACCACGTCATATGGTGGAATCAGTTTAAAGGAGGGCTGGACTACGCGGTCTATATCACCACTGCAAGCCAGTACGATGGAAGCCTATCCGGGGCAAGGCTCACCGAGGCGGTCTCGTGGGGCAAGATAAAGGAGAAGGCGAAGTATGTCACAGTTGACGGTGACGTGACGATAATACTTCCATTCATGGCATCGGCGCTTGACCTGGTGTGAGCATGATTAAGCTCGCCCTCTTTGACGTGGACGGAACGCTCATAGAGGACGGCTCGTTCCACGGAAGGTTCCAATACGGGCTGAAGAAGGTATTCGGGGTGGATCTCAAGCCCGACGTGGTGGCCCCAACAGGGCTAAACGACCCTGGGACTGCCAAGTATCTGGCAATACGCTGTGGGGTCAAGGAGGCGGTCTACATGCAAAACATAGACAAGGTAATGGATGCGGAGCTGGAGTACGTAGAGAGCACCAAGGCAACAGAGAAGATAACACTAAGGCCTGGCGTATTGGCTCTGTTAACCGAGCTCAAGGAAAAGGAAGTAAAGCTTGTCTTGGTCACAGGCGGTACAACCGCGATGGCGAGGATAAAGCTGGAGAGGGCAGGCATATTCGAGATGTTCGACCTGGGCTCCTTCGGAGATCAGATAATGAACAGGAACGAGCTGATACAGGTAGCACTACACAAGTACAGGGAGAAGTTCGGCGAGATAACGAGCAGGGAGATAATGTACTTCGGAGACACTCCTTACGATGTTGAGGGCGCGCATGCGGCCGGGCTCAGGATCATAGCGACAGGGACAAAGAGGCACTCGGCATCCGAGCTGGCATCATTGGGCGCCGAGTTTCCCCTAGACGACCTATCCGACACCAAGGCGGTGCTTGAGATGCTTGACTCCTGATCACTTGCCGGGAACTATGTACTTCTTCTGCGTGTACGGTTCAGTGAACCTTTCCAGTGCCCTCTCCGCCTTTGCTCGTATATCCGCGGGCATATCCTCATTGTCGTGAAGAATCTTTACAATGTCCCTGTTCCCCGATATGTACTTGTTTTTGGAATCCAGTATCCTCTCCGCAGTGGCAGGGCTGATGAACCTGTTCTCAACTATTGCAAGCATCACGCGGCTCTCGCCTGCCTCAATCCATATCAGGGCGCAGACGTCCAGATAAGCGGAGTACCACACGCTGTTGCTCTTGCCGGCAATCGCATGGATCTCCTTCTCCCTTATGTCGCTTATCGCATCCATTACGCTCATCTGCCTGAGCCTCTTCCAGTTGGAATCGAATATTGCGGCGACAGCCAGCTCAAACGGGCTTTTCTCCTCCACAACATCCACGAGAGCCTCAACAACCTTGGGAGCCGCCTTCGCTGGCGCGTCCTGTCTCTTAAAGAGGTCAGCAGCCGTCTTTGCCCTTATCGCGTAATCAAGGAGGTTCTCAAACTTGTCGCCACCCAACCTTCCCCTGAACCTGCCTCCCGCAACGTCCGATATCAGCTCTATCAGCCCGAGCTTGTTTCCCGCCTCCATTATGGTCGGCGCCCTTCCGTTCTCAACTGCAAACTTCCTTATAGCCTCAACTCCATCGGCAAGCCTTGCGTAGGCATCGCTCTCCATGCCGCGCAGTATCTTAACATCCGTCTTGACCGGCCCTGCGCTGTGGTGCACAGTCTGGATGACCGGTACCTGCTCCTCACGGTACGCCTGGAATTTCTCGGGCTCGCCGCTCTCCTTTATCATAACTCCGCTGCTCAGCGAGTTGAGTGCGGCCCTTACCTGCGGGTGAAGGGACTTCATTGCCCTGTCCGCCAGAATCAGGTTCAGCGTCTCTTCACGCACGAACTTGCTTTCCACTATGGCGCCCACCACGTCCTCTGCGCCCCTCTTTATCCAGAGTACGGCCTGCTTATCAAGGAAATCGGCATACTCTCTCGCTGTCCTCCTGCCGCCTATATCTCCGCGGCGTTCCAAGGTGGCAAGCGCTGCCTCCTCCTTGGTTCTCAGGCTGACAATCGCCTCTATGTTTCCCCTGCCTACCTGCATCAACGCACCAGATGAATTTGGCCGGGCAAGCTATATAGCACTGCCGTCCAGAGCCGAAGCTGAGTTAAAAGCAATAAAAAATATTAAAAAATAAAAAAGAAAAAGTAAGGGATTAGGAGATTATCTCTCCAACCGCAAATCTGGCCTTTACGTCAGTTATCCTGACCTTTACCTTGTCGCCTTCCTTTGCGCCCTTGATAAAGATTACAAAGCCGTCCTTCTTTGCTATTCCGTCGCCCTTCGATGCCACAGATATGACATCTACCTCGGCTTCGTCACCGACCTTTACAGGCTTCGGTAGGAAATCATCATGCCTTCCCATTCCGCCGCCTCCGCCTCTTCCTCTGAAGCTGTCGTTCCTGCTGCCGTACTCTCCTTCGTTTCTGTCGTCGTCCATTCTATCTTTTCTCATACGTCAGAATAAGCTGTCTGCCATTCCTTCCGTATATAACAAATTATATGATTTGGCTAATATTTAAGCCTTCGCATTGCTCGGAGTTACGGCGGTGATTCATATGCAAAGGCTACTGGTCGCCAAGGCTCCTGTTCTGGTACCTTCCGCGCTTTTCGATCTCAGAAAGACGCTCAACCACGGCATTTGCAGCCTTTGATGACCTTCTGTAGGAGCTAAGAAACGGTGTATAAGCCTTGGGCTCAACTGAACGCTTCATCAGCAGAAGGTCGAGCGCCTTGTCCTCCACCGATTTGGTTATCGATGCAAGCCCGAAGTCTATCACGTACACGCCATTTCCAGACACAAGCGCGTTGGCCGGTGTGTAGTCTCCATGGGAGATGTCAACATTGTGCATCAGCCCCAGATACCTGCCAAGCTCGCCCATCACGGCGTTCAGCTTCTTGGCCGGCATCCCGTCCATCAGCCCGTTCAGCGTCTTCCCATCAACCAGCTCCATGGATATGCTGGCGCCATCCACGAACATAAGGTTGGGCACAAGCGCCCCGGCAGACAGGGCAAGTACCATTATCCTGGCCTCGCTCCTGGTTCTCTGGGCGATGATGGCAGAGTCGAGCTCCTTGACGCGGTAGGCCTTGCTGACCCTCTCCTTCACGGCTACCTTGCTGCCAAGGAACTGGCCAGAATATATCCTTGCCTCCGCACCCTCTGATATTCTCATGGCATCTATCCCTCAGAGCCCAACGACTCTATTGCGTCTACACTCTTCTGAAATGTCTTATCATCGATAAAACCATAAACTCCCTGCAAGCCGTCCCTGAACTTCTTTGAGGTTATGGCTCCAACCAACTTCTTGAGCCTCTCCCCAAAATCGTATCTGGAGGACACCTCGGCCCTTATCCAACCCGTGTCGCCCATTGCGGTAGCCATCATGAAAAGGTCCCTTATATCCGTTGACCTGCAGCTTATCATCTTCATCACGAACAACGCATCGAGATTGATAATCCTGGCCTCCAGCTTTTCCGTTATCGTCTTTCCCCTCAAGACCATGGTTCTCGAGTTCCTGAAAATCCAGTCCGCAGATATGGCCGCCTTGCTCTGCCTGTCCAAAACCTCACCTATAAGCAGGTCGAAACTCACCTTGAACGGCGCGCCGATGGACTTCTCATATCTCGCGAAATTGGCGAAGCTGCTTCCCTTTGCCAACGACTCTTTCCCATATCCACAGGCCAACAGCACCGTTCCGATCCTATCGGCCCCGTCCGCATCCTCCACCACCACATCACAGTCTACGGAGAACCTTGGAAGGGTGTAGGCGTTCACGGCATAACCGCCTATGATGACGAAGTCTAACCCCTTCAATCTCTTCAAGGTCTCGAATATTTCGTGCTCCCTAAGCTGTAGCGGATCCATACTTTCGCCTCATGTAGTCGTAAACATAAGAGTAGATTTCGTTGGACTTGGCCAATCTCTCGGTCTCTGCCAAGCCTATCACCTTCAATCCTCTCATTTCGGTCGCAGAGACGCGCTCTACAGGGATCAATATCACGTACTCTCCAATGGTGGTCCCCTCATCCAAATAAAATGGGACGTCGTGTTTGTTGAAAAAGGCCCGCCAATACGTCAAGTCCTTTCTCAACACATTTATGAAGTACGGTGACCTCTCCATGCCCCTCTGGACATACGAGTAATCGCTCCAGATCTCTATTGCCGACAATCCGGTAAAGGCGTATGGCCTGCTGGCTGCCTTGATGACCTCCGGAACCCTGAACTCCAACAAGCCCCTCACCGCCCTCTCCGGGCTCACGCAAGCGTAAGTGGCTCTGGACCTCTTGGTTATCCACCCCGAGCGCAACAACGATGAGAATATCTTCTTCCTCATGCTCTGTCCCACCATCCAGTCCAAGTCGCCCTGGCCAAACTCGCCAGTGGAGCCGTGCCTGGTGTAGAACAACGCGTACGCCCTCAAAGCGTACTGCGGCACACTTATGGTCATAGTTACCTATTAGGTAACCAATATATTTAAGCCTTTCCGTACGCCATTGTTGTGCCTATTTCCAGGATATCCCAACCCCGTCTATCCTGTATTTCTGGTCAATTGTGCAGTCCGACGGCTTGCTTGTCATCTGTGCATCCATCATCTTCTCAGCGACCAGGGCTATCATCGCCCCGTTGTCGCTGTTGAACTCGTTTGGGGCCACGTAGAAAAGCGCCTTGTGGTCCCCTGCCACTATCTTGACCATCTCCTGCAGCCTCGCGCTTTGGGCAACACCGCCGCAAAGGACTATCTCCCTCTTTCCAGTAAGAAGGAGGGCGCGCTCAGTGGCCTCGCACAGCATTGAGAACGCGGTCTCCTGAAGGGAGTAAGCAACATCCGCCAATTTGTGGCCCTTGAGCGACCTTACCGCGTTGGTGAGGAGGCCAGAGAAAGTGAAGTCCATCCCCTTGACCGTGTAAGGCATGGTGAAATAACGCCCGCCAGTTGCAACCTTGGCTACTGTGGAGCCCCAAGAGGGATTCAGCTTGGCCTCCCTCGCGAAGCTGTCCAGCATGTTACCCACCCCGATGTCAAAGGTCTCGCCATAGATGTGATAGTGCGGGAAGGATTTGGCATCAAGCGCAAGTATCTGGGAGTTACCTCCGCTGACGTAGAGCGCGAGAGGGTCCCTCATCTTGCCCATGTGCTTTGCAACCTCTATGTGCGCAACACCGTGGTTGACAGGGTAGATGGGGACGCCATAAGACTCCGATATCGCAAGGGCGGCAACCTGCCCGATGCGAAGGCAAGGACCCAAGCCTGGCCCCTTGGTGTAGCCTACAGCCTCTATGTCCGACATCTTCAGCCCGGCTGCCTTGAGCGCAGCCCTTACTGTGGATCTTACGTTTTTGGCATGGAAATCAGACACGCGGGCCGGAATCAGCCCCTTGTTCCCTATGGGAAACATGGACTTCCGGTTGGAGAGAACCTTCCCCGCATCAACGACCCCTATCCCGAGGGTGTGGGCGCTGCACTCTATCCCCATCACTGCCATGATTGGATTTCTGCATCAAGGCTTTAATATGGTACTTTCCAATATGCTCCGCTTCAGCTCCGGCGTTATGGGATCCCTCATCACCAAATCCACCTTACGCTTGAATATCCTCTCCAGGAACAGCTTCAGTTGCATGTAGTTGTGGAAGCTCTTCTTTCCACTGGAGAACTCGACCAGTATGTCTATGTCGCTCTCGGACCTCTGCTCCCCCCTCGCATAAGAACCAAACAGACCCACACCCGTCGCACCAAGCTTTTTGATATTCCTGTCGTTCGACTCCAGTGCCCGCAATATCGCATCACGGCTCAGCTCCATAAAAGGAATTAGCCACGATAGGTTTTTATTAATTGCACGCCCAATTATACCGTGGAGATGAAGAAGGTAGTTGTCGAGGTGCCCAGAAGGGCAAACGCCAGTGATGTAAAGTCCATAGTAAAGAGGCTTTTTTCCTTTAACGTGAGGAAGTTTTACGGTAAGTCAAAAGATTTTCCACTGGTGCGCGTTAAATGGCAATCGTCTGCTTAGATACTGATCTTATCGTGGACATGATAAGGGGACATGCACCGCTAAGTGAACTTCTTGCGCTAAGCTCCATGGGCGTCAGCACCACTATGATAAACATTCTGGAGCTTTATTACGGTGCATACAAATCCGGCAAAGCCAGCGACTTGGCCTTGATAGACGCGCTAAGCGGCAGCATAACCGTAATGGATCTGTCGGTTGAGGATGTGAAACTTGCGGGTATGATGATGGCATCACTGGACAGCAAGGGGCAGAAGCTTGATTTCAGGGATGTAGTGATAGGCGCCATCTGCATAAATCGGGATCTGGCTGTGCTTACCAAGAATATCAAGCATTTCGGGCGCATGAAGCGTTTTGGCCTTAAGGCAAAGAGCCCAAACGGATAGAAAATCCTGACAACCAAAAGGGGTCATCCGATAACTGCTGTGATTTGGATTGTGCGCCAAGGCTTAATACGTATTTAAACCTATCCGAAAACCTATTTATATAACGAAAACCGAATTTATACTTGATAAGATGAACAGGGAAAGAAGGAAATGGTATACCGAGATACCGCTCAACAAGGTAGCTCCTGTTTTATCCGGCAACGCTGTTGAGTTGGATATGATGGGCAACTGGACGCTCAACAAGTGGAGGGAGCAATACACAAAGATACTGCAGACTGACAAGAGCTTCAAGCTGCCTTACACCAGCTACGACCTTGAGAAGGCGAGGGATATGGCTGTGAGGAAGGTGGCAGAGCTCCTGTTCAAAAGTAAGGACAACCAGGAGGACGTAAAGAGGTTCCATCTTTCCGAAGAGGAGATAAGACGAGGCGTAAGGGGGTCAATAGACCGACATCTGGATCTCCTGCCAAGGCCGCCCGCATCGAAGGAGATATTCGAGGCGCTGAGAAAGGTGGCTACTGGGCAATCAGTCTGATTTGGATTAGATTACGATAAAAACCAACCTAGGATTTACCATGAACGATAAACAAAATTTAAGGACCATAAGCAAGCCGGCCAGCCTTGAGGCGCAGTGGAAGGCGCTACTCGCGAAGGGCAAGGAGGAGCTGTATCAGGACAAGTCCAAGAAGCACATAGAGGCGTACAGGCGCGAGATAACAGACGCACTTCTCCAGTTCCTGGATATCACCGAGGAACCTAATCAGGCCACAGTCAGGGAATACCGCATGGGAGTAAAGCAATTCCAATTCCTTCAGCAGAAGTACAGGAAGGCATTATCCGAAGGGACACTCTCCGCTGTCGAGCTAGGCTACATGGTTGACGGCTTGATGACCGCCATCAACAGTCCCACGACGCTCTTCAACGATCCCAAGATGTTCATGAGGATAATTGACATAAGGGAAACTCTTTCTTCCATCGGCACGAGCATAGGCGAAGTGATGGAGGTACAGGAGAAGGAGATAGACTCCATCTACAAGAAGTTCGAGAGGCTCGACAGCGGGCTTGACAGGCTCCAATCCCTGGACGCCGAGTCGAACAAGCTCAGGCGCAGGGACATGACCAAGGCGAGCCTGGACCTGATAAAGATGCAGAAGAGGCTGAAGCTGCTGGAAAGGAGCCGCACCGCAATCGCCGGCCACCTGCAGCAATCCGAGGCGGCTGTGGACCAGGTGCTCTCGCCGCTCAGGGAGATCTCGCAGTGGTACGACCACGAGATGAGCAACCTCCACGGCAGGCTCACCGATTACCTGAACAACGCGTTCACCATAATCGACACCGAGCAGCGCCCCAACAGCGAGGAGGACTTCATGTCCAAGGTGGAGGCGCTCAGCAGGCTGCTGAACAGGCCCAGCGTCCGCATAAAGAACGAGGGGGCGAGGCCGCAGCTCATCGCCACGTGCGACAGCATCCTCAAGACAGGCGGCAATGGCATAGAGCTCATACCGATGCTGAAGAGGGCAAGGGGCATAGAGGGCAGGGTGCTGGAGATCGACGAGCAGATCAAGGAGGCAAAGAACGCCATCATGCGGGGCCAAAGCGAGGTACGCTCCAGGGACACCGAGCTGGACTCCATGGCCTACCAGGTGAAGGACCTCAGGCTGCTGACCAAGGAAGCGGCATCAAGGATGGAGGGCATGCTGAGGCAGGAGCACGGCATAGAGCTGAGGATAGAGGGCAGGGAGCTCAAGGTCGTGAGCTGGCCCTACTCGGGCGTATCGGAGTTCAAGGGCATATGATACTATGACGCAACTAAAGAGGCAACTCACACAGCTGAAGTACGCAAGCTACCTCATCACGGGCGCGGGAGCTTTCGCCGTTGTTGTGGAGACCGCAAGGATTGTAGGCGCAGAGCTTCTCAGGCAGGCGGTCGCCCACCCGATCATGACCGGCACCACCGCAACCATAGGCGTAGGCGCGATAGTGACGGGGCTGGTAATACGCGAGGATGTGACTAAGTTCCTTAGGGAGCTTAAGTAGCTCCTGCTTATTTTAGTATTTTGGAAGATACCGATTCTTCTCGAAATCTGCCTTTTCCAATGTAACTGAATCCGGTTTTCCTATCACTGCCAACAGGTCTTTTGAAACAATCAATTTAGGCTGGATTGAGAGGTTAATGTAGTAATACAGCAAAGGCCTTATTTGTCTAGATAACCCACGTCCAAGAATACTATCGTGTCTTCCATCCAAAACACAAATAGAAAAATCCTGACAACCCAAAAGGATCATCAGGTATATTTGCAGTTAATATCCTGAATCCTCAAATATAAAAGAGATAGTAATCCAATTCCATTAAAATGGACTATGCAACGTCTATGTTGCTCTCCTTGTAGCCTATGCTGAGAAGGGCCTTCTTCGCCTTCTCCTTCTGGCCTCCCTGCAGCTCTATGTAGTTGTCCTTGTAGGTGCCGCCGCAGGCGAGTATGCGCTTCAGGCTCTTCGCAGTGCGCTCTATCTCCTCCGGACTTATGCCTTCGACTATGGTGACAAACTTGTTGAACTTCGCCTTCTTGGTGAAGACCCTTATCTTGGTCTCGGTCTCACGCTCGAGGACGTTGCATACGCAAATCTCAGTGGGTAATCCGCATCTGGGGCAAATCTCAGCCATTTAGAGCTTCGCACCCCTCTGGTTGAGTATCGTCTGGATACGAGCAATAGTGCGCCTTATCTCGCGCGTCTTCACAACTTTGCTGCTAACGCCGGTGGAGGCTGTCTTGCGCTTCTCGATGTTGAGCTCGAGCACAAGGCTGTCCATCGTGGTCTTCAGGGCGGAGTCAGGCAGCTTCTTTATGTCGTTGATCTTCATAAACAGTACCAGGTATATTATGGGGACTTGAATATTAAAAGGTTTCCTTAGTTCTATAAGTTGATGGCTTAAAAGGAGCCCATGGCTTATAGCCCAAATCGGAGGCAGTAAATAAAAAGATATAATGAAAATTACAATTATGATAAACTATAAGATTATATCGAATTAATAGGAAGATATAAATATCTAATCATATAATAAGTATGTATAATCATGTCTCATATATCGGTGAAATAATGGCAGAGCAAGAAGATTTGAAGACGAAAATATTACGTGATATGGTAGTAGACCACTCGGACTCTTTAGAGAAGAACTATGTACTTGCGAAGGAGCTCATACGTATAACAAAGGATGGCAAAGTCGATGTCTTAGTAAAAGACAGGTTACCCGGCACAGAGAAGATTATACTGTATTTGATAGGCAAGTGCTATGCACAGAGGGCGGGGCTGACTAATAGTGAATATACTAAGAATGATGAACTCAGGAACGAATTAGGTATAATACAGGGCTCTTTGCTTCCCTGGCTAAAGACCCTAAGAGACAGCAACACGATAAAACAAGGGCCAAGGGAAGGCAACGAAGTTACACATGCAATAGCACTGAGCGCTGTTGAAAGGACGCTAAAAGAGATAAATAACAAATTGAGCGGCCCTATGAGGTGAATAAAATGGACGGCGAAACTAAACAACGATTTGAAGAAAATGAAAAGAGGATTAGCATATTGGAGTCAATGTTATCTAGTGCAAAAAAGATAACAGCAAATACCTATCCTAACACCGAGGGCAAAATGTGGTATAAACCAGGTAGCACTGTTGGAAAACTAGTTGGGTTGATAAATGAGGGATTTTTTGATACGCACAAAACATTAAACGAAGTCACTGCTCAATTTGCTACTAAAGACTATCACTTTAGACTTTCTGATTTGACATTACCAACAAGACAGCTTGTCAGACACGGTATGTTACGTAGGGAGAAAATAAAAGAAAAATGGGCATATATCAAGATAAACTGAGTGCATATTATGGACGAAGACATTATTAAAATTGTAAATGACCATGAGAAGAGGATAAAGGCACTGGAGGGTAAAAGAGAAGACGAAGGGCACGAAGTGAAGGGGGCAAGGGCCAAATCTATAAATGAATTTCTTTTAGAGACAAAGGCAAGCGGAAACGTTGAAAAAGTAGTAGTGTTCGGAAATTATCTGGAACAACATAGATCAATGGAGTGCTTTGCAAGAAGTGATATAGAAGCAATATGTAGGGACTCTCGTGAACCCGTATCTAGTAATATAAGCAGCGATTTAGCTAGGGCCATTAAGAAAGGATGGATAATGTTACATAATCAGAAGAAAGGCGGTAACGAAACCTATCGAATAACATCCAAAGGAGAAGAGGTAATTAAAAACAATTTCGATAAACGAGGTAGGTGATATACTTGGGCCACTCATCCAAAGAAGATATTGTTGCTAAATTAAAAACGAAGAACATAGTGACACCTGGGCATCTGTCGGATATGAATCCTTTGGTAAAAGTGCTGTGGACACTTAGCATAACAGAAAATAATACAGATATTTCAGAGATAGATGCCGAAACAATAAGCCATATCCTGCTTAAAATAGCTAGAATAAATCTATCCGAAGAGGCTGTAAGAAATGCCCTTGCGAGAGCTGATGATAAAATCAAAAGAAATCATTTTGGTCTTGAGATTTTCTATGAAATCATGTCTACTGGTAAAGAATTCTTGGAGATTTCACTTGGTAGCCAGACAAACTCAGTTATGTTTTTTAGTGGGAGTACACCATGGTCAGATTTGAATAAACGGTTTCCTGAAATTTTAAAAATGATGGAAGGGGAGATTTGTATTATTGATTCGTGGTACGGTATAGGGACTTTTTATACTCTAGAAAAATTTGGTAAAACAAGAAGCATTCGAATGTTGACTGGACAACTAGGTAGGGAAGAGCAACAAAATATGACGAAATTTACAACTGAACTTAACAAATTTAAAAAAGAATTTAATAACATTAATTTAAAGAGCTATGGAGCTTGGTGGGAACTCCATGATAGGTATATGCTCTCTGATAACGCCATCTTTATTGTAGGACACGGCATAAAAGATATAGGAACAAAGGAGTCTTTCGGGATACTTGTATCAAAGGATACGGCAGGAGACTTACTGACGGAGCTTAAAAGAAGATTCGAAGAAAAATGGGCTAAAGCTAAAAATATATAAACAATTTCGCATCGTGATTAATATGATGAAGAATATTCCTACATTCGTAAAATGGGCTGGTGGAAAGAGACAGTTATTGGAGCAGTTTAAACCATATTTTCCTAAAACTGTTAAGCGCTACTTTGAACCTTTCGTTGGGGGCGGTGCAGTAGCTCTTTACATAATAAAGCACTATAAGCCTAAGGAGGTTTATCTTTCAGACAGCAACGAGGAGCTAATCAACACTTACAAAGTAATTAGGGATAACGTCGAGGAATTGATAACGCATCTGAAAACGTACAAAGAAAAGCACTCTAAAGAATTTTATTACAAAATTCGTGCTGAGGATCCTAAGACACTATCCGATATGTCAAGGGCAGTACGCTTTATCTATCTAAACAAAACGTGCTTTAATGGATTGTATAGAGTTAATTCTAAAGGGGGTTTTAATGTACCTATCGGGAGTTACAAAAACCCTGCAATAGTTAATGACAATGAATTGAGAGAGATTGCGCAGCTCCTAACGAAAGCAAAGATAGCGGCCGGACAGTTCTATGATATACAAAATAGAATAAAGAAGGGTGACTTTGCCTATTTCGATCCTCCTTATTATCCTATAAAGAAAGACAGCTTTACCGCTTACACTAAAGAGAGCTTCTTAGAGAAGGAGCAAAAGCGTCTTGCAGACCTTTTTAAGAAGCTGGATATAAAAGGAGCTAAGGTTATGCTCTCAAACAGCGATTCAGAAATTATAAAGGGATTGTACAGGGGTTACAGTATTGGGGTTGTAAAAGCAAGTAGAATGATTAATTGCGACGCAAAGGGTAGGGGGAAGATAAATGAGGTCGTAATAACTAACTATGAACCGACTCCTAAGTCACATCTGTAGACAAATACCATAGCGGTTTTAGATTTTTTGTATATTTCTTCCCTTTTTTATTCTCTAAATTGGTATATTTCGATAATGGCGGCTGACCATTTGCTACGCTCATACAAAGGTTATCGATCTCTTTAGGATTATCTATAAATTCCCTAACCCAGCCCTGAAAAAATAGTGTAGAGGGATTAAAATTGCTTGGATTGCGATAATTGTATTCCTGTTCTATAATAAATAGTTGAGCTAAAATACCAATAACCGTTATAGGGTTTAATGAGTGCTCATATTCGGTTTTGTTTAATTTGGTAAGTTCTTTTTCAGGGTCCTGCCCATAGAAGATACTATCAAATGCCGTAAGCAACTCATCCTTTAGCTGTGGTTTGCTTCTAATTCTCAGATTAAGGTCTATGAATAACCTCATGTGGTTAGGTTTAAACTCTCTATCACCTTCCTTTAGCCATATTTGAAAGTTCTTTTTAACGTTGTAACTCGCAAACCTTTTTTTAAGCTTAGATGGCCTTAAAAGGTAAATTGATAAGTCACCTTTCTCATAAACAACCATCTTTTTGTCAAAAGGCAGGGTCTTTATTATGGCAAACATTTTTGCTTTATTCATTATAAAGTAGTGATACCAACCATTAAAAACATGTAACCATTGGCGGATTAAGTTTACGGAAACCCTATTCTATTTTAGTCGAATTATTTCAATTAAGTAATTGAATTTTGAAAATCTCTAAAAATGTATTTGTAGCTCTTAGTAGCTTTTCCTGAAAATCTAGAAATTCAGAAGGACTTAAACCTATTATGGTCGTTTTATTCATATATTTTATACATACCTGAGAAATTAGTCTAGCTTTTTTATCAGGATCTCTATCAAGTTCTGGGTCATGATCAAATAACGATCTAAGGTATTTTATTTCAAAAAGAATAAATTGCTCATTATCCTTAAAATTTTCTGGAATTCTACTACAGCTTCCTGACGTCTCATATATTGTCTGATAAAGACCGTCTATAAGTAGTTTGAAATCCGTTTCGTTTTTTACTGGTCTACGTATGTTTACGAAACCCTGCAAAGTATAATTAGTAAATCTAAATGGTTGTTCTAAATGTTTTGATTCATTGATTCGATTACATTCACTAACTAAATTAGAAGAACGATCGGTCAATCTACTAAATAATTCATATTTTCCGATATTATCTGATCCTATAAGTTTGTTATTATTAAATATAAATCTTGAACTTCCGTTGTGTTCTATTTCATAATTAATTCTGGTTTCCAAGTCCCTTTTTACTCCAGGTAGAAGTTTTTCCAGATAGTTAGCAACTTCAAGAGGTTCCGTGACCCCTTTTGATCTAATAACCTCAGAAACTTTACTATCAAGGTCTACTATGTCTGTTTTAGGGAGGCCCCATATTTCATCAATAATATCTTCGTAAGATATAATCATTTACTCTCCAACGTATCTATATGCTCTTTAATTACGCTTTCGAGCCCGTTGAGCAGTTTTTTAAACTCTTCTAAATCTGTCGATCTTTTTATTTTAACATCAGGCAGATCCTCAATTTTAGAACTTAAATCTTTTAATATTTCCAACCATTGATTTAGTTCTTTTGGTTCCTCAACCTCAATCCACATTTTATATCCAAGTTGTTCTATGGTCATGCTGGTGTCTGATTCAAATTTTTGGAAAATAATCGGGTGGCTTTCCATCGCTTTGCCCAATATGTCTCTTGCATCTATGGCTCTACTAATGCGAGCAGTTTTACCCTCTTCAGTACTTATAATCCAAGATAAATATTTACTAAGATTAACTGTATTTTTGAACTCTTTTGCCTTCTCATCCCATTCCAACCATTTTTGTAATGGGGTGAATAAAGACTGAAATATAGCCTCTTGGAAAAAGCTGAAGTGGTCTGTTGATAAATATTCTCCGAATTCATCATCTTTCCTGCACTGTTCATACCCGTAATATGAACGAATCAACCTTGCGGATTTAACGGGCCCTATACCTGCTATTTTACCAACCTCCTCTATTTTTGTATCTTTTTCACTTACCAGTGCGGCCAATAATTTTGCCTGTTGGTAAGGTTTCCAGTCCCGTATACCCGATATATGCCTTATACCCTGTATAATCCAGGCGATATCCTTCTCATTACCTGTATAAACATAGACTTTTAATTTTGTAATGCTGTTAAGTACCTCAGTAGATAAATCTATTTCACCCTTTTCATATTCTTGTTTCGATTGCTTAAGTGCAGTTATCCTCCTGTTACCTTCAACTACTACATATTGCTCTTTAGAATTATCGATAGGCCTTACAACAATTTTGTCTATCGGCAAAAATCCAATACGTACAATGCTCTCTTTTAAGTCAGTAATGTTAAGGTCCGCCATCTTTTCAACGCAACTCTTTTGTATACCTTCCTCTGTTATTCTTGAATCAGGTATTAGCCTAACTTTGATAGAAAATCTTGGGTTGTTTGGGTCTAAAAATATAGAATCTAAAGGTATTGTTTTCTCTTCAAAGTCCCTTAATTCAATTATCTTCGTGTAATCAATATTTTCTGCCAAAGAATTCACTTTATATGGTTTTATACATAAAGATTTAATAAAGTATTACGGGGCATAGAAACGATGTCTAATCCATATTTAATCAGTACTAACATTACAAAACCAATTTTCTGACAAATCAAAGAGCTTACGGTCATAATTAACTTTACGTGCAAAGCTCATTATCCCCAACCTCTATAAACCTTTCCAACCCATAATAATTGAAGTGTGTTTAGAGCAGATTCTTGTTCAAAGAACCTTCCCCATCCTCTAAACACCTTCGCTTCTGCTTATACGTGATGGGCTACCGACGACACACACAAAGGGCATCGCATGGCTAAGACCACCAGAAAAGTGAAGACAACTGCTGACATCAAGATACCCGACAAGCTTATCGAGCAGGTCATAGGCCAGAAGAAGGCCGTTGACATCATAAAGAAGGCGGCCAAGCAGAGGAGGAACGTGTTGCTCATAGGGGAGCCTGGATGCCTTATAGGAGACGAGAGGGTATTCCTCGGCACCGGCGCGATCCTGAAACTCGAAAAGTTTGGAAGCGAACACCTTGAAAGGATAAACAAGAGGGTGATGGTAGGCAGCGGCAACGCGGTGGCTGACGCCCAGGTCTTTCATAAGTATTCAAAACAGCCCGTAATCGAGATAATAACCGAGTCCGGGAAGAGCATAAAGGGCACCCCTAACCATCCCCTGCTCATTGTGAACAAAAGGGAGGGATTTGGCGGTGCCCAACCCAGGTCATGGAAGCGCCTTGATGCGATAAGGGTTGGCGACAGGGTAGCAGTTGTGAGCGGTGTAAGGTGCATAGTCGATAACTATCTAAAAACAGGGTTTGCCACTATAAAAAGAAACAAATTAGGGCCTAAGTTCCATGGAAAGCTTCCCGACAAGCTGACCCCGTCCTTGGCTGCCCTATTCGGCTATATCATAGGGGACGGTTGGGTAGACGCCAACAGGGAGAGGTTGGGTTTCGTGGTGGCAGAGGATGAAAAGGACATACTCTCTGACCTTCTGTCCTTCGTAAAGGAGAACTTCGGGATAGACCCCCCAGTCTTGACGCGCCTGGGAAAGGGCAGAACCGTGCCTCTGCAGTATGTGGACATATCAAACAAGGACATTTACCAGAATCTTAGGTTCCTTAAGGAGAAGAGGATACCAGACCTTGTTCTGGCTTCAGGCAACGAGGTCGCCGCGGCGTTCTTAAAATGGCTATTTACAGCTGATGGAACAGTATACAACAAGGGCAGGGGGCATAGGGGCATAGGGCTGAAGTCAAAGAACGTAGAGCTCCTAAGAGACGTGCAGACCATTCTGATAAGGTTCGGGATACAGTCAAGGATACTAAACGCGCTATCAACGAAATCCGGGGATGCGCCGCAACTGGCCATAAGGAGCGGATACGACATAATAAAGTTCCACGAGAAGATAGGTTTCGCATGCGCCAAGAAGGTTCAAATCCTGAATAAGCTCGCTGCAGAGGCTCCTTCATTCGCAAGGAAGCTGAAGCAGAGGAGCGAGAGAGTGGTCAAGGTCATAGAAGGCGGATACGCGGATGTCTATGACATAGAGGTCCCTGAGTGGCACAGGTTCATCGCCAACGGCGTAATCTCCCACAACACAGGGAAGACCATGCTGGCGCAGGCTATGGCTGAGCTCCTTCCCGCAGCCGACCTTGAGGACGTCCTGATATACAGAAACCAGAACGACGAGAACACCCCCCTTGCCAAGGCCGTGAAGACCTATCCCGAGGGCACACCCAAGGACGGCAAACTGGGGGACGGGCAAGGCCGCCTCATACTCCAGAGAGAGCGCATGAAGAACCGCATGTCCATGAGCAAGAGCAGCTCCATAGTCGCCCCCATAGTCATGGTACTTGTCATAGCGCTGTTCGCGCTCTCCCTCAGCGGATTCATCAAGGGCTACGAGATAATAGTGCTCGCGGCCGTGATACTCGGAGTGCTCATATTCGGATCAATGCTTATATTCATGACTGGGATTGCCAGAAGGGTGGGCATACCGGGCACCAACGATGCCAATGAGCCGAAGCTCATAGTGGACAACTCGGGCCTCAGCCACGCCCCATTCCTTGATGCAACGGGATCAAAGGCAGGAGCGCTGTTCGGGGACGTAAGGCACGATCCCTTGCAGTCTGGGGGGTTGGGGACGCCAGCCCACCTGAGGGTGGAGAGCGGCGCGATACACAAGGCCAATAAGGGTGTGTTGTTCATAGACGAGGTATCCAACCTCGACCCAAGGTCGCAGCAGGAGTTGCTCACCTCGCTTCAGGAGAAGAAGTACTCGATTACCGGGCAGAGCGACCTGAGCTCAGGCGCCCTAGTGAAGACGGAGCCGGTTCCATCGGATTTCATACTAGTCGCTGCGGGGAACCTGCAGGACATACAGAACATGCACCCAGCCCTGAGGTCCAGGATAAGGGGTTATGGTTATGAGGTGTTCATGGAGAGCACCATGGACGACAACGCCACCAACAGGGAGTACGTAAGGCAGTTCATAGCCCAGGAGATAAAGAAGGACAAGAAGATACCCCCCTTTGACATGCAGGCCGTGGATGAGATAATTGAGGAGGCAAGGAGGCGTGCTGGAAGGAAGCACAAGCTCACGCTCATACTGAGGGACCTGGGCGGCCTTGTAAGGGCCGCCGGTGACATAGCCATTGAGAAGAACCACCCTGTAGTAACCAAGGAGGACGTGGTGGCAGGTAAGGTGCTCTCAACCCCCATTGAGGCACAGGTTGTATCACAGGAATTGGAGTACAGAAAGGACTATCGCGTGTTCTCAACATCGGGCTTCAGCGTGGGCCGCGTGAACGGCCTTGCGGTGATAGGCAACAGGAACACCAACTCAGGCATAGTCATCCCAATCGCCGCTGAGGTAACTCCCGCAAGCAGCAGGGCGGAGGGCAAGTTCATACCCACCGGCAAGCTGGGCAAGATAGCCAACGAGGCGGTGAAGAACGTCTCGGCAATCATAAAGAAGCACATGGGGCGCGACGTCTCGAACTACGACATGCACGTCCAGTTCCTCCAGGTTGAGGGAGTGGAGGGAGACAGCGCAAGCATATCGGTCGCTGTCAGCATCATCTCCGCCATGGAAAACCTGCCTGTGGACCAGTCCATCGCAATGACAGGCTCGCTCTCAGTCAGGGGAGAGGTGCTCCCGGTCGGCGGCGTAACGAGCAAGGTTGAGGCTGCAATCAACTCAGGTCTCAAGAAGGTGATAGTGCCTTACGCCAACAAGGACGACATAGCGCTCAGCAAGGACGTGCTAAAGAAGATAACGATCCTCACCGCAAGGAACCTCGGCGACGTGCTCAAGTACGCGCTGAAGGAGAGCAAGAGGAGGAACATCATAATCAAGGAGCTCAAGGGCTACGAGTAAGGGGAGAAGATGTCCGAACTAAAGCTGAAGTTGTATGAGGTTCATTACAGTAACGTAAAACCTGCGGACATGCCCAAGGCCAAGGCGGTAATGTTAAAATTAGGGATGGACGGGGTAATGGAGACCCCCAGGGAATCTGAGGGAAACATAAGGGGGCTTCTCAGGGCTACCGACATAAGCGAGGCGGAGCACATGGCCAGGCAGGTCCGATATCTATCCGGAGGCGCAATAAAGGAGGGTATGCACATAAGGCCGATATCTCCACAGGGCCCCTCAACTGCGGAGCGCATAAGGCACGCATTTGGATTCAAGTAACTACAAGTGAAAACCTCCTAAAAGCAAACCTTTATATAGCTTATAGCCCTATATACCTATAGATTATATGGCTGGAATCACTACCATACAGCTGAGCTTGAAGGAGAAGGTAATCTTGGACACCATAAAGAGGGAGATTGGCGCCAAGAACTACTCTGAGGTAATACTCTGGCTCGCAAAGAAGGCCAAGACGCTGGGGAAGAGCGAGATGGGGACGCTGCCGAAGCTGCACTCTTTCAAGAGGGAAAAGCATGACCGTTTTGATTGACAGCTGGGCATGGATTGAGTACTGGAAGGGTGGCAAGCACGCCAGCAGCGCAGCCACCCATATAGAAGGTGACGAGGAGGCCGTAGTCGCGTCCATAAACCTCACAGAACTATACCTATGGGTCAGCAGATACTACGATGAGGCAACAGCAAAGAAGTACACCGAAGCCGTAGAGCGTAGATGTTACGTAATCCCACTTGACAAGGAAATCGCACTGAGCGCCGCAAAGCTGAAATTAAGGCATAAGATGGGCATAGCCGACAGCGTAGTGCTTGCCACCGCAAGACACGCCAACGGAAAGGTTGTCACAGGGGATCCCGATTTCAAGGATATTGACGGCGTAATATTTATAGGCCAGCAGACCTAATTGGGCATCTAGGCGACCACTTACTCTAATAGCATTGCGATTTAAATGAAGATTATTGGCGATTAACATGGCGGCAAAGGAAAGCAAGGAGAAAGGGGAGCAGCCCAAACAGATCCTGGAGGATTTCGGAGACGGAATACTCAAGCAGATAGAGGGCGGAAAGAACCCTAAGTTCACTGCCACCGCAAGGACTAAGTCAAACATAACCTACGATACGAGGAAGGGCTACCTCACACTCGGCAAGGCTCAGGAGGAGAGGAACTTCCTGAACATTGCACAGACCAAGAGGTTCATGCAGACCATGGCCATCGCGGCAAAGTGCCACAAGTTCGTCAACGAGAACCTCCACACGTCCATCAGGGGGCTGTTCTATCAGCTGAAGTACTCCCTCGGGGAGGACGTGGACGAGAACATATTCAACGAGCAGGCGGAGTCCAACCCGCTAATCGAGGACCTTGAGGTCGCTCTGAGCCTGAAGAGGGAGCAGCTCAACCTCAACGCCAACAGGAAGGGGCTCCTTGCGGGCAACTTCAAGGTAATGGACAGGTTCGGGGACGAGAAGCTGGAGATAGACGCCAGCAAGATGGGAAGAAGCGGATGGGCCATACCGAGCGACGTGGACAACGACATCGAGTTCGTGGACGTGAAGGCCAAGTACGTCCTTGTGGTGGAGAAGAACGCCGTATGGCAGAGGCTCAACGAGGACGCGCTGTGGAAGAAGGAGAACATGATACTGCTCTCTCCTGAAGGCCAGGCATCGCGTGGCACCAGGCGCATAATCAGGAAGTTCGCGGACATGGGGCTCCCTGTCTATGTGTTCAACGACGGGGACGTATGGGGATGGTACATCTACTGGACCATCAAGACCGGCAGCATAAACCTCGCCTACATAGGCAAGGACGTTGCCACCCCTGAGGCCCGTTTCCTGGGCGTTACCATGTCCGATCTTGACAAGTACGAGTTCCTCAAGAACATGACCATGAAGGTCAACGAGTTCGACATAAAGAGGGTGCAGGAGATGCTCGGGTACGAGTGGATAAACCGCCACGAGGCCTGGGTCAATGAACTGAAGCTCGTGCTGAAGAACAGGACCAAGATAGAGCAGGACGCGCTTCAGGGTCCAAGGCTTACGTTCATCAGCGACTACGTGAAGGAGAAGATAAAGAACAAGGACTTCTTGCCGTAGCCCCACTAATGCTTTAAATTGCTTTCCTGCCAGTATCTATCATGGCAACCAAGAGGAAGGCCAAGAAGGCCCCCGCAAAGAAGAAGGTCACAAAGGCAAAGAAGACCAAGTGCGATTGCTGCGGATGCATGTGCATGAAGTGCAGCTGCGACAACAAGAAGATGTGCAAGGATTGTGGATGCAAGTGCTAAGGTATCAGACCCTTATCACAGGCTGCATGTCTCCAAGCCCGAGCGACCTTAGGGTCTGCTCCGGGTCATCGTAGTACTCCTTGACGGTCTGGCTGATGCTCCCTATGTCCTTCTTTCCCAGCTTGTTCAGCCTTTCCAAGATGGCAGCCCTCACTCTCTCCTCAGCCAGTATGTCCGGTGCCGGGACTCCCAGCAGCTTTGAAAGCAGGTCCCTGTATGTGACGCTCGGGAGTATGGGCGTACCCCTCATCGTCTTGTAATCAAACTTGTACAGGTCTGAGAGGAGCACCTGGTTCTCCATTCCAGACACCTCCGATATCTGTGTGACCCTCCTATGCGGCTTGCCCTGCATGTACACCACCGAAATCACTATCAGCACGTCAATGACCGGTATGATGTCCATGGGCACGTTCATCGGCGTGTGCTGAAGCCTGTTGATTATATCCCTGGTGGACGATGCGTGGATGGTTCCCAGAACTATCTTGCCTATGTTCATCGCCGTAATCATGTCGTTCGCCTCGGCTCCCCTGACCTCCCCTATGATTATGGTGTCAGGCCTCATCCTGAGCACGTTCCTCACCAGCGACTCAAGAGGCATGGCCTCGCTGGTCTCCAGCTTCGCCGCGTTCTCCTGCATCGATGTGTCCAGCTCGTATGTCTCCTCTATCGTGACTACCCTCTGCTCCGGCCTGAAGAAGGAGAACATCGCGTTTAGCAGCGTTGTCTTTCCCGCTGCGGGCATGCCGCCTATCAGCACGTTGGCGGGCCTTATCTTGAACCCGTCTATGTACAGCCAGAGCCTAGCCGCTATGCTGTAATCGAGCTCCCCGTCGTTTATCAGGTCTATTATGCTGAGCGGGGTCTTCTTGAAGTTCCTTATCGTGATGTCGTATCCCAGCGGGGACGATATGATGTTGACCCTGCTTCCGTTGGGCAGGTGGACGTCCAGTATGTTCCCATCGTTGCTCTCGTTGGTCGCGTAGAGCTTCAATCTGTTGACAAACCTCTCCAGCTCAATCCTGTTGACGAACCTGTCCTCTATCTTCTTCTTTCCCTCCTCGGAGTCGAAGACGAAGATGTTCTGGGTGTTGTTTATCATTATGTCCTCTATGTTCTCATTCACGAGCAGGTCCTTTATGTAGCCCATGTCGTTCATGTCATCGAACATCTGCTGTATCTCCTCCGTGCTGACCGCTGGGTTGAGCGTTTTCGCCACCGAGTTGACCATGTCCATCCTTGCCTGGAAGTCCGTTATCGCTGTGAACCTTCCCTTGAGCTGGTTTAGAACTGCGTCCTCAAGCGCTATAAGCTTGGGACTCATGGCAACGGTCATGAGCTAATATAAACTGGTAAGCTATAAAGAGGTTTCACTCCCTCTTCAAGGCATATCGGCTCCGAGTATTTGAAGGAAAAGGTTCGGCGTTACAATCTTTATCCCGGAAACTCTTGAATATCCAATAAGCGCACTCTTACCTATCCTTCCTATACGCACCCACTTCCTCCAGTATCTCCTTTTCCGTTAACTTACCATACCTCTTGTTTTTGGCCTTCATAAGCTTCTGTACGACCACCAAATCTTTTTTCTTCAGTTCGGCTATCTTAATCGGATTCCAAATCCACGTTAAGGTCCTGTCCTCCTCCACTATTATTTTTCCAGAGTACTCCAAGTAATCCAACACCGTCTTAAACGTGGTCCACATAACCTTTTTTGGCAGCAACTTCCATATCTGGGTTACTGTCTTGTCACTGCTATACTTGAAAACGGACTTTTCAACCATGAAGATTGTATCCAGTCTGGGTGAACGTGCGAGCCTACTACTTTTTGATTCAGAAACTTCTTTTTTCATATGTATCAACTGATATATACTCAGATGATAACTATATAGATGTTTCACAGATACCTTCGTACATCTTCTTTGGTGATGCCCGCCTGCTTTAGTATCGCATTTAAGGTGCCTTGATCCAGTTCGCCTCCATGCATCGGGATAGTCGTGGAGTTCTTAAAATTAGAAACAAAAAGATGGCTGCCCTTCTGTCTTATCAGCTTAAATCCGTAATGTTTTACTAGAATCCGAAGCAGTTCAGAAGGTTTTATAACGAGTCTAGACATAGACCTCGCCCTACATCAAGCTTTAACTAATCTGTACTTCTTTAGCTCAAGAAGTCCATCAACTGCTACCTCTATAGCCTCCTTTAGGTTCTTTTTAAGCGCAGATAATGTCTTAGCTCTGGTTACAACGTGTAATGATGGTATCTCAGCAACATACCAGCCTTCGCTCTTTGATACTTTTAGGTCGCTCATTCTTCCACCGTAATAATTTCCGCCGAACTGATTAATATACGTTTGCCCGAGCATCCTAGTTATTGGGCAGTATGGCGTTGACTATGTACTCCGCGCTGTAAGGCACCAGCGCGTCATACTTCTCCCCGGTTCCGAAAAAGAGTATCGGTATGCCCGTTATGTGTGAGATGGAGATCGCCCCTCCGCCCTTCGCGTCACAATCCAGCTTGGTGAGCACTATCCCGTTGATCTTTATGAACTTGCTGAACTCCTTTATCTGCTCGGAGATGGCGTTGCCCGATGTGCTCTCGCCAACGTAGACAATAACGTCAGGCTGCGCCACCTTGACCATCTTCTGCACTTCCATGATGAGGTTCTTGTTGGTCTCCTGCCTTCCGGCGCTGTCTATCAGGACCACGTCGGCCTTGTGCGACCTTGCGTAGGCTATCGCATCAAACGCTATGCTTGCCGGGTCGGCCCCGTACGAACTCTTTATGACCGGCACGCCTATCTTCTCCGCGTGGTGCTCAAGCTGCTCTATCGCAGCCGCCCTGAACGTGTCGCTTGCCGAGAGGACCACGCTCACGCCGTCGTTCTTCAGCATGTGGGTTATCTTCGCTATCGTTGTGGTCTTGCCCGTTCCGTTTGGTCCAAGGAACAGCACCTTCACCGGCGTCGTCCCCTCGCCCTTCCTGGTGGCGATGAGCTGCCTGATGTTTACTCCGTTGCCAGCGGGCTTGAGTATGTTGAACAGCGACTCCCTCACGAAGTTGGTCACCTCAGCCTCAATGTGCTTCGAGTCCACCTTCTTTCCCTTGAGGTGGTTGGTGAGGTCGTCTATGAATGCCTCCGTAGTCTCAAACGAGACGTCAGACTCAAGGAGCGACATCTTTATGTTGTCGGTGAACTTCTCTATCTCCGTGTCGTTAAGCGCTATGCTGCCCAGGAACACGCTCTTGAGTTTGGTGGTGAACGAGAGCTTGACTATCGGCTCCTCCTTCTTTGGTTTCTCCTGCACCTGGTGATGGGCCTCAATCTTCGGCTCTTGATAAATGTGCTCAACCGGTTTTGTCTCCTGCCTCTGCGGTTCTACCTTGGCCACAGGCGCGGGATGCTCGTAAACCGGCTTTGGCTGTTCCACCTTTGGGTGCTCTACATGCCTAACCTCGTGCTTCTGTGGCTCAGGCGGCTTGTGTCTCTCCTGCTGAACCGGCTTCAGAGCCTCCGTCTGCGGTTCCGGCTTTGGCTCAGCCCTATGCTCAACCCTTGGCTGCTCCACTACGGGCTGCACAGCCTGAGCTCTCTCTACCGGTTTCTCAACAACCGCGGCGGGCTTCTCCTCAACCACCGGTGGCGCTGCGACCTCGGCGCTCTCCACCTCGGACTTTATGAAGCTCTTGACCGCGTTGGCAAGCCTCTTCTTCAGTTCGCCGAACATGCTTATGCCCTTCCCGCGCCCTGGCCCAGCCTGTAGCCTATGTCCACCATGGCCCCCTCAAGCTCCTTCTTGTTCTTGCCCAGCTTGTTGAGTATCTCGCTCTTGACCTGTATCCTCTTGGCCACGAACGCCTTGGCCGAAGCGACGTCCTTCTCCACCATGTAGTCAGAGCCCACTCCAACCACAACCGTGTTGGCCTCGGTGAGCTTGCTCTTCATGAAGAAATCGGCGCCGATGTTGGTGAGCATCTCCTTGTTGTTCAGCATATCCGAGCTCTCAAGGGTCCTTTGTGCGGCATTGAGCTCCTGCAGGTCCTGCATGTGCATGTTTATCGTGCTTGTGATCATTCCGTGCTGCTGCTGGTACACTCCGTACATGTACCTGAGCTCCTCCTCGCTCGGCTGCCTCTGTGCCTGGGCATTTGCTTCGTCTGCCATAAGTTCACCGTTGATAAACAATGGAATTAAACCTTAATAGTCCTTGGGGCTATTACAGCACCTTGCTCAGCAGCCCCGGCTTCTTGTTGACTATGGAACCCTTTATCAGCTCCGTATCTATCCCATCGGGAAGCTTTCCCGTGAGCTTGTAGTCGTAAAGTATCAGCCTGAAGACGTTCGATATCATGTAGCTCAGAAGCCCGCCTATAACCATGAGCACCAAACCCGCCACTATGAACACTATCCCAAGCGCGGCCACCGCTGCAGCTAACAGGGCCCCTACTAGGAACAGGGCAGCTCCTGAAAGGATGAACATCATGCTGTAAAGGTCGCTGAAGATAAGGCCGCCGAACGTCGCGCCGAAGTTGTCCTTTATGAACTTCACGCTCCCCTCAATCGCCTTTATCGGCCCCACCTTCTGGTCTATTATCACAGGGACCACGAAAAGTATCGCCATGGAGATTGCGAACGAGGCTACCGCGGATATTATCAGCGTGGTTATCCCCCTGCCCCTTGACTCCAGAGCCCTAAGCAGCATCATTATTATCGAGTAGAACATCGCCCACTCAAATATCAAGAGCGCATATTCCTTAGTCTGGGACAGCGACTCACCTATCGTAATCGGCTTGCCCTTTGCGTACGCCCTGAAAGATATGAGCATCGCCACCAGGAGGTAGGTGCCTATGAAACTGATCAGAAGGTAGTAAACGAAAAGTATTACGACAACGGTCACTGGCGACCATCCCGGCGCAAATACGAACAGTGGTATGAATATCAGGGCAGCCAATACCATCGACACCAACGCTGAGAGTATCGGATAGGAGAACAGAACCCTGTCCTTCATTATGAGCTTTCTTATCTCCGAGCCCAATCTCCAGCCGTTTTTCAAGTTCTCGAACATCTCAATCACAGTCTAAGCGTTGCGAATGCCTAATAACCTTATTTCTGCTCCAATGCCTCCACTATCCTGGCAAGCTCGAATCCTGTGGTGCTGTCTCCTGCCACCACGGCGCCTGAGTTGGCTGCGACAGACAGTCCTACTGCCATCGAGCCCTTGTTCGCAGTTGTCCTGACCGAGTTGAAACCGAGCAGCTTGTCTAGCTCCTCCTTCTCCTCATCGGTGCTCCTGTTGTTGATCACGAATCCCTTGTTGGTCAGTATGTTGTTGGCCCCCACGGTCTTGAAGTCGCCTATCTCCCTCCTCACCACCTCGACGTCGAGTATGTCCCTTATCTGGGCAATCTCGCTGTGGCTGAAGTCAGGGTTGACGATGGCTATCCTGTCGTTTGCGAGTATGTTGCTTCCGATGGCGTTGAGGTCGCTCTCCACCACGCCCACCTTCATGTCAGGGAGCAGCTTCTTCACGTCGCGCAGCTCCTCGTCGAAAGCAAGGCTCGAGAGCACTATCCCGTTGGAGTTCGCCCTTGAGAACAGGCCGATGAGGCCCGAGGACGAGAGGGTTATGCGGAAGCTCTTCACGCCCAGCACCTCCTCAAGCAGCTTGACGTTGTTGTCAGGGAGGCCTAAGCCTAAGAAAACGTATTTATCAGTGGCTGTAGCGAATACACCCACATAGTCGCTGCCGCCAATCCTGTGTTTAGCAGCCTCCATAAAAATACAACTGTAACTTAGCTTAAACGCGATTACTTCTGCTCCTTTGGCTCTGCGGCAGCCTTAGGCGCTGCCGCCTTTGCCGCAGCAGGTGCCTTCTTCTCCTCCTTCTTTGCGGTGGCAGGAGCGGCAGCCTTTGCCACGACCTTCGGTTCCTCCTTCTTCATGGACTGGAACGGCATGGCGGTTGCGATTCCGTTCTCGATGCTGATGTTCAGCTTGACCGGAGTCATCTTCTTTGAGTAGACCTTGAATATCATCTCGTTGAGCTCCTGGCTGAGCTTCACGTTCTCCACCCTCGTCTTGGTGTAGTGGCCGACCCTGTCCCTTATGTACCTCACCGCCTTGTTCCTCCTCCTTATCGTAGGCTGCGTGGAAAGGTACTTCCTTATGTTTATCGTCAGTAGTCTGTTGGCCATATCAATCATCCAGCTTTATCTTCTGCTTCCTCCAGTTCCTGCTGAACCTGTTGAACTGCAGCTTCCTGTGAGTCCTAAGCGTAACGAGCAGCGGCATCCTTCGCGTCTGCTTCAGCTTCTTTCCAAGCCTTCTCTTCTTCGTTTGTGTCTTCTTGCCCATCTGAGCACCTTATTTGTGCTTGAACTCGATTGTCGGTTCGCGCCTGTCTGTCATCTTCGTAAGTATGGACTTCAGCTGTGCCTCCGTGAGCTTGCCTGTTATCCTCCTTGTCTGCACGAGCTGTATTATGAGCTCGTTGAGCTGCCTGTAGAGCTCGGGGTTCGCGGCCCTTATGTTCATCAGCCTGTCGAACGCCTCCTGTTCGAGGAACTGCTTCATCATCTCCTTCTGCTGCTCCTCAGCCTGCGCCCTCTTCAGGGCATCCGAAACCCTCCTTTTCAGGTTCTTCTGGTATTCCTGCTGCTCGTCTTCATGCGGCATCTAACCACATCAGGCGCTGTTTATCTCCTTGGACAGCTTGTCCATGAAGGACTTGCCCTGGGGGGTTATTATCCTTCCTCCCTTGGTGTTCTTTACCAGCTTGGCCTTCTCAAGCTCCATAAGCGAATCCCTTATTATCCTTCCTCCCGCCCTCTGGTGGTGCATCCTGTGGACCACGTGGCCCTTCCTCGAGCCGTACCTTGTCCTCAGCTTTGAGACGCCGATGGGGCCGTTGAGGTATACCTGCCTCAGAATCGAGGCGCTCCTCATGTACCAGAAGTCAGGGTCCTGAGGCACCCTCTCCTTGCTCGGTCCGGACTTGACAAAATCCACGTATCTGGGCTTGCCGATTACCGTCTTGAGCTTGCCTGAGGCTGCCTTTATCAGTTCTGCTGAACCTACATCATAAACATTAGCCATTTCGATCTCCTTCAAGAATAGAAAATGCCGTAGATAATATTCTGTAAAAAACCTATTAATACCTTTGCCTTTGGTAATATTCTTTTAATAGCGGAATTGGAGCAGCGTGATACCCTGACAATACCACAACAAAAGGTAAAAAACCCCGATGAAACGGCCAGAGACTCGAAGATGGCAACGATAGCAAACTCTTTGTTCAACTCAGGTTTGATAAACGGCAACTTCGTGATAGTCAAGGATCTGTTCAAGGACGGGGTAGGTTGGAGGATACTGGAGGGGGTAAACGAGTCCCCCACCATGGGCAGCATGCTTAGGCGCTCCGAATACGAGAACTCAACGGAGCTGTGGAACAAGGCAGCGCACACTCCGATAGTGGCCATACTCATAGAGAAGGCAAAGTCCGGAACCACAATCAGCGGCATGCCTGTTACGCACATGATGTCCGTAACCAGTCCGCACAAGAAGGGCAGCAACTTCGACATCGGGATAAGGGAGCTCCTTGAGACCCACTTTCCAGACGTGTATCTTATAAACGCGTGAGCACTTGGCAACATCAACACCGGAAAGACTTACCGAATCCGAGATAAAGGGTATGGCGCAGGTAGTGGCAAAGTTCAAGGCCACGGCAACGAGCAGGTCCCTGCTTCGAGGTATACCCATAACCGTAGAGCAGCTGAGCCCCGAATCACCGAACCGCAAATGGACCGTATACCACAACATGCTAAAGCTACCCTTCGACTACCGACTCAAGTTGGAGGAAGGAACTGATGAGAGTCCCATATCCACAATAGAGAACCAGATAAACATTCTTCACCTGAACATGAAGCAGAGGGAGACCGCGCTCGAGGTGTTCATGTCCCCGAAGGAAGTGCAGGTAATCTCAGATTCCAAGGCTCACGGACCGGCGATGATTGACATCTTTCTCAACCACTATGAGGACCTGATTCTGAGGAAGGGCAGCGGTTAGCGGCTGCCCCTCTTGTCCCACTGCCTCTTCTGGCCGCCTCCGCTCCTTCTGTCGCCGCCGCGGTCGTTCCATCTGCTTCCTCCGCCACCTCCTTCCCTTCCTGTGGCTGGCCTTCTGCTCATTCCGCCCCTGAATCCCCCGAGCGGCCTCGTCGGCCTCTCGTTGCGGCTCCTCTCCGGCTTGCCCTCCATGTTCTTCTTTATCTTCTCTACAGTGCTGTCAAGGTCCTCCTTCAGCTTGTCCGCTATGAACTTCTTGGTGAAGAAGTCGCCCTTGAGCCCTATGCTTATCTTGGTCGCGTAGGCCCTCGCTATCTTGCCCCTCGTGTTCCTCGGCGAGTTGCTGATTGCAGGCATGTTGAACAGGAGTCCGTACTTCGGCGGCTTGCTGCCGAACTTTATGTGCTTGAACAGCGCCTTCTCCGCGCCGAGCAGCTGTATCGTGCTAGCCGGCATCATCGCCAGCCTCTCAAGTGAACCAGCTTTGCTCAGGAGCTTGGCTGCTATCTTATCGTCAGTGAGGAATGTGGTGTTTGGCATCAGCGTCTCCGATGTCGCCTTTATGTACGTGGCGAGGTCGTCCATAGCAGTGCTCATGTCCGTGCTCATCCTAGCGAACGCCAGCACCGCGGCCCTCTCGCCCGGGTTCATCGTCCTTCCCATGCTGGTTCCCGCCCTTGTGAATATCTGCTCGCTCTTGTCGGCGTCGTTGATTATCGCCTGTATGGCCTCCTTGCTTATGCTCTCCTTGTCGTTCAGCACCGCAACGAGCCTGGCCAGGCTCTCTGGGTTCGGTATCTTGACCTCGGGAAAGTATATCCCGTACCACTCGGTGAGCCTCTCGAATACCAGGTTGTAGGACTTGCTAGTCTCGTCATAGGCGTTTATGGCCTGTATGAGCGCGTGCTCCTCGTTCTGGTACTCGCTCTTTATGCTGGCCCTTACGCTCTTGAGCATGCCCTCTCTTTTGCTCCTGAAATCTCTTTCTTCCAAACAAGCACCGATTCAGATAATCTTTCCATCAGCAGATATTTATAGGTTAATACGGAATACATCATAATAAGGGCTCGGGGTTTTTCATGGCACAAAAGCTTGACGACTCATTCTCAAAACAAGAGGTCAGGCAGCAGGCATACGCCGCGATACAGACCTACGTATCTGGCGCAAAGGAGGCGCTGAAGATCGGCGACAGGCAGGATGCCGCGAATTTCATGACGGCCGCATCCAATTTCGCATTCAGGGCAGGGCTAGGGAAGGAGCTCTCAAAGGTGTACTCGACCCTTGGTTGTTACATAAGGCTCGAGCATGCCGGGATTCTGGAAAGCGCAGGCAGCCGCAGTGAGGCAGCGCCTGTCGCAGCACAGTGCGCCCGGGCAGCAAAGGATTCTCGCATATGGGACGTTGAGAGGGTCGCTGCGCTGTCGTCGTACAGGAACTATGTGGGCGCGGCCGAAGACATGCGCAAGCTGATAAAGGGGGAATCCAATCCCGCCGCGAATGTGTACAACCTTGCGAACCTGCTGAAGTCTGCAGCGACAATCGCAAAGGAGCACGGACTCCGCGAACGAATGGTGGATGAGCCTATGGCGATAGCATTCAAGCTTCTTGTAAACTCTACTTACGAGCTGGATGCGATACGCATGGTGATGGAGCTAAGGCCGGCAGAATCCGCGCTCATAAGGGAAGCGGAGAAGATTATGCTGGAGAGGAGCAGGAAGTTCCTCAGGCAGGACGAGCGCAGGCTGGTAACCGCGCTCCAGTTCGAGAGGGACGGGTTTCCCGACTGGGCGGCAACCAACATGGCGGTATTCTCCAAGGAGGTCGCCGCACCGACACTGAAAGCCGGATACGCGAAGAGGGCCGCAGAGATATTCGCCGCCGATGCGGATGCTTACAGGGCCAGGGGACTGATCCACTCCGACGTTTATGCCTCCCTGTACACGATGGCATCCGAGATGCTTTCCGAGATGACTGATAAGGGCTCACAGCAGCGGGCAAGGGAGCTGAAGCAGCTTTCGACCATCTCGATTGCCGAGCATGATGCCATAAGCCAGCAGAAGCAGGTGCCCAAATATGCGACCACGCGCAGGCAGTTTCTCCTGCGCATAGAGCAGCTGGCCCCAAAGACCTCCGAGACCGGAGAGGTGGCCGTAATAGCCGGGCCCAACGGAATTTTCAGGAGCTAAAAATTTAAAATGTGTTTGAATGGCATCATTGGAGAAGCAGGGCACCGAGGCGCTTATCAACCTCTCGACGAGGAGGGGCATAGTCATACCCGCGTTCGGCCCGTATGGCGAGCTAGGGGGGTTCTACGATTACGGACCGATAGGTCTCAGGATAAGGCACAACATCGAGCAATCATGGAGAGCCAACTTCATAGAAGACATGGGCAACGTTGAGATAGACACGACAATCATAGGCCCCGAGATAGTCTTCCAGGCGAGCGGCCACCTCGGTAACTTCACCGACCCAATCACCGTATGCAGCAAGTGCAAGACGAGCTTCAGGGTTGACAAGCTGCTGGAGGAGCTGTTCCTCAAGAAGGGCGACAAGGCATCAGCGGAGAAGGCGAAGATAAGCAAGCTTCCCGAGCTTGAGCAGATGCTGGAGGACAACAGTGCAAAGTGCGAGAAGTGCGGCACCCCGCTGCACAAGGCATCCACATTCAACTTGATGCTGGGCACCAGCGTGGGCCCGATGGGCGGCACCCAGGGATACCTGAGGCCGGAGACAGCGCAGGGAATATTCATAGACTTCAAGAACATCTTCAGGACTCTGGCGCTCAAGCTGCCGATAGGCATAGGGCAGGTTGGCAAGGCGTTCAGGAACGAGATATCCCCGAGGAGGATGCTGATAAGGATGAGGGAGTTCTCCCAGATGGAGCTCGAGTTCTTCTTCGACCCCGAGGAGAAGGAGCTGAAGATAAACAACGAGATGGTGGACGACAAGTTCCTCAAGGAGAAGGTCAACTTCGTAACCCGAGAGATGCAGGCGGAGAACTCGGGCAAGGAGTTCGTGCAGATAACCCTTGAGGAGGGATTGAGCAAGGGCTACATACCCAACAAGCTCTTCGCGTACCTGATGTTCAGGGCCAAGCAGTACATGATCGGCATCGGCTTTGACGAGGGCGTGTTCAGGTTCAGGCAGCAGCTCGAGCACGAGCTTCCCCACTACTCTAAGGGCAACATAGACCTTGAAGCAAGGCACGATGCGGGCTTCGAGGAGCTGATCGGCATAGCCTACAGGACCGACTTCGACCTGAGGAACCACGAGAAGTTCTCCAAGAGCGACATGAGCATAGTCAACGGAGAGAAGAAGCTGGTGCCGCACGTTGTTGAGATAAGTTTCGGCCTTGACAGGATATTCTGGGTACTCCTCTCAAACTCGGTGCACAAGGACGAGAAGAGGGAGTGGAGCCTGCTTCTGCTGAACAAGTACACGGCGCCTTACGATTACGCGGTGTATCCGATGCAGAAGGACGAGAAGCTGGTCGAGAAGGCACTTGAGATAAGCAAGGAGCTCAAGGAGCGCGGCGTATCTACATTCTTCAACATATCGAGCAGCATAGGCAAGAGCTACGCAAAGTCCGACGAGACCGGCATACCATTCGCGATAACTGTTGACTACACAACGCTGGAGGACGGAACCGTCACTGTCAGGGACGCGAAGACCGCGGAGCAGGTCAGGAAGAAGCCAAGCGAGATAAGATGAGTCTCTACAAGTACACCCCCTCGGGTGTGCAGGCACGGCTTTTCGATTTGAGGCACACGCTGGAGAGCGCCCAGCCGCTCACCTTCTTCTCAGATTACAACGAGAGAAAGGGCACTCTGCGCTACGCATCCGGAAGGCAGATAATAGACACCAGGTTCAGCCTGAGCAACGGCGTGGGCAAGTTCACTTTGACCGGGAAAAATATCCCGTCAAAGAAAAAGGAGCTGGTGCGCAGGTTCGGGCTCGACTACGACATGGATCGCATGTACGCCGACATACAGACCGACGCGTTCATGAAAGAGGCGGTGAAGAGTTACATGGGGATGAGGATAACTCTCAACGACCCGTGGGAGACCACCTTGTGCTATATAGTGTCCCAGTACAACAACGTGAAGAAGATCAGGGGCACTGTGCTGAAGATCATAGATAAGTTCGGCACAGATATCACGGACGGAGATAACAAGGCGAAGGCGTTTCCAACAAGCGAGGAACTGGCGGCCGCCACGGAGAAGGATTTCAAGGAGTGCGGAGCGGGATTCAGGGCAAAGTACCTCAAGTCCGCCGCCGAGTTCTGCACCAATAACCTGAATCTTTATAAGCTTCAGAAGAAAGGCTATGATGAACTGAAGGAGTCGCTGATGGAAATAGACGGCGTCGGCGACAAGGTTGCGGACTGCATCGCCCTGCTTGGCTATGGAAACCTTGAGGCGTTTCCAATAGACGTCTGGGTGAAGAGGACGCTGGAGAACGTTTACTTCAATGGAAAGGCGAAGAAGATTAAGGATCTGCACAAATTCGCGGAGGAGAGGTGGCACAGGGAATACCTGGGCTACGCCCAACAGTACCTCTTCTGGGGCGGCAGACAGATGGGAACAAAAGTGAGACTATGAACAATCTGGAAAACGACATTAGCAAGATATCTAGCTACCTTACTGACAAGCAGAAGCGATTCGACAACATAATGGATGCATCTCGCGAGATGATAAGAGAGGCAGGGCAGATAATCACGCTTCTACACAACGGCAGGGCGGCTGAGGCGGGCAAAAGGCTGGCACAGCTTAAGAAAACAGTTTCTTCCACCAGAAAGATAGACAACAGTTTCAGGTACCACACAATGCAGGCTTATCAGGAATACGTGGAAGCCGCATGCTTCTTCTCGATAAAGACAGAAGGCAGCATTCCCAAGCTCTCGGATATCGGCGTGGACAACGAGGCCTACATACTCGGACTGATGGACACTGTGGGAGAGCTGAAGAGGGAAGTGTTCGAGGCTCTCAATGGCGACGACACAAAGGCGGCGAACAAGTACTTCGAGTTCATGAAACTGATATACGACTCCACAAGGAGCGTAAGGTTCGCCGAGGTCGCACTGAACGGGTTCAGAAAGAAGCAGGATGTGGCAAGAATACAGATAGAGAGCGCGGGAAGCGAGATACTCTCATTCAAGAAGAGGCGCTGATTACTTTAGTGTTTCTGCCTCTGCTTTGCTTCAGCATTCAGATTCCGTAGTCGCCTATCTGGTGTAGCTTATTCAGTAGGGCTTTCCCAATTTTCTTTTCTATATCGACATCCAGCGTCTTGACCACGTACAAGGCGATGCCGTCCCCTCCAGCATCGAGCAACTGCTTGACGCCTATTGATTTGCTCTGGGCCTTAACCATGCTGCTGTAGTCCCCTTTCTTTACGAGCTCAAGCATCTCCCTGTAGCCCTCCCTTCCCTTTTTGGACAGTTCCTTCATCTCCTTAGGGGTAAATTCAATCTGTTGAGTCCTCAATTCCATGTGCATTGTTCCCATGTCTTCACAACTAACTGAAGTGTTCGGGGTTATATATAAGGTTTTCGTCCCAAGCCCCGAACGGTATTTAAACATATGCCGACAGAATCAGGGCTTTGCCACTACGGTCTTTGTATCCCATACATTGAACAGCGACCACCTGCCGCAGAGGGGGCATCTCATGTACCTCCACTTGCCCAGCCTTACTGCGTTGAATGAGATTCCTGGCACCCAGTTGTAATCAAACTGCTGGGAGCACTTTTGGCATGTGAGCCTTGTTACGTACTTTGGCCCAAATCTGTAATATAGCAAGAGCGCGACAATAACTACGGCCACTATCGCAACAGGCAGTATCGCAAATGGCGGTAGCGGCATCTAATTCCCATTGACCGCTTTTATCGCATCCTCCAGTATGTCAAGTCCCTTAGCCAGTGACTCGTTGCTCACCGTAAGCGGAGGAATTATCCTTATCGACGATTCGCCTGCCGGAAGCAGGAGCAAGCCGTTGTCGAAGGCATTGATTATCGCCTTGTCCCTCTGCCTTATCGCGGGGGACTTAGTCCTTCTGTCGTTCACCAGCTCTATTGCAAGCATCATTCCCAGCCCCCTGGCGTCCCCGATTATCTCGTATCGCTCCTTCATCTGGTTGAGCCTTTTCATTATCAGCCTGCCCTTGTCCGCAACCTGCTTCTCTATGCTTGCCTTGTTCCGCTCAAGGTACTGCAGCGAAGCGTAGCCAGCCGCAACGGATGCAAGATTTCCGCCGAAAGTGTTCGCGTGCGATCCGGCAGGTATGTCCCCCAAGCTGCTCTTCGTGACAGTGACACCCATCGGCAGACCCCCGCCAACGGCCTTTGCCATCGTGTAGATGTCCGCCTTGATTCCGAAGTTGTCCATCGCCAGGAACTTGCCCGTGCGCATGTATCCTGCCTGTACCTCGTCTGAGACTAGAAGTATCCCGTTATCATCGGCTACCCGTCGCAGCTCCTTCATGAACATTTTTGATGGCACTATGTAGCCGCCCTCGCCCTGTATAGGCTCAACGAATATCGCGGCTATCTCCTTTCCGGATACCTCCTTGCCTATGATGTTGCGCTCTATGAAGTCGATTTGCTCCATCCCGCACTCCTCAGTAGAGTGGCCCATCTTGCATCTATACGCGTATGGGTATGGTGCGTGTAGCGCTCCTGGAAACGGTCCGAAGTGCTCCCTGTGCACAGCCCTTGATGCGGTAAGCGAAAGCGAGCCCATCGTGCGCCCGTGGAATGAGTTGTAAAATGCAAGTACGTACTGCCTCTTGGTGAACAGCTTGGCGAATTTTATCGCGGCCTCGTTCGCTTCGGTCCCAGAGTTAGAGAGGAACATTTTTCCGAACCCGGCAGGGAAGAAGCTCAGCAACTTCTCCGCGAACAGGACGGGGAGCTCCGCCCTGTAGTCGGTGAACGCAGCGTGCATCAGCCTGTCCACCTGCGCCTTTACTGCAGTGCGTATCTCCTTGTTACCGTTAACTCCGAAGTTGTAGACCGATATGAAGCTCGAGAAATCTATGAACTTGTTTCCGGAGACGTCGTAGACGAAGTCGCCGTCGCCGTGGTCTGCGATGAACTGGTTGTCGCCCCTCGTCGTGGTGAGGAAGACCTTCCTGTCCCTCGCCATTATGTCCCTTGCCTTTTTGTCGAGCTTTATCATGCGATCCCCTTCCTGTACCTCGAGTAATTTATCAGCGCTGCAAGCGAGCCTGCTGCATCGTCAGGCGATTCGTAGACCGGCATTCCCGCGTTCTCCATCATCTGCCTGTGCGCATGCGTGTAGCTGCCTCCTACGCTCAGTCCCACCATCGGCTTCTTCATCTTCGCCGCGAAGCTCACGAGGCTTGATGCAAGCCTTGAGTCCGCTCCCGGTGTTTGGAACAAGACTATCGCCAATATCGCGTCAACGTTTGGGTCGTCACCCACCACGCTGAGCGCATCCGTGTATCTCTTGTCATCCGCGTCTCCCACAAGGTCCATCGGCATCCTTATGTTGACCGTCTCCGGCATCAGCTTCCTTAGCCTGTCCTCCGAATCCTTTGTAAGTGTGGCAAGCTCCAACCCGTTGTTGTAAAGAGCGTCGGTGGCAAGTACTCCTATTCCACCGCCGTTTGTGAGTATTGCAATCTTCTTTCCGGTCGCGAGCGGCTGAGTGTCGAATATCTTGGCGTAGTTTATCAGGTCCTTGAGGTCCTTCGCTATCGTGAAGCCGAACTGCCTGAACACCGCCTCATACGCCTGGCTGCTGCCAGCAAGCGAGGCCGTGTGGGAGTGCGCAGCCCCCGCACCAGCGGCAGTGACTCCTCCCTTGCTTATCACAACGGGCTTTATCTTGGTGACCTTCTTCGCCACCTCTATGAACTCCTTGCCCCTCTTGACTCCCTCTATGTAATAAACGATTACCTTGGTGTCCTTGTCATTGCCGAGATAGTTGAGTATGTCCACCTCGTCCACATCCGCCGCGTTTCCATAAGAGAGAAACCTGGCGATGCCGAATCCCTCGCTGCCTATCATGTCGAGCACGGCGCTGCCTACCGCGCCGCTCTGTGCAGCGAAGCTGACACCTCCAATCTTCGGCCTGTCTATCTTGTACGTTGGCAGAAAGAGCGTGTCTATCCTTGACCTCGGATCCATGACGCCGAGGCAGTTAGGCCCAATCGTGGGCATTGAGTACTTTCTCGCGATGGCGACAAGCTGGTCCTGCAGTTGGGCGTTGCCAACCTCGAGGAATCCACCGCTCACAACCACCAGCCCCTTCACGCCAGCCTTTCCGCACTCCTCCATCACCTGCGGCACTGCCATTGCCGGCACCGCGATCACGCCGACATCTATCGGCTTCTTGATGTCAAGCACGCTTGCATAAGCCTTGAGCCCGAGTATCGTCCCCTCGTTCTTTATGTTGACCGGATATATTTTCCCGGAGTAGCCGGCATCGATATAGTTCTGGAGAATGACGTGGCCCACCTTGTCGGGATTGCTGGACGCGCCTATTATCGCCACCGACTTGGGCGCCATTATGTGGCTAAGGTCCTTGTAATCGTTGTTCTTCATGCTCTCAGCCCATTACCCTCAGGTCAACCGCATCGTAAGTCCCATCGTGCAGTATGAGCGGGTTCAGGTCGAACTCGGTTATCTCATTCTCCGCGAACATCTTTGCCGCCGACATGAGCAGCGTCTTAAGCATAAGCTCGCTCTTCCGGTCAGGCGCTATTATGTTTTTCGACTTCATCTGGTCCAACATGGACTGGGCATCAAACTCCTTTATCGGGCATACGCGCAGCGCAAAGTCCTTGAACGTCTCGACATAAATGCCTCCCAGCCCGATGAGTATCATCTTTCCGAACTGCTGGTCGGTGTTGCCGCCTACTATGATTTCTATTCCGCCCCTGATCATCCGCTGCGCAAGCACCTTGTAGGGTTTGAACTGCGCGGCTCTCTTGTCGAGCTCCTTGTAAGCCGCGCTTATCTCGTCCCTTGTGGACAGGTTCAGCATAATCAGTCCGCTCTTCGACTTGTGCAGTGCCTTCGCTGAGATTGCCTTCAGCGCTATCGGTCCTCCCGCCGCGAATCTCACTGCCTCATCAGCGCTCTTCACATACGCGCTCTCAACGCTGCGTATGCTGTATCGCTTCACGAGTGCGTGAGCCTTATCGTAGTCCCAGAGCTCGTCCATCTCAATACCCCCGGCCTTGCGGTCAGAGTCTTCCCATCATGAACATCCAGACGGCCACCACGACGATTATGACGACTATCGTAGCGACTCCCATGATAAGCATCCTGTTCCCCATCATCGGGGCCGGAACTGGTGGAACTGTTGCAGCCGGTTCAGTGGCAGGAGGCTGTGCCGCCTGCGCGTCAGGTGCGGGCTGCACCGGCACTGTCTGCGGGGCACCGGGCACCGGAGGCGCAACGGGCATTCCGTTCTGCACCTGCAGGAATCCCTTCTCCGTCAGCGTTATGTCGATGCTTCCGTTCCTGAACTCGTATGATAAGTACTGCTGCTCTGCCAGCTTGTAGAGGTGCATGGCCAGATCCCTTGACGTCACGTTGACCGCTCCCGTTATGTCCGTCAGGCTCCTCTTGCCCTTGGCAAGCTCCGATATCACGGCAAAGTCAAGGTGGTCGAACTCGCCCTTCGCCTTGTCGTTCGCCTCCACCACTGTTGTCTTTCCGAGATCCGTAATCGTGAGCGCGCTCTGCCCCGGGAACGTTGTCGTGAAGTCAACCAGGCCCTTCTGCTTTAGGCCGCCAAGGATGTTGGATGCGTCGAAAAACGAGGAGTTTATCAGGCTGCCGAACTTCTCCACAACTGTGTCTGTCTTGACCCTTGACAGGGCTATCAGGTCGATAAAATTAATATCAGAAGCCATTACGTCACCGCTATCGTATAAAGAAAGGAATATATTTATAGCCTACGATAGTGTAAACAGACCAGTAGGTACAACAAGTTGATTTTTTATGCTATTCAAGTTTTTCGGAGCCGGACAGGAGGTTGGAAGATCCGCCATCTTCATGAAGGATATCAAGGGAGTCCTGTTCGATTACGGGATAAAGCTCGGTTCGGAAAAGCCCGAGTACCCTATAGGGATGCCAGAGATGGACGCGTTCGTGCTGAGCCACGCGCACATAGACCACGTGGGTGCAGCTCCGACGATATACAACGCGCACTACGTGCCAGCGTACGGCACGCGCCCGACGCTCAAGCTCTCAAACATACTGCTCGATGACTCGCTCTCCGTGGCAAGGAAGAACCACACGCAGGCGAAGTTCAGCAAGAGGCAGATAAAGGCATTCAACAACAAGTTCCAGATAAAGGACTACAACAAGCCCTTCAGGATAGGCGACATGGAGCTCGAGTTCTTCGACGCAGGCCACATTGCGGGCAGCGCTGTCACGCTCATCAACAGGAAGAATGCAAAGGACAACAAGCGAGTCGTATACACGGGCGACTTCAAGCTTGAGGGCCAGTCGCTCCACAAGGGCGCCGAGATCGTCGAATCCGACGTTTTGGTAATGGAATCCACCTATGCGAAGAGGAAGCACCCGGACAGGAAGGAGCTGATAAAGAAGTTCATAGACAGCGTCAAGGAAACCCTCGACAGCGGAGGAAACGCCCTGGTGCCGGTGTTCGCGGTAGGAAGGAGCCAGGAGATATTATACCTGCTTCACAAGCACGGGCTTTCCGGAGTCACATTCATAGACGGAATGGCAAGGGCCGCAACAAAGGCGGTTCTCAACTATCCTGAGTACATACAGAACGCGAAGGAGCTTGAGGACGCGCTGGGAGAGGCGGAAGTGATATCGGACAGCGCACACAGGAAGAAGGCGCTTGAGGCGCCGTCGGTCATACTCACCACTGCGGGAATGCTTAGCGGAGGTCCTGTGCTAAACTACATCACTAAGCTGAACAAGTACTCGAAGATCATGCTTACCGGATACCAGGTGGACGGCAGCAACGGGCGCACCCTCCTGGACGACAAGAAGGTCGAGATAGACGGGGTCGTGCACAGGATAGATACCCCTGCAGCATACTTCGACTTCTCCGCTCACGCTGGAAGGGACGACCTCTACGAGTACGTGAAGAAGAGCAACCCGAGCACCGTAATCTGTGTGCACGGCGATGCGGAAAACTCGAAGGACCTTGCCGAGAACCTCACCATGGAGGGATACAAGGCATACGCCCCGGAGCTCGGAGAGACGATAAAGCTCGACTGATTAGTTTCCCTACTCGGTCAGAAAATTAGTTTACACTTAGCTTTAGCTTCAGAACTGCCCGACGTTCGGCATGCTGAGGTCGTACTCCTGCCCCTCCGCCGGATAGTACTGGGTTGTGGGCGCGCTTTCGTAGTTGTTCCTCGAGTAGGCCAACAGTATTATCGTAACAAATCCCATTCCCGCAACTGCCGCGAGGTAGATGGTGCCGCTGTTGAGGTACTGGTAACTTGCGAGCGCAACGTTCGCGAAGACGCAGAGCAGAGCCACGCTGTATCCTCTTACCGACTGTATGAATAGCAGCATCGCGGCAAGCACTCCCAGCGCCGCGAATATTCCCTGTGCCAGCGCGGTAATGTAACTGTAGTTTATGTTGCCAAGGAACTGGAATATGCCCACCGCGTTGGCGTAGCCTATTATGTAGCCCAGCTGTCCGTTGGCGAAAACCATGAACACGGCGAACATCGCGAGCAGCATCATCCCCGCAGCCACGCTCAGGTTGTTGTAAGTGGAATACTTCTCCTTTGCATCCGAATAAGAAGGCGCCTTGTCGACGTCCTCAAGGCAGTAGTAGTTTCCGTTGTACTCCGAAATGTCCTCGAAGCAGAACGGCCTGTGGCAGTAGTTGCAGCGCGAGTAGGCCTTCCTCCACGGGTGCCATGTGCAGTGTAGGTTTTGCACCGCCTCCCTGCTCATGTACTCCTCCCTCGTCTGCGCGGCATTCTTGTTTATCAGGGCCTCAGCCATATCGTCCTCCGACTTGTAGGCTTGCATATCCGCGATGCTCTCTGGGGGCTTCTGCGGCTGATACTCAGGCTGCCGCTCCGCCCTCTTCGGTTGCTCCGTCTGCCTGGGTCTTGTAAATTGAATCGGGGTGATTGGCTCCCTCTCGGGCGCCTCCACCTTCGGCTTGTTGAAGAATAAGGGTTTCCTCTCCGCCTTCGGTTGCTGCTGCACAGGTGCCGGGGCAGGAGCTGCCTTCGGCTCGGGTCTCTTCTCAACCTTGACCTCGGGCTTCTTGATCGGCTTTGCCTCAACCTTCTTCTCGACCGGCTTCTTCTGCTGTTCCCTAACCTTGAAAATTATCAAGTCATTAGGGTCTATAGCCATCAGATCGCCGATGTCTTGCTAGCCTTCCTTATCGCGTTTTGCTTCAGCTTCTCGAAGATTCCCCTGTGCTTTGCGCAGCTTATGCAGTACCACTGCTTCCTCCTCTCGAAGAACCTCACGTCCTGCGCGGTCTTCATCTCAGTGTTGAAGCTGATGGCCCTTTCATATGCAACGCCCTTGTTTCTCGGAACCTTCCTTCCGCAGGAGTCGCAACAGACTACTGTTTCCTTTCCTCTCGTCACTATAACACCTTTAACACTTAGAATTGTCACAAGAAGATTAATAATGCTTACACCATCATATTATACCGTCAATACAGTGGTCGGATGAAGATTTACCTTATAAGCGATAACAAGGCGATGGAGATTGCGATGGCGAACGCGATAGCCAAGGCGAACCACTCGCCCATAATGAGCGAGCTCTCATACGGGGATTACAACGACATGATAGACGAGGCGATAGACAACCTCAAGTCGGGCTACGACCTGATGCTGATGTTCGCGAGCGACTCAATCAACGCTTGCATAGAGGCGAACAAGACCGGAAAGCTCAGGGCTGTGGTGTGCAGCACCCAGGAGGATGCCGCAAGGGCCAAGAAGGCCGGAGTGAATCTGGTGATAATAGACGGCGACGCGAACAAGACCGAGGCGTACGGCGTGATAAGGGGCCTGCTATCCGCGACTGTCCAGCAGTCTCCGAAGAAGGAAGCAGAGAAGCAGCAGCCGGCGTCCAAGCCGCTGTTCAAGATGCCGATGCAAAGGAGGCAGCAGGCAGAAGAGGAGGAGGAAGAGCCCGAAGAGGAAGAGGACGAGGGAACTCCGCCGAAGAAGGAATCCGGAATCGTGGGCAAGATAAAGTACCACTTCGGCCTGGACTGATAGAATGGACCTCAACTGCGAGAGGGCCATGGGCATAATCATCCCAGCCATCAGGATATCCGTTTCCAAACGGCTGAAGAAAGAGGGGATGACGCAGAGCGAGATATCCAAGAAGCTCGGCATCAGGCAGGCAACGGTCAGCAAGTATCTCGCCGGCAAGTACTCCGCGAAACTCAAGAAGGCGGAGAGGCTTGTCGATGCGAAGGGGCTCTCAGCTAGCATCTCCAAGATAATAAATCAGGGCAGGAGCGCACAGCAGGTCGCCGATGCGATGGATGCAATGGCGTTCAGGAAGGAGATAGTGGCGGCAGCGATCAAGATAGACTCGGGCTGACCCTAAGCTGCGCTCCCAATCTCTCCAGCTCCGGTATGAACTTTGAGTAAGAGACATCAACGCAATTCGGGTCTGTCACAGTCGTGTTTCCCACATACATTCCCGCAATCGCAAATGCCATGAACATCCTGTGGTCGCCTTCCTTTGCGGGGTCGCCCCTCGAGTCCAATGCAGCCCCGCGCAAGTCGCCCTCGGTCCTTATCCAGAGACCGTCAGGCTTCTCCTCCACTATGGCGCCGAGCTTGGGCAGCTCCCGTGAGAGGACCGCTATCCTGTCCGTCTCCTTGAACCTTGCCTGCTTCACGTTCACTATCCTTACCCAGTTGCTTGACTTCAGCCCCATCGCAGCAACCGCTGGGAGCGAGTCCGGCGAGTTTGAAAGGTCTATGGTCCCTCCGCTGATGTCCGATGCCCTCACACCAATCACGTTCTCCTGAACGTACACATCCGCACCCAGCCTTCTTGCGTTCGGCACTATCGAGCTGTCAGCCTGCGGCAGTGTCACGTCTATGTTGATTGCGATCTCCATCTCCCTGCCCACCAACACATTGGCTGCAAGAAGGAGCGCTGTGCCGGAGAAATCCGATGGTACAACGAAGTTGGTGCTCCTGTAGTCCGCCCTGTCGACCCTGTACTTCTTGTATGGCTCGATAACCTTCACCGCAACCCCGAACTTTTTCATGGTAGCTATAGTGGAGTCCACGTAGGTCTTGGAAACGAGCTCGTTCTTTATGTTGAGCGTAAGCCCCCTCTCCATGAGCGGGGCGGCTATGAGGAGTCCGGATACGAACTGGCTGGAGATTGAGCCGTCCACTACTATCTCCCCTCCCTCCGCACCATCTCTACCTGTTATCGTGAGCGGCGCCTTTCCGTTGTTCGATACGCAGCTCGCGCCTAGGGCGTTTATCGTGTCCACGATGGGCTGCATCGGCCTCGACCTCAAGCTATCGTCGCCGTCGATGGTAACCCTGCCCTCGCATACGCTCGCAATCGCCGCGGTTATCCTCATCGTGGTGCCGGAGTTCGATGCGTCTATCCCGCTCTTGACTATCCTGGGTCTTCTGTTCCCGTCCACGCGCAGCATATCCTGTCCGGGGAAGTACTCTATGTCTGCTCCCAGCGCCCTCCCCGCCTCTATGCTGGCAAGGGTATCCCTGGAAATTAGGGGAGAGTGTATCCTGCTGGTGCCCTCCGAGACCGAGGCTATGAGTATGGCCCTGTGGGTGTAAGTCTTGTCGCTCATCGGGGTTATCCTCCCGGTAAGCTGGGACCTCCCAACATGGCATATCTCGACCATGGTCTGGCTTTCTTTTGGAGGTCTAAAAAGCTTTTCTTCAGCCCCTTTCCCAAGGGCCAAAATAGTGGGGCGCAAAAGCTGAAAAGAAGTAAAAACCCCAGCGGATAGGCTTTAAATACCTTCGAACGGCTACTTTAACCGTTATAGTGGTTGAAATGCAGAATGCTAACGAAGTACAGGTCGAGAGCGTAAAGACGCAGGTCCAGCCTCAGGCTGTTCAGCCTATGGACCCAGCTCTGGCTCCTTATCACAGGACGATGGAGGACATCGAGAAGATGCCGGTGATAGAGAAGACCATGACAGTATGCCCTGAGTGCAAGCTCATCGTCAACGGAATCATATACAAGGACGGGGACAACGTGATGATAAGGAAGCACTGCCCGGAGCACAACTGGACGATAGAGAAGTACTGGGAAGACTATGATATGTACATGAAGATGAGGCGTTACAATTACTTCGGAAGGGGATTCGACAACCCCAACTTCATAACGGAGACGAAGGGCGCAAACTGCCCGTTCGACTGCGGAATGTGCGAAAGGCACAAGTCGCACACCGGCCTGGCCAACGTCGTGGTAACAAACAGGTGCCACCTGTCGTGCTGGTACTGCTTCTTCTATGCGAAGGAGGGAGAGCCGATATACGAGCCCAGCACCGACGAGCTCAGGAAGATATTCAAGAACCTGAGGAACCAGAAGCCGATTCCAGCCAACGCCCTCCAGATAACTGGAGGAGAGCCGACGATGCACCCCGACATAGTGGGCGTCATACAGGCCGCGAAGGAGGAGGGCTTCGACCAGATCCAGCTCAACACAACGGGAATCAACCTTGCGCTGAACCCCGAGATGGCATATAGGATAAAGCACGCCGGCGCCGGCACGCTTTACCTGAGCTACGACGGAGTGAGCAAGAGGGCGAACCCCAAGAACCACTGGGAGGCCCCTCTGACGCTCGACGTCGCGAGGAAGGCGGGCATAAACGTTGTGCTCGTACCTACCGTCATAAGGACGATAAACGACCACGAGCTGGGCAACATAATCAACTTCGCTCTGAACAACATCGACGTGATAAAGGCGGTCAACTTCCAGCCGGTTTCGCTGGTGGGAAGGATGCCTACCAGGTTGAGGGAGAAGCAGAGGATCTCGATTCCGGGAGCCATCAAGCTCATAGAGAAGCAGACCAACGGCGTGATAAAGAAGGACCACTGGTTCTCGGTTCCGTACGTCGGAGGAATAAACAAGTTCATAGAGGCGCTTACGGGCGAGTACAAGTACGACCTCTCCATCCACTTCGCGTGCGGTGCGGGATGCTACCTGTTCCTCGACAGCGACAACAAGTTAATTCCGATAACGGAGTTCGTGGACGCACCGGGCCTGCTCGACCACCTGCAGAAGGCGGTCAACGACATGGAAGGCAAGGGCAAGCTGCAGAGGAAGGCCATAGCGGTCAAGACCCTGCTCCAGCTCGGCAAGTTCATAGACAAGAAGAAGCAGCCCAAGTCGGTCAACTTCCTGAAGCTGCTCATGTCGATATTCACCAAGCACGACTTCGGATCAGTGGGAACGCTGCAGATGAAGTCGCTGTTCTTGGGAATGATGCACTTCCAGGACGAGTACACATACGACATACACAGGGTGGAGAAGTGCGACATTCACTACGCCATGCCTGACGGAGAGGTTCTCCCGTTCTGCACGTTCAACGTGTTCCCTGAGGTATATAGGGACAAAGTCCAGAAGCAGTACTCAATCCCTACGAAGGAGTGGTCAAAGACCCACCCGAGCTGGGGATACTCCAAGGACAAGTACATAAGGAACGTCAAGGAGTGGGAGGCAACTGAGCCGTACCAGAGGACATATGGAAGGATGATTGACTACTTCGCAATGCCGGTCAACGGGGGCATGCCTGTGGCGAGCTTCGCGAACGAGAGGTTCGACGGGGTCGCGCCAAAGGTAGCTCCGCAGGTCCAGGTAATGCAGGCCTCCAACGCGCACCAGGCAGAGCAGGTAGTAAGGATGCCTGCGCCATCGCCTGCCGTTGCGGCAGAGGTAGCGCCGACAATGCACGCACATGAGGGCGCTCACTCCGACAAGAAGGAGGGAGACTCATGCGGCTGCGGAGGCGGAGGATGCGGTTGCGGAAGCGGAAAGGGAGCTGAGGCTGAGGATTCGTGCGGCTGCGGAAGCGGCTCGTGCGGATGCTGAGACCTCACTCTCTCCATTCCATCTGATATCAAATCGTGCTTCATATGGACCACAGCACCCAAACCGAGGTAAAGCAGGCAGAGGAGGAGAACTCCGATTTTGAGGCCTACGTTACCGAGGACGGAAAGAAGTACCACGTACCGTACAGGATGATAAAGAGGCTCATATTCTCCAACGTCAGCAAGGAGGAGCTGAAGGACATACAGCACTCCGCGAGGCTGCAGTACAGGCTGATGCTGATGGATCCCGTCATCAAGGCGAACGTCAACTTCACCAAGCGCATCATCACGATTCTCTACAATCCGAAGACGGCGGACAACATAAGGGAGAAGACGAGCAAGGAGGAGCTGATGGATTTCCTTGCGAAGCAGGGAGTGAACGTCGACCCGAAGTTCATGGTCGACGAGGATTACGATTACTACAAGAACCTCTACACATACGCATACATGCCGCCCTCAATAAGGGAGACCACACCGTACGGATACACGAAGGAGGAGTGGCTCAAGCTGAAGGACGACTGGCAGGTGAAGATGCAGAAGGGAGAGGCGGCGAAGCTGGGCAAGCACAAGGCCTGGCAGGACAGCTACCTCGAGGCCAACCCGGAAATACAGAAGGCGATAGCCCCTGACTTCAAGCCATCCGTGGTTGTGGAAGGGAAAAAGTCCCTTCTGGGCGGACTGCTGGGCAAGAAGCCCTCTGCCAAGAAGAAGGAGAAGGGGTTCTGGTTCCACGGAATCTAGACTTGTTTTGATGTGAGCAAATGCCGAAGACACTCGTACTGATAGACCCGGACAAGACTCTGGTCAAGGAGACGAAGAACGTCTCTCAGTACTACATGGAAGGCATAAGGATGGTCTACGGCGTGTATATCGACGACATAAACCTCGACGAGTTCGTGGGCAAGACCACTCAGGAGACCGTTGTGGAGCTGCTCAAGAGGAACGATATCCCTGAGGCGGAGATACAGGAGAAGCTTCACGTCTTCTCCGAGGAGCTGCCGTACGAGCACTACAACGTCGCGGGCCACGACCACGCGACGCTTGGCGACGGTGCGAAGGAGACGATGGAAAGACTCTCGAAGGACAACGACATAATGCTCGGCGCGGCATCGGGCCAGCTCGAGAGGATACTCAAGAACATGTTCGAGCGCGCCGGAGTGAAGATGGAGGACTACATAAGGTTCGGCGCATACGGCGACGCGGCGTTCGACATGAGCGGGATAATAACCGCAGCGGTCGAGAAGGCGAACGGATTCGGGATAGCGAAGGAGAGGATGTTCTTCGTCGGATACTCGCCACAGTCCATAACCGCGGCCAAGGCGCTGGGCCTGAGGACCATCGGAATAGCCACTGACTACTTCTACACCGAGCAGCTCACACAGGCGGGAGCGGAGCGCGTGACCAAGAGCGCAAGGGACATACCCAAGATGGTAAAGTAGGTTCTTATTGCCCGCCGCCGAGATACTAATATAAACTTGTAATTGTCCATACTAACCAGTGATAGGTTGCAGAGCTCAGGCAAGGCCCAATCGGCAATGGAGTACCTCACCACCTACGGATGGGCCATACTCGTAATAGTGGTACTTGCCTCCTTGCTCTACCTCTACTCATCCGCCCCGGAGACCGCACCACCGACAACATGCACCTTCATCAGCGGGGTCTACTGCAATGCTATAGTCGTCGGCACAAACACGGTCACCAAGGCCACCACGGTCGGGATATTCCTCTCCAACTCCCAGCCGTACCCTATCGCCAATCCGCGCCTCTTCGCAAAGGTCAGCGGACAGAACACTACCACAGTCCAGTGCTCGCCCAACTATGTAATCTCAGGAGGATCGCTCGTCTGCTCGCTGCAGCTTTCAACCACCACGAGTCTAGGGCAGTTCCTGGCCGGACAGCTCTACCTGAACGCCACCTATTGCGGGCTGCAGGTCAACTACTCGCAGGCCAACCTCTGCTCGTCGGCGCCGAGGGAGACATACTCCGGGAGCTTCGACTCCCATATCGAGCCGCTGATAGGGACAAACACTATAATAACGCTATCCGCGGCGAACTCAAGCCAGCTGGCCAACGGAGGACTAGACTCCCTGACGGCCACGGTGAAGCTTCTCGGATATCCGCTCCCAGGAGCCACGGTGAACTTCACAGCCAACGTGCCCGGATACGTCATGGCGCCCAACGTCACGGTGACCAACAATACCGGCACCACGCTCAGTCACATATCCGGCACAAAGGCGGGTAATGTGCTGGTGAGCGCCAGATACGGGGGCCTGATAGCCAACACCGTTATACAGTTCCTCTCCTCAACGAACGTCAAGTTTGCAGTGACAGGGTTCCCCTACTGCTCCACCGCTGGACAGATAATAACGATTGACGGCGCGGGATACACGTGCAGCCAGCTGACTGCGGCCACATTCTCATGGGCGCAGGGAAGCGTCCACTCCTGCGCCGTCAACGCAATTGTCACCGACAACTCATTTGTGCAGGGCGCATGCAAGACATCCGGTCTCTTCTGCACGGCGAACCAGAACACCACACTCACGCTTAACTGCACGCCCCAGTATTACCTTACGGAATCCGCAAGCCCTGGCGCGGGCGGCTCGGTGCTTCCGGGAAGCGGGTGGCACAACAACACCTCATCGGTCACGATAAGCGAAACCAACAGCGTGGGCTACATATTCAACGGCTGGACAGGGGTAGGCACCGGATCATACACCGGCGCGTCCACCTCCACGGGCATAACCATTAACTCGCCGATAACGGAGACGGCGGGATACACGCAACCCTTCTCCGCCACGTGCGGCGGCACGCTCACCCTTGTTGCAGGTAACGACATATGCACATTCACCTCAAGCGGGACCTTCACGGTCGCAGGCAGTAGCGCCAACGTTGCGGTTCTTGTAGTAGCGGGAGGCGGCTCCGGCGGTTGGGAGGTAGGCGGAGGAGGAGGAGCAGGCGGCCTTATCTACAACGCACTATTTCCAGTCTCTCCGCAGGCTTACAGCGTAACTGTCGGGATTGGAGGGATAAGCAATGCCATGGTTGGGGGGCAGAACGGCGTCAACAGCATATTTTCCACATTAACTGCCATAGGCGGCGGCGTGGGTTATGGCGGTGCAGGTGGCTCCGGCGGCGCGCTTTATAATGGACAGGCTGGCAGCCCCGGCTCAGGCACAGCCGGGCAGGGCAACAACGCAGGCAGCGGCGGTTATGAATCTACGGGGGGCGGAGGGGGCGCAGGCGCCGTCGGGGGAAACGGCGGCAGCAATTCCGGAGGCGCAGGCGGCGCTGGTGCAACTTATAGCATTTCTGGCTCGGCGGTGACCTATGCCGGCGGCGGAGGCGGCTATGGTTATTCGGGCGGCGGCTCCGGCGGCTCCGGAGGCGGCGGAGGCGGAGGATATTATTCCTCCGGCGGCGGGTCGGCCACGGCAAATACTGGCGGTGGTGGAGGAGGAGATGGCACCGGGCATCCAGGCGGCGCAGGCGGTTCAGGCATAGTGATAATCGCCTACAACGCGCTTGGCAACGGAACCCCGTAGCATGGCCCTGCGGATGCGTAGCAGCGAGCGCCCTTCTGGCAGAAAGCCTTAAATAGCTTGATGCGAGAATAGAATATACCTGAAAGGCAGGTCCTTTATCCTAAAGGAAGTAATCACTGGATGAAGTACAGAACCGACGGTGTTATATATGGCAAAGTCCTACGTGAAATTCGAAGTATCGACAGAAGTCGTCGCAAAGACGTACGAGGCCCTGCAGATGGCAAGGCAGTCAGGAACGATAAGGAAGGGAGCCAACGAGGTGACCAAGAGCGTCGAGAGGGGGCTCGCATCATTCGTTGTCATAGCCGCCGACGTCGAGCCGGAAGAGGTTGTCGTACACCTGCCCACGATATGTGAGCAGAAGAAGATAGTATACTCATTCGTACCGAGCAAGGTAGAGCTCGGAAAGGCGATAGGCATGAGCGTCCCCTGCACCGCAATAGCGGTGGAGAAGGAGGGCAGCGCAGCATCGCACATAAAGGACATCAAGGCCAAGGTCTCGGGCTCAGCGCCAAAGGAGGCCAAGACAGAGGCTCCGAAGGCTGCGGAGAAGGCTCCTCACAAGAAGGAAGAGCCGAAGTCCGAATAATAAAATAATAAATCATAATCAATGATCGGCATGGCAGACCAGCAACCACAACAGGCCCATCAGCTCGCGGGATTCCTCGCGGAGATAGTGGATATAAACACGGAGGCGAAGACGGGAATCTCCGGAGAGATATACTCCGTCTCCTGCAGGATACTCGAGGGCAATGACAAGGGCAGGATAATAAGGAGGAACGTGCTGGGCCCCATAAAGATCGGCGACATAGTCAGGCTCCCCGACACGAGCAGGGAGGCAAGGGAGATAAAGGTAAAGTGACGGTGTCTTCATGAAGTGCACTTATTGCTTGAAGGAGCTGAGGAAGGGAACGGGCACGATGTTCGTGCACACCACGGGCACGATAAACTACTTCTGCTCGAACAGGTGCTACAAGACCCAGATCTTCACAAAGAGGAAGATAAACCCCAAGCTCACCCGCCTGGTAAAGAAGTAACCACCGCGCTGTACGAAAGCTTTTTAGGAATATATTCCCACCAATTAGCGGTAGTTAGGGATGGCAGACAAGCGCACGCTGATATTCATATTCTTACTGATGGGCGGGATAGCCACGCTCATGGGCGGAATCGCGAGCACATTCATCAGCCTCGCGCTGCACAGCACAAGCGCAGTCGCGCAGTTCATACCGATCTACAACACCTTCAGCTTCTACTCGCTTCTAGGAATGATGTCGGGCATAATGCTCGTGATAGCCGCGCTCGAGGTACACCACAACAGGAGGAAGGGATCGATAAAGTACTGGTCCACGGTGGCGCTCGCGTTCGCGGTAATAAGCCTGTTCGACGGCGGCGGACTTGTGCTGGGCTTCATACTGGCGATAATAGGTAGCATGATAGGGCTCACCGAGTGAGCCGTTTATCTTCCTACCAACGCCTTCCGCGAAGGCTTAAATAATCCACACCCTAACAGTTGTTACAGTGCGTGAATGTCATCATTCAATTCTGTCCCGCATCCTGTTTCTCGCGACAAGCTCTCATCCTCAAAAGCGTCAGCATCCCCGTCCGAGTTAGTGCAGCAGCTGCAGACGATGGGGACGAACAACATTGAGATACTCAAGCGCATAAGGGCCATAGGCGGCGCGGGCGTTGCCAACGGCGTCACATCGGAAATGTTCAAGCTTTCGGATAACGATTACAAGGTACTTGTCCACAACCTGAACAGGATAGACTTCGCCATCAAGAAGGGGCTCGACACAACCAAGCTGAGGAAGATTGCCAGCGGGGAGAATGGCGGGCTGCACGAGAAGGCCTACGCTGTTCTGCTTTTCATAAGTGACTCCGACATGAAGATACCGGACCTGCTTGAGGAGCTGGGCATAACAGGTGGTGGTATAACCGAGCTGCTCGACACCAAGTTCAATGGGGATCACAACAAGATGCACGAGTGGATCATGGGCAAAGCCTACGGTCTGCTTATCAGGTAACTGCATCGGTGCTGGGACAGAAGGTTAAAGAACCTATCACGCTGAGAAATATTCGGGTGCGCCAGTGAGATCGGCAGTGGACTGCTTCGATGCGGCAAGGGCCCATCAGGAGTTCAGGGAGATGTGCAACGGCCTTCTGAAGCCGCTTGCCAGGAAAGACGGAGTCCTCTATGTCAACGCGATGATAGACGTCGAGCAGATAAACCGGTTCGATTTCGGCAGCAGCCCGCGCGCAGACAAGAACGCCATAATCTGCATAATAACGATAGGGCTTCGCGGAAGCGACATCACTAATGCGATAGACAGGTCGTGCGCCGGCGACGTAAGAAGATTTTATGACAGCCTGCTGCGGAATCCGGGCAACACGCCCACGCTCAGCGAGCTCCTGGTTCACTAGCCCTTTTCCCTCTCCGTTATCTCCTCAACCTTGACGTCACCGTCTCCCTCCTTGAACGAGTCCCCCATCACGTTGCTTATGCCGAACTTCATCAGCTTGGCCTGGTACTTCGAGAGGAATATCTTGCGGCCCGCCATGTCCTTTATTATGTAGGCGCCGCTGTCGTCCACGGTGACGATGATGTACTCATTGCCCTTGCTTATCCTGTAGCTCTTGGCCATCCACTAGCCTTCGCACTTTATGCCCTTGCCGAACTCCAGCCTCTCAGCGATAGCGCCGTCCTCGTCATAGACGTATGCGATTATCGACACCGGGTACTCGTCGGGGAAGTTGTTGACGCTGGTGTACAGCCTTATCGGCTTCGCAAGCGTGCCGCTCGGCTTGAGTATGCCTATCCTCGTCCTCCCTATGTTGAGCTCCTTGTCGTGCGCCAGCGTCAGCGGAGGCTTCACGTTTATGTCGCACTCGCACCAGAATGTCCTGGTAGGGTCGAGGCTCTTCATCGTTATCGTCATGACCGTCTCGTTCTTGGTGTAGGGCTTGAGCACCTTCGGCTCGAATTCTGCTGCAAGTTCAACGGTCGCCAAGGAATCATCAGCAATCAGGAAGCGTAGATTGCAAGTTATACTCAACACTAAGATATTTATAGATTCAAGCAGATTAGTCTATCCTGTCAACAAAGCAGTGCGATTCATGGAAATAAACGAGGCAAACCTGATAGAGCAGGAGCTTACATTGAGGAATCTCAGGATCACCAAGGAGGTAGTGGAGACCAGGAGGTCCATAGTCAGGTGGCTGGCCCTCACGCTCGGCGTGATAAGCCCCGGAGAGTCGAGGCTGACCGCAATATCCGTTCTCGACTCGGTGTTCTACTTCCAGTTCGGCCAGAGGAAGGATCCCTCGGTGGAGGAGATGTCCACGTATATAAACGAGACATGGAGCGAGATAAACGAGAAGACGCTCCGATACCACCTGCTACAGCTGAAGAAGGCCAATATCGTTGACAACGCCAAGGGGAGGTACTTCCTCACCGCCCCGCAGATGGGGGACAGGTACGATGCCGACGCATGGGTCAGCAATTACATAGATTCGCTTACCAGCCCGATAAAGGACAAGACAAGGGCTGTCATAAAGGAACTGAAGGGTAGATGATATGGACAAGAACATTGTTTTGTACGCGGGAATCGCGATAGTCATAGTGGCGGTGGCGCTGGTCGCCGCATTGGTGCTCTCAACGCCGTCCTACAACGTGAAGCTGGCGCTGGTCACGAACAGCACGCAGCCCGTCTACCCTTACCAGACGGCCCACTTCGCGATAGTGCTCCAGAACAAGGGATCTTCCATAAGCAACCTCGTGGTAGGGTTCTACCTCAACGGCAGCGAGCTCAGCTACTACAGGATATCGCTGCCTGCTAACAAGACCGTCGCAGTTGCTACAAATTACACTTTCCAGAGGAACGGCACCTACCAGTTCTCGGCCGTAGCCGACTCGGCGCACGTGCTCCCGCTCACAAACAGGAATACCACCGCCGCATCGCTCAGCATAAACGTAACCCAGGCTGCGCAGGCAGACATATTCACCTCTATACCCAACAGCAACGTGACATACAGCCAGAGCTTCTCGTTCGCCAACGTGGGGCTTGAGTCCTCATCCGCAATAGCCGACAGGTACAACATATCGATATTCAACAACCTGTTCGCTATACCGCAGGCTATAGTGACCAAGGTTGCCGAGAATCTGGTGCAGGGAACCGCATACGCCAACGGCGCATATGTCAACTACACAAACGGCACATCCGCATACACTCTATGGCTGCAGGGCGTCGAGACACCGCAGAACGTTCAGTACATAGTCTCCACATTCGGGCTGCAGTCCAAGACGGTCGGCAGCACAAACTCTCCAATCGGTTTCACAAGGGTGAGCAACACCACGAGCATGTGCACCCTCTACGCGGGCGGATGGACGAAGATAGTGTCGTACTTCAACGACAGCATGGCGGGCAATTGTGCGGCCATGGCGGCCACATCGTATCAGCCGACTGAGGCGAACGTGCTTGTAACCGCGCTCAAGGCCAACTCCGCAATACCCGCATACCGGGCTAAGTTCTCTTATAAGAACACCTCGCTTGTCGGCTCATCGATATCATATTCCAACGCCACGTTCGGCGTAGCCAGCATGTTCTACAACAACTTCGGCTTCTTCACGAGCATAATACAGTCGAACCAGAAGGCCAATGCCACCCGCAACAACACCACGCAGATATGCAGGGGGCTTGCCTACGGCAATGGCACCACCAATGTCTGCTCGGTGTACGTGGTGCCGAGGGACGGGAAGGTGGCCAACGGCTTCGCTCTGGTCAACTCGGTGCAGATAGGCAGCAAGTACGTGCTGCAGCTCTTCTCGCTCATCAACCAGACCAACTCCGCGGCTGCGCACGTCAACGCCGTATCGCTGATAAGGGCTCTCAACATATCCCAGAACTCAACAAAGTGGGGATCCGCGTTCACCAACTTCTGCACGGTTAGAAACTCCTCGATAGGCTGCAAGGTGACGGCATACGACTACACGAACAACACGGCCTATGTTAACATCACCAACAACCTTTCCGGCCCGCTCACCCTGAACCGCGCCGCATGCTATGTGCCCGGGGTGAGGGCCAATGTCACCGTCAACACCACGATAAACACCGGAGGCTCCGCTAACCTTAAGCTGTTATGCGCCAACCTGCCGATACCTGTGGTCAGCCCAGCGACGAGCTACCTGCTCACGCTCAACTATACGTACCAGAACAGGGCGGTAGTTACCACCGGCGAGCTGAACATCACCAACTCCGGGTTCCGCTGACGTAGGGTCTGCCAAGCTCTAAATAGCTCCAAACCCATAACCTTATGGTGAGGCGATGGAGACGGAAAGCGCGGGCGGCAGGCTCTCCGAGGACGTGGTCAGGCTTAGGAAGCTTGAGCACGAGCTGTCCAAGCTGGAGCTCTCGAAGCATCTGGATCCACACAAGCTGGCCGGGGACATAATAAACGCGGAGGCGGGAATAAAGGGCAACATACTTGAGAGCGTAAAGAGGAACGCGACCCAGTTCGCCATGTTCGCCGAATTCGCCATACAGAGGCACTCGCTTGCCGAGGTGCCCTACAAGGACACCAACATGGCACACATAATAGTCAAGAACCATTCCAGGAACGAGCACATACTCGCCCTCGCCTCAAGGTGCCCGGTCGATATACTGCTATCGCAAAACGCGAACGGCATCAATCTGCTCACCTCGCTTGCCGAGGCGACACAGAAGAGCGCCAACAGGGTAATAACGGACCACGGTGAACATCTGCTAACTCCCAACAGGGACGGCCGCACTCCAGCTTACTACGTGGCGGACAAATGGGAGAACCTTCTCGGAAAGCTGCTTTTGGACAAAAACGTGGCAAACTCGCCGGAGGGCGCGGAGTGGAAGGTGCTGTTCAGGGCCTACATGAAGTTTCCCGACAAGGTGCTCCAGCTCGCAAGGAATCCGATCTACAACGAGGTGTTCGATTTCGTGCTCAACCAGCCCGAGGTCAAGAATGCGCAGGACTTTAAAGTAAGGGAATATTCAAATCGGATCAACGCGGCGCTGCTGACGATCAGTCCAAGATGAAGTCCTTGGCGCCCTTCCCCTCCGGGAAGGCCCTGCCGTTCTGCGTCTCTACTGGGAGCTCCAGCTCGTTGGCCAGCCTCTCCAGCTCGCTCATGTCTATCACGCGGTCGAGCCAGAGCTCCACGAACTCGTCCTGGCCAGCCCTGACCTTCCTTATGTTGAATATCTGGAACTGGAGCATCCCGGCTCTCTTCACCTTTATCCTGAGCGTCCCCTCCTTCACTATTCTTGCGGCCTGTTCTCCGAGCATGAAATCACTAACAAATGACTAGCAATACATTTATTAATGAAAGTTAGTATTTATAATCGATTCAGATGGATATCAGCTCCTCATTCGTAAGTACGTACTTCTCGCTGATACACACCCTCCTGTCCGCCTATCTTTCGGGCATGCCCCTCACCGCCATATCGCTGCTCGCCGCGCTCGTGCTGTTCCTCATAATGCTCTCGATCGTCATCATCGGCTTCTCGTACGTCTTCAGCTACCTCGAGCGAAAGATAATAGCGAGGGCGCACGGTAGGCACGGGCCCACATACGTAGGGCCGTTCGGCTTCCTGCAGAACATAGCGGACTTCATCAAGCTGCTCTCCAAGGAGAGCATAGTCCCGTTCAGCGCGGAGAAGCCGCTGTTCACCATCATGCTTCCGCTTCTGTTCGGCCTGTTCGTTGTAATAATGGCCTTCATACCCCTGACCAACTCCTTCGTCGGCATAAACACCAGCCTCGCGCTCCTGGCGGTGTTCGTCCTTCTCTCGTTCTCCCCGCTGCTGATGTTCCTCATCGGCTGGACAAGCGGCAACAAGTTCTCATCCATCAGCGCGCAGAGGTCCGTGATAATACTCGTAAGCTACGAGATACCGATGTTCCTCGTGGTGCTCTCCGTGGCCATGATGGCGGGCAGCTTCAACTTCGGCACCATAGTCAACCTGCAGAGCGCAGGGTGGTTCATAATTGCCATGCCCGTAGGCCTGGTTGTCTTCTTCATAGTCCTGCTCGCAGAGCTTGAGAGGCCTCCGTTCGACCTCAGGGACGCCGACAGCGAGCTGATAGCGGGCTGGCTCGTCGAGGTGAGCGCCCCATACTACCTAATCTCACTCATGCTCGACTACACGAGGGTGCTTGTTGGCTCGCTGCTGGTTTCCATAATGTTCCTCGGCGGATGGTTGGGGCCGACCATCATCCCGCCATTCGGATGGCTGATGATAAAGGTCGCGCTGCTCACCATTTTCGTCATGGTGATACGCGCCACGACCGTCAGGATGAGGATGGACCGCGTGCTCAGGATGGGCTGGGCCTACCTCACCCCGCTCGCGGTAGCTAACCTATTAATTACCTTCATGTTATTCATTAGATAGGGGATTTGGATGGTGCTCAAGCCTATACTCAAGGTGCTCAAGCAGATCGCGAGCAAGCCATACACGATGGAGTACCCTGAGAACAAGCCCGCGCTTACGGACAACTACAGGGGCATTGAGAAGCTCGACATGAAGACCTGCATAAGCTGCTCCGCGTGCGAGAGGATATGCCCCAACAGCACTATAACGATGGTCGACGTGGACACCGAGAAGGGCACCAAGGTGATGCCGGAGATAAACATCGAGAGGTGCCTCTTCTGCGGGCTTTGCGAGGAGGTCTGCCCGCCCAAGTGCCTTGTGCTCACAAAAGACTACAGCTTCGAGAAGTACGACAGGAGGGAGTTCGTAAAGAGGCCTGAAGAGCTTGACTGATGTGTTGAGATGGATTACACTCTGTTGTTTGCAGCAGTAGCCACTCTGGAGATAATATCGGCAATGCTGGTATTCACCTTCAGGAACGTGCTCCACTCCGTGCTTGCCCTCTCCATGACATTCCTCTTCAACTCCATACTGTTTCTCGCGATGCAGCAGACGCTGCTAGCGCTGATACAGCTGTTCATAATGGTCGGCGGAGTGTCGACATACATATTCGTCGGAGTCTCCTCATCAGGCCTCTCCAAGTTCAGACATACAAGCCTGCTCGCGCTTGGGATACTGGCCCCGCTGCTCATAGTCGCGTACGCCACCAACCTCGTATACGTCATCCAGGGCACCTCCACTCAGGAGAACCAGGTGACCGGATTGATGATAAAGTCAGCGCTGGGCGCGAATATAGGAATCCTCTACGTAATCGCCTTCGTGCTCTTCGCGACAGGCTTATCATCGATAATACTTCTGAAATCAATGGGTAGGAAGACATGATATTCATATACTTCATGGCGCTAAGCTTCTCGCTCTTCGCGATAGGGCTGGCGGGAGTTGCCGCAAGCAGGCACTTCCTGATAATGATGCTGTCCGTTGAGGTCGCCATAATAGCCAGCACCCTCCTCGCCACCGCGTTCTTCTACTTCACGGCCAACGGGAACATAATCACGCTGCTGCTCAGCATGTGGACCGTTGCCTCGATGGAGGTGCTCGCGCTGATAGTGTTCTACAGGTATCTGGCAGCCCAGGAGGTCAGCCTCGATGTCAGCAAGCTCTCAAAACTGAAGAATTGATAAGATGTTCGCGCCGATAGTGATAGTTCCGATTCTCGCAGGGGCCTTTGCAGCCCTGGCTCTCGGAAGCAGCAGGTACACCAAGTACGTTGCGCTGGGCTCAAGCATTATCACGCTACTGCTGGCGGTATCTATGTTGAACGCTGCCCAGCAGATCCAGAACGTCAACTGGTTCAGTTTCGCAGGCAACACCTTCGTGCTGAACTTCGCGCTCGGCCCGATACACATGCTGCTGCTCCTGATAGTGGCCGGCATCACGCCGCTCATCATGGCATACTCCATAGGTTTCATGAGGCTGCCGAGCGAGCAGGGAAGGTACTACTTCGAGATGCTGCTCTTCGCATCCTCAATGATGCTGTTCGCCGTGTCCGGCGGATTCCTTACGCTATTCATAGGCTGGGAGCTGCTGGGCGTGACCAGCTACCTGTTGATAGGCTTCTGGTACGGCAAGGAGCGCGCACCGGCCGCCGCGAGGAAGGCCATAACGATCATACTCATCGGCGACCTGGCCATGTTCGCCGCCATGCTGCTTCTGTGGAACACCTACCACACATTCAGCTTCGCCGCAATACAGGGCGTACAGCACAGCGCCGCAGCCACGATTGCGCTTTCCCTGATACTTGTGGCAGCATTCACCAAGTCCGCGCAGTTTCCGTTCAACGAGTGGCTGCCCGACGCGATGGAGGGGCCGACGCCGGTCTCGGCATTCCTGCATTCATCAACTATGGTGAAGGCGGGAGTTTTCATGATAGCAATACTTCTTCCGATATACGCGGGCTACGGCATGCTCCTGCCCATACTCGTTGTCGGAATAATATCCACGATCATAGGCGCCACAAACGCGCTGGCATCCACCCACATCAAGAGGGTTCTCGCGTATTCCACCATAGAAGACCTGGGCCTCATGTTCATAGCGCTCGGGCTTAACGCAGTGGGCGCCGCTATGGCGCTTTTCCTTATGCAAACTTTCTACAAGGCGCTGCTCTTCATGAGCGCCGGCGCGATAATGAAGGCCAACGGAACCGAGGACATGTGGAAGAGCTACGAGAGCAGGTCGTACATGCCGCTCTTCATCTCCGCAATAATAGGTGCCGTATCCCTCGCTGGCATATTCCCGCTGAGCGGATTCTTCGGGAAGCAGGCCGTCGAGGGCGCAAGCTTCTCCAATCCGCTCGTCTATGGGATACTGATAATAGTGCAGCTGCTGACCGGGCTCTACATCTTCAGGTGGCTGTTCATACCGGCAAGGAGGGCGCCTGACAGCATGGCGCCAAAGGTAAGGGGCGGATTCAAGGCCGTGCCCGTGGCGATGAAGATTCCAATCTACATACTTGCAGCAGTCGCGGTCGGCGCATCAGCATTGTACATGATACTTCCTGGATATCTGGGCATCGCATTGCCCGCAATAAGCCTTGCAGCTGCGGCCATCGCAACCGCAATCGCGCTGGTCTCGCTCGCAATCTGCTACTATGTATACGCAAGCAAGAGCGCGATAAGGGCGGCTCAGGCACTCAGGAAGTACAGGAAACTTTCGGTGCTGCTTTACAATAACGTTTTCATAAACGGCTCATACGGCGCCATAGCCGCCGGGTTCAACGGGGTCGCGTACGCCACCGACAGGTTTGACTACTGGGCATACGGCAGGGTAAAGCTGGTCTCGGGCTCCGTGGTGGACATCGGCCGCGGGCTCTCGAAGATCGAGTCTGGAAACGTGACCACATATGCCGCAGTGTTCGCGCTCGGTCTGATAATCATGATAATAATATTCGGATTGCTGTGAGAAGATGAACCTGCTCCCGATAATGGTCCTTATACCCGCCGTCGCACTGGCACTTATAGCGATGCTCAAGGAGAGGCACAGCAAGATGCTGAGCGTTGTCTCCACGGGCGCGGTGCTGGCCATCAGCATAGCGCTGCTGGCGCTCTCCATACTCGGCGGCACGGTGAGCTTCTCCCAGCAGTACAGCTACATAGGCTCTCTGGGCGTGGGGCTGGGATTCAGCGTGGGCATAATACAGCTGATACTACTGCTGGTCTCGTCGTCCGTGCTGTTCGTGGCCGCTCTGTCAGGTAACGCGGAGGACGAGAAGCACAAGCTCTCGAGCTTCTTCGTGGTCCTGTTCCAGCTCGCATCAATCGGACTTTTCTCTTCCGCCAACTTCTTCCTGTTCTTCATATTCTGGGACGTGGGAGTGATTGCGCTATTCTTCATGATAAACACCCTCGGCTCCGCCAACAGGAAATCTGCATCGATAAACTTCCTGATATACGAGCTGTTCGCATCCGCGCTGCTGCTTTTGGCCATACTACTCATATACTTCTACACGCCAGTCAACTCGTTCGACCTCTCATATATCGCCGCTCACGCGGGCCTCATTCCGCATAACGTGCAGATAGCGGTGTTCGCGCTACTGTTCGTGGCGTTCATGATAAACATGCCCCTCTTCCCAGTCCACTTCTGGCTCCCGGATGCACATACGGAGGCATCGACGCAGGGATCTATGCTGCTCTCAGGAGTGCTGACCAAATACGGCGGGTACGGCATGCTGCTGCTCTTCACCATCTTCCCGATATCGGCGGAGTTCTCCAAGTACGTCGGCATACTCGCCGCTGTCTCCGCCTTCTACGCGGTGTTCGTGCTGATGAGGCAGACCGACCTGAAGAGGATAATCGCATACTCCACTATAGTCGAGATGGGGATAATCATGTTCGGCATAAGCGCGGCAAACAGCTCCGGAATATACGGCGCAACATACGGCATGCTCGCGCACGGCCTCACCGTTGCGCTGATGTTCCTTGCAGTGGGCGTAATCAAGCACGCCTTTGGGGAGAGGGACATACGCGTGCTGAAGGGCCTGGTGGTCAATGCGAAGTCCACGACTTACGTGTTCCTCATAGGCGCACTCGCCATGATAGGCTTCCCGTTCTCAGCCGCATTCATAGCAGACATACTCATATTCATAGGGACGATACAGGCATTCGGAGTGTACGGGATACTGCCGCTGGGCGCGATAGCCCTGCTCGGAGCATATCTCTACTACGTGATAAACAAGTCAATGCTCTCGACCAAGGAGGTCTCCTCCACAGTCGCAGGCATCACGCTGAGGAACAAGATTGGCTACGTGCTCCTTGTACTGCTGATATTCGCATTCGGAACGCTCCCGTTCCTTCTGCTCAACCTGGTGAAGGTGTAACTTATGTTCCAATACTACATGATACCGACTTTCGCCATCATCGCGCTCACCATGGCGTACGTGGTCCTGTCCGTTCTATTCGCCTATACAAAGTCCAAGAAGGCGGCCCTTGTCTCAAGCATCGGCCTGCTCGGAGGCATAATGTTCTTCTCCGCGATCATGGCATCCTCGCCCCTGGAGTTCACGGTGGCCAACGCATTTCACGCGTATCCGTTCTCCATGTTCTTCATCATGGTATTCTCCATGCTGTCGATACTGATAAACATACTTTCCTACAAGTACTCATCCGACTATCCAGTGTTCTCCATACTGTTCAGCTTCCTATTCGCCGGTATGTTTGTGGTGGCATCTGCAAACAACCTCTTCTCGATACTCCTGGGGCTTGAGATAGTCTCGATACCAGCGGCATTCATGATACTGCACAGCGGCAAGAAGCACATAGAGGCTGCGGTCAAGTTCTTCATACTCAGCGCGGTCTCAGTTGCGGTGCTCACCTTTGCGCTGGCGCTGATATTCCCGTACGACCTTCAGATGGGCCTAACCTTCCTTGCGCCCAACTTCCAGATAAGCGGCGGATACATCATCGCCCTGGCGCTGGTGTTCGTGATTGCTGCGCTGGGATTCGAGATGGCGGTGTTTCCGTTCAACCTCTGGGTGCCGGACGTCTATGAGGGCGCACCATCCAATGTGACCGCCATGCTTGCGGGGATCAACAAGAAGATAGCATTCGTGGCGCTCATAGAAATACTCTTTGTCATATTCATAAATTACACTGCCGAGTTCTCTCCGATGCTTGTGCTGCTCTCGATACTCACCATGTTCTTCGGCAACCTCGTTGCGCTTTCACAGTCCAATGTAAAGAGGATGTTCGCATACTCCTCAATATCACAGGCTGGGTACATACTGATAGGCCTTGCCGCCGCCACGACATTCGGAGTCGAGGCCAGCATATTTCAGATAGTGGCGCACGCGCTCATGATAATCGGCGTGTTCGCGGTGATAGGCTGGATGGAGAGCCTCAACATAAAGACAGTGAGCGACTACACCGGCCTTGCGGGCAGGAACAGGTTCGCTGCTGCAGCGCTTACGATATTCATGGTGTCGCTGGCAGGCATACCTCCGCTCATGGGCTTCGTGGGCAAGTTCCTACTCTTCTCCAGCGCAGTCAGCGCAAATCTCATACCACTCGCGGTGTTGGGGATACTCAACAGCTTCATCTCGATATACTACTTCGCCAAGCTGATAAACCAGATGTACACTAGGAAGAACAGCACGAGCATAGCGATTGAGCCCTACGCGATGGCTGTCGCTCTTGTAGCCATAATCCTGATATTCCTGTTCGGTCTGTATCCGCAGCCTCTCATCTCGCTTGCACACAGCGCGGTAGTCTCGCTCAGGAGCTGACTCGCTTACTTGGCTAGTCCCCGCAGGAAGAATCTCTTCAGCATCAGGCTAGGCCTGTCCATGTCGCCGTACTTGCTGAAGAACTGCTCGGAGCCGAAGAGCTTCGACATCTTCATGAATAGACCGAGCGTCCCGCTGTCCATCGTCGCATAGTATCGGTGCACCATTGCGTGCATCTTCAGGTCTATGCCGTACCTCTTCCTCCACATGGCGTCATACTCATCAAGCCGCCCCTTGCCCTCCATGGTCCTCTTTATCTGGTGCGCGAGCAGCTTGGCGCACGAGACTCCGAATATTATGCCGCCTCCGGTGGTGGCCTTGACCTGCCCTGCGGCATCTCCCACCAGCGCGACGTTACCAATCACGGTCTTCCGTCTTGAGGTGAGCGGTATCAGGCTTGCATACCCATTGGCCATCTTGCCGCCGCCTTCCAGCTCCGTTATCCCTCCCGATGCCACGAACCTCTTGAACGCCATAAGGCTGGTTATCTTGGCCCTGTCGCTGATTCCAATACCCACCTCCACTCTCGAATCCGAGTAAGGCACAGTCCAGCCGAAGAACCGGTGTGCTACCTTGTTGTCGAAGTAGAGCCCCACCATGCTCTTGTCCCCAATCTCCTTCACATCGTATTCGGCCTTGTAGGTGAGTATGTACTCCCGTATGTCGGGGAAGCCGAATGCACTTGCGACAGTGGAAACGGCACCATCAGCGCCCACTATTATCTTGCCTCTGCCCGCACCATCGAGAAGCCGGCTCCTGTCCAGCCTCTTGTTAAGCACTATCTTCGCCCCCGCCCTCTCCGCCTCCCTCATCGCGGCCTCGGCGAGCAGTCCCCTGTCAACGACGTAGGCCTGGACCGCCTCCGCCTTGATCCTGAGGGTCTCATTCCCAGCGTGCAATGTGGCTCCGCTGAGCGTGTTCACCATCGCGCTCCTATAAGGCACCCCTATCCTCTCCAGCCCCGTAGCCGAGAAGATGCCGGATGCCTTGGCCGCGCCGTCTGACACCCTCTTCTTGCCATCGTAAACAGTGACATCTATCCCCGATAGCGCGAGCTCCCTGGCCAGGGAGAGCCCGACCAGCCCGGCACCCACTATCTCGACCCCATCGTAGCGTTCCATCGGACCAGCGTTAATCTGTATTTAAGCCTTCGCTTTCATAATTTATTAATTGTTTGGTGATTTCACGGCTGCCGCTAATATTGAGGATAAGGGTAAGGTTGTAGACAACAAGAGCAAGTACGCAGACAAGGGCAAGAACGTAGACAGGAGCAAGCACGACGGCCCTGTGCAGCTTCCCCAGATAAAGGTGCAGAACATAGTCGTGAGCGCGGATTTGCACGCGGTAATCGACCTCTACGCCCTGTCGAAGGAGGTGAAGGCGGTTGACTACGAGCCCGAGCAGTTCCCAGGCGCGATATTCAGGATAGCCGAGCCAAAGGCTGTTATCATACTTTTCAAGAACGGCAAGATGATATGCACGGGAACGAGCACCGAGGCCAACATAAGGAGGGTCCTCGAGTTCGCGTCCAAGGTGATATCGAAGTACGTAATCTCGCTAAACGTTGACCTGCCCCCGCCGAAGAAGGTGGAGGGCGGCAAGGCGCCTGAGAAGAAGGGTGCGGACGGCAAGCCACAGAAGAGGCTTCCCGAGAAAACCCTTCCTGTCTGGAAGCCATCGGGCAAGAAGTAGAAACGGGTTTCTTCACTCGGGCTAACTCGGTTCAGGATCTGGCTACCTTCTTCAGCTTCTTGTCGAACTCCTTGAAGAACATCTTCCATGAGTAGTCCTTGATTACCGTATTCCTTCCGCTCTTCCCGATCCTTTCGGCAAGTGACCTGTCCTCTGCGATCGCATTCATCCTTGCAGCCATCTCCGTGGGGCTGTTGACCAGGTAACCCGTCTTGCCATTCGCAATCGTCTCCCTAGGGCCGCCCTCGTTGACCGCGATGACGGGCTTTCCGCTGGCCATCGCCTCCAATGGGACCAGCCCGTAATCTTCGTTTATGGGCGTGTAGAGTGCGGCGGTGCAGTTTGAGTACAGCTTTCTCACCGCCTGGTCGCTAGGGTCTGCCATTATCTTCACACCGCCCACGCTCTTCGCCATCTCCACGACCTTGAGATAATAATCGTAGTAGAACTTGTCCCTTGAGACCGCACCGGCAACAACGAGCTTACACTTCCTCTTCGTGCGCTTCTTGAACTCGGCGAACGCCTCTATCGCGTAATCCTGCCTCTTGTTAGGCGAGAACCTCGATACGTAGAAGAAATAATTGTCATCCCCTCCGTTGGAGTACTCCTTGTAATCTATCCCTCCGCCCAATACTGTGGAATCGTGCCTGCCGTAGTACTTCTCTATTCTTGACTGCGTATTCTTGCTGTTCGCGATGAGCCCCTCTATCTTCCTCACCACGGACTGGTCTATCAGCTTCACCGCCCTCGTGCCTAGCATGTACGTGGGCTTCTGATGTATCTTCTTCAGCGAGAGGCGGTAGTGGTAAAGGTCGTAGACGTCCCTCAGCGGCGTGTGGACGTACCAGAGCACGCGCTCGTTCTTGTTCCTTATCCAGTGGCCAGGCGCTATGTGCGCGTTTATGGCATCATAGTCCTCCCTTATCTTGAAGTTGTAGAACGAGAGCCCGTAGTTCAGCCCCTGCGCCGCCCTTCCGTAGGGCAGGATCTTGCTTATCCCGCTCTTGCCTATGGTCTCAACATCAACATCGGCGAATCCCTCAAAGGTCCTCTTCGGGTCATACTCCGCGGTGTAGACCTTAGCGTCATAGTGCTCCGCTATCTTCAGCACCACCCTTTCGGCACCTCCCTTGAGCGTAAGGTTTGCCTGTGTAAGTATGAGCTTCAATCAACCACCCTGATCCACTCCAGCCACTTGAACGCGTCAATGTCGCTCTTCTTCTTATTCCTGATCATGCTTGCCATCTCATCGTCGCTGTGCTGTGCCAGAATCTTCCCTACCCTGTCCTTTGAATATCCCATGGACTTGGCTATCTGCCCCGTGGTCCTTTTATTGTCGAGCTTCAGGATTTTCTCCTCCGTTGCGGAGTCCATCTCTTTCCTTCCCATCCGTAACCTGGACTTCATCTTCCCAGCCCGCCTCATTGCGTCGTAGGCCTGCCAATACGGTACAACTGTCCCGTTCTTTTTAAGCTGCTCAAGCGCGATGCTCAGCTTGCCCTCCTTCGCGTAACCTGAGGCAATCTGTTCCACCAGCTCCTTGGTCATCACCACGGTCATATCAGCACTTTGCGGCACCTTGGGTACCTAACAAAAGTATTTTAGATTATAGATTTAAATACTTCTTGAGGCGGCTGTTGCGCCTCCCAAACTGGTTTTATGGATCTCGGAGAGGGGCTAAGGCAGGCTATCGCGAAGCTTACCAGCGCCACCATCATAGACGCAAAGACGATAAAGGAGTTCACCAAGGAGCTGCAGAAGAGCCTCCTGAGCTCCGACGTAGCTGTCAGGCTGGTTCTCGACTTCACAAAGGAGATAGAGGAGAAGGCGCTCAAGGTGTCCCCGCCCCCGGGAGTCTCGCCGAAGGACTACATAACCAACATGGTGTACGAGCAGCTCGTGGCACTGGTCGGCGCCTCTTACACGCCCGAGCTCAAGAAGCAGAGGATAATACTCATGGGCCTCTACGGCTCGGGCAAGACCACCACGGCGGCGAAGCTGGCCAAGTACTATCAGGACAGGGGGCTCAGCGCCGCGCTGATATGCTGCGACGTCTCCAGGCCCGCCGCATACACCCAGCTCGAGACACTTGCAAAGACTGCCAACGTATCCTTCTTCGGGATAAAGGGCGAGAGCGACGCCGCAAAGATAGTGAAGCAGGCGAACGAGAAGTTCAAGGACAAGCAGGTGATCATCTGCGACACCAGCGGAAGGAACGCGCTTGACGACGAGCTGATAAGGGAGCTGGATAGCGTCACCAAGGAGTTCAGGCCGGACAAGGGGATACTTGTGGTCAGCGCCGACGTCGGCCAGATAGCCGGGAAGCAGGCCACGGAGTTCAACAAGGTCACGCCGATATCCGGGGTCGTGGTAACCAAGATGGACGGTTCAGGAAAGGGCGGCGGAGCTCTTAGCGCATCAAATGCGGCAAAGGCTCCAGTGCTCTTCATAGGCACCGGGGAGAAGCTGAGCAACATAGAGCCGTTCGACGCGAAGAGATTCATAGGCGGCCTTCTGGGAATACCCGACATAGGGACCCTTCTGGAGCGCGTGCAGGAGGCGGTGAAGGAAGCCAACCTCTCCGAGGCAGACGCAAATGTGGAAACCCTGAACTTCGAGACATTCTACGCGCAGCTCAAGACGATGGGAAAGATGGGTCCGCTCAAGAATATCTTCGGTATGCTAGGCGCCAACGACGTCCCCAAGGAGGTGATGGAACAGGGCGAGGAGAAGCTGAACAGGTACAAGGTCATAATATCGTCGATGACGCAGGAGGAGCGGAAGAACGAGCGTCTCTTGCATCAGTCCGCAAGGATAAGCAGGATCGCCAAGGGCAGCGGCACCACCGAGAGGGACGTGCACCAGATGATTACCGAGTTCAACAAGATGAAGAAGACGTTCGACATGCTGAAGAACGATAGAAATTTCAAAAAAAGATTCCCGAAGCTGATGTGAGGATAAACAACAATGTAAACAAAAAAGAAAAAGGAAAGAAAAACAAGGCAGTAACTACTGCCTTATCTCTTGCGCTTCTTTGCAGCGGTCTTCTTTCCAGCCTTCTTTGTTGTCTTCTTCTTAGACGATTTTGCCATTTATATTCACTATGTCTGCTTGCGCAAACAAATTAAAGTAACTGATAAGGTATTTAATGGTATTTAATTTTCACGCTTTTCATCACACTGATGTTTTCGGTATTATACGAAGGAATTTATCCTTAAACAAACAAATGATTGCATGGCGGACAAGAAGGTGGCCCTTGAAGGGAGGCTTGACGAGCTTCAGGAGGAATACACCGGAACCAAGTATAACAAGGCGACAAACAAGCACCTTGGCATACTGAGAAGAAAGATTGCCGAGACAAAACTGGCGATAGTGGCCGCAGGGAAGCACAAGAAGGGAGAGGGATTTTTCGTAAAGAAGATGGGCGACGCAACAGTTGCGCTCGCCGGATTCCCCAGCGCCGGAAAGTCATCGCTGATAAACAAGATTGCGCACACAAGGTCGAAGACCGCGCAGTACGCATTCACCACCACTACCATAATACCTGGCACCATGCTGTACAAGGATGCGCACATACAGGTGTTCGACATGCCGGGTCTGATAGAGGGCGCTGCCACGGGGCTGGGAGGAGGAAGGGCCGTGATATCCGCGATGAAGGTTGCTGACCTGATAGTTTTCGTCATCGACGTCAATAACGTGCCGCAGCTCTATACACTCATGGAAGAGCTGAAGGCCCTGAACGTAAGGATAAACAAGAGGAGGCCGAAGCTGTCCATCATGGAGGTGGAGACAAACACCAACCTTTCGATAGAGGTTAACAAGTCCGGCTTGAGCGAGAGCGACATAAAGATGGTGCTCAACAGCTTTGGCATACGCAACGCCAGGGTCATAATACGCGAGAAGATAGAGCTTGACGACTTCATAGCGCTCGCGGCGGAAAAGATATACTACATGAAGGCGATAGTGGCCCTGAACAAGATAGACACCAACAAGAACTATCGTAAGATTGCCGATGAGATATCTGCCAGATACGGCATAAGGGTGGTTCCGATAAGCGCAACGGAGGGCGACAACATCGACTGGCTGAAGGACGAGATATACAACGCGCTGGACATAATGACGATATACCTGAAGCCCAGGGTGGGCGACGAGAGGCTGATGCCCATGGTGCTGGAAAAGAGCGCAAGCGTTGGCGACGCTGCAAGCAGGCTGCACACCGAGATAGTGGACGAGCTTCAATGCGCATACATCACCGGGCCCAGTGCTATGTTCGAGCACCAAAGGGTAGGCGCAGAGCACGTCCTTAAGGAAGGGGACATAGTAACCTTTATAAAAAACAAGTGAGAAAGCAGGGTGCGATCGAATGGGGATAAAGTACTGGGAATACGAGGATGCCCCGCTCAAGGACAAGCTGAAGAGCGTCAACGTGAAGGATGTCGCCAGGATATTCTTCGACAACGAGACGGAGGCTTACAGGTTCGCCGTCCTACTCCTTGAAGTGAAGACGAAGAAGCAGATGAAGCTGAAGGACGTCCCAAAGAACATCCCTATCGCAACGGCCAAGCGGTATCTTGATTATGCGGTCGAGCTGGGTCTGCTCAAGCACGAGGACAGCACATACATGCTCACCGACAGGTTCAGCAAGCCCCTGAGGAATATAGCCACATACATCAAGGAGTGGATGCAGACCGATAAGGAGGAGGACCTCAGCGTGGAATTCGCCAACGCGCGCGTTGAGAAGCAGCAGAAGAGGGGAGGCAAGCTGCCATCGGTAAAGGATGAAGAGAAACCATCAGAAGAGCAGGGCACGGCATGATTCTAATCTGTTACCTTAGCATCAATCCGGTTGATGCCCCAAGTCATCACCTCCGTGAACATCCAAAAGCCCGGAGCAACTCGTTCTGCCTGGGACATAGTCATATGGCCTGAAAGGTGCGCTGGCCTGGAATCGAACTTCCACTTGGTATCCGTCCATCCGAGCTTCATCTCCAGGTTTATGCATACTCCCAGCGCAAGGGGATTATCAGGCGCATAGCCCATCCTCTGGCGGAATCCTTCCCTGAGCCTATACATGCCCCACCCGATTATCTCCTCCACCGCACCTAAGGTGGCCCTATCCTTTCTTATCCACTGCGTAGAGGCCAGCTCAACGTTGTCCGATTCCTTGTCGTAACGCAGAAGGATGCCTAGGCTCTTCCACTCGCCAAGTAGCCGTTTCACCTCCTCCGGAGGAAGCCTCAGGTTTGTTTCCTTGATCACAGACCCGAGTTTCATTTCAGCCACCTCATCAATAAAGCTGGGATTCTGCCGGTATTTATGGCTTCTCTGCAACCTACCGTCAAATATTTAATAATAGGTTGCTGCAATATTAGTGTGAGACCATGGAGGCGTATTGTGTAAAGTGCAAGCAGAAGAATGAGATGAAGAACCCGCAGGAGGTTACCATGAAGAACGGGAGGAAGGCGGTAACCGGACCATGTGCTGCATGCGGAACCAAGATGTTCAAGATAGGCGGGTAGTGGCATAAGGCCGCTCCCCAGTCCGCTTTTCCTACTCGTTAATCTGCATCCGCAAGATTGAAACAGAAGGTGAGCCCGGCGGGATTTGAACCCGCGACCTTCAGATTAGAAGTCTGCCGCTCTATCCAAGCTGAGCTACGGGCCCATAACTAGGTTTAGCCAAGCAAGACATATATTGATGTCTGTGGGCGGGCCGCTATCTCTTCTTGCGCATCAGCATCGCGGCAGCAGCCACCACTATCACGATGACTATCACTATGCCCACGGCCGCTCCGGTGTAATTGGACGGCGCAGCTGGCGCCTGCTGTGATGTGGTTGTGGCTATTATCGTGGTTGTCGGTGCCGCGGTAGTGGTTGCGGGTTGCGCCTGTGGCACTATGTCCTGGACCCAGACTATCGGGTTCACGAACTGCGTGTTGACCTCGGTGAAGTTGTTTATCCTGGTCCAGGTGTCCTGGCCGGAGTAGGCCCCTCCCCTGTAGAACATCGTGCCGTTCTCAACGCTATAGTTTCCACCGAGCCACGCGTAGCTGGTGATGTTGAGTGGTGGTGATGTTGGCGAGGTTATCAGTGTGTAATATGTGGTTACTGGCATGGCCGATCCTGTGCTGTTGACCAGTGTTATCGATGGGCTGACCTTTCCGTTAATCGCGTAGGCGAAAGCGCCGAACGCCGACATAGATTTGTTTGACGGCGATGTGACGTTAGTTACGTGGAACAGTATTATAGAGAAGTTGTAGCTGGATAGCTTTGTGCCGTTGGCCAACCTCGCGTACGTTCCCGGCGCTATCACTGCCTTTATCGTGGAGCCGATTAGTGTGGTGCTCACGTTGCCCCCAGCCGTGGCGTTTATGTTGGCCGAATAAGCTGTATTGGCGTAAAGAAGCGGAGGCGCAATCCTTGCAACCGGCCCGGTGTTGTTCACCGTTGTCGTTGAGGTGTGGTTCTGTGCTATGGTCGTAGTGGCTACAGTTGTCGCCACTGTGGTTCCATACCCATACCCGTATCCGCCGTACTGCGCAAACCCCATGCCCATTATGCAGGCAAAGGCAACCAGTGCCGCAATCGCCCCTATTTTCCTCATGCAAATCCCTATCTCATCATACTCTTGATGCCAACATTAAAAAACCTTTTCGTGTTGGCGGTTAGCTGCTCCGCTGCACGCTCGAAGCTTATCCCCTTGGCCTTGGCAACTATGCCCACCGACTTGCCCACATCGAGCGGCGTGGCACCGGCAGCCGGCGAGTCGCTCTCCGCCATTATGTTGTCTATGGCGATCGCCTCTATCGCCTTGTTCCTGCGCGAAGACTCGAAGGGCGGCACTGATATCATGTAGCCCAGCTTCTCCACAATCTTGGCCTCAGTGGGCCCTCCCTCGAAGAAGTGCATGTGCGCCCCCTTCACCCCCCTCTCCTCAAGCATAGCCAGCACGTCCTCCATCGCCTCCCTGGAGTGTATCGTGACCGGCTTATCCAGCTCCACAGCGAGGTCAAGGAAGGCCCCGAATACCTTTTTCTGCCTCTCAATTCCCACGTTAACCCTGCCCTTCGCGTAGTCAAGACCTATCTCCCCTATGGCGCATATCTTCGCCGGGTTCGCCTTTATCATCTTGATGTTGAAATCCAGCTCCTCATCGTCGATGCCTGAGTGTTCCGGGTCTATCCCCATTGCCGCGTAGATGTTCTTCCCGTCCACCATCTGCGCGCACAGCGCATTCGACTTGGTGTCCACGCCGTCAGTGACTATAGTTCGTACCCCGCCCCTTACGGCCGCGTTTATCAGCTCCCTGTCCGAGATGAGGTCAAGGTGGCAGTGGGCGTCCGCCAGTTCGGTAAACGTAAAGGTCCTCTCCCTCTCCTTCACAAGGTGGCTCGTCAGCATCTAATACGGAGAAATCTGTAACGCAAGGCATAAATAACCCAGATTCCAGATTTATGCGTCTCAAAGCTCAGTTGGTAAAATGGCTCGCAAGAACGCATCATCTCCGGTCAGGAGCAAGCTTTTCTACATACCCCTAATCATAAGCATCATTGCAATCATCCTTTCCGTTTACAATGTGGCGCACCCGCAGCAGGTGGTGATCTACAAGACGGTCATACAGAACCAGACCGGCGGCACCGCAACGCAGCTCAAGGGCTACAACCTTACGTCGCCCTTGATAACTCCACCCACATCGCTGGCATCCGCGCCAGTCATAACCGCCAACCAGAGCTTCGGACAGAGGCTGACCGGAATAAACCAGCCGTTCAACGCATCGGAGCTGGCGGCCATAAACAACGCGCCCAACTCGTACTACGAGCTTGCTGGTGAGATGTACCTGAACCACACGCTCAACAACAGCGTGGGCGGTGCACCTCCCACCATCGTGCCGCTGTTCAACGTCAACGGCAAGCCCTCGGTGATATACTTCGGCTCGATAACCTGCATATTCTGCGGTGAGAACAGGTGGGCAATGGCTCTGGCTCTGGCGAAGTTCGGAACGTTCAACAGCCTCTATACTGGTTACAGCGCGATCGGCGACTCTGACGTGCCGACGATATACTGGAGGCCCGCAAGCTACAACACATCCACCACGGACCTGGGCTCGTTCTACAACAGCAAGTACATAAACTTCCTGGCGATTGAGAACACGGAGCCGATAACGGGCGGCTTCGCCCTGCAGCCAATGTCAACAATATTGCAGGAGGTCACCGCAGTAAACAACACCGCTTACACCGCAGCAATGAATTACATCCTTCAGATAAACAACTTCCAGGGCACGCCCTACACCATATGGGGCAACTACCAGGTGGGCGGCGCTGATGCGGTGGCGTTCGGAAACTCGACGCCGAAGACCAGCCAGCTCCCTCTAGAATACATGACCCATCAGGGGATGTTCAACCAGCTCAGGCAGGGGACAAGCCAGCTCGCCCTGACGGAGTACGCAGGCGCAGACCTGTACATAGCGTACACCTGCAAGTCCATCAACAACACCGCAAGCATCTGCTCGCTCCCCGCTATACAGAAGATTGAGGCACAGCAATGAAGAGCCAGACCAACAAGCTCGGCGTCCTGAGGATGATATACTCCTCACCCGCGTACGTTGTGGTCAACATCGCCGCGGCCGCTTTCTACTATTTTCTGTTCAGATACCTGCTCGCGTCCCAGAACTACGGGATATTCCTTCTCAACGTGCCCAATTACCTGATATACGCTTTGGTTATCTCATCCTCTGTGCTACTCACGCTCGGTGCTTATGGGATAAAGTCGGCGTTTGAGTCAAGGAGCAGGGCGGTCGGGGAGCAGGGGGCAAGCGCCGCCACAACAATCGTGGGAGCGGTCATCAGCGGATGCGCATCCTGCCAGGCGCCCTTCGTGGGATCGCTGCTCTACGCGTTCGGCTTCAACACGCTCACAGTCAGCTCCATACTATCGGGAATAGGGGGCAGCCAGGAGCTGATACTGGCGGCATTCATAGTTATAAATTTAGCCCTTATATATTATTCAACGGCGAAGATTGCCGAGGGCTGTAAGATAAGGCCAAGGCGCAGGAAGGGATGAACTTATGCAGAAGTCAAGGACAAAGAGGAAGGTCGTTGCAAGAAGGATTAAGCCGAAGGCAAAGGTCAGGCAGAGAAAGGCAGCATCGGTCCAGCGCCCATACCACCACATGTCGCACACGGGCGCCCTCATAAGCGAGATAATTGAGGGAGCGGATGACGCATACACCACTCCGGAGGCCCTGGAGTTCGCGCTTCTGCTTTCCAATCTGACAACCACTCTTCAGGACATAACGTACTCGTCAGGCATCAACGCTGGAAGGCTCGTGCACAGCATGAGCGCACATGGCAGGCCACACGAGTGGCAGGAGGACAGTATGCCGTATCTTGTCTCGTTCATAGAGAAGGCGGGACATCCCAAGGTGACCTATCATGTATTCCCCGGCGACTTCTGGCTGAGGTTCTCAGACAAGGGTATGCCTGACATCGGCGCAAACCTGCACACGTTCGAGGCCGGCATCATAGCGGGATTCATCTCGGCTTCAAGGAAACATGCCGTAAGCGCCACAGAAGCCGTCTGCTCAATGTCCGGGCACGTCGAGTGCATGTTCACATCGCAGGTGGGAGAGAGGAAACCAGCCGGCAAGGAATCTATCGAGCGTTTTGTAACGCACGTCTCAAGGTTGGCATCGGCGGGAAAGAGGCAAAAGCCCGACGTGCCGCTCGGCTATTATATGCTGGCATCAGGCATACTCTACGATCCCACTTACCTCGACGCGATAAAGCAGGTCGTAGCCCACATAGGCGCCCAGATAGCACAAAAGACAATCATCAGCAAGAGAAAGGGCGTGGATGTGGCGATATCAACTATCCCCCTTCTTGGCCTGGGCCAGCCGAGACTCAAGAAGCTCTCGCCGCTGGAGCTGGAGGTCAGGTTCACGGGCAGGCACACGAGAAGGGAACACACGGAATTATCCGTAGCATTTATAAGCGGGTTGCTCAATAACTTAGTGGCAAAAAACCGCACACTAGAGGCGGCCACCTCCCACAGCAAGGGGAACTACACGATAAAAATAAGGGAGGTAAGGTCACAGCTCGGCAAGGAATGATTCTTTGGGATTGGAATTCATAGACGGCGTATCGAGATTCATACCCTCCATAAGGGGCCCAGCGGCACCGCTGTCCCTCAAGGAAAAGCTGATGTGGACGGGCATCATCATAGCTGTGTACTTCATACTTTACAACACGCTGGCGCTGGGGCTCAACAAACAGGCGCTCTCCAACCCGTTCTTCCAGCTCATCAGCATAATATTCGCGGCTAAGATAGGCAGCCTGATAACAGTCGGTATCAGCCCCATAGTGCTGTCAAGCATAATCATACAGCTCATCTCCGGATCCGGGCTGATAAACATCGACATGAACGATCCCGTTCAAAAGTCGAGGATGCAAACGGTGCAGAAGCTGGCCGCCATAGGGCTGGCCATAGCAGAGGCGACGATATTCGTCTCGACAGGGTACGTCACGGCACTGCCCAGCTTCTTCGGCCTGGTGATACTTCAGCTCACGGTGGGCGCCATAGTCATAATCTACCTTGACGAGATGATGACCAAGTACGGCATCACGTCGGGAATAAACATGTTCATAGCGAGCGGAGTCTCATACGCCTTCATCGCCGGCACCCTGACAATTCTCCTGCCGTCCGCAGTACAGGCGATAACCAATGGCGGAGCGGCGGCTATATCCAACGCGCTGCTGGCGTTCGGCCCGCTGTTCTTCGCAATCATAGTGCTGCTTATCAGCATATACATTTACGGCATGAAGGTGGAGCTGCCGCTCGCGTTCGAGCAGCTGAGGGGAATAGGCGGGAGGCTGCCCATTCCGTTCCTCTACGTGAGCGTGCTTCCCGTCATACTCGCCACATCGCTTGAACTCGCGATGAGCGTCTGGTTCCGGTTCTTAGCCAACATACACGGAGCGTTAGGCAACGTCGCCAACTTCGTCGCGCTCTACGCGGCGCAGGGCAGCGCTGGAGGCGGTTCATCGCTGCAGCTCTCCGGCGGAATACTTTACCTGATATCCCCTAACTTCCAGTCGCCTTATGCTGCACCGTACGGAATCGGCGGATACGGCGCATACTTCCACTACCTTGCCACGCAGACGTCGACGCTTATACTTCCGTGGGGCGGCCAGTTGCTCGTTCCGGAGTCCATACACGTGCTGCTCTATGTCGTGGTGCTCGTAGTGCTTTGCGTGGTGTTCGGAAAGTTCTGGGTAGAGCTCACCGGTCAGAGCCCGAAGAAGATGGCCGAGCAGCTCGGAGAGATGGGATGGCAGATACCAGGATTCAGGAGGGACCCGAGGATAGTCGAGAACGTGCTCAACAAGTACGTGCCCACGCTGACCGTACTGGGAAGCATATCCGTCGGCTTGCTCGCCGCACTGGCAACGCTCACAGGGGCGATAGGAAGCGGAATGGGAATACTGCTTACAGTCGGAATAATCTACATGATATACCAGCAGCTGGAGAAGGAGAACCTGTACGAGTCGTACCCAGCGCTGGCGAAGTTCGTGAAGTAACCCGGCTTTTTCCAAAGCTTTATAAAACCTGCCGATAGAACACTTATGTAAGGCAAGTCAGTAAGGTACGGACTGATTTTCCCGCAGGCACTGCAACTTGCAGGAGGGATTCACATGGAACAGGAACTGGCAAACAAGCTTAGCGCTTTCATTCAGGAGAACAAGGGCAAGAGGAAGTTCACCCAGAGCGTGGAGCTCGCGGTAAACTTCATGGGCGTCGACTTCTCGAAGCAGGACAACAGGCTCAACCTTGAGGTCAAGCTGCCGAAGGGAAAGGGCAAGCAGCTCAAGGTCATGATATTCACCGACGATGTCAACATCGCTGAGAAGGCAAAGTCGTCCGGGGCCACAGTGGTGCCGGGCACCGAAATACAGAACATAGCGAACGACAAGGCAAAGCTCACCGAGATTCTCCAGTACGAGATGCTTGCGCAGCCAAACCTGATGCCTACCGTCGCCAGGTTCCTGGGACAGTTCCTGGGACCGAGGAACAAGATGCCGAAGCCGCTGCTGGGATCCGACCCGATAAGGGCGATATCCGACACGGCAAACTCGATATACTTAAGAAGCAAGGGCAAGTACCTCCCTACCGTGCACTGCATGATTGGGATGGAGAACATGGAAGCCTCACAGCTGGAGGCCAACATAGACGAGGTCCTGGCCTCACTTTACAAGAAGGTGGGGAAGCAGAACGTCAAGTCCGTCTACGTGAAGCTGACCATGAGCAAGCCCCTGAAGCTGATGTGATATTATGCTTAACAAGTCGCAAAAGGTAAAGTTCGCACAGGACGAGGCAAAGGCCATCGACAAGTTCAAGGTCGTGGGCATAGTCCCGATAGCGGGCATACCTGACAGGCTCTTCCAGGCGACGAAGAACAAGATGAAGCCCAACGCGAAGTTCATATTCGCGAGGCAGACGGTGCTGAAGAGGATACTTGAGGGCAACCCCAAGACCAAGCACATGGCAAGCGAGCTCAACGACCAGTCGGTCATACTGCTGAGCAACGACGACCCGTTCCAGATATACAAAGAGTTCCAGTCAAACATAATCAAGCTTGAGGCAAAGCCTAACCAGATCGCGCCCGATGACATAAACATCGAGAGCGGCGAGACCAGCATACAGCCAGGCCAGGCCGTGACTGAGCTCAAGGCCGCTGGAATAGACGTGCAGATCCAGAAGGGCAAGGTAGTGATAGCGAAGGACAAGACGCTGGTGGCGAAGGGCCAGGTGATATCGCTTGCGGTGTCAAAGGCGCTACACACGCTCGGAGTGATGCCCTTCAGCGCAGTGATAGTGCCGGCAGTGATTCTGTCGGACAACATAATGTTCAGGAAGGAGGTTCTGAGGATAAACGCCGAGACAACCACGAGCGACATACTCGTAGGATTCGCCAACGCGCTCGCGCTCAGCCTCGACAGGGGTTATGTTAACCAGTACACGGTCGAGAGGCTGCTGGTCAAGGGCTACAACAACGCCCTCTGGCTCGGAGTGGAGACGAAGATGCCGGTAGCGGGAATCATAGAGAAGCTGGTGGCCAACGCATCGATGGGCGCAGCGGCGCTCAGCGAGCTCAAGCCCGCGGAATCCACAGAATGAAAACAATGACGCTAATGTAAGGTGAAATAGATGGAATACGTATATGCAGCACTGCTCCTTGACGCAGCAGGAAAGGAGATAAGCGAACATAGCATAATGGATGTAGTGAAGGCAGCAGGACTCACTCCCGACGAGGCACAGGCCAAGGCGGTTGCGGCCTCGCTCAAGGGCGTTAACATAAAGGATGTTATCAAGAATGCCCAGAGCATGCAGGTAGCTGCAGCGGCTGCTCCGGCAGCGGCGGCAGAGCACCCCAAGAAGGCGGCGGCTGAGCCGAAGGAGGAGAAGAAGAAGGAAGAGGAAGCAGCAGGCGGACTCGCAAGCCTTTTCGGAGGAGCATAATCCCATTCATCCCATGCTGACGCGGCAAAAGGCTGCGCCAGCGCCGGCATTTTTCTTTAGTGCCGGTAAAAGGGGAGCGGGGCAACGCATAAATAAACTGCCAAATAATCCAGTATGTTGGTTTGAATGGATGTCTACGTCGATAAGCACAAGTGCACGGGTTGCCAGCACTGCAAGGATGTCTGCCCGGTCGCTGTCTTCGAGATGAAGGGCAGGGGAACCCCTGAGAACCCTGACGCCGAGGGGGCCAACGGTGACACTGCGCCCGAGGCCAGCAAGTGGAAGGGTCAGATAGACCCGGCCATGGAGGCCAAGTGGGCCAACGTCACGGACAACCACAAGCACTTCGCCAAGGACAACGACGGTACGAGCGGAGGCATCTCTGTCGCGACCGCGGGGAGTGCGTGCATACTCTGCCAGGCGTGCCTGATAGAGTGCGAGGGCGAGTGCATTCACATAACTGACGACAACGGGACATTGTACGATTCCATATACAAGTGATTCAAGCTTTCTTTCTGCCACCGATAAGGCCCTTGCCTTATCTTTCTTTTTCTTTGTCTAACTGGGTGTTAGCATGATACAACTCGCGGGGAAACCGTTCGACGACAAAGAGAGCCTCTCTGCGCTCAACACCTACGTGAGCCAGTGGTTCAACGCCAACTTCAGCGAGCTCACCCCGCCCCAGAAATACGCGTTCAAGCTCATCAGCGACAGGAAGAACCTGCTGGTCACAGCACCGACCGGAAGCGGAAAGACGATGTCGGGCTTCCTCTCCATAATAAGCAAGCTGTTCGATTACAGCCTGGAGGGCAAGCTGGAGGACAGGGTTTACTGCATCTACATCTCGCCCCTAAGGGCGCTGAACAACGACATATTCAGGAACCTCACAAAGCCGCTGGACGAGATCTACGACCTCATAAAGAAAGAGAAGGGAATGGAAATCATCAGGAGCAACATAAAGCAGGTCACCATCGGGGTGAGGACGGGCGACACTTCCCAGAAGGAGAGGAGGCAGCAGCTCACCAAGCCCCCGAACATAATGGTCACCACTCCGGAGAGCCTTGCGATAATACTCAACTCGGAGAAGTTCATCGAGAGCTTCAAGGGGCTCGAGTTCATAATCATAGACGAGGTCCACGAGCTGGCGAACAACAAGAGGGGAGTGCATCTCGCGCTCTCGATAGCCAGGCTCAAGGAGCTGATAGGGAAGAAGCCGGCCACCATAGGCCTGAGCGCCACGCTCTCACCGCTCGATGAGGCGGCTAAGTACCTGGTGGGGCTGACGGACGGAAAGTCGGACGACTGCTTGATAGTCGATGCATCGTGGAGCAAGAATCTTGAGGTCAAGGCGATAAGCCCGGTCCAGGACATGATTTACAGCAAGGAGGAGGATGTGGAGCGGCTCACCTACGAGGAGATGGACAGGATAATAAAGGCGGGCAAGACCACGCTGATATTCACAAACACGAGGAGCGGCACCGAGAGGGTGGTATTCAACCTCAAGAAGAGGTTCGGCTACGCCGATGCGGATGTGGCAGCGCACCACAGCTCGCTGTCCAGAGAGTCGAGACTCGACGTGGAGGAGCAGCTGAAGAAGGGTTCGCTAAAGGCGGTTGTCTCGTCCACAAGTTTGGAGCTCGGTGTCGACATCGGAACCATAGACAACGTCATCCAACTCGGATCACCGAAGAGCGTGACAAGGGCGATACAGAGGATAGGCAGGGCAGGCCACTCATACAAGGCCACAGCGCGCGGCGAGATGCTTGTGCTCAACAGGGATGACCTTGTCGAGTGCTCGGTCATGCTCGACGCGGCGCTCAAGAGGCATCTCGACACGTTCAAGGTTCCGCAGAACGCCCTTGACGTCCTTGCACAGCACATAATCGGCATGTCGATAAACAAGGTATGGGACATAGACGAGGCGTTCAATGTGATAAGGAGCGCATATCCCTATCACTCTCTGGATCGGGAGCAGTACATGTCGGTGGTCAACTACCTTGCGGGCAGCTATGTCGGCCTGGAGAGCAGGAAGGTATACGGCAAGATATGGTACGACGAGAAGCAAGGCAAGTTCGGCAAGAGGGGCGCGATGATCAAGGTCATCTACATGCTCAACCTCGGCACAATACCCGACGAGGTCGCGGTGAGCGTGTACGCCAAGCCCAACAAGTTCATAGGCAGCATAGAGGAAGAGTTCCTCACCAAGCTGAAGCAGGGCGACATCTTCACCCTCGGGGGCAAGCTCTACCAGTTCGAGAACGCCAAGGGGATGAAGTGCTACGTGACAGAGGCGAAGGCAAACGCACCCACCATACCGCCATGGTTCTCAGAGCAGCTTCCGCTCAGCTACGAGCTGGCGAACGAGATAGGGCTGTTCAGGAACAGCTTCTCGAAGGTGGTGAAGGACTACATAAAGAAGAGCAAGGAGAAAGGGCTGTCCAAGATGGCTGCGATTCCCAAGTCTGTCGACGATTACCTGTCAAAGCTGCCGATAGATGAGAACTCAAGGCACGCGATATTCGGATACTTTGCCGAGCAGCTTTTGTACGCGGGAGAGGTTCCGAGCAACGAGCTGTTCCTGATAGAGTCTACAAGCGACCCGGAGGAGGAGAAGAACTATCTTGTATTCCACTCGCTTTACGGGAGGAGGATAAACGACGCACTATCCAGGGCTTTCGGCATAGAGCTATCAGAAATTCTGGACGCCGACATCGGCATAATGGTTAACGACAACGGCTTTGTCCTCTCTAGCGAGGACAGCGTCAAGATAACCGCGAAGACGATTAAGGAGATCATTGCAGACATAAGGAACATAGGGCTCGAGAAGATGCTCAAGGCCAACATAAGGAGGACCGAGCTGCTGAGAAGGAAGTTCAGGCACGTCGCCGCAAGGAGCTTCATGATACTGAGGAACTACAAGGGATGGAAGATAACCGTGGGCAGGCAGCAGATGAACTCCCAGATGATATTCAAGGCGGCGGAGGAGATTGACCCCAACTTCCCGATAATAACCGAGACATACAGGGAGATACTCAACGACATGATGGACATGCCCAGGGCGCAGATGCTGCTGGACAATCTGGAATCCGGCAAGCTAAAGTACAAGGTGATCCAGACCGACATACCCTCCCCGTTCTCCCACTCCATAATAACCTTGGGCCACGCTGACGTGATACTGATGAAGGAAAGGCACAAGTACCTGCAGGAGCTACATAAGCTTGTGCTCAAGAGGATAAGCGAGGGAAAATGATTCCATGCAGCTCACACCCGACATGGAGCTCGTAGAAGGGATGCCGATAGCGTACGTAAAGAGCCTAAAGGCGCTGGTGTTCTCGGACCTGCATCTCGGATACGAGGGGCAGATGGCCAAGAAGGGCGTGTTCGTGCCGAAGGTCAACCTCAAGAAGATAATCGAGCACATTGCCCAAGCGGCAACTGGCAGGGATGTTGAGCGTCTCATAATCGTCGGCGACATAAAGAACGATTTCTCCAAGGTGGACACCGAGGAGTTCAACGAGCTCTACGAACTGATAAGCTTCGCGAAGCAGGGCAAGTTCGCGCTTGTTCTGATAAAGGGCAACCACGACAACTTCGTAGACAGGTACAAGGAGCCGTTCAAGCTGGAGATACACACCCAGTCTGTGCAGATGGGCGAATACTTTTTCTTCCATGGCGAGGAGACTCCGAGGATTCCGGATGAAGGCGTCACGACCCTGATAATGGGGCATGAGCATCCCGCAATATCCATAACCAACAAGGCGGGCAGAAGGGACAAGCTCAAGTGCTTCCTCTATGGCAAGTACAAGAAGAAGGATCTGCTCGTGCTGCCGGCCATGAACTTCTTTGCAGGGGGCACCGAGATGAACGTCCACAGCCCAAGCCTTCTCTCCCCAGTGCTCACCGGCCCAACAGTGAGGGCCATGAGGGGTATAGCGATAGGATACGGCTCAACGGAGGACTTCGGCAAGATATCGGAGCTTGTTGGCCTGTAACCTTACAGGTTGAAGAACAGCGGAATCACGTTCACCAAGAGGGATATCACAACCAAGAGCGTAAGCGCCTTCACTATCTTGGCGTTCTTTATGTTGATCTTGTATATCCTCCAGCCGTCAAAGATTGGAACGGGCAGCAGGTTAACTATCGCTACAAGGAAGTTGAGCATCATGGACAGCGAGAACAGGGTAAAGAGGAAGTAGACTACCTTCGCGATTGGCGTCTTCACCAGTGCGCCATATCCTAACTGAACCCCGATTATCCCACGTGTGGAATTTGCAGGGGATGCAACCGCCTTCATCGTATATGTGCCCTTATCCGTGCCCACGGTCACCGTGCCATTGGGGACATCCAATAAGCCGGCAGCGCCAACGCTCTCCAGCGAATTTACCGGTACGTTATTCCAGCTCAGCACCTGAGCGCCCACTGGTATTATCCCGTTGGCAGGATAGTTGGGAAGCACGCTTGCGATATTCACGCCATAGCTGTAGAAGTGCGGCGCAACGAGATAAACCACTCCCAGAGTGAGAAGGAAGAATACGAAGGCCGCTATGAAATTGGCAGAGATTCCCGCGGAGATTATCTTTGTCTGCTTTATCCCCTCGAGCTTTGCAACCATCTTCTCGTCAGGCTCCACATACGCCCCTATTGGTATTATGCCCAGAAGGAGCACGCCTATCGACTTCAGCTTCACCTTGAACATCCTAGCGAGAACACCATGAGAGAACTCGTGTATTACGAGCAGTATCGCCAGCGACAGGATACCCGGCAGCAGGGGCAGGTCGATTCCAGGTATAAGCGGGGCTACACCCGACATCTGACTGGAGAGGGGCGCAGTGTTGGTCACCCCGTGCACCAGGCCGGCTATGAACTGGCCGGCTCCGTACAGTATGAGTCCCATGTTGTAGACAAGGAGCGCGAATGTGTACCCTGCGAATCCCACCACTAACGTGATTATGCTTGTCACTATGTAGATTGGACTGAGGGCGATGTGCAGGCTGAACGGCGAGGAGCTCGCGACCGAGGAGGCGTAGCCGAATGCCTGCAGCTGTGGCAGGTTTATGAACTGTAACGGCACTATCAGGTACGGGAAGACGAACAGGTACATGAAGATGAGTGAGGCGATGCCGAATATGTACAGCCGGTCTATCTTCCTCCTTATCAGCGGGTAGCTGAGCAGGCCGAAGCCCAGCACTAGGCCCCATATCGCCATCGAGTGCCAGAAGGTGTTGTGCTTCTTCGCCAGCCCGTCAACTGTTGCAATTCCCCTCTTGCCACCGACCATGTAGGCGCCGTATCCGCCTACAAGCCCCTTGGATCTCTGTATCACGATTCCGGCCAAGACCATGGCGAGTATCCCCAAGAGTATCCTGTTTATCGCGGAGGTGAAGCTGACTGTGTAAATGTAATAGATTGCGAGCGCTGAGAGGACAACCACAACGGCAACGAGCGCATTCGCTATCTTCCTATCCATTCCAACACGCTAACTGAAGATTTGAAGCCACACTTATTAAATAGTTGCCAAACCCCTCGCACAGGTATTTAAAACATCAATCCGATAAATTACTGGCGATTTGGATGGAGGAGTGCGAACTGTGCGGGAGGAAGGCGAACGACATCTACCTTGTCAACATCGAGGGTGCAGAGCTCAGGGTCTGCGTCAACTGCGCCCAGGGCAAGAAGATTGTCGCGACATACATCCAGAAGACGGAGCAGAAGGGCAAGAGCTTCGCGTCTACACGGCCCCCGAGGGAGGAGGACCAGAGGCTTGTGGAGAACTTCGGCACGGTCATAAGGGAGGCAAGGGATCGGATGCACCTGCCGCTGAAGGTGCTCGCGGAGATGATAGCCGAGAAGGAGACATTCCTGGCAAGGGTGGAGCACCAGAGCACCATGCCCTCAATAGCGCTCACCAAGAAGCTGGAGAAGGCGCTCAACATAAAGCTGATTGACATGACCTCCGACACCGGGGGACAGAACAGGAGCTCGGGCAACACGGAGGCGCCTTCGCTCGGCGATTTCATCAAGAGGAAGGGGAAGCAGGAAAACGAGGAAGGGTAATCTGATGGCGGTCGACCTAAGCAAGCTCATAACGAAGAGGAAACTCGAGTTCGAGGAGCTGAAGGGCAAGACCGTTGCAATAGACGCCTTCAACGTCCTCTACCAGTTCCTGTCTATAATAAGGCAGCCCGACGGGACTCCGCTGATGGACTCGCACGGCAACGTTACCAGCCACCTCTCCGGCCTGTTCTACAGGACCATAGAGATACTCGGCTACGGAATAAAGCCGGTCTACGTCTTCGACGGAATACCTTCTATGATGAAGCAGAAGACCATCGAGGCGAGGATGAGGCGAAGGACAGAGGCGTTCGAGGAGTGGCAGAAGGCGAAGGAGGAGGGCGACATGGAGAAGGCCAGGTCGCAGGCCCAGCAGAGCACCAGGGTGGACAAGAAGATAGTCGAGAGCTCCAAGAAACTGCTTGACCTTATGGGCGTCCCTTACATAAGCGCGCCAAGCGAGGGAGAGGCGCAGGCAAGCGTGATGTGCAAGAACGGGCTCGTCTACGCGGCCGCGAGCCAAGACTATGATACCCTGCTGTTTGGCTCCCCCAACGTGGTGAGGAACCTGACTTTCAGCGGAAGGAGAAAGCTTCCGATGAAGAACGTATACGTGAATGTTGAGCCGGAGCTGGTCAACCTGAAGGATACCCTCTCGAATCTCGAGATCAGCCAGCACCAGCTGATATGGCTGGGGATAATGCTGGGTACCGACTTCAACATGGGGATAAAGGGGATAGGCCCGAAGACCGCGCTCAAGATGACCAAGCAGGCGAGCTCCATCGGTGACATAAAGAAACTGGTGATGGAGAAGTTTGAGGTTGAGTTCGAGCTTGACGTATCGGAGGTGGAGAAGCTGTTCATCGACCCCGAGGTGAAGGACATCTCAGAGGAAGAGATAGAGAAGCTTTTCGAGAAGAGGTCGGACAAGGAGGGCCTGCTCAAGTTCATGAGCGACGAGCACGACTTCTCAAGGGAGAGGACGGAGAACGGAATTGCGAAGATGGCAACGGGCCTGGCGCAGACGAAGCAGAAGGGAATCGGAAAGTGGATGAAGTGAGCCGCCGAGAGGGGCAAACAGGCACAAAACCTATATAAATGTTAGGGGCGAGAAGCTTAACTGGTGACCATATGGCTAAGCGAAAGGGTGGAGACATAAACGTCAACTTCGATAACGTCGAAGACATGAACAAGTTCATCAACAAGGTGGTGAACGAGCTCCTTTCCAACAACACGGTCTTAGACAACGAGGCCACCAACTCGGTTTACGGTTTCAGCATAAAAATAGAGCAGAACCGACCGCAGATGCAGCCGCAACAGAAGCCGCCGTACATGATTCCGCAGCAGAGTTCCCCTGAGAAGAGCGAGCCGCTCATAGACATATTGGACGCCAAGGACACCGTGACCGTTGTGATGATGATGCCGGGCCTGAAGAAGGAGCAGATAAACATATTCGCCGACAGCAGGACGGTGATGATAAATTCGGCGACGCCCAAGTGGGTCTACTCGAAGCATCTGACAATGCCGGAGGGGATAGACCCGAAGAGCTACAACGCGAAGATGAACAACTCCGTTCTGGAGGTGGTGTTCGCGAAGTCCTCAAGGGGAAGCCACACGCAGATAAAGCTTAACATTAGATAAAACGTGATTCGATGCAGGTAACAGTAAGAAATTCGAAAAGGAAGATAGGCAAGGCCTACAGGAACAAGACCAAGATCAAGAAGATCAGGAAGAAGCACAGAAAGCTGATGAAGAAGAAGGCCACGCGCTAGAACAGGTCTTCATACCTCTGGTTGTTGAACTCGTAGACTGTGCTGTCCTCGTTCGTTGAGAGAGAGCTTAGCATGGCCTCTCGCGTAGGGAAGCCCTTTATCCCGGTTGGAAAGTCGATTAGCAGGTGCCTTCCGTTGAACTCGAAGTAGTTGTAGGACCTCATCGTCCCGTCTATCACCACGAGCACCTTCGATGAGGGGTTGCCGAGCGCGACCAGGACGCTGCAAAGCAGTATGTTCTTGTCTATCACGTCGCCCATCCCGAACTTTATCGTGTCCTCCGGCGAGAGCCAGAACTCCAGCGGCAGCTTGATGTCGTCTATCCTCGTCCTCACGAACTCCACCGCTTTGGCCGCAGCCTCGGGGAAGTGCCTGTCATAGGTGTAGGGCTCAAGCTCCGACTTTATAGAGCCGGCAAGCCTGACCACGAGCTCCGCCTTCGGGGTGACGAGGGTCGGCAACTCCGCCACGGAGATGTTCTCCTTCTCCTCTATGTACTCCCTGTACCTAGATATTATCGCCAGATAGACCTGGCTCATCTTCGCATGCTTCTCAAGCGAATCCGTCTGACCGCCCTCCCTTCCATAACCATCCATTTTTACCTGCATAAGTATCGCAGCAAAGGGATAAAAGAGTATTTTGCCCTACCCTTCTGATAGCGTGGACAACAAGATCATCGCCGACATGTTTGACGAGATAGCATCTATGCTCAGCCTCGACGAGAGGCCCACCGCAAGGTTCGAGGTCAGAGCCTACCAGAAGGCCGCGCTGACCATAAGCGGGCTTCAGGAGGCAATCGAGGACATCTACAAGAAGGGAGGCAAGGAGGCGCTGATGGCGCTGCCCGGAATAGGGAAGGGGATAGCGGGCAGCATAGCGGAGTACATAGACACGGGCCACATGGAAAAGTACGAGTACCTGAAGAAGGAGTATCCGATAGACATGAAGGGGCTGACCAGCATACAGGGGCTCGGTCCCAGGAAGGCGGTCGCCCTCTACAAGGAGCTCGGAGTAAAGGACATCAAGACGCTGAAGAAGGCAATCGCATCGCACAAGATAGCCAAGCTCGAGGGATTCGGCGAGAAGAGCGAGGGGCTGATGCTCAAGGGCATCGCACTATTGGAGCGCAGCTCGGGAAGAATGCTACTGGGCGACGCGCTGCCTGTGGCGGAGGCCATAGTGGACAAGCTCAACAAGAGCGGGCTGGTTGAGGAGGCGCTGGTCGCCGGCTCGGCAAGGAGGATGAGGGAGACCGTCGGAGACCTCGACATACTCGCAATCTCCGAAAAGAGTGCACAGGTCATGAAATTCTTTGCTGCGCTCTCCGAGGTAGAGGAACTCATAGCAGAGGGCCCCACAAGGACATCTGTGCGGCTCAAAATCGGGCTCAACTGCGACCTCAGGGTCATACCGAAGGAGAGCTTCGGCGCAGCGCTGCAGTACTTCACAGGGAGCAAGGACCACAACGTGCAGGTGCGCACGATATCGGTGAAGAAAGGATACCGGCTTAACGAGTACGGCCTTTTCGACAAGAAGGGCAAGATAATGCCCACCAAGTCGGAGAAGGAGATATACGCAAAGCTGGGGATGCAGTGGATGCCCCCGGAGATGAGGGAATCAAGGGGAGAGGTCAAGCTGGCGCAGGAGGGCGCGCTCAAGATGCCGATAGAGCTGAGCGACATAAAGGGAGACATGCACACCCACGGGATGGACGGTGTCGAGAATGTCGACACCCTCGAGGTGATGGTTGACGCGGCAATGAAGTTGGGCCTCAAGTACCTCGCATCGACCAATCACACCAAGGTGCTTCGCATAGAGCGAGGAATGGATGAGAAGCAGTTCGAGATTTTCTTCAAGAAGGTTGACGCTCTCAACAAGAAGCTGGACGGAAAGATAAAGATACTGAAGGGCGCAGAGGTCGACATACTCAAGGACGGCTCGCTCGACCTGAACGCAAAGTGCCTAGGGACCATGGAATGGGTCGTCGGTTCAGTGCACAGCGACTTCGGCATGAGCGAAGAGGATATGACCAAGAGGATAGTGAAGGCAATCGACTCCGGGCTCATCGATGTCGTAGGCCATCCAACGGGCAGGCAGATGCCCAGCAGGGACGCCTACAAGGTGGATCTGGACAGGGTCTACGAGTCTGCGGAGAGAAACCGTGTCGCGCTGGAGATAGACGCAAGCCCGAAGAGGCTCGACCTTAACGACACCAACATAATGAACGCCTCGAAGTACAAGGTAAAGTTTTCAATAGACTCCGACGCCCACAGAACCCCGCAGTTTGCCTACATGCGGTATGGCGTCGGCACGGCGAGAAGAGGCTGGCTCACCAAGGACAGGATAATAAACACGATGACGCTTAAGGAGCTCTCCAAGTACCTGGACCTAAAATAGTGGCAGAGATGACAACCGCAATCATAATTCATGGGTGGTCCGCAGAACCTACCTCTGACTGGTTCCCATGGCTGAGGAAGGAGCTTGAACAGCTTGGTATCAAATGCATAATACCAAAGATGCCTAACACAGACGCGCCAGAAATATCGGAATGGGTCGCAGAGCTTTCCAGCGTTATGCAAGGGGTGGGCGGTGACATAATCTTTGTGGGGCACAGCATCGGCTGCCAGACCATCATAAGATATCTCGAGCGCACTGAGGGTACATTGAAGGCTGACGCAATCTTCGTTGCGGGATGGATTAACCAGTTAATGCTGGTCGAAGACCAAGACGCCAAGATTGCAAGGCCATGGCTTACTCTGCCCATAGATTGGAAGATGGTCAGGCCACATATAAGCAAATCAGTGGCAATATTTTCCGAAGACGATCCATACGTCCCGCTTACCGAAGCTGAGGTATTCAAGAGGGAGCTTGATTCCAAGATAATCGTTGAAAAGGACAAGGGTCATTACAGTCTCGACACAGGTGTCGACTCCGTTCCTGCCGTACTTGACGAGATACTGCTTATGCTGAAGTAGCCTACTTGTACTTTGCCTTGAACGCGAGGATGAACAGCGCAAGCGAGACGCTTGCTATGTTTGTCGCTATCAGCGGAATGGACCAGATCAGGGCGCCGTAGACTATCCATATCAGCTCGCCAACTGACAATATTATCAGCCAGACTATCGAGAGGTCGTGCGTTTCCTTTGTCCTCCAGACCTTTATCGCCTGCGGTATGTAGGCTATGGTCGTGAGCGCGCCAGCTAGAAGTCCAATTATCGTTACAGTATCCAATATATCACATCCTACATGTTTCGCAGAAGCCTGCCGCGGTCTCTCAGCCTCATTACCTCGGAATCAGCTTCATTCATCTTAATTATGAGGCTGTCAACCTTATCGCGGTCGTGGCTGTTTATAAAACCCTGAAGCTCCCACCACTTTACACCCTCCGCCGCTTTTATGTTTGTGGTTCTGAGCTCTAATACTGCTCCCTTGTCTGTCTTTATTGACGTGGTGGGCCCAGGCTGAAGGCATAACTGTATCCGCTTATCATCCGCTATTATTCCGGTTATGGCCGATTTGATCAAGTCAGTATCATAGCCATAATGCCTTATCCTGACTATATAATGGAAATAATTGCGCCACTTTAATTCCGAATCGGTTTTCTGGAAGAAAGCCCTAAGGTCTCCACTAGCCGGTACTTGCGTTACCCTGGATTTGAAGAGTTCCATTGCGGTTATGTCTGTACGCTCTACCTTTCGCGTTTCTCCCCTCGAATCTAAAGCAATCCCTTCAATTGCGCCCGGAGTTTCGACCGTCGCAAATTTCGTGCCGCCGAAAATCATTGTGTCTTTAACCCCAAGCTCAATCTTCATCCGCTTAACATTATCGATCGTCATATTCCCACCTGCGTCTAACATTAGTTCTGCAATAAACTATTTATGCCTGCTGTGCTGCACAACCTGCCCAAACTCAGGGCTACGAAACAGGTCCTGGCGCTACATGAACTTCGAGAGGTTGAACTGCTTTGTCGGTATGTTCCCCCCTCCCACCCCTCCGAACACGTTCTGTATCTCGTCCCTGATGAGGTAGAGCCTCTGCTTTATGTACTGCTCGAGGTTGTACCTGTTGGCCAGCGATATCGCCAGGTTCAGGTACTTCTCTATGCTTCCCTTCGAGATGGTGAGGACCAGCTTGCCCTGGCATCGCGTGCACTTGCCGACTAGCGGAACCCTCCTGTACTTAGCGTTGCACGCTATGCACCTGAATCCCTGCTTGGAGAACTTGTGCATGTTACCTATCAGGTCCGGTATGAAGTGGCTAGATATCAGCCTTCTCGCGGTGTCGCTCTTGTCAACGCTCGCCAGCCTGTCCATGAGCTTGAACTGCTGGTCTATCTTCTCCTGTATCGCGTTGAGCCTCGTGTACATGCTCTTTATCGGCGATCCCGTGACCGCGTCAGGTCCGCTCATGTGCGTGAAGTTTAACCCGTTGAACCTTCCGTCGCCCCCCAGCCTCGACTTCACCAGCTCCACCTCCACCTCTCCCGGCGAGACGTACTGCATGGTCTTGTCGTAGAAGTCCAGCCCATAGGCCTCTGTCACCTCCATGTCGTGGACCTCGTCGTCAACGTCCTTAGGCTCCACGTTAAGCGTGAGTATGATTGGGGCGTCCATTGTGCCCCCTATCGTAGTGGGCAGATAGCTCTTCGAGAAATTTATCAACGCATCGAGCAGAAGCATGCTGGTGTCCTCGTCTCCGTCGCAGTTCCTCCTTCTCGCCGAGATTACGTACGGGTGGGCGAACCCCACATTCGCATCCGTGAATCCCACTATCCTACACAGAACTCCCGCGGATGTATGGGGCGCAAGCGTTATGAGCAGGTGGCCCACGAGGTCATCTATCGTTGTGACGTTGTAGAACGGCTGAAGACCGTAGTACTTCTCCAGCAACTGGTCGATGAACCTCGCCACGCCGATGAGGTAGTTGGCGCATCTCCTGTTCACCAAAACGTCCTGATGCCTCATCTCGAGGAGCTGGTCGTCCGACTCAAGCTTGTTTCCCTTGTAGTCCGTCTCGTAGCCGAGCGAGACCAGCTTCTCTATCCCCGTTCCCACCTCTCTCGGATAAAAGTGCGTCATGGGCACGTCGGTCGCATCAAACCTTGCGGTGCCGTCCTTGAAGATGTACACACCGTTGACCGCTCTCAGTATCCCTTTCTCCATCTGCTCCGGTATCTTGTCCCTGCTCGATAGCCCCTTAACTCCCTTCACCATCTTCGGCAGTGCAGTGACGCCTACGGATATCATAGCGTCCTCAACAATCGCCGAGAGGTCGAGCTTCTTCATCTCGCTTCCCGATGCCTTGCCTTCGCAGAATCCGCATATGTCGGGCGTCGACTCCCTGCCGCAGCTCTTGCATATCTTCTCTATCCTCGCCCTCGACTTGTGCATCTTGCAGTATGGGGCGCCTAGTATCTCGTTTCCCTCCAGGCACTTGAAGCGTGCAGCCTCGACCTCAAGGTCGGACTTGAACTTCCTCTTTCCGCCGGTGTAGGCCTTTGATATGCTCCTCTCTTTCCCTCCGTACTCCCCTATGGGAAAGAGCACGTGTGGTGCAGGCTTCATCAGTCTCTCCTTAGCCTTCTCAGGCCTGCCTATCCTGCCTCCAAGCCTCGTGGAGCGCTTCATTATCTGGAAAGGCGACGTGTCGTTTACTATCTCCAGCGCTGGCTTCGACCAATCGATTCCTTCCATAGCATTATCGTCAATATTTACCTTCCCGTCCTTTGCGAATCCTAGCGACGCGACAATGCTCTGCGCATCATCGCCTTCTATTGTAATTACCCCGTTCTGCTCAACGTGTGGCACGCACAGAGTCTCCACTGTCGAGACAAGCCTCTCAGTTGCGTCAATGTCAAGCGAGCTGATCCGGAACAGGCCCTCGCCATCCGTCTTCATCCTGGACAGCGCCACCGCCTTCCACATCTCCTGCAGCGCGTCGGATTCTATCTCCGAATACTCGTAAATGTACTTCGGGTGCATCGGCACCCCGTGAGCCATCGATATCTCATAAGCCTCCTTGAAGCCCTTCGGGTCCTCCTTTACGTTCGCGCCTTTTGCATTAAGCTGCGCCATCCAGTACTCCTCGACGTAGCTCGTGGGCGCAAGCGGCGTGTTGCTCTTCTTGAAGTCGCCGTAAGTTATCAGCACGTCCCCCACTGCTATTATCCTCGTTATCCTGCTGCTCAGCTCCTTGGCTACAGTTATGTCGTTTATCCTTAGCGCCCTGCCATCGTCAAGCTTCACGAACGGACCCTCTATCGAGTCGACCGGCGTGGCTATGCATCCCTTGCCCGGCTTTTCAATCTTGAGCTGCGTCCCAGTCGCTATGAACTCGTCGAGTATGTACATGCTCGCGGTGCTGAATCCCTTTGCAGCTATTCCCGTCATCCTCGACCTTCCGTACCTCAGCCTGAAGCTGCCTGGATGTCCCGGATACGCGAGTACCGGCCTTCCCGCAACCAGCTCCTGGAGGAATACGGATTCCTTCGTGCCCTTGTCCGCCTCCGTCGACTGCTTCTTGTCCACCTTTATTATCCCGTTGAGCCAGCTCCAGTCGAGCCCCGCGTTCTTCGTATGCTTGAGAACGCTCTTCGCCTTCTGCGCTATACCCTCGCATAGAACGAGGCAGATTCCCCCCCTTACTCTGTTGGTCACAGCCTGCTCCTTGCCAGTGGCGTCGAGCCTCTTGATGTTCCTGTGTATGCTGAGCTCTATCTGCTCCGTAGGCAGCCCGTCCACGCACACCGGGCAGTTCTCTATCACCATCCTTATGTCCGCGTCGCTGGGCTTGTACTGCAGTCTCGCGCATCTTGAATCGTAAATCTGTATCTCCTCGAGGCACCTCTCCACCTCCGCCTTCTGCGCCTTATACGCGCCGATGTTGAGCAGCTTCCTCCCGTAGTCAGCGAGTGCCACCGATAGCGCCATGCTGGTTCCTCCCGCTCCCCTTATCGGTCCGGCGTAGAGCACCGCTATGTAATCAGAGCCCTCGATGTCCCTGTGCAGCTCCACTCCCTGCAGACCTTCTGTCGCGGCCACTACCACTCCCTCAGTTAGTATCGCAAGCCCAACCCTAGCTGCGAGCGTCAGCCTCTTCTCCACTCCGTCGTTCTCGAAAGTCTTGCCCGTGCATATCTCATTGACCATCTTGAAGGCGAGCTCCTGCCTGTTCTCTATCCCTATCCCGTTTATCATCTTGGCCAGTCCCTCCACGCCGAGTATCCCCTCCACCCTGGTGGCAATGTCCGGCGCGGGCTTTATCTCCACGTGCGGCTCCGGGTCGAAGCCCCTGGACCTAGCGCTCTCCGCTATCTCGAACGCCTTGTAGAAGTCGCGCTCAAGTCCGGCAAAGTACTGCTTCGAGTCCATCATATCTCCCTGTTGAAATCCACAAGGCTCATGTTGCCCGTCTTTGTCTCGAACACCGACATCAGACAGGGCGTGGGTATGTGGCCCTGCATCACCTGGAAATCAGTCCTTGCCTGCCACGTGCCGCTGTTCACTATTTCCACCCCGTGGTATGAGGCGTAGCCGTTCTTGTGCACGTGGCCCATCTGAAGTATGTCGGGTATCTTCTCGATGACGAGGTTGTCATTCTTGCTCGGCACTATGATGTTGCCCCCGTAGATGGGCGATAGGTGCCTCCTCTTCAGCATCTCCAGCATTGCCTTCTCCGGATTCGCGTAGCTCATGTTGGGTATCGATGCGATGACCGAGTCGAGCGAGGTGCCGTGGTAGGCAAGAAGGTCTACGCCGTGAAGCGTGAGGAAGCTTGGGTTAGGGAGAAGGTGCACGTTCTCCATGTGGAAGTCGCCGATGAGGTCCGCTGTCAGCTCAGGCTGCGGCTCGGCCCTCTGCACCGCATCGTGGTTCCCCGGTATTATGAAAACGTGTATGTACTCAGGGATCGCACGTATGAAATTGAAGAATGTCTTGTACTGGTTGTAGACATCTAGTATGGAGAGGTCCCTGTCCTGCCGCGGGTAGACTCCGATTCCGTCCACCACGTCGCCGCCGATGACCAGATACTTTATCTTTCCGGCCAACGCGGTCTTTCCACTCACATCTCCGTTGAGCCATTTCACGAAGTGGGTGAAGTTCTTTTCCATGAAGAGCTTGCTGCCCACGTGGGTGTCGGATATCATTGCTATCGCGATGTCCTCCTCCGTGCTCTTCCTCTCCTTGAGCTGGACGTCCGGCCATATTATGTCGCTAGCTATGACGAACGGTCCGGATATCTTCCCCCTGACCGCGAGCACCTCGTCATTGACTATGTTTCCCGCGCTCTCGAAGAGCGACCTCGCCTGCTTCGAGCTCCCGTTCATGAACATCACCTTGGCCTCGCCTGTCTCGTCCTCCAGCACCATCATTATGTTTCCGTTCTTGGTGACTATCTTGTTGAGCACGATTCCGAGCAGTGTGACCTCGCGTCCCGCGGTGTAGGTCTTGAGCGCCTCAACCGAAGGCAGCACGCCCGTCACGGCGCCCCTGTGGGTCTCGAGTATCCTCCTCATCTTCTGCAGCCTGCTCTTGAAGTGCTGGACGAAGTCGTCAACAGTGCCCTCCGCCCTCTCGATCGGGTTGTTGGTCACAGTGTAGCGCGCGTCGACCTCCGATGCCATCGGCAGGAAATCTGTCTTCTGCACAATCTCTATAGGCATCGGCGCTTTCTCTAGGTCGAGGGCCTTGACTATGTTCTCTATCTCCTCGTTGTTGACTATCGCCAGCTTCTCGAGGTTCTTGTAGCGCTCGAGCAGCCTTGAAAGGATAAGTTCGGAGTTCAGCTCATTGACGAGGTCTGGGCGTATGTCGCCGGCGACCAGAATGTTGGCCCTTGACAGCCGGCTAACCAGATCCTTGATGACATTTTCCCCAGCCATGTTATGCAGTCTTGATGGATTCGAGCATGCTAAGTATGCTCCATATCCCCGTCCTCGCCTGCGGAGGAAGGTTTATGTCGTTGCTCACAGCATCAAGGCTGTATATCGCCGATGAGATCCTGACTATGTACTCCCCCTGCGACGCCAGCTTGTTCCTGGCCTCGGTTATGGCGCTCCTCACGTTCTTCGGGACGCTTGTGTCCTCCATCAACATCTCCATGTGCCTGATAATGTCCTTTATCGTCTGCTCCATCTGCGCATCTTCAGCCATCTTAACACCCTAATAATTAGACAATAGGCTTTCCCAATCAAGCTATTTATACATAGCGGCTCACATGTGGTAGCCCGTCACCTTGTAGCCCTTGAACTCGTCAAGCAGGCTCTTTCCGTAGACCATCCTGGCCAGCCCCTCGAACTCCATCCTCGCCCCGGTCAGGCCGTTGTGCGGCCTTGGCTCCTCCGGCATCCCGAGATACGTGTATATCACGTCAGCCGTGAGGTGGTTCCTGTGGCCCTCCTTTGTCGGAATCCTCATCTTCTTCCTCAGCATTATTGCGTAGGCTATCGAGTGCATGTCTATGGTTCTGTGCCCGAAGTCCCAGCGCACCTTGCATCTCCTCGCCGCCGAGTCCAGAAAGTCCCTGTCAAATGAGGTGTTCTGTCCCGCGATGGTGTGCACTCCGTGTGACTTGAGCACCTTGTAAATGTCTGTCATCATCTTCTTCTGCAGAAGTCTCTTGGGCGACCTAAGCTCCTTCCTCGTGGCGCCGTTTATCTCAAGCGCCTCGTCGTTTATCACCGCACCCTTAAACGGCTTGCACTCGTAATAGTACTCCTTCACCTTGCCCGCAGTGTAGAGCACCACGCCCACGCTAACTATCGAGCACTTCCTGCTGTCGAGACCCGTGGCCTCGACGTCCACAACTGCGACTCCATCGAACATTGTCATGATATCACAAATACGGTATGTTTAACACAGATCTTGCAACCAGCCCTATTATTATCGTAACCGCAGCGATGCCCAGCGATATCGCCAGCGTCCTGAGCACCCTTCGCCTTATGCTGGTGTCGCTGACTATCGATATCAGCGCAGCCACGAACGAGAGCACTATGCCCGTCAGCACTATTGAGCCTAGCACTCCCCATGCCCCGGCAAGCCCGAACATGAACGGCACAAGGGGCACCATCGCCCCCAGTATGTAAGAAAGCCCCACGTAGAAAGCGGATATCTTCGCCGACCCCTTCAGCGGACTCTCAGTCTTGACAATCCCAACGCTTCTCTCGTACTCCATCGATAGGTATACGCCACCGGCCATGGAGAGCGTTCCGGCCACCGCGACTATGAATCCGCTGAGAAGCACTATCACCGGATCCCTGAGCGCTATGCCAAGCCCCGCCGTGGCGGCAAGTATCTCCACCAACCCGTCGTTCGCCCCAAGTATCACGTCCCTTATGTTGTTCAGCACCGGGCTGTGCTCTATTATCCCCCTCTTGAGCGGATCCTCCGCCCTGTCCATCTCCTCTTCTGCCTTCATAAGCCTATTGGACTCCTTTCTGTTGCCAGAGGCCTTCAGCGCGCTGTTGAGGTCGTTCACGAGCAGGTTCTCTCCGTACTCTATCATCTTGGTCGTAAGCGCGATGCCGAGAACCGCCTTGCAAACGTATATCATTCCCGCCATCAGGCTCAGTCTGAGTTCGGAGGGCTTCTTCATCTCGCCGTCCAGAAGCTCAATCCACACCTTCGTGTGCCCCAGCTCGATCTTGGCTAGCTTGGTCAACAGCGCCTTGATTCCGGCGTTGCGCTCCGTTGCCGCGAACCTGGTGTAAACCTTCCAGTGCAGAAGCTCGTCAAAGTAGAGCGCCTGAAGGTACTTCCTCTCCCTCTTATCCATCTCCGCACCGGTCGCGAGGATATGGCAGCAAATATTATTATAGTTGAACTTGCAAGTAAAACTGGTGAGAATGTGAAGACTTATCTGGGCTCAAGCTCAGCAATTTTGATAGACATACTTTTGGCTGCGCTTTTGGCCGCGCTGGGATGGTTCGGCACATCCGACCTTGGATCAACCGCTGTCGTATTCGTGGTGTCACTTCTGATACTGTTAGCCCTGTCGGTCAGGGTTGTCAAGGAATGGAACCGTATGCCCGTACTCAGGCTGGGAAGGTACCAGGGAATAATAGGGCCAGGCTTAATCGTCATACTCCCGTTTATAGAGTCCACACCGACATTCGTGGACCTTAGGGTGATAAGCACCACGTTCAGCGCAGAGCAGACGCTCACGAAGGACAACGTCCCGGTCAACGTCGACGCAATACTGTTCTGGCAGGTCAAGGATCCGGAGAACTCTATACTAAAGGTACAATCATACATAAACTCGGTGCAGCTGGCCGCTCAGACCGCGCTCAGGGACAAGATAGGCAAGAGCCTGCTCTCCGAGATGCTTGCGGGCAGGGACATAATAGGCGACGAGATAAAGTCGCTCATACAGGAGAGGATATCCGACTGGGGAACCAACGCGATATCTGTAGAGTTAAGGGACGTCAAGATACCCCAGGAGCTGCAGGACGCGATGGCCAGGGTCGCCACCTCTGAAAGGGAGAAGATGGCAAGGGTCACTCTCGCAGAAAGCGAAGCTCTTGCTGCCGACAAGATGATTGATGCGGCGAAGAAGTACCAGACCAACCCGTACGCCATGCAGCTGAGGGCGCTCAACATGTTGTACGAGATGAGCCTGATCGGCAAGAACATGATGGTGTTCATACCTACGGAGTCGAAGGGCTTCAGCATACCGACGCCAATAGGAGTTGCAGGGCTGCAGGACATAATGAACATGAACCTCAAGAAGGTGCAGAACGCCACGCAGCAGAAGGCGGACGTCAAGGCCAAGAAGAAGATGCCGCCGGAGGAGGAAGAGATGAAGGACGAGGATGGGGGACAGTAATCCCCTCCTCTCTCCTGCGCAAGGCAAAACTGAAAGTTCTATTCGCTGATTTTAACGCAGGGTTTATAAGCGTTAAATATAGTTTATAACCCGGTTATAAAACATTTTTGAGCACGTAAGTGACGCAATGCTTAACACATATCTGACCATCGCGCTTTCGATCATCATTGGGATGTCGATATTCATATCGATGCCGATAGTCTTCCGAAAGAACATGAGCCTCAAACGCATGCTGTTCTACAACGCGTTCGCAATAGGCATACTCGTCTTCCTGCTGATGGACATCTATGGCGACGTCGCTGGCATATTCAAGGGCAGCGCCATAACCAATCCGGCCGAGATAATATTCCTAGTCGGATTCGTGGCCGCTTTCCTCTTCTTCATACTGCCGAAGGGCAGCAGAGACCCCGAGGCCAGCCCGAAGAGGACATCGGTCCTCGCCGCGATAGGCATAGGCTTCCAGAACCTGACAGAGGGGCTGGTGTTTGGTTCTGCAGGCGCTGCCGGCCTGATATCGATTTACGTGCTTTCAGTTATCGGCTTCTCACTCCAGAACATCACTGAGGGATTCCCCATCTCGATGCCGCTCATAGGGCTCAAGAAGAAGATGGAGAAGAAGTTCGTGGCCGGCGTCTTCCTGCTGGGCGGCCTGCCTACGATAATAGGCACCCTCATAGGGTTAGTCTTCTTCTCCAACCTGTTCATAGTCTTCTTCGACTCGCTCGCCAGCGCCGCAATACTTTACGTTGTGCTTGTCTTATTCCACGTAAACATAAACAGGTCGAGGTCTGCCAAGAGAAACGAGACCAACCACGCAATCTGGCTCACCTACGCCGGAATACTCGTTGGCTTCGCCGCAGCATTCATCGTGAACTACGTCGTAATCGCTTAACTGGCTAACTTTCTAGGAAAAGCTTCATCTTGGCCCAGTAGTGCTCCTTCCAGCCTGCGCTTATTTCCTTGTACTTGCTAAGGGGCACTCCTTTCTGTGTGAACTCCAGCTTCGCCCCGCTGCCCTTCTTGCTAATCTTGAATGTGGTGATTGAGTATAAGCCCTCTGGCCAGTCTGCCCCTCTCCATTCCTGCACTATGAGCCTGTCCTTGACGAGCTCTAGGTTCTTGCCCTCTATCCACCCGCTATATGCCGATATCTTCCCGCCAACCTTCCTGCTGATTGACGCCTTAGCTCCGCTGAATGCGGTGTGCTTCTTGGAGTCCATCAGCGACTCGTAGACCTCGTGCGTCGAGGCCCCGAACGTCGCCGACTGCCTTAACGTCTTTGTCTTCATGGGAAGGTCACTTCTTGCCCTTCTTCATACCCGACGCCTGCCAAATGCCTACAGGGTTGCCTTCCGGGTCCAGACCCATGGCGGTCCACCCAATGTTCGGGATCATCATCTTCTCAGTCAAGACCTTTCCGCCCTGCTGCTTGAACTTCTTCAACGTGGCGTCTATGTTGGAGGTGTTGATGTAGTTCATCGCCATCTCCCTCTTGCTTCCCTTCTTGTACATCCCGCCCATGACCGCCTTGGAGTTGGCGCTGGTCTTTATCAGCCAGTACTTCATGTCGTGCATTCCGGAGTCGCTGAACTTCCACTGGAACACTCCCGTGTAGAACTTGCTCAGCTTTGCCGGATTCCTTGCTGGAATCTCAAAATGGACTATGTCGTTTCCCATTGTCTCACCGGTAGAAACAGCGCAGTGCGGCTATATATCCGTTTGCGGAGCCTACATTTACCCAAATCCAATCGGTTCAGCCCTCCAGCTCCTCGCCTAGCTTGTCGAGGCTCTGGGCCCAACCCGCATTCATCCCGTCAATGGCGAATTTGGCCTGAGGCAGGTTTATTACTTTGGTCACTGCCATATGTAGCGTCAACCTTGTTTTTTTGCCAACAGCTTCGAATCCGACTGTGGTTACGGTTTCAAACATTGGGCTGTTCTTCTTGTCTTCAATTGCCACTGCGGTGTAAACAAGTTTTTTTGAGGGTACGACCGCGGTAAACTTTCCGGTCATCGGCCACCTTGTGCCCTGGAAGCTTCCCATCTCCTTCCCTGCAAGCATCACTATGTGCATATCGCCTCCTACGCGTGCGTCGACTTCGCAAATAGGATTTGTGACTCCCCTGGGACCCCACCATTTCGCCATTAGTTCAGGGTCTGTCCACGCCTTCCAGACAAGCTCCAGCGGGGCATCGAACACCCGCTCCATAGTGACTTCCCCTTTAGGTTGATTTGTCTCCATGTTGCTCACTTTTCGTCTTGTTATGCTCATCAGCTAATCGCTTTCTTCACCAGCGTACGAATTCTTGCCTCTTCCGTGGCGGTCAGCTTCATCAGTGCGTAGGTGGTCGGCCACATGCTGCCCTCATCGAGGTTCGCCTTGTCGCTGAAGCCCAGGGTCGAGTACCTTGCCTTGAACTTCCCTGCGTTTTGGAAGAAGCATACGATATTGTCCCCCTTGACGTAAGCCGGCATCCCGTACCAGGTTTTCGATGTGAGCTCCGGCGCGCAGGATTTTATGATTGCGTGGAGCCGCTTGGCCATGGAACGGTCCGGTTCCGGCATAGCGGCGATTTTTGCTAGCACGTCGCTCTCCCCGGCATTCGAATTCATCTCTTGGACTCGTTCCCTCATAGCTGCGCGTTCCTCCTCCGAAAATCCATTGGACTTCTTCACGGTTGGGCTCTTTTCCGATTCTTTTGGTTTGCTTGTCTTTGCCATTTTATCACGTTAAATTGTCTCAGTGGGCGTTATCTGCAAATGAACCGATCTTGACTTCTCCTGCGCGCTGGTAATTTGCAACTATGACCCCTTTAGGGGTGACTTTGCTGTAAACCAGCCTTAAGTTTGCAGGAATTGTCCCTTCCGCAAAGAGGCGTTTTCCATTTCCCAATACAAGCGGATAAATTTTAAGCCAAAACTCATCGACGAGATCGTTCTTCAGGAGCGTTTGTATCATATTTGCGCTTCCGTGAACCTGCAAGTCGGGCCCGTCCTGCAGCTTAAGTTCTTTGATTTCTTTAACGGCGTCACCCTTTACTATTACTGTGTTTTTCCAGTCTGCGTTGTTCAATGTTTTTGATACAACATATTTCGTGGCGTTATTTAACTGCGCAGCAACTGCATCGGTCTGCTTAGGCCAATGCGCAGCAAATATCTCGTATGTTTTTCTTCCCAGAAGCAGTGCAAAAGGCTTTCCCATCTGCTCCCCCATTACCTGCGCCAGTGAATCGTCCCAGTACGGAAAGCTCCATCCCCCATACTTGAAATTCCCGTTCGCATCTTCCTCTGGCCCTCCGGGTGCCTGCATAACTCCGTCAAGTGTTATAAAAGTCAGAACAATAATTTTCCTCATGCTCATCCCGTTCGGATATCGCATGGCAGTTATAAAAAGAAAGCGCCTTAGCCGGGTTACGGCCCGTTTTTGACTTACTGGGATTAGCTAATAAATTCACAATGCGACTGGCTTGTAATAAAGCATCACGTTTCCAGACTTAAACGTTTTTGTTTTTATTAAGTCGAACTTCAAATTCCCCTCAAACCATTTCGATATCGGTGTGCCTCTCTTTATCATCACCGGATTCACCATAAAACGGAATTCGTCTATCAGCCCATTCTTTACAAAGGATGAAGCCAGATTGGGGCCACCGACCCATATCTCCTTGCCCGATTGTCTCTTTATGCGCCTTATCTGTGCAGCGTCGAATTTTTTCATTACCGTCACATTCTTCCAGTTCTTGTGCTTCCTGATTTTGTCGAGCGTATGGGAAATTACAATCTTAGGGGTAGTATTCATAAGATGGGCCACTATGCGATCCTCCTTGGACATCTTCGGATCATCTTCAGCCTGAGGCCAGTAGGATTCCATGAGTCGGTACATCCTGCGCCCGAAAATAATAAGGTCAACCTCTTTCATCTGTCCTATGGCGAACTTGTTGAACTCTTTGTCTACATTGTGCCAAGACAGGTCATGTTTGGGTCCTTCAAAGAAACCATCGAGGCTCACCATCATATATAACATTATTTTCCTCATACGACCCACACTTTATCTAGGCATAATAAATATAAAAGGAGAACGGCGTAATTGAAAAGTTATTTGTTATGCCCTATTCGACCCCAAGGATGAACCAGAATTAATAATGACACAGTTATTCTCAACAATTTATGGCTTGAAAGGCAAAAGATTTATAAAGTACGCTTAACATTGTATTACGATGGGACTTGAAAAGGGCATAGTGATTGCAGTAATAATTCTGCTAGTTGCCATTGCTGTGGCTTATGCGTACATAAATTCGACAAAAGCAAACGCACATACCACCACTACGATACCGACAATTGGAAATACCACTACAGTTGGCATAAATCCGACTACAACTGCTTCTACGATTGGGAGCACAACGTCTGTAACCACAAGCGTCGTGACGCAGCCCGCAGGTGCGAACGGCACCAATGTCAGCACTTTGCAGGATTTCATAGCCGTGGATCCGGTCAACCTCTCCCAGATCAGCCAGATAAGCAAGTTCAGGAGCTGCTCCGGGCATGACTATAGCGGATATGACGTCCAGGGCTATCTCGAAACCAACAGGTCGATGAAGCATTACTTCAGTCCGATTCAGCAATTAAGCGGCACTACAGGCAAGATACAGGAATATGCTCCGTTCAACGGCACTGTAGAGCGCGTAGTTGAAGAGCAGACTCCAGTGGGCAAGCAGGTATGGGTAGGTTACACTTCAAGCGGTCCTCAGTCTGGCTACCCTCCGGTAGGTATATGGCATATCGTCTTCTTCCATATGGACCCAGTGCCTGGAATAACAGTAGGGTCGCATGTAACTGCAGGACAATTAATAGGTTATGCAAACCAGACCAGCCCAATCCAAGAATTTGACATGGCCCTTACGCAATACAACGGCTCAAATGGTATATACAACCAGGTTCTGGACTCAATATTCAACCACATGACGCCGCAAGTGCTGGCCCAGTTCATGGCAGTGGGCGTGAACCAGAACGACATAATAATATCAAAGGCTTATAGGGACGCAAACCCTTGCAACTTCAACGTCTACGTCTACAACCCGAATGACTCAGTGGTCCTGACTTGATATCAAGCCATGATTAAAAAAAGGCGCCTTGGCCGGGATTCGAACCCGGGTTACAACCGTGACAGGGTCGCATGCTGGACCACTACATTACCAAGGCAGTGTATTGTAATTGTTTTACGCTCTTTTAAGCTTTTTGGGATTTGAGGAAGTAGTCAGCGAACTTGTTGAACGCTATGCTCCTGTGCGATATCCTGTTCTTGACATCGAGATCCAGCTGCGAGAAGGTCTTGCCGTACCCCTTTGGTACGAACACCATGTCGTAAGCGAACTTCCTTCCGCCCTTGATTTTGGCTGATATGGTGCCCCTGTTGACCCCCACGAATGTCTTTGTGGTCTTTCCATCGGTGTAGCAGAAGGTGGTGTTGAAGCTGGCGCCCCTTGCCTTCCCCTTCAGCAGGGTGAGTATGCCCTTGAGTCCGATCGTGCTGTACGCGTATGCTGCATATGTGCCAGGGAATCCGCCCAGCGCGTCTATCGATATGCCGCTGTCCTCAACTATCAGCGGAACCTTGAGCTTTGCGTAGGCCTCCCTCGCGCTCTTTATCGCTATCTCGGTATTGGTCTCCGCCTGCACCTCCACCTTCGACATCTTGACGTGCCTGATCGATATGCCGCGCTCCCTGCCCATCGCGATTATCTCGGCCGCCTTGTTAAGGTTGCCGCTGACGAAGGCCAAGCTCCTCATTAGAACACCAAATATCCCGCTGGTGTGAGTCGAACACACAACCTATCGGTTTCTGACATGAATCAGCCAGAGCATCAAACTACAGCCGATCGCTCTGCCATTGAGCTACAGCGGGATAGATAGTATTTAAGCATTAAGATTAATAAGATATTGCAGCCCGGCTGTTGACGTCCGGGGCTGGGATTGCCCCAGTGCTGGCTGCGCAGCCGTTGTAGTTGATAAGATGGCAAAGGCCTCCAAACCAAAGGCGGGTGTCGAAGAACCCCTGATATCCACCGAGATTATCAGGAGGCGAAGCATAAAACCGCTGCTCTTCTACCGTCTGCAAAACCTCTGGCTTGAGGTCACTTCAAACAACAACTTCCTCGACGCCCTTCTCATACTGTTCGCGTTCATAGCCGTCACCACGGCGATGCCGGCTTATCCGGTCGCGCTGCTCGTGCTGCTAATAATAGTGCTGTTCGCGGCAACGCTTTACCACCCGTTCCTCGGGCTCATAATGTTCATGGTACTGATAGTGCCGCCCATAATGTACCAGACCCCGGCACTGGCGTGGATATTCATGTTCATAATCAGCGGCTCGCTGATAATAGGGTACAGGTACTACAGGACTCTTGCATTCTGCTACATACTTCTCGGTCTTGCATTGTCGCCGCTGGGTTACCTTCTGCTGATACCCGCCCTCGCGCTCTCTGTCCTCATCGTAGGATACAAGAGGGGGCTGGTGCTCGGAGTCGTTCTGGTTCTGGGGACGGTGATGTTCTCAGCCGTGATGGGTGTGCAGAATTCGGCATACATAGTATATAACGGCCCGGCGGTGCACAGCGCTATGGCCGCATCTAACAGCTTCCTCCAGTACTCCATAAAGCCTATACTCAGCGTCGGCACCCTGTCCAGCGGCATGTCCGGCGCATTCGCCAGCTTTACCAATGGCAATCTAATCGACAACATAGCCTCAGAGTTCGGCAGCATGTTCGCGGCGCTTGTGCACAGCCCCATCGGATACATCATACAGCTGTTCGGCACTCTCGGCATAATATTCCTCATAGACTTCCTCGCCGTCAACTCAAGATCCAAGTACAAGGGAACAAAGGCAAGCCTGGTGGTCGGCGCATACGCCCTGCTCTACATAGCGGTGTCGCGGCTTCTCGGAGTCCACCCCATGTACATTCTGCCGTTCATAAGCTTCACCATCGCGCCCATCGCCTTCTACCTCATCGAAAGGCAGCGCATCCATCTGGTGAAGGCGCTCGATGTGAGGAAGCAGGATGCAAGGCTGAAGTTCGGCGACGTGTTTGAGGATCTTATGTCGGAGGGCAATGTGGAGGGCTTCGACGACATAGGTAACTACGACGCGGTAAAGAGAGAGCTGAAGGATGCGGTGATAACGCCTCTCGAGGGCAAGGGGGTAGCGAGGGCGTACAACATCAAGCCGGTCAAGGGCATACTGTTCTTCGGGCCTCCGGGAACCGGAAAGACGATGATAATGAGGGCGCTGTCGAAGGAGATACACGGCGCGTTCTACCAGGTCAAGGCTGCGACTCTGGTCTCCGCGTTTCCCGGAGAGACGGAAAGGATGATATCCAACATGTTCAAGACCGCCAAGGAGCACTCTCCGGCTGTGCTGTTCATTGACGAGATAGACTCAATGGCAAGGAGCAGGGAGAGCATGGACGTGAGCGAATCGCACAGGCAGGCGCTCACCCAGCTGCTCACGGACATGGACGGCTTCAGCAAGAACGACAAGATAATAGTCGTGGGCGCTACCAACGTGCCGGACCTGGTCGACACCGCGCTGATGAGGCCTGGAAGGATGGACAGGATCATATACATGCCGCTGCCAGACCTTGTGGGCAGGAGGAAGATACTCGACCTTTACCTGAAGAAGTTGCCGGTGGCTGACGATGTCAACCTCAAGGTGCTTGCGGAGAAGACGGAAAGGTACTCGGGAGCGGACATAAAGACATTCGTCGAGAGCGTAGCGCAGACGATAGCGCAGGAGGCCACGGCCAAGGGCAAGGTACTCGAGATAACGCAGGCCGACCTGTTGGCTGCAATAAGGCACACAAAGCCATCCACAACGCTCTCCCAGATAGACGATTACAACAAGTTCAGGATAGACTACGAGAGGAGGACATTCCAGGAGGGCAGCGTGGAGGCTGATGACAAGACGAGCATGGACGACGTGATCGGGCTGGACGACGCGAAGAAGGCGATAACCGAGGCAATACAGATACCGCTCATGCATCCCGACCTGATAAAGAGGTACGACATAAAGCCCATCAACGGCCTTCTCCTTTTCGGTCCTCCCGGAACCGGAAAGAGCCTGCTGATGAAGGCCGTCTCCGAGGAGATGAAGGGCGTGACCGTGGTCGAGCTCAGGGGCTCGGAGATAGCGAACCAGAGGACTGAGGACGCGGTGGCGCAGATAAAGGAGGTGTTCAACAGGGCCAGGGAGAACCTGCCTTCCGTCATCTACATAGACGAGATTGACGGCATAACCCCCAAGAGGGACACAGCCAGCGAGGGCAGCCAGAGGCTCACCAACCAGATACTGGAAGAGATGGACGGAGTGAAGAAGGCAGCATCAATAGTAATCATAGCAGCCACCAACAGGCCGGGTAACCTTGACCCAGCGATATTGAGGCCGGGAAGGATGGACAAGCTGATATTCGTAAAGCCGCCGAACGAGGCCCAGAGAGCGCTGCTGTTCGAGCAGTACCTGAAGAACGCGCCGTGCGACGACGACCTTGACTTCAAGAAGTTGGCATCCATGGCGAAGGGGTTCACCGGTGCGGATATAGCATCAGCGGCGAGGGAGGCCAAGACCGATGCGCTGGAGGCAAACATAAAGAGCGGGGAAGAGACGAAGATAACCCAGAAGAGCCTTGAGGATATAATAACATCAACGAAGCCATCGGCTCCCGAGAGCGCCCTCAGCGTCTTTCTTGCTTTCTTCGCGAAGTACGGAGAGAGATAGCCCCAATTCGACGCGACGCGTTAGCTATAAAAAGTCCACTTGTTACTATCTGGTCGAGAGACCATGAGCATAAACAGTTACCTAACATCCATTTTCATAATCGCAATCCTAGCACTGGTGGGGATCATTGTCCTGACCACGCCAGGCGTGGCCAGCAAACTCGCCTCATATATCGTAGGCCACGTAAACCAGGTTCTTACATCAGCGCAGAACCAGACATTGGCGAGCACATGCCAGGACAGCGTCCAGGCCAAGCTGAACACGTTTGCAAGGGGGCTGCCAACCACCGTGGAGATCAGCATCATAAACTCCACAGCATTCAACTTCGGCAGCAACGGCGGGGAGAACATAAATCTCGTAAACAACTGGCTCAGCCAATGGGTGCTGATCCAAAACTCCTCACAGGGCGCCCTCACCACATCCCTCATGTGCCCCTATGCGACTCAGCTCGGTTACATATGCGCCAGCGTGGGCAATTCAACGGTCCCGGCAGCAGGAGTTATAGTGAAGCTGGTGAGCCAGAGCTACACGACCAACATCGCCTACCGCATACCCGTGCTATGCAGCGCACAGGGCAATTTGTCCACAATTACTCCGGCATCATCTGCATACCTGAACTCTGAGATTCCCGCACTCGCCCACTAAAGGCGTTAAGGAAAAGGGCAATTTCTGCAAATGAGCCCGAGGAGAATCGAACTCCTGTTTCTAGCGTGTAAGGCTGGCGTCTTAACCACTGGACCACGGGCCCTTATTTCACAGAATGCCTTCTGCAGAAATCATTTATCCTATTTATTGCATAGCCTAATATCTCTTTTGGAGGAAGCGAGACTATCCTGAAGTGCGATGGTGCCCCGAAGCCCGACCCCCTGCTTACGTCTATGCCCGTCTCCCTGAGCAGAGTCTCGACAAATTCGGCGTCGGTCTTCATTCCCAAATCCTTGAGGTGTATTCTTGGCAGGGTGTAGAAGGCCCCATTAGGTTCCACGGTCTCGAGATGGGGGGTTTCGGCAAGAAGCTTGGAGCTAAGGTTCACCCGGGTCTCTATCTCAGAGACCATGTGCCTTATAGCCTTCTTGTGCTCCTTCTCGTTCTGCATCGCCTCGGCCACCGCATAGAGGGCAGGGTTGTTCACCGACAGCCTTACGAGCGCGTAGTTGTCCAGCGCCGCCTTCAGTGCGTTTGACACCTTGTCATCGCCTGGCACCATCGCAAAGCCCACCCGGAATCCCGTCGCGTCGTAGACCTTTGATGCGCCGTTAAGTATCACGTGCGGTATCCCCTTTGCCACCTGCCCCACGCTTGTCAGTTTGGCACCGTTGTAGACTATCTCATCGTATATCTCGTCGCTGATGAGCAGGATTCCATACTCGTTAGCTATGTCCGCTATCTCCTCCAGTATCTTTCTCCTCAACACCGTGCCCGTGGGGTTGTTGGGATTCGTTATCATCATGTACTTTACTTTCTTAATTGTGCCCGACCTTTTCATCGAGGCAAGGCTCTTTCTCAGTTTGTCAACGTGGACGTTCCATGAGTCATTCTCGTCATAGTCCTCCAGCTGTATCCTGCCCTCGTTCATCTTGAGCATCGAGGCGTAAATCGTGTAATAGGGCCTGAAGAGTATGCCGATGTCGCCCTTGTTTATGAGTGCGCTGTTTAGGAATGAGATTGCCTCAGAGACGCCTGCGGTTATGATTATATCCTCTTCCTTGAGTCTTATGTTGTAAGCTTTCTTGTATCTCCTTTGCACCGCGTATTTGAGCACGTCCTCGTCCTTTATGCCCGAGTATGTCGTCCTGCCTTCCCTCAGCGCCTTCACGTAGGCGTCTATCACGTATTTCGGCGTAGGAAAATATTTGGGCGGGTCCCCCTTGTTGAGTCCCACTATCTTCATGCCCTTCTGCGCCAGCTTACGCGCAAGCACGTTCTCCTCCTCTATTGGATTTAGCGCGAACTCGCTCCTATCCGAAAGCAGGCCCATGAATCTCAGTAGAGGGACTCATTGAATTAATTAAAGCCTTGCTGTCACTTCAGCTCAAGGTGCGCTTCGTCTATCAGGTACCTCCCCGAGCCTCCCGACCACTCCTTGTGCGCCTTGTCCACCACTATCCGCTTCTTGAAGAGTGGAGCGTCGAGCACGAATGTCTCCGCCTCGCCCCCCTCGAAGAGCAGGTGTATCCTCTTCCTCTTGTGCAGGTCAAGAAGCCTGTCTATCATCGCATCGTCAATCCTGCCCCCAAGATAGCTCTCGTCAAATCCGTCCGCTGCCACCTGTGTTATTATCACCTCATAGTTCGCGGCGAGCTCGTTCAGCTCCTCCATCGGGGTGATCCCCCACAGTGGCGATATGTGCTTGGTGCCTATTGCGTTGCATATCCTGTCCACCCTCGACTTCTGGTACTCGCTCGCTATCGCGCCCGTGACCAGCTCGGTGACGCCGTTGTCGATGAGCATACGCTCAAGGTCCCTAAGTTCGGTCTCCTTCCCCCCATCCGTCTCCACTTTCACGTGCCTGATTCCCATAGCCTCCGCCTGCAAATCCGTGGAAAGCACATTCGGCTTGTGGAACATGAAGCTGTAATCGTTCTTCGATACCAAGGTGAGCAGAAGCTCCACCGGCATTCCCTTGTCCTTCATCTTCTGTATCGCAAGCGTGGAATCCTTCCCCCCGCTGAAAAGGCACGCTCTCATTGTATCATCTAACGGTGCTTGAGGGACAGATATCCCTCAATACGCATCTCTCGCAGTGCTTTGCCTTCGCCGTGCAGACATCCCTGCCCAGCGCGATGAACAGGTGGGAGACATCCTTCCACTCCCTGCTCGGCAGCATCTTCATGATCCTGGCCTCTATCTTCACAGGGTCGGTTGTCCTGACAAGCCCCAGCCTGTTTGAAACCGTTATGCAGTGCGTGTCTATCGCTATCCCTTCTGATATGCCGTAGGCGTTCGATAGCACCACGTTTGCAGTCTTCCTTCCCACGCCCGGCAGAAGCGTAAGCTCCTCTATGGTCTTCGGCACACGTGAGCCGAATCGCTGCCTCAGCATCCTGGCCATCTTCACTATGTTCCTGCCCTTTGACCTGAACAGGCCGATGTTTTTTATGTAAGGGAATATCTGCGAAGGCGTGGCATCCGCGAAGTCCCCAACCCTCTTGTAATCCTTGAAAAGCCTGGGCGTGTACTTGTTAACGGTGACGTCCTGCGCCTGGGCCGAGAGCATCGTGGCAACGAGAAGCTCAAAGGGCGTACCGTGGTCTAGCGTCGTGACCATCTGAGCCCTGTATCTCCTCTTCAGCCTCGCGACTACCTTGCCGAGAAACTCGGCCTTGCTCATCTGCGCCCGGGCAGCCATGGCACTCTTCATTTCCTACCGTAAAGGTATCGGAGGGAAGGGATAAAATAGTTGCATTGGTAATAGCAATCATGGACAAGCCAGCCCTCCTTAACGCCTCCGATGCCTCAAAGCTCGTGGCAGGCCTGAGGAAGGCGTATCCGAACGCCAAATACTATCTGGACTTCAAGACCCCGATAGACCTGATGGCCGCGGCCATCCTATCGGCACAGACAAGGGACGAGACCGTGAATAAGCTCACCCCCGCGCTGTTCGCCAAGTACAAGACTGCCAAGGACTACTCCACGGCAAAGCTGGATGCGCTGGTAAACGACGTGAAGAGCGTAAGCTTCGCTGGCAACAAGGCGAAGAACATCATAGCCACCAGCAAGATAGTTCAGGGTCAGTACGCCGGGAAGGTGCCCAAGAGCATAGACCAGCTTGCCGAGCTTCCGGGCATAGGCCGGAAGACAGCCAACACCATAATGATCAACGCATACGGGATAGTGGAAGGCATACCGGTGGACACGTGGGTGATAAGGCTTTCCTTCAGGCTGGGCCTGAGCGCCAACAAGAACCCTGACAAGATTGAGGGGGACCTGAAGAAGGTAGTGCCAAGGGACGGCTGGCACAACTTCGCCTACGTGCTCAAGACCCACGGCAAGACCCTGTGCAAGGAGGTGCCCATGTGCAGCAAGTGCCCAGTTGGCAAGATATGCCCCAAGAACGGCGTGACTGAAACTTTGTGATTCAAATGGACAAACCGGCGTTTTATGACCCAACAAAGCCCATCAATAGGGCGATAAAGGAGAGGGTGGAGGAGACGTGGGTCGCCTCCAAGGACTGGGGCATAGACATCATGCGCCAGGGGAAGAGAGTTGTGCTGAAGGAGCATAACAGGAGCCCATGGGTGAGCCGCACAGGATTCATCGAGAAGATGCAGGCCTCTGACGGGATAGGGACCAAGGGGTACCTTCACTGGCTCAACAAGAGCTTCAAGTATGCAGCACAGGATGCCTTTGCAATGGTAGTGGACGACATAATAGAAAGCGGGTTTGTCATGTACCAGATCCAGGACATCATATCTGTGGGAACTGATGACAAGAAGGCCGGCTACCCCGCGATACTGGGTATCGTCGACGGTCTGGTGGAGCTGTCCAAGGCTAACAAGGTGATCATATCCGGCGGAGAGACCGCAATCAAGGACACGATAAAGGGGCTTGAGGTGGACATAACCGGAACCGGGGTAAGGATGTACGAGTCACCACCAGGCCTGAGGCAGGACAGCGCATTGATAGCGTTGAAGAGCAGCGGATTCCACTCGAACGGATTCACCTTAATCAACAACCTTTACAGGGACCTGCTGAGAAATGAAGATCTGGACAAAAAACTTTTGGACAGTCTTACCGTACCTACAACAATCTACGCTAAGGAGCTTGCGGAGTTGTACTCCAAGGGCCGCGGGATGGTACATGGGGCGGTGCACATAACCGGCGGCGGATGGACAAAACTGCTAGAGCTCGATCCGACAAACAAGTTCAGCATCACGGTAAGCTCCCCCAAATCCGACAATCCCATATTCCTGAAGTTTTATCGGGACAGCTCGGATGCTGGCATTCCGAGAACGCCTGCCCAGATGTACGAATATTTCAACTGCGGAGTGGGGTTCGTAGTAGCCATAGATGAAAAGTTCAAGGGGGAGGCACTTGACATCCTGAGAAAGCACGAGCCGATCGAACTCCAGGCCAAGCTTGAGAAGGGCGGCAGCCCTGCAGTAAACATCATCGATAACATATTCTCGGAGGGACAGACAATAACGATTTAGGTGCAACGATGCGAGTAATAGCGGATTTCCACACCCACTCAAGGTTCGCGATGGCGTGCAGCTCCAGCATAACAATAAGCGGTATGGCGGAGACCGGCGCGAGGAAGGGGATAAACCTGCTCAGCACAAGCGACTTCCTCCACAAGGAGTGGCTCTCCGAGCTCAGCGCAAATCTGGAGGAGATAGGCGAGTCCGGGCTGTTCAGGCTCAAGGGCTCCAAGAGCAATGTCAAGTTCATGCTCGGAGGTGAGGTGTGCACCGTATTCACGGGCAAGGACGGCAGGGGGAAGAAGATACACAACTGCATAATGCTGCCGAGCTTCGACTCCGTGCTGCAGCTCAAGGACGAGCTGTCCAGATACGGCGCGCTGGAGTCTGACGGCAGGCCCAGCCTTAGCATGACCGCCGCCGAACTGGTGGAGAAGGTGTTCAGCATAGACAAGCGCGCCTTCGTGTTCGCGGCCCACGTCTGGACTCCCTTCTTCGGTGCGCTGGGTTCGATATCGGGCTTCAACTCGATGAAGGAAGCCTACGGCGACCAGGAGAAGAACATCTACGCGATAGAGAGCGGACTCTCATCCGACCCCGCGATGAACTGGAGGGTGTCTGGCCTTGACAAGTACGCCATAGTGTCCAACAGCGACATGCACTCGCTCGAGAAGCTAGGTAGGGAGGCCAACGTCTTCGAGTTCGACGAGGGCTACGGGTACGACGATGTCGTCGGCGCGATAAAGAACAAGGACACGAAGCGCTTCAAGAGCACGATAGAGTTCTACCCGGAGGAGGGCAAGTACCACTTCGACGGCCACAGGGAGTGCGAGTTCTCGGTAGACCCCTCTTCGGGCAAGGAGGTGTGCGACGTCTGCGGGAAGAAGCTGGTGATAGGTGTGCTACATAGGGTCAACGACCTTGCCGACAGGCCAGTAGGATACAAGCCTGCCAACGGCATCCCATACATAAACATGGTTCCGCTCAGGGAGATTATCGCATACGCAATGAAGAAGGGCTCCGCCTCTGTCGGCGTGGAGGCCCAGTACAGAAAGATGCTTGACGACCTGGGTGAGGAGTTCGACATACTTATCAACGTGCCGCTCGATAAGATAAAGGACAACTCGAACGAGGAGATAGCGCAGTGCATATCCAATGTGAGGGAGAACAAGATAAACATAGTCCCGGGCTATGCCGGCGTCTTCGGCGAGATAGACCTGCTTTGGCGCTCGAAGAAGGTGCAGAACCAGCGGGCAATCAACCAGAAGAAGCTTTTCAAGTGATACGATGATAAAACCGACGTGCGCAATGTGCGGAAAGGAGCTGACCAAGTTCGGTGCCATACTGCTTGGCCCTCCGGGCAAGACCGAGATGGTGAAGAAGACCCACCTGTGCGTGGATTGCTATTCAGGAATAATGAAAAAGATGGGAAAAGAAAGCAAGTGAGGGCTTTCAGACCCTCGCTATCCTGTGCTTTACCTTGAATACTACCATGTCCAGCCCCCTGAGGAAGTGGCTGTAGCTCTTCAGCGCTACTATCGCGGTGAGCATTACGGCGGCGACGGCCACCTCTATGAATACAAGGTAGTCGCTGAGCGTAAGGAGCGATGCCGAAGAGTTGAGCACCCCCCTTATCACCAGGAGCGTGGTAACCGCAAGAGCGGCATCAAGCCCTATGGAAGCATAGGCTAGGTTCTCAAGGAACTTCTGCATTTTTTGTATACGGGCAAACTCTTTGTAGTACATATAAACTCACGGTCGTGATCTGAAGGTCGCATTCACTGTTACTCACACAAAGGTTTAAAAACCCACCACACGAGCCCTACTAGCGGAAGTTTCGTATTCCGCCCCAAAAGGGGCAAAATTACCGACGACAAGATGATTTTGGGTAAAAATTGGGTCCCTGACTGAAATCTATTTATATTATAAAACGCCAAGTGGTATCGGGTCTTTATACGTCGGAAAGAAGCAAAAAGGGCGTGACGGGCAGCCTCGGCGGCACGTCTAATCCAGCGCGTGAAACGTCAAAATCTGCCGACGTTACTAGACAGATTGACGACGATTTTGAAGGTCTTAATCACAGGCTTGAGGTGCTGTTGGAACGCAGGGTAGACCTCCACGTCGAGATTGTCAAACTTCGCTCTGAGGCTTATGGATATCTCAAGGAAATCGGAGAGTACCTATCCGCCTCCCACCGCAACCTCCCCGTGGCTATACAAACAGCCATGTTGCAGTACAAAAAGGAGATGCAGGCTGCATTCACTGAAAAGAGGTCCGCGCTCTCAATGACTGAGAACTTCGACAGGCGAGAGAAGAGCCTTGATGAGCTGTCCAAAAGCGTCAAAGACTATGTGGACGGGCTAGCGGACGAGCACTCGTTGAGGTATGCGGTTCCAACGGAAAAAGTATTTAAGGCAATTGAACTGCTCGAGTCGCTGGATAGGAAGAGCAGGAAGCTTGATATAGAGATACTTGAGATCTTCTCCAAACTGAACAAAAACGTGAGCTCGGCATTGAGGGTACTCACGGGGTACGATGCCTCCGGGGCTACCCTGCCGCATGACTCTTCGCAGTAAGGCATATATACTTAATCCACCCATAAAAGTATGTAAAATTGAAGATGCGATACAGAAGTTTCTGTTTCCCTTTTGTCAAAGGTCGTGTTTTATGGAAAGAATCAATCTAAAGGATAAAGTGGTAGCCGTAGTCAGGATAAGAGGCCGAGTCAACGTAAGGGGCGACATAACGGAGACGCTCGAAAGGCTCCACCTGAAGAGGGTCAGCAACTGCGCGATAATAAGGATAACCCCATCATATGACGGTATGCTGAAAAAGTGCAACGACTACGTTGCGTTCGGCGAGGTCAACGAGGAGATTCTGGGCAAGCTGCTCGAGAAGAACGAGCTGAAGGTTAGCCCGAAGGAGATACTCAGCGGCAAGGCAGACATGAAGGCGCTCACTGAGCAGATGCCTATCAGGCTGCACCCCCCAAGGCACGGATACAAGAGCACCAAGCTGGCATTCAACCAGGGCGGCAACCTCGGCTACATGGGCGAGGAGATAAACGGGCTTCTGAAGAGAATGGTGTGATCATGGTAGTAAGAAAAGAGAGGAGGAACAGGAAGTACCTTGGCACAAGGAGATGGGGAGTTGGAAACATCAAGAACGCAAGGGGAAAGGGAGGCAAGGGAGGAGTAGGAAAGGCTGGGATGAGGAAGCACAAGTTCACCTACATGACCGCAAAGCACCCGGAGCTTCTGAGGAAGAGGGGATTCAACCCTTGGAACCAGAACAAGCTCACCGGAATCACACTTAGGGAGATCAATTCCATGGCGCGCAAGACGCCTGACCAGAAGGAGATGCAGCTCAAGGGCCACAAGGTAATAAGCAACGGCAACATAGAGCGCGCCCTCGTGATCAAGGCAAGCGGATTCTCAAAGCAGGCCATGGAGAAGATAAAGAAAGCAGGCGGGGAGGCCGTAAAGGTATGATTATAATTACCCCGGGGAAAAGATGTCGGAATCAATGAACATCGCATTCTATACGGACACCTTCTTACCGGCCGTTGACGGCGTGGTAACCTCTATCATCAACTTCAGGAACGAATTGGAGCGGAGAGGGCACACTGTCTATCTCTTCGCAAGCGGCGACTCCAGGACCAAGGCAATGACGAGGGGAGACAAGGACGTATTCGTTGTCAGGGGGACGAAGTTCAAGAAGTACCCCCAGTACAACCTTGCGCTGTTTCCGTTCATATCGCCACTCAAGACTAGGAACCTGCAGATTGACATAGCTCACGCTCACACGCCCTTCACCATGGGCGCCTACTCGCTCGTCTACTCGAGGCTGAACAGGATACCAAACGTGGGCTCCTTTCACACCTTATTCACCAGCAAGTCCGTGATAAAGGAGTACACGACGAGGAACAGGATGGTCACCAAGGTGCTGCAGAAGTACTCGTGGCCGTACGCCAAGTTCTTCTACGGCAAGTGCGACTCGGTGATTGCGCCGAGCGGCTCGATAAAGGACCTTCTAGTCAAGAAGGGGATAGGCAACGTCTCCATAGTCCCCAACAGCGTGGACACCAAGCGCTTCAACCCAAAGGTAAGCGGGACCAAGATAAGGTCCAGGGTGATGAGGAACGAGAGGAACAAGCTCGTGCTTTACGCGGGGAGGCTCAGCAAGGAGAAGAAGCTCGACGTGCTGATAAAGGCGGCAAGGAGGCTCAAGGACTCGGACATAGAGTTCATAATAGGCGGCACCGGACCGGCAGAGTCATACTACAGGGGGCTTGTGGCGCGCTACAACCTCCAGAGCAAGGTGAGGTTCGTGGGTTTCATAGACCCGGAGCTGCTGCCCAACTTCTACGCGGCGGCAGATCTGTTCTGCATACCCTCGACCTTCGAGACTCAGGGCATAGTATCCTTGGAGGCCATGGCAACAGGAAAGCCGGTTGTCGGGGCTGATTACCTGGCGCTGGGCGAGATGATAAAGAACGGGAAGAACGGTGAGAAGTTCAGGCCGGGGGACAGCAGGGCATGCGCAAGCAAGATAAGCAAGGTTATAAATAATATGAGTTCCTATAAAAGTATGCTTGAAACAGCAAGGTCCTATTCTGTAGAGAGGACGACCGACCAGTTATTGGATGTTTACAAGAAGACCATTGATGAACACAGAGAAAATCTCTGATTGCTAATGCTTTATTTTAAGGGGATTCGCTGAACGAGAAACAAGACGCGACACAGGAGGAACAAAAACCGGATGTTGTAAAACAAAACGTGAACCACGAGGCTGCGCCAAAGGCGGTGCAGCCAGCCTCAGCAGCGCCCAAGCCTCTCAAACCATCCCTCAATGACATTATAAAGGAGTCCAACAACGTCCAGGCCGAGGGCATAAAGAAGGAGATAGACGAGATGAGGAAGCAGAAGGGCAGGCTCATATCCAAGGCGAAGGAGTTCAGGAGGAGGTACAGCTACAAGGAGTCGGAGTTCGCCTCGATAGACAGGCTTCTCAAGATTGAGAGGGATCCCGTCGCGGAGGCTGCTGCAAGGAAGAGGTTCGGCTACCTGAAGAAGATGATTAACAAGTTCGAGTTCAGGATCTCCACGGAGGCGAAGTCGCTCAACGAGGAGAAGGAGCTGATAAGGAAGATAAACGAGATGAAGGGCGAGCTCAACGAGTCCCTGAAGTTCGTGAGGATGGAGAGGAAGCTGGAGCTGGTCAAGAAGGACATAGAGATGTTCAAGAACGGACTGATTGAGACTGACAAGGCGATAGCGGACCTCGACCTAAAGATGGACGGGAAGTACGTGGAGCTGAGGAAGTCCTTGGGAATTGGCAGCTGGCAGAGCGGAAAGCCGCAGTCGGGCAGGGACGGCAGACCGATGCAGCACAGGAAGAAGATGCCGCAGACAGCACCGAGCCAGGAGGTCAACCTCGAGGACATCGTAGTCATAAAGAAGAAGGCAGCCAAGTGAACGGAAGAAAGTCTAATTGGGCACTGTGCACTGAAGGCGGGACGACGACTAGCAAATAGCAAAAGCAAAACGTAAGGTTAAACTGAAGAAAAGTTAAAGTAAAGTAAGCAAAACAAAGTAAAAGTAAAAAAACAAAATAAAATTAAGTAAAAAAGGTAAGTGAAGTAAAATGAAAATTTCTTTTTTTGGCGCAGCCGAAGAAGTAGGAAGGAGCTGCATAATGGTAAGCAGCGGAAAGACAAAGATACTCCTCGATGCAGGAGTCAAGTTGGGAGAGCACGAGGAGCATCCTCTGTTCGACGACAAGATATTGAACGAGATAGACGCGATATTCGTATCGCACGCACACTTGGACCACAGCGGTTTCCTGCCGCACATATTTTCGGCAGGCTACAAGGGAAAGGTGTATGCGACAAAGCCGACGATTGAGCTGATAAATGTTCTGCTCACCGACTACATGCGTCTGTCGGAGCCCAAGGACGTGACCAAGGAGGGTTTTGCAAGGCTCCAGAAGAGCTACACGATAGTGGAGTTCGGGGAGAGGGTCACCATAAAGGACCTCACCATGAGCTTCTCGTTCTCGGGCCACATAATAGGCAGCGGGATGATAACGGTCAGCGATGAGAAGCAGACGCTGCTCTACACCGGCGACGTGAACCTCTCAAAGACGAGACTGCTCGAGGGGGCGGACCTGAAGGGTCTGAAGGCCACCACGATAATCACGGAGAGCACATACTCCGGCAGGAAGGACATATTCCCGCCCGAAGGCGTGGTCGTGAAGAAGATGCTAAAGAGCATAAAGGACACGCTCAACGCCGGAGGGAAGGTGATAATCCCCTCGTTCGCGGTAGGGAGGGCACAGGAGGTACTCCTGCTTCTGGACGACTACATGAGCTCGGGAGCGATACCCAAGGTGCCCATATACGTCGACGGAATGATAAACAAGGCACTCAGGATACACAGGCACAACGTGATATACTGCAGGAAGGAGCTGCAGAGCAGGATACTGATGAGCGACTTCGACCCGTTCAAGAGCGACAACTTCTTCCCGGTAGAGAAGAAGGGCGTCAGGGAGAAGATTGTGAGCGAGGACCAGAGTAGCATAATAGTCACCACGAGTGGCATGCTAACTGGCGGGCCGATAATGTTCTACCTCACCAAGATGTCCGGCAACTCGATGAACAAGATGATTCTTGTCGGGTATCAGGCGAGCGGCACTCTCGGGAGGCAGATACAGGAGGGCGCGAAGACCATCTCTGTCAACCACAAGAAGGTAGATGTGCAGATGACCGTAGAAGCCTATCACCTCTCTGCCCACGCGGACAGACCGCAGCTCGATAAAATGATCAAGAGTGTTGAGGGTTTGAAGAACATTTATATAGTTCACGGTGAAAAGACAAAGACGGAAGAATTCAAGACAGATCTTGCGACACTGAAATACAATGCTATTTTACCAAGACTTGGCGGCGAATATGACCTATAACCAATACAGCAAGGGCGTGCATAAACCCTCTAACATAACTCTGCTTCGCGTAGAAGCAGAACAGTTCTCAGCTAAGGCCAAAAATGAGGAAGATAAGAACGGACTTTCGAATGCGGTCACACACAACCGCAACGAGGCAATAGGCAAATACAGCGAGATGCTGCGTATCAAGGAAAGCGAGGGAAAGCTATCCGCGGCAAAAATTATCCAAAGGAAGATAAATAAAGAGAAAAAGGAGCTTGTTCGCTATCTAAAGAGCAAGGGGCTATTCTCTGAAGGGCACACCAGTGGTCACTGATGATTCGGCTATCCGCCTCTGGGCAGATGGGCGGCATAATCAAGCAGAGCGCTCAGGACTTCATCGTAGAAGAGATTGTGGGCGCATGCAAGGCCCTGGATAAAGATAAAGTATACTCGGAGAGTCCAGTGCCTCTCACCTCAGCTGATCCTAAGTTCTCCATATTCGTAATGCAGAAGGAAAACTGGAATACGGTTCAGGCACTGAAGGCTGTGGCTAGGGTTCTGAAGAGGGGCCAGAAGTCCACGGGCTTTGCGGGAACCAAGGACAGGGTAGCCATCTCAACCCAGATGTGCAGCATCTTCGGAGTGACGCCAGAGCAGCTTCTTGGTGTGCATGTAAAGGACATAAGGATAAACGGCGCATGGTCCAGCGACGCCGGAATAAAGATGGGAGATCTTCAGGGCAATAGGTTTACTATTGTAGTAAGGGGGGCAACTGACACCCAAAGGATTGAAGAAATACACGCGGAACTGGGCGGAAAGTTCCCAAACTACTTCGGCCCTCAAAGATTCGGTTCAAGGGGCAATAATTTCGATATCGGCATTGCCCTGCTGAAGGGAGACTTCAAGACCGCCGCAATGGAGTTCCTGACCAACTCCACCAACGAGACCAACATCGAAGCTGTAGCGGCGAGAAAGAAGCTGGCAGAGGAGCAGGACTTTGAGGCTGCGTTCAGGTACTTCCCGATGCACCTAAAGTACGAGCGAATGATGCTCGAGTACCTCTCCAAGTTCAGCGCCAACTTCGCCAGCTCCATAAAGAGGCTGCCCCGAGCGGTGTCGTTGATGTTCATACATTCGGTGGAGGCGCAGATATTCAACATGGAGCTCGAAGAGATGGTGAAAGCAAGGGACACGGCAGTAGCGGACGGCGATCTGGCATGCGCTTTGAACGCGTGCGGATTTCCCGATATCTCCGCAGTTGCCCACTCGGAATCGTTCATCGAGGAGAAAGAGAGCCTTCTCCCAATCGGCAACATAGTCGGATACGAGACAAAGAATCTCAATGAGTTTGAGCTCGAGGCGCTTGAGAAGTTGGGAATAACAACCGACTCATTCAAGGTGAGGGGCATGAACGAGCTAAACTCAAAGGGCACGTACAGGCCACTGTTCGCACCGTATACCGGCTTCGCGAGCGATACGCTCGATGAAGGCAAGGCGGCGAGCTTCAGCTTCTCTCTGCCATCGGGCTCCTATGCCACTGTGCTGCTCAACGAATTCATCTCGGGCACCCAGGCTGAAAACCTATAAATATCTTGTAAAGAAATAAGAATCGGATAGAGATGACGATAACAAAGAACGCTTACGATTTGAACATGAGGCGCCTGCACCACGCCAGCGCTGCAGGAGACTTAAAGACGGTCAGGCACCTCCTCTACGACCTTGATGTGGATCCCGACTCTCGTGATATGAACACTGAGACCCACAGGCAGACAGCATCGGAAAGGGCGGCAGCCAAGGGACATCTCAATGTCCTTAAAGAGTTGGCCCGTGCAGGCGCTGACTTCTTCATTCTGAGCAGGAGCGGTATGACGCTAGAGGACATTGTGAGGAAGCACATCAAGGACGGCGAGTTCGCAACCTCCAGGAAGGAATACGAGGAGTGCCTGAAGTTCATAATTGAAACCAAGGAGGAACAGTCAAAACTAAGGGGAAGGCTGAGGATGGTGGGCATCAGAAATGGATAAAAGTGTTGATTGCATGGACGCTGAAATCGGAATAATAGGGGGCTCGGGCCTTTACTCACTACTGGACGACGCTCAGGAGATTGAGCTCGAGACAGAGTACGGGAAGCCCAGCAGCACTATCGCGGTAGGCACGCTGGCCGGCAAAAGGGTCGCGTTCCTGGCAAGGCATGGTAAGAAGCACACCATACCTCCCCACAAGGTGAACTACAAGGCCAACATAGCCGCGCTAAAGCAGCTCGGCGTCAAGAGGATAATAGCCAGCGCAGCAGTGGGATCGTTGGACCCGAGCTACAAGCCCGGTGAGCTGGCGTTCTTCGACCAGTTCGTCAACATGACGCAAGGCAGGGACGATACCTTCTATCACGAGCCGCCAGTCACACACGTAAGCTCGGCGGAGCCGTACTGCCCCGAACTCAGGGGAATAGCCGGAGGGGAGGCAAAGAGGCTCAACATACCATCCCACGAGGACGGCACCGTGGTCGTGATAAACGGGCCCAGGTTCTCCACCAAGGCGGAGTCAAAGATGTTCACAAGGCAGGGATTCAACTTGATAAACATGACGCAGTACCCCGAGGCGCACCTTGCTCTCGAGCAGGAGATATGCTACCTCGGGATAGGGATGGTCACGGACTTCGACTCCGGCATTGAGGGCAGGGATGACATAAAGCCCGTGAGCATGGAAGAGGTGAACAAGATATTCGCCAGCAACGTGGGCAAGGTGAAGGACCTGCTGAACGCCATAGTGCCAGCAATACCCGCTGCTAGGGCGCGATGCCACTGCCACTCCGCTCTCAAGAACGCAGTGATAAACCCGTGAGGCCCATGGCCTACAAGGAAATACTGGCTAATTTCGACATAGATGGCACCATCATAACAATGTGGGGAGTGCACACAAAGGCATACGCTACCACGGTCAAGGAGCTGTACGGCATCAAGGACTTCGACTTCAGGAGATTCTACAAGCCAGGTAGCACCCAGCAGCAGGCGGTTACGGACAATCTGCTCCGGATGGGCCACGACATTGGATTCATCAACAAGGGGCTGGACAGGGTGCCCGAGCTGATGACCAAGTATTATGGGAAGTTCATAACCCCGGAGAGCATAACGATCCTCCCCGGGGTGGTAGATCTTCTGAAGAGGCTCTCTGCAGAGGGGATACTCGCCGGCGTAATAACGGGAAACAGTTCCTCGGCAGCAGCGTTGATACTTGCCAACTCCGGGCTTGACCGTTACTTCGGCTATGTCTCCACTCCCGATGCTGGAAACACGAGGGATGAGAGGATGCTGAGCGCGGTGAAGAAGGCCCAGGCCATCTCCGGGATTAAGTACGCGATGGGAAGCGTGTTCTACTTCGACGACTCTGAGCACAGCATAGCGGTATCGAGGCGGCTGGGCATCAGGTCCGTGGCCGTTGCGACCGGCGAGACTAGCAGAGAGGCGCTTGCCAAGGAAGCACCTGATTACATAATGGACAACCTGTCTGACACAGAGGCCGTGATGGGCATACTGACTGGCCCGGCAGGGGCCGCAGATGCATAAAAGAAAGCGCCGGGATTGGGATTCGAACCCAAAATTCCTTGCGGAAACCAGATCTCGAGTTTCGCCTGTTTTCTGGCGCGTTACCGGATTCCGCCATCCCGGCATGTAACACAATAGTTGGGCAGGCAATACATATTTAAGCGTGCGATTTAATAGATTACTCGTACCGCCCCACATGCCCGAAGCGGGACTCTCCAATAAGACTGATTCGATGTTAAAGATAACTATCCCGCTCATTGGGAGGATGCTTACCGTACTGCTGTTTCTCACGCTTTCAGTGCTGGGGATGGCATTCTCGGTGTACCTTTTCACTCTAGCTAACAGCACATACATGTACGTTCTCGCCATATCGTTCGCCGCGCTATCGCTCGTGTCCGGCTTTTTCAACGTCTACGCCTCAATATGGTACTTCAAGTCGTACTTCTACGATGCTTACATAAGGCGGATACAGGCCGGGCTGAAGCCGCTCGGCAGGCTGCCCACGGTCGCCATAGCCATCCCAATATACAACGAGGATCCGGCCATGGTGGACGAGAACGTCAGGTCCATAACAAAGATGGACTACCCCAAGGGCAAGATGAGCATCTACCTGCTTGACGACTCCAGCGACCCGGGCATAAGCGCGGCCATGGCAAAGGTTGCGAGGAAGTACGGGGCCAAGTACCTGCACAGGGGAGACAGGTCGGGATTCAAGGCCGGCGCGCTCAACAACATGCTAAAGCACTCCAAGGAGGAGTTCGTGGCGATATTCGACTCTGACGAGGAGCTGATGGACACCGGCTACATAAGGGAAATGCTACCTTACTTCAACGACCCCAAGCTCTCCTACATACAGACAGAGAAGAGGTACAAGAAGGCCAACTTCTTCTCCGACACGGTGGACACGTTCGACGCATTCTTCTTCAAGTTCATACAGCCTGCCAGGGCCCTCAACAACACCGCGATATTCGCCGGGTCGTGCGGCATCATAAAGAGGAGCGCGCTCGATGTCATCGGCGGCTTCCCCGAGTACGTAATAGAAGACACGTTCTTCAGCTTCGAGTCGGACATGCACAACTACAAGAGCCTGTACGTGCCCAAGGTGTACGCGCTCGGGAGGCCGGTCAAGAGCTTCACCGAGCTGGTGAAGCAGCAGTGGCGCTACAACTACGGGGACACGCAGTTCATAAGCTACTTCTTCAAGAGGAGGGGCTTCACCAAGAGGTCCCCGTTCTCGAACATGGACTACGTGACCCACGGTCTGGGGCTTAACTACATCTCGGTCGTGCTGATAATGTTCACGATAATATCCATAGGCGTGGTCTTCTCAGCCGCGCCGTTCTCCCACATAAACTTCAGCCACATATTCGCCACCGCCAGCATAGGCCTTTACATGGAGCTTCTCGGCTTCTTCGCCTTCACGCTATCGCTCCTCACCCCAGTGCTGCTTACGGCTATATACTTCGGCTCATGGAAGAAGGGGGCAATGATATTCCTGCTCAACTATGCCCTTGCTTTCGTGAGGACCAAGGCCGCAATAGCCACCGTGCTCAACAGCAACCCAGGGATCAACTGGAACAGGCTGAAGTCCAAGAACGTAACTCTCAACTTCAGGGCCATACTCACAAACTCCAAGGTGGAGACCGCATTCGCGGCGATAATGTTCGGGTTGGCGGGCATAGCACTGCTACAGAGCGACCTGGCTGGCGGGATATGGCTGGTGTGGTACGGCTTCCTCTACATGCTCACAATGGCCTTCATGCTGAAATACGGCTGAGCTGGATTCCATGATATACATAAAGATTCATGACACAGAAAACGGCGCCATAGTGGCCATGTGCGATCAGTCGCTGATAACCAAGACGCTGTCAGAAGGGGATTTGTTCATAGATATCAAGACCTACTCCAGCTTCTACAAGGGCGAGCTGGTCGAGAGGGAAGCGGCGATGGAGCTTATAGCCTCGAGGCCTATCTCTTCGGCTAACGTGGTGGGCGAGGAGTCGATTGGGATAGCGGTCGAGATGGAGCTTATCGAGGAATCGGCCGTTCTGTCCGCTGAGGGAGTTCCCTATGCGCAGGCATACGTGGTAGTTGGCAAGGCCTGAATCTCTTTACTTGCTCTGTTCGTGCTTCTCAAGCTCAAGTATCGCCTTTGCGATGTTTCCCTGTGCGTCCTCGAGCGCCTTTCTGACAACTGTCTCATCCGTTATCCCGGTGCTCTCCGAAACGAGCTTTACATCGTCCTCGGTCACGTCGAGCTTCACGTTCCTCTCCATCTCGGTGATGGTGCCGCTTATCTGGAAACTGACCGACCCCTGAGCCTCGATTCTGGTGACCTGCGGGCTCTCGACAAGTATCTCCCTGTCCGGAAGCTCTATCACCACCCTGGTTGCGTTTATCTCCGTGGAGCTGATGCCCATCTTGGCCATCATGTTCTTCATCGTTCTGGCGTCTATGTTAGGCATCATTTTATCACATAAGGTTATTCGGCAAAATTAATATTCCTATCCGTGCTTCTTGGTCGCGTACATCGTCAGCTCCATGCGGTTGTGCTGCAGCTTCTTCACGCGGAAGTTCTCGAAGAACGGCGTCAACACGCTCTGGGCGTTCTCCACGTGGAACTCCGCCCTCTCGTCTACGAGCTTTATGGTCAGGATTAGCACGCCACCGGGCTTAAGCAGATGTGTGAACCTGTCGATGACTATCGCGCTCTTGTCCGACTCTATGTTCATGTCAACGAGTATTGCGTCCACAGGGCCGAGCGCGTCCAGCGTTTCAGCATCGATATTCATTACATTTGCCTTGATGTGCAGCAGGTCCCACTTGTCCGGTGGGCTGACATCAGCGTCCGTTATCTCCACCTTGCCGAGCTTGCTCAAGCTCTCGTAGTCAAGTGCCGCATTGTCTATTGCGATAACTTTGGATCCGCTCTTCATCATAACTGCGCTCCATCCTCCTGGCGCAGCGCCCAGGTCGATGCACCTCTTTATGCTGGCGGGATTCACTCCGAATATCTCCATCGCCTCCAGCAGCTTGAACTCAGCCCTGCTCACACTTTCCTTTGCAATGGGGTTGAACAGCCTGAACTTGTCTATGTCCCTGTTGTAGGACTTGGTGTCGTCGGCCGCTATTATCGCGTTGTTCCATATCAGTGCAACTAGAATCCTCATCTGCGCGCCCTTCAGGTCGGCAACGAATCCACCGGTCTCGAGCTTCCTTCCGAGCTGCACCTCTATCGTCTTCGCGCTCAGTTCCACATCCGTGTCTATCCTCCTGGCCTCTATCTTGAAGCTCTTTCCCTTCTCGGCTATGTTGAGCAGCGAGGCCTCTATGTCGCTCAGGTCTGTCTTGTAGTTGCTTATCCAGTCCCTTATCGTCATTATCGAGTCAACGTATGTCAGCTTCTTCGACTCGAAGAGCGGGAACAGCTTCTCCGGCTCCAGCGGCGTCTCGAACGCCAGCGCTATCTCGCACTCCGGTATCGGGAGCATCTTGCATCCACCGTTGCGGAGAAGCATAAGGCGTATCTCAAGCCAGGCCTTGCTTATGAACCTCCTGTCAGCGAATGCGATGTATCTGTGAGTCATTGAATCTTCTATAAGTTTGGTATGTGGAAGTGCCTGAACTCCTTGGCTGCATCTATGCTCCTTATCGGCAACTTTCCAATCAGTATATCCTTGACCTCTCCGTACTCCGTCTTTGTTATATCATACTTTTCTAGGCGTTTGTTATATAGCTCTACGCCATGGGCGTATCCTGCCTTGAAGTTGTCATAAGCCCCCATATCAAAGGAATCATATGAACCCACAGTATTAGTTGCCAATAAAGTCCTATTCACAAGCGGGAACCTATCGTCGCTGGTGAATAAGTCCTTTACTATGTCCTCTACCCCGTGGTAGTCCACTGTCGGTATGAACCTATTGAACCTCGCCATAAGCGATATTGCGTCGCGCCCCCCCAAATTTACTGTAAACCTCTTTATGTAACCCAGCTTCAAAAGTGCGTTAAAGGTGTAGATTGTGGTCTTGTAGCTTGTCTTGAGCATCACGGCGAGCTGTTTTATTGGGACCCTCGAGTTAAGATTCAGTATCTTGAGCATCTTGCCGTACTTCGGCGCTATATCCGCCCTCTCTATGGCCTCGTCCCTCACCGGGAAATAACCCATACGGTTGAAGCTGACCGTTGAGGTTTCCCATTCCATCCTGTACTTCTTCATCAATTGCGCACGCATTCTCATGTCCCAAGTCAGATACTCTGGAAGCGAGTACGCATTCGCATAGACCAACAGGTCATAAGATCCCCTCGTCCTGGCGGCGAACTGTGTAACGTAGCTCTGAGAAAGCACGCGAGCAACATCAAGGTAATCCGGCGGCTTGCGAAATCGGACGAGTATTACGTGTGGATTGACCAGCCCCAGCTTCACAGGGTCGAACTCCAAGGTATAATCCATCTTTAAGTGCTTCTCAATGGCGCCAAGCTTGGATGCTGCAGTGCCTCTGCTCATATGCAGCTGGTCAGCCAGCTCGCTAACTGTAATTCTGGAGTCGTAGGAGAGCAAGCGTACCATCTTTCTCGTCAAGAGGCTGTACTTCGCGTTGAACTCACTGCTGAACTCGGATACCATGCTATGGCTTATATGGTGCTATATAAATATCTACCTATTTTAGTGCATTTATTTTATAGTCGAAGATTGGACATAAATCCTACTTTTAGATAGAATCTTGTCAAAAAAGACAGACTATATATATTTCGGAACCCACAAGCATTATCGAAGGTAATAACATGACAACAACGATGAAGGAAAGACATGCGGGAGAGGAGGTGTCTGTTGAGACCCACAGGTCAAGGGCAAATGCGCTGGCTGCGGGAACTCTTTCCATAGCGGCGATAGCTGCAATATCAAGCCTTAAGAGGGCGGCAGCTGACGGGGTAGTCACTCAGCAGCCTATTGCGGTAAAAGACATAATAAATTCGGTGCAGCAGGCTCTCTCCACAGGCACTCAGGTGTGCATAACGCACGCAACGCAGTATGGTGACAACATCATAACCGTATGCTCAAAGAGCGGCAATGCCACTGAAGCCTACCTGAAGCTTGCCTCCTCATCCGTGGACCTGAACAACCTGATGCAGAAGATGTACCTTTCTGGCACGGGTGCGGCCCAGCCTGATTTCGGGGGATTCATGCATACACTCACCGACTACCTCACCAGTGCAGGCAAGGCCATGATCGGCAACATCAACACTGATATGCTGTTGGGCGTGCAAAGCCATTTGAGCTCGTTCCTGAGTACCAATATGCACCAAGTACTGGGAATCTTCAGATAACGCCATACGGCATAAAACAGTAGCTAGCTAACCACTGGCGATAGATAGGATTTAATACCGATTTGAGGACTAACCTATTGCTGTGGTAGGATGCCAAAGACGAGTTCGATAAATCCGGCTGACGGGTCGCTGAACAGGGAGATAGAGTTACTTACCGACAGGCAGGCACTGGAGGTCTGCAAGTCCGTGAAGGCGGCGTCAGCGGAGTGGCACGAGATTGGGCTTGAGGCAAGGCTCGGATACGTAAAGCGGCTTGCAGAGGTGCTCAGGTCAAATAAGGTCGAGTACGCCAAACTTTCCACATTGGAGATGGGCCGCGTTGCAAAGGATGCCGAGGTTGAGATAGAGCGGTGCGCCTCGCTCTGCGACATGTACGTCCAGAACGCAACGGAGTGGCTGAAGGACGAGCCCGTCAGCACCGAGTACAGAAAAAGCGTAATATCAATCGACCCCATCGGCGTTGTTCTGGCTGTCATGCCATGGAACTTTCCGTACAGCCAGGCACTCAGGTGCGCAGTGCCCGCGCTGGTGGTGGGCAACACTGTGGTGCTAAGGCACTCCAACAATGTCCCTATGTGCGCACTTGCCATCGAGGGTGCGTTCAAGCAGGCGGGTTTTCCGGATAATGTTTTCAGGACGGTAATAACCGACCGCAAGGCGGTTGCCAAGCTCATAAGGAGCAGGTTTGTCGATGGCGTATCCTTCACCGGAAGCACGCAGGCAGGCAAGAGCATCGCCAAGGTGGCAGCGTCAAGCATAAAGAAATGCGTACTGGAGCTCGGAGGGTCTAATCCGTTCATAGTGCTCAAGGATGCCAACATTGAGATTGCCGCGAGGCAGGCTGTCGAGACCAGGATGGCATCGTGCGGCCAGAGCTGCTCAGCATCAAAGAGGTTCATAGTCCACAAGGATGTCGCGGACGAGTTCGAGCGTAGAGTGATTGAGAACGTCAAGGCGCTTGTGGTGGGCGATCCGACCCACGCAGACACAAGGATAGGCCCGCTTGCCAACATGCAGCAGGTCAAGGCGCTCGAGGAGCAGGTGCGAGACGCGAAGGAGAAGGGGGCAAGGATAGAATGCGGCGGCCAGAGGCACGGCAGCGTGGGGTGCTTCTTCCAGCCTACCGTGATAACCGGCGTGACCCGCAAGATGAAGGTGATGAAGGAAGAGGTGTTTGGTCCCGTAATCCCCATAATCCGGGTGAAGCGGACGGAAGAGGCGATAAGGATTGCCAATGAAACCGAGTTCGGACTGGGCGGCAGCGTATGGACTGCTGATCTCGAAAGCGGGGAAAGGCTTGCGAGGAGCATAGTTGCAGGTGTTGTCTGCGTCAACAGAGGGGCAAGCTCTGACAACCGCCTTCCCTTTGGCGGCGTGAAGAAGAGCGGCATAGGCAGGGAGTTCTCAAGATACGGGCTCCTGGAGTTCGCGAACATAAGGGCAGTGATTGTGGCATAGCCTGCGCCGAGGGGTCAGGCCTCTCCAGCACGCCTTATCGAAAGCGCCTTTATGAAGCCGTATGTCTCGAGTATCGCGGTTCTGTCCGTCTTCATGCCCAGAGATTCGACGACCGCGCTGATGGTCTCATCGCTGGGCTCCCTTCCTATGGCTACCAGGAAGTAGTAAGCGTACACGTATATCAGATGGCTCCTGAGCCCGGTCTTCAGCACCTTTTCTATCATCGCATCATTTGGCTTCAGCCCTAGTGCCTTGGCTATAGCGGTTATAGAGTCCTTGTTCATCTCCCTTCCTGCGAAGCTGAGGAACCCTGCCGCGAAGAGGTAGGGCATTATCCCGCTCCTGAGCGAGCTGCGTATCTCCTTGTTCTGCAAAGCCCTCTTTAGCCCGTACGTCATTATGTTGGTCGAGGTGTCCTCTACCGCTGTTATGACCGCAACCAGCGCAGCGTATCCCGCCTCCGACGCGATCTCCTCATCCAGCTCCTTGTCCATCAAATCCGGGTCTATGTCCGTCAATCCATTACCTATGAAAAACTCACGCAGGAGAGTTTTATATAAGCGTATGGTTCCTATACTCTATTACAGAGTCGCGTTGATACAATGAGGCAGCAAGATATCATTTTCCTTAACTCCGTATTCTTCGTCATAGGTTTCGTAGTTGTCTTCTCCGTGGTCGGCATAGCCCTTCAGAGCCTGCTCTCCCACACCGCCCACACGGTAATGGCCGTGCTAAGGATAGCGGGCGGCGTGATAATAGTGGCGCTTGGAGCACTGCTCATAGCATCGCTCAAGTATCCGATACCGTTCTTCTCAACAGAGCACAAGATACACGTAAGGAGGTTCAGCAACAGCTTCTTCACGTCCCTGATGTTCGGAGTCGCGTTCGCAATAGGCTGGACACCGTGCGTTGGCGCGATACTGGGCGCGATATACGCACTTGCCGCAACATCACCAGGCATCGGCTTCCTCCTTCTGCTCACCTTTTCAATAGGTCTGGGCATTCCCTTCCTCATCGTGGGTGCATTCACGTCCAAGCTCTCAGGCTTCCTGCACAAGATAGGCGGATTCCTCAGGTACTTCAACATCATCGGAGGGCTCTTCCTCATCGGGATAGGGCTTATGGTCGCGTTCAACTACATAGGGATAATATCCGTGTTCTTCCTCGGCACAAGCGGGATGGCTCTTAGCAACCAGCTCAACTTCATAATCGCACTGGTTGCTGGCATGCTGACATTCCTCTCGCCATGCATACTCCCGCTTCTGCCCGCATATTTCTCTTACATGGCGGGCACAACCGCAGAGACGGTGAAAAAATGAAGATTAACATCTACATACTGGTTTTCGGGATAATAGCGGCTATCGTCATAGTCGCGGCTGCATCGACGCTGTTCTTCAACCAGGCACCGCAGCAGGTCATGACTTCGAACCTGCCAAACTACGGTCCTGCGCCCAACGTACAGGGGATAGCGTACTGGATAAACTCGCCGCCCCTCAACCTGACCCAGCTTAAGGGTAAGGTGGTGCTCATTGACTTCTGGACATACTCATGCATAAACTGCATCCGCACAACCCCCTACCTCAATGCATGGTGGAGCAAGTACGGAAACAACGGTCTGGTGATAATAGGCGTCTCCACTCCTGAGTTCCAGTTCGAGCACAACTACACCAACGTCCAGTCCGCAGTGACCCGCTTCGGGATAAGGTATCCGGTCGCGATGGACAACAACTACTCCACATGGTTCGCCTACAACAACCAGTACTGGCCAGCTGACTACATCATAGACGCAAGCGGCAATGTGAGGTACGTGCACTTCGGAGAGGGCGACTACGCCAACACTGAGAACGTGATACAGACGCTTCTGCAGCAGGCAGGATACAAGGTCAACACTACGGACGTCAACGTAACCGAGGCGGTCAACTTCTCTGGGATACAGAGCCCCGAGCTCTACTTCGGCTACCAGACGAGCAAGGAGCACGGCACGCTGATAGGCGACAAGCAGGGATACGGCACCAACAAGACCATAAACTACACCACGCAGAACGTGACTGTCAACAACACCGCGTACCTGGAGGGCAGCTGGTACAACGCCCCCGACGGGATGATCTCGGTCAACGGCTCAAGGCTACTTCTCAACTACAACGCCAAGAACGTCAACATAGTTGCGGGGCCATCGGGCATCAACTCAACCACCATAACCGTGAAGGTGGACGGCCAGAACCTGACAACGGCAAATGCAGGCAGCGATATCCCGCTCACGAATGGCGTGGGCACTGCCACGATAAACTCGGCCAGGCTGTACAACATAGTCGCCGGGCAGTCATACGGTCACCACATGCTGGAGATAGACGCCGCCCCCGGGATGAAGATATACACGTTCACATTCGGGTAATCGCATGACAGAGCTCAAAATCGACAGGAAGACGACCGCGCTCGTGGTGATAGATCTGCAGAAAGGCATAGTTGCCAGGGGCGACACGAAGCCGCACCCCACATCAGAAGTGGTCGACAACGCGGTGAAGTTGGCCAATGCGTTCAGGAAGAGCGGGATGCCAGTCGTCCTTGTTCATGTTTCCATGTCCGAGGCGGAGAGGCTGAAGACCATAAGCGACACGATGTTCACCATGCCTCCTCTCCCTCCGGACTGGGCGGAGATAATCCCCGAGCTTGGGCCAAAGGACGGCGACATCACCATAACAAAGAAGCAGTGGGGAGCTTTCTATGGAACGGAGCTGGAGCTCCAGCTCAGGAGAAGGGGCATCGAGACGATTGTGCTATCTGGCATCTCGACCATCTATGGCGTTGAGAGTACTGCAAGGACGGCCAACGAGATGGGGTTCCAGCAGATATTCGCAGAGGACGCGATGTCCGACCTCGGCTCTGCCGAAGCGCACAACAACACAATAGATCATATATTCAAGCGGATTGGCAGGGTAAGGAAGAGCTCCGAGATACTGGATGCGCTCAAGTGACTCACCAGTTTATCTCGACAGAACTGCCCATTGCAAACCATTAAATATTAGTAAATTCATATAAAATACAGAAGAATAAAAGATAGCGGTAGGTGCTTCGCACTAACGCTGTAAAGCTGTTACTGCTTCTTTTAAATTTCGGTGTTAACGTGAAGTATTTTTCAGATATGGGACTAAAGCCGGAGCTAGTTGAAGCTCTGAACAGGATGAATTTTGTCACTGCGACAGACGTTCAGGAACACGTGATTCCAGTGGCCCTTCAGGGCAAGGACGTTATAGTCAGGGCAAAGACGGGAACAGGCAAGACATTCGCCTTTTTGATACCGATAATGCAGAGCTCGGCAAGGAGCCACACTCCTGTCGCGCTCGTTGTAGTTCCCACAAGGGAGCTTGCGCTGCAGATATCGGAGGTTGCGACAAAGCTGCTGCACGGCCACGGTGGCGTTGCGGTGGTCTACGGAGCCGCTTCGATGAACGTGCAGATCCAGGCATTGAGGAGGAACCCCAACCTTGTGGTCGGAACTCCGGGAAGGATATTGGACCTGATAGAGAGGGGAGCGCTCAGGCTCGAGAACGTTAAGTTTATGGTTCTCGACGAGGCCGACACTATGTTCGATATGGGATTCATAGACGACATAGAGATGATACTTTCAAGGACTCCGAAGACAAGGCAGACGATGTTGTTCTCGGCAACTATGCCGGACAGGATACTCGAAGTCGCCAAGAGCCATATGAAGGACTACGCCTACATGAAGATAGGGCAGGAGGAGCAGCTGACCGCAATCAAGATAAAGCACTACTACACTGTTTGCGACAACCGTATGAAGTTCGCAAACCTGGTGGCATACATAAAGAAGTTCAATCCGGTCAAGGCGATAATATTCTCGCAGACAAAGTACGCTGCGGACGAGATACACAACGCACTCAGGGAGCAGGGGATAGAATCGCTGCTGATGCACGGAGGGCTAACCCAGTCAAAGAGGGAGGCCTCGATGAGGATGTTCAAGAAGGACGGCCGACTCCTGATAGCGACCAATGTCGCATCCAGGGGGCTTGACGTAAAGGGCGTCACCGACATAATAAACTTCGACATACCTGACGACCCGCACATCTATGTGCATAGGGTAGGCAGGTCGGCAAGAATGGAAGCCGACGGAAAGGCATTCACGATAGTGGGAAGGGACCAGTCCCGAATAGTCGAGGACATAGAGTACACCACCAAGATAAGGATGGAGAGACTCGACCTTGACACCACCCCGTACAAGAACATAGTCCTGTTCAAGGGAAGAAGGGCAGGGGGTCCGGGAGGCGGAGAGCGCCCAGGCTTCAGGAGAGGGCCCGAGAGGCGCTTCGGAGGCGGTGGCCACGGCGGCGGAAGGGACAGGGACCGCGGCAGCTCAGGAGGAGACCACAGGGGCGGCGACAGGTCCAGTGGCGGCGGCGGAGGCGGAGCCAGAAGGAGAGGCCCGCCGAGAGACCGCTCATACGGGAGGCACGTCCCCAGCGGCTTCAAGGACTGATGATCCCGCTTTCTAAAAAGCAATATCAGCGAAAGCCAACGGCGGCTTTCGTCAGATATATCGCCGTCTAAGATGAATCCTTAAAAACAAGAGTGGACTCTGCGGGAATCGCACCCGCGACCTTCCCGTTGCAAACGGGACGCTCTACTCCTGAGCCAAGAGCCCAATGTGATAAATCTATCGCGTTGGAATATTTAGCCTTTTGTCTGAGATGCAGAAAGAATTAGTCAGCGCCTGCCTGCCTTCTTTCCCTTCTTCTGGGTCTTCTTCATGTGCACCTTCCTCTGCACCTTTACCTTCTTGCCCACCTTCTTTATCCTTACGTTCGTCTTCTTCGTTACCCTTCCGCCCTTGGTCTCCGATGTAAGCCTTTCCACTATCTCGAGGTCCCTCTGGTTGTTCTTCCCCTTCTCCACCTGGTCGAGCATGTTGTCTATGACATTGTCGCTTATGGTCTCCGAGTCCTTCGTTGCGTTGGAGAGCAGGGCGTTCTCTATGTCGCCCTTCTTGAGTACCCTGTTCAGTGCCGAGAGGTCCTTTATCCTCTGCATCTCGTGCGCATACTTGCTCTTCTTGTTGTCCTTCATCAGCATCAATCCAGGTTGTTTAACTTAAGTGGCATAGGCTATTAACCTTTGCGGCGGCATACGGCGTTCCGGGCTCAGAAAGCCATATATATTTCGTGCCAAGAAGGATTAGCTAACAAGCCCAAGCTGGGCAAGGAAGCTGGAAGGAACATGACTACTGAGATAACAAAAACCGGGCTGACAGAAGCGAAGGTAGCCGAGCTCAGGCGCAGGGCAGAGGGCAGCGCGGCAAACGCCAGGTCGCAAGACAAGGCAAAGCTCTACAAGGCGGCCGCGTCCGAGTTCCTCAGCGCAGCGGTGCTTTACGCGCAGGTCTACAAGAGCACCAAGAGCAGGGAGGATCTGGCCCTGAGCACCAAGCATTACCTGGAGGCGGGGCTGTCATTCAATGCTCACGGTTCCTTCGTTGGGGAGAAGATTAAGCAGGGCATGGGCCGCGGCGTCTACACCAACAGGGACTTTATCGATTCGTGCGAAAGCGCCATACACTGCTTCACCAAGGCCAAGGACAAGGCAAGGGCTGAAGCGGCAAGGAGCCAGCTCACTTCCGGCACCGTCTCAAGCTCCGTATCCGAGCTCCGGAAACACAGCAGGACAATCTCATCCGCGCTCTACATAGTGAATGAAACTTTGGAGATTACGCTCAAGGGCGGCATAGACATAAGGAAGAACCCCACATCCGAGCGCTCGGTTCGGTGGGCCCTGAGGTCTCTTGAGTCGAGCAGCAAAGAACTGCACACATCGATTGCCAACGCCAAGAAGCTGCTGGGCAAGGAGCCGCCCAAGTAAGCGGTTCGAGAGCCCAGAAAGCCATATATATTTCCTTCAAAGAAGGGTTAGCTAATGGGAAGCCAAATGAAGGGGAAGGAGCCAGAGCGCCTCACGCTGGAGGCCATAGCGTCTGGCGCCATCGATTACATGACCGATTGCAGTAATGGCCAGCGCAAAAACAGGGTGGGGAACATGGAAAGAACCGCCACCGTGATCAACCATGCGCTGTTCTCGTTGAGCTCAAGCCCTCTGTCCACCCTAGAAATAGTGAATGGGGTAAAACTCTCATACCTCTATGCGCACAGCCATGCAGACACGGAGATAAAAGCCCAGCCCACTGGCATACTGACCGCGGTCCTGCGCGGCGTTTTCATCGTGGAGCTGCTGAACGAGCTGCACATAACCAACATCCCCATCCGTGAGAATGACGGGGGACTCGGCCATTTCACCAAGCTGCGCAGCGCGATAGAGAGCACCATCTCGGAAAAGCAGGCGATAGGCAAGCACGGCACCAATCTAATCCGCACCATAACCTCGAACGGGAACAAGTTCCCCGGGTCGGTGACAAGCCTAGACTCCCTTCCTGGCATAATCTCCGCATTGAGGGCTGAGGGTTCACCCGCAGAGGCGCTCAAGAGCCTAGACCTCAGGACGCAGGGGGCGCTTGCGGCAAAGATAAATGCAGAGGGCGACATGAGGAAGGTCAGGCCTATGGACCGATTCCTGCGGTACCTGAAAAACGGCAGAAAGGACGATTGCGTTGACAACTGAGACCCAGCAGAAGGCGAAAGCACCCAGAGTTACGCTTCGCAATATTGCGGAGGGCGCGGTAGAGTACTTCTCAGAGAACAAGTACAGCTACTCCAACAACACCATCGCCTTGCTGATGAAGCTTGACGGCTCGGCAAAGTGCTACCTGTCCACCCTAAGGGGCGGATCCTTTGACACAAAAGAGCTCGCCACCGCCGCGCAGGTCTCTTTCCTGTACGCCAAGCTGCTCTCACATCGCGACCCCGAATTCAAGGATGCGCAGATGAGCACCCGCGGTGTATTGGTCAGGTCGCTGTTCGCCGTTCATCTCTTCGAGCAGATGCGGATTGGAGGCCAGGGGCCGGAGAGGGCAGACTTTGATTCGAGGCAGCATATAACCATGCTGGCCAACGTGATCAACGTATCGCTCTCCGAGAGGGCCCATATAACCCACAAGAGCCAAAGGCTCATATCTTCAATAGTGCGGGGCGGAATGCGCTTCCCCTCGGAGAAGTCCTATCTTGACTATGTGCCGCTTATAGCAAAGGCATTCGGGAGGGACGGTTCGGAGGGCGCCAAGAAGCTCAACAGCTTCACAATGAAAATTCTCGATTCAAAGTTGGATGGGGAGAAGAATTGGCATCCCTCCTATTATCTCAGGCGCTACCTGAAAGGGGGCCTAGAAGGGCAGGGGAGTGATTAAGATGACGATGCAGAAAAAAAAGGAGACCGGAAATCCGCCGCTCACAATCGAGCAGATAAGCCGCGGTGCCGTGGAGTACCTCTGTAATCCACCCAAAAGTACGGTTCCCAAGATTACGCTTGAGGGGCTTGTGAAAATAAACCTAACGGCAACCTATTACCTGAACAAGGCAGGACATACAGCTGCAGAAGACGCCATATACTCCGATGCGGTCAAGCTTGCCTACATATACGCCCAGGGCGCGCGCACGGACCCGTCAGCCCAACAGGTTAAGGTAGTCGGCAAGAACCTTGCCATAGCCCGGACCATATTCATATTCCAGTTCTTCAACGAGCTAGGAATCGGGGACATGCCGATAAAGGAGGAGCACTCCAGCGGCAATCACTTCAATGATGTCGCAAATGCGATGTTTCTTGATTGTAACCAAAGGATTCAGGGGATGAGCAAGTTCGGCAGGGAGACAATACGCTCCATACTCCGGAACGGGATGCGGTATCCGGATGCGCCCACGGCCCTGGACCTTCTCCCCGACATACTGGCCACCCTCCGCAAGGGCTCAGAAACCGTGGAGCTCAAGGCGGTGCTTTACGGCCTCAATGCCTCGGCAGTAGGCAGCATCAGCTCCAGGATGGAAGCCGAGCGGAACTTCCGCCTCAAGGGCATAATGGGGCAGGCGCTCTCCAACTTCTCAAGTCAATGAGCCTATGGGGCATTTTCCCTCTCCGGGCCCTTTGCCAAATATGTCCCGAAACCGACGGAACCTATTTAAACCTTTTCGGGTAAAATAATAGTTGGTGCTATTATGGCAGCCGGGCTCTATAGGCTCTTGATTGTATTCTAAGGAAAGCTGTTTTTGGCTGTTCTGTGAAGATACATATCCTAGTGTCTATAATCCCTGTTTACGTAATGGTTTGTGATATCGTCCGTCTGGGCGATTGATTTGAGGAGAAGAAGCTTGCTTAAATTTAAACCATCTAGGGGATGGCTTGGCTATAGCAGCGATGAAAGTCGTGGCAAGCTGCGATAAGCCCAGGGTAGCCGCAAGTCGGGCTTTGAACCTGGGATTACCGAATTACACCCGCAAGGGTGAGCAAACTCGGGGAACTGAAATATCTTAGTACCCGAAGGAAAAGAAAGCGCAATGCGATGCGGCTAGTAAAGCGATTGAATGCCGCAGAGGGCAAACTGAATCCTGCCTTGCAAAAGGCGTGGAGATGTGGTGCAGCGTATTATCCATGACATGGGCCGAACGCTCTGGAAAGAGCGGCCACAGAGAGTGACAGCCTCGTAGGCGAAGTGAATTGGAGATTGCTGTGAGAGAGTATTTCTGCTTGGTTATGCAGAATGAAGACGGGGGCATTAAACCCCAACCCTAAATATTGGCTATAGACCGATAGTGAACAAGTAGCGCGAGCGAAAGCTGAAAAGAACCCACACGCGTGGGATTGAAATCAGATCTGAAACTAGATGGTAACACGAAGGTAAGGCGCGGAAGGAATGAAGCTCCCCAAAGCGAAGATGCGAGAGCATACAGCGAGGGGAGTCGAACAGTGTCTTATCATTCTTCTTGAAGCAAGAGCCAGGGAGTATATAGGAGTGGCGAGCCGGAAGGCGCAGCGAAAGCGAGAGTGCGTAACATGTGAGGCACATGGTATGAAAATGCCAAAGTCACTTTTATATGACCCGAAGCCATTGTGAACTACGCGCGCCCAAGACGAAGCTAGGCTAACGCCTGGTGGAGGTCTGCAACCTGTCATGGCATGTCCTGTTGGGTGAGGTGCGGGTAGCGGCGATATACCATTCGAACATGGCAATAGCGGGTCCCTTCTGAAGTATCTTTAGGATAGCTCCGGGCGAGTTCGCGTATGCGGTAGAGCACTGAATAGTTGGTAAGGAACCGAGAGGTTCCACCACCTTATCAAACTCCGAATGCATGCGCTGCGTAGACCCCGGGAGTCGGCGAGGCTGGGTAAGCTAGCCCCGCGAGACTACAAAGATAGTGACTGAGGTTAAGGTCCCAAAATCCTAGTTAAGTGTCTTAAAAGTAGAGGTTGTCTCAGACAGTTGGGAGGTAGGCTCAGAAGCAGCCACCCTTTAAAAAACGCGTTATAGCGTACCAATCAAGGCAATCTTTACTGAAGATATACGGGGCTAAACTAGGTACCGAGACCCCAGAGTTCGATAAGAACTGGTAAGAAGGCGTATGGCGCGGCAAGAAGCAGGTTCGAAAGGACCTGTGGACCGTGCCATAGGGAAAATCCTGGTACAAGTAACAGCACATATGGGTAAGAATCCCATACACCGGAAGCACAAGGTTTTCTTCGCAACGCTCGTCAGCGGAGAGTTAGGCGATCCTAAGCCATAGGCTAATCACCATATGGCAAAAGGGAAGCTGGTTAATATCCCAGCCCCTAGGATGTAGGTGTGGCAACACAAGGTAGATTTCTGACGTTTGGGGATAGGTCCGAAAGACAGTGCAAAGGGCTGCAGAGTCTCGTTATGAGGAGAAGCAGCTAAATGAACTAATGGACTGAATTCCTGAGCCCGTGAAAAGGGAATCTGCAACGATCATCCTAGACCGTACCTAGATCTATTAGAAGTGCTGCTGGCTGAACAAGCCAAGGTGTGATGGAATAACCCGTGTTAGGGAACTCGGCAAATTAGTGGCGTAAGTTATCAATAAGCCATGTCTGCGTATAGGATATGCAGATATCATTGACTAGGGGACAGCGACTGTTTATCAAAAACACAACTCACCGCAAAGCGGAAACGCTAAGTACAGTGGGTGACGCCTGCTCACCGCCAGTACGTGAACGCCCTTTTCAAGGGGAAGAAGCGCTGGCAAAGAGCGGGAGTAACTCTGACTCTCTTGAGGTAGCGTAATACCTCGTCACTTAATAGGTGACTTGCATGAAGGGCGTAACGACTGTCCCACTGTCCCAACACGGGATCCAGTGAACCTACTACGCGGTGAATATGCCGCGATCTCTCAGTGGGAAAAGAAGTCTCCATGAAGCTTGACTACAGCCTGTAGTTGTTGGCAGACGGGCTATGCATAGCGTAATTGGGAGCGTCGATCCGTGTGCTTAGGCGCACGGTGAGCGACAATGTAACACCAATCTTAGTCTGTCTTTCAGCTTACTCGCAAGAGGACATCTGCAGGTGGGTAGTTGGACTGGACGGTTGCTTTCGATAAGGAAACGAAAGTGGCCAATGCTCTGCTTAGGTGGTTTGGGAAACCACTGGTAAGCGAAAAGGCAAATGCAGGGCTGACTGTATCCCGAAAAGCGTGGGATGCAGATTCGAAAGAAGGGCTTAGTGAACTTTGGCAGCCCTTTTAATGGGGCTCCAAGCTGTCAAACAAGTTACTCTGGAGGTAACCGATTCGTCGCCGGTGAGAGTCCGCATCGACCCGGCGGTTTGATACATCGATATGGTCCTATGTTATCCTGGTTGTGCACAAGCAGCCAAGGGTTGGACTGCTCGTCCATTAAAAACATACACGAGATGAGTTCAGTACGCCGCGAGGCAGTACGGTATTATCTACTGGGAGTGTTAATGTCGGAGGATAAGATCCCCTCAATACGAGAGGAACGGGGGATCGGCGCCTCTAGTGTGCCGGTTGTGTTCGCACTGCCGGGTAGCCACGCGCCAAATGGATAAGTCCTGAAAGCATCTAAGGACGAAGCTATACCCGAAACGAGACATTAGGTCGGCCGCAATAGACGGCCTTGATAGGATGGGTGCGTAAGCAGAGAGCGCAAGCGATCTGTGAACATACCATTACTAACGACTGATTAAGCAAGCTTCTTCTCCGACTTTTTGTTCGGAATAAAACAAACTCAGCGTGAGCGCTGCTCTGCTCTTCGGCAAGGATTAGATTTGCATCAAGCGCCGAAGTTGTCGAGCAGCCTTATCGACTGGATTGCACTCTCCCTTGCGGGACCGCTGCCCTTCAGGGATGGCGGCAGACGCTCGTAGACGTTCTGGTAGCGCTCCACGCCTGGCGTTGGCATCTTCACGTTGTCATGCCCTTCCATGTTCAGGGCGGTGTGAACTGTGATTATCATGGCTTCGGCGTCATCTTTGCACACGTTCTTGTAAAGGTGTAACAGCTCGATTCCGCCAAGCCCGCTTTTCTTCAGCATCTGGGCCGTCCTCTCCCCGCCTATTATGTCCACGAACTTGCTAGCCATGTCTATGGCCTGCATATCGGTGCCCACCAGGCTGGTTATGGTCTGCGTCAGCTCAGCCGCTGCCTTGGATTCGGACTGCATGCTGTCTACTATGAGGAGCTTCATAAGGTGAGCCCCATCATCATTGGCCTTGACGCTATTAGGCAGTTTGTCATAAATGTGCTTCATATCCCTGACCGTAAACTTCTCGCATTCGTACTCTGAGAACTTGGTCGCCATGCAGAGAAGGATTGCCATGGTGTTTATATCCTTTTTGCACACTAACTCGTAAACCTTCGCTATGTCCGTGCCGCGGAGCCCGGTGCGCTCAAGGGCGAGCAGGGCCAAGCTCTCACCTGCGTTAGTGAGCTTCTCAATTACCATCTCCGCCATAGCGTTACCCTCAGCCAACTCTATCGTGGTATTCTTCGGTTCTTTCCTACTAATCCCCGCAACTACCGGTAACTTCGCACGTCCCTTCTCCGACATTCATCCACCGTATTGACTCACTTTCCCCTAATATATAAGGGTTGCGGAGCCCTAGGCTTTGCACAAAAAAGACGGGCTTGCCCCAAAAGTCGGGGTTCTGCCCAGAAATTCAAAACCGAGCCGAAGGGCTCGTTCAAGCTTGGTGAGTAGATGAAAGAAAAGAGCCTGAATAAGGTTAGGT